>Ga0268357_100001_pt1:300000-1046397 | contig 1046397 bp, 820 predicted proteins | sample BioMet10_FD_192466 | JGI IMG/M metagenome (GOLD analysis project Ga0268357, IMG submission 192466) | Sewage microbial communities from Oakland, California, United States - Biofuel 10 (Illumina Assembly) | ecosystem: Engineered > Wastewater > Sewage > Unclassified | place: USA...
GTTTTATACCCTTGCCTACCTTGCCCATATCCTCGTTACAGCCTTTATTTACAGGCCTCTGACGCATGTTAAAATTCTTAGATATTTTTTTGCTTAAAATTTACTTTTTATCTCTCCTTTTGCTTTTTACTTAATTCAATCCTTGACGACACCCCATTTTTTACTCACTTTTATCTCAAAACCGCTTATTACTCACTCATTATTTCCCTGATTTCCGAATTTATTTTTCCGGAATTTCGCATTTTTATCATGTGCTTATTATTTCACCCATTGCATTTTTCTTCGCTTTTCTGAAAACTGATTGTGTTATCACCTCTCCAGATTTTGAAATAATATCAATGATTTTTATGTTTTTCCTCATTCATCTATTCCAATTACCCACCCAAACCCGATATTTACACTTGCCGACGCCGGCATTTCAGGAAATTCTTAACGGATAGCGCATATTATAGCACCTTATACTCTCATATTTGCCCCCTGCGGTCGTTTGTACCGCCCGGACATATAAATTAATGCGCTTCATCCTAAATTGCCGTACAACGCTTATATGAAGCTGATTGACTAAATGCTAAAAAAAAACCGGCTGCTTAATTAAGCAAACCGGTTATAAATGGAATTCCGTTCAAATTACCCCTGTTTTGGGCATATCGTTCATCGTTAAAAGTCGATATACGTTTTAACCTACACTTTTCGGTTTCCGTACTGCTGTTCATAGTACTTTTGGTAATCGCCCGAGATTATTCTCTCCCACCAGGTTTTATTCCTTACGTACCAGTCAATTGTCCGTTCAATTGCTTCGGCAAATTCAAACTCAGGTTTCCAGCCAAGTTCTGTTCGTATTTTGGAAGAATCTATGGCATACCGCCTATCATGCCCGGGACGATCTGTCACGTACTTTATCAGGTTTTCACCTTTTCCAAGCGCTTTTAATATCAGCTTCACAATTTCTATATTCGGCAGTTCGTTACTTGCGCCGATATTATAAACTTCTCCCGGTTTTCCTTTTTCAAGCACAAGTTGAACAGCTTTGTTATGGTCAATTACATAAATCCAGTCCCTCACATTCATCCCATCTCCGTATACTGGCAGATTTTTATCGTATAACGCGTTTATTATCATCAAAGGAATTAGTTTTTCCGGAAACTGGTAAGACCCGTAATTGTTTGAACAACGCGTAACAACTACAGGCAACCCGTATGTATGCCAGAACGAAAGTGCCATCATGTCCGCCGAAGCCTTGCTTGATGAATAAGGACTGTTGGGCGCAATTGGGGTTTTTTCTGTAAACAAACCTGTTGTGCCAAGGCTCCCGTATACCTCGTCTGTTGAAACCTGCAGAAACTTTTCCACTTCGTATTTTCTGGCTGTTTCAAGCAATACATTCGTCCCCATTACGTTCGTTGTAAAAAACACCTGCGAACCAAGTATACTCCTGTCCACATGCGTTTCGGCAGCAAAATTCACAACCTGACGTATTTTATATTTCTCAAAAATATAATTTACAAGTTCGTGGTTGCCAATATCCCCTTTTACAAAATGATAGTTCTTTTTTCCTTCCGTTTGTACAAGGTTTTCAAGGTTGCCGGCATAAGTAAGCTTGTCAAGGTTTACCACTTCGTAATCGTTTTCTTCGCCAAGCAGATAATTGAGAAAATTACTGCCTATAAAACCGGCCCCGCCGGTAACCAATATGCTTTTCATATTTTCCTTTTTTTAGAATGAAAAAAATCCGATAAAAATACCTGTCTGGACATAGAGACAATCTTTCGTCAAATTTTTAGGGACGTTTAAAATTTCCCTGTCATTATCAAGCTTCCATGTACCGCCGTATTTTAGCAAATATCCTGCTCCCGCGCGTACGGAAATGAACCTGTAAAGAGGAATATCAACATTCACAGTAGGGGCAATTATAAAAAAGCTGTTCTGCAGCGAGTGTGTTTCATCGAGATTGTTGTCACTCGAAAAATCGTTCCATACCTGGCTCCACTCAGCCGGGCCTCTCGATTGATAGATGTCCAGTTTTTGAGTTCCCGCCCCAATCAACAGTCCCACGGAAACGCCCATGTTTTTAATAAAAGGGAGCGTATATTCCGCCGTAAATGCGCCTATACTCATCTCATAATCGGCTTCTTTCTGAGCGCCTGTTGGGCCGGCATAACTCGATTCCAGCGGAGCGACGCCGGGCACAAATGCTTTCTCGCTTGTAGAGCCTCCCGCCCACATTCCGCCTATACGAAGATTCTTAATTATGCCAAGGTATAAAAAACCGCTTCCGCCAGAAGTAAAAATGCCGTGTTTACCAACTTCGGGTATTCCCAAACTTTTAACCTGCGTATTTAACCCGTCCAGATTCGGTTTCATCCAGCCGGGAATAAAGCCTATACCTCCGCCAAAAGGGGTATCAAAATAGCTCGTTTCCTGAGCCCTGGCAACTCCCAAAGGTATGACCAAAGCCATCAACAGGTATATTATTTTACGCATTTCTGCTCCGTTTTATTTTACTTTTGTGCCGTTACTCTGCATATCAGAGTATTCAGCCTGCATATTATAATTCCATTTATTGAAATAAACGTTCCCTCCGCGCCATTCAACTTCGCCTCTCTGGAAATCTACGGTTTCGCTGCGCGGGTATATTTTTGCAGGGTATAACGGTTGAGAATAATCATCATTTACAATTAAGCGGTAAGCGTCAATTCCGTTTGTATAAAAATATTTCACCCGCGGATCGGTCGAGTTCTGTATTCCAAATGACTGATCTACCGGAACCCAGCCAAGACCTTCAAAATACACTTCGCTCCAGTCGTGCAGGTTAACAGCCACCGGATGCATCATCCAGCCGCTCTGCCATTTTGCTGGTATTCCATTATACCTCATTAAGGTAATAAACAACAACGATTTCATTCCGCAATCTCCATGTTTGTTTTCCAACACATAGGCCGGTATGTTTCTCATCGTTGAGTATTCGCGGGAGCTTGCCCATGGAATGCTGTCGTTTATCCATTCAAAAACTTTTTTCACAATTTTATACGGATTCTTTTCGGCTCCGACAATTCTTTCGGAAAGAGCTTTTATATCTTCCGAAAATACAATATGCGGCGCGTTTTCGCTCGTATATTTTTTATATAAATCGGTGTTTTTATCGTATTCTTTTACTTTTGCAGTATCTATGTTAAACCACTCGGAGTAGCATGTATAGGCAAGTTCCATACTGAATACTGTCGGCTTTCCTTTTTCAGCCTTTTTTTCTAAATATATTGTCCTTTGCATCTGGTCTTTAGGAGCAATAATATTACGTTCTGGGACTGTTGACATAAGACGAACATCCGCCTGCCTTGCGTGTGTTTCCTGCGGATACGGCAGCCAGCAGCGCACTATCTCGCCATCAGGAACAGCGTTTGTATCTACGGTAAGAGTATATGTCAGTTTTATTCTCACCGGGTTTGCAAGTCTCATATCCGGCCTTGTTTTTTCCACTATGGCAGGTATATGAGCGGCCAAAAATTCGTCTAATTTATCCTTATCAGCTCCGTCAACTTTTACTTTTTGAGCGTGGGCCTCTTTATCAATTCTGAACAAATTTGGCCCGGCATTGTTAAAATACACTTTCTGACTGTCAATGTTTTTTGCTTCCAGAGATTTTTCTTTCTCCCATTTATCAAGCATGGAGTCTGTAACTGCCGGATAGTATTTCTTAAGGAAAGTGGTTATATCATCCTTTGTTTTCCTGAAATCTATTTTAATACGCTCCATCCTGTCCTTTTCAAAGTTCAGTTCCCAGCGTTCCGTCTCCGATAAATCCTTATTCCCCAACATTTCATTTATCTTTGTAACAGCAATAGAGAAGTTTCCGTTTTCTATTTCCTTGTTTATTTCGCCATACTTTGTCTGTGCAAATAAAGCGGTAGTCATTAAAATAACCATAATTATTTTTTTCATAATATACTCATTAAATTTTAAATTTTTGTTAACTCCACATTATTTTTTTATCCCCTTTTGATGTCAGTATTAAGTCTGCAAACTCTCTGTAAGCTCCTTCGCCCCCTTTCATTTTGCACACATAATTTACAACATTAAGTATCTCACTCACCGAATCCGCGGGCGCAGCGCTAAGCCCAACCGTCTTAAGGATTTCAAGGTCATTCAAATCGTCGCCAATAAACGCCACATTCTCATACGTAAGGTTGTGTTTCGAGCATATTTCATCTAAGGCAATTATTTTATTCCTATAATCGTAATAAACATAATCCATGTTAAGTCTTTTTCCCCTGCTTAATATCAAAGGCGTGTTGTCACTTGTAATTATGCCTATAATATACCCGTTTTTCCGTAGCAATGTAGAACCCAGCCCGTCTTTGACGTTGAATTTCTTCATTGCCAACCCTTGTTCGTTATAATATAGCCCTCCGTCCGTCAAAACCCCGTCCACATCGGTCAAAACCACTTTTATTTTACTTATCTTCTCAACTAAATTCATCTATATTTGCACTTCTCCATTCCTAAATCATTAAAAGCACAGCCGTTTTTTACCGTAAATTTGCCTAAAATGGGTAATACGGCAAAAAAAGATAAAAAATTAAAATTAATTAAATTGCAAATTATTTTATTATGGGAATAAAATCAAAATATTCCTTCAGAATTATTATATTTGAGTATAATAAATACGGCTGTAATGTCTTTGCATATATTAAATAAGGTAATTAATAAAAATCAGCGATACGTTATCGGCCTCATGTCAGGGACTTCTTTGGACGGCGTAGACGCGGCCCTTGTAAAAATTAAGGGGAATGGCGCCAATTCCAAATTCGATTTAATAGAGTTTAATTTCTTCCCTTTTCCTGACGGGCTTTCCAACTTGCTTCTAAAGGTTTCGCTGCCCGGTAAAGGGAGCGTAGATGAGATTTGTAAACTCAATTTTATTATCCCTTATATTTATTTTGATGCTATAAAAGCCTTATTAGCAAAAGCGAAATTCCCCTTAAAAAAGCTCGATTTGATTGGAAGCCACGGCCAGACAATTCACCATTTACCGAAAATTGAAAGCCGTTTCGGCTATTCTACCGGCTCAACATTGCAAATTGGAGATCCGGCAGTTCTTGCAAAACTTTCAAATACTGTTACAATTGGCGATTTCAGAACCGGAGATATGGCTCTCGGCGGCCAGGGAGCGCCTCTTGTGCCTTATTTCGACTTTCTTTTTTTCCGTTCCCAAAAAAAGAACAGGGCGTTGCTTAATATTGGCGGCATTTCCAATTTCACAATTTTGCCAAAGGATTGCTCAAAAAGCCACGTAATTGCCTGGGATACCGGCCCCGGTAATATGCTGTCCGATTTTCTTTGTCAAAGGTTCATAAATCTGCCTTACGATAAAGACGGACAAATTGCCCTTAATGGAATACCCGACAAAGTATTATTTAACAAGTTGGTAAAAAAAGACAGATTTATTGAACTGCCTCCTCCCAAATCCACAGGACGAGAGTTTTATAACATGAATTTCCTTAAACCCGCTTTACTTTCCAGCAAACTAAGCCAGCAGGATATTATTGCCACAGTTGCACAACTAACCCCATATTCGGTCTTTCGTAATTATGAATTGTTTGTAAAAAACAAAACAGCGCTGGATGAATTGATTGTTAGCGGCGGAGGTTCAAAAAACAAGTTTTTTATTCATGAGCTGAAAAAATACTTCGGCAAAAATGTTAAGGTCAAAAAAATTGATGAATACGGCATAATTTCAGACGCTAAAGAAGCTGTCTGTTTTGCTGTTTTAGCTAACGAAACGGTTTCCGGCAATACTACAAATATTCCCGGCGTTACCGGCGCTTCCAGAAAAACTATTTTAGGAAAAATTTGTTTGCCATGAAAATCTTAATTACCGGCGCCAGCGGCTCTTTGGGCGAGCATATTTGCAATGAATTTGCTAATTATCAGGATTTTGAGGTCTTGGCTCTTTATAACTCAAATGAATGCAAATATAAGAACATTCATTCCTTGCAGTTAAATCTCACCGATTTTGAAAAACTCGAAGAAGTTTTCAAATCCTTCAAACCCAATATCGTAATACATACTGCGGCGCTTTCAAATACCGCCGTTTGCGATCAATCACTGCCTAAAACAGTTTACGAAGTAAATGTAAATGCCACAAAACAAATTGCCGAGTTTTGCTGCACGTTTAATGCCAGACTCATATACACGTCAACCGACCTTGTTTACGCTGGTTACCGCGGTTCTATGCTTGAAGAAAATTCAAAGCTTATTCCAATTTCACTGTATGCCGAAACAAAACTGATGGGAGAGGAAAAGATAAAACAGACTTTTGATAATTACATTATTTTACGCATGGCTTTAATGATAGGCTTTCCGTTAACCTCTTCCGGAAACCATTTCAAACAAATGTACATCGATTTCAGAAGCGGAAGACCGGTAAAACTTTTTTATGACCAATTCCGTACCCCCCTTTCTTTTTTTGACGCGGCGTATATCATAGAACAATTATGCAAGCTCGATATTTCAAACGAGACAATAAATGTTGCAGGTAAAGAACGAGTTTCAAGAGCGCAGCTTGGCCGAATGTTGTGCGATATTGCCGGCTTTGATAAGAAACTGATAAAAAAAATCTCAATGGAGGATGTTCCCGGTACTTATAAAGTCGCGGATGTTTCCTTAAATACCGATAAACTTCAGTCGTACGGTATTAAAATTAAAAGCCTGCGAAATAGTATTAAAAATATTCTTGATAATGTGCCACTTAGTTTTTAGGTTTTTCGTCGACATTCAAAAACAGTAATAACTTTACGACTTAATGGAAAAAGAAAATCTAAAGACCAACTCAATCTATATCTCAAGAATCAACAAAGCTTTCGATTTTATTGAACAGAATGTTGCTAACCAGATAACGCTTCAGGAAATTGCCGAAGCCGCCAACTTTTCAAAATTCCACTTTAACAGAATATTCCGCTCAATTGTTGGAGAAACTCCTTTCGGTTTTTTATTGCGCATCCGTTTGGAAAAAGCCGCTTCATTAATAACCTCTAATAAAAACATAAGAATTTCAGACGTAGCTTATAGCTGCGGATTTGGCGATATATCCGTATTTTCAAGAAATTTCAAAAACTATTTCGGCATAGCCGCTTCGCAATACAGAGATGCAAAAATTAATTTTAGCAATAAAAATCAACAGGAAAGCAACACTAAACAAAACTCCCGGAGCCCGGTAATATATTTTTGTCCTGCACTAAAAACAATAAAATGGAGGACAGAAATGGAAATAAATAAGAGTATCGAAATAAAAGAAATTCCCGAAATGACGGTTGCATACATCAGGAATTTAGGCCCCTATAATGGCGATAAAGTTTTATATCAAAAAAACAGGAATAAGCTTTTTGCCTGGGCGGGCGCAAGAGGACTTATGGACGGAATTGATTTCAAGTACCTTATTTTATACCACGATAACCCCAATGTCACCTTAAGCGAAAACTTAAGAATGAGCCTTTGCGTTACTGTTCCGCCCGATACGGTTGTGGACGGAGAAATTGGCAAAATGGTAATTGCCAGAGCAAAATATGTAGTATGCCGGTTTGAATTGACGGAAAACGATTTTCAGGACGCGTGGAACTGGGTTTACGGAAACTGGCTGCCACAAAGCGGTTACCAGCCTGATGACAAGCCCTACTTTGAAACATACCCCGAAGAGCCTAAGGGGAACAAATTTATAGTTGATTTTTGCGTCCCAATAAAACCCCTTTAGTCCCAATTTTCACATAACAAAACAGCCTTCCGGTATTTATATATCCGAAGGCTGTTTTTTGATGTAATTATTCTTTTGCATCTGCAACTTTTATCATAAAATCACTTGTTTTATATTTAGTTACTGAATTTTTTATTTAATCAAAAAAGAACTGACATGAACCATTTAATAGGCGCTCATACATCCATTAACGGAGGCGTTGATGCTTCCGTTCCACTTGCGACGAAACTGAATTTTACCGCTATGCAGATTTTTACAAAAAATAATAACCGGTGGTTTTCAAATCCGCTTAAGGAAAAAGAGATTACTAATTTCAAAAAATCACTGGCGGAGTCCCCTGTTAAATTTGTGGTCGCGCACGATTGCTACCTGATAAATCTTTGCGCCGTAAATCCCGAAATTCTTGAAAAAAGCCGCAACGCGTTTGTTGACGAACTTGAACGGTGCGAAACTCTCGGCATTCCGCATCTCAACTTTCACCCCGGTTCGCACGGCGGCGCGGGAGAAGAAGACGGAATTAAACTAATAGCAGAATCACTAAATATTGCTCACGAAAAGACAAAAGGTTTTAATGTTAAAAGTATGCTCGAAGCAACCGCCGGCCAGGGTACCGCTATAGGTTATAAATTTGAACACCTGAGAAAAATTATTGATCTTGTTGAAGAAAAGGACAGAATGACCGTTTGCATTGATACGGCTCATATATGGGCAGCGGGTTACGATATTAAAAACCCGGAAACCTATAACAAGGTTATTGAGGATTTTGACTCGATTGTAGGACTCGACAGGCTGAAATGTTTTCACGTGAATGACAGCAAAAAAGCTCTTGGAAGCCGTGTTGACAGGCACGACCACATAGGACAAGGCTTTATAGGTCTTGAAGGCTTTACTAATCTTATGAATGATAAACGCGTTGAAGCTGTCCCTAAAGTTCTTGAAACACCCAAAGGCAAAGAACAGCTCGAGGATGTTGAAAACATAAAAGTTTTACTTGGTTTGTGCACAGCGGATTAACAAAAATTGCTATCCCAAAAGCTGCACAAAGATAGCTCCTTGGAATTAGCAATTATCTTTTTCCGCGGCTCCAGCGGAGCGGAATTTTTTATACTGACAAACATTATTTTATTACCTATTAGAAATTCCGTTCCTTCGGGGCTGAATAAATTGGCAAACAGCAAAAAAAAGACTGTCCTTTTAAGACAGCCTCTTTTATTAGCCGGAGATTGTTCAATTAACCACTATACTTAAGCCCCTTACAACAGAGGCCAGTCTTACGGCATCAAAAATTCTCGCCTCGGATGAACCAAGTTTTCTTACAGAGTCCTCGTGCGAATTAACACATTGCTCACACCCGTTTACCGCCGAAACGGTAAGACTCATTAATTCAAATAATTCCTTTCCCAATACCGGAGACATCATTATGTTCATCTTTATACCTGCAGGCATGGATTGGTAGTTTGCATTTGACCCTTTTATAAAATGTTTGAATCTGTAAAAAACATTGTTCACTGCCAGCATCGAAGCGCAGGCATGCGTCTCCGCAATTTCAGCCTCATTTGCTCCATGCTCTTTTGCAAGCTTCGAAAAAGACTTCTTCAGTTTTTCATTCCTTTCGTTTACAGCTATAGCAAGGGCTATTAAGTATGCTTCTTTTGGAGAAAGATTGGCGGAGCCAAGCATGTTTTTTAAATTTATCCGTAAGTCCCTTAAATACTTGGTTTCTCCAACAACCATTTCTTCAAGCGAGCTTGTGGTATCCGCTTCTTCAAGAAGAAGGTCTTTTAGCAAATCTGTTTTAGTTTCGTTTAACGACATACAAGAATACTCCTTTTCAAATAAAACAAAAGGCTGGGGTCAACCAGCCTTTCAATAATGAAACTATAAAGTAGCTTCGCCTTTATGCCAGTTGCATGGGCACAATTCATCTGTCTGCAAAGCATCCAGTACGCGAATAACCTCATCAACATTACGGCCAACGTTCAAATCGTTTACCTGAACCCAGCGGATAACACCTTCAGGGTCTACAATATATGTAGTGCGGTATGCCACCTTTTCGTCATCAGTCAAAATTCCAAGAGATTCCGCAAGCGATTTTGAAGTATCGGCAATCATTGGAAATTTAAGATCTCTTAAATCCTTATGGTCTTTACGCCATGCCAGATGCACGTACTCGGAGTCTGTGGAAGCGCTCACTAATTGCGCGTCTCTATCCCTGAAATCCTCATAATGCTTGTTAAACTCGGCTATTTCTGTAGGGCACACAAATGTAAAATCTTTTGGATACCAGAATAATACAAGCCATTGTTTGGCTTTTTTATGGTCTTCCGATGTGATGTCTGTAAATTCTTTTCCGTCTTCTAAAGAGACAACCGCTTTCTTTTTGAATTCCGGTAAAACGGAGCCGACTGATAATACACTATTTGCCATTTTGTTTTTCCTTTAATTTATTATTGTTATTTTATAAGCTTTATTTACTTTCGTTATTATTAAATTCATATATATAAATGCTTTTTGTTATGTATAAGTTCCAAACAAGAATAAATTTTTTTGATGCCGATCCGGCCGGCATTCTTTTTTACGGCAAAATATTTGAACTGTGCCACGCGGCTTATGAATCGTTTGTGGATAGCTTTAATTTGCAGGAAAACTTTTTCGCGCATTCTTCCCTTGCAATACCAATTATTCACTCCGAAGCGGATTATTCAAAGCCTCTGCACTTTGGACAGACCATTACTGTTAATATCTATGTGGATAAAAAAGGCGAAAGTTCTTTTTCGCTGCGGTATATTATACTTAACAACAAAGGCGAACAAAGCGCGGTTGTTAAAACAACGCATGTGTTTATAAATAAAGCGTCATTTTCTAAAACGAATATTCCTGAAGAATTTGCCGATAAATTGAAGATACATAAAACAAGCTGATTTGTCTTTGCTAAAATCTCCCCGGTGGCAGAGCCCGTCGAAGCCCCCGATGGATGTCGAAGCCCCCGGTGGCAGAGCCTGTCGAAGCCCCCGATGGATGTCGAAGCCCCCGGTGGCAGAGCCTGTCGAAGCCACCTATGATGCCAACACCATACTTTTTTAGTTATGCACATTCTTTTATTGTAAAAATCCGTTAAAAGTCGGGTAAAAAAATCGGCTTTGGCTATATTTAATATTTTTCTTAAATTTAAGGTTCAATTTTAAGGAATATTATGATTTCAAGCATGACGGGTTTCGGAAAGGGGTTCGCTCAAAACGAAAAATCCTCTTTTGAAGTAGAATTGCGAAGCGTTAACAGCAGATATCTTGAAGTTAGTCTTAAGGTTTCGCCCGTTTTAATGAACCGCGAATACGAAATCAGGGAATATATCCGAAGCAGAATTAAAAGGGGCAAGGTTTCGGTTAATGTTGTTGCCAAAAAAAATGGCACGGCGGATAATTCGCTTTCCCTTGATAACGAAAAATTACAAAAATATCTTTCATTACTTAAGGAAGTTAAAAAAAATTCCAAAGTGAAAGACCCGGTTACCATAAGTCATATTTTGACTTTTAAGGATATCTTTGTTCAGGAAAACGAAGATCTTGCCGATTCTGATTTCGAAACCTTAAAAACCGCCCTCAATAACGCTGTTGGCGAATTGATAAAAATGAAACAGAACGAGGGTGAAGAGCTTAAAAAAGACCTCGTGCAAAGGGTTAAATTAATTAACTCGTATGTGGAAACAATTGAAGGCGAGTTTAAGAAGAGCGTTGACGATTATTTTGGCAAATTGAAAGAAAGAATTGCCGTTTTAATTAACGACCTTACCCCTTATAACGAAAGGCTTTCTTTAGAGCTTGCTTTAATTGCGGATAAAGCCGATATTACGGAAGAATGTACAAGGCTTAAAAGCCATATTAAGTTTTTTCTTGAAAGTCTTAAAAATGAAGAGGAACCGGGAAGGAAACTTAATTTTATGTGTCAGGAGATGAACCGCGAAGCAAATACAATTTCTTCAAAATCTATCTCCATAGAAATTATTCACAGTTCCGTACACATAAAAGAAGAAATTGAAAAAATCAGAGAACAAATTCAAAATATTGAGTAAGCTTTGAACCCTAAAAAAGGAAAAATTATAGCCATATCTGCGCCAAGCGGCACAGGTAAAACAACTATTATTAAAAATATTCTTAAGATTTTCCCGGATTTGCTCTTCTCAATTTCCGCAACTACGCGAAAAAAGCGTTTTAACGAAGTTGACGGAGTTGATTATTTTTTTCTTACCGAAGAAGAGTTTATAAAAAGAATAAATAATGACGAATTTGTTGAATGGGAAAAAACTTATGATTACTATTACGGTACATTTAAAAGTTTTTTAAGAGAAAACGCCGAAGAAGGAAAAAATATTGTTCTCGAAATTGATGTCAGAGGCGCTTTATCTATAAAAAAGATGTGCCCCGATTCCGTACTGATTTTTATAAAACCCCCAAGCGTTGATGTTCTTGTGGAAAGATTAAGATCACGCAAAACAGAAAGCGATGCGGATTTGCAGAAACGGATAGACAGGGCTAAACTGGAATTGGGCCTTGAAGACAAGTTCGATCATGTTGTTGAAAACAACGATCTGTCTAAAGCTGTTTCGGACGTAGAAGAAATTATTAAAAATGTAATAACTAAGGAGTAAGAAACGTGGATAACAAAATGCAAATCAACCCGGTTGATTTAAGAGTTATTGACCAAAGATGCGCCAACATATACGAAGCAATTATTGTAGCTTCCAACAGGGCAAGGCAACTTAATAGCGAAAACAAAATTAATTATACCGCCCAGCTTAGCACTATTCCTACAACCGGCAATGATGATGACAGCGAAGATATACAAAACCCGGTTCAAATGAAAATTGCTCTTGAGTTCGAAAAAATACCAAAACCTCAGGTTCTTGCCGTTCAGGAGCTTGTTGCCGGTAAAATTGAATACTATTATAAAACTAAAAACTAAATCTTTTCTTTATTATGAAAGATATACTTTCCGGAAAGAAAATTATTCTGGGTATTACCGGATGTATAGCTGCCTATAAAGCGTGCCTTATTGCCCGCGAACTGGTTTTAAGAGGTGCAGAGGTAAAAACTGTTATGACTCCCTCTGCACTTGAGTTTATTACTCCGCTTACTTTATCCGCTCTTACACAAAACGATGTTGTTGTTAATACTTTTCCAGGCAACCAGGCTAATGGCGTTAGCTCAAGCACATGGCATGTTGATACCGCCCTTTGGGCGGACCTTATGCTTATTGCCCCGGCTACCGTTAATACGGTTGCAAAATTAGCTGCCGGTTTTGCGGATAACGCTCTGCTTACTCTTGCCTTGGCTTTACGCTGCCCTCTTATTGTTTCTCCTGCGGCAGATGTTGACATGTACCAAAACCCTGCTTCTCAGTTGAATATAAAAAAACTGGAATCGCTGGGAATACATGTTGTTCCAGCCGAAGAAGGGAAACTCGCAAGCGGACTTTCGGGTAAAGGCAGACTCCCTGAAATTGAAAAAATTATCCTTTCGGTTGAATCAGTCCTTTCGGGCTACAATAAAGACTTTAAAGACCAAAACCTGCTTATTACCGCAGGCCCCACTTTTGAAGATATTGACCCTGTAAGATTTATTGGCAACCGCTCTTCGGGAAAAATGGGCTTTCAGCTTGCTAAAGCCGCTTTTATACGTGGCGCGAATGTTACTTTAATTACCGGCCCTTCTTCTTTAAGTACATTTCAGGGAATAAGAACAATAAGCGTTCGCTCTGCCGAAGAAATGAAGAATGCCGTGGATGCGGAATTTACAAATAACGCGGCTCTTATTATGGCCGCCGCTGTTGCCGATTACAGACCCGAATTGATAGCGGATCACAAAATAAAAAAAGAAGAAGGCTTAAGCTCTGTTAATCTTGTTAAAACTACCGATATTCTTGCTTCGCTTAATAAAGGCGATAAAAAGATAATAGGTTTTGCGCTTGAGACCAACGACGAAACTGAAAACGCTCTTAAAAAACTAAATTCTAAAAATCTTGACATGATCGTCATGAATTCTTTGCAGGAAAAAGGAAGCGGTTTTGAAACCGAAACAAACAAGGTTACTATTTTTTCCCGCTCAGGCGGTAAAATTGAACTCCCTCTTCAATCAAAATTCCAGATAGCTAACCAGATTTTATCAGAAGTAAAAAAAGTATTATAATATTTTGCCGCAAGATATAATTCAAAAAGTAAAAGAAGCGCTTAAAGACCAGAAAGAAATTTTTGGCAATGCGTTGTACGAAAAGGATTTTGAAATTCCCGAACAGAAAATATATATACCAGTTATGAAAAAAGAAGAACCGGCTTTATTTGTACCCGAAGATCAGCCTTTTGAAAATGTGCAATCGCTTGAAGAGCTGAGATCCGCCATTTGCAATTGTCTTAAATGTCCACTCGGCAAAACCCGTAATAAATTTGTTTTTGGCAAAGGCCGCGCCGATGCGGATGTTATGTGCGTTGGCGAAGGTCCGGGAGCGGATGAGGATGCCCAGGGCGAACCTTTTGTAGGACGCGCCGGCAAACTGCTTACCGATATTCTTAAAGCTATCAATTTTACGCGCGAAGAAGTTTACATTGCTAATGTTGTTAAATGCCGCCCTCCGGGCAACAGGACTCCCTTCCCCTCGGAAATGGATACATGCCTTCCCTATCTTCTTAAACAGATAGAGCTTATTAAACCGAAGCTTATTTTATGCCTTGGTCTAACAGCCGCCCAGGGATTACTTAAAAAACGCGATTCGCTTACCAACATGCGAGGTAAAATTTTTACTGTCGGCTCGGCAAAAGTTATGGTTACTTATCACCCTGCCGCATTGCTGCGCAATCCGAACTGGAAGCGCGGCTGCTGGGAAGATGTTAAGAAATTCAGAACCCTGTTCGATGAGTTAAACCGTTAAACGCGTAATTTTAGTTTTTTTATTACTATTTCAAACATAAAACAATTCTTAGCCGGTTTTTCCGGTAAATTATTCAAATTGGGTTGCAATATTTTTTTCATCCCGATACATTCTTGTTCCTAATTAATTTTTAGAGTAAAAAACCCGATTAAAAGAGTTATTTTAATGATTACATTTTTTACGTCTAAAAGCTATATTAAATACTCGATTTAAATTTTTTTATTAAAATGGCAAAAAGTTCCAGACCTACAAAAGATAAAATAACAAATAAAGAACTGGCAAGCATGGTTCCGGCCGGCTATAAGCCGCCTGCCGTTCCGGAAATTGAAATGGCCGTTTTAGGCGCCATGATGATTGAAAAAGAAGCTGTCCCAAAAGCAATGGAGCTTCTCACTCCGGAGAGTTTTTACATTCCCGCGCATAGAGTGATTTTTAACGCGATGGTTTCTTTGTTTAATTCACAAGTGCCTATTGATACGGTTACCTTATATGAGGAATTGAAAAAAAGTGAAAAGCTTGAGGAGTCCGGCGGAGCCGTATATTTAAGCAAGCTTTCGCAAAACATCCCTTCGGCCGCTAATATTGAGTACCACGCAAAAATTGTTGTTGAGAAACAAATTCTGCGCTCGCTTATAAATACCTCGCACCAGATTGCAAAAAGCGCGTATGAAGGTATTGAAGATGCGTTTGATATTCTTGATGAAGCCGAAACTAAAATATTTGAAATTACCGAAGAGCACCTGAAGCAATCATACCAGGGAATGGATAGAGCGGTACGTGACGCTCTTGAGTATATTGAAGCTCTTCACTCAAAAACGAACCAACGATTCGCTGTGCCAACCGGCTTTTTTGAGCTTGATAACATGCTCGGCGGTTTTCAGAAATCGGATTTGATTATTATTGCGGCTCGTCCTTCGGTTGGTAAAACAGCTTTTGCTCTTAGTCTTGCGCGCAATGCCGCGGTAGACCACAAAGTACCTGTGGCAATCTTCAGCCTTGAAATGGCCACTATCCAGCTGGTAATACGTTTACTTTGCGCCGAGGGCAGACTTAATGCCCACCTTGTGCGAACAGGTAAATTGCCAAGCGAGGAAGGAATTAAATTAAGTAAAAATGCCCATAAACTAATTGAAGCGCCATTATATATAGACGATACTCCGGCGCAAACAATACTTGAAATTAGGGCTAAGGCAAGAAGGCTTAAAACCGAGAAAAACATCGGCATGATTATTATAGATTACCTTCAGCTCATGCAGGGGCCTTCAAACTCCGAGAGCAGGGAACGTGAAATTTCAAATATATCGCGGTCTTTAAAAGCTCTTGCAAAAGAACTTAACATACCCATTATTGCGCTTGCCCAGCTTAACCGCTCTGTTGAGGCAAGAACAGATAAAACCCCGCAGCTTTCTGATTTGCGTGAATCCGGTTCTATTGAACAGGATGCCGATGTTGTTATCTTTTTAAGCCGCCCCGAAGTGCACGGTATGAAAATGGATAAAGACGGCAATTCAATGGAAGGCGTTGCGGAAATTATTATTGGCAAACAAAGAAACGGCCCTACGGGCGAAGTACGTTTAAGATTTATTAAGGAATATGCCCGTTTTGAAAATGCGGAACAATTCAGGCAAATTGAAACCACCCGTTCATCACCAGTCCAGGAGGATATTATATGAGATATTTTGTATTGCTGGCCCTATGTTTGTTTTTTGCCGGTAATTCTTTTTCCCAAAATTATTCGGATAAAGATAAAGTTGTATTTAATTCTAAAATGGAACTCGCAGAAAAGGATAATCTGGCAGAAAAACCAATTAACGATGTTATGACTACTATTGGCAGAAGCTTTATTGGCACTCCTTATGTCGCCTTTTCGCTTGAAAATGACTCCACAGAAACTCTTGATGTTGACTTAACCGGACTCGATTGTACAACCTACCTCGAAAATGTTCTCGTTTTCGGACGTATAATAAAAAAAGGCAATCCCGATTTTGACAAATATTGTTCCGAACTTCAGTATGTACGTTACAGAGACGGGATAATTGAAAATTATACTTCAAGGCTTCATTATTTTTCCGATTGGATTTTTGAAAACTGCAAAAAAGGGATTGTAACGGATGTAACCAAAGAAATTGGCGGCGAACCGATAGCTTTTCATGTAAGTTTTATGTCGCAAAATCCGGATAAATATAATCATCTTAAAAAGAATCCCCGCTTCGTTTCCATAATGAAAGCCAAGGAAGACGACATTAACAAGCGAGAATATTATTATATACCCAAAGATAAAGTCAGTAAATTCGAAGATAAAATTCATAATGGAGATTTGATAGCCATTACAACAAACCTGCCGGGGATGGATATCGGACACGTAGGCGTTGCGGTTAAACAACCGGATGGCAGAATACACTTTATGCATGCCCCCCTTTCCGGAGCCAAAGTTCAGATTTCGGAAAACCCATTACCGGAATATCTGGCAAAAATAAAGAAACATACCGGAATAATTGTTTTAAGGCCAGTCGAGCCCAAATAAGTTTTAAAATAGAAAAGGTCTTCGGAAAAACCGAAGACCTTTTTTTATACTCACAATATTAAGCCATTAAGTACTTATGCACGGCTCTGGCACATTTTCTTCCTTCAGATATTGCCCAAACTACTAACGATTGACCCCTTCGCATATCGCCACATGCAAATACTTTTTCAACGCTCGTCTGATGAGCATTTGGAGTAACTCCAAATTCGGCTTTAACATTACCTCTTGCGTCAAGTTCAAGTCCGGCATCCTTCAACTCGTCTATCATACCAGAGTGTTCCGGATGAACAAACCCCATTGCAAGTAATATAAGGTCGGCCTTCAATTCGAATTCGCTTCCCGGCACATCGGTGAATTTACCGTTTTCAAACGTTACCTGGTTACAGCATAAAGTTGTAACAACTCCTTCTTCATTACCTTTAAACGACTTTGTGTTTATGCTCCATTTTCTTACAACTCCTTCTTCATGACTCGAGGAAGTTCTAAGCATCATCGGCCAGTAAGGCCATGGAGTTGAAACATCCCTATGCGCTGGCGGCTGAGGCATAAGTTCAATTTGAGTAACAGACTTTGCGCCTTGCCTATTCGCAATACCCACACAATCGGAACCGGTATCGCCGCCGCCAATTACAACAACATCTTTTCCGGTTGCTGTAATCTGATCCGGGACTTCCATTTTATCATTCACTCTGTTCTGCTGCGGCAAATAATCCAGGGCGAAATGTATACCGGTAAGTTCTCTGCCGGGTATCAGGATATCGCGGGGTTTTTCCGAACCGCCCGCCAGTACAACCGCGTCAAAACGGTCAATTAAATCCTTTGCGGAAATATCGCCGCCTATTTTTGTTCTTGTAACAAAACGCACGCCTTCAGCTTCCATCTGTTCAATACGGCGGTCAATAATCCATTTCTCAAGCTTAAAGTCAGGTATGCCATACCTCAGCAAACCGCCTGGTTTTTCATTTTTTTCAAAAACCGAAACAGAGTAACCCGCTCTTGCAAGCTGTTGGGCGCATGCAAGCCCCGAAGGACCGGAACCTACAATTGCAACGCTTTTTCCAAGAAGCGCTTTAGGAGGCCGTGGCGAAATCCAGCCTTCAAAAAAGCCCCTGTCTATTATTGTTCTTTCAATTCCCTTTATTGATACCGGAAGGTTATTTATACCCAGCGTACAGGCCGATTCGCACGGAGCCGGGCACAGCCTTCCTGTAAACTCAGGAAAGTTATTTGTTGAAAGAAGATTATCCAAAGCTTCGCGCCAGTGCCCTTTGTACACAAGGTCGTTCCATTCAGGTATGTAATTCTGAACAGGGCAGCCTGTATCGCCGTGGCAAAACGGTATACCGCAATCCATACATCTTGCGCCCTGAGTGCGGGCCTGTTCTTCGTTAAAAGAGTATTCAAACTCTTTAAAGTTCTTTACCCTTTTTTCAGCAGCGTCTTTTTTTAAAGTTTCTTTTTTATACTCTTTAAATCCTGTCGGCTTACCCATTTACAACCTCCTCTTCCACTTGCTGAGCAGTCAAAGCTGCTTCAGCCGCTTTTTCTTCTTTTTTCATTCTTTCAAGCGCGGCTTTATATTCAAAAGGAAGCACCTTTACAAATTTTTTGGCTTCAACTTCCCAGTTTTCAAGTATATATTTTGCGCGTTCCGATTTAGTATAATGGAAATGACGTATTACAAGTCGTTTTACATTATCGGCATCCACCTTATCGCTTAAAGCGCTAAGTTCAACCATCTGTTTGTTTACATATTTATCAAAGTCGCCGTTTATGTCGTATACATAAGCTTCACCGCCGGACATTCCCGCTGCAAAGTTTCTTCCGGTTTTACCAAGAATCACCACTCGCCCGCCGGTCATGTATTCACAGCCATGATCTCCAACGCTTTCAACAACCGCGTGAGCGCCCGAGTTTCTAACGCCAAAACGCTCGCCTGCTACTCCGTTGAAATATGCTTCTCCGCTGGTAGCGCCGTAAAGACATGTGTTGCCTATTATTATATTTTCAGCCGGATCGAATGTCACTCCGTCAGTAACCTTAATTATTATTCTTCCACCCGAAAGCCCTTTGCCCACATAGTCGTTGGCTTCGCCGGTAAGATTCAATTCAACTCCGGGAGCTAAAAACGCTCCGAAGCTTTGTCCGGCTGTTCCTTTCATATTAATTTTTATTGTTCCGTCCGGCAGTCCGGCTTCTCCGTATTTGGAAGCAATTACTCCGCTAAGCATGGCGCCAAACGTTCTGTTCACATTTCTTATTCCCATGTCGAGTTCAACAGGTTCAACTCTTTCAATTGCCTGTTTCGCTTTTTCAATTACCTGATGGTCAAGCTGTCCTTCCAGCTCATGGTCTTGCTCTTTGGTTCTGTACAAATCCGTATTATACAACGGGGTTGGCTTATACAGAATTTTACTCAAATCAAGTCCTCTTGCTTTCCAATGATCATAAGGACGATAAGGAGTAATTTTTTCAACCTGGCCTACCATGTGGCTGAATTTTCTGAATCCAAGCTGAGCCATTAATTCTCTTACTTCTTCCGCAATAAAGAACATAAAGTTAATCAAATACTCCGGCTTGCCTGCAAATTTCGCTCTAAGTTCAGGATCCTGTGTGGCAACGCCAACGGGACAGGTATTCAAATGGCATTTTCTCATCAGGATACAACCCTGTGTAACCAACGGCGCGGTGGCAAAACCAAATTCTTCAGCGCCAAGCAGCGCGCCTATTACAACATCGCGGCCGGTTTTCATTTGTCCGTCAACTGCAAGATAAACCCTGTCGCGCAATCCGTTCAGCACAAGCGTCTGATGTGCTTCGCTAAGACCAAGTTCCCATGGGCTTCCGGCATATTGAATTGAAGTAATTGGGCTTGCGCCTGTGCCGCCGTCATGGCCGCTTATCAATATATGATCCGCATGTGCTTTGGCAACGCCTGCGGCTATGGTACCAACGCCTACTTCAGAAACAAGCTTTACGCTTATTCTTGCCTTGGGGTTTACATTTTTCAAATCGAAGATAAGTTGTTTTAAATCTTCAATGGAATAAATATCATGATGAGGCGGAGGACTTATCAGCATCACTCCGGGCGTACTGTGTCTGATTTTAGCGACAACCTTATCCACCTTGTAACCGGGCAACTGTCCGCCTTCTCCAGGCTTGGCTCCCTGAGCCATCTTAATTTGAATTTCATCCGCGTTGACAAGATAATGAGCTGTTACGCCAAATCTTCCCGAAGCCACCTGTTTAATTGCCGATCTTAAATTATCGCCATTCGGCATTGGAACAAATCTTTCCGAAGCTTCTCCGCCCTCGCCGGTATTCGATTTTCCGTTAATGCGGTTCATCGCTATAGCAAGGTTGGTATGCGCTTCGGCAGAAATTGAGCCGAAACTCATAGCCCCGGTTGAAAACCTTTTTACAATCTCCGAAGCGGGTTCAATTTCTTCAAGCGGTATTTTGAACTCATTCTTTTCAAGCTCAAATAAACTTCTTATTGTAACGCGCTTCTTATATTGATTGTTAATAAGGTCGGAGTATTCCTTAAATGTTTTATAATTATTCTGCTTTGTACTTAACTGTAATTTCGATATTGAAAGCGGCGTCCATAAATGGTGTTCGCCGTCTCTTCTGAAATGATATAAACCGCCAACATCCAAAGATTCAGGATCGCTTAACGGATCAAAAGCTTCTTTGTGTCTTCTTACGGTTTCCTCTTCAAGCATTTCAAGGCTCAGGCCTTCAATTCTCGATGAAGTACCCGGGAAATAGTTTTCTATAATTTCCGAATCGAGCCCTATGGCTTCGAATATCTGCGCTCCCTGATAAGATTGCAGCGTGCTTATACCCATCTTGCTGAATATCTTGAACAGGCCTTTGCTTATTGCTTTTTTGTAATTGTACTTTGCCTGTTTGTATTCATTTAATTCAGGCAGAAAACCTTCCTTAAACAAATCAGCAAGCAACTCGTATGCAAGATAAGGGTTAATGGCGCTTACGCCATATCCGCAAAGCAATGCGAAATGCGATACTTCCCGCGGTTCGCCGCTTTCAAGAATAATACCCGTTCTGGTTCTCAATCCTTCTTTAATCAAAGTATGATGTATACCTGCAACCGCGAGCAAACTCGGAATTGCGGCATGTTTTTCATCAACGCCTCTGTCAGAAAGGATTAGTATTGAAGCGCCCTTGTGAACGGCTTCAATCGCGTCCCTGCATATCTTTTCAAGTTTGTTTCTCATATCCCTTTTTTCAAAAGGATCAAAAAGCAAAGGAATTGTAACTGCTTTAAAACTGCCCTTTGCAATATTTCTTATCTTTTCAAGCTTTGTATTCGAAATTATGGGATGCTGTAATTCAAGGCAATGAGCATGTACAGGCGTTTCGTCCAACAGGTTTTGTTCCGATCCGAGATAAGTTGTAAGTTCCATTACAAGCTCTTCCCTTATTGGGTCTATTGGAGGATTTGTAACCTGCGCGAACAATTGTTTGAAATACCTGAACAATAATTGAGGCCTTTCCGATAGAACCGCGAGCGCGACATCCGAACCCATTGAGCCAAGCGCTTCCTGTCCATCCACAGCCATCGGCCTGATTACCTTATAGACATCTTCCTTTGTATAGCCGAATATTTTCATTCTCTTAATAACAGTCTTGTGATCTACCGACCTTACAAATAATGGTTCTGGCAGATCGCCCAATTTAAACATGTTTTCTTCAACCCACTGTCTGTAAGGCTGCTTCTTTACAATCTCATTTTTAACTTCGTCATCGCTTACAATTCGCTTTTTATTCAAGTCTATAATAAACATTTTTCCCGGCTGAAGCTTTCCCTTGTATTCAATAGTTGCCGGATCAATTTCAAGTGTTCCCGCTTCCGATGCAAGTATTACAAGATCGTCTTTTGTTACAACGTAACGCGCGGGTCTCAATCCGTTTCTATCAAGAGTGGCTCCAATTATGGAACCGTCTGTAAAAGCAACCGCGGCGGGTCCGTCCCATGGTTCCATCATTGTTGCATGATACTCATAAAATGCCTTTCTGTCCGGGTCCATCAAATCGTTTTTAGACCATGCTTCCGGTATCATCATCATCATTGCGTGAGGAATGCTTCTGCCGCTCATTACAAGCAGTTCAAGAACGGAATCGAAAGTTGCGGAATCGCTCTGTCCTTCCATAATAATAGGAAGCATTCTTTTTAAATCCTTACCGTAATAAGGAGAATCCATTACATATTGTTTAGCGGCCATCCAGTTTTTGTTTCCGCGGAGCGCGTTTATTTCGCCGTTATGCGCAATCATTCTGAATGGATGAGCCAGATCCCATGTTGGAAAAGTATTGGTGGAAAACCTTAAGTGTATAAGAGCCATGGCGGTTTTCATGTCAGGCTCGCTTAAATCCTTATAATAATCAATAAGCTGCTGCGCCAGCAACTCGCCTTTATATATAACCACCTTGCTGGAAAATGAAGGAACATAATATTTACTTCTGTCTAATTTTAACTCGGCTCTTACTCTGTGATCTATTATTCTTCTGATGAGATATAATTTTCTTTCAAATTCATCCTGAGTTTTTATTGTACTGTTGGCGGCAATAAAACATTGTTTTATGAAAGGTTGTGTAGCTTTTGCTCCTTCACCCGGAACTTCCGGATCAACCGGAACGCTTCGCCAGCCCAGAAAATGCTGCTCTTCATCAATAATAATTTTTTCAATTATATTTTCTGCTGCTTTTCTTAATACAGGATCCTGTGGTAAAAATATAAAACCAATTCCGTATCTTCCGTATTTCGGAAGATTGATTCCAAGCTCGGGCGTTATTCTCCTGAAAAACTCATCAGGCATCTGAATTAATATACCGGCGCCATCGCCTGTCAGAGGGTCGGCTCCTACTGCGCCTCTGTGCTCCAAATTGCGCAATACCTCCAATCCTTTGTCAATTATCATACGGGATTTTATGCCTTTAACATTTACTACAAAACCCACCCCGCAGGCATCATGCTCGTATGATGATTCATACATGCCTTTTGCCGCGGCATTTTTTCTATTTTCAAAGTAATCGTTATTTTTTTTATCTTTTAAAGACATAGCTTCCTCGTTATTTGAACTTTTTTCTAACCATCTACTTAAATATTAAGGATAGAATTACAAAACACCATTTTTTCAGCATTATAATATATAATAATATTTAACTTTTTCAAGTTATTTGGCCATTTTCCTTAATATTTGACGTGTATTTGCGGTTTTTTACAAATAATACAGGCAATACGGTGTTTTTAAATAATTACTCGCCGGATTCCTTAATTTTTAAACCGCGTATATTAGGCAGTCTGTTTTGAGTGTATTTTGTGGTGCCTGAACAATCCATAATTCATACTATCGCACAAAGCCTGGATACTGGCCTCTATTATATTTACAGAGACGCCCACCGTTGACCACGAACCTTCGCCATCGCCGGATTGTATTATTACACGAACATTTGCTCCCGTGCCGTCCTTTTCATCTATTACGCGCACTTTGTAATCCATCAGTTTCATCAGCGCTATTTCGGGATAAAAACGCAGAAGAGCTTTTCTTAACGCTTTATCAAGCGCGTTTACAGGGCCGTTTCCTTCCGATGCCGTATGTTCTATCTCGCCGTTTACTTCTATCTTCAATACCACTTCTACCGTGGAATAACCTACAATATCGTTGACAACATTTATTTTTGAATACTGTACGGTAAAAAACGGTTTGAACTCGTTCATTTTTGAACGGAGTATAAGTTCGAACGATGCTTCCGCTCCTTCAAACTGATAGCCCTGGTGTTCAAGTGTTTTTACCGCGTCCACAACTTTTTTTGCCAGTTCCGCGTTCTTGTCAAGATCAACGCCTATTTCTTTGGCTTTATACCTTATGTTGCTTTGACCTGAAAGATCGGATACAAGAACACGCTGCTGGTTGCCTACCAGCTTGGGACTTATATGCTCATACATCCGGCTGTCTTTTATAACAGCGCTTACATGTATTCCGCCTTTATGCGCGAAGGCTGAGTTTCCAACATACGGGGCCCGTGTATTCGGATTCAAATTCATTACTTCGCACACAAAGTGAGAAAGCGAAGTAAGGCTTTCCAAATCTATATTTTGCACGGTATTCATTTTCAGCTTAAGCATCAGGTTAGGTATTATACTGCAAAGATTTGCGTTTCCGCATCTTTCTCCAACTCCGTTTATTGTACCCTGTATGTGACGCGCGCCGGCTTTTACTGCCACAAGAGCGTTGGCGACTGCCAGATCGCTGTCGTTATGAGAATGGATTCCTATCACTGTGGAAAAATTGTTCTTAACATTGGAAACAATTTCAAATATTTCGCCCGGTAACGTTCCGCCGTTTGTATCGCACAATGTCAGAACATCCGCCCCGGCCGCTTCCGCGGCTCTTAGCATTCTGAATGCGAACTCCGGATTGTCTTTAAAGCCGTCAAAAAAATGTTCGGCATCGTAAATAACCCGTCTGCCGCGTTCTTTCAGAAACATAACGGACTCGTATATGAGCTGCTCGTTTTCCGTATCCGAAATTCCCAGACTTTTTTCCGAATGCAGCTTCCATGTTTTTCCGAATATGGTAACCGTAGGCGTTTCTGCCGCCAGCAACGAGTTTAGGTTTATATCCGATTTTACTTTATCTACTGCCCTTGCCGTAGATCCAAACGCGTTTAATTGCGCGTTGGCAAACAATACTTTTTTTGCCAGTTGAAAAAACTCCTCATCGCGAGGATTGCTTCCGGGCCACCCGCCTTCAATTACATCTATGCCAAATTCATCCAGGCGCTGAGCAATTATCAACTTATCCTGCACCGAAAGATTTACGCCTTCACCCTGCGTGCCGTCACGCAGGGTGGTGTCAAATATCTCTATTAGGTCACTGCTGTTCATTCATTAATCCCGCTTTTCTTGCATACTCAAAAATATTCCCGGCCTCTATTATCGGCAGGATATCTCCAAGAGGTTTAAGCGTATAGGATTCTCCCGTCGTTTCGTTTTTCAATTTGTTTCCGACCAGGTCTATTACAATTTCATCATCTGTACTGATTTTATCGTTTATTTTTTCCTTTGTTTCAAACGGCAGTATAAACCCGCCATCTACGGCATTTCTAAAAAATATACGGGCGTACGATTCAGCTACTACCACTTTTAGTCCCGCTTTCTGCAGCGCAAACGGCGCGTGCTCGCGCGATGAACCGCATCCGAAATTTGCCCCGCCTATTACTATTTTATAATCGGAGGTATAACCGTCTCCTTTTACAAACGGTATATTCCCTTTCGGTAAACCGGATTTTTCCGGCGGTACTCCCGAAAGCGCGTATGAACCGTATTTTTTAGATTCTTCCGAATCAGTTAAACTATAAACTAAATGTTCGGCAGGTATTATCTGATCGGTATCAATATTATCTCCTAATACAAATGCTTTTCCGCTTATTTCTTTTTCCATTTTGCCTTTCTCGTTTTAGTTTATAAATATTTTCTCGGATCCGTTATCACCCCGTTTATTGCGGACGCGGCTACAGATAACGGAGAAGCAAGATATACTTCGGATTTTTTGCTTCCCATTCTTCCCGGAAAGTTTCTGTTTGTTGTTGATATTACAACTTCTCCATCCGTTGCTCTTCCTATTGTATCCGCCGGACCTCCAAGACATGCGGCACATGAGGATTCAGCTATTGTGCAGCCCGCTTTTTCAAAAATGTCATAAAGCGTGGAGCCTTTTACTTTTACTTCCTTAAGCTGCTTTGCTATTAATGTGCTTCCGGGAACAATAAACGTATTTACTTTAACTTCGTGGCCGGCAAGTATTTTTGCGGCATTTACAAAGTCTGTCAGCTTTCCTCCCGTGCATGAACCGACATAGCATTTTGTAAGCTTTGTCCCTTCAACATTGCGAACCGTATCGCAATTATCCGGACTGTGTGGTTTTGCCACTACAGGTTCAAGTTTCGAGGTATCGTATGTAAACTTCTTCGCATATTTCGCGTCATCATCACTGTAGAACAATTCGTATGGTTTATTAGTTCTTGCTTTTACATATTCTTCCGTTGTCTTATCGGCCGCAATAATTCCGTTCATTCCGCCGGCTTCAATAGCCATGTTCGTGAGCGTCATTCTTTCTTCCATAGGAAGAGAGTAAATTCCGCTTCCGTCAAACTCAAGCGCTTTATAAGTCGCGCCATCTGTTGTTATATCGCCCAGTATTTTAAGTATAAGATCTTTTCCTGTCAGGTACTCTGGCAGTTCGCCGTTAAAAGTAAACTTCAGAGATTCCGGCACTTTCTCCCAGATTTTTCCCGTACCAAGTATAAATGCCGCATCCGTATTTCCAACACCCGTAGAAAACATTCCGAACGCGCCTGATGTACAGGTATGAGAGTCGGTTCCGAATAATACTGTTCCGGGCAGGTTATACCCCTCTTCGGCAAGAGCTATATGGCATACGCCTTTATATCTTTCTGTGCCTACATCGTAATAATTTTTTATGCCATATTTTTCTGCAAATTCCCTCAGCAAATCCACATTGCGGTTTGCCTGAGGATTCTTTGTAAAGATATAATGATCCGGGAATATTACAAGCTTATCCTTATCCCATATTTTTGCTTCGCCGCCAAATTCTCTTTTCCAAATATCAATTGTCGGCGGTCCGCAAACATCATGTGTCATCAATACGTCAACATTAAGCCAGATGTTTTCACCGGGCTCGACATATTTTCTTTTGGCCGATTTGGCCAATATTTTTTCAGTTATAGTCATTGCCATTTCGTTTTCCTTTACACTGCTTGTGATAAAATTGATTTTGACTTTGCCGCTGCTTCATCGCTGTGAGCTTCCAGATAAAGCTGCTGGTTGCTTAAAGCCTGTAAATAAGCCATTACACTGGCTTCAAGTATATCTGTGGAAACGCCGCGCCCGGTAAAGGAAGCGTTATCTTTCCTCAAACGTACAATAGCTTCACCCATGGCCTGGCGCCCGCTTGTAACCGACCTTACATGGTACGATTCCACTACCGATTTTATTTTTACAGCGCGCTCAATCGCGTTAAACGAAGCGTCAACTGCTCCATCGCCAATAGCCGATTCCTGCATGTACTTGCCTTTGTATTTTATTTTTACCGTAGCTGTTGGAATTGAATTTGTTCCGGCGTCTATATGTAAATACGCAAGCTCGTATTGCTTTTCGGAAATATGCGTTTTTTTGTCTCCCATCAGCGACCGCAAATCGTCATCGAATATTTCTTTTTTCTTATCAGCCAAGGCTACAAACTTCTCGTAAGTTTTTTGTAACTCGTCTTCTGTTAAATCGTAACCCAATTCTATTAAACGAGCTTTAAGCCCGTGTCTGCCGGAGTGACGGCCCAAAACAATTTTCGATTTTAAAACGCCTACAACTTCAGGCGTCATAATTTCGTATGTCTGCCTGTCTTTCAGCATTCCATCCTGGTGAATACCGGATTCATGCGCGAACGCGTTTTCGCCCACAATGGCCTTATTTGGCTGAACAATTATTCCTGTAAACGAAGAAACCATTTTACTTGTGTTGAATATTTCTTCCGTTTTCAAATTCGTAAAGAATTTAAATAAATCCTTTCTTACTTTCAGCGCCATTACAATTTCTTCCAGCGAAGCATTGCCGGCTCTTTCGCCAATACCGTTGATTGTGCACTCTACCTGCCGTGCCCCGTTTTCAATTGCGCTCAGGGAGTTTGCAACCGCCAATCCCAAATCGTCATGGCAGTGAACGCTTATTACTGCTTTATCCATATTTTTTACGCGTCTTCTTAATTCGGCTATTTTCGCTCCGAACTCGGAAGGAAAATTATAACCGGTGGTATCAGGAATATTTACCGTTGTTGCGCCAGCTGCAATTGCAGTTTCAACAACATCGGAAAGGTACCCTATATCGGTTCTGCCAGCATCTTCGGCCGAAAATTCAACATCGTCTGTAAATGTTTTCGCATAAGCAACCGCATCGTGAGACATTTTAAGAACCGTAGCTCTTTTTTCCTTTAAATTTTTTCCGTACTTGCTTTCTCCAAATTTACCCATAATATGAATATCTGACGTGCTTGAGAAAGTGTGAATTCTGTATTTCTTTGCTTTTTGCAGAGCGTCAAAGGCGGATTTCACATCCGCCTCTTTTGCTCTTGCCAAAGCGCATATCACAACCGTATCAACCACATCCGATACTCTTTGCACTGCTTCAAATTGCGCAGGCGAAGATATGGGAAACCCGGCCTCTATAACATCCACGTTAAGTTTTGCAAGCTGTTTTGCTATTTCAACTTTTTCATGAATATTTAACGAAGCTCCGGGACATTGCTCCCCGTCTCTTAAAGACGTATCGAATACTATCACTTGATCTGTCATGTTATTTCCGTTAATAAATTTCCATTGAAAATTATTTCTGCTTCTCAAAAACCTTTTCGATGTTCTCAAGAACCAGTTTCGTCATTTCTGTAGTTGATACAAGATTGTCGCCTTCCTTAAATATGTCGGACGTCCTGTATCCCTGTTTTAATGTCATATCTATCGCTTCTTCAATAATTGAAGCGGCTTTAGGCAGCTTGAATGAATAGAAGAACATCATTCCAATTGAAGCTATTGAAGCCAAAGGATTAGCTTTGTTTTGCCCGGCTATATCAGGCGCGCTGCCGTGTACAGGCTCGTAAAGCGCGTATTTTTCGCCTATGCTTGCCGAAGGAAGCATACCAAGGCTTCCCGTAATCATGGCGGCTATATCGCTTAATATATCTCCGAACAAATTTTGCGTTAGTATTACATCAAACTGCTTCGGATTTCTGACTATCTGCATTGCGGCATTATCAACATACATGTCGCTCAGTTTAACGTCTTTGTAATCTTCATGAACTTCGTGAACAAGTTTCCGCCAGAACTGAGAACAATCAAGCACGTTGGCTTTATCAACAGAAACAACTTCGCCCTTTCTATTCCTTGCGGTTTCAAAGGCTTTCTTTGCAATACGTACCACTTCTTCCTTTGTGTAGATCATCGTATTCCAGCCCTTGTTTTCATCGTAGCCGCGCGGCTCGCCAAAATAAACGTCTCCTGTTAATTCCCTGAATATGGCTATATCAGTGCCTTCAAGAACTTCCGGTTTCAGCGAAGAGGAATCGAGCAAGGATTTATAAACTTTTGCGGGACGAATATTAGTAAACAGACCGAGCGATTTGCGAAGCTTAAGCAGCGCTGCTTCCGGTTTCTGATTTTGCGGAAGCGTTTCCCATTTGTATCCGCCTACCGCGCCTAAAAATACCGCATCGGAATCGTAGCAAGCTTTTAGGGCCTCGTCTGTAAGCGGCGAACCATATTTATCGTATGAACAGCCGCCTATTAATTGCTTGTTAAATTCAAAGCCGAGATTAAATTTTTCTCCGACCTTCTTAAGTACCGTAACCGCGGCTTCGGTAACTTCAGGGCCTATGCCGTCTCCCGGCAGCAGCGCTACTTTGTAAATCATACACCAACCTCTTCTTTCTTGTTTTTCTTGAACAACCATGCCATCATTTTTCTTAATGTTGCGCCGGTCGATTCAATTATGTGTCCCGATGTTTTCTTTCTTAATTCGTTTAATTTAGGATAACCGTTTTTACATTCGTCAATAAACTCTTTTGCAAATGATCCGTCCTGAATTTCATCAAGAATTTTTCTCATTTCCTTCTTTGTCTCGGCTGTAATCAAACGCGGACCTCTTGTTAAGCCGCCATATTCAGCTGTATCGCTTACAGAGTAGTTCATTCTTGTAAGGCCTCCTTCATAATAAAGGTCTACAATAAGCTTCATTTCGTGCATACATTCAAAGTAAGCTAATTCAGGAGGATAACCGGCTTCAACCAATGTTTCAAAACCCGCTTTAATCAATTCTGCCGAACCGCCGCACAATACAGCCTGTTCGCCAAATAAATCCGTTTCGGTTTCATTCTTAAAGTTTGTTTCTATTACTCCGGCTTTTGTCCCGCCAATGCCTTTTGCCCATGCGAGAGCCATTTCCTTTGTTACTCCGGATGGATCCTGCTCTACCGCTATCAAACATGGAACGCCGTTGTTTTCTATGAATGTTCTTCTTACAAGGTGTCCAGGACTCTTAGGCGCAATCATCATCACGTTAATATCAGGAGTCGGTACAATTTGTTTGTAATGGATATTAAATCCGTGTCCGAAAGCAATTGTCGCGCCCTTCTTCAAATTCGGTGCAATTTCAGCATCGTAAACTTCTTTCTGTGTCTGATCCGGCAAAAGTATCATTACTACATCAGCCCATTTGACAGCTTCGGGAACAGTCTTAACCTGCAAGCCTGCGTTTTCTGCCAATGGCCATCTTGCGCTTGTTTTACGCAAGCCGACACATACATTAAGTCCGCTGTCTTTCAGGTTCAACGCGTGAGCATGTCCCTGGCTTCCAAACCCTAAAACTGCAATTTTCTTATCCTGCAATAGGTCTAACGAAGCATCACTATCATAATAAACTTTCATTTTTTTATTCCTTTAATTTTTTGTTTTAATTGTTGAAACAATTAGATAATTTCTTTTTTAACTATTTTGTGCTGGTCGCCGCGTTTCAACGCCACGGTTCCGGAGCGTGCCATCTCCTTTATTCCATACGGAAGCAGTATGTTAACAACTGCGTCTATCTTATCGGGCGGCCCGGTAACCTCAAGAGTAATTGATTTGTTTGTTATATCCACAACTTTTCCTTTAAAGATATCGCAGATATTCGTCACTTCCGCTCGCGTCCCTTTCTGATAATTTATTGTAATTAAGGCAAGTTCCCTTTCAACTGTTGTCTGCTCCGTAAAATCTATAACCTTAATGGTATCAATAAGTCTGTTTAACTGTTTGACAACCTGCTCAATTATTTTGTCTTCACCGGATGTTACAATTGTCATTCGGGAAATTTCCGGGTCTTCTGTTTCGCCTATTGAAATACTTCTGATGTTGAAACCTTTGCCGCTGAACATTGTTGCAATGCGGTCGAACGCCCCAAACCTGTTTTCAACTAATATAGAAATTGTATGTTTCATAAAACTTCCTTTGGATCAAGTCGTCTGGTTATCATTTCGTTAATTGTAGCCCCCGATGGTATAATAGGGAATACCATATCGTCTCTTTCTACCTTAAATTCTATAAGCACCGGTCCGTCGTTTATTGCAAACGCCTTGTCTAACAACAAGTCAACCTGTGCCGGGTCATCTGTGGAAAAGGCTTTCAGCCCAAACGCTTCGGCCACTTTCACAAAATCGGGATTGCTTTTGGACAAATCCGTAAAGCTGTATTTTTCGGCATGAAACAGTTCCTGCCACTGCCTTACCATTCCCAAAAAGCTGTTGTTCATAATTATAAATTTAATTGGCAGCTTGTTGTAAACGGCTGTAACAAGTTCCTGTATGTTCATCTGAAAACCGCCATCGCCATTTAACGATATTACAGGACGATCTTTAACTGCAAACGCCGCGCCAATAGCCGCCGGAACAGAAAAGCCCATGGTGCCAAGTCCGCCGCTTGTTAATAACGAACGCGGATTTGTAAACTTGTAATACTGAGACGTCCACATCTGGTGCTGACCAACATCAGTAACAATAATAGCCTCGCCTTTTGTCTTTTCCGAAAGTCTTTCAAGTACATACTCTGTTCTTAATTTTCCGTCATTTTTTTCGTAATATAACGGGCATTCCTCTTTCCATACTTTTATCTGCTCCCACCACTCATCCAGCTTCAGCGGTTCGGTTATTTCTGTCATCAGTTCGGCAAGCACATGTTTAACATCGCCAACAATCGGCAAATCCACAAGCACATTCTTATCAATACAGGTAGGGTCTATATCAACATGTATTTTATACGCGTTCGAAGCAAAAGAATCAATTTTTCCCGTAACGCGGTCATCAAACCTGGCCCCCAACGAAACAAGAACATCGCAATTATTTACAGCCTGGTTTGCCCAGTATGTGCCGTGCATTCCAAGCATTCCCAATGACTGATCGTCTCTTGCCGAAAACGCGCCAAGCCCCTGAAGCGTCATTGTTACAGGAAGGTTGTTTTCTTTTGCAAATAACCTCAATTCCCTTTCGCCGTTAGACATGATAACGCCGCCGCCGACATATAAAAGCGGTCTTTTCGCTTTTTTTATAACCTGCGCGGCTTTCTTTATCTGGTTCTGGTGCCCTATGAAATTTGGCTTATAGCCTCTTATATCAACTGTTTCGGGATATACAAACTCGCACTTTGTAGCTATCATATCTTTTGGCAAATCCACAACTACAGGCCCGGGGCGCCCCGTGGAAGCGATAAAGAACGCCTTCTTGATTGTCTCGGCAAGTTCATTTACATCGCGGACAAGAAAACTGTGCTTTGTAATGGGTCTTGTAATTCCTACAATATCAGCTTCCTGAAAAGCGTCATTGCCAATTAAGTGAGTGGCCACCTGCCCCGAAAAAACAATGATAGGAACAGAATCCATGTAAGCGTCTGCGATGCCGGTAACTGTATTTGTAGCCCCCGGTCCCGAGGTCACCAATACCACGCCCACTTTACCTGTTGCTTTTGCATAACCTTCCGCCATGTGGGTTGCGCCCTGTTCGTGACGTACAAGTACGTGTTTTAAAAAATCAACATCATAAAGCTGTTCGTATAATTTCAGTACGGCGCCGCCGGGATACCCAAAGATAACCTCAACTTTTTCTTTTCTTAAACATTCAAAAAAGATCTCAGCGCCGGTCATTACCGGATTACTGCCCTTCATAAATTTGCTCCAATTTATTAATTAATTAAAAGCAGAACAAAACTACAGATAAAACAATTCCTTGATCAGGTCAACCCTAATCGCTTTGTTTTATGTTTTGTTTTGTTTGTGTGATTGGGTTGACTTAATTATCAGCTAAGAATAAGAATATTTAGACCGAGCACGCTAATAATAATGGTAACCACAAGGAGAAGATTATCTAAAGAAATGATTCTGGAAGTGCCAAACACAACTCGTCTGTTGCCGTTTGTTGCGGCCCCGCGTACGTAATTTCTGATAATATTTCGTGTTATGTTTTGCATATTTTTTAATATATCTGCAAATATAACCCATGCGGATTTACTTGTCAAGGCATTTTAGTCATTTAAATTAAATTTAACATACCGCTTAACTCCCTTTTTGAGCATAATTCGCACATTTACTTAACGGCATTTTCTATTATATACTATATATACAGAAAAACAGTTTTTAAACGTTTTGCATATTTATTCAATTCAAGTAAAAGCCATTTTTTTTATAATTTCAGAAAATAAAAAAAATCCGGCTTATAAAACCGGATTTTAAATACTAACTATAACATTATCTTTTAGTCAACTTTGTACAATTCCGCGGCTTTTTCCGCCGAAGAAACAATACCTCTTATCATTGCGGAACTGAAACCGTGGTGCTCCATCTGGTTCAAACCGGAAATTGTACAGCCCATTGGAGTTGTAACTTTATCCACTTCACTCTCCGGGTGACTTCCGAGTTCAATCAACAGCGATGCGGCGCCTTTTGCAGTCTGTGCAGCCATAAGCAAAGCGTCTTCGGCATGGAAACCGATTTCAATTCCTCCCTGCGAAGCGGCTCTTATTGCGCGCAAAAAGAACGCTATTCCACATGCGCATAAAGCGGTCGCGGGAACAATCTGAGCTTCGTCAATAACAAGAGTTTTTCCGCACGCGTCAAATATTTCCGTTGAAATATCTATACAGTCGTTTTTATTGCTTTCGGCGGCAATGCATGTCATGGATTCCTGTATGGCAATTGCGGTGTTGGGCATTGCGCGAACAACCGCCGTGTCTTCGCCAAGGTAACCTTTTATTTCCTTGATGCTTGCCCCGGAAACGACTGATATTACTATGTGCCTCTCGCTTTCAATTACCGGTTTGATATCCGTCATCAAAGCGTTTAACTGGTGCGGAGTTACGGCAAGTACCAGAATATCCGAATCCTTTACCGCTTTTTTATTGTCTTTTGTTACAATTGCCCCGTTCTTGTCGAAATTTTTAAGAGTTTCAATTTTTCTTTTTGTAAGCGTAAGATTTTCGGGAGTAAACAATTTGGAATTTATCAAACCGTTCGCTATCGCCAATCCTATATTACCGGCGCCTAAAATTGCAATTTTAGATCCTGCTTTCATGTTTATCTCCTTATTTTCTATTTATTAAATATTCTTTCAGTTCTTCGTAATTGTTTTCAATTTTCACGCTCTTTTTTTCCTTACGCAGGCATTCTGCCAGCGCGTTTGGAAGCGTAATTTTTTCTTTTATTTTTTCTTCATACACATCAATGAATTTTGCGGGATGGGCTGTCTCCAAAACCACAAAATTAAAATCGTTACCATATTTTGCCTTGTATTCCTTTACCGCAAGATGCCCAACAGCTCCGTGTGGATCGAAAATATATCCGCTGTTTTCGTACGCGGCCGATATTTCCGCAAGTGTTTGCTCATCGTTGAAACTCCGGCTGAAAATAACATTCCTGATAATGTTAACATCGTCATTATACAGCGCGTTGATTCTTGCAAGATTGCTTGGGTTCCCTACATCCATGGCATTGGATAGTGTCTTTACCGAAGGCTTTGCCGTAAACACGCCCGTCTCAAGATATTTTGGAAAAACATCGTTGGCGTTTACAGCCGCTATAAACTGATGCACAGGCAAACCCGTCTGCCTTGCAAATAAACCCGCTGTAAGGTTTCCAAAATTTCCGCTCGGCACCGAAAATACAACAAGTTTGTTTTTGCTCTTTAACTGCGCGTAAGCCGAATAGTAATAAAACGATTGCGGAATAAGCCTTGCAATATTTATTGAATTTGCGGAGGACAGTTTCATTCTGGTTTTAAGTTCCGCATCCGCAAACGCGCGTTTTACAAACCTCTGGCAGTCATCAAACGTACCGGCAACTTCAATTGCCGTTATGTTTTTATCGAGAGTGGTTAATTGTTTTTCCTGTATTTCGCTTACCTTTCCGCTTGGATACAACAAAACGACATCAATATTTTCGATGCCATAAAATCCGTTAGCAACCGCGCTTCCTGTATCCCCCGAAGTGGCTACAAGAATAGTGGTCTTCTCATTCTCATTTCTGAGCAGATACTCCGAAGTTTTTGCAAGAAACCTTGCACCAAAATCCTTAAACGCCAATGTAGGGCCGTGGAATAATTCCAGCACCGAAACATTGTCGCTTATTTTTTGTATTGGCGCTGTAAAGTTAATTGCTTCATAAATTATTTTTTTCAAATCAGCCGCGGGAATATCGTCTTCCACAAAAAGCTTTGCAACCTCGTATGCCATTTCGCCAAACGGAATACTCGAAATATTATTCAATAGCTTTTCATCCAGCCTGTTGAATTTTACAGGCATAAACAAACCGCCGTCATCGGCAATGCCGGCAAGCGTTGCTTCCCTGAATGTAACCTCAGCCGATTTATTATTTGTGCTTTTATATTTCATTTTTTTAACCGAGAATTATCGGTCCCTGTGAATTTATTTTTGATACATATACTTCGCTGCCTACCTTTAGCGAGCTTAACGAGTCCTGCATTGCGGCTCCGATTTTTTCGGCAGTTTCTTTTTTGTTACTTAAAGCGAAAACCGAAGGGCCGGAACCGGAAATACTGCTTCCCAGCGCTCCGTTTTCCATTGCCGCTTTTTTCATGTTATCAAAGCCGGGTATCAAAACGGAACGCACCGGTTCTACAATAACATCGTTAAGCGAACGCGAGATCAAATCGTAATCCGAAGTCAGCAGACCCGCCACAAGGCCCGCTATGTTGCCCCATTGCACAACAGCCGTTGAAAGCAGTATCTGCTTTCTCAATATGTTCCGCGAGTGTTCGGTCTTCACTTCCACATCGGGATGTATAATTGTGCAATAAAGATCGGCGGGAGTTTTAAGTGGAATTATATCGAGCGGGTAGTTGCTGCGCACAAGAACAAATCCTCCGTAAATACAGGCAGAGATGTTATCGGCGTGAGGATTTTGTCCTACGGCTATCTTTTCGCCTTCTCTCGCAAACCTTACAAGGTCAAGCTTGCTGAGCGGTTTTTCCAGAAGGCTGTTTAACGCGAACACGCTTGCAACTGCGCTCGCGGCGCTTGAACCAAGCCCACTGCCAAGAGGCATTTTTTTATGTATTTCTATTTCCGCCCCGTATGGAGCATTAAGTTCTGCAAGCATTGCCAGCAGCGAAACTCCGGCAGTATTCTTCTCGGCTTCGTAAGGCAGTTTGCCTTCGTCGCCGGTTATTTTTGTAATTGTCACCCCTGGTTTATCGGTAATTTTCAGATGCAGTTCATCCCCCGGCGAATCGATTGCAAAACCGAGAATATCAAAACCGCACGAAACATTTGCCACTGTTGCAGGAGCAAATACTTTTATTTCCTTTTTCATATTGGAAGTTTTATTTTTAATAATTTTTATTTAATCTTTTTGTCAGCCCGTTTATTAAAAAAACAAGCCTGGCAAAAAGCTTTGCCGCAATATTACAGCATACCTTTGGCTTTCATTAATTCACCGCAAAGTATTGCGCCTCCGGCCGCGCCTCGAACTGTGTTATGAGAAAGCACAATAAACTTGTAATCGAACAGGCTGCATTCTCTTAATCTTCCTACCGAGACGGCCATTCCTTTATCAAGGTTTCTGTGATGCCTTGGCTGCGGATATTTGTCTTCTTCAAAATAATGGATAGGCTGTATTGGGGCCAGTGGCAGATTGTATTTCTGAGGTTCGCCTTTAAATTCTCTCCAGACGGTTTTAATTTCGTCTATTGTGGGTTTGTTTTTAAATTTAACCTGCACGCATTCAATATGCCCGTCAATTACCTGCACCCTGTTGCATTGCGCGCTTATTTTGGTATCGAGCAATTCTATTTTGCCGTCCACATATTTCCCGAATATTTTCTTCGGTTCGCTTTCCATTTTACTTTCTTCGCCGCCAATAAACGGTATTACGTTATCAACAATATCAAGGCTCGATACGCCCGGATAACCTGCCCCCGAAAGCGCCTGCATTGTAACAACATTTATAGCTTCAATTCCGAATTTATCAATCAACGGTTTAAGCGCTATTACAAGCCCTATTGTTGAGCAATTCGGATTTGTAACAATTGCTCCGCCATTATATTTTTGCTGCTTTACAAGTTCAAGATGCTCGGGATTAATTTCCGGCACAAGCAACGGAACATCCGAATCGAATCTGTGGTTTTTTGAATTTGAAATAACCGTATAACCTTTATTGGCAAACGCTGTTTCAACTTCACCGGCTACGCTCGCGTCAAGGCCGCTGAAAACCACCTTCACATCAAGATCGGGTACGCAGTTTTTTACCGTAAGATTTGCAACGCTTTCCGGTATTGGGCCGGCAAGTATCCAGTTAACAGCGTCTTTGTAAAGCTTTCCCGCAGAACGCTCGGAAGCAGCCACTTCGGTTACTTCAAAATAAGGATGGTTCTCCAGCAATTGGATAAATTTCTGGCCAACGCTTCCCGTTGCGCCAAGAACTCCGACTTTTATTTTTTTATTCTCCATGATTTTTACTTCCTTTTAACTTAAATAATTTGATATTCTTAATACATCCGCAAATACGCCCGAAGCCGTCACTTCAGCCCCGGCGCCAGGCCCTTTAATAACAATTGGGTTAAGTCTGTAATTGTTTGTATAAAACGAAAAGATATTGTCACTGCCGGTTAATGAATAGAACGGATGTCTTTCATCAATTTCCTGCAACGATATTTCGGCTTTGCCGTTTTCCAACTTTGCAATATATCTTAAAACCTTATTATTGTCTTCGGCATGTTTGCGTTTTGCTTCAAAATCTCCATCACACTCGGCAAGTTTCACAAAAAACTCTTCAACCGAGTTCGCGGCTCGCGCTTTTTTAGGAACCAGATTTTCAATCTTAATATCCTTAAATTCCAACGCCAACCCCGAAACGCGGGCAAGCGTCAACAGTTTTCGCGCCACATCAAACCCGTTCAAATCTTCCCGCGGATCCGGCTCTGTAAAACCTTTTTCCTTGGCCTCCTTTAACACATCGCTGAATTTTTTCCCGTTTGTATAAGTGTTAAAAATAAAGCTCAATGTACCCGAAAGTATGCCTTCCACTTTTATAAGTTTATCGCCGCTTGTAACCAGATCGCTTAACGTATGGATTATCGGCAATCCCGCGCCGACTGTTGTTTCGTACAGAAACTTAACATTATGCTTATGCGCTGTTTCTTTAAGCTTTACAAAATAATCGTACTTTGCGGTATTCGCTTTTTTGTTCGGCGTAACAATTGAAATATTGGAGGAGAGTATTTCGATATACTTTTTTCCTACCATATCTGTGGAAGTACAATCAATAAAAATACTGTTAGGCTGGTTCAATTCCGCCATTTTCTTAATAAAGGCGGCAATATCCATTTTCACTCCGTCCGAGTCCAAATTGTTTTTCCAGTTCTCCAGATCAATACCTTTTTCGTTAAAAAACATTTTGCGGCTGTTGGCAAGTCCAATTAAATTAAAATTCAATTGATATTCTTCAGCAAGCGTTTCGCGCTGCATTTTTAGCTGTTTTAAAAATGTGCTGCCTATCAAACCCGTGCCGGTAAGGAACAAATTCAAAGTCTTTTTTCCGGAGAGGAAAAAAGCGTCATGCAACGCGTTAAGAGCTTTGGCCACATCCGGTCTTGGTATTACTGTTGAGATATTAAGCTCTGACGAGCCCTGGGCAATGGCCGCAATATTTATTCCGTTCTTGCCAAATGCCTGAAACACTTTACCGGCAATACCCGGAGTATTACGCATTTTTTCGCCCACAATAGCTATTATTGAAAAATTATTTTCAACAATAACTTCGTTTATTTTTTTATCGCGAATTTCAAAACTCAGCTCTTCTTCAACCGCCTCCTTGGCAGCTATTGCCGCTTTGGGCAAAACCGCAAGGCAAAGAGAGTGTTCCGAGGAAGCCTGCGTAATAAGTATTATATTAATCCTTTTTTGAGATAATGCGCCGAATATCCTTTTGGCAATACCAGAAACGCCGACCATACCGCTTCCGGAAATCCTGATGAGGGAAATATCATCGATGGAGGATATTCCCTTCACATCAAATTTATTATGATTTCCTTTCGCGCTTATAACCGTGCCTTCAAAACCGGGGTTAAAAGTGTTTTTAATTCTAATCGGTATTTTTTTAGTAAGAGCCGGGTGCATTGTAGGCGGATGAATTACCTTTGCTCCAAAATGCGAAAGTTCCATCGCTTCTTCGTAAGTAACTGTTTGAAGCGGGAAAGCGTTCTTTACTTTTTTCGGATCCGCTGTCATTACTCCGTCAACATCCGTCCATATTTCAATTTCATCAACTCCAAGAGCCGCGCCGAATATTGCCGCGCTGTAATCGGAACCCCCGCGACCGAGCGTTGTGGTTTCGTTATTCTTTGTTGACCCTATAAAGCCTGTTATAACCTGTAGTTTACTATGACTTTTAAAATACTCCTTTATATTTTTGTTGGTCTGAACAAAATCAACTCTTGCGGCTCCAAAGCTGTTATCGGTTTTTACTAATTTGCGGCTGTCTAAAAATTCACTCTTAATATCCGCGTCGCCAAAGGCCTGGTTGATTGTAAAGTTCGAAAGCCTTTCGCCAAAACTCATAATAAAATCAAGCGTACGAGGCGAAAGTTCTTTGACAAGATATACTCCGTTAGTAACATCCTCAAGTTCGTTTAGACTCATTTTTATCGCGGCAATTATTCCGCTCTGGTTTTTTATTTCTATAAGCTCCTGGATGGTTTTAATGTGGCGGGTTTCAATTTCCTTAAATACATCAAGATATTCAAGTTTTCCCTGCGAGGCAAGGTTGCTCATTTTTATGAGCAAATCTGTAATGCCATGGAACGCCGAAAAAACAACAGCGATGTTTTTATCTTTTTTTAGCGATTCCTTAATTATGGCAATTACTTTTTTTATCCTTTCCGCGTTGCCTACAGAAGAACCTCCGAACTTAAGTACTTTCATGTTACTAATCTCCATATAATAAAAAAACCGGCCTCATCTTGATGAAGCCGGTTTCAATTTTCAAATTAAATTATTTACGCCGCCTTCATCCAATCAAGGTCATAGTTTTAGGGGTTGATGTTGAGGTGAACAGCAAGGATGAAGTGGGGCTATATTTCGATTTCAGGTTTTTCATTTTTAATACAGTCTGTAAACTAATATAAAATTTCACTTTTGTCAAATTAAATAAGCATAAATATACGCTAAAATTAAAAAAAAGCGGAGGTTTACTCCTTTTATTTAAATATTTACGCTCAGGTTAAATTTCATACCGGAGTTCAGGATATTTTTATGTAATTCGTTTTAGTATTTTAACTGGAAAATTATTTTAATAACTTGTTATATTGGAAATATAATTAGCGTTATCAAAAATCAATCTGCTTTGGAGAACTAATGCCGGAGAAAAACAAAAAAAGACCGTCCTGGGACGAATACTTTTTAAAACTTGCAATGCTCGTATCCGAAAGAGCAACATGCCCTCGTATGCATTGCGGCTGCGTACTTGTTAAAGATAAACAGATTCTTTCAACCGGCTATAACGGCTCAATTCCGGGAGACGCCCATTGTGAAGACGCCGGGTGCCTTGTGGTTGATAACCATTGCGTAAGAACAATACATGCGGAGATGAATGCAATTCTTCAGTGTTCATCGCACGGTATCAGCACGCAAAATTCTGTTGCCTATGTTACAAACCTGCCATGCACCAATTGTTCCAAGGCTCTTATAGCGGCAGGTATAAAGGAGGTTGTTATTTTTTCGGATTATCACGATTCCATGGCCGAGGAGTTTTTTAACAAAGCGGGCATCCCTCTCCGCAGAATTAAAATGCCAGGGAAATTGATTCATTACAATCTTAAGAGCTATTCATCCGCAAAAGAGATTAAGCGGAAGAAACGGAATTAAATACCTGTCCGTATGTCAAATATATTGAATACCGCAGTTATTATTTAAAATTCAGCGAGTTTGGCGTTAGATTATAATAACCGGAAAGTTGAACCCATGCCGAATCCAACATGGAGGTCCCGTTTTTATTCGTTATCTTCAGCTTGGTATAATACCCTTCGGTATTATACGCAAAGAAATATGTGGAAATAGTATCAGGCACGCTTTTTTTCCAATCGCTGTCTCCCGCGGAGTATGCTTTGGGCACGGGAGCTCCGTCTGTAATATCGGTTGAATTTGTCAACAGAAAATAAGTGCTTCGGCTGCTCCACCAGGTTAACAGGCTTGGAGTTGATAAATATGCAGAAGGGGGTTTACCGGAGTCATCATAGTAGTACAGCAAATCTATCTTATTAGTATCCTTTACGCCTGCCTGCACTCCGTTTGAGAATACAAGAGCGCCTGGCTTTCCGGCAGAATCGCCAACACCCATATAAACCACTGTCGAAAAATACTTCAGAAACCGAAGGTTGGTCATATTAACTGTATCCGCAATACAATAACCAAGCGTTACATTTACATCGTAAGTAGTATCATAAAATCCATATTTTGTCAAAGAAACCGTATATTTCCCCGCTTCAAGATTTATTATGCTGTCTGGCGTAACTTTTCCGGTATTTCGCCTGTCAACCAAAATCTGAAATCCGCTTTCGGGTAAAGTAGCTGCCAAAATACCCCCCTTGCTTATTACATATTCATCCGGATTTGGCGAACTGTTGCAGGATACAAATAAAACCGAAATTGCCGATAATGCGGCTGAAAATATGAAAAATATAAGCTCTTTCTTCATTTGTTATATGCCCGTATGTTTTTAATTCCGGTTATCCCGTTCACTTCGCAGAAACCCGATCTTGATTCTTCGGGAATTCCCTCGGTTATTTTTTATTTATATGCTAAAATAAGTTATTTCCATATACTTTGTAAAGTTCTTTAATAATCCCCTGCTTTAATGAATAAAATTTGCCCTTGAAGTTATTATAATTTTAAAATAATTATCAATGTTCGTATTTTTCTTATGTAGATATTTTGGAGGTTTCGTGAAATTATTATTATCAGTGGGGATTATATGTGCTTACGCGTTTTCTGTTTACGCTGTTGCAGATACTACAAAAACTATAAAAGTTGATACAACTCACAAGAGTCCCTGGAAGATTTCTTCTTCAGTCGGTTTAAACGCTAATCAAATAGCTTTGGCTAACTGGACGCAGGGAGGAGCAAATTCAATTGCATGGACAAGTTTTGGTACCTTTTCCGCTACATTGGCAGAATCTACGTGGACAGCTAAAAACAACGTTAAAATTACTTATGGACAAACAAAACTCGGCTCCGCAGATTTTAGGACTAACGATAATGAGATTTATGCTGAAAGCGTTTTTTCTTATAATGCCAGCTGGAAGGTAAATCCCTTTTTCAGCAACGCCCTAAGAACTGTTATCACCAACGGTTTCGATTACAGCAAAACCCCTGAAGTTCAAACCGCCGCTTTCTTTGACCCTGGATACCTTACACAAAGCCTCGGTTTTGAATACGCAAAGGATAAACTCTTCTTAACCAGACTTGGAATTGCCTTGCAGGAGGTTTTCACCAACAGGTTCACTACTTATTCAGATGATCCTACTACTACTGAAATTGAAAGATTTAAAATAGATACGGGTATCGAGTCGGTTACCGAAAGCAATTTGCCTATTGCCGAGAATATGCAATTTGGCAGTAAACTCAGGCTTTTTAGCCGCTATAAAACAATTGACGTTTGGGATGTAAGGTGGGATAACACTCTTACAGCTAAAATTAACAAATTGTTTAATGTTAATTTGAATATTCTTATGGTCTATCAAAAAGACCAGTCTGCCAGAACGCAGCTTAAACAAGCCTTGCAAATGGGCATTACTTATACAATTATTTAGTTACAGGGGAGCTTTAAGCTCCCTTATTTATTTCCGGTTCCTGTGTCATTTTCGAATGTGGTTCTTTTTTAACTGCTTACAAAGGGCAAATGTAAAATTATTGCGTTTTGTCAAATTTCCAGTCAGTTTTTCTTTATTGAGTATTTATTGAGCAGGAAACCTCATTGTTATCAAATTAAATAATACTATATTGATTTTATTAAAATTCCAAATTAATGTATAAAGAAATAATCATAATTTTAGTAATTATTTCCGGCCTGGTTTTTCCACAAAACAACTATAATTCTCGCATACAGGACTTGGAGGTAAAGCTTTCGCAGGTAAACGGAACAACAAAAGTGGATGTTCTGAACGAACTGTCTTTTTATTCTTACCGCGAGTCCACACAAAAAGGGATATACTATTCTTCTCAAGCTCTTTCCCTTGCTTACAGCATAAATTACGTTAAAGGCCAGGCTATAGCTCTTGACCGCAGAGGATTCGGATACTATATTATGAACAAAATGGATAGCGCTAAAATGCTATATCAAAAAGCTTTCCCAATTATTGAAAAGGAACAGATTCTAAAAGAGAAAACCAGCTGGTTAAATAATTTCGGCCTGATTTGCTGGCGGGAAGGCGAAATTAACAAGGCGCTTGATAATTACCGAAACGCGCAAAAACTCGCTATTAGAATAAACGACTCCGCTGAGGTTGCACGTTCTTTAAATTATATAGGACTTGTCTACTGGAAGTGGGGCGATTTTTCAAGAGCGTTGGAGTATTTTTCGCAGGCTCTGAAAATTAAGGACAAACTACAGGATGATTTTGAAATAGCGACTTCGCTAAATAACATTGCAAGCACCTATAACGACTTAAAAGAATACCAGGAATCTTTGAAATATTCAAACAAAGCTTTGAAAATTGCCGAGCAGATTAACGACAAATACGGCATAGGACGCGCGCTTAATCTCATAGGCGTAAGTCAATACAAACTCAGGAATTTTTCCAAGGCGAAGGAAATTCAATTCAGATCTCTTGCCATAAAACAAGCTTCGGGAGATAAAAGCGGCGTTGGATATTCCTATTCAAGTATAGGAGATATTTTTTTCGAACTAAAAAACTATAATAAAGCACAGGGATATTATAACAATTCTTTAGCCATCCGCAAAGAATTGAAAGATTATTACGGAATTAGCTCGGTAATGATTAAGCTCGGACAAGTCTACGTTAAATTGAACAATTTAGACCTTGCAAAAAACTACTATCTGCAAAGCCTTGAAATTGCGAAGAAAGAAAGACTTAAAGATGTGGAAAAAAACTGCTATCTGAGTATCTCCAATTTGTATGAAATAAAAAAAGATTATAAACAGTCCTTTTTTTATTACAAACTATACGACCAATTATCCGACTCCATCTGGAACAAGGAGAACAGAGACAAACTTGCCGAACTAAAAATAAATTTCGAGTCGGACTCCAAAGAAAAAGAGATTGCCCTTTTAACTAAAGAAAAAGAACTTGACCAGCTTCAATTAAGCCGCCAGGCGCAAAGATATAATATATTGATTATCTTTTCCCTGTTTTGCCTTTTAATGACTGTCACATATTTTTATTTTCAAAACAGAAGGAAGCTCCTCCTGGAAGAGAAAAATAAAAACATGGAAAAATATAACGATGAGCTGAGAGAACTTAACGCGAGCAAAGATAAATTCTTTTCCATAGTAGCGCACGATCTTAAAAGCCCTTTCCAGGGATTACTTGGTTTTTCTAATTTACTTTGTAACGATTTAGATTCTCTCTCACGAGAACAAATTAAACACTACGCCGATAATATAAGAATCTCAACCAGAAACGTATACGAACTTATTGAAAACCTGCTTGACTGGTCCCGTATTCAGGTGGGGCGTTTTGAGTTTGCGCCAGACGAATTCACATTAAATACAGAGGCTCAAAAAGTTGTTACCCTTCTCCACGGAAACGCTTCAAAAAAAGGAATAACAATTTCAAACACAATACCTCAGGATATCATTGTTAAAGCAGACCATAAGATGTTACATTGTATATTCCAGAATTTGCTTTCAAACGCTATAAAATTCACAAATGCCAACGGGCAAATTGTTTTAAGCGCCGAATCATCGGGGAAGATGATAAATATTAAAATTGCCGATGACGGTGTTGGAATAAAAAAAGAAGACATAGTTAAAATATTTAAAATCGATACTCAGTTTACTACAACAGGCACGGCACAGGAAAAAGGAACGGGCCTGGGGCTCCTTCTTTGCAAGGAAATGGTTGAAAAACACGGCGGCAGTATTGATGTTGAAAGCGAACCCGGAAAAGGAAGCGTGTTTTATTTTACGCTTCCGGTTTAAAAGCACTAAAGTTTTGTTTCTAAGGAATTTATTTGTATGAATGGAAATATTCCGGAGAGTATCTCCCGACTGTTTTATTTTAAAAGATTAATCTGGGGGTTGATAGCAATATGGACGTTTTTCGCTATTGTACTTATGTGCGGCCTTATATATTTTGAACGGCAAACCACAAAAGAAATTGCCGTATCCGAAGCAAGAGCAGCCTTTAATACAGACGTGGAATACAGAAAGTGGATTGCCCGTCAGGGGGGTATATATATACCGGTTTCTTCAACCGATAGCGCGGTAAAAAAAACAACTGCAAAAAGCGTTACCTTAAACGACTCTACAAAACTTGTTTTGGTCAGCCATTCATCAATGTCGGAGCTTATTCAGAAAAATCCTAAAATTTCTTTCGGAAAAAAATCTTACGTTACCTCAATTGATAAAGCCCAACATTCAACCCCGCGCTTAAGCGATGGACAAATCCGAAAAGAATTTTTTTATTTCACAAACTTAAACGGTAAAGAAACTCTTATCTATACAGGAAGGATTGCCGTGGAAAAGTCGTGCCTTAAATGCCATAATGACTTTAAGACGGGCGATTATTACGAAAGCGTTGTTTTCAACATCCCTATTGCTACTGTAGCCGAAATTATAAATAAAAGAATAAACGTTGGAGCCTTGGGAATAGGATCGCTATGGATAATAGGCCTGATTGCAATCTGGATGGGAGGCGACAGACTAAACAAACAGGCGAGATTAAAAAACGACGCCCTTATTCGTATGCACCACAGCCGTAATTTATTACTTGAAGTCCAGAAAATTGCTTCCCTTGGTAGTTTTGAGTGGGATATCAAAACAGGCAAAGCTGTCGGTTCCGAAAATTTCTATAAGATACTGGGACTTACTCCCGGATTTAATAATTTTAATGTCAGCATATATAAAAAAATTATACACCCTGATGATCTGGAATACTTCGAAAGCATTATAAACGCGCTGCTTGAAGGAAGAAAAGATATTTCATGGGATTTCAGAATAATAAAACCGGACGGCTCAGTTGTATTCCTGCAGGCGTGGGCCCAGTTAAATGTTTCAGAAGACGGCGTGCCCGTAAAAATAATCTCCTCAATTCAGGATATTACGGAAAGGCGCAAATCGGAGCTCGAAATTAAAAAACTTTCACGCGCTGTTGAGCAATCTCCTTCATCTGTAATGATGACTGATACCGCGGGAAATATTGTATATGTTAACAGCAAATTTACCGAAACTACAGGTTATTCCGCAGAAGAAATTACGGGGCAAAAGCCAAGCATATTAAAAGCTGGCGATTATACAGATGAAGAATATAAGAACCTATGGGAGACAATTTTAGCCGGCAATGAGTGGCGCGGTGAAATTCGTAACAGAAAAAAAGACGGGACCCTGTTTTGGGAATCGGAGTCTGTTTCGGCAATTAAAAACCGGTTTGGCGAAATTACCAATTTTGTTGCTGTTAAAGAGGACATTACAAAAAGAAAGGAAATGGAGCTTGAACTAAATCGCGCTCTGCAGAGAGAAGCCGAATCAAGCCGTATGAAATCAGTCCTGCTTGCCAACATGAGCCACGAACTGCGTACTCCAATGAACGGAATTATAGGTTTTTCCCAACTACTCGAAGATGAAATTGATGATTCGGTTCACAAACAAATGCTGCATAATATTCAGGAATCCGGCAAAAGGCTGATGTCTACGTTAAATACTATTCTCGATCTGTCCGAGCTTGAGTCCGACAAGTCATCCGTAAATATTTCTAATTTCCCAATCCACACGCAAATAGGTTATGTCTGCGACGCGTTCCGGCTTAAAGCGGCGGCTAAAAAACTACACATTGAATATAATTGCCCGGATAATCTCTATGTGATTGCCGATGAAACAATAGTGCAAAAAATTCTTATTAATCTTGTAGATAATGCGGTTAAATTTACTACTAACGGCAGTATAAGCATAACGGTAAATAATGTTTATGTAAACGAAAATACCAACTATCTGGGCATTAATGTGATTGATACCGGAATTGGAATAGCCGAAAAAGATATGGAAATTATTTTCAAGGAATTCCGTCAGGCAAGCGAAGGTTACAACAGAAGTTTTGAGGGCAGCGGCCTTGGGTTAACTCTTGCCCGTAAAATGGCAAACCTGATTGGCGGCAACATTCTTGTAAAAAGTAAAGTCAATCAAGGCTCGGTATTTACTCTTGTTCTGCCCTTAGGATCAGAAGAAACTGCGAATGTTGCTGATCTTCAAGACACCGGAAAACCTGAGAGCAAAATAGAAGCTGCAGCTCAAAGACAGAAAGAATTGAACATTTTGCTTGTTGAAGATAACGAAACAAACATGGAAATTGTAAAACTATACCTGCATAAAAGGTTTTCGGTAGAGCACGCCCCAACAGGAGAAAAAGCTGTAGAGATTGCGGCGGAGACTCAATTCGATTTGATTTTAATGGATATAAATCTTGGACCGGGCATTAATGGAATTGAAGCCACAAAAAAAATACGCCTGTTAAATAATTACAAAACCACACCCATTGTTGCGCTTACAGGCTATGCCATGAGAAAGGACAGGGAATTTTTCCTTAAAGAAGGAATGACTCATTACCTTGCAAAACCATTTGAGAAAGAAGAAATTATTGAACTTATCGATTCAATATTTAATTCGTAAACTCACTTCATTGGTGGCAGAGCTTGCCGAAGCCCACTATGAAGGTCGAAACCACTGAGGGATGTCAAAGCCACAATTATATCGACGCATTGCGTTTATAGTTAAGCCCGTATTTTTTCTCTATTGTCAACTCGTAAGATAACAATTTGTATTTGCATTAGAATCGTAATCTATATTTTTCAAATATGAACTGATTTTTGGTCGCGCCCAGGCTGACTTGCATCTGTAACAAAAGAAATTTTACAGTTTAACATATAGAATTTTTTCTTTAGTTTTAGCCACACAATTTTGAGGATTTAATGAAATTTCAGAACGATTTAACAAAATTATTAAATATAGAATATCCAATCATTTCGGGCGGCATGGTTTGGGTTTCGGGCTGGAAGCTTGTTTCGGCTGTTTCCAATTGCGGAGGCCTCGGACTTTTAGGAGCCGGTTCAATGAAACCGGAACTGCTGCGCGAACATATACAAAAATGTAAAGCCGCAACAAATAAACCCTTCGGAGTAAACATTCCTCTGTTGCGTCAGGATGCCGAAGAACTTGTAAACGCTGCTATTGAAGAAGGAGTAAAAATTGTTTTTTCATCAGCAGGCAACCCCGCAAAATTCATCGATCTGCTAAAGAAGAACAATGTTACGGTTGTTCATGTTGTTCCATCGGTCAAGCACGCGGTAAAGGCCCAAAGCGTTGGCTGCGATGCTGTTGTTGGAGAAGGCGTTGAAGCGGGCGGACATAACGGCCCCGATGAAATTACAACCTTATGTCTTATTCCGCAGATTGCTGATGCTGTAAGCATTCCTGTTATTGCCGCCGGTGGAATTGCAGACGGCAGACAAATGGCAGCCGCTTTTTGTCTGGGAGCTCAAGGCATTCAGGTGGGTACTCGTTTTGCCGCGACTGTAGAGTCTTCCGCAAGCGAATCTTATAAGAACAAAGTTGTTGAAGCTAAGGATACAGACACCGTTCTTGCCCTGAAAAAAATCGGATTGACGCGCATGATAAAAAATGATTATTCATCCAAGGTTCTTGCCGCTGAAAGCGAAGGAAAAACCGCTGATGAGCTAAGAGAAATTCTCGGTAAAAAAAGAGAGATGCGCGGCATTTTTGAGGACGATATTAATGAAGGCGCAATGGAAGCCGGCCAAAGTTCCGGTCTTGTAAAAAGCGTCCTTTCCGTTAAGGAAGTTTTTGATTCGTTTCTATCCGGTTTTTCGGAAAGCAGCAAAAAAATTTCGAACTGATTTTTTAGGCCGGAATTGTGTTTGCATTTCCGGCCATAGTTTAAAGCTCTTCGCTAAAAAAATCTTCGCGCACAAGCAACAGTATTGCCGATTGTGGTACTATTAAAAATTTTTCTTTCTCATATTCTATTTCAAAAGATTCCTTGCGTAAGAAAATAGCGTAGTCTCCTTCTTTACATTGTAACGGTATATAACGGAGTTTTTCGCGTTTCTCTTTCCATGGCTCATCGTCTTCTTCCGCGTTTGCCGGTATAGGGTAACCGGGACCCGCTTTAATTATATAACCTGTCTGTATTTTTTCCTTTTCCTGCACTCCTACAGGCAAATACAAACCACTTGCGGTTTTTTCCGAATTTTCTTCGGGACGAATTAGAACCCTATCCCCCACTACTATTAATTTATGTATATCCTTTAACATCAATTCCATTTCTTTTAAATTAATAATGTAATAATTCACAATATCTTTTATGCAAATTTAGCTTTATTATTGTTACGCCGCAAAACTAATTTCCATACTATAACATAAAACAACTGCCCCGGCATTCCATTCAATATTAATAAGGTGAAGGGTGAAAACCCCTTATCATATCAAAAAAATATCCGGAGCAGATTTTGCAAACATCATCAATAGTCGCATTCCTGACCTGTACATACTTAATTCCGATACTTACCTTAATTAATATCTAACCCCTATCAGCCGAAACCTGCCCTCTTCCCTCTTTGTGCTTTTTATTACATCTTAGCGAATAATAAAAACATTCCACATTATATTATCGGAGTATTAATAAATCTGTTTACTTTTAGCTTGGTTAATATTAGCCAGAAGATTTTGTGTACTCAATTACCTAAGGCAAAACCCTTTTATTTTTATAAATACAGATTGGCGTGCTTTTTGTTCATATTTGTTTGTTAATACTGTTTAAAATTAAACATGCAGGATATTCAGTAGCCTGTTGAAATAGAATAATGAATGCTGCCCAAAGTAACAATGAACAAATCCTGATCGCGGAATCATTAATTGAAAAGCGATTGTATCAGGAAGCCGAATCGGTTCTTTTATACATTCTTGATTCCGATCCGGATAATATAGAAGCGCGAATAGATTTATCGGCCGCCTGTATTTTAATGAATAAAACCGATGAAGCCATACGGCAGATTAATTACATACTCGAATGCGAACCCGATAATGAAATTGCGCTCAGTAATCTCGATTATATAAAATCCGGAAATCTTGAAAACCTGCCCGATGGCCTTGAAGTCCGGTTTGTCAATTCTTATAACGATTATTTGGATAGTAACAAATCAAACACGCGCCTGCTGCGCAACAGAGCTCTTCTTGAAGGCAAATATATTAAAAACGGTTCCGCTTTTTTCATTAACGCATACTGCTGTATTTGCGGAAGAAACCATGACTTTGAACTTATAAAAAATGCCGCAGTCGCAAACCCGCTTGACTGGGGCGATAACCTCGTTTGCCCCCAGTGTAAAGCCAGCCAAAAGGTAAGAGGCTTTATACAAATTGCGGGCGATGTTTTTAACATTTATAAGGAAAACCCCGTAGCTTATTCAGGCAGCAACAATATACTGGAAAATTACTTTTCCAAATCCGAAGCGGCTCCGCCATATCACAATTTGCTTTCACTTGATCATCTTGCGTATTCGGATAATTATCAACTGGTTATTAAACAACTATATGATTCTTTGCAAAAAGACGGGTTGCTGCTGCTTCATGTACCGTTCGATTTTTCTGTAAAAGAGCACAAAACTGTGCAAAATAAAGAAGGAAAATTAGAGACCATATTCGGCTGGAATTTACTTGACGATCTCTCCAATACCGGCTTCAAACATGTGAATGCCACATTATTCTGGTCTCGATTTAACGGTTACTTTGGCAACAACATTATTATTTCCGCAAAAAAACGGGTAGAAAGGAATAACAACAAATCCGAGTCAAAAATAAACGAAGCGTTTCATATCCCTTCCGATTGCAGGGAGTCAATTATCATATACTCAAACTGCCAGGGAGGATGGTTTTACCAAAAGCTGCAATTTGTAAAAGGGTTAAAAGATAATTTTAACATTATTTACCTCCCTAATTTTGCGCATCCAACAATGCATCCTACACAAAAGGATTTTGAGCTTGTTAAAAAATGCAAGTACATAATATTGCAAACCTCCGCCATGAACAAGGATTTTGCCTATAACGATGATTTACCAGCGGACTGCTCCATTATAAAAGTGCCGGCTCTTTTTAATAAGCTGCTTTGGCCTTTTAACCAGTCCGATTCAAGAAGCAAAGTGGAAGAAGGTTTTCCGTTCGGACGTTTTCCTTATGGTGATTCTATTCTAAATGAGTTAATGGCGCAAAACCTGAAGCCGGAAGAAATTGTTAAAATTTATATGGAGCTCGATTTCGAAAAGAGAATTGATCTTACCCGTTACGAAGAATTGTTTTGGGAAGAAATTGAATATACCGATACATTTTCGGACATAAAGGTTTATCCGTACATGCAGAGATACTTCCCTGATGAAAGCATGTTCGATACCATAAATCACCCTGTAAAAAAGACCATGTGGAATATATACAAACCAGTTGAAGATTACATTCTGCTCGCCTCCGGATTGCCAACGGAAGCCACAGACCCTCGTTTGTACGATTTTGAAATAGGCGATGTTCAGATACCCATACATCCGTTTCTGTTAAAACATTTTAAACTCAGATGGGCAGGTAAAAACGCAAAATTCAGATTCAGAAACAGTCTTTTAACATTTGAAGAATACTTGTACAAATACATCTCTTTCGAAAAAATCAATTAATACGGGGTCAGAGCTCTGTTTTAACATTACAACGCGAAACTTCAATAAGTAGCACAGGTTATCAACCTGTGCGTACGACCGAATTATCAGCCCATGAACAAGGTATCCGAGAGCCATATTCCGCACATCCCCAGACCAAAGTCCGGGCTGTTTTTCCACCGTCAACGCCGGCTCACTCCGGTATGCAGAATGAGCTTATTCCCTTTCCACTGGCAACGCCGGACCATTCCGACACACAGAATGGACTTACTCCCTTTCCACTGGCAACGCCGGACCATTCCGACACACAGAATGGACTTACTCCCTTTCCACCGTCAACGCCGGCTCATTCCGGTGTGCAGAATGAGCTTACTCCCTTTCCACTGGCAGCGCCGGACCATTCCGGCGCGCCATACTATTGGTCTCGTCCTAAACGCACTTTTTGTGAATCGGGTCGCTACACAGGGTTTGCCATTGTGCCCGGATATTCATAAAGGATAAAAAATAACTGATAGAGACAGAAATAATTCTCATCATAAAGACGGCGCTTGTAAACGCAGTCTCAACAAAGAGCACAACTATTTTGTAAAGTCGGTTTGATAATGTTTAGCAAATTCGTTAATATATTCTGTATTTATTTTTTACTATTTCTTGCGGAAAAACTATGTTGAAAAAAAGTCTTCTTTTTGTTTTAATGTGGTTAATGTTCATTTCAATTGGCAATGGGGAAGGCGAAGGAGAAGTAATAATTATACTCTGCTCCGATACCGCTACATGGGACGGAATGAGTGTTGCCACTTTTACCGATCATTACGGCTCGGATGTTTTCACATCTCCGTCATTTAACGGCTATAAAGTAATGGATGCCGCCTGGCGAAACAAATTGATCGATTCTTACGGTAATACCGTCAGATTCACCTGGTTTATGATGGCAGGCAACATATACCGTTACGCGGACAACATAAACATGCCCTATGCAAACACAATGTGCATGTATTTCATGAAAAAATATCATGCCGAGGCCATCAAACAATTCGGTGATGAACTTACATTGCATTATCATACGTTTAACTGGACTGACTATGACGGCGATGGTGTTTATTACTGGAACCAGGCGCACACTTTTAACGAATGCCGCTCTGATTTTGATTATACACTGTGTCAGTACCTTCTTGAAGAGAACAACTTTCCCGTATCATTCAGGAGCGGCTGGCATTATATGGACAATGACTGGCAGAATTATCTTGATGAATTACTTCCCTACTCCTTGGATGACTCATACCCCGATAAACGCTATGTTACCAACGAGCCGATTGATAATGTTTTCGACTGGTCGCAAAGCTCGCCTTATTATTTGCCGTTTCATCCTTCCACTGCAAATTATCAACATCCCGGAAACTGCAAAGGCTGGAACTTAAGATGTACCGCTTTCGGCGGCGTATCGGAATCGGTTGTTGATAAAATATTCTCGGAGGCCAATAAAGGCAAAACGCAGGTCGCATGTTTCTGGGGGCATTTACCCGATGATTTATTTATGCCCGAAGTTGAAAAAATAGACAGCCTGACTCACTTGATACAGAAAAAATATCCAAATGTTAAATTCAGATATTGCTCCGCGATAGACGGAATGCAAAAGTTCCAAAAATCAAACGACAAACAGGCTCCCCAAATAGAATTTACAGACATAAAAAACGGTGACCAGGTAAGTTTTCAAATTAAAACCGATGAACCGATTTTCCAAAAACAACCTTTTGTTGCCGTAAAAAATGTTTACGAACAGTTTACTGTTGCGCAATGTAAAAAAACCGGGGTTAATACATGGCAAACTGTGGATTTCTTCCCGCTAAAATCAATTGCCAAAGCGGGGGTAGCGCTTACGGATACAGTCGGTAACCAATCAAAAGCCTTTATTAAATACCTGCCCGATGATGTTTTTTCGGATGAGAGCGACTCCACTTTTAAGGAAATAAGAGGTTCCTGGTCGGTTTTGGATGGCAATAATTACTGGAATTTAAAATTAAAACAGGCTTCCGTTCCGGCCGGAGATTCGGCCACGGCTGAATGGTTCCCGGCAATTGAAAATTCCGGGAATTATAATGTGTTTTTCCAGACCCAAGCCGCTTCCAACCCTATTGACAAATACACTTTTACATTCTTTAACAATGGAATGCCTGTTGATACAATATACATCGATTCGCTCATTCCGGCTAAAAAGTGGTTCCGCGTTTGCACAAAGGAACTTGCTCCGGGTTTGGCAGTAAAAGTAACATACAAAAATAAAAGCTTAGCCGCCGAGACGGCTTTTGCCGATGCAATTAAAATTTCGCCCCTTATAAGAGACAAGCAAATTGTTTTTGCCGATGTTATAGCTAATCTGGGCACATATTGCGAGTTCGATACAGCCAGTAAATACAGCCTGAAACTGTTTAATAACGGTTCTCAGGCGCTTACCGTAAGCAATATTACAAGTAAATCCGGAAACATTAAATTTTCGCAAAATTACCCTGTTACAATATCGGCAAACGGCAGCATACAGGTTCCGTTAATGCCTGTCAAGCTCGAAATTGGCAAGTATACCGATACGCTGTTTGTGAACAGCGATGATCCCGTAAACCCTGTTTTGCAGATACCGTGTATATTTGAGTTTAGCCCTTATTACGAAATGGTGGATAACGAAAATACTCTGCAATATTCAGAATCCGGCACATGGTTTTTCAGCAATGCAGCCATTTCGGGCACAACAAGCAGATATTCTCCGCTTGCGAACGGGAAAGGCTCTTATGCCGTATTTTCCGCAAAGGTACGCAAAACCGGCACATATAACTTTTTTGAAATTGTTCCCAAAACTCAAAATGCCGATACAAGCGCTTATTACGAAATAAAAGTAAACGGAACTGTCTCGGGTTCTACAATACTTAACCAAAACGAAAACAGCGGCACATGGGTTCAAATTGGCAAAGCGTACGCAACAACAGGCAGCAAAGTTGAAGTTAAAGTACTTAACAACGGCGCTGGCGGCGCGGAAGCGGGATTTGTTTTAAGAGCGGACGCTGTAAAAATGGTTTTTGCGGATGCTCTAAACAATGTAACAGACAGCAAAACAGCTCCGGTACAGTTCATGCTCGAACAGAATTATCCAAATCCTTTTAACGCGTCAACTCGAATACGTTTCCAGTTATCGTCAGCTAACTACACAACTCTCGCGGTTTACGATATTCTGGGCAGACGAGTTGTTACATTGATTGACGGTAATCTGAATGCGGGAAACTATCAGGTTAATTTTGAAGCGGGTCGTTTTTCGAGCGGAATGTATATTTTAAGGTTGCAATCCGGAAGTTATAATTCGCTTAAGAAAATTATGCTGTTGAAGTAATATATACAAAAAAAATAAGCCTTCATGGAAATTTTTCCTGAAGGCTCTTCTGTTATACGAATATTTTCGGAGAATATAATACAAATTACACAATAAAAAAAGATATTAAAATAAATAAGCGTTAAATTTTAATAAAAATCAATTACCTTTTTCGTTTTTTTTATTTTTTTATTATGAAAAATGCACGGGTATTTCACATTTCCGCCAATAAATCACCAGGTTCCCCTATCCTGCCGGAAATGCGCGGTAAATATTGCAGATATTTTCACTTTTAACAGGCGGGGGCAGCGCCCCGCCCATCAATCATAAACTCCCGGTTTTTTTATTTCTCTGCCGCCTGCGGAGCTTCTTCTTCATCAAGTTTACCGGGGAAAAAGCCGAGCAATACAGCCATTAATGTTGAATCGAACTTATCGCAGTTCTCAATTGGTTTCTCATTCAAACCAAAATAGGAGTTTCCTTCAATCGAATAGAAGTGTTCTTCTTTCAATAAATCCAGTTCAATACCAACGTTGTCAAAATCGGGCTCTTTTACCGTATAACCAAGTTCTGTAAGTTTGTTTTTAACCGCATCCTTAAGCTCCGCGTGTCCTTCGTACCAGGCTTTAATTATAGCCCTTGCAATAAGGTAATTTTCCTTACAGTCCGTCCTTAAACGCCTTACCTGCATTCCTGAAGGAACTTTATCAATACTTCTAAAACCCGGAAAAAATGAAGACAGGCTTGTTTTGTAATAAGACATTAATTCTTTTTTGTTGTGTTCGTACGAATAATTGACGATATTTTTCAAATCTTCGTCCGGAACCTCATGGCATATTTCAATAAAAGTATTTGTACGCATGATACCTTATATTTAGTTGTTAAATAATTAAGCTTAAAATTATAATTTCTTTTATAAATAGCATTATAAAATATAAAAAATAAATTCCGTTTTTTTAAGTTTGATTTATTCCATTATTTTCGTACACTCTGTCCCCTGAAACAACTCTGAATTTTTGATTGTTTCAAAGAATATTTAATTTTACATATTCATATAATTATTTTTCAGAATATCATGAACAGAAAAATACTGCTTATCGGCGATTCCATAACCGAAGCGTTTAAGACTGACAAATTGCTGCCCGAGTTGAATATTATCAATAAGGGTGTCTACGGAGATAACACTACCGGGGTACTTGCCCGGCTTGAAAAAGACGTTATTGACCAGAACCCTGATGTTGTTTTTGTTCTTATAGGAACAAATGACTTTGCCCTTGAAAGGACTGATGATGAACTTACGGGAAACATAGATAAGATAATAAACATATTGACAGAAAAGCTCGAAAATGCCGCCATATATTTAACGCCAATATTACCTACAAGAAACATTGAGAACAGGCCTAACGAAAGAATTCGCGAAGTCAACAATACATTAAAAATGCTTACTCAAAAATACGGAATAAGGTATTTTGATTTGTACAGTTGCCTGCTGGATAACGGACAGATTGCGGAACACTTTACCATAGACGGTCTGCACCTTAGCGATGACGCTTATAAAATCTGGGCCGACTTTTTAACAAGCACATTGCAAAACTCATAAAAGACAGAATCGGACAAAAAAAGAGGGTTTCTGCAAAAACCCTCTTTCACCGGAAAAGCCACATCGCGCGCTTTTCTGTAATTTCGTCTGAACTCTTCCGGTTTTATTCCTTATTTTCAAGCAAGGAATTATGATTTAAGGGAAAACCCAATTTGCTGTTTGCATTTGCAAGTCCTTCCAAAGCCGCTTTATTTTGCGTATCATTTTTTACTCCCCATTCATACATTGTCTTGGCAGAATCATAAACGCCTGTATTGTACAAGACATCTCCCAGCCCGGCACATGCCCTTGAAGAAGCGGGAGTAAGTTTAAGTTCCTCTTCAAAGCATTTTCGCGCTTCCTCGTAGTTTCTATTTATTAAGGCAACGTTTCCGGTAAGGTTTAGTACTTCGGTAAACTCAATTGCGTAGTTCTTCCTTTCCGAAACATGGAACGCGGCTATGGCTTTTTTCAGCCAGTCGTATGCAGGCGTTAATTCATTATCTTCAATGCATATCATCGCGCGGCTGAAAGCCTGAATAAACTCATCCTTATCGGCGGGATATTTAACGTTGGGCTGTTTAATTTCCTTTCCATGCAGCCATATTTCATCAGGAGTTGCGCCCCACTTGTCCGTAAATTTCTTTTTGTTGATGTTTAACCTTTCTTCATACTTTCCCTCGCCTTCGGCTTTGAAACTCTTTGAGCCGAAATGATGAATAAAAACATCAAGAGCAACCACCGTCTTAAAGCCGGATAACTGGGCTCTCAAACAAAAATCATCATCTTCAAAATTACCGGGAGTAAATCTTTCATCAAGTACGCCAATTGTATCTATAACTTTACGCTTTATAAGCGTACATAAAAATGCAACCCGCGGGAACTGCATCAGCTTACCCAAATTTTCTTTCCCAATTTTTTCTGCATGAGCGTTCATTTCTTCAGGCGTTTTGTACACGGCCGTTTTATCAAGCTGTACTCCGCTAACCGAGTTGCTTATTGGCCCCACAATTCCTATTGCTTCATCTGTGTTGGCGGCTTTTATTAACTTTTCAAGCCAGCCACGGGTTACAATGGTATCGTTATTCAATATCAATATATAATTACCGAGAGAGTTTAGTATCCCTTTGTTTACAGCTGCCGGAAAGCCTTCGTTGTTATTGTTTTCTATTATCCGTATTTCAGGAAAACTTTGTTTGATTTTTGCTGCGGTTCCATCAGTGGAGGCATTATCTATTACTATTATCTCGTAAATACTTCCGGTATTCTTTTTTATGCTTTCAATACATTGTTTGGTATAATTGTATTGGTTGTACGTAACCATCAGTATGCTGACTTCCGGAGGGTTCCTCATTTTAAAAGCTTTTTCTGTTTTGTATTCGGCGCGTGTTTTATATGAAAGAACATATTCAAGTCTTCGTTTCATTTCAGCGCTTGAGAATTGTCTGTCTATTAAGCTTTTCCCCTCGGCGGAGAATTTCAGCCAGATATTCTTATTGTTATAAAGCTCAACGCAATATTCCGCAAACTCTTTCGCGTTATCCGCAATAAAAGCGTGTTCGTTATGGCGCAAATTCATTCCCTCCGCGCCTATAGCAGTTGTTACAACGGGAGTTCCATGGACAAGCGACTGCCCGACTTTACCTTTCATCCCCGCTCCATAACGCAACGGAATCACGCTTATTTTGCATTGCTCCAGGTATGGTTCAACATCAGGAACCCAGCCCGTAACAATTATATCGCCGCAGGCCGCTTGTTTGATTTTTTCTGTTGGGTTATTTCCAACTATATAAAACTTAATTCCTGGTATTTTTGCTTTTATCAGCGGAAAAATTTCTTCTATAAAATAAAACACAGCGTCTTCATTCGGGTTGTGGTTAAAATTGCCCACAAATAGTAAGTCTCTTCTTTCTTCAAAAGTATTTTTTGTCACATGCGCGTCATGCGCGTCGGGCACAACAAATATTGCCTTGTTATGCAAATCTTTCCCAAGTATATCCGCATCGTTTTCAGTTACTGTCAAAACACAATCGCTTTTGGAATACAATGCAAGTTCTCTCGTTTTGTTCCTTTCAGCTTCGCGCAGTAAATCCGGTTTATTTACCAGTTTAGCCTGCCTTATTTCCCTTAGATAATGTATATCAACAGAATCTATTATGACAGGAGTATCAGGTACCGCCTCTCTTATCAGGTCAATAAAATACTCGGCTATATGCCAGAACGCCATATAAATAAAATCAAATCTGCGCATCTTAAGGTCAAGACTATCAATAAGGTTTTTTAGAATTGGTTTTACCGCCTGTTCATTTCGTATTGCCCACCAACCTTCGTAATTAAACCAGTGAAATTCAACGCCTTCCATTTTCAAATCGTGCAAATATGCCAGAGCTTTTTCATCTGTGTATTGCTTGCACATCATATATACGTAAGTAACCTGAAAACCGAGCTCAAGTAACTGTTTTAACGTATTGTAATGGCGCATTGCTCCCGAAGCCCTGTCCGGTAAAGGAGGTATGTCATCAATAATCAAAATCCTTCGTCCCCTTTTCCTATTCGAAAACTGGTATATCAACCGAGGATCATTTGGATACTGCAAGACAAGCTCATCTTTCCATTTTTCAATAAACTTCGGAGCGTTTATAATCTGGTATCTTTTTAACCCTTTGGCAACATCGGTGCCATTTGTTATGCCTTCATAATGTATAACTTGCGCGGAAAAGCAGTAATATATTTTGTATCCGAGTTTCCTTATACTAAAGCACAAATCCGTATCTTCAAAATACGCTGGGGCAAACAAATAATCGTATCCGCCAACCTTATTAAATAAATCTCTTCTTACCATTAAAGCCGCGCCGGAACAGTAATCCGTTTCTCTCACAAAATTATAACGCGAGTCGCTCACTTCTCCATTTCGCCCGTAGTTCCAGCCAGTCGCATCGTTAAATACCGCCGCCCCGGCTTCCTGTAAAGTATTGTTCGCAAATATAAGTTTTGCGCCAACGCCCCCGGCATCCGGATGGAATAAGAAAGTATTGTAAAGATTACCAAGCCAATCGGGCATTACTTCCGTATCATTATTCAGAAATACAACATAGTCCGCGTCCGTTTGACTAACCCCAATATTATTGCCGCCAATAAAGCCAACGTTATTATTTATTCTTACATATTTTAATCTTTTAGCGTATGTTTCAAGATATTCGGACGTTTCATCCACAGAGGCGTTATCAACAGCTACAATTTCGTAATTAGGATAATTAGTATTCTTAAATATCGAATCTATGCATCGCTTTGTATAGCTGAACTTATTATAGCACAAAAGTATAATTGATATTTTGGGATAATCATTCCCGTCTTCAATTGCCGGCTCTTCCTTTTGTATAAAACTGTCTTTAATTTCAGAGTTCACATTCAGTTTAATGTTCTTCGCCGCTTCTCTTAAATGATCATATACCTGGATACTTTCGGGAGATTCCTGCAGATAATCCGAGTACAGCATAAATGCCGAATTATAATCGCCGGCTCTTTCATAAATTTTTGCAAGATAGAATTTGGAATACAAATTGCGCTTATTATAATTTACCGATTGAAGCAGGTTATCTTTTGCCGCTTCATAATTTTCTGTTTGATAATAAAGCTTGCCTGTATTGTGGTATAAATCCGCTTTTTCATTTTCGTCATCTGTTTCCCGGATCTTGTTTTTAAGAAGCTCTATTGCTTCCGCGTAGTTATCATCATTAATAAGCTTTTGTATTTCCGATAATGTTTCTTCGGCTAATGACATTTTTATTCCGGCTTTTTATTGCTTGTAAATATGTTTATATAATACTCCGCCAGTCTATCCCAGTATAGTTTTTCTTCCTCATCCGGAATTGTCTTTTCCGGATTTTCTCCGTTTGCTCTTTTAAGTGGTTCGTTAAAATCAATCTGCTTGTTTAAAATAAACGGACACTCTTTTTTTATCCTTTTGGAAAGCTCGCGCGAAACAAGTTGAGTAAACATGCCCTGCGTACCCACATATCCGCTTGGGTATGTTTTTAATACATCCGTACCGCTATAATCAACCATCTTTTGTGCAAACGCCAGGTATTCTTTGGCAAGCTTTTCCACATGTATATTGTCTCTTATATAATCGGGTGTGCTTACAGCCGGAGTATTACCAGCGAACCAGTTCTTTACCAGATAATATACAAATCGTTCTTCTTCGTATGGACCAAAAGGGTTGGGGATTACAAATTTACCAAGCCGAACATTATTTACACTACAGTAGTATTGAAAGACCTGCCATGTTAAACTTTTAGATAACCCGTAAGGAGAAAAAGCCCGCAAAGGTAATGTTCCAATCCCTTCATTTTGTTCAAAAACCGAACCGGTAATAACTATTCCTTTACAGCCGCCTTTATTTACGGCTTCTATAATTCCGGTTATATTATACGTGTTGTTTATCAACGCTTTGTTAACATCAAAGCTGTTGCTTTTGTAATTTGTCACATCTGCCGCATGGTGGCACAACAAATCATAGCCGTCATTTATAAGCATATTAACAAATTTATCATCGCCAAACTTACAATTGTAAATCTGCTCACATTTACCGGCCAGCAGCTCCACGCGAGTTTTTCTTGTACCTTCGTAGTCGTCTTTGTTTTTTGTAAAAACGGAAGTCACTTTATGCCCGGCTCCTGTAAGCGCGTTAATAAACCAAAACCCAGTAAAAGAAGACGCGCCTGTAAACAGTATTTTCATTTTACTCATTATTCAGATGATATTCTTTACTAAAAAAAGGATGTTTTTTATCCTTGTCGGATAATACAACCGGCTCTATTGGCCATTTGATATTTATCAAAGGATCGTTCCAGCGTATTCCACGTTCATGTTCGGGAGAATAAAACTCTGTTACAAGGTATAACGCTTCCGAGTCATCCGTCAAAGTAATAAACGAATGCCCAAATCCTTTGGGAACGTAAAGCATCGTCCTGTTTTCTTCACTTAACTCTATACCATACCACTGTAAAAAAGTATCTGAACCCTGCCGCAAGTCAACTATAACATCGTAAAAAGCCCCTTTAACACAGCGGATTATTTTTGTCTCCGCTTTGGGCGCAAGCTGGTAATGAATACCTCTCAAAGTGCCCTTGTATTTGCTGGTTGAATTGTTTATTTGAACAATTTTGTTTTCCAGTCCGTGTTTTTCAAATTCTTCAACGCAAAAAAAGCGGGCAAAAAAACCGCGGTCATCGCCTCTCTTTTCAAGATCAATTGTATATGCCCCTTTAAGCGGCGTTTCATTGAATATCATTTTGCTCCCTACTTAAAAGATAATTTCTTTTTTAAAGCTTTTAATCTTATATATTTGTCGCCTGTAAAATCATCAATGCTAAATTTCTTGTCGATCATTTTTTTGAATAATTCTTCGGTTCCCTTTTCAAGAGTATACTCAAGTTTAAAACCCGGCAACAATTCATAAAGCAAATCGAACTTCACCCTGTAATTCCTTGGGTCTGAACCAACTTCCCCAGTAAATACAACATTTGCATTTGGCACAAGCTTTTTTACTATTGCGGCAACTTCCTTAACCTGATAATTTTCTTTGTTCGCGCCAATGTTTACGGAACGATTATGTATTATTTTTCTATCCGCATTTGCAAAGGCCGCAAACGCTCTTGCAATATCCCGGCAATGAATAAGCGGACGCCAGGGACTTCCATCGCTCATTATGCGTATATCGCCTCTTGTAACAGCGCAGCCAAGCAAATTGTTTACTACCAGATCCACACGAAGCATTGGCGAATACCCGTACGCAGTTGAGTTGCGCAATATTGCGGGAGAAAAATCATCATCGGCAAGTTCTTTAATTCCTTTTTCCGCTTCCACTTTTGAAATGGCGTATGCCGATACAGGATTAAAGTTCGCGTTTTCATCAAGGTCAAGCTTTTCTCCTTTGCCGTAAACAGAACAGCTTCCGGCAAAAAGAAATTTCGGTACGCCTGCCTTTTTTGCTTTTACAGCAAGATTTATGGAACCATCTCTGTTTATTTTATATGTCAGCGAGGGGTCAATATCCCCCATTGGATCGTTGGATATTGCCGCGAGGTGCATAACGCAGTCATAGCCTTTAAGGTCGTTAGTTTCCAAATCTCGAATATCTTTCTTTAGTTCTATATCGGGGTGAACCGGTTCATCAAATTCGCATCCTTCATAAAGCCCCAGATCACATCCGGTTACAAAGTGTCCTTCCTGTTTAAGAACATCAACGAGGTGACTTCCAATATATCCTTTATGTCCGGTCACAAATATTTTCATTTCATGCTCCTGCTTATTTTGTTTTCCATGGCGCGTTACCGCTGTTCCAAAGAGAGTTTAAATAATCTCTGTCGCGCTGAGTATCCATACAGCTCCAAAATCCTTTATGCTTATACATATTAAGCTGATGGTCTTTTGCCAGGTTAACAAGCGGTTCTTTTTCAAGAACACACTCTTCGTTTTTTGATAGATATTTGAGAAATTCTTTCTTAAAAAAGAAATAACCTCCGTTTATCCAGCTTTTGTTAAATTCCGGTTTTTCATTAAACTCAAGGACTTCATTTTCTTTCAGTTTTATCTCGCCAAAACGGGAGGGCGGATTAACACCCAACACTGTTCCTGTTTTATTGTTGGAGAAATGATAATAGTACTCTTCTCCTAAATCCGCGTCAGTAAGACCGTCTCCGTAAGTAACGGCAAAGTTCTCGGCCGATCCAAGGTACTTTTCAGCAGCCCTGGCAATACGCGCCCCGGTCATTGTAAATTCGCCCGTATAGGCAAGCGTCACTTCCCAGTCAAGATCATGGTCTATTGAGTGAACAGTTACATTATTTGTTTTTAGCTCCACTGTAAAATCGCTGTTCATGGATGTGTAATTCAGAAAGTACGATTTTATTACTTCCGACTTAAACCCAGTACATAGGATAAACTTTTTAAAATCATATTTCCTGTAATACTTCATTATGTGCCATAATATGGGATAGTTGCCAACGGGAACCATAGGCTTAGGCCTGAACTCCGTTTCTTCTTTCAGTCTTGTACCAAGTCCACCGCATAAAATAAATACAGGCGTTTCATTAACATTCATTTTCTTCTCCATTACCGCCTATTGCCAATTTGTAAGTCTTTTTTTATTCTCGTTACTCAACACTTCAAATATCTTTTCGGTTACAAGATAATTATATAAATGTTCGTTTGTAACGTTTACCGAGGCGTTGTTTCCTCCGCATTCTTCGCAATACGGAATATCGTTTGCATCAGCTTTCTTTACAGCATCTTTATAGGCTTTGTTGTTTGCAAACCCAAGCCGCGCTTTTATAAACATATTCGTATTATAATCGTAATTGTTTTGCCCGGAGTTTACACTTATACTTCCAAACACAAGATTTTTATCTCCTGTTGGCGCCGAACAACAGGGTAAAACGCGTCCGTTTGCATCAATTACCACCCCTTTGTAAAGCCAGTCGCATACAGGCAGGTCTTTGCGTATTTCTTCGTTAAAATTCAGTTCTCCTGTTTCCTTAAGCTTTTGTTTCCATGTTTTTTCGTTATTGCAGTATATGACATCTTTTCCGTTTTCCATTATCACGCCGTTATACTTTCTGTAAAACGGAACGCGCCTCTTATATTTTGCGGCATCTTTAGCAAGTACAATCTCCGGATCGCTCCAGCTTACATCAAACGGATCCGTGAAATATATTTCGTCAATACCAAGTTCATCGGCAATCCTTACTGCAAGCTCTGCCTCGTTCTTATTATGCTCAAATACAAGGTACTGCCATGTTATAAACGGATACGCGGAGGAATACTTTTTCTTTGCTTCAACAAGTTTCTTTATGTTTTCGTACACTACCTCAAGCCTGCCTCCTTTCCTGTATTTTTGATACACATCTTCGGTCGCCCCGTCAATTGAAAGTATCAAATAATCCAATCCCGATTTTACAATTGCATCCGCGTCAATTGGTAACGATAAGTTTGTTGAGACAGACGTAAACAATCTGTACTGTTTAGCCATAGCAATAAATTCAGGCGTCATCTTGTTAATAAACGGTTCGCCGTAATTATAAAACAACATGTGCGTTCCATAAGGAGCATAAACTTCAAGATACTTTGCGAATGTTTCTTTGCTCAACAGACTCTTATCCCACAGGTAGGCGCTATTTTTACCCGGCGTATGAATACATCCCGGGCAATGCAAATTACATCCGTTTGCAGGGTCAACAAGCAAACCGAATGGTTTTGCAACCAGAGAGGTATGCCTTCTCAAATACTGATATTTGGCGGCAAGAATGTTCGTAATCTTAAGCAGGAACAGTTCCGCATCTCCCCTGTTTAAAACTATATTTATATATGGGCGCAACTGAGCTATGGTCTCGTCCAGATAACTCATATATTTCTCCATATCAGTTTTTTTATATATAAGGGAATCCGCTTCCTGAAGTATTTTATTGATTTTTTCAACCGTATTTTCGCTTTTATTTCCTTTGCTTCTTAGGGAATTAAGGTATTTGGCATTATCCAAAGCTGTTTCATCATTTTCCGAAATTAATAATACTTTATTTATTATTTCGTCTGCTTTATCATAATTCCCTTCAAGAATTTCCAAAACACTCAGGTTATTCAAAGCGTCCGTATCATCTTTATCTTCCTTCAGAAGATAGTCCAATACAATCCGGGCTTCCTTATACTGCTTGTTTTCAATCAGTTTTTCGGATTCAAGTATCATTGCGCCGGCGTTGACAAAAGCTTTTAATGTATTTTTATTTGAATTATTTTTCTCATTTTCAGGCAGCTTACTGTTTGGCGGATTTTCCTGCTTCTCACAAATATATTTAAAATTATCTTTTGCCGTTTCATTCGCGGGGTCAATTTCCAAGACCAAATCAATCAACTTCAACGCCTCTTCGTAATTCTCTTCCAATACGCATATCACGGCCAAATCATTAATGGCTTCCGTATTCATCGCGTTTTCCGTAATCAATTCTGCAAGAAGTTTCTTTGCGCTTTCATACTGGTTTTTATCTATTAGCTCTTCGGCTTCAATCAGTTTTTTATCCGTTACGCTATACTCTGTTATTTCATTTTCTCCGGCAGTAACATCTTCAACATATTGATATGATTCTATTTCAATATCTTCTTTTTCATTTTGTTCTTCCTTCGAATCCATTAGCGCATCTTCATCCAGCACCGTAACCGATATTGTACCCATAACCACAGACAGTTCGCGAACATCTTGGTTTATGCCGCACTCGGCAGGCACAAATGACGCCGAAGAAATTATATCTATTTCATTATTTGGTAAATTACTATTCAGCGTAAGGTATACTATATTTGTCTGATGGCTTTCGTTAAAAATACAGTTACATTTCTGCAAGCCGTTTACAAGTACCTTAACCTCAAAGGGAAACTGCTTATAAAACGAAGCATCCTGATTTGTTAATTCAAACGATAATTTAAGCGGTTTAGCCGATGTAACGAAAAATTTTCCATTTTTAGAGAGCCATCTTATTCCGTTTTCAGAATGATAAAATCCATTTGTAAATGAAAGAGTTACTATTGCGTTTTTATCTCTTTCTATCTCCTTGATGGCAATAGTTTTTTCGTACCATTTTTTTATTGAATTGTTAACAAGGTTTTCGCTGAACTGCATACCGGAGTTGATATACTCGTTTATTTCGTTATGCCATTTCCATGTAATAAAATCAGGATTCCAGTAATCCGGGCAAAAATGATAGGGATAAAACAATCCGCCTTTACAGCCTTGATTTTCCAGCATTTCATAATGCGCGGAAAGATACATGCGGCGTTCTTCAATTTCGGGAGAAGTTACAGCGCATAAACTTGGGTGCAGCCAAAAGAACCTCTTTATCCTGTGCGAAAGCCTGTCATCCCCGTTTGCGTATTGTATTACAGAAAATAAAAATTCAGCCGGCAATACCGAACATGAATAACCATAATTATCCAAAACGCTGTTTGCAATAAACTTTGCATCTTCAATATTCCAGTCGTTAACAAAGAAAACCTTTCCCGCGTATATGCCTGCTGTTTTTTCATTACAATCCACAGTGAAACCAAGCCCGATAAATTTATTACGCAACGACTCAATTATTTGTAAAATAGTGTCCTCGGCTTTTAATATTGATTGCGTTATCATTTTCAGATTTGTCTTGTCATCATTTGTAAACCAGCTGGAAATAAGACCGAGTATATTATCTAAAAATATCTGTACATCTTGCGGTATTTCTATACCATTAGCTCTCATAATATTGGCCGAAAGCGTAAGGGACTTCATCCTCATAAGATAATTTCTAACGGCAATTTCCTTATCCTGCAATTCATTAAAAAACTCAACGGGGAATTCCATCAGAAATAGATCTACTATATTTATCAATTGCATTACAGGTTTAGCCTGCTCAAGCTCTCCCTTCAATAATTCATCGCCAAATAACCGCGCAAGATTAAAAGTCGGGTGGATATAAGATGTTTTGCCGAAAAGTTCTTCGCTGATAAACGCGGAAGGAGGATGCTTTATTACATATCGCTCCGCGTCTGTAAGTTTATAAAATTCGTTGATACACTGTTTTAATTCATCATTCCCAAATTCCTTATCCACAACCACAATAAAATCAATATCGGAAATACCCGGCATCGAAACACTCCCCATTTGATATATGCTGACAATTCCTTTCTGTTTGGTTAACGCGTTTATGTAATTCTGTTTTGTTGTGTTGTAGAAATTCATATCATACTCCACAGGGAAATCAGAAAGAGTATAATGTGTACCGTTTAACAAAACCTGCGGTTTAGTATATTTTTCACTGTCTTCAATAAAACTCGGATTTTTAATAATTGCGCGCGCCCATAAATCGCCATCACCGCCCGCGCATTGTGGTAAATGCAATAGTTCATCTTCCCAAATATCCGCGACCAGTAAAAATTTAACCTTCGCTTTTTCAAACAGATAATCACTAAGGTCAGCCGATCTTTTTAACATTTCGGGATTGCTGATCCGCTTCAGCCAGCCGGGAATATTCACTCTCCCGTTATTAATAAACTCCGAATTATACGAGTAATATAAATTTTGTGGTATTTGCGCAGCTTCTTCGTACGATTCGTTCAAGGCTTTTATATATAAATTACTGTTACGCAAGTATGTTGCTTCATCAATTATTTTATAAAGCCCGGCGGGAACTTCCTTCTTCAGCAAATTGAACATATATTTTTTATATATATATGTCCCATGAAACTGATAAAACAAAACAGGCATCAATAAAACTATCTGCAGGTATTGTTTATATGAGTTCAGATCGGCTGGATAATTATTTATTATCCAGTCATGCCGCATTGCATACGTAATATTCCACAGTTCCGAGCGTCTCTCTATGAGGCAGGGTCTTATTTTATAATCAAGAAACTTATCTTTGCTGTACAGCAGTTTCGAGTAATCGGCCAATACAAGCGGAAGCCATGTCTGCGGATAGAACTCCATATCCTGTTCAGTGTACGCGAACACCCCGTGATGCTGTAACGGATCAATTGCAATAAACAGCGAACGTAATTTACCCGCCTGCAGTTTCAGCTCAATCAGTTCAGAAGCGTTTTCGGCGGCTTGTTTGCTTATTACCATCAACGTATCACAATCGCTGGTTTTATATTTGTAATCGAGCGTTGCAAGGCTGCCATGTAAAAGGAAATACTTTAAATACCCTCTCATTCCGTTTACAATTGAACCCAGCTCCTTCATGTCCGTTTCAAGCGCCGGTTCGTTCTTATATTCTTCCGGTTTGAATTTTTTTATTAATGCAGTATTAATTGAAACTTCATGTGTTATCCCTTTATTCCTTATTGAAGAAAACTCCCTGTAAAACTCAGCTATAATCTCCGCAAGTTCATCTTCGGCGATAGTCGGTTTTATATTGGCATTCTCAAGTAGAATTTTCAGCTTTATAAAATTTTCAATTTTGTACTTTTCAATTAATGATATCAGGTCATAAATTTTCGCGAGATTAAGCTTTCCGCTTTCCGTATGCTTTTTCCCATCGCTTCGCAGCTCAAAATACAAATCGCCGTTGACAAACGCCTGCAACATTGAGTGAAACAGGTTCTGTATCCGGGCAAGTATTATTTCACCCGGACTGAAAAGATTATAAAGGGGTACGGCATAAAAGCTTTGTGGATTCGCAACAATAAAACCAGCCGGGTCAGAAAACATATTGAATATTTTTTCTTCCGGCAGAATATATTTATTATCAATAACCGAGTATTCATTCTTACCTAACATTTTTCCTCTCTATCCCGGTCGCACAATATCTGCGGCCGTATTTTTAATTCCACGTTGCACGTTGAGCAAAAATATAACTTTGCCTATGCCGTGCATTTAACCATATTAACTTGTACGCCCCTTAAATAGAGTGGCAAACCCGCGCCTTCCCTTCATATAATTTTCGTCTCTCGCCTCCGCAACGGGAGATGATACGCCAGACAGGTACTGCATACTCCAGCCTATATCGAGTGCAATTTTTCCAAGATATTTCTTTATTCTGCCCGCAAGTATTTTACCCGTTATGCTGGCTGCAATTACCGCTATGTCAAAATCGTAACTTTGTACTTCCTTCCATAAAACATCCAGGTTATTAAACGCTTCGGCTCCATTGTGTGGTATATAAACGCTTCCAGCTACGCAGGGAGCTTCCAGGGGCATACCTATGTTTTTGTATTTTTTTCTGTACTCTTTACTCCGCAATTGGTTTGCAAACCTGACAGACGAGTTCCCAATAAGCAGCAAACGCCTGTTCTCAAACAGCGGACACAGATAACCCTGGTCAAGCAACTCGGCATTTATAACTATATCATATTCGTTGGGTAAATAAACATCATTAATATTATAACTTTTATACACGTTAATTATATCTTCGTTCCACCTTGTATTTACAGTTTTATGATGCGTCCCAAGAATATCAGCGTCACTCATAATTTCCATAATTTCATTTTGTACATCATAAACGTTGGAGAGACCTAATCCGTTTACATCAACTCCAAGATTATCGAGCAACACTTTTATTTCGTTCTGAATACTTCCATAACGAAGGTCAGTCCTTCCGTAAGCGAGAAACCTTGCTTCAATATCGCTTATTCTTATTAACGAAAACGGTAAACTGTTTGTAACAGCTTGTTCCAGCTTTTCTATTATCGCATGAGCCCTGTCAAGAGTATAATATTCGGAAATAAACCCGGAGTTAAATGCTTCCGGATTTTTGTAAAGACTCATTTGTTTTTCATCAATACTTACGCTTGTGTTTGTTTTTTCCGCTTCAATCAATATTAAGCTGTTTTCTTTTCCTTCCGGTTTAGACGCTTTTATTCCGCCAAACACTCGCTGAATAATAAGTTTTATTTTTTCAACACTTACATAATCAATTACAGAGGCAAAACTTATTAGCAGACTTCCTCCGGGCTTTAAAGAATCCGATATGCTCTTTAACAGACTTTCCCAATAGTTCTCATCTGTATTGTCAGTATTAAAAATAACGGCGCTATCAAAATACTGTGGTTTAATATTGTTTTGCTCTATACTAAATGTTCCTAATGTTATTCTGCGCGCAATTTCAGGCGATTCGTTTTTCCTTAATTTTTCCGCATATTCAATTGCGGCCTGGCTTTCATCAATTACACAAACAAAATGCCCGTTACGGGCAAGTATTATTGAGTTGATTCCTTTTTTACAGCCAACTTCCAAAACAGAAGTTCCAAGTTTTGCGTTGTATGCTTTAAGTATTTCGTAATCTGCGCTAAAATATCCTCTGCCTGTTTCGTCTGTTTCTTCGGAATCATCATCAAAGTTTGCGTTAATACCATGAAACGAGCCAGCGCTATAAGTTGTTTTTTTTGTAAAATCCGTATTCCTCTTTTCAGTATGTCCGGCCAATTTCCGCGTAAAATGATCAATACACTTTGTATAAATACCTTTTTCTTTTCGGTTATAAGCAAGTCTTATGAGCTCCCAGTAAAACCGTTCCAGTTCTTCGCCGTATTTACCCGATTTTTCATAATTTTCTATCAGCGAATTGTATATTTCACACTTATCATAGTTCCTTAAAATTGCCGCTTTTAAATATTCTTCAGCTTTTTCAGAATTTCCCCGTTTTTCTTCCCAAAACGCCAAAACGGGATACAGCAATACGGTATCGTTTTTCAGTTCGTCCAAGGCTTCAAATATAAATTTATTCTCCAACGAATAATCCTTTTTTTGAAATTATAAAATACCCCGTCCTTTTACTAAATTTTTGCAACAATTTGTTCGAATTTTTTATTAATCGTCTGCTTTATATGCGCCATACAGCTTTCGCTTTTAATTGATATAGCGATTGTATACTATACTCTCTTTGAATAGCTCAAATTTTATACCAATAGAAAACGGCTTGGAAATGGTGTTTTACGGGGGGAAAATTACACATAGTTTGCAGAATGGCTAATATTAGCCATTCTGCAAACTCAGAACCAAATTAAAATACTATATATTTTTCTTTTGCCAAACCACAAACCGGGCAAGGTCCGTCAGGTTCGCCAATATGAGTATCGCCGCATACCGGGCATACATATACTTTGGCGGCCGGAATATCTTTCTTCTCTTTTACACTTTCTTTAGCGTTGTTATACATGCCTTCGTGGATTTTTTCCGCTTCAACCGCATAATGTATAGACTTTGCGGCAGCTTTTTCGCCCTGTACATCGGCAACAGCCGCAAAAGCGGGATACATTTCTTCCACTTCATAATTCTCTCCGCCGGCTGCGGCGCCAAGATTTTCGACTGTATCTTTTATCCCTTCAAGAACTCTAAAATGGTTTGTAGCGTGAACTTTTTCAGCAAAGGCTATTGCCCTGAACAGTCTTGCAACTTCAGGATAACCTTCTCTTTCCGCCTTATCCGCAAATATTGAATATTTCATGTGCGCCTGGCTTTCGCCTGCAAATGCCGCTTCCAGATTTGCTTTTGTCATCAATTTCATAGTTCCTCTCCGTTTTTATTTAAGTTTATCAAATAAGAGTTTTTTTAACTTTGAAGGATAATTTAATTCATCGGTGCACAAAATACAATATACGTCTGTTTATATTGCTTTTTTGTATATTTCATCTTGATGGAATTGTGTACTTCCTATTGATCCTTTGCCGCTGCAGCTTTGTTTATAAACCCCATTACATCTTTTAATGAATTTACCATGTTCTTAAATTCCGCGGGGGCCTTGTCCGTATTTGCATAAACATTTTGAAGCGAATCGCTTATCTCCTTATCCCCCTGCGTAAACTCTTCAATTAAAGCAAACCATCGCTTTGCTAATTCCCGGGCAACGGGACTTGCAGGATCGGCCTCAATATTCATCCTTATTTCTTTTATCAACTCAGCCCATTTAAGTTCGCCGGCTTTCGCTTTTTCCGCATTTCCGGGGCGATTGTTTATTTGCTGTAATTTTTCTTCTGAATAAAAACTTTCTATCCACTCTTTGGATTTTTCCATTTCCAATTCCCTTATAATGTTTATTAATTTTGGAACAATCATTTCGGTGTTATTATTTTCCGCTTTATCAATCACCTGCAAAACCGACTGCATAGTTTTTATTTTAAGCTCAATAGCTTCTTTCTGCTTTGCCAGTATTTCTTCCACGTTATTATCTGAAAGCAGATTTTTAATTTCCCTCAGCGAAAGTCCTAAAAATTTAAAAGCTATTATTTGCTCAAGCCTGAATATGTGATTTGTATTATATATCCTGTATCCCGATTCAGGTTTTCCTTCAGGGATTAAAAGCTTTATTCTATCATAGTACCTTAGCGCCTTGATAGAGACTCCGGTCAGTTTTGAAAATTCACCTATCTTATATCTGTTCATGCTTCAAAAATAATATGTACCCCAAGGGTAGGGTCAAGTAAAAAATGTTATTTCTTTATATAACTAATAAATTTTAACTATTAATAAGTATATTTGTTTATTAAATAATAATTGTTTTTGTTTATTTTAATATACTTTATATAAAAAACTGAATGAAGTCTTTTTCGTTTCTTCTTTTTATGTTTCTTAATGTTTCTTTTATAAAAGACGCATTGTGCAATAATAATATGACGGATACTGCCAGTTCAATAGAAAACGGATTCTTTGCCCCCAATGAAACCATTAAGGATGGAAATATTACTGTTTATAATTACGATATGTTAAACATTTCTCTTATTTCCGTACCTGATACATTGTATTATGTTCTCATTCCCAAAGACGCGGCAAAATTCAATTCAGTTGCTCTCGAAAATAATTTTCGTTACCAGATCAACGCCTCCTATTTTGCCGGCTCGGCAAAAGACGCGAGTCACTGCGGTTTGTTGAAAATTTACAACTCGGTTATTGACTCTTCCTTGATTGAAGACAAACAGCTGAAGTATATAGCCTCTTTTAATAAAGCCGAACATAAAATAAACTTCTTTTATTATAAGGATTTTGTGTCTCAAAACGACCCGAATACGCTTGACTTTCAAACCGGACCGCTTATTGTACAAAACAACAAGCTTGCGGAAGAGGCAATTAAATCTTCCATAAACTGGAAAAGGAAAGCTCAAAGGACATTAATTGCTTCTTTGGATAATAAGGAGATATTTCTTGTTGTAGTCAGAAAAAAGACAGGACTAATTGAGCTTGGTAACGCTTTATTAAAACTCTCCGTTTTTAAAAACAAAAAGCTTGATGTGATGAATCTTGACGGAGGATCTTCCACGGCATTATATTCAAGAAATTTTCCAAAGCTAGACTATAACTCAAATGCACAATTACCTTTGCTTATAGGAATTAAGTAATAGATTTTTTTATATGAAGATACTGGTTTCCTGTTTATCAAAATCGTGGGGCGGAATGGAAATGTTTGCTATTTCAAGCATCATTTTGCTGCTTCAAAGCGGTCATACCGTGCAGGCATTGTGTATTGCCAACAGCCCTATACAGAAAGAACTTGAGAACAACGGAATTAAACATATTGATTTGCACAGTGCAAATTTTAATTTTAACGACGCGTTCAAATTCGGCAAACTTGTTTTAAATGAGAATTACGATTTAATTCACACACATTTTTCAAAAGACCTTTGGCTTATCGTACCCGTATTGAAATTCCTGCGCAATAACGTACCGGTTGTGCTTACAAAGCACCTTGGTTCGGCAATAAAGAAAAACGACATCCTGCACAGAATGCTTTACAACAGATTGAATTATGCAATAGCCATTTCGCAAGTTATTAAAAACAATTTGCTTGAAACAACTCCATTAACCCGGGATAAGGTTGTGTTGATTCATAATTTCGTAAATATCGAACGGTACACACATAACTCCGAAGCAAATATCAGACTGCGAAAAGAATTGAATATTGATGCGGATACATGCGTATTGGGAATGGTTGCCAGAATAACTCCCGGCAAAGGGCACAACGATGTTATAGAAGCCGTGAAACTGATTGCCAGTAAAAACCTTAACTTCAAAGTAGTTGTTGCGGGAGAAGCTTCAAAGGATGAAAAAAACTTTGAGCTCGGCCTTAAAGATAAAATTAAACTGTATGGCATCGAAAAATACTTTCAGTTTACAGGATTCAGAAAAGACATTCCCGATCTGCTATCCATGTTTGATGCGTTTTTATTCCCCTCGCAATACGAAGCTTTTGGGTTATCGCTGATAGAAGCTATGGCCGAGGGTTTACCGAATATAGTATGTTATTCCGAAGGGGTAAAAGATATAGCGGTAGTGGATGTTACAAGTCTGGCTTATAATTTGGGAGAAATTCAAAAACTTGCGGAACATATTGTAACGCTTTTGACTAATCCGGATTTGCGGAAAAAGCTGGGCGAAAACTCCTTTGCTGAAGTTGCCAGATTTTCAGATTCAGTATTCCAACAAAAAACAGATGAGCTATATAAGAAAGCGATCATAATGGCCAAAACAAACATCAGGGAAAATTGAATTTTTATTATTATTTTGGCGTTCATATAAAATTAAAGCAGGCACGAGCTAAAATATTTCACAATAAAACACAGAGCAGTATATGATTGATGCCCGTAAAGAACAGGAGAAAGAGTATTTTAATAATGTTACCGAACACGATACAAGAAGCAATATAAATTTTATATATAGCGATAAGATAATTGGAGAAATAGACAGAAAGTTTAATGAAACGCTGTTAGGCTATTGCATTGGTAAAAAAGTACTTGAAATTGGCTGCGGACAGTTTACTTATACTACATTCATGCTTGCAAAAAACGATACTTCAGTTGTTGGAATTGATATTTCAGATAAATCAATTGAATACGTAAAAAACATCACAAATAAAGCCGGCATAAAAAACATTTCCTACCGTGTTATGGACGCGGAACATCTCGATTTTCCTGATAATTCTTTTGATGTGGTTTTTGGCAGAGGTATTCTCCATCATCTGCATCTTGAGCCTTCTATGAAAGAAATTTGCAGAGTCCTTAAACCGGATGGAGTCGCGCTTTTTCAGGAGCCGCTCGGACACAACATATTCATCAACCTTTTCCGGAAATTGACTCCCGGCCTACGGACGGAGGACGAACATCCGTTAAAGAAAAAAGAGCTTGAGTACATTTGCGGAATGTTTGGCAATCCCGGTTTGAATTTTTACTATTTCCTTTCCATACTTGCCATCCCTCTCAGCAAAACTTTTTTGTTCACTCCGGTTTCGTATTTGTTAAAACTTACCGATAAGGCTTTATTCGCATCTTTAAAGTTCTTCCGTTACCAGGCCTGGCAGGTTTTAATAACTCTTAATAAGCCAAGGAAATAATATCACTTGTTACAGACGCAGACTAAGCGCCGCCTGCGAAAACCAGTTTTTTACTTTAACGTTATTCTGTAATGAGTTTGTATCATTCGTAAGCATTAGTTTAAATATATAACCGGTGCAAGGTTCATAACCAGCGCCTATCGTAAGCCGCCTGTAATATTCAATATTCCCATCAAGAAAATGTAAGTATTTGGGGTCATATTCCCTGTGCCCCAAAAGCACATCGCCGCCAACGTTGGTAATTACCGCGCCCGTTACAGGATCAACAGGGTTTGCTCCGTGTACACGATATGTGTATTGGGCAAATAAGTTAATACGGCTTGTTGGCTGGCAGCCTATTTTCCAGAAAAATATTTTACTGTTCGGATCCGAATCAAGCCCTATGTTAAAACCTTCATTAGTGTAATTATTTGAACTGATTCTATGCGTAAATACATAAGGCTCTATCCTGAAATACTCGAAACAATAATCAACGGGAATATCCTTAACTGTGCTGTATCCCGAAGCGCCGAGATCAAAAACAGTCTGGTTCCCAAACCAGCCCGTTCCCGCTTTGCCAAAATCAATATCGTCAATCAACAAAAGCGAATATAGTTTAAGCCCTTTCAACGGACTGCTTGTCATATCAAGAAACATCATTGAGTTATCTCTATCCTGCCCTGAGTGTTCAACTGTTTTATATAACGAGAACGGATTTAGATACCCCAGATCAATTGACCTGTTGGCATAAACAATTACCTCTCCCAAACCTAACGAAAAATCTTTTGAGAAATTAAAAGCAAGCCTATGGTATCCAAAATATTTATCTTCCACAGTGGCCAGACCTCCGGCTGAAGTATCAACAATTTCGCCTCTGTTGCCAAGTATTTTGCCATGAAAAGAGGAAAACTCAATTATGCCAAGATGAAAATTCATAGACAGGAAATCGCATTCAGGCGAGTTATCGCTAAGAATAAGTTTATTAACTCCCTGCCCTATAAGCTGCCTGTCTCTTCCAAACTTTAGTTTTATCGCGTCATAATCAAGCGTAACATAGCCTTCCGTTTCATCATAGAATGTATTTGCCTTTGTTGTAAGATCCCAGTTATATTTCAGATTATTCAAATGCAAAGCGGCTTCTCTTCTGCCAAACACATTACCGTTTGTACCTTTTATATAAAAACCCACATGGTCCATCAACGTTCCTCTTATTTCTCCACCGTAATATGCAAGAATTGAGGTGCTGTTTTCGGATAGCGTTTTATAATTAACAATACCGCCTCCGGCAAGCAAGTTTATAAACACATTGCCTGTACCCGGTTTATTGTATGAATAAAAATACTTAGGGTTCGGTGAAAGGAGCTCATAGTTCTCTCCGCCAAATAAAACTTCGGATGAGGTTAAAGTACCGGTAATATCGAACTCAAATTCCTGCTTTAAATCCGCCAGGCGTTGCCTATCAACTTTTGTAAGGAGTGTATCTTTTTTTGACGCTTCCGTTAAAAAACCAGCAATTTGTTTTCTTGAAACAGGTATTTCAAAAGAATTATAATTATCAATTACATGCAGAACGCTAAGTCTTTCCAGAAAATCATATACTTTATGGTCGACAGGAACATCTTCCGATTGCGCAAAACCCATAAATGTTATTAGGACAAGCAATACCAGTACTTTTTTCAAAAACTCCTCCGTTTGGCAACAAACATATTGTTAAAAATGAGTTTTAATTTAATTAATTTAATGAGTTATAAAAATTGGAAAATTTGGAAACTTTTTTGTTTCGCAAATTGATATGGCGATGCATCCGGATGTTTTTCGTTAGGCGGACAAATTATCATGCGCATATACGGAACAGAACTATTGGCTAATTGTAAAATCAGCCTTTTTAATAGCGTATAAAGAATCACTAAACTTATATTTTATTGATGCTTCAGCAGAATAATTCCCAGCAGGAAAAACAATCGCACTTGTATTATAGTCAGTGGTCCTGAAAGACCATTTGTCATATATAAATTCACCCGAAGAAATTGAACTGTATCTTACAACATATGGAAAGGATATTCCATCTGTAGATGTTTTTAATAAAACACCATCTTTATAAATTTTAAAAACGATACCCGGACCTGTAATCGAATAATTGACCTTCTTTCGGCTTATGTTCGTAATAGTATATTTCAGTTCTATGTTTTGTCCTATCACGAACTCATTTTTTTGCTCCCCGTTTTCATCGGAAAGCGTCAGGTTCCCAATAAGCCGCCCGCTGCTTTCAACGGGGTTGCTGTCCTTGCCGCATCCTTTCAAACAGGTTATTAAAACAATTAAAAGCAGTAATTTGATGTAATTTTTCATAACAGCTCCCACTTTTTTGCCCCTTTTTATCTGATACTAAACAGAAAATCAATTGCATAATTTCCTGTACCAAAACTGTTTTTCAACCAAAGATACTAATATCTGGTTTAAATAATTTAAACAGGTTCAGCGTAAATAGCAATTAATTTTCCACAAGCTGCTTTTTAATACCCTTAATTTTACTCCGATATTGCTTTTGCTACTTTACGCTGAAGATATTATTTTTAAGCACATTAATTTTATATAAGACAAATACAAATCATGCAACAAAACGGAAATAATAATTTAAGTTTCAATTATTCAAATATCTTCTTTTCCTGTTATTTCGATAGGAACACGCAGTGCGCCAAAATGATCAAAGAGCATACGCTTGTTTATGTCTATTCCGGCGAATTGTTGGTTGAAGAAAACGGCTTGAAGACAGAAATTCACAGAGGCGAATGCGTTTTTTTACGCAGAGATAACCGCGTAAATATGTTTAAACAACCTTGCGGAGATGAGTATTTTAAGGCTATCTTTATGGTGTTTACGCGTAATTTTCTGCGGGAGTTTTATCAGGCAATAGATAAAAAACAACTCCCCTCTGACGTGGAGAAACAGGAAATGAGCGTTATTAAACTCCCGCAAACGCCATATATCACAAGCCTGTTTCAATCTATGACACCTTATTTTGATAATAATATCCAGCCGATTGACGAAATTATGAAACTAAGGCTGCAGGAAGGCGTTTACGCTCTTTTAAATACAGATAAAAGATTTTACCCCGGTTTGTTCGACTTTACGGAACCCTGGAAAATAGACATCCTCGATTTTCTGAATGATAATTACATGTACGACCTCTCCATTGAAGAAATAGCCGGTTTTACAGGGCGAAGCCTTGCTACCTTCAAAAGAGATTTCAAAAAAATAAGCTCCCTTCCGCCGCAAAAATGGCTCATCGAAAAACGACTTCAGATTGCTTACGATAAAATCTGCAACGACAAAGAAAAAATCTCAGACGTTTATCTTGAAGTGGGTTTTAAAAACCTTTCGCATTTTTCTTCAGCATTTAAAAAGCAGTATGGTCACTCCCCCACAAAATAATAATTGAGCCGTACAACAAATTTCTTTGAGCCGGAGAGAAAACCTTTCTCTCCGGCTTTTTAGTTATTTTTGTACTGTTTTTAAAACATTTATTACATATTTATTATATGTACTTTTTTAACAGTACAATTACCACTCAGCATAAATTATAGTGTTTATTATTTAATGTTAGTTTGATGGCTGTAAATATTTACACTTATAGTATACTGTTCGCAAATAACAAAGGAGAATTACAATTATGAAATACAGAAAACTGGGTAAATATGGTCCGGAAGTTTCAGCGTTAGGGCTGGGATGTATGGGAATGAGTTATTCCTATGGGCCCGCCGCAGATAAAAAAGAAATGATCTCTCTTCTAAGAACAGCAGTGGAACGCGGCATTACGCTTTTTGATACAGCCGAAGTTTATGGCCCTTATATTAATGAAGAACTACTGGGTGAAGCTCTTGCCCCTTTGCGCAACAACGTTGTTATTGCAACTAAATTTGGCTTCGATCTTTCTCCCAAAGGAGATCCGAGAGGAACTCAGGGCGCGCCGGGTTTGGATAGCCGCCCTGAGCATATTAAACAGGTTGTGGACGAATCCCTTAGGCGTTTAAGAACTGATACTATCGATTTATTATATCAACACAGGGTTGACCCTAATGTACCAATTGAAGATGTTGCAGGAACAGTTAAAGAACTGATTAACGCCGGTAAAGTTAAGTATTTCGGACTCTCGGAAGCAAACGCCGCAACCATACGCCGCGCACATGCCGTTCAACCGGTTACCGCTTTGCAAAGCGAATATTCAATTTGGTGGAGAAACCCGGAGGAAGAAATCCTTCCTACTCTTGAAGAACTCGGGATAGGACTTGTACCTTACAGCCCTCTTGGCAGAGGATTTCTTACAGGAAAATTTAACGAACATACTACTTTTGCAAAAGGAGATTTCCGTAACGCGCTTCCCCGGTTTTCGCCTGAAGCAATGAAAGCGAATAAGGCGTTGATTGATTTGCTTGAAAGCATAGCAAAAAAGAAAAACGTAACGCCGGCCCAAATTGCGCTTGGCTGGCTGCTTGCTCAAAAACCGTGGATTGTTCCAATACCCGGCACACGCAAGCTTGAACGCCTGGATGAAAACATAGGAGCAATTTCAATAGAGCTTACTCCGGCTGATTTGAAAGAAATTGATACAGCGGCTTCAAGCATTCAGGTACAGGGCGCGCGTTATCCCGAAAGCCTTAATAAAATCACAGGCAAATAATCACAAATAATAACTAAAATTTTATAAATATAGATGAATAAAAAAATATTAGTTCTGTCTTCAAGTCCCCGTAGAGGAGGCAACTCGGACACGTTGTGCGACCAGTTTATAAATGGCGCGCAGCAATCGAATAACCAAGTTGAAAAGATTTCCTTAAAGAGCAAGAACATTAACTATTGCACAGGCTGCGGCTCGTGTGTAATTACCGGAAAGGGCTGCGCGCAAAAAGACGATATGTCGGACGTTCTTGAAAAAATGATCTCCGCCGATGTTATTGTAATGGCTACCCCCGTATACTTCTATACAATGAGCGGACAAATGAAAACCTTGATAGACCGCACATGCGCACGCTATACCGAAATAAGCAATAAGGATTTTTACTTTATTGTGACGGCCGCCGATAACCGCATACCTTTAATGCAAAAAACAATAGAAGAGTTCAGAGGCTTTACCTCATGCCTTGAGAACGCCAAAGAAAAAGGTATTGTTTACGGAATTGGCGCCTATAGAGTGGGGGATATAAAACCAACTGCCGCTATGAAACAGGCTTTTGAAATGGGAGTAAACGCATGACGGATATTGAACGCGCAAAAACTTTGTTAGCCGACAACGATTATACCTGTGTTCTGTGCAAGGGAAATGTCACTCATACAAGCAATGTTAACGGTATTTATCCGTTAATAAAATTTTTATCGGAGGATACCGATCTGAAAGGATTTTCGGCTGCCGATAAAATAGTAGGGAAAGGAGCAGCAATGTTGTTTGCACTTGCGGGAGTTAAGGAGGTTTTTTCTAACGTTATGAGCGAACCGGCTATTGGCGTTTTTTCTGCCAATAATATTTTGTATTCTTACAATACTGTTACAAAACATATAAATAATCGCGCGGGAACAGGTCTTTGCCCTATTGAAAACACCGTGATGGAAATAGATAACCCGCAAACAGCCTTTGATGTTCTAAAACAGAAATTTTTTAATAAGGATTGATAACAAAGAGAGCATTCATGAAAAAATTAGGATTCGGCTTAATGCGCCTGCCTTTAATCAATAAAAATGATCAGGCGAGTATTGACATGAATATGTTATTTACAATGATTGATACTTTTTTAGACCGTGGGTTTACATATTTCGATACCGCCTACATGTACCACAACGGCGTAAGCGAAGCAGCTTTAAGAGAGGCGCTTGTTAAAAGACACGATAGAAGTACCTTCACCGTGGCTACAAAGCTTCCGACTATGTTTTTAAAAACTAAAGAGGACCAGGTCAGGATTTTTGACGAGCAGCTAAAAAAAACCGGCGCCGGATATTTTGATTTTTATTTGCTTCACAATCTGGGCGTTTCCAATTATGAAACCGCAAAAAGACTTGATAGCTTCAATTTTATATTGGAGAAAAAGAAAGCCGGCTTAATAAAAAAGATAGGATTCTCATTTCACGATAACGCGGACTTGCTTGATAAAATACTAACCGAACATCCGGAAGTTGAGTTTGTTCAATTGCAAATTAACTATCTCGATTGGGATAACGAAAGTATCCAGTCAAGAAAATGTTACGAAGTTGCAAGGAAGCACAATAAGCCGGTTATTGTTATGGAGCCGGTTAAGGGAGGCAACCTAGCCAATATTCCCGAAAAAGCTGTTAAGCTATTTAATAGTTTTAATCCTGATATGTCCATCCCTTCATGGGCCATTCGTTTTGCCGCGAGCCTTGAGGGTGTGTTTATGGTACTTAGCGGCATGTCAAACATGGAACAAATGATTGATAACATTAGTTATATGCGGGATTTTAAACCGCTTATGCAACAGGAGTCCGATACTGTAAAAAAGGCAATTGACATAATAAACGAGTCGGTTGTCATTCCCTGTACGGCTTGCAAATACTGTACGGAAGGCTGCCCGCAGAATATTGCAATACCCAATTATTTCGCTTTGTATAACACGGAAAAGCAAGTAATGCAAACCGAGTTTTCTATTCAAAAAGTTTATTACGGTAATTACACAAAAACATTTGGAAAGGCATCCGACTGCATTGAATGCGGCCAGTGTGAAGATGCCTGCCCGCAGCATATTAAGATAATGGATCTCTTAAAAGACGTTGTGGAAGTTTTTGAGTAAAGTGACTATTATTTATTAAATTATACACAACAATAATTTTTACTGAGAATACTGAATTTTTTATTAGAGGAATTATGAAAGTTTTATTGGTTAACGGCAGCCCTCATAAACAAGGCTGCACTTATACAGCGTTACAAGAAGTTGAAAAAACATTAAACAAAGAAGGAATAGAAACAGATTTCTTTTTCATCGGCACAAAGCCAATATCCGGATGTATCTCGTGCAGGTTATGTAAAGATACAGGCCGTTGCGGCATAAAAGATAAAGTAAACGATTTTCTTGATATTGCCGGTAAATACGATGGTTTTATTTTCGGTTCGCCGGTTCATTATGCCGCGGCTACAGGTTCAATCACATCGTTTATGGATCGCAGTTTTTATGCCGGTTCAAACGATGCAGAAAAACCTTTTTACTTAAAACCCGCGGCAGCGGTTGTATCCGCGAGAAGAGCAGGCACTACAGCCGCGCTTGAACAGCTTAATAAGTATTTTGCTATTTCTCAAATGCCGGTAATCTCTTCGCAATACTGGAACATGGTTCATGGCAACACACCAGAAGACGTACAAAAAGATTTGGAAGGTTTACAGATTATGCGTACACTGGGCAAAAATATGGCCTGGTTCCTTAAATGTAAAGAAGCAGGCATTAAAGCGGGCGTTGAGTTCCCGGAAAAAGAAGAAGCTCTGAGAACGAATTTTATTTAATAACAAAAAGAGGATGTAACTATGCTTAATTTTAATTTTTATAACCCGACACGTATTATATTCGGTAAAGACAGGCTTGAAAGTATTGATAAACTTGTTCCCGCAAATGCAAAAGTATTAATTACTTTTGGCGGAGGCAGCGCGAAAAAAAGCGGTTTGATTGATAAAGTCAAAACCGCGCTTGGCAACAGAAATGTTGAGGAATTCGGCGGCATAGAACCGAACCCGAAATATGAAACATTGATGAAAGCAGTTGAAGTTGTACGCAATGAGAAAATTGATTTTATTGTTGCTGTAGGCGGCGGCTCTGTAATTGACGGCACTAAATATATTTCCCTTGCCACCTATTACAATGGCAATGCAACAGATTTATTGTATCATGGTTTTGCTCCAATTGATTCGAAAGTTGTTCCGCAGACGGTTCCTTTCGGCACAGTATTAACACTACCCGCAACCGGATCCGAAATGAACAGCGGCGCAGTTATCAGCTATAACCATGGTAAATTTCCTGTAATGAGCGAGCTTGCTTTCCCAAAATTCTCAGTGCTCGATCCGGTTGTAACATTCACACTCCCAAAAATACAGGTTGCAAATGGTATTGTTGATACCTTTGTACATACTACAGAGCAATATATTACCTTTCCTGTTGACGCGAAATTGCAGGATAGAATATCGGAAGGTATTTTACAAACCTTAATTGAAATAGGCCCAACAACAATAACCGAACCTGAGAATTATGATGCGCGCGCCAACCTTGTGTGGAACGCTACAATGGCTCTTAACGGCATTATTGGCGCAGGTGTTCCGCAGGATTGGGCAACGCACATGATAGGGCATGAATTAACCGCGATGTTTGGTATTGACCACGGGCAAACTCTTGCTATTGTTTTGCCTGCTCTGCTTGATGTAAGACGCGATAAAAAACGGGCAAAACTTCTTCAGTATGCCGAACGTGTATGGAGCATAAAAGAAGGAAGTGATGACGAAAAAATTAACGCGGCAATTAAAAAGACAAGAGAGTTTTTTGAAAGCCTTGGAATTAAAACTCGCCTTTCGGAATACGGCATTTCTAAAGATAAAATTCCGGAGCTCGTTGAGCAGTTAAAGGCTCATGGTATGACGGCCCTATCCGAAACAGGAGACCTTACACCCGAGATAAGTAAAACAATTCTTGAAAAAGCTTTTTAAGCTTTCATAAATTCATTGCTCTTCCGGGCAGGTGCACAAGCGCCTGCCCGAAATATTTTCCCCATCTCCACATTTATTATTTTACTGATTGTTTCATCATTCTTGTCTGGCTTTATTCTCTTCCTTATGTAATTATATATAATGGTTTATTCCTTCAAATAGTGTTATATTTATTTCCACGTTTTGCTTTTATGAATAGTCTTTTACCATTTATTTACAGATATGAAAAAGTTTTTAATAATTCTTATTTTCATTGCAGGACTAACAGAACCATTTGCACAAACAAATTCCTGTAAACGCATCGGACTCATGAACCCTACCGTTAAAAACATCGAGAAGGTTCTATATTTCATTCATAAAAATATAATACAAGTTGATAGTTTCAGAATAATAGGAATTCTGTCCGAAGCTCAGCAGGAAGCATTCAAACATTCTTTTGAGTTTGCAGCAAAGCACTCAAAAGATCACATTTCGTTTGAACTTATTAAAAATGAAATACCAATAGACAGCCTGTTTTGCAACAATCAATGTTCACAGCAGTTTCAGAAAATATTTAACGAAACAGACGCTCTTTTGTTTTTCGGCGGCGATGATATTCCCCCTAAAATATACGGCGAGAAAACTTTTTTAACTACCGAAATGATACCCAAAGAACAAAACTGGGAGATTTCTTTTCTTTATCATTTAACCGGTGGATACCAGAACGCCAAATATATTCCATTTGTTGAGCAGCGACCCGATTACCTGATATTTGGCATCTGTCTTGGTATGCAGGAAATGAATGTGGCAGCCGGAGGAACACTATATCAGGATATCCCATTCCAGATTTATAACCAGACGACTTTTGACGATGTTGTTTCTTCCCCATCCGATAATCAGCACAAAAACTATTGGCATAACGCTGACAACACAACAGGTGAGTTATCCGGTTTGATTTTCCATCATGTAAAAATACTGAGCGGGGGTCCGTTGAGTTTTACAGGAGTAACTCAGTCTCCATACGGAGTAAGCGTTCATCACCAGGCTGTTAAAAACCTGGGTAAAAACTACAATATATCCGCTACATCAATGGACGGTAAAGTGATAGAAGGCATTTACAATACCAGATACCACAATATTTACGGCATACAATTTCATACCGATGTTACATCGCTATACGAAGAAGGCACAAAATATAAAATAGCGCCTGACAAAACCTTTGAACTTGATGAAAATAGCAGGCGCTACCATTTTGAGTTTTGGAAAAAATTCAGCGAACGTCTGAACTCTCAAAAATAAAACGAATTGGTTTAATGAGGCAGGGAGGAGCTTCCTGCCTCATTTCGTAAAATAAAATATCCGGAACGCATTTGACTGATAAAATATTTCACTCCTCCGGAATTAAAACTTACAAAAATATCACTTTTACAATAATTTCATTAATAGGCATAATGATTGTTAAATAAAGTATTAGAAAAATTGTTGTTCTCTATTAAATGGTTTATTTGTTTAAAATTATTTTTTAATTAGTTTGTTTATTATAATAATTGTCTAATAAAAGGATATAGCAAAATGGATTGGGAAATTTTGTTAAATGATAAACGATTCAGACATAGTTCAACAGAAAAATATCCGACAGACGCGCGGAATGCTTTCGAAAATGATTACTCAAGAATGATATTATCGCCACATGTTCGCAGATTACAAAACAAAGCGCAGGTCTTTCCTTTAGATGATACCGATTTCACAAGAACCAGGTTGACCCATTCTTTGGAGGTTTCTCATTTTGCACATAGCCTTGGGGCAGGTGTTGAAAAAATCTTAATCAAAAATAAAAAACTTGATAATAAATTCTACGGATTTATTCCCTCCATTTTGTTAACAGCCGGATTAGTACACGACATAGGGAATCCGCCTTTTGGGCATTTTGGAGAAGACACTATAAAAAAATATTTCAGCGATCATTTTAAGAACCATAAAGATAGTTCTAATTATTCAGCTGTTGAAAAAAGCGATTTTACTAATTTCGATGGTAATGCCCAGGGATTCAGAATATTGCGAAAACTCGGGCTAAGCAATGACACCTATAGCTATAATCTCAGTTTTCCAACTTTAGCTGCTATGATTAAATATCCTTGTTCTTCTGAAGAAGGAAATAAAAAAAATTCGGAAGATATAAGAAAGAGAAAATTCGGCTACTTTCAAACCGAGAAAGATGATTATAAAATAATATCGGATGAGTTGGGTCTAAACGGATTCCGGCATCCATTGACATTTCTTTTAGAAGCGGCTGATGACATTGCATACTCTGTTTGTGATATTGAAGATGGCTACAGGAAAAGAATTATAACAATTGATTTGCTGGAAGAAACATTAAATAACTCATTGGAAGGTACTGAGAATGCAAATTTCATACAAATATTCAAAAATTACAAAACAGAAAGCGCACATGAAAAACACTTGGCAAAAAATGATTTACTAATTCAGAAATTCAGAATTAAGGTGCAGTCAACAATGCTTACAGAAGTTACAAATACTTTTATAGAAAAACATGACGAAATATTATCAGGTCAGTTCAACAAAGAATTATTATCAGAATCAAAGGTATCTTCATTACGCGAATGTTTTAAAAAGCTTAGCGTATATAATTTTCAACACCGCAGTGTTCTAAAACGTGAGCTTGTTGGAGAAAGAGTAATAAGCTTTTTGTTAAATAGCTTAATCCCGGCCATGTTTTCAGACGAGCTAAAAAACGGCAAGTCAAAAGAAGCAAAACTATACCAATTAATTTCTCCCAATTACAAAAATGCATTTGAAAATTTTTCGGATTATAAAAATGAAAGTTATAAAAGGATCCAATTAGTAACTGATTTTGTATGCGGCATGACAGATTCTTTCGCCTTAAACTTGTTTAAAGAACTAAATGGCTACGAACTTTAGTTATTGTTCGAAGCGTTCTATATAATAAATTTTCCCCTCCATGGAATCTGTGCTGTTTGCATTAAATTTAAATTATCGCTACCAAGAAAAGAGTTCAGTAAAATACTGAACTCTTTTTCTTTGTAGCGGGGCTAGGACTTGAACCTAGAATCCGCCGCGGCGGATTATGAGCCCTTGCCCAATTTCTCTTCCAAATAATCTCTCCCTTTTCCTGTCTTTAACCAGTTCTCTCTTTTTCGCGCTTCACTGTATGTGGCGTATTCTTCCGTGTAAACCACCTGCCACTCGGTGCCACGTTTCGTCCAGCCCGCAAGATGGTTTTGATGCTGGTATATTCTTTTTTCCAAGTCAGTTGTACTGCCGATATACCGGTAACCTTCCTTGCTTTTTATTACATATATCCAACTCATTTTTCACCCTTTAAAACAAAAAGAGTTCAGTATTATACTGAACTCTTTTTCTTTGTAGCGGGGCTAGGACTTGATCCTTGAATCCGCCGCGGCGGATTATGTGCCCTTGCCCAATTTCTCTTCCAAATAATCTCTCCCTTTTCCTGTCTTTAACCAGTTCTCCCTTTTGCGCGCTTCACTGTATGTTGCATACTCTTCCGTATAAACCAACCGCCATTCAGTGCCCCGTTTCGTCCAGCCCGCAAGATGGTTTTGATGCTGGTATATTCTTTTTTCCAAGTCGGTTGTACTGCCGATATACCGATAACCTTCCTTGCTTTTTATTACATATATCCAACTCATTTTTTTTACCCTTTAAAACAAAAGAAGTCCAGCTTTTGCTGAACTTCTTTTCTTTAGTAGCGGGGCTAGGACTTGAACCTAGAATCCGCCGCGGCGGATTATGCGCCCTTACCCAATTTCTCTTCCAAATAATCTCTCCCTTTTCCTGTCTTTAACCAGTTCTCTCTTTTTCGCGCTTCACTGTATGTTGCATACTCTTCCGTATAAACCAACCGCCATTCAGTGCCCCGTTTCGTCCAGCCCGCAAGATGGTTTTGATGCTGGTATATTCTTTTTTCCAAGTCGGTTGTACTACCGATATACCGGTAGCCTTCCTTGCTTTTTATTACATATATCCAACTCATTTCTTTTACCCTTTAAAAACAAAAAGAGTTCAGTAAAATACTGAACTCTTTTTCTTTGTAGCGGGGCTAGGACTTGAACCTAGAACCTTCGGGTTATGAGCCCGACGAGCTACCAATTGCTCCACCCCGCGGTGTAAAATTTAGTTCACAAATATACTGTTTTTTTGTCACTAAGTCAAACTTATAACCAGGGAATATAATTTTAATTATATATGTGCCGTTTTTGGCTCGGAAACCTTATTTATTCCCGCAATAATCTGACTCCTTGCGTGCATTTCGTTCAGTTTCTGAATTATTTTCAGTACTAATTCTCTTTTCCCTTCTGTTATTTCGGTAATAAACTCCCTTATTTCCGGCAAATTGCATTCTTCCAGTATGGCCTCGTTAAAACGGATTAGTTCGGTCTCTTTTCTTAACGCCTCATTTAACATTGCACATGAGTCTTTGCATGTATGCATGCAGCTTATATCAGTTTTGTCCATTTTCACCTCTCACGTATTCCACATTAAAGGCGCAAAATATATGCCATCCAATAAGACCTGGTTTTCTCTTAAAATAAGTCAAATAACGCGTTTTTGCTATACCGGCGTTTTCAGTTTCAAGAAGCTGTATGTAAAGTTTTTCTCTGTTTTAACAAAACAGGCTGCCCTTTTTGGGGGGCAGCCTGTTTTTAATTCTTATTTAACCGGTAGTTGCCTGCTTACAGCCGATTTCCCGGAAGATACATCCGTTACCCGGTATTGTATATTCCTGCCGGTAAGCTCTGCCGGAACACGCCATTTATAACCAGCGCTTCCGTTCCTGTTGGCAATATTATTGGCAACCACGTTCCAGGTCGCTCCGTTATCGGTTGTATACTCAAGCTTAAACGTAGTCATTTCCTTCTGTGCGCTCCATTTAATATTTGCAACACCGTTTACTGTTTCGTAACCGGTGCCGGGTGTAAACTTAATAGGATTTGGGTTCGCATTTATACTGAAATAGGAATCACTTTCATCTGTTACTGGATTCGTCCCAGCATCTGAACTTACATCCGTTATTCTAATTCTGGCTAAAGCAGATATAATACCTCCATAATACCAATCGTATGCACCTGTAGATTGCATAGACGGGACTAAGGTATCCCAGCTGCTTCCATTATCAAGAGTATAGTCAATTCTAACTTTTTCTACTCCAGCAGATACCCATCTAATCTCTATATAACCTGGTGGAGGGAAATAGCTTTCTCCACCATTTGGAGCTGTCAATCTTAGTAATTTGGGTTGCGGATGTAACGAGAAAAATCCATCTGATATATCCGAATGCTCAAGTCCTCCAACTTCCGTAATTCTGATTTTGCATAAATCAGAGCGATACGCTATTGTATCAGGGACAGGCCAGTTATATAAACCATTGCTTACTACACTCGGCGTTATCAGGTTCCAGACATTACCGTTGTTGAGGGTATATTCTATTTTAACATTGGCAATATTAGCCGACTTCCATCTTATTTCGTAAGTTTCGCCAGTAAGCCAGTTTTCTCCTCCATTAGGACTAACAACTGTAACAGAAGCTTCCGGCAATATTGTAAATACTCCGTCGCTTTCATCAGATGGAACTCCGTTATTGAGCGTATTAATAACCCTGATTTTATAATATTGCGAAGGTACGCTACTGCTCCATGTATAAGAGCCATTGCTTGGAGTACTTGCAACAACCGTCTGCCAGGACATGCCGTTATCCGAAGTAGATTCTATTTTAACATTGGCAACACCTCTGGAAGCCCATGTAATATTATGCACCGAACCGCCTACCCAGTTCTCACCGCCGTTTGGAGACGTAACCTGCAGATACGGAACAGGACTTATAGTAAATACGTTCTTGCTTTCGTCCTGAGGCGTTCCGGTTGAATCGGCTATGCGTATTTTGCACTGCGTTGAGTTTGTGTCCGGCACAGGGCCCCATTCATACGCGCCTGTGCTTGCAAGGTTCTGTATTATAGGCGTCCATGAGCTTCCGCCATCAACAGTATAATAAATATTGACCTTGCTTATACCGGTCGCTTTCCATGTAATTGGCTGATGAGTACCGGCCTGCCAGTTTTCTCCGCCAACCGGACTCGTAAGAGTAATATCCTTAACAACCTGATTATAAATTGTAAAATTATCGGCCGAAATTGCATAAGGAATTCCGTTTCTTGCTTCGCTTACTTTTACCCGGCAAAGACTGGAATTAACATTAGGAACCGTCCAGGCATAGCTGCCGGTGCTTTCGGTGCTGTCCGTAATCTTAATCCAGTTCGCGCCGCCGTTTGTTGTATATTCAAGCTTTACCTTTGCAATGTTTGTTGCCGTCCAGGTAATGTTTTTTGTGGAACCGGCAAGCAGGTTTTCACCTCCGTTTGGCGATGTAACAACAATTGAAGGTTTGGGAGCAATTGTAAAAGGCGCGTCGCTTTGGTCATAATAGTTCTGGTTAACATCACTTACCTTAACAAGGCAATTGCCGGAAGAAATATTCGGTAACGAGTTCCAGCTATATAACCCGTTGCTTGGTACATTAGCCGCTATGTTGGACCAGCTTACTCCGCCATCTGTTGTTAAGTCTATTTTAACATTTGAGACTCCCTGACTCGTCCACTTTATTGATTGAGCGGAACCGGCGTCCCATACTTCACCGCCATTAGGAGAAGTCACTGTAATACCCGGAGCAACCTGGTTTATTGTAAAGCTGCCCGCGGACATTGCCGATGGTATTCCATTATTCTTTGAATTGCTTATCCTTATTTTACATAACGATGAGTTTACCGATGGTACTGTCCATTTATATAAACCGCTGCTTACCGTATCAGCCACTATTACAGACCATGTGGCTCCGTTATTAATTGTATATTCAATTTTTACATTTGTAATATTTGTAGATTGCCACGTTATGTTTTGAGTCGTTCCCGCTACAAAAGCATCTCCGTTTTTTGGAGTAAGAACCGTAACCGATGGCTGTTCAAGAACCGTAAACGTGCCATTGCTTTGTACGCTTGGGTCCCCGCTTGATAATCCCGATATCCTTACCTTATACAATGTTGAAGCAACCGAAAAACCGGTAACGTATGTGCCGTTACTCGGAGTGCTTGGGGTAAGAACATTCCAATCGCTCTCCTGTACTCCGTTATTTACCGTATATTCAATTTTAACATTCGAAAGCCCGGTTGATGTCCATTTTATAGTATCAGGAATTCCGGCTGTCCAAACATCTCCTGCGACCGGTTTAAGAATAACAATAGATTTAACCGGATTGATTGTAAACGTTGCCGCGCTTACTACCGAAGGAGTTCCGCTTGCAGCGTCACTGATTCTTACAAGGCACTGCGATGAAGTAATGTTGGGAATTGGATCCCACGAATAAGCTCCGGAGCTTGGCGTGCTTGCAATTATTGTATTCCAGCCTATTCCGTTATTTGTAGAGTATTCAATCTTAACATTTGCAACTCCGGTTCCGCTCCATTTAATCTGTTGCGAAGTACCAGCGTTCCACGTCTCGCCGCCGTTTGGCGTTACAATGGCCAACTGTTTAACAACCTGATTGCTTATTGTAAAGTTGGCCGGCGATATTCCGAATGGAACGCCTGTTCCGGCTTTGCTTACTCTTACTCTTGCCTGTGTGGTGTTTTCATTTGGAACCGTCCAGCTGAACGAGCCTATGCTCGGAGTATCGGCAGTAACTGTTTTCCAATCGGCACCGTTATTTATTGTATACTCAATTTTAACTCTTGCCACATTCTGAGAAATCCATGTAATTGGCTTTACAGCTCCTGTCTGATAAACTTCTCCTCCCGCCGGAGACGTAACTGTAATTGCAGGCTCAGGAGCTATTGTAAATGTTTGTGCGCTTAAGCCTATATAATTGTTTGATACATCGCTTATTTTAACTTTGCAGTTTGTTGAAGGCGTATTTGGAACCGGATTCCAGCTATAATATCCGTTACTCGGAACACTATTGGCAACCGTACTCCAGTTAGTTCCATTGTCTGTTGTGTATTCTATTTTGACGTTAGTTACCCCCAGACTACTCCATGTAATCACCTGCGCCGAACCGGCATTCCACGATTCGCCGCCATTTGGAGCCGTTACTGTTATACCCGGCGCTACCTGATTAATTGTAAAGTTATCGGCAGACATTGCCGATGGAATTCCGCTGTTCCTGGAATTGCTTACCCTTACTTTACATAAAGAAGAATTAACTGCAGGAACCGTCCATTTATATAAACCGCTGCTAACTGTATCGGCAACAATTACAGACCATGTTGCGCCATTATTAATAGTATATTCAATTTTTACGTTTGTAACGTTTGTAGAAGTCCATGTTATATTTTGTGAAGAACCGCTCAGGTAATTTTCTCCACCGTTAGGCGAAAGAACTTTTACAGATGGCTGCGGATTAACAGTAAATACTCCATCGCTTTCATCAATCGGTGAACCATCCGAAGCATCGCTTATCCTTACCTTGTATTTTGTAGAGGCAACCGAAAATCCTGTGACATATACTCCGTTGCTTGGAGTACTTGCTACAAGCACCTGCCAATCGGCTGGGGTAAGCCCGTTGTTTGTTGTATATTCAATTTTTACGTTTTCAATTCCGGTTGATGACCATTTTATTGTGTCAGCGTCTCCCGCGGTAAAAACTTCACCGCCGTTGGGGCTAATAACTTTTATTGTTTGTACGGGACTAATAGTAAACGCGCTCTTGCTCTCATCGTTTGGTCCTCCTGCTACAACATCGCTAACTCTAACTTTGCATTGCGTTGAAGCAATGTTAGGAATTGGGTTCCATTGGTAAGAGCCGCTGCTTACTACCGAAGACGCTATTGTTGTCCAGTTCAGTCCGTTATCAATAGTATATTCCAGTTTAACATTTGCAACGCCTGTACCGCTCCATGTTATATTCTGGTTTGTACCGGCCTGCCAAACCTCACCGCCTTTTGGAGATGTAAGTGAAAGCGTTTTAGTAACCTGGTTCGTAATTGTAAAATTACTTGCCGAAACACCATACGGCACTCCGCTGCCGGCTTTACTAACTTTAACTTTTGCCTGCGCTGTGCTTTCGTTTGGGACCGTCCAGTTGTATATTCCGTTGCTTACCGTATCGGCAACTATTGTCTTCCAATCCGCGCCGCCGTTTACAGTGTACTCAATTTTAACGTTGGCTATGCTTGTTGATGTCCATGCAATCTGTTTAATTGAACCAGTCTGGTAAACTTCGCCTCCGTTCGGAGCTGTTACAATAATAGCGGGCTCCGGCGTAATTGAAAATACCGCGTCGCTCATATCGGATACGGTTGAATCACCGGCGTCTGTTATTCTAACTTTGCAGTTAGTTGATGTTACAGCCGGTATGGAACTCCACGAATAATACCCGTTGCTTGGAGCGCTGGCAGTAATTGGTTTCCAGTCGACTCCGTTGTTTGTAGTATAATCTATTTTAACAGCCGCAACTCCCGAACTTGCCCAGGTAATGTTTTGAGCAGCTCCTGATTGCCAGCTTTCTCCTCCATTTGGAGATGTAACTTTTATGCTCTTTTGTACCTGAGTATAAATGGTAAAGTCGTTGTCCGATTCATCCGTTGGAATACCGCCGTTAACATCGCTGACTCTGATTTTACATAATGACGAATTTACCGCCGGAATAGTATCCCACTTATAAGATCCGTTGTTTGAAGTATTTTCAGTAATACTGTTCCACGAGGCTCCGTCATTTGTAGTATACTCAATTTTCACATTTGTAACCGGGCCTGAATTTGTATTCTTTACATTATCCACACTGCTTGCCAGACTTATTGACGCGCTTCTTGCCGTTTTCTTGCTCTTTTTGCTTAAAGATGCAACCGTAGCGCTTTCCGAGCTCCATGTAATATATGTGCTGGAACCTGAAAGAAGTTTTTCGCCGCCGTTTGGCGATAGGACTTTTAATGTAGGAGCTTTGGCAATTGAAAATACCGTTGAACTTGTAACAACCGGAAATCCGTCTGTTACATCGCTAATTCTTATTTTGCAGTTGTTCGAAATTGTTGAAGGTACAGGATCCCACGAATAAAAACCGTTGCTTGGCGTGCTTGAAGTTATTAAAGACCAGTTTACGCCGTTGTTTGTTGTATATTCAATTTTTACGTTACTGATTTGCGAGCTTGTCCATTTTATGCTGTAACTCTGGCCGGCATAAACCGTTTCGCCGCCGTTCGGCTGTGTTATGGAAATATCCTGCGGAACAGCTATGCTGAATACTCCGCTGCTTTTAGAAAATACTGAATCGGCAGCTACATCGGATATTCTCATTAAGCACTGGCTGGATTGATATGCAACGCCGGGTTTCCAGCTATAATAACTGCTATCGGCCGGCACACTTGGGGCTATTATATTCCAGGTTGAACCATTATTAGTGGAAAGCGAAATTTTTATACTTGCAATACCTTTGCTGGACCATCTTATTGTATAAACGCTATCTACATATACTACCGAACCCGTATTTGGGGCAAGCAACGAAATAGCCTTTTGTGATGTATCCGCAATAATGCCAAATGTTTTGCTGTATGTGTAAACGGCAGGGTTATCGTTTGTATGCACACGAAGCAGGCAGTTACTCGATATTTTTGAAGGAACCGGCGTCCAGGCATATAAACCTGTATTTGGCACATTAGCAGCCAACGAGTCCCATGTACTTCCGCCGTTTGTGCTGTAATCTATATATATGGTGTTTGTTGTATTGCTGTACCATTTTATCAATTGAGAAGACCCGACTACAACTTGCTCTCCGCTGTTAAAATTCAGCAGGCTCACCTCTATTGTTTGAGTTCCGCTTCCGCCCGGAGAAACTATTTCCTGGTTATCTTTACAAGATGTTATTAAAAGCAATAATAATGATATGAGCACATACAACGACCGTTTCATATAACCGTCCTATTATTATAGTTTTGTTGTCTTGCTAAAAGCGAATAATGATGTCCGTAATAAAATAGCAATTCGTTTTTATATATTGTGTGTTCCCAGACATATTGCACCTTAGCGCATACACTGACTTTTTATTATCGTTTATTTTTTGGTTTTCTTTAGCTTGTTTTTTGTATTATTTACTATATTGCATCAGAATTTCATTAATACTATTAAAAGGTTATGTATGGCACGGTTAGTTAAAATTTTCTGTGTTTTCTTCTTTTCTTCTCTTTTTTGCTTAGCACAAAACAATACCCGCCCTTTAACGCTAAAAGACCAGATTGAATTTGATATTCCCACAAAAGCGGTTATTTCTCCCAAAGGAGATAAAATACTTTTTCTTATGCGTAAAGCCGACTTAAAACTAAACCGCTGGAACACTCAGGTTTTTATTATGGATAGAAAAACAGGCAGCTATTACCAGTTTTCGGCTGACGGAGAGAACTGCTCTGCACCGGCTTTTTCTCCTGACCAGCAGTACGCGACCTTTGTTTCGGCAAGAAAGTACTGGAACCCGGAAACAATGTCTATGGAATCCGGCGCGGCTCAACTTTGGTGCGCCAGCCTCAACGGCGGAGAAGCGCATAACATTACCTGGTTGAAAAACAGCGTTGGCGAGTATACCTGGTCTGATGACGGAAAAGCCATTGCGCTGTTAACAGAAGCGGATTCCGACACAAACAATCCTGAAAAATACACTTCAAAACTCGATGAACAGGTTTATCCGTTGAATAGCCCGGTTAAAATGCTGTCTCTTCTTAATTTTGCAGATAAAAAAATAACCAATACTTTTCCGCTTGATGCCGGAGTGGAAGCAATAAGCTTTAACCATGCAGGAGATAAAATTGTTTACCAGACGAACCTTACAGGCGAGTATAATGATGAGCAGAAATTTGATGTATATATTATAGATACAACAGGTAAAAAGACGCAGATCACATCAGCGGCCGGCCCGGAAACAGCTCCTTTATTTTCCCCTTCCGGCAAAAGACTTGCTTATATTACACAGACCGTCCCGGATATTGAATTTGCCAAACAGGAATTATGTATAGCAAATGAAGATGGAACAAATGTTCAGAATATTACAAAATCTTTCCCATACAGCATTGAGTCTTTCAAGTGGGAAGATGAAAACACAATTGTTGCAGTTTTTAATAAGGAAACTTCATCGCCTGTTTATTCTATTAATATAAACACAGGCAAGTTGCAAAACATCTCATCCGATTATGAATCAGCAAACACTCTATCGTTTTCCGGCGATAAGGTTTTATGCTATATTGTTGAAGACTCGGTTTCTCTCCCGGAAATTGTGGTTGGCGGTAAAAGAGTATCGTCTTTCTCCGGAGCCTTATCAAAATTCGCTGCCGGAAGCCAGAAAACAGTCTCTTATAAAAGCAAGGATGGAAAGTTTAACATTACCGGCGTACTTTTTTTGCCTGATAGCTTTTCAGCTCAAAAAAAATACCCAATGATACTCTCCATACATGGCGGGCCTTTCGGCAATTTTAAAAATACTTTCAGGCAAAATCTACAAATAAGAGCATTAACCGGAGCCGGGTATGTGGTTTTCTCTTCAAACCCGAGAGGAAGTTCCGGCGGAACGGATGAATTTAGTCAGGCTGCCCGCTATGATCTGGGCGGAAACGATTACCAGGATATTATGACCGGAGTAGACTATATAATTTCTCTCGGTTTTGTAGATGAAAACCGAATGGGTGTTACCGGCGGTAGTTACGGAGGTTACATGACTGATTGGATTGTTTCTCAAAACAACCGCTTTAAAGCCGCTGTTTCAATGTTTGGCATTTTTAATTTTATAACCGACTGGAGCAACTCTTTCCAGCCCGCTTTCGAAAACATGTACTTTGGCTATAACTACTGGGAAAAGCCAATAGATAAAAACAATTTTTATATAAACCGCTCCCCCGCCTTTTATGCTTCTAATATTAAGACTCCGGTTTTAATCTTACAGGGAGATAAAGATGTATATACCGACATCTCAAACTCGCGTGAAATGTACCAGGCCTTAAGAGCATTAAACATTCCGGTACAGTTTGTTGTATACCCTCGCGAAGGGCATGGAATAAACAAGGAACCCGCGCATTACATCAATGCAATTGAGCGCATGGTTGACTGGTTTGGCAAGTACATTAAATAATTATTAAACTTTTTTACGAATATTCGACTTTATTACCAATAAAGTCGAATATTCGGTTATCCTTCCCAGGGCAGGTTTACCAAACGTTCAGGATTGCGGTTCATGGCTGATGACTTTAACTTTGTAACATCATTAAAATAATGTGAGGTTAAATGAAGTCATTAACAAAGGCATTCATCCTATTGTTTATGGTCTTGCTGGCTGGTTTTACTTTAGTAAATATTGATACTAAAAAAGAATCAGTGCCGGTTTTAAACGATAAGAAAGATGCGGTTATTAATGAAGAAGCGAACCAAAACACATCGGTTGTTAGCTATGTTAACCGGGGAAAGATGAAAGTTTCCTGGTATGGTCCCCGTTTTCACGGAAAGACTACCGCTAACGGCGAAGTTTTTGATCAGTCCGCTTTTACCGCAGCACATAAAACATACAGGTTCGGAACCCTGCTTAAGATTACAAATCCTAACAGCAACCAATCAGTTGTTGTAAGGGTGAACGACAGAGGTCCCTATACTTCCGGACGAGAAATAGATGTTTCCAAAGCTGCTGCTAACGAACTCGGCCTGATAGGTAACGGCGTCGCCAAAATGAAAGTTGACGAGGTTGTTCTCACAGGCGTTAATTTTCCCGTCATTAGGTTGAACTAACTTGTTTTTTTATAATGAGTTACCAAAAAAGCCCGGATCAGTTAATCCGGGCTTTTTTGTTGCCGTTCCGGCCGCTTTCCTTCCTATTTGCCCCATAATTAATGTTTCATTTGCGCATTTTACCGCTTATTGAGCCAGTCCGCTTATTTATAGTTTTTCTTATTTGTAAGTATTTCTTAACTTTGCATATTAATATATAACTTGTTGGCGGGTTCAATTTATGAAGAAACTTAATATAGGATGCGGAAAGGATTTAAAACCGGGATATGTGAATCTTGACATTGTGGATTATGGCGGAAATATGATCCACGATATTAACTCATTCCCTTACCCTTTTGAAGAAAATACTTTCGATGAGATTTTTGCATCTCATGTTCTTGAACATCTTGATAGTTTTCACAAAACCGTAACCGAGTTATACCGAATTGCAAAACCGGGGGCAACAATTATTGTTTACGCTCCGTTTTTCCTGAATACCAAATATTTCGGCGAACCCGATCATAAAATCCCGTTTTCTATCAGAACTTTTGATAATTACGAGTTCATTGGCAACCGCAAACTGAAGTTCTATGAAAAATGGAAATTAAACCACAGGACAAACTACGAAGGCAAAGCCCAGTTTGAAATTTTGGAGAAGAGATTTATTACTTCTCACTTTTCAATACTCAAATGGATGGACTTTTTTGTCAATATAGAACCCGTTATGTACGAAAGATTTTTGGCCGGCATATTTTCGCCCGAAGAAGTCTATTTTAAACTAAAGGTAATTAAGTAATACTATTGGCAAACTTGAAAATTAATAAAATAAAGAACAGTATATCCAACAATTTTATTAATTCCCTTGCGCAATTGGCAGCGGGGTACCTTGAGCCTTCTTCTTTTGAACTTTTGATTGCTTCAATTTCCTCCGGGATTGAAAAATTATACTTCGACGCCAATTCCGAAGCAAATTTCCTTAGAATAATCTCCAACCGGATGGATAAAACCCTTTTTTTGCAGGATTTAATTAAATACCCCAATTTTCTTGAAATCGCCCTTAATGTTTCGGCGTACAGTAATTACCTTACGGATATACTTGTACGCAACCCTGAATACTTTTATCTGGTTTCCAATCCGTCTGAATTAAACAAAGAACTGACTTTACAGCAGCTTTCGGAGGAAGTGCGCCTCACTACGGCAAATTACAATACGTTCAAAGGTAAAGTAAACGCTATAAAAAGCATAAAGCGTAAAGAAATATTAAAGATTGGTCTTAAAGACATTGTCTTAAAAAAAGACATGCTTGAAATTACAGCCGAACTTTCGGTATTGGCAAAGGCTCTTGCAGCCGCGTTATTCGAAACCTGTTATAATGAAACACTGAAAAAATACGGCATTAAACGCATTGCCCGCAAATATTGTCTTGTAGGGCTTGGCAAGCTTGGCGGTAACGAACTAAATTACAGTTCCGATATTGATTTGATTTTATTCTATGATAAGAATTCAACCCACAAAGGGAAAGAATATCACGAAATACTTACCGAAACTATTCAATTATTTATAGAAAAAGCTTCGCTGGCTACAGAAAGCGGTTTTTTGTACCGCATAGATTTCCGGCTCCGCCCTGATGGGCGCAACTCTCCCTTATGCAAAACTCTTCAGGATTACCTTATTTATTATGAAACGCGCGGAGAGGACTGGGAAAGACAAATGCTTATAAAAGCGGATTTTGTTCATGGCGATACCGAGCTTTACAATAAATTTTCAAAATATCTTGCGCCTTTTATTTATCCGTCATATTTCAAATCTTCTCCGCTTGAACAGATAAGAAAAATGAAGATAAACATTGAAAAGCGTGTAAAGGATAAAGAAGACATTAAACTAAGTAAAGGCGGAATACGCGATATTGAATTTTCGCTACAGGCTTTGCAACTGCTTAACGGAAGCAAATTCCCGGATGTTAAAACCGGTAATTCACTTATTGCAATTGAAAAGCTAAGCGCGCGAGGTCTCCTCTCCGAAGAGGAAGCCTGTACATTCAGTGAGTCCTATGTGTTTTTCCGGAAAATTGAGCATTATTTACAGCTTCTTAACGATGCGCAGGATCATACCATACCTCAGGAAGGAAGTAAGCTTGAGTCTCTTTCCGTTTTTATGGGCTTTCATACCATTTCGGATTTCAGACGCAAGCTCGATTCGCTTAAAACCGCTGTCTCAAAAATTTATAATTCAATAACAAACGATGAAGATTCAACCGATATTGAAGAAGAGCCTTTAGCGGGAGTAAAAAACCTCGTAAACCGGGATAAAGCTTTGAAGAACCTTCATTTTTTGCGCGAAGGTAAAGGTTTGTTTGACCAGAAAACATTTGACTCAAAAGCTATTGAGTCATTCAGAAACATAGAGCCGGTTCTAACCGGTTACCTGGAAGGTTCTACGGAACCGGATCTTGTTTTGCAGAATTTTTGCCTGGTTATAAAGCCGGAGTCGTTTCCTTCTATCTGGTATAAACAACTTGAGGATAAAAGATTTTTTGAAGCTTTCCTTAAAGTACTGGAGTATTCGCATAAGTCTGTCGATTTGCTCGTTACAAACAGAACATGCAAAGAGTCATTTATCACACGTCAGATTTTTCATAATTTCTACGATATAAAATATAATGAAGTAGCTCCGGCTTACCTCTCTTTTCTCCTTTCCGTACATTTTACTTTAGGTCTGATTGGCGTAAGAGAGATTTTTTACGCTTTCAAAGTTTTTTTTGATTGTAAGCTCAAGCAGGAAACTGATAAATATCTTAAGAAATATAAAAGCGATTTTTTTGTAGCGGCGCTCGGCAGTTTTGGTGCCGGCGAAATGAGTTTTGCTTCTGACGTTGACCTTATTTTTGTTTCAACGGACAAGATGGATAACCTGAAGACTCAAAAACTATTTGAAGGTTTGCTTAAACATTTACAGCAGGAATGCCGTCCGTTTGAAATAGACTGCCGTTTAAAGCCCGAAGGCCAAAACAGTCCGGTTGTATGGAATCTTGAGAACTATACGACATATCTCGAAAAGCGGGCTAAAATATGGGAATTTCAGGCGCTTTCCAAAGTAAGGTTTGTAACAGGCAGTAATGATTTATTCAGTCAGTTTAAGCGCTCAATACCTCCGCTCCTTAAAAAGTATGATAAAGACCATATCCGCAATGAGGTGCTTAATATGCGGAGGATGCTATACCCTAAATACTCGGCATCGTCAGATATTTTTAATATAAAAAAAAGTCCCGGAGGCATAGCCGATCTGGAGTTTACTCTTCAATATCTTATACTTATAAACCCCGGACTTTTTACCATTTACGCGGGCGCTGGTTTTGAGTTCATATTAAATGATTTACAGAATCATAATATTTCTTTGCCCGAAAAAGATTTGATGCTCGCCAACTTCATATTTCTGAAAAATTTTGAACTTAGTCTGCAAAACATTTACAACACTTCGCAGTTAAGCATTGCGGATGAAAATTTTGGCTACCGAAAATTAGCTCGTTTTCTTAATTTTGAAGAACAGAGTAAACTAATCAGTACCTTGGAAAAAATAAAAAAAGAAAATCAGGAAATTTTTGACAAATATTTAAAACAGGTATAAAGTGAACATCTTTAGAAAATATTACCCATATATTACCGGTTTGGTTGTATTTATTATTTATCTCTTTACCCTCGCCCCTTCCGTTGTTGAAATTGACGCGGGCGAACTTGCAACTGTAATTTGTACGCTTGGTATTGCGCATCCTACCGGTTACCCTTTGTTTTCAATACTCGGTTATATATTTACTCATATTCCGCTTCCAGTTTCACAAATCTACAAGGCAAACTTGTTCGCGGCGTTTAATTGTTCGGCGGCAGTTGTCGTTTTTATTTTTATTATAAAAACCATTCTTAATTCTCCGGCCGTTTTTGCGACCCAGCCTAAAATGGCAGAAATTAAAGGCAGCCGTAAGAATAAAAAAAACGATGTAAAAGCTTCCGCTAACATTAACATACAAGCTTTCCCCGATGATGTTAAAATGCTTGCCGGTATATTTGGAGGGCTTATACTTGCCTTTAACCAGACGTTTTGGTCTCAAAGTAACGCTGTTGAAGTTTATTCCCTGCATACCTTCTTGATAATGCTGGTTATTCTGGCTCTTGTAAAAGCGTTCATGCAGCCAACAGACGCGGCTGTTGTATGGTATAAAGACAAATGGATTATTTTTTCCGTATTTCTCGCTCTTGGTTTTTCGAACCACATGACAACCTTATTCATTCTGCCCGGAGTAGCTTATTTCTATTTCTTAAGAAATAAGCTTAATAAAAACTCTATAAGAAAAATTGGATTGATGCTTCTTGTATTTTTCCCTGTATTGATCATTTTATACTCTTATCTTCCTTTAAGAGCTTCGGCAAATCCTATTATGAATTGGGGCAAGACAACTGACTGGGAACATATTATCAGGCATATTTCCGGCAAACAGTATCAGGTATGGCTGTTCTCTTCTTTTGATTCCGCCTCCAAACAGTTTTCAAAATTTATCGATCTTTTATTCGGTAATTTTTCGGGCAACGCTATTGAATTTGGCGAATATAACATTGTACTTGTTATTATTATTGCGGGTATTATTGCGGCATACAAATATGCAAAAAGATTTTGGGGCTTTGTTGTAATTACTTTTCTGTTCACAGTCGCTTATGCTATTAATTACGATATTGTAGATATTGAATCCTATTTCCTGCTCGCGTTCATCATGCTCGCGTTTTTCTCGGTGTTCGGCATTTTATGGTTGTTTAATATACTAAAATCCACAAAGCTGCCTTATCTTATTCCGGCTTCCGTTATTGGTTTGTTTATTGTTATTGAGTGCGTTATTAATTTTAAAGAGAATGATTTGCACGATGTTTACGTGTTTGAGGACTACACAAAGGAACTATTAAACAGCACCGATCCTAACAGTGTTATATTAAGTTATCAGTGGGACTTTTTTGTCTCAGCCGCGTACTATTTCCAGAATGTTGAAAGTTTCAGAAAGGATGTTACAGTAATTGATAAGGAATTGCTCCGAAGGTCATGGTATTTTAACCAGCTTGAAACCAATCACCCCGGTATTATAAAACGAATACAGCCTGATGTTGATATTTTTCTGAAAGCTTTAACGCCGTTTGAAAGAAGCGAAAACTTTGACAGCCAGTTGCTGGAAACTTACTATCAGAAAATACTAGCCGGATTAATACAGACAAATATCGATCAAAAAAGCGTTTATATTGGGCCTGAATTGGTAGAAAATGAAATGCAGAACGGCGGATTTGCTTTACCGGCCGGATATACGCTTGTACCCGATTTATTCTTATTTAAAGTAGTAAAACAGAATTCGGCTTATGTGCCGCTTAAAAACGCGGATATTAATATAAGACTGCCTCACCGGATTACAAAATACACAACCCAAATTGAACAAATGTGCTCAACAATGCTTGTGCGCAGGGCTTTGTACGAACTAAGCTTTAGTAAACCGGCACGCGCTAAAATGTACGCGGATATTGTAAGAAAGAATTTTCCTGATTACTCAATACCCGAACAGTTATCAAAAGCCATAGGCGAATAATAACGCTGATTATTAAATAATCCCGTTACCTATTTTTTGTCCTGAACAACAATTAAAACCTGCCAAGAAAGATACTTCATGGCGGGAATTATTTTAAAAAGCGCTCTGTCAACAGCTTTTAACAACCCAAAGAGCGGATTAAATAGAACTGTATTTTTAAATAAAATAGCAGCAACCGAGACACAAAAGAAAAACTGCATTTGAGATACTTTGAACTTTTCCGAAATCATAAGCAATTCTTTCTTTTTCAAAGGATGTTCATCGGTAGTTCTGTATCCCGGAGTTAATTTCCTAAACAGATTAATAAAGGGATTGTGCCCTAATGGTTCAATAAAAACAGCCTTTCCACCCGGTTTAACAACCCGGCATATCTCTTTTATCGATTTATCGAGATTCAAATGATGCAGTATGGCGCCCCCAAATACAACATCAAAATTGTTATCTGGGAAATCCAGATCTTCGGCATCCATTACTTTATAGGTGATTTTTGCTCCGAGCTTTTTAGCATGTTCTTCAGATATTTCTATCGACTTATCAGAGATATCAATTCCAAAAACATTTGCACCTCTAAGTGAAAGCTGAACAGGAGTATCTGAAACACCACAACCTATTTCCAGGTAATTTTTATTTTTACAGTCTTTAATAAGTATATCATTATAACGCTGGTTTATATCCCCTACTATTTTCTTAGAGTAGATCGAATTGATCGAATTTCTGGTGCCCTCTTCTACATCTTTATTAAAATACTCTTTTTCATTTTTCTTGTTATTATTCATTATTAAAGTCTCTTTTCTTTTTAACTGATTTATCAATAATGCGTTCACTATTTAGCTTTAACTAAAGCGGAGTATGTTTAAGTACAAGCTGAAGTCCGGGGAGTAATACGTAATACATTCCCCACATAACAAGTCCAATTGAAATTGGAATAGACAAATTATCATCCGCCCAACCGAAGGAAATATTCTCTACAATTGCGCCCACCCCCGAAGCGACAATTGCTATTATGTATTCTGTAATACAGGCGTCTATTTTGGGTGTTATTAACGAAACTATTACCGCGCTTACGAAAAACGCGAGAGTGCCTTCGCGGCTCTTTGAAAGGAATTTATGGCTGCCGTATTTTCGGCCAATCAGGGCGGCCATTGTATCGCTTACAATTAATACGGCAAAGGCATTTATAAAAATCACTTTAGGAAAGACAATAACCGTCAACAAAGCCGAAATAAGCACATAAGTGGCTCCGTTGAGATTCTTTTTTTTGTGGTCAATTTCATGCTTCCTCAGCATAAAGCCAAAAAACTGATAAAACAATTTTCCCAGCAATGGAGAAAAATAGCGTCCTATATCAAGCGTCAGGGCAAATATCGAGAGTATACCAAGAATAATCACCGCGGTCATCCTTGGTATAAAATAATAAACTATCGGAATTGAAAGAGAACAGAGATGAATCAGCTTTCTTGCCAATTCATCTCTGTATTGAATAGTTCCATTGTCAGTTTGATTCATCTTGCTGAGGAGTATCTTCTTTTGTTTTACGTTGTTCCATCATTTTTTTTACATGGTCCGGTATTTCTGCCGTACCATTATTCTCACCATTGTTTTTTTCAACCGGAGGAAGCGTTTCTCCATTCATCAACTTGTCTATTTCATCCGCATCAAGAATTTCTCTCTCAAGAAGTTCTTTCGAAATCAGATGCAATGTATCGATATTATCTGTTAATATCTGGTACGCTCTTTCCATACATGTGTTAACAATACTTCTCACTTCGTCATCTATTTCTACCGCCGTCTTTTCGCTATAATCTTTATGTTTCTGAATTTCGCGGCCAAGGAATATTTCTTCCTCTTTCGCGCCGTAATTCAAAGGCCCCATTTTGTCGCTCATTCCCCACTCGCATACCATCTTTCTTGCAATAGACGTGGCCTTTTCAATATCGTTGCCGGCGCCTGTTGTATAATGGTTAAATATAAGCTTTTCGGCCGCGCGGCCTCCCAAAGCGTAAGTTATAACAGCTTCAAGATAGCTCTTTGAGTATGTATGTTTTTCATCCATTGGAAGATAACTTGTAACGCCAAGAGCCCTTCCACGGGGAATAATGGTAACCTTATGAACCGGATCCGCTTCCGGCAGTAAACGGGCTACAAGAACATGGCCTACTTCGTGATAAGCAGTTGTTTTCTTTTCCTCTTCGGAAATGATCATGCTCTTGCGTTCCATACCCATCATTACTTTGTCTTTGGCTTCTTCAAAATCGGACATGGAAACACATTTTTTGCCTTTCCGCGCCGCAAGTAAAGCAGCTTCGTTCACAAGGTTTGCCAAATCGGCTCCGGCAAGTCCGGGAGTGCCTTTTGCAAGCGTATCAAGAATAACATCCGTATCAAGCGGAATATTTCTTGTGTGAACTTTCAGAATTCCTTCGCGGCCTTTAACATCAGGCCTGTCTACTACTATCTGTCTGTCAAAACGACCTGGCCTTAATAATGCCGGGTCAAGAACATCTGGACGGTTGGTTGCTGCAATAATAATAACGCCGCTGTTCTGTTCAAAACCATCCATCTCAACCAAAAGCTGGTTAAGAGTCTGTTCGCGTTCATCGTGCCCGCCGCCAAGTCCGGCGCCTCTGTGGCGTCCTACGGCATCAATTTCATCTATAAAAATAATACAGGGAGCATTTTTCTTACCCTGTTCAAATAAATCTCTCACACGGCTGGCTCCTACGCCTACAAACATTTCAACAAAGTCCGCGCCGCTTATCGAAAAAAACGGAACGCCGGCTTCTCCGGCAACTGCTCGCGCCAATAAGGTTTTACCGGTTCCCGGAGGTCCTAATAACAACACTCCTCTTGGAATTTTACCGCCAAGCCTCTGAAATTTTGAAGGCTCTTTTAAAAACTCTATTATTTCGGCTAATTCAACCTTGGCTTCATCTGCGCCGGCAACATTCTGGAATGTAACTTTCTGGGCCGATTGCGAAATCAATTTGGCTTTGCTTTTTCCGAAAGAGAAAATGCCTTTTGTTCCACCGGCTCCGCCGCCGCCCTGCATACGCCTCATTATTATTATCCAGACGCCTATTAAAAGTACCCAGGGAATAAAACTCATAAGAAGGTTCATCCATTCGTTTGATTGCTTATCGAACGAATAATCTATTCCTTTATCTTTCCATGTCTTTTCCTGATCCTTTAATACAGGCTCCGGCATATACACCGAAAAACTTCTTATTTTAACATCATGATTATTGATATTTAGAACTTCTTCCTGTTTAAGGTCTCCCTTAAAGGTATAATCATTTATATCCGATTTGGAAATAACCGCTCTAAACACTTTCCCTTCAGCAAGGAAACGCTCGTATTGCCCGTAAGGAATTTCAACCGTATTTGAATTTCCGCCTTTAAATAACTGCATTATTATTACAGCGGCCACAATAACAATTCCCCAGCCAAAAACCAATCTTATTATTTTCGACCAGTCATAGTTATCATCGGGCCTGTTTGGAGGCGTGCCTTTAGGGTTTTGTTTCTGATCTTTTGAATCTGCCATAAATTTAGCTTTTTAATTTTCGTCTTTATTTTCTTTTAATATATATATCGAATTTAAGTTCCGGAATTTCTGAGCATAGTCTAATCCGTAGCCCAACACAAATTTGCTCTGAATATTAAAGCCAATATAATCAATTTTAACATCATATTTAAGGCTATTCGGTTTACACAACAAGGTTACAACCTTTACGCTGGCCGGGTTGTTCCCCGCTATTAACTCTTCCATAAATTTTATTGAAAGACCGGAATCCACAATGTCTTCAACTATTATCAGGTCTCTTCCCTTTACTTCACAATTCAGTTCTTTTATCATCCTTACCTTGCCCGATGATATTTTTTCATCTCCGTAGCTTGATAGCTTTAAAAAATCTATCTCGCACTCAAGATTGATGTTTTTTATCAAATCGGCCATAAAGATGAACGAACCGTTAAGTATTCCAATTAAAACCGGGACTTTCCCTTCGTAATCTTTTGAAATTTGCTCGCCTAACTCTTTTACTCTTTTCGCTATTTCCTCTTCCGAAATATACGGGATAAATTTTTCTTCTCCCACATAAACATAAGGAGGATTCATAAAGTTTTTTGGAGACATAAACTCAGTACCTTCTTTGTATTTTCTCTTATTTTATATCTTTCATCAATTCTTAACCCTATTACCCATATTATCTTATCACCCTGGGTAAGAACCAATTGATTTTCTTTTTGATTTCTTGATAATTTAAGTCCGTTCAGGAAATCGGATACTTTTTTTGTCCCTTTAAGGCCAAGCGGCTTAAACTTATCGCCCATTTTCCATTTACGGATTACAAATTCTTTTTCTAAATAATCGCCGTTAATGTATTCTTTTCTTCCGTCATTTGTATAGCAAACATTTTCTTTTTTCTCTAAACCAATATAAACATCTTCATAATCACTAATGGCAATTTTTTGCCCGATGGTAATATTTTGGGATAAAAATTCACCCGGTTCCGATTTTTCTTTAATATGAACGAGTTCCTTTTCCTTAAACGCTATCAGGTTTCCTTTTAGTTCAATAATCTTTCCGTTTTTCTTTCCGGCAAGCGCGGCTATTTTGTTAAAATCATCATATCCGCCGCTGTAATTAAAATAAACAATCAGCGCTTTGCTAATTACATCGTTCACAAGAAATCTGTTTGTTATTTTAGTAATATCAAGTTGTAACATGCCTTTATCGAACCGAGCCGATTCCGCCATGTATTTTTCCGTCTCAAAACCAAAAGCGTTAATATAATTCCTATAAATATTAGACGCGTTAAAAATATTACCTTCAACAGAAGGATTGATTTTTTCCTTTAATAAAGGAATAATTTCATTCCTTAAATAATTACGCTCAAAAATACTCTCTTTATTTGATTCATCAATACAGAAGCGGATTCCGTTTTTTTGCAAATATTCAAGAATTTCCTTTTTTGATACCGGCAGAAGCGGACGTATTATGTTGCCTCGCTGAACGGGTATTCCCGCAATTCCTTTTAAACCGGTTCCCTTCAATAAATTCAGAAGAACCGTTTCGGTATTATCGCTTAAATTATGCGCGGTAGCAATTTTATTATAACCGTTTAATTTAACCACTTTATCAAAAACCGCATATCTTACTTTGCGCGCGGCTTCTTCAAGAGAAAGTTTATTTTCTTCCGCAAACTTTTTCACCTCAACGGCAGCGCTAAAAAAAGCCATATCCTCGTTTTGGCACAATTCAGCGCAAAACTCCTCATCCGCATCGGCATTTTTACCGCGGAGTTTGTGATTGATGTGAACCGCTCCCAGTTCTATCTTAAATCTGTTTTGGAATTTTCTTAAAAAATGCAGTAAAAAGACCGAATCGGGGCCGCCGCTCAGCGCCACAAGAATTTTCTCATTCGCTTTAAGAAGCCCTTTTTCATCTATAAATTTTAATATTATTTGTTCAATTTTAGTCATTAATAAAGCCGGCTTTCCTCAGCATATCCTTATCAACTTTTTGCAGAACGCCGCCGTTTAATATTTGGGCGGCATATTTACCAAGTATATCGAACTCAAGATTTACAACATCCCCCGCTTTTTTAAAATTAAGACTTGTAGCCTGCCATGTATGCGGAATAACAGCAACCGTAAAAGTTGTATCATCACTCTTTGCAACGGTAAGACTTATTCCATCAATGGCTATTGAGCCTACATTTGCTAAAAACATACGGAACTCACTCGGGTATTTTACAGTCAGCCACGTCCCTTCCTGGTTCCGGTTAATGTTTGTAATTTTTCCGATCGCGTCTGTATGCCCCAATACAAAGTGCCCGCCCATTCTTGAAGAAGGCGTTAATGATCGTTCAAGGTTTACTTTTTGTTTGATTTTTAACAAACCGAGTGAAGTTTTGGAGAGTGTTTCGGATATGGTATCTATTTCAAACAGCTTGCCTTCTATTTTTACAACAGTCTGACAAACTCCATTAACATTAACGCTATCCCCAATTTTCAAATCATCAAAAATAATTTCTGCCGAAATGGCAATGGAAAGTCCGCCACTTTTGTTGGAAATTTTCTCAACCGTTCCAAGTTCTTCTACTAATCCTGTAAACATATTTCAACTATTTTGTAAATTCAACCAAAATATCGTCACCTATTTTCTCAACATTCTGCGTCTTTAGCCTTATGGACTTACGTATTGAAACAGGCGCCAGTTCTCCAAATGCCGGAAGCCCCTCCCCAATAAGTTTGGGACTTATAAAAACATTCAATTCATCATACAAGCCGGACTTGATGAACGAGGAAAAGACTCTGCTGCCTCCTTCTACAAGCACGGAGCTTATTTTACGTTTTGCAAGAGCTTTAAGCGCGCTTTTCAGGTTCAGCAACCCATCAGCGGTTTCCGGAACAAAAATCATTTCCGCGCCGTTTTTTTTGTATTCTTCAATGGCCTGTTTTTCTCCCCGGTTTTTGCGGGAAGTCACAATATAAACATCATGTTCGGAAGAGCTGAAAATTTTATGCTGAGGAGTTATTTTTAAGTTTGTATCCAATATTATTTTTTTAGGGTTTCTTCCTTCGGTATATCTTACTGTAAGTTTGGGGTCATCAAGCAGAACAGTTCGCGCTCCAACTAAAACCGCATCATAGTTTGCTCTTAATCTGTGAACAAACCTCCTGGCTTGTAAAGAAGTAATCCATTTGGAATCGCCGGATATGTCCGCAATCTTTCCATCAAGAGTTTGAGCTGTTTTAAGTGTTACATAAGGAAGATTTTTTGTGATGAACTTGAAGAAAAATTTATTTAAAGCCGCGCATTCGTTTTCCAATACGCCAACTTTAACTTCAATACCGGCATCCATAAGAACTTTGCCCCCCTTGCCGCTTACAATGGGGTTCATATCAAGGGTGCCTATTACAACTTTTTTAATTTTCTTTTCAATAATAGTGTTTACACAGGGAGGCGTTTTACCAAAATGACAACAGGGCTCAAGGTTGACGTACAACGTAGCCCCCTCTACATCTTCAATTGCACTGTTTATTGCATTAATTTCCGCATGGTTCTCTCCATACTTCTCGTGAAATCCGGCTCCTATTATTCTGCCTTCTTTTACAATTATACATCCTACCAGCGGGTTAGGACTAACGTTTCCGGTTCCTTTTTTAGCAATTTCGAGCGCTAATTTTATGTATGATTCATCTGTCAAAAATTATTATACGCTGATTTCTAATATTTCATAATCTAATATGCCGGCGGGGGCTTTTATTTTTACTTGTTCTCCAACTTTATGGCTCAATAATCCTGCGCCTACTGGTGAGGTTATGGATATTTTTCCTGCCTGGAAATCCGCTTCTTCAGGAGATACTAATAAATAATTATACTCTTTACCGTTTTTAAGATTCTTAATTTTTACTTTAGACAGTATGTGTATTTTATCATTTTCAAATTCAGAAACGTCTATTACACGGGCTCTTGCCAAAAGGCTCTCTGTTTTGCTTATTTTCAGCTCAAATAATCCCTGTTCTTCTTTTGCAGCATCATATTCGGCATTCTCTGAAAGATCCCCATGCGCTCTTGCTTCAGCAATTTTCGCGGCAATCTCTTTTCTTCCCTTCGTCTTGAGGTCTTGCAATTCCTTTTCCAACTCTAAAAGACGTTCTTTGGTCAAATAAACAAAGTTTTCCTCTGGCATATTCACCTGTTCTCTATTTTTTTTATGATATTTTAAGTAATTTAAAAAAAATTACCACCGCTTTTCGCAGTGGCACCTGAAAATTAAAAAAAATTAAGTTCGTTGTCAAGATTTTATCCCCCCATCTTTAACAGAAATTTAATATACCGCCCCATAATGGCGGGTATATGACTAATACCGAATAGCTTACCAGCAGCCGATATTTCTATCCAACCACCTGTTTAAGGTGATGAAGTATATGGCTTAGATAGTCATTATAAACATTCTCTATGGTAAGCGGTTTACCCGGTTCAACATAACACTCTGCCTGTAATTTCTCTTCAGGAATTTGTGATACTATATAAGCCAACTGCCTGTTGTAGGCAATCCATAAATCTATAATGTTTTTTGCCGGAGCTTTTTTATAACATTGCAATTCAACCCACGCGTTTTGATTATAGCTTATTGCGGTCTCATCTCCATACTGAGCTCTTACAAAACGCTGGTGGTTGTTCGCCGCGGAATCTATGAGATGCCCCAGTATTTCCTTTTTGTTCCATTTACCCGGATCGCTGCTGTTATTCCACTCTTCTTCGGTGAGCTTTTTCAGCTTGCTTTCCGCGTCTTCTACTATGTCAAATAACTTCCCGGCTATGTTTGGCATTTTATCTACCTGAAATCAGTTATTAAATATTACCCTTCTTAATTCAACGCTCTTATAACCGCAAACTTAAGGTATGTTGTTTCAGGCATCGATGGCAGTTTGGGATGATCGAGAGAAGCATTGTTAAAATGCACAAGCTGAATTGTTCGCCCCGCTTTAACAGCCGCTTTTGTAATTGCTATAATAAAATCCGCTTCGGTTAAATGATGTGAACACGATGAAGATACCAGCCAGCCTCCCGGTTCAACAGTTTCCAGAGCAAGTCTGTTTATCCGCTCGTAACCTTTTTTTGCTATTGGCAAGCTTTTTTTGTTCTTTGCAAAAGCGGGCGGATCAATAACTACAACGCCGAATTTCTTTTTAACCGCTATACATTTTTCAAAGTAGTCGAACACGTCAGCCACTTCAAATACAGCTTCCTGCTTAAACTCGTTTAGCTGAAAATTGTTTTTGGCTTTTTCAATTTCGGATGCGGAGGAATCTACAAAAGTAATATTTTCAGCTCCGGCTTTTGCGGTATGCAACCCAAATCCGCCGGAATTGCAAAAAGCGTCAAGCACGGTTGCGCCCTTACTTATCTTTTCTGTAAATACCCGGTTATCTGTCTGGTCAAAATAAAAACCTGTTTTATGAGCGTTATTAAAATCTATGGCATATTTTACACCAAGCTCTTCAATAACTTCAGGTTTAGGCTCTCCGTAAAAAACAGCATCCTCAACGGGTAGGCCTTCAAGTTTTCTGAAATACTCTTCGTTTTTAGTAAATATGTTTTCCGCGCCAAAATCTTCCTTTAATATTTCAGCTACAGTGTTTATGTTAGCCGCCATACCATAAGAATATATCTGTAAAACATAAGTATTGTTGTATCTGTCTATTATAAGTCCCGGCAAAAAATCGCTTTCGCTAAAAGCCAGTCTGTAAGAGCTCCGGTCTCCATATAATGCATCTCTTAATTTCTTGGCGGCAAGAAGTTTATCGCGCAATATTTCCTTTATGTCATATTCTCTTTTATTGGTGAGCATTCTAACCGCTATAAGAGAGTTTTTATTATAGAATCCGCAGCCCATGTATTCGTTTTTATGGTCAACTACGGCTGCAAGATCGCCATTTTGCAAACCGGCATCCGCTTTTGCAATTTCGTTGCTGAATACCCATAAATGCCCTGATTTAATTCGTATATCTTCGTTTTTTTTAAGCGCTACTTTTAATAGATCCATATTTACCTTATATATTTGATAAAACCCGTTTCAGTTTTTCCGAAACTTCGTTTGCAATTCCGGCAAGAGCCGTATTATTTACACTTTGCATTGTTTCAAGCGGATTAACGGCGGACACTTCAACCGTATCCGAATCTGTCTGCTGAAGAATTACGTTGCATGGCAGCAATACGCCAATATGAGGCTCGGCCTGCAACGCCTTGTGCGCGAAAGGAGGATTACATGCTCCCAGAATTTTGTATTTTCTGAAATCCACATCAAGTTTTTTCTTTAGTGTTTGCGTCACGTCAATTTCAGTCAGTACGCCAAAGCCTTCCTTTTTTAATTCTTCAATCGTTTTTTGTTCTGTTTCCTCAAAAGAACCGTTAACCGTTTTTGTGTTGTAATAAGCCATGATAATACTCCTTTTTATATATAAATAGATAGTAATAAGATGCGTTTATTTCCAACAGGTTACAATTTACTCAAATTTTACCGTTACTTTATCTTTTAATTCAACTTTTACCCCATCTATTTTCTTTAGTAAAGCCTTGGCATTTCGATCATCCGCTTTCTGCAGGCGTCCAAATTCCGCAAAGTTCGCTTTATTTTTTATTATTTTCTCAAAGTCGATATCTAATAGCGTAATAGCGTTTTTGTCCGAATAAGAAGCATCCGTTTCTATTACCTTTCCATCTGTTTGAACAACAATTGATATTCTGAGGCCTTTAAAAGTATTAACCGCCTCATCTGTTAATTCGGAATCAGCGGAAACCGTATCCGTTTCTTCCGCAATTGTTGTATCCGTATTATCGCCGTAATCCGGGTTTTGGCTTATTACCAACACAGACGGATTGCCTTTTGTAAAACTAAAGAGGGTATAATCATCAGCTGTCGAGTCGTCAGACAATTCGTCGTTTTCAAAACCGGCTAACGAAATTTGAGAACCGGGATCATTATCCAAACGCAGATCATTAACATTATTGAACTTATATATTGCCGAATACCCTTCGCCATCGGCCCCGCTTATTTTTTGCGAACCCTCAAAAGTTACTCCTTTGCCGAATTTCGCCGCGTTATTTTTCAGGCTTTCAACATCATAAAGAGCAATATCTTTTCCCTGTTCACTCTGCGATGAACCCGGAAATTGTTTTAACATTTCCATAACAGCCTTGCTCATAACCAGTTTCTGCTCAATGGTACCACTACCGTTTTTATCTACCTTGATCAACATGCCGTATTCAATGCATCCGGAAAACATAGTAAATAAAACAAGAACCGCAAAAGCTTTTAACACATACTTCATAAGTCCGCCTTTAATTAATTAGGCAATAATAATAAATAATTCCCCCGATAATTCAAAAAGAAAATAACCGCCCGGCAAATATAACACATAAGCGTGTAAATTAAATATATATTTAGGTTTGGTATAATTCTTATTCCCTTGCCTTTATTTGCATAAATAATTAAAATTGTTACTCAAAATTAGGGAACAATATGCGCAAAATTGCAGCGTTTATAATTTTAACGTTATTTTTGTCTAACTGTTCATATAGTCAGGCAGGAGAATCGGTTTACGATTTTTTAAGACTTGATATGAGCGCAAGAGCGGCAGCCTTAGGCGGCAGTTTTAATTCTAATGCCGATGATCCGGATGTTATTTTTTATAACCCCGCGGGCTTGGGATTATTGAGTAATACCCCTGTTTCTTTTTCGTATTTTAAACATCTTTTGGATATTAACCTGGCAAGTTTTGCAATTTCAAAAGAGTATAAGGGAATTGGAAGATTTGGCGCCGCTGTTAAATATATAAATTACGGCTCGTTTACAGGAGCTGACGAAAACGCCAACAAGACCGGTGATTTTTCTGCCAGTGAAGTAGCATTTATTTTAGGTTACTCCAACAAACTTGATGAAAATTTTTATTATGGCGCTAATATTAAGTTTATTTATTCCGGCATTTCAAGCTATTCTTCAACCGGTATGGCTGTTGATTTGGGACTTCATTATTCGTTCCCCGCGCAGCAGGTTGAAATTGGAGCTTCCGCGCTAAACCTTGGCGGCCAGTTATCTAAATACGGTGATGTTAGCGAAGATCTTCCGGTTGATGTGCAAGTTGGTATCTCTAAAAAAATGTCGCACCTTCCATTAAGAGTTTCACTCGATTTTCACAGATTAAATCAGTCGCGCGATAATTTCTTTCAGAAATTTAAAGCCTTTTCGATTGGCGGAGAGTTTCTACTTAGCAAGGTTCTTACTTTAAGACTCGGTTACGATAACGAAAGACGCAGCGATTTAAAGATTGGCACGTTTGCAGGTATGGCCGGGTTTAACATAGGTTTTGGTGTTAAAATAAAAGACTATAAATTCGATTACGGGTATTCGTCCATGGGGCAAATTGGCTCGTTTAACAGAATAGGCGTATCAACAATATTTTAATACTTTTTATTCTCCCTGAAAGAGTTTATGAAGACAGTTAGCAAACTGCTTTTATAAACTCTTTTTTTATTCCTTATATGGATTTTGCAGGTAAGCTTTAGCTTTATTTCTGGATTCTCCGTACTCTTTCATATTCAGAAGCATTTTATAATATTTAACGGCTTCATCTCTTTTCCCAAGCATGTCATTCAGCATACCGAGATATAAAACCGCGTTTATCTGAAAACCGGATTCTTCTTTCTTATCCACTTCACGGCAGAGTTGTAACTCTTCTTCAAACAGTACGCGCGCAGTATCAAGCTTGCTCATATTGCGTTGGTGCACGGCAATATAATACTTTGCTTCCCTTGCGGCCTTTTTATCGTAACCGGTCATCTTTTTCTGATATTTACTGAATACATCGTTAAATATATCGCTGGCAAAATAATAATCTCCTCTTCGTACGGCAATTCTTCCGCGCCATCTTTCAAAATGAGAATTATCAGGAAAATCGGATACAAGCATTTTGGCATATTCGTCAGCTTTGTAAGGGTTGTTTTCGAACTGGTAATAGAGGGTCATTAAAAAGTAACGAGCTTCGTATTTGGCGTATTTGCCGTTCATAGCCGTATTGTTAAGCTGCTCCAGTCCCTTGGCTTTGTTGCCCGATGGAAAGAACAGCATAAGCGGTTTTACCATTGGATATTTTTCGGGTATTACGGAAGCGTAATAATTATATATTCCAAAGCCCAGTTGTACATCAAGGTTATTTGGGTCAAGCTTGGAAGCGTGTTCAACAATCGGCAAAGCCTCCCTGCCGTCATCAGCCGCTTTTATCCAGCTTTCGCGGGTTGCCCTAAGCCGTCCCCGGAAACCAATGGCTCCGCCTTTAAAAAATAACGCGTCAACATCGTTGGGGTTTTTATCCAGTATCTTGTCGCAAAAATATATTACGTCTTCCACTTTCTGGTAAAAAATATCATCGTGCGATTCGTCATCAAGGTCTAAAAGTATCTTCCACCAGTCAACCATTGCAAGAAAAAAACGCCCCGCTGGTTCTTCGGGATATACAGCAATAAGTTTTCTGAATGTGGCTTCGGCCGCGGGAAATTTAAGATTATATATTTGCCTGATGCCGTTTACAACGGTCGAATCGTAATACGCGTCTTTTTGGGCAAACGAAGCTGCGCTAAACAAAAGAATAAACAACAGTACTTTTTTCAAAACAAGCTCTATATATTGTAAAAACTATTTATATCTCCAATACGTTCTACCGGAGTAACCGCCACAAATAAAAAAAAGGTTTTCGAAATATTTAATATTTCAAAAACCTTTTAAATTAACAATCCAATAATCTTAATATATTTTTTCTACAAGGTACGAAGAAATCTTATCCGCCGAAACCCTTATCTGCTGCATCGTATCTCTTTCCCTTACGGTAACGGTGTTATCCTGTAAGGTTTGAGTATCAACAGTAATACAATAAGGAGTACCAACTTCATCCTGCCTTCTGTATCTTCTTCCAATTGCGCCTTTATCATCAAAAAAGACCTTGAAATTTTTGCGAAGGTCGCTTTCAATTTTACGCGCAATTTCAGGCATTCCGTCTTTGTTTACAAGAGGCAGTATTGCGGCTTTAACAGGAGCAAGTTTTGGGTGGAATCTCAAAACCGATCTCTGTTCGCCGTTAACTTCTTCTTCGTAGTAAGCGTCTATAAGAAATGCCATAAATGAACGGCTTGCGCCGCAGGAAGTTTCTATAATATAAGGAATATATTTTTCTTTTTGCTCTTCATCAAAATATTTCATCGATTTACCGGAGAACTGCTCGTGACGGCTTAAATCGAAATTTGTCCTGTTGTGTATGCCTTCAATTTCACCCCAGCCGAATGGGAACAGGTATTCAATATCGGTTGCAACCTTTGCGTAGTGGGCAAGCTTGTTTTTAGGATGATCGTGAAAACGGAGTTTATCGGCAGTCATGCCTAACGATTTATACCACTGGATTCTTTCAGCTTTCCAGTATTCATACCACTTATCGTCTTCAACAGGTTTAATAAAGAACTGCATTTCCATCTGTTCAAACTCTCTTGTTCTGAACAGAAAGTTTTTAGTATTAATTTCGTTTCTGAAAGCCTTGCCTATCTGAGCAATTCCAAAAGGAAGTTTCTGGCGGGCGGAGCTTTGTACATTAAGGAAATTGACAAAAATACCCTGTGCGGTTTCGGGCCTCAAATAAACAACGCTTCCGCTGTCTTCAACAGGGCCCACAAATGTTTTGAACATAAGGTTAAACTGTCTTGCTGCGGTAAAAGTACCTTTGTTTCCGCATTGAGGGCAATTCATTTCGGCAATTAACAAATTGCTGAGTTCCTTATCATCAAGTATCGCGTTAAACTTATCGTCCGCTTCTTCTTCGTTATAAGTATCGCCATAAATATTTCTCAATTTTTCCGAAAGCACGGCATTGGCAGTCAGGCTGTCTCTGAAGCTTTCAAGAATTTTTTTCTTTTTCTTAGGTTGAATCATATCTGCAAGCACATCAACTCTGTAACGCGCTTTACACTGCTTGCAATCAATCATTGGGTCTGTAAAATTTTCAACATGCCCCGAAGCTTCCCAAACCTTTGGGTGCATTAAAATGGAAGCGTCCTGCCCTTCAACGTTATCGCGGTAGGTCATAAACTTCCACCATTCTTCTTTTATATTCTTTAACAGCTCAACTCCAAGCGGGCCGTAATCCCAGCATCCGTTTAAGCCACCGTAAATTTCGCTTGATTGGAAAACAAATCCTCTCCTTTTCGAAAGAGATACAATCTTTTCTACATCCGTCTGGTTATTTTTCTGCTTTTCTATGGCTAAATCCTCCAAAATTTATTGTGTAAATATAAATAATTCTTTAATAAATGTTTAACACAAAAATATGGCCACAAATAAAATCAATAAGTGTACAAAACACAACAATAGTAAAATAACTTTATGCCAGCCAAATTTAACAGCATCGTATAATTTCAGTTATAAAAAAAGCGGGCCATGTGGTCCGCTTTTACAAATATTATTTTTGTATTTCAATTATGCTGGATTTATAATACCGGCAAATGAATCGGCCTTTAAACATGCGCCGCCAACAAGTGCGCCGTCAATATCTGCCTGGCCAAGTAATTCTTTAGCGTTATCAGGTTTAACGCTTCCGCCATACTGTATAATCAAGTTATCGGCTACTGCTTTTGAATAAAGCTTTTCAACCAACGAGCGGATAAACGCGTGTACTTCTTCCGCCTGAGCAGGAGTAGCGGTTTTGCCTGTGCCAATAGCCCAAACAGGTTCGTAAGCTACAATTACTTTTGCAATATCTTCGGCAGGAACGCCAGCGAATCCACCTTTGATTTGGGTTTCAATAACTTTTTCTGTAACGTTTGTTTCTCTTTGTTCAAGAGACTCGCCTACGCACAAAATAACTTTAAGTCCGCTTGCAATTGCTTTTTTGATTTTCTTATTGATAAGTTCATCGCTTTCATTAAAAATTGCTCTTCTTTCGGAGTGACCGAGAATTACATATTCGCAGCCGGCGCTTTTTAACATATCGGCAGAAATTTCGCCTGTAAAAGCTCCGCTTTCTTCAAAATACATATTCTGCGCGCCTAATTTAACTTCGGTGCCTTTTAATAATTTACCAGCTGTTTCAAGTGATGTGAAAGGCGGGCATACAATTACTTCAACGCCTGCAGGTATGTTTACTTTCTTTATTCCTTCAACAAGTTCGGCTGTTCCCGGAATATTTTTATTCATCTTCCAGTTGCCTGCTATTACTTTTTTACGCATTATATCCTCTAATTTAATAGTATTCAAATGTTAATTTAACACTACAAATTTACTAAACTATTGTCTTTTCTACAATTTATTAGTATAATATAAAAATTATTTAAGTTGAGGGTTTATGTTAAAGAAATTCCCCCGCCAGGTTGTTTTTTTAGGTCTGGTTAGCCTTTTTACCGATGTTGCAAGCGAAATGCTCTACCCCATTACTCCCATTTTTCTTACCGCGGTTCTCGGCTCATCAATGGCTGTTGTTGGCGTTATTGAAGGGCTTGCGGAAATTACCGCCGGGTTCCTTAAAGGTTATTTCGGTATACTTTCGGATAAGCTGCAAAAACGTTCAATTTTTGTAAGGCTTGGATATGGCTTATCCGCGCTTTCAAAACCACTGCCGGGGCTTTTCCCCTGGGTAGGTGCAGTAGTTTTTTCGCGTGTAACCGATAGAATAGGCAAAGGAATCAGAACAGCTCCGCGGGATGCTCTGCTTGCAGGCTACTCCAACGAAAGTAACAGCGGAGCCATATTTGGTTTCCACAGAGGTATGGATACCCTTGGCGCGGCTCTTGGGCCTGTTGCCGCGTTAATACTCCTGCATTTTTATCCCGGTAATTTTTCTCTTATTTTTCTTATTGCTTTTGTTCCTTCCGTAATTGCAGTAGCCTGTACTTTTGCAATAAAAGATACCCATGCCATAAAAAAAACCAAAGCCCGTCCAAAGTATGCCGAGTTTTGGAAGTCGGCTCCGGCTGCTTATAAATTGTTCCTCTTATTGAATGTTTTGTTTTCGTTTGTAAACAGCAGCGATGTTTTTCTTATACTTAAATCCAAATCAATCACAAAATCGGATACGCTTGCCATACTTGGTTACATTTTTTACAACCTCATTTACGCTGTAATTTCGTATCCCGTAGGTAAACTTGCGGATAAGTTAGGTAAAAAGAGAGTTTTCATTTCCGGCTTGCTGGTATTTGCAACCGTCTACCTTGGCTTTGGATTATCCGGCAACATGTATCTCATTTGGACGATGTTTGCCTTGTACGGTCTTTATGCCGCTTCCACCGAAGGAGTGGCAAAAGCGCTGGTCTCGGATATGATACCCGATGCTTCCCGCGGCAGCGCTATTGGCTTAATGACAATGCTTTCAAGCTTTGCCGTAATGGCCGGTTCATTTTTCACAGGACTCTTGTGGGATAGTTTTGGCGCGGGCGTTCCGTTCCTTATCTCTTCGGGCGTAAGCTTTATTCTGGCTATATTATTTATTTTTATTTAGCTGTAAAATAAACGGCTTGCTATTAATAAATTTTAAATATTTTCGATAATAAGGGTAAGGTTTTATGATTTGTATTTATTATAAAAATAGTTATTTTTAGCATTCAATTTGAAAAACTAAGATTGGAAAAGATATGTATTTAATGGCAACAATAATACTCTTATCTTACTTAATAGGTTCTATACCAAACAGTATTATTATAAGCAAGCTTGTAATGGGAATTGACATTCGTGAGCATGGCAGCGGAAACGCCGGCGGTACAAATGTTTCGCGTGTGTTGGGATGGAAATACGGAATATTAGTTATTTTGCTGGATGCATTAAAAGGCGTTTTGGCAGTTGTTGTTGTTGCCCGCTTGCATTACGGCAACATGCCGTTTGAAAACGCTACCCCTTTTGACGATTTTACCTTAGTTCAGATTATTGCAGGTATCTCTGCCGTAATTGGCCATATATGGACAGTATTTGCAAACTTCAGAGGCGGCAAGGGAATTGCCACCGCTCTTGGAATGCTTATTATTGTTGCAACTGTGGATATGCTGGTTGCTTTGGGAGTTTTTGTACTGGTTGTCGCTTACTCAAGATATATATCTCTTGGTTCCATTATGGCGGCCATAGCTGTTCCTCTAACCTTAATTATCAGAGAGAATGTATTTCATGTCGATATTCCGGGATATTCAACTTTGTTGCCCTTTATAATCGGCTTATCTTTGCTGGTTATATATACACACCGCAAAAATGTTGTCCGTTTAGTTAACGGCAGCGAAAGTAAAATTAGTTTTTCTAAAAAGAAGAAATAATTCGCGTAAAACAAAATGAAAATTTCCGTAATAGGCGCCGGTGGATGGGGCACTACCCTTTCCATTCTTCTTCATTACAACGGTCACGAAGTTGTTTTGTGGGAGTATGACAAGAAAAATGCAAAACAGATGCTTAAGCATCGCGAAAACAGAACCTTCTTGCCCGATATTAAAATTCCAGAAGAAGTATTAATTACCAACGAACTGCTTGAAGCTACTTACGACAAAAACATGATCGTTCTTGCCGTTCCATCTCAGTTCCTTCGCGGTGTTGTAAAGAATATAAAACCTTACAATATTAAAAACTCCATTTTAGTAAATGTTTCCAAAGGAATTGAAAACAATTCCCTTAAAACAATGTCACAGATGCTTCGCGAAGTTTTTGTGGATATAAGCCCCGAACAAATTGGCGTTCTTTCAGGGCCAAGCCACGCCGAAGAAGTCAGCAGAATGATTCCCACGGCTGTTGTTGGAGCCTCAGCGGATAAAGCTACCGCTATGACCATACAAACCACCTTTATGAATTCTTACTTCAGAGTTTATTCTTCCACGGATGTACTGGGTGTTGAACTGGGAGGCGCTTTTAAAAATGTTATTGCCATTGGCGCGGGAATTATTGACGGCGCTAAATTCGGAGATAATACAAAAGCCGCTATTATGACGCGCGGAGTAGCTGAAATTTCGCGCCTTGGGATTGCTCTTGGCGCAAGGCCCGAAACTTTTAGCGGCCTTTCCGGCATTGGCGATTTAATTGTTACCTGCATGAGCCGCCATAGCCGCAACAGATTTGTCGGCGAAAAAATTGGCGAAGGCAAAAAGCTGAAAGATATTCTTAAAAGTATGTCCGCCGTTGCCGAGGGAGTGGAAACAAGCCGATCCGCTTCTCAGCTTGCAAGTAAATATAATGTTGAGACACCTATAACAAGCGAAGTTTATAAAATGTTATTCGAGGATAAAGACCCGGTTAAATCAACTAACGATTTAATGACCCGGGATATGAAAGAAGAGTGACTTCCTCAAGCTCAAATATCTTAGATCAATCCGTACAATTCCTCAAGTCCGTTGGTCCCAAACGGGCTCTTTCTTTTAATAAAATAGGCATCAACACTATTAGAGATATTCTCTTCTACTTCCCTTCAAAGTATCTGGATAGAACAAACCTGACTAACTCCGCTCAAGTATATGAGCATTTAATGAATGGATATGACGGCGAGTTAACCGTTATTGGCAAGGTGATTGACAAAGAAACCAGACGATATGGAAACAGGCAAATTCTTACTGTAAAATTCAGAGACCAGGCAGGCTTTTTTGGCTGCACATGGTTCCAGGGAATAAAATACTTCGAAAAACGCTTTAAGGAAGGAGACATATACTCCATCTCCGCAAAACCAACACTTTCGCGGTACGGCGAAGTGCAGTTTACTCACCCGGATTACGATATGATCACCAACGATGAATCGCAGGTGTTTTACAATACAGGCAAAATTATTCCGGTTTATAGCGTAAAGAAAGAATTGAAACAGACCAATATAGGAGATTTAAGCCTTCGAAAGATTATAAGCGATACCGTTGGAAAATACGCTAACTACCTTACCGAAACTCTACCCGAGGAATTAAAAGCAAAATATTCTCTTTCCGGATTAAATACGGCTATAAGAACAATGCACTCCCCCGAAAACAATGAGAAGCTTAAAGAAGCAAAGAAACGCTTTAAATTCGAAGAGTTCTTTTATATAGAGATGCTTGTTGCCATGAAAAAGCACAACTACATTACTCAACAAAAAGGCAATTCTCTTCGTATTAATACGGATCTGGTACCGGCATTCTTAAAGACTCTTCCCTTTCAGCTTACTGCGGGGCAATTAAAAGTCCTGAGTGAAATACGCCGCGATATGGAAGCGAATAAACCAATGAACAGACTCTTACAGGGAGACGTTGGCAGCGGAAAAACAATCGTGGCTCTTATCTCGATGTTAATTGCCGTTGATAACGGATACCAGGCGGTACTTATGGCTCCCACAGAAATTCTCGCGGATCAACACGCCAAAAACATTTCAGCTATGCTGGCAAAACTGGCAACAGTTTACACAAAAAGGCAAATAAATATAAGCTTGCTTTTAGGCGGACAAAAAAAATCCGTTAAAGCAAAAAACCTTGAAGATATTGAAATGCAGGAAGCCGATATTGTAATTGGAACCCACGCCTTGTTCGAAAGTAATGTTGTGTTCAAAAACCTTGGCCTTGTAATAATTGACGAACAACACAGGTTTGGCGTCATTCAGCGAGCAAAACTGCAAAGCAAAGGGAATACTCCCGATGTTATAGTTATGACGGCCACTCCAATTCCACGAACTTTATCTATGACGGTTTATGGAGACCTTGATGTTTCAATAATTAACGAAATGCCAAAGAACAGGATTCCCATAAAAACATATCTAAGAGGAGAATCAAAACTTCCTGAGATATACAAGTTCATTATTGATAAAAGAAGAGACGGTTATCAATCATTTATCGTTTATCCTCTTGTGGAAGAATCGGAGAAGATAGAATTGAAAGCCGCCGAAACTTATTATAAGGATTTATCCGAAACATATTTCGCGGAGCTTAATGTTGGCTTGCTGCATGGTAAAATGAACTGGCAGGAAAAAGAAGCTGTAATGCTAAAGTTTGCTGCCAAAGAATACGATGTTTTAATTTCAACAACAGTCATAGAAGTTGGTATCGATATTCCCGATGCTAATATAATTTTAATCAACGATGCGCATAGGTTTGGCTTATCACAATTACATCAATTAAGAGGCAGAGTAGGACGCGGAAAAGAACAAGCTTACTGCATACTTGTAACAAAAGATGAACTGGCGGCAAAGTCGTCTTATGCAAGAATAAATCTGGAATATTTATCTCCCGTTTTACTCGAAAAATATAAATCATCCATACGTTTGCAGGCCATGGTAAAGTATCTAAGCGGTTTCGATCTTTCGGAAATAGATTTAAAATTAAGAGGCCCGGGAGACATCTTTGGAGTAAAGCAGAGCGGCTTTCCGGAGCTTAAATACGGGGACCTGGTTAACGATACGCCAATATTAACAGAGGCTAAAAGAGAAGCTTTCAATATAATAGAAAACGACCCGCATCTCACTAACGATAGAAATAAAATAGTAAGAAACAACCTTATCAATCACTATTCGCAGAACCTCAGTTATGCAAAAATTGCATAATAAATTTTCATAAATAATATTTTTCTTTAAATCTTTTTTCATCCGCGTATGTCTAACACACAACAATAAAAAAAAGTAAAAAATATTATTATAAAATTGTAAAACTTGTTGCTTTAAATTTTATAATACTTATATTTGTGAAAAAAATTTTTTATAGGAGAATTTATCATTTCATCTTTTTTTGTTGATAGATTGAACGTTGTTTTAGCGTTCAATGTAAAACCGGAAAATAAAAATTTCTCCGAGCCGGTGTCAGCTTTTCAACCAGTCCCTTCATATTCTTCAAGCAAAATTCAAGATAAATATGCGGAGTGGGATACTCAGGAAACTATCAACGCGCTTAAAGATGCAATTGCCGAACAGCATAATGTTACTGCAATTGAAGCAGATGAAAACTTTTTTGACGAAGTTAAAAGAATACGCCCGGACATAGTATTTAACGTAGCCGAAGGCCTGTTCGGTGTAAGCAGGGAGGCTCAGATTCCCGCAATGCTTGAGATGTTACAAATACCCTATACCGGTTCCGACCCCCAAACGTTATCAATATGTTTAGACAAAGCCCGCACAAAAGAAATCCTTACTTATCACAATATTAAAAATCCCAAATTCAGAATTGCTTCAAGCATAAATGATATTGATGATACCGGCTTTGAATATCCTTTAATTGTAAAACCTGTATTCGAGGGTTCAAGCAAAGGCATTTATTCTTCTTCGTTTGTAAATAATTCAGATGAGTTAAAAAAAGAAGTTGAAAGAGTTACTACCGAATACGAACAGGATGCCTTAATTGAAGAATTCTTAAATGGAAGGGAATTCACTGTTGCGTTGATGGGCAATGGAAACGAAACCGAAGTGCTTCCTGTTGTTGAAATAGATTTTAATGAATTTCCAAATGATTTTGTGCCGGTTTACTCATACGAAGCGAAATGGATTTTAGATACAAGAGAAAAACCTCTTGACGTTTTTATATGCCCGGCAAAAGTAGATATAACTTTAGAAGAAAAAATAAAAAATACGGCTTTAAATGCCTATAAAGTTTTAAAGTGCAGAGACTGGAGCCGTATAGATATTCGCCTGGATAAAAAAGGCGAACCGAATATAATAGAAATCAATCCCCTACCGGGAATACTACCAAACCCGGAAGATAATTCCTGCTACCCTAAAGCAGCTCGTACGGCGGGAATGAATTACAGCCAGATGATTAACAAAGTAATTTATACGGCGGCTAAAAGATATAACCTTGTATGAAACGCAAAGATAAAATATTAATATGTTATAACTCCCCCGTTTCCATTTTTCCGGTATATAACGGAAAACCAAACGAAGAGAGAACCGAAGCGTATGACTTATCAGAAACAAGTTTTGCCGAAGAAATAAAAATTATTGAAGAATCGTTAAAAACACATTTTGAAGAAGTTAATTCCATAGCAATAAATAAAAATGTAAGAAGAACAATATCGCTAATTGAACAAGCCGCTCCGGACGCGATTTTTAATTTTGTAGAGTCGGTTGAAGGCGTTTCACAGTTCGAGTCATACACGGCCGGTCTTTTTGAATTGCTCGGTTATCAGTTCACCGGTAATAAAGCCCAGTGCCTTGGCAATTGTTTGAATAAATACAAGGCCAAATTAATACTTGCCGCAAACGGAATTAGCACCCCCAGAGCTGCATCTGTCCGTATAGAAAACCCACACGCGCTTGAGAACATCAATTTAGATTATCCCGTCATATTAAAATTACTGACGGAAGACGCGAGCATTGGAATTTCGGAGTTTTCTGTTGTTAACAATATTGTTGAGCTGAAAAAACAATATGAGTTTTTAAAAAACACATACGGGCAGGATATTATTATAGAAGAGTTTATTGACGGAAGAGAACTTAATGTGGCCATATTGGGCGGCAAGGTTCTCCCGATCTCAGAAATTATATTTACCGGTCTACCGGAAAATTTACCGAAAATTGTAACTTATGACGGCAAATGGATTGCCGACTCTGTTTATTATGAAAACACAAAACCTCAATGCCCTGCACAGCTTGATGAAGGATTAAAAGCAATTGCGGAAAAAACCGCCCTTACTTCCTTTAACGCAATGGGTTGCAGAGATTACGCGAGAGTTGATATAAGAATTAATAAACAGGGAGCTCCGTTTGTTATTGAAGTAAATCCGAATCCGGATATATCAACGGATTCCGGATTTGCGCGCGCGGCAGCCGCCGCGGGAATTTCGCATTCCGATTTGTTACTGAATATTGCAGAGTTTGCACTAAATAGAAAAGGTAATGTTGCGCAAATTAAAGCAGGATGATCGACCGCTTCTTGAGGATTTGCTCAGGAGGGTTCCTAATTTTAATGATAGCGATTTTGACGTGGCTATGGAATTAATTGATATTGCAGTTAATTTCCCCGCTCAAACCGATTATCACATATTTGTTTATGAATATGAAAACAAAATTTTAGGATATCACTGTACTGGCAGGCGGCCTTTGACTGATGCAGTATTTGATTTATACTGGATTGTTGCCGATCAGGCTTCTCCGGTTAAAGGCGTTGGAAGCAAACTGCTTGAACATGCCGAAAGCTTTGTTAAAGAACAAAAAGGCAGATGGCTGTTGGCGGAAACAACGTCAAAAAAAAGTTATGATAAAACCAGAAGGTTTTATGAGAAAAATGGTTATAAAACCATTGCCTGTATAGATGATTTTTATTCCGAGGGCGAAGGATTAATCATTTACGGTAAAAAGTTTAAATATAATTAATTTGAGGGTAGTCATGGAACTGTGGCAGCAAATGATCAGAAACAGTATTCACACTGTAGATCAGCTTGTCGAAAAATTTAATTTGGATAGAAAAGTAGCTGAAGAACTTGATGAATTCTTTCAGGCAAGAATTAATCCATATTATTTAAGTCTTATTCGTTATCCCGAAGATCCTATTTGGAAACAATGCGTACCAAATAAGGTTGAACTCGAGGATATTGACGCGGTAGCGGACCCGCTTATGGAAGATGCCATGAGTCCTGTTCCAAATATTACTCATCGTTACCCTGACAGAGCTCTTTTTCTTGTAACAAGCCAATGCGGGCTTTACTGCCGTTTCTGTACAAGAAAACGCAAAGTTGGTAATTACGATAAAATTTCCATGAAAGGGCTTGAATCCGCTTTCAAATATCTTGAAGCCCACACGGAAATACGAGACGTTATTCTTTCCGGCGGCGACCCCCTTATGCTTACAGACGCCATGCTCGAAAAAATTCTTAAACGCCTGCGCCAGATTGAACATATAGAAATTATAAGGCTCGGTACCAAAATGCCATGCGTGCTTCCGCAAAGAATTACCCCAAAACTTTGCGAGATGATAAAAAAATATCATCCTATATATGTCAATACACACTTTAATCATCCGTGGGAAATTACTCCCGAAAGCACAAAAGCCTGCGAGCTTCTTGCAAACGCGGGTATTCCTGTTGGCAACCAGATGGTTTTAATGAAAGGCGTTAACGACGATCCCGAAGTGGTAAAGGAATTAGTCCATAAACTGCTTAAAATACGCGTTAGACCCTATTACATGTACATGGCCGATGAAACCAAGGGCGCCAACCATTTCAGAACGTCAATAGAAACAGGAATCAATATAATAGAAAATTTAAGAGGCCACACAAGCGGTCTTGCCATACCTCACTTTGTTATTGACGCCCCTGGCGGCGGCGGTAAAATTCCATTGTTGCCTAATTACGTTCTTCATCAGGATGAAGACAAAATAATAATGCGTAATTTTAAAAATAAGATTTATACTTATAAAAACTACAAAGACAAATTGAATCCCGGAAGAAATAACGGCAAAAAGAACGGTAATGTTAAGCCAAATACAGAAAAACCTGAAATGCCTGAAGTTGAAGAAATTACGGAAAAGGTTGAAGCTCCAGAATTGGTTGAAATTCAGGAATAGCATTATTTATCAAATACAATTTTGTAGAAGCGGCTCAATGAGCCGCTTTTTTTATACGTAAAAGCCATAATGCAACCATGCAATGAATTGCGTATAGCGTCACACAGTTATAAAGGCCCGATTTAAACTGTTTTATAAAAAGCTGTTATGATATATTATTTTTTATTTTTAAATAGAAGTTTTGCAACAGCCACATCATCGGCGGTAGTAACCTTGAAATTTAGAATTGAGCCTTCCGTAAAGCTGATATTAAAACCGGCATTCTGTAAAAGCATCGATTCATCCGTCCCCTTAAAACCTTCTTCTTTGGCTTTGGTAAAGGCGGCCATCATTTGGCTGTATTTTGCTGTTTGCGGAGTTTGTATGCAGAAGATGTTGCGGCGGTCAACGTAGTTTAACTCATTACCTTCCTGTTTTACCAAAGTATCTTTGGCTTTAATGCAGACAATTGAGTTCCCCTTTTTACCTGCAACGGCAATGGCTTCTTCAAGAGTTTTTTTATCCAGAAAAGGTCTTGCCGCATCGTGCACAATAATAAGATCGTTCTTTTTAACAGATAAAGAAGAGAGAGCATTAAAAACCGAATCCTGCCTCTCTTCTCCACCTGGAATTATATTTGTAATTTTACTAAGCTTATACTTTAATTTTAAAGCCTGCAGTTTCTTAAAATAAACCGGCTCTGCGGCAATAACAATTTCATCCACAAAGCGCGATTTTTGAAAAATCTCCAGCGTGTAAACAATAAGCTCTTTACCAAAAATTTTAATGTATTGTTTTGGCGTATTACCGCCAACCCGCTTACCTTTACCGCCCGCAGGTATAATAGCAACCGTTCTCATACAATAAGCATTGCATCGCCATAGCTGAGGAAACGATAGTTTTCCTTCAATGCTTTCTTGTAGCATTTCATAATAAAATCCGTATCCGAAAAAGCGGCTACAAGCATAATTAAAGTAGATTCCGGCGCGTGGAAATTAGTAATAAGTCTTTTTACTATTTTAAAATCGTATGGAGGGAAAATAAACTTGTCCGTCCAGCCTCTGCCGGCTTTTACAAGTCCCTCTGCCGTAACGCTTGTTTCAAGAGCCCTTGTTGCGCTTGTACCAACTGTAAAAACATTATGTTTGCCAAGTATCGCCTTATTGATTTTTTCGGCAGACTGTTCCGAAATATCAAAGTATTCGGAATCCATTTTATGCTTGGTCAGGTCTTCAACTTCAACAGAACGAAAAGTACCAAGACCTATGTGCAGCACAACAGGAACAACTTCAATTCCTTTTTTCTTAATTTTATCCAGTAATTTCGGAGTAAAATGCAATCCGGCCGTAGGAGCCGCAACCGACCCGTCAACGCGGGCATAAACTGTCTGGTAGTTTTCTTTATCCGCAACTTCAGGTTCTCTTTTAATATAAGGAGGAAGCGGCGTAAGGCCTATTTTTTCAACAGCCTTATAAATATTACCCGGCAAGTTAAATCTTACTGTTCTGCCGCGTGAAGTTGTATTATCAATAACTTCGCACCACAGTTTATCGTTAAAATATATTTTGTTACCAATTCTTACTTTTCTGGCAGGATCAACAATCACATCCCAAATGCACTCTTCAGCGTTCAGTTCTCTCAGCAAAAACACTTCTATCTTAGCATTGGTCTTCTCTTTTTTTCCGTATAACCTTGCCTGGAATACTCTTGTCTCGTTAACAACAAGAACATCTCCTTTTTCCATATAATCAATAACATCTGTAAACACCTTTGTTTCGGCTGTCTGGGTTTCTCTGTTAATAACCATCAACTTGGCTTTATCCCTTGGCGAAACAGGGTATTTGGCAATATAGTTTTTTGTAAGATTATACTTGAAATCAGATAATTTCATTTTTCAATTTCCTTCATGGTTAACATTTTTAATAATGCGGAAGGCGCTTTTAACGCGCCCTCCGTCTTGCCAATTATTTCATAAAAACTGAACTAAATGACTTATTTTTTCTTTTTTGCAACTACCTTTTTAGCAACTGCTTTTTTTACAGGAGCTTTTTTTGCAACTGCTTTAGGTGCAACTACTTTTTTAGCTACTGTCTTTTTAGCTACTGCTTTAGCAGGAGCTTTTTTGGCTGCTACTTTCTTTGCGGCTGCTTTTTTTGCAGGAGCTTTTTTAGCGCCCTGTAATTCTTTAACAACAGCAATTGCGGCTGCAAGCCTTGCAATTGGAACTCTGAACGGTGAACAACTAACATAGTTCAAACCGCTTCTGTGGCAGAATTCTACCGATGAAGGTTCTCCACCATGTTCGCCGCAGATACCTACTTTAAGTGTCGGCCTTACGCTTCTACCCTTTTGAGTGCCAATCTGAACCAACTGGCCAACGCCGTTCTGATCCAAAGCTTCAAAAGGATCTGTAGGCAATAATTCTTTTTCAACATAAACCGGCAAGAATTTACCCGCATCGTCTCTCGAAAGCCCGAATGTTGTCTGGGTTAAGTCATTTGTACCAAAGCTGAAGAATTCCGCTCTGGAAGCAATTGCGTCAGCTGTGAGGGCGGCGCGTGGTAATTCAATCATGGTTCCAACCATGTAATTAATCTTAACGCCTTTTTCCTTCATAACATCGGCAGCTACTCTTCTTACTATTTCTTCCTGAAGTTTGAACTCGGCTAAATCGCCAACTAAAGGAATCATAATTTCAGGTTTAACTTTAATTTTAGCTTTTGCAGCGTCGCAAGCCGCTTCAATAATTGCGCGAACCTGCATTTCTGTAATTTCCGGATAAACAACGCCTAAACGGCAGCCTCTGAAACCCAACATAGGGTTAAATTCGTGCAGGCTTGCAATTTTATCTTTAATTTTTGTCACAGGAACATTTAATGCATCGGCTAATTCTTTAATTTCCTTTTCTTCGTGAGGCAAGAACTCATGCAATGGAGGATCCAAAGTACGGATAGTTGTTGGATAATCTCCCATAGCCTTGAACAAGCCAGAGAAGTCTTCTCTCTGCAAAGGCAGCAATTCTGCCAAAGCTGCTTTTCTTTCTTCAACAGTATCGGCAACAATCATTTTGCGTACCGAAAGAATTCTATCTCCGCCAAAGAACATGTGCTCAGTTCGGCAAAGACCAATACCTTCAGCGCCAAACGCAATTGCGTTCTTTGCCTGATCCGGTTGATCTGCATTTGTTCTGATAACAAGTTTTCTGAAACTGTCAGCCCATGTCATCAAGCTGTTGTAGGTCTGGAATACTTTTGACTGCTTAGGAGTCATTGTCTTGTTAATTAAAACCTGAATAACTTCCGAAGGTTTGGTTTCAATTTTACCTTGAAGAACTTCGCCTGTGGAACCGTCTATTGAGATATAATCGCCTTCTTTAAGAACAACGCTTGAACCTTCAACGCCAACGGTTCTTTCTTTGTAATCAATAAGCAATTTACCGCAGCCAGCAACGCAAACTTTACCCATCTGGCGCGCAACAAGAGCAGCGTGAGAAGTCATACCGCCACGAGCTGTTAAAATACCTTCTGCGGCGTTCATACCTTTAATATCTTCAGGAGAGGTTTCAATTCTAACCAATACTACCTTATCTCCCTTCGAAGCCATTTCTTCAGCGTCTTCGGCAGAAAGGGCAATTTTACCGGAAGCGGCGCCAGGACCCGCGTTAAGACCCTTTGTCATAAGTTTACCGGCTTCAATAGCGGCTTTCTTTTCGTTAGTATCAAAAATTGGCCTTAACAACTGGTTAAGCTGCATAGGTTCAATTCTTAATAAGGCTGTTTCTTTGGTTATAAGTTTTTCGTGAACCATATCTACAGCCATTTTAACTGCTGCAAATCCTGTTCTCTTGCCAATACGGCACTGGAGCATCCAAAGTTTTCCCTGTTGAATTGTGAATTCAAGATCCAACATATCTTTGTAATGTTTTTCAAGAATATTGCGGATGCTATCCAATTGTTTGTAAAGCTTTGCATTATCTTTTTTCAATTCTGCAATAGGCAATGGAGTTCTGATACCGGCAACAACATCTTCGCCCTGAGCGTTGAATAAGTATTCGCCGTAAAACTTGTTTTCGCCGGAAGCAGGGTCACGGGTAAAGGCAACGCCTGTACCTGAATCTTCGCCCATATTTCCAAATACCATAGACTGAACGCTGACAGCAGTACCCCAGGCAGAAGGAATATCGTTTAACTTTCTGTAAACAATAGCTCTTTCATTCATCCATGAGCCAAATACAGCGCCAATAGCGCCCCATAATTGTTCCATAGGATTGTTAGGGAAAGCATGACCGGTTTTTTCTTTAATGGCGGCTTTAAATTCTTCAACCAACTCTTTTAAATCGTCAGCTGTTAATTCTGTATCAAGCTTAACGCCTTTCTCTTCTTTCTTGCTTTCAAGAATAGCTTCAAACGGGTCAATTTCGTGTTTATCGGCAGGTTTAAGGCCTAAAACAACGTCGCCGTACATTTGAACAAATCTTCTGTAGGAATCGTATGCAAATCTTGCATTGTTTGTTTTTTTAATGATTCCCTGAACGGTAACATCATTTAAACCAAGATTAAGAATAGTATCCATCATACCGGGCATAGAAGCTCTTGCACCGCTTCTAACAGAAACCAAAAGAGGATTGTTAGGATCGCCAAATTTTGCGCCCATTTCTTTTTCTACTCTCTTCAAGGCAGCTTCAACCTGATCTTTCAGGTCTTTTGGATATTTCTTCTTGTTGTCATAGAAATATGTACATACTTCGGTTGTAATAGAGAAGCCTGCCGGAACTGGTAATCCTATATTAACCATTTCAGCCAGGTTTGCGCCTTTACCACCAAGCAAATTTTTCATGTCTGCTCTTCCTTCAGCTTTTTTGCCTCCGAAAAAGTAAACATATTTCGTGCTTTTACTTGCCATGTCTATCTTTCCTCATATTGTTAATTATAACTATATAACCACTGCTCCGGTATTTCAGGAGCAATTATTAATTTTCTTGATTACAAAACCGTCAAATTCTTCTTTATTGTCAAATTCCATTTCTATTCTAAGATAATAAATATCTATATCGTCAAGCTGCCTGCTGTATTGTGCAAGCTTTACAGCATCTTTATGTGTTGTTACTACCGAATGAGCATTTATGTTGTAAAATTCTTTTCTGATCTTCTGAACTTCTTTTTCCGTATAGTCTTTGTGATCTTTAAATATCAAATTATGCAATGTGGATATATTGCTTTGTTTAAGAGCGTTTAAAAACGAAAACGGATTAGCTACTCCGCAAACCACAAGACTTTTTTGCCCCTCAAATTCCTTAATAGGATAACTTGAATGGGTCTTTACGTCTATAAACTCTATTGACTTGTACTTTGCATAGAAAATCGGTTTTCCGGTAAAGTACCGGGCATATTTTTCAGGCAGTTCTTCCTTTCCGCTAAACTTGCGGTTAATGATTACCGCGTCAGCTCTTTTAACAGACGAAAATCCTTCCCTTAAATTGCCAGTCGGCAGTAAAAGCGAATTGAGATACGTTTCGTTTAACAGGAACTTCTGTTCCATTATCAACAGATTCACATCCCTGTGGATCCACCTGTGCTGAAAGGCATCATCAAGCACTATTACTTTAACACCGCACTCTTTAACCAGTCTGTTGGCGCCCTTTACCCTGTTTTCGGAAACAGCAGCGGGTATGCTGCACTCCATCACGGTCTGGTACATTTCATCGCCGCAGTTTTCAACGTTGGTTTTAATTTCCTTGCCATCCGAAACAAGTAGATACCCTTTTGTTTTGCGCCCGTAACCTCTGCTCAAAGCCCCGGCATTTAATCCTTTTTGTTTAAGCAGGTTTATTACATAAATAACAAGCGGTGTTTTGCCCGTACCGCCAACCGCAAGGTTTCCTACAGAAACAATTGCCGAGTTCGCCCTGCCGCTTTTGAATATTCCGGCATCAAATAAAAAATTACGCAGTTTAACAATTCCCGCGTAAGCCGGTACAAAAGGCAGCAATAAATTCCGTAGAAATCTCATAGCCATATTTTCACTATCGCTTTTCATTTTCTACAACTGTTTCCATAAAAAAGTCATTCATTTCTTTTTCGCATCTTGCAATTGTCTCATCTACATTTTTTCGGGTAAACTCCGCATCAAAACCAAAAGGGTCGGAATAAACAACCATCGCTTTCGAAAAAAAACACGGAATTTCGAACTTATCCCAGCTTCTTAACTGTCGTTTTTTTTCGTAACGCACTCCACATAAAACCAAAGGCGTTTTTGTTTGAATGGCTGTAATTACAGCGCCCGGTTTAAATTTATGAAATGGTCCTTTGGGCCCGTCTGGTGTTACACAAAGAATAAAACCCTTTGCAGCAAGTTCTTTCATTTTTATAAGCGCTTCTTTACCGCCATCGTTGCTGGAACCCCGAATAACCAGATAATTCCACTTTTCCAACATACGGGCAAGAAGCTCTCCGTCTTTACTTTTACTTACCAAAGCCGCAAAGTTTCTGTCTTTGTGCAGGTACCAGGGCAAAAGCATTGTGCCATGCCAAAACACAAGAATAAAATTTTTCTTCTGTTTTAACAAAGAATCAATTCCCTGAGTATTTTTTCTTTCAATCCTTAAAGTTTTACAAAGAACAAGCGATAAACTGCTTAAAAAAGCATTACCCAATAATCGTAAAAAATTCTGTTTTATTTCTTTAAATTTCATTCATTAAAAAATAAATACGTTGGGCGGCTTTTCTGGAAGCGCCCGCCATTCCCAATTTTTGCTTTATTTCACCAAGCTTTTCTACCGTGCTCTTATAAAGCTCCGTATTGCTTAAATATTTTTTACATTCGTTGTAAATAAACGGAGCATTAACATCATTCTGGATAATTTCAGGCACAACGTTACCGCCATACACAATGTTTACCAGTCCTATGTTATTAATTTTTATCAGCCAGCGGCCAAGAAGATAGGTGATAATATTGGTCTTATACACAACAACCATTGGAAGTTTAAATATTGCGGCTTCCAAAGTTGAAGTGCCCGATTTAATTATTCCGAATTTGGAATAGTTCATTAATTCATAAGTGAAATTTTTAATAATCGTAAACTTGCAATTGGGAGCCAATTCATGAAAAAGTTTTTCCTCAATATTTGCCGAACAGCCAACAACAATCTGAAGATTAAAATCAGCGGCAATTTTTTGCGCGGCTTCAATGCATCCGGGAAAAATATCGGTAACTTCGTGCAATCTGCTTCCGGCAAGAATTAACAAAATGCCCTTATCTTTCGGCAATCCGAATTTTTCAAGAAAGGCTTCGCGGGGCATCATGTTATATTTCTCTACCTGATCGATAATAGGGTGCCCGACAAATTCGGCATCTACGCCCGCCTTTTTATAAAAATCTTCTTCGAATCTGAAAATGACAAGCATTTTTTTAATGAGTAATCTTATTTTCTTAATTCTGCCCGCGCCCCAGGCCCATATCTGTGGCGATACATAGTAAATGAGTTTAACATTCATTTTTTTCAGTTTCTTGGCAATGCTTAAATTAAAACCGGGGTAATCTATGAGCACAACCGTATCTATTCCCTTCTCTTTTACATATTCAACAAGAGATTTTCTGACCTTTTTAATATGGGGCAAATGTTTAATCACTTCCGCAAACCCTAAAAAAGACATACTTTTAATATGATACAGCAAATTCATTCCCGCTGCCCTCATTTTATCTCCTCCAATACCGGAGACAATGATGCCGGAATCAATTTTCCGCAACTCTTCTACCAATAAAGCGCCATGCATGTCGCCGGAAGCCTCGCCGGCAATTAACATAATTTCTTTACTCAAACCTTGCCTATAAACCATAAAACAATAAGCGTCAAAGTAACAAAACTAAATGCCTGCAATGTTCTTCTTTCTGATTTTAAACCCGCCTGCAAATTAAACGGAGGCTGTTCAACTCCTTCGTTTTTATATGCCGAAACGCGCGGTATAAAACGGGGAACGCTTGCCGCATAGTCCTGATACTCTTTACCAAACGCCGTAATTAAATACCCCTCTTCTTCTTTTACGATATTATAATACTGAAAGATAAAAAACGCCAAAGCTGCTATCTGAAGATAAGGAAATAACGCGTAAGACATTATTCCTATGCCTACGTACAAAAACAAATTACCAAAATACAGGGGATTTCTTAAATGGGCAAAGGGACCGCTGATAATAAGATAGGTTCCTCCTACCGGTCCTGTGGTTCTTGTTTCGCTGCCAGCCCAGCTGACACCCCAAAGCCTCATAAATTCGCCAAAAGCGGCAATCAAAAAACCTGCTATCAGGCTCCAAATGTTTGCTCTTTGGTATAACAACATTACTATGATGAAAGGAATAGGAGTATAGCTTCTGTACTTAAAAATCTTAGCGGCTATTTTTTGCATATATTCTTTTAAAAAGTTAAAATTTAACTTTGCAATTTACTAAATATTTATAGGAAAAATAAGTCCTATTTTAGCCCCTCATATAACAATCTTTTCTTTTTAGCTCCGCCTGACGTCTTTTTTTTAGATTGCGCTTCTTTTTCAGAAGTTCAAGTTTGTAAATAACATCGTCAAAATTGTTATACGGAGAGTATGATATTCTTTCCTTTTCGCAAAATTTCAGTAAAAAACTTTTGGCAAAAACAAAATCGCAATATTGCGCCGGGCAACGGTCCGAAGTGCCGTCTCCTATATAGACGGTAAACTCGTCGTCTCCGCTGTTATTGATGATATGGTTGCGTTTGCAGTTCGCGCAATCTTTGCATTCCTCGTCCATAAACGGAAAAACAAGTTTTGCTTTGCTGCCGTCTTCAAGCCATGCGTTTGAAATAACTTTAATGTCATTCAATCCTTCGCGGCTCAGAATACGCTTTATGTACAAGTCAAAGCCGTCGCTAAGAACAAAAAGTTCATGCCCGTTTTGCCTGCAGTATTTTACAAATTCAGTAAATGTCTCGTCCATTTCAACCGAGTCTATAAAAGCCTTCAGTTGAGGATAATCCCATTCTTTAACCAAACCGAATAAGTTTGTCCAGTTTTCAAAAGCGGTAATTTTACCCTGCATCAGAGATTCCTGATACGGGTTTACCTCGTTGGCATTACCGAACTTTTGAAATATATTGTCACCCACATCAATTTTTGTAATAGTCCCATCAAAATCCACAAATATCTTGAACACTTTTTCTGTCGTCATCAAAAAACAAACCCTGTCTAATTTCGAATGAGATTTTCAAACAGCCCCGACTGCAAAAGCGGCAGGGCTGTTATGTGAATTTCCTATATAAAATATAATTTACCTGACCAAGACCATTTTTCTAACGTCAACAAAATCGCCGGCTTTAAGCCTGTAGAAATATATTCCGGCAGGAAGATTATCTGCATTGAAGGCAATTTTGTTTTCACCGGCTTCAAAATACTGGCCGGAAATTTCGCGTACCGTTTCCAGTTTGCTGTTATAAAACTCAAACGAAACGCGCATGGAAGCAGGCAGATAGAAACTGATTTCCGTAAAATCTGTAAATGGGTTAGGCGTGTTTTGCCCTAATATTATTTTTGAAGCAGAGGCAAAATAGTTAACCTGCGAAGCTTCCGACATAAAACTGTTCCCTTCCCTGTCGGTCACCTCAATGCGGTATGTCTGTACGCCGGATTCGCGTGGTTTTTCAGTCACCTCGTAGCTGTTAACGCCATATTTATTAACCGGTATGGTGGCAACCGTAACCCACTTGCCGTTTGTCAGGTCTCCATCTACAAGTTTTTGTACCGTAAATGTATTTGCAAAACTTTCGCTCGGATTATACCAGGATACCGAAACCGAATCGCGTACTATACGCGTCCTAAGCCCAATTGGCTGCTGTGTAACTCCCGAAGCGTTAAAAACTTTTTGGCCGTAAATTCCGTTCATTGAACCGCGCTTATCTTTAAATACTACAACAATGCCGTTATCGTTATCCGGCAAAACTGTAAGATAGCTTTTATCCGAATTTTTATATTTGGCAAGCGGCATACCAAGAGAATCCCACAGGAACTTACCTGCGCGGTTTATTTTCTGGCCATAAATATTAGCTTTTAAAGTATCGTTTCTTTTATCAACCCAGGCAATAAAAATTCCGTTTTTCTGGTCAACAACCATCTTTTGCCCGAACTGTTCTCCTTTCAGATTTAATACAGGCAGACCGTTTTCTTTCCAAAGCGGTTTGCCATCGTATCGGTATTTCTGTATAAAAATATCTTTATTGTGGCCGTAGTCGTTTGTCCAGCTCAAAAACAGCGCTGAATCGGCAACGGCAATATTAGGATTCAACTGGTTGCCTTTAATCTGAGCCGCGAGTTTACCGCCGCTGCCCCACATGCCTTTGCCTTTTATATTAACAAGCTGGTGCAATATGTCTTTTGATTTGCTTTGAGCCTGCCAGGCAATATAGACTGAATTCTGTTTTGTAAGCTGAGCTGTAAACGAGAGCACATTATTGTTTGAGGAAGAAATCTGATTCGGCGTTTTACCCCAGGTGTTTTTACCGTTCGAATCTATATGCTGACCAGCCACCTGCGATTTTCCCGAAGCGTTATCGAGCCAGAATAAAAATGCCCCGCCTCTTTCATCGGCTATTATGCAAATGGAATTGTTTCTTGAAGCAGACCTGTGTACCGTTATTCCTTCGGCTCTGTATTGTATATATCCGTTTTCGGATATTTTCTGCACAATAATTTTATACCCCTCGCCGGCCTTCTCTACAAATGCGGCAAAAACATTACCTGAAGAATCCGCGCTCACTGAATAGTCGTATATACTTTGTTTTCCTGTAAGCTGCAGACCCTGTTCGCTCCAGCCAAGGTTTCCATTACTAAAAATTCTTTGCACAACAAGATTTCCCTGCGGCTCGTTTGTATAATCTTTCCATATTACAATGGCCGAGTTCGCCAGGAATTTTACCGTTACAGGTTGTACTTTTTTTCCTGTAAGATCGCTTATGCTTTTACCTTCGCCTTTAAAAGCGGGTCTGCCGTATTTATCAATAAACTGGTAAAAAATATTTGCGGTGGTTCCTTTTTTCCCGTCTTCCCACACAAGAAAAAGTCCGCCATTTGAACTGTTAACTGCCGATATGTTTATCGGGTCTATTGTCTCGGTTGCAAGCCTTGTATTTGCAGCGGGGTCATTCACCCACTGCGCATTAAGAGACAATGAAGGCAAAACTACTGCGAGCAAAATTAAGAAAAAGCGGTAACCCGTAACTAAGCCCCTGCGGGAACCGTTCTGGTTACTGCTTTTTTTTATATTTATTCTATTCAATGTTAAAATCCTCATTAAATCTAACGCTTACTAATTTGGATATTCCCTCTTCCTGCATTGTTACGCCGTAAAGAGTCTCGGCAGCTTCCATTGTACGCTTGTTGTGCGTAATAACAATAAACTGCGTGTCTTTACTGAATTCCTTGATGATTTTTGTAAAACGGTCCACATTGGCATCGTCAAGCGGAGCGTCTATCTCATCAAGTATACAGAACGGACTCGGTTTTACCAGATAGATGGAAAACAACAAAGCAATTGCCGTTAATGTTTTTTCTCCTCCCGAAAGCAGCTCTATTGAGGTAGGTCTCTTCCCCTTCGGCTTTGCTATTATTTCAATCTTTCCTTCAAGCGGATCGGCATTTTCTTCAAGCTTTAAATCTGCTTCATCCCCTGGGTTAAACAGGCCTCTGAATATCCTTATGAAATGAGCGCGAATTACCTCAAAGGTTTCTAAAAAGAGCGTTTGCGCAGACGTATTGATTTCTTCAATTGTCTTGATAACATCCTTTTCAGACTCAATTAAGTCAGTCCGCTGTTTTTGCAGAAATTCGAGTCTTCCTTTTTCTTCTTCAAATTCGGAATATGATAAAAGGTTTATTGGCCCAAGCTGTTTTATTTGCTGCTTGAATGCGTGTACTTCTTCCGTCCGTTTCCTGAAATCGAACGTATCGTTGTCAGAAAATTCCTTATTCTCTATAGTAAGGGAATATGTTTCGTTTATATTGTTAATTAAGTTTTCTGTCTTTAAATTAAGTTCGTTTAGTTTTATTTCAGCGGAGTGAATAACATTCGCGGCTTCTTCCCGCTTTACGCGGAATTGGTTCTGCGATTTTTCAAGCTCCACTATCTGCGAACGTATCGAGCGGTATTGCGCGTCAAGTTCGCTTTCTTCCTTGGTAAGTTTCGTCTTTTCGTATTCGAGTTCATCCAAATCGAGTCTTATATCTTCTATATGCGAAGATAGCGATTCGCTTTCTTCGGCGGAAGATGTAATATCGTATTGACGTTTAGTAATGGACTTGTTGATGTTTACAATTGAATTTTCGCTTCTTTCAAGTTCATTTTCAAGATTTTTCTTCTCGCCAAGCAATCTTTCGTATTCAAGGTTAACCTGGTTTTGAGCTGCAAGCGTCTGGTTGTATTCGGCTTCCAACTCACGGAAATTCTTTTCAAGTTCTTCCCTTTCCAGATCGGCAACTCGTTTTTCTTCAAGCTGCTTTTCGAGCGAATCGTTTAATTTAATACGCTCGTTATCGTACCGGTTGGATTGGCTTGCAAGTTCCTGAAGTTCCGTATGAGCTTTTTCTATTTCATCCGAAGCTTTTTGTTTTTCAAATTCAAATTGGGCAATTTGTTTTTCAATATTTGCCAGATCGTTGACAAGAAGTTTTCCTTTATCCGAAAGAACTTTCAGATCAATTTCGTTCAACCGCTTTTCGACCTTGCCCATTTCTTCTTTAATTTTCTCAAGGTTAGCCTCCCGTTTTGGAAACTCATCCATAAGATTTTCAAGAATCTGCTTTCTGCCGAATAATGAGTCATCAAGCTTTGGAGCGGAACCGCCTTCAACAACTCCCGATGAATTTATAAAATCGCCATTTGTTGTAGTAAAATTAAAATCAGGGTATTTTTCGAACAAAGTAACGGCTCTTTCAAGCGAATCTACAATAGCTACTTTGTCCAGTATTCTTTTAAAGAACGGGCGCCATTTTTCTTCCGTTTCAACAAAATTCTCAGCCCAGCCAATAAATCCCTCTTCTTTCTGGAGTTTTTTAATATTCTGCTTAGTTAAAAACTTTACCACTTTTTGGCTGAATGTTCTTTTGCGCGTGGTTCTTAAGCCCATTACATAAAAAGACGCCTTACCTATATCGTGGTTTTTAAGATATTTTATTCCACTCTGTAAATCATCAATGGATTCCACAAGAAGATTATTCAAATTGGTTTTAAGTGCGGCTTCTATTGCAAAACGGTATTCCTCGGATGAATTTCCTATATGGGCTAATAAGGTTTTTTCTCCCGCCAGCCAGTCATTATTTTCGAGCAGGGCTTTTGCGCCTTTCGAAACGCCCTCAAGGTTATCTATAAGTCCTTTTATAAAGCTTATTTTATCTTTAAGACTATTTATTATAGTCCGTTCTTCAAGCTCCTGTCCCTTCCAATCGTTTAACGATTTTTCGAGACCTTCCTTTTCTTTCTGCTTTTGAGAATATAATTCTTCGGCTTCGGCAAGCTTTTCTTCAATTTCTGTTTTTTCGTTTGTAAGTTCTTCAAGGTAACCAACCGTTTTTGCAATGTGCCCTGTCAAGGATTGTATTTTATCGTTAATTTTCTGGATTGCCGCATTTGCAGTGTTTAACGATTTTTCAATATTTTTCAAATCGTTTTCGCGGTTGTTAATTTCCTTAAATTTCTCAATCATTTGTTCCGATTGAGCTTTTAGATAATCTCTTTTTTCTGTTAATACGCCGGCATTTTTTACCACGTCTTCGGCGCGTTGAACTTTTTCTTCTTCCTTGGCAACTATGCGCCCGGCTGTCTGGGTTATTTTATCCTTATTTTCAACAATAAGGTCCTCGTTTTCTTCAAGCTGGTATTTAAGTTCCTCAAGTTCCTGTTTGAAGCGTTCTATATTACGCTCAAGCGCTTTTTTTCTCTCTTCGGATACGGATATATTCTGTTGAATGCCATGTATTTTATCCGTCTGAAATGATATTTCCGTACGTTTGTTTTTCAACTTAGCTTCAGAATCGGCCGATTGAAGTTTCAACCCGCGCAATTCATCTTCCAGCTTTGTCAGTTCCGATTCAAGTTCAATCTTTAACTTGAATTTTTCTTCTTTCAGCTCTTTGTTTTCCGCCTTTTGAGAATTGAACAAAGCCATTTCCCGTTCGGCAAGTTCAAGTTCAAGCTCCCTTAAGGTAGTTGATATTTTATTATACTTATCCGCTTTTTTTGCCTGACGCTCAAGCGAATTAACTTTTTTTTCAACTTCCGAAACAATATCGTTAACGCGGGTAAGGTCGGCTTTAACTTCATCAAGTTTTTTTAACGCAAGGCGTCTTCTCAGCTTATATTTGTTAACGCCGGCGGCTTCCTCAAAAAGGATACGTCTTTCATCAGCCTTGCTGCTAAGAATGGTTTCAATCATTTTCAATTCAATAACGGAATAAGCGTTTGCGCCTATACCGGTATCCATAAAAAGATTGGTAATATCTTTTAAGCGGCATATATTTTTATTCAACAAATATTCGCTTTCGCCCGAACGGAATATTCTTCTTGTTATTGTAACCGATGAATACTCGGTAGGCAAAATGCCTTTGTTGTTTTCAATGGAAAGCGAAACCTCCGCCATGCCCATGGGCTTGCGGTTCGATGTTCCGTTAAAAATAACATTTTCCATTTTATCGCTTCGCAAAGTGCCGCTCTTCTGTTCGCCAAGGCACCAGCGGATTGCATCGACTATATTCGTTTTTCCACAACCGTTAGGACCAACAATGGAAGTAACACCCGGATTGAATGACACTTCTGTTTTTTGGGCAAACGATTTAAAGCCTAATATTTCAAGTTTTGATAAATACAATATTTCTCTCTAAATGCTTAACAATGTTTGAGATAAAAAAGCAGGTAATCCACAGTGGAATTGCTGACCTGGAAATAGAACAATATTCCGCCTACAACCGCCAACATAAACAAAAAGCCGTAGAAATATACCTTTGAGGCAGAAACGTCAAAAATCACATAGATACCTTTAATTAAACGGTAGCAAATCCAGATTGTAAATAATGCCAACCCTATAAAAATGTATTGGTTCCCTATATTCATGTTTAGAACCCGGAATAATACCAGCCCAACCGGTATTAACAGGGTTAGAGGAAGGAATGACCAGATAACCGCGTAATAAGAAGTTACCATATAAACTCTTACTTTAACAAAAAACGAAACGCTTTTAACTGTAAACACAATAAACATTATAGCCGCAAACGAAATTATAGTAAGCCCTATTAAAGACGCCAATGGATGCCATGCGAGATAACTGAACAGAGTTATCATTTTTTCGCTTCCGAAAGCTATTAATATTTTTTCGAGTTTTATGTCTTCTTTAAAGTAGAATAAAAGATTTGAAAGCAGCAACGCCGATATTGCCGAACATAATACCGCCAGAAATGAAGTGTATATGCTGGACATTATTCGCATGTCGCGTATATCGGAATAAAAATTATACGGACGCAGCAAAGCCCTTAAAGCGTCTTCCCTGAACTTGCGGCCTGAATTAAACAGTACGCCCAGCAACAGAGCAAGTACCAAACCAAACACAATAAATACCATGGGGGCTTCATCTTTTTTGCTTCCAATTGGAATTGTCACTTTTTCCGTGTTGTGAAGCTTTGAATAGATTACCTTGTAAGCAAGCCTGTCCGTCTGTCTGTCTTCTCCTAAAATTCCAATCCTGTATACTTTATCAGGATCGTAACCGGTAAGTACGGATGCGCAGGAGCCGCGGTAATCGAACATGGTATTGATAAAATAGCCGCTGAGCGGGTAGTTTTCGGAATAGTCAATTAAATCGTTAAAGTATTTTGCCTGAGCTTCGTATGTATGTTCATTAGTATAACCGTTGCTTGAACCAAGGTTTGCAACATAGGTCGCCTCGCTTATAAATACCCTGCCGGTTCCAAGGCGGTTTTGCAGATCATCAAATCCGTTATTGTTGCTTATTGCAGCATTGAACAATTCAACGCCATATAAATCCAGTCCGTCAACTTCCTGTATGTTTTCGTTGGCAAACGAAGCGTATGTGATTCTGTATAACTCCGATTTAATTATCTTGTTCATCTCGGATATAAAAGACAGATGATCGGGATAGTTGCCTTGATATGAGCTGCCCAAACCGATTGCCGCTATTGCTGAAAAATTGTGATAGGATTTAACAAACTGATTCACAAAAATGCGGCTTCGGGCCATAAAATTTTCGGAAGAAATAATTTTACCGGGAATTGAGTTGAAGGGAAGTTCAACAAAAGCCATAAGTCCAAGCTTTTCGCATAATTCCAGATAGTAAGGATGCGGCAAATATTTAGGAAAACGAACTGCGTTAAATCCAAGATCTTTTATCATCCTGAGATCAGCTTCCATTTTATCGTAATTCATCATTCCGCCGTATTGTTCGTTAGACGGAAAGTAAGTAACGCCCTTTAACAAACACGGCGAACCGTTTAGGAACATTCCGTCTTTTCTCGCTTCAAGAGAGTAAAAAGATATTGGGCTATTTGCAACATCAATAAGCGTTTCACCGCGGTATAACTCTATTCTTAATGTATACGAAACAGGACTGTTTACCGACCACAAATTGGGCGAAAACACTTCGAACGCGCTTGATACCTGCTTCTCTTTGTTAGCATTTATACTGAACGAAACCGCTTCGGAAGCTATTGAATTGCCTATTGTTTGCGAGATTACGGAATAGCGAAGGGTAAAATTATTAGCTGCTGAAGTTGTGTCGTTTGAGCGGTGCGGTGAATTGTTTTCTATTCTGTTGGTTATAAATACTTTTGCCTTACTAAGATTTTCGGACATCTGGTAGGCAAAGCGAAAATCGGAAATTGAAATATCGGGCATAACCTGTAAATATACATCCCTGAAAATTCCGCCAAGCTCAATTGGGAAAAGGAAACGTTGTTTTACAGGAATTGTATTTTCGGCATCGATATTATAATTTAATCTTACGGATAAAAGGTTGCTGTGTTTATAGGATAAAATATCTTTAGGCAAGTCTACCACGAAAGGGAAATTACCCCCCGTATGCTGATAGATGATTACGTTGTTCAGCGAAATATCCGCAGAATAATTTATTCCCAGGAAGAATAGCTTTAGCTTGTGGTTTTGAACTTGTTCCTGTGTTAACGAGAAATACTTTTCGAAAGAGTACTCGCCTTTATCCTGAAACCCGGCAGGAATTGAGACATAGCCCTTTTCCTTACCATTGTACTTGCCCGCAACCCAATTGCCGTTTAACGGAATAAAATAACGCGTCCGTGAAGCGCCAAAAAATTGCGCTTTATTAAAATCCAAATTATAGTTAGATAATTCCCTGAATACTACCTGGCCATTAACAGCTGGGATTGAAATTGAAAGCAACACACACAATACTAAAAACGCAAACTTGATACTTCGCATCCCTTAATAAGTCCTATATTTCGCAAATAAAAGATTAAATATAGTAAAATTTGAGTGGCATTTCAATACAAAACTTAGAGCGGGCAGGTATTTATGGCCTTAAATGAACAGATTTAACTAATTGTTATACAATAAGTTAACAAAACGTCAAAATAGCCTTTAACTTTCGTCTCCTTCCGGGAGGCTCTTTTTGGCTTTAGCGCCCAATTCTTTCAGCTTTTCCACCTGATTTATAAGGTTCCCCCTTCCTTCTTTTATCTGCCCCATTGCCGTATCAAAACTCTTTTTTGTCTTTTCAATTGATTCGCCAAGAGACTTTAGCGTTTCGGCAAGCGTTACAAACTTATCGTACAATTGACCGCCGCGTTCGGCTATTTCCATAGCGTTTTTATTTTGACTATCCCTTCTCCAAAGATCTTGTATCAGTTTTAAAGCGGCTATCAGGTTCGTGGGGCTTATCAGCAGCACTCTTTTTGAATAAGCATAATTCCACAACTCGGCATCTTTCCGCATGGCTATAAAATATGCAGGTTCAATTGGAATAAACATCATCACAAATTCGGGCGAAGCAACATATTCGTTGTAATCTTTTTTACTAAGTTCATCTATATGGCTTCTTACAGATTTTATATGCGCGGTAAGGTGCAGCTCCTGTTCGGCGGGGTCTTCGGAAGCGCAGTACCTTTCATAACTCGTAAGAGATACTTTCGAATCCACAATTATCTTTTTCCCGTCAGGATAATTTACAATAACATCCGGTCTTAGGCGTTCTCCCGATTCGTTTTTAACAGGCGCGCCATCCTTATCGGTAAGATACTTTTGCGTTTCGTATTCACGCCCCTTTGTAAGCCCGGAGCTTTCAAGAATATTCTCAAGAATCATTTCGCCCCAATCCCCCTGTTTCTTGCTATCCCCTTTAAGCGCTCTTGTAAGGTTGTTGGCGTCTTCGCTGATTTTTACATTCAACTCAACAAGCGATTTTATTTTTTCTTCAAGCGAAAATCTTTGCTTCGATTCCTTGTCGTAAGTTTCTTCCACCTTACGTTTAAACTCATCAATATTTTTACCAAGCGGATTTAGTATGCGTTCTATATTTATCTGGTTTGTCTCAGTGAATTTTTTACTTTTCTCTTCAAGTATCTGGTTGGCAAGCACTTTAAACTCATTACCAAAACGAGCGCTTATTTCCTCATATTCTTTTTTTTGCCGGTCAAGCTTTTCTTTCAAAAAGTTATTTTCGGTTTGAATAGAAGAAAATTTCGCTATCAGGTTTGTAAATTCATTCCTCCGTTTTTCAGCTTCGCTTTTTAATTCTAAAAGCTGTTGCGCAAGTTCCTCTCTCATTTTTGCGGAATAAGCTGCTTCGGGTTTATTCTTAAACCACATCACAACAATACCGGCAATCAGTCCGGCAATAAAAATAACCACTTCAATCAGCATAACTGCAATTAACCTATTATTTGCTCCTTACGGAAAAGAAAAGATATATGACCACAGCCGCGCTTCCAACAGCAACAACCGGCTCAAGCAAACTCGCAAAGAAAGGTTCGGCGGGAATTTCTCCCTGCGTAAACGGGAAAGACGCGCATTCGGCTTTTTTTATGCTATCGTACTCTACCGTATCCCTGCTGGAATACTCAAAGTTCCCCGTTACTGGAACTGCGGAATACTGAATATAATTTCCCTTTAAGCTGCAAAACCTTTCCACGCAATACGTCCCCAGGAACCCCTTCCTGAACATATTATCGTACTTGACTTTCACTTCCGAAAGAGCATAGCCTAATTTCAGACTGCCGGCCGTATCAACAATTTTTACCCCGTTTTTTATAAACGCGGCGGCGGCCTGGTTTGCCAAAACATTAAGCTGTGGCGGCAGGTTTTTTTCGATTGTTATTACTTTGTTTTGAAGTGAATTGTGTTTTATGATAAACGCGGCAGAAGAATCAACCATTTTGTTGAACAATTCCATGTTTGAAGGACTTTGCGCGTACCCCATAACAGCGGTCATTAAAACAACTATACAGCCAAACAGGAGGTTCTTCATTTTTCTTTTCAGATTATCTTTAGATTATGATACCAGTTGAATTATATTTACCGGTCGCGTGAATTAAATAATGTGATAAATCCGAATTCCCATTAGAAGGGACGCCGCTTGCGGCGGAGGATGTTGTCTCAATAATAATTAAAACCGGATTTTAAAGTTATGGTTACTTCAGACAACATATTTATCTGTTCTTCCTAAATCAATTCACACAATTATTTAAATATTTATAAATATTTAAACAAAAACAACGGCATTTGTATTATTCTAAATTGTAATATAAGATAATTTTAATAATTCCCCCAATTATATGTTGAAAATCCGAATAGGAATTAACAGGATAAAAAGACGTAAAGCGGTTGATTTTCTTATCCGGTTAATCTTTTAATCCTGCTAATTCCATACAACCTATCTTCTTGAATAAGACAGCTCTTCAAGTCTTTTAATTCTTTCTTCCAACGGAGGATGAGTAGAAAACAACCCCATCAATCCGCCGCCATGTAAAGGGTTAACAATAAACATGTGAGCCGTAGCCGGTTTTGGATCGGGGTCGGGCATAATCTCGTTTGCCTGTGTAAGCTTTCTTAATGCGGAAGCAAGAGACAAGGGGTTGCCGCATATTTCCGAGCCGCCTTTATCGGCATCATACTCCCGCGAACGTGAAATTGCCAGTTGTATTAATGTTGCGGCAATAGGGGCAACAATCATTAAAAAGAGAGAGCCCAAAGCTCCACCGTCATCATCATCGCGATTACTGCGCCCGCCGAACATTGCGGCCCATCCGGCCATTTGCGCAACGTAAGTAATTGTACCAACAATTGTAGCGGCTATCGTTCCAATTAAAATATCGCGGTGCTTAACATGGGCAAGCTCATGCCCCAAAACACCGGCAAGTTCTTCATCAGTTAAAATTCTTAAAATTCCCGTATGAACAGCAACAGCCGCGTTTTGAGGATTCCTTCCCGTTGCAAAAGCATTGGGAGTAGGGTTGTCAATAACATAAACGCGGGGCATAGGCAGCCCGGCATTTTTAGAAAGCTCCTCAACAAGTCCGTATAATTTTGGCGCCGAAGAAGCGTCCACCTGTTTTGCGCCATACATGGCAAGTACTATTTTATCAGAAAACCAATAAGAACCGAAATTCATTACCAATGAAAAGACCAAAGCTATCGTCATTCCGCGCGAACCGCCAATCAGGTTCCCCACAAAAAGGAACAAGACCATCATCAAAGCCATTAAAAATGTTGTTTTAAGCGTATTCATATTTGTAATCTCCAAGCATTTTACCGTAATATATAAAACGCAAAAAGTGAAATCAATGTGATTTCACTTCCCGCATAAAAACGCCCCCATAGCCCCAAAGGCTAAGTTCTCATATTATTTATTCTTTCTTACAAACTCAATTCTATCCTGTAATTGTTTAACCGGAGTTAAAAGTTTATTCTTGCCGTACAAGGCATCTTTTCTGTTGGTAAACACAAGCTCGTAATCTTTGCTCATAATAATGGCCTCTTCGGGACACACATCTTCGCAAAAGCCGCAAAATATACAGCGCAGCATATTAATCTCAAATTTCTCAGGATAGCGTTCCTTTTCGCGCTCAGTTTCAGCAGCCTGAACTTCAATAGCCAAAGACGGGCATATCCTTGAACATAATCCGCAGGCTACGCATCTTTCTTCTCCGTTTTCTTCCTGAACAAGAACAGGTCTGCCTCTGTAAGAACCGGTAGGTTCAAATTTAACCTCAGGGTACTGCATTGTAACCTTTGGCCTGAACATCATTTTAAATGTTAAGCCCAACCCTTTTACAATTTCGGGAATATAGGCGTTTTCGGCCAAAGTAAAATCTTTTTTTCTTTTCTTAACTGACATCTAAGCTCCGCGAATTATATCTTAAAAATCATTATCAAGGCGGCCACCCAAATAATGTTAAAAAGAGAAAGAGGGAACATCACTTTCCAGCCAAGATTCATCAACTGGTCGTATCTGAATCTGGGGATGCTCCACCTTACCCAAATAAAGAAAAACAGCATAAAACCCATTTTAACAAAAAAGCTCAGTACCTGTAACGATATTGTAACAGCCGGAGCAAGCTTTAAAGTTTCAAGGAACGGCACCTGCCAGCCGCCAAGGTAAAGCGTAACAATAAGCGCGCTGCTTATTATCATATTGGCGTATTCCGCAAGAAAAAAGCCCGCGAACTTCATACTGCTGTATTCCGTATGGTACCCGCCAACAAGTTCCGGTTCCGCTTCGGGCAAATCGAACGGAAGCCTGTTTGTTTCGGCAAAAGCGGCAACAACAAAAGTTATAAAGCCAAAAGGCTGAATAAACGCGTTCCACATCAAACCGTGCTGCGCTTCAACAATTGCAATAGGCCTTAAGGATTCGGCCAGTAAAACAACGCCGCCAATGGAAAAGCCCATTGATATTTCATAAGATATCATTTGCGCGGCTGAACGCACGCCGCCAAGCAGCGAATATTTGCTTCCGGAAGACCATCCGGCAAATGTAATTGCATAGACGCTTAGTGACGTTAACGCAAGGACATATAAAATTCCAATATTAACATCGGCAACAACCAATTGTATCTGTCGCCCCCAAAGCGTAATTGTAGGACCCGCGGGCAATACCGCGTAAGTGGCAAACGAAACAAACAACGCAATCATGGGTGCAAGCGCATGTATTTTTCTGTTGGCTTTATCGGGAACAATATCTTCCTTAAACAATAGTTTAAATACATCGGCAAAAGGCTGAAGTAAACCCAGAGGACCAACCCTGTTGGGGCCAATTCTGTTCTGTATCCACGCGCTTATTTTTCTTTCAAAATATACAAGATAGGATACGGTTAATAAAATAATCGTCAGGATAACTATTATTTTGATTATCGCTATTAATATTACTATAGCAATTTCTGGTAATACCATAAAAAATAATCTCTCCGCTTTATGCTTTTACACTTGTTACGGTTAACTGTTTTTTTATTAATACTCCGGAGGTTCCAAGTTCGTCGTAATCGAGCCCGGCAAATTCCGGAATTGTCTGCGCCATTTCGTCAAAAACTTCGTCAGCCGTTGTGTGTTTAATTTTGTGCCCAATAACACCGGCCATGGCCGCAATAATACGCCACGAGGAACGGGAATCTCTTTTCTTGTTATTTGCCCACGAATCGAACCGGGTTCCGAATTTATCGAGCCTGCTTTGAGCAAGTCCGTCAAGACTGCGGTCAATATCTTCTGTAACCACAGCTGTTCTTATTACCTGTACGCGTCCTTCGCAATTAACAAAGGTACCGTATTTTTCGGCATAAGAAGAAGCCGGAAATATAACATCGGCATGTTCTGTTGTTTTATTAAAATTAACCGAATGAACTATTAAAAACTCAAGCTTGCTGAAAACACTTTCCAGTTCGGGGCGCGCGGAAATAATATCATCTTCAAGTAGATAAACAGCTTTAATTTTACCTTCCTTAATTTTACTGATAATTCCGTTAAAATCCAGTCCGCCCTTTACAGGCAGTACGCCGGAAAGCTCCGCCCCCAACGCATTGGGAGTTTTGTCTTCATTTATTAAAATCTTGTCACACTCGCCATGTTTTATATGGCGCATAAAATCTATATTTTTAACGCCCCAGAAAGCCTTCGCAAATTTTGCAAACACATAATTATCCTCGTTAGTAGCAAAAGCCGAACCAATAAAGGCTATTTCATCTTTATTGAACGCTTTAAGCTCCGAAAGAGCCGCGGCAATAGCTTCATCCCAGCCTGTTTTAATCAGACGGTTTTCTCGTTTTATATAAGGCCCGTCAACACGGCTTTCGTCATTTACAAATTTAAATGTATCAAGTCTTCCTTTATCGCACATCCAGTAACTGTTTACATTTTCATTAAACCGAGGAGTTATTCTCAAAATCTCATTATTGCGTACCCATACATCCGTATTGCACCCACGTGAACATCCCGTACAAACGGATTTTGTTGCAGACATATCCCACACTCTCGATTTGAATCTGAAATCTCTGCTGGTTAATGCGCCAACTGGACAAATATCCGTAACATTTAACGAATATGGATTATCGAGCTGTTTACCAGGGTAAGTGGAAATTGTAACTTTATCTCCCCGCTGAACAAAAGTCAATTGCTTTTGGCCGGCAATTTCATCGCAAAACCGAATACATCTTGAGCAGGAAATACATCTTTCCCCATCGAACATTACATTTGGGCCAAGGGGAACCCGCTTCTGTTTGTGGTTCTTCTCTTCCGAAAAGCGGCTCTCGCCCACACTATGGGCAAAAGCATACTCCTGTAATTTGCACTCGCCCGCTTCATCGCATATAGGGCAGTCCAGCGGGTGATTAATCAGTATGAATTCCATAACTGCGTTACGGGCTTTAACGGTTTTTTCGGAATTAGGCCAAACAACCATACCATCGGCAGCAAGAGTAGAACAGGCTATTACAAGTTTAGGCATTTTTTCCACTTCAACAAGGCACATACGGCAATTGCCCGATACGGAGAGTTTTGGATGCCAGCAAAAATGCGGTATATCTATTCCGTTTTCTTCAGCAACCTGTATAATCGTCTGCCCTTGTTTAAACTCTAACTCTTTTCCATCTATTACTATTTTAGGCATTTACATTAACCTTTATCTGGTTTTAGTTGGATCTTTGTATAACTTTCAAAAACTCACTATAATTATAAGGGGTTTTAACACAAAATGAAAGGTTAAAACCCCATATTTAAACTACTAAAAAAAACCGAATATTGAACTTTAAATTCTCAATTCGTTTTAGAACTTAAATCTTTACTTTAGAATAGAATCAACATCGTGGTATTCATAACCGAACGCGTCAGCTACACCCTTGAATGTGATTTTACCATCAATAATATTAAGTCCCGATTTCAAATCGTTGTTCTGTTTGATAGCGTCTGCATAGCCTTTGTTGGCAATTTCAACAGCATAAGGCAATGTAGCGTAATCAAGAGCCAAAGAAGATGTAAACGGAACAGCGCCAGGCATATTGGCTACGCAATAATGAACAACGCCGTCAATTACGTATGTCGGGTTGTCGTGTGTAGTCGGTTTGCATGTTTCAATACATCCGCCCTGATCAACAGCAACGTCAACAACAACAGAACCTTCTTTCATTGTAGGAAGCATGTCTCTTGTAACCAATTTAGGAGTTTTAGCGCCAGGAATCAATACGGAACCGATAACAAGATCTGCGCCTTTAACAGCTTCTCTAATATTGTATTCATCCGAATACATGGTTGCGATATTCTTAGGCAAAACATCATCAAGATAACGGAGTCTGTACAAGTTGTTATCAAAAATTGTAACTTTTGCGCCTAAACCGGCTGCAACTTTAGCAGCGTTGGTACCAACCATTCCACCACCTAAAACAATAACACTGGCCGGTCCGGTTCCCGGAACGCCTGCCAAAAGTACGCCTCTTCCGCCGTAAACTTTTTCGAGGTATTTAGCGCCTTCCTGTGGAGCCATTCTGCCTGCTACTTCACTCATAGGAATCAATAAAGGCAAAGAGCGGTCGGCTTTCTGAACTGTTTCGTAAGCAATTGCAATGCTTTTCGATTTAACAATCGCGTCTGTAAGTTCTTTGTTTGCTGCAAAGTGGAAGTATGTAAACAAGATCTGGCCTTCTCTTATAAGGTCATATTCTTTACTTACAGGTTCTTTAACTTTAATAATCATTTCTGCGTTTTGGAATACTTCAGCAGCAGTAGCAACCATTTCCGCACCGGCTTTTACATATTCTTCGTTAGAGAAACCGCTTCCTATACCAGCGTTCTTTTCAATTATCACTTTGTGACCGTTCTGTACCAAAGTTTTTACTCCGGCAGGAATAACGGCAACTCTGTTTTCGTTGTTTTTTATTTCTTTTGGAACACCTATTAACATAATTAACCTCTCTAATTTTATTATATTTTTTGCCTTTACTCGGCAATTTTTACATTTGTTTTTTGCGATTTAATTAAAATTTTCTGCATTGTGTTTTCATCCGCAAGTTCGTTTGCAATTTCCGTTATGTCGTTTACGGAAACCTTTTCAACATCGCTTATGGATTCCTCCGCAGTTATCACTTTATTAAAATATATCTCCGATTGTGTCATGCGTATCATTCTGTTGGAAGTATTTTCAAGGCCAAGTATTATGCTCCCTTTTATGGATTCCTTTGCCTTGGATAGTTCCTTTTCCGAAACTTTTTTCTCCCTTATTTTCTTCAGTTCTTTATAAATAATGGATAAGGCCTTATCCATCATTTTTTCGTTGGTGGAAAGATAAACGCCGAATGTTGAAATATCCTTGAATGAATTTAGAAATGAATTGACCTGGTATGCTATTCCGTTTTTTTCTCTTACCGCCTGAAATAATCTTGAACTGCTCCCCTCCCCTAAAATCTGACTGAATACCGCCGCGGCTGTCCTTTTTTTATCTTTGTATCCGTAAGTCGGTTTCCCCAGTATGGCGTGTACCTGCTGAATGTCTTTTGCTATGGTTTTCGCCGCGTATTTGTTTTTTCTAAGACCGACCGCTTTCCTTTTTACGTCAGATTTGCCAAAATTCTTATTAATATATTTTTCCGCCAAACGAACAAGCTGTTCATGTTCAACAGCCCCCGAAGCGCCTATGACAAGTTTGTTAAAACCGTATTTCCCTGCCATGTATTTATTTAAATCTTCCGGCGTAAAACCGCTTATATTATTTTCGGTGCCTATTATAGGCAGCGTCAACGAATTTCCCTTAAATACCAATCCTTCAAATTCATCAAAAATCAATTCTTCAGGATTGTCTTCAATATCATACAATTCGTCAATAACAACACTTGCTTCTTTCTTAATTTCAGAAGGTTTAAATGCGGGATATTGAACCATATCTGCAAGCACATCAAAAGTCTTTTCAATATGAGACCCTAAACCTCTTCCATAATAACAGGTATGTTCTTTTGAAGTAAAGGCATTAAGATACCCTCCGCACGCTTCAATTTCGTTAGCTATCTGCAGGGCGCTCCTTTTTTGAGTTCCCTTAAATAACATATGTTCTATGAAGTGCGTTATACCGTTATTTGAAGCTGTTTCGTCTCGTGAACCTACGTCGAACCAAAAACCTAATGAAAACGACTTAAGATAAGGAACACTTTCAGAAATTATCTTTATTCCACTTGGAAGGATTGTCTTTTTAAATTGACTCAAAAATTAACGTTTCCAATAAAGTGATAAAATTTCCTTATCAAATATAGATAAATGGCCTTATCGAGTCAAGGAAGAGATGAACGCCATTGATAAGAATATAATTGCCCCAATATCAACTATTTGCTAAATTAATAATAAATATTTGTTAATTTTCCTTATTGAGCCATGCCAAACTCATTAGAGGTTCTTTTTGCTGAAAAATTTGAGAGAGAGTATAATACAGCAGGCAGTTACCCAAGCTTGTTCGAATGTAGTGATGGAGCTCGATATGTTGTTAAGCATTCTCAGCTTGGAAGAAATTTTCATCATTTGATTAATGAATTCATTGCAGCAAAAATCTTAAAATTAACTAAAATTCCAAGCCCGGATTTTGCATTAATTGAAATTAATGACGAAATTATCCCCGATGATTATTATTTTGAACGAGGAAAACCATTAGGATTATGCTTTGGGTCAAAATATATTAATCAACTGCAATCAGTAAATAATATTCAAGATATTAAAAACGCACTTCATCATTATAAAAGGAAGAAGGAAAACATCCCAACGCTGAGAAATTTTCTCGAAATTTGCGCTTTTGATATTTGGCTTCGAAATGATGACAGAACACCAAATAATCCTAATTTATTACGTAGTTTATGTGGAAAAGAATTTCAATTGATTGCTATTGACCATTCATGTATTTTTGCTTCACTTGATTACAATAATTTAGAAAAAGAAGCCGAAGAAATACCTCCAATTGAAAGCACTTTGATTGACAAGGATTTATTTCAGGACTTATATAATAAATTTGGTTTAATAGTAGATTGGATGGTTGAAGAAGTTTGTAAAGATCTTTCAAATTGTTTGGATTCTCAAATTAAGGATATAATTTCTTCCATCCCCCAGAACTGGAGAATTTCTCAAGTTTCAAAGAACGAAATTTATCAATTTATTGTTGGTAGGAAAAGAAAGATATATAACCATTTTAAGAATTTATTAGAACAAACAGGGTGCTAAAATGAAAGCTGTTTTATCCATCATAAAATACTATCCTGATACCCAAAGGGATGATAACTTCGGTGTTGGGTTAATTATTGCGGACGATTCTAATAATTTTTCGAAAGTGAAAATTTCCAATGAGAGGATAAAAAGGATTAATAAAACTTTTGGAATAAAGAAAAACGAATTAATGGAGCTGGCAGTAAAAGAATACTCTGCACAGAAATTTAATTTTCAAAACCTGAAGTATTTATCTGCATACGAAAACGGAATAATCCGCTTCTCTTACCCCGGTATTATTGTAACAGATAATTTAGAACTGAAGTTTGACGAATTATATGCCAAATATATATCGGATAATAATGAAAATACTTCACATGCAGTGCTTAAAGCTCCTGTAACTAAGAATACCAACTCAAATATTAAGTTTCAGCAAAGATTAAAGAACAATTCCTTTCTTAACGAAAGGTTGGATATAGGGTATAGCTTTAAGAATACACCATTAAGTGGATTTTTATTTAATACACAACACATAGATTTTATTGGTGGTAATGGGAAAATATTCAGTGGGAATATATTAAATCTTGCTCAAAAGGATGAACAAATTTCAGCAAGCTTCTCAAATTCAATAACGATATTCGAAGCACTGAAAAAACACTTTATTAAAAAATTTGAGCCGGAAGAGTGTAAATTTTTAATCTTAAAAGAACAAGCGGACGATCCGGATAAAGCTGATTACATGGATAAGTTATTTCTATGGCACAAAACCGTTGGCTATGGAATTTCAATTAAGACTTCATTTGAGGAATTTGAGAAAGATATATTACGCTCCGTAGAAAGTAAAAATATCATAAAATTTGAAGATTGGTTTAGAACAGAATAAACTTTTTATCCCCTTTGCCTAAGCACTTCAAACAGCAATATGCCGGTGGCAACGGAAACATTAAGGGATTGCAGCTCGCCTTTCATTGGAATACGAATCAGGAAATCGCATTTTTCTGCTGTCAATCTTCTGATCCCTTTTTCTTCATTCCCCACTACCAAGGCAACAGGAGTTTTATAATCCACACTGGTATATGGAATGGAATCCTGCAAAGTTGAACCGGCAATCCAGAAGCCTTCTTTTTTTATCCTGTCCAAAGCCTGGCTTAAATTATTTACAAAACAAACCTTTAGGTGATTTACCGCGCCGGCCGATGTTTTATATACAGTGTCGTTTATTGGAGCAGAGTTATGCCGTGTTATTACAACTCCGTCAACTCCGGAACACTCCGCCGAACGGAGAATTGCGCCAAGGTTATGCGTATCCTGTATTGTGTCGAGCACAAGCAGGAGTGGATATTTTTTTTGTTTGGCGGATTCAAGAATCTCATCAAGCGTGTAGTTCTTTTCTTCGCTTAAAAAGGCTATTATGCCTTGCGTATTAGGCTGATTAGTAAATTTCGAAAATTTATCGGCAGGAACCTCGCTGATGCCAAGCCCCTTGTGTCTTGCAATTTTTTTAATTTCCTCAATAATTTCGCCGCGCTGACCGTAAAGAAGATAAATTTTACTTATGGCCTCGCCCGATTTTATTGCTTCGAGTACCGGTTTGCGCCCTATTATGCTTTTCATTTTTCCTTACCGCGTTTTGCTTTCACTTCCGCTTTAACCAAAACAGGAGGCACATATTTCTTCTCTATAAGCTGAGGATTTTTTTTGAAGTAATATAATTTATATCCGCCCAAAGCTATTAGAAGCAACGAAATAAGCTGGGCCTCGCTAAGTCCGAACAAAAGCGAAGGATTAAGCCTTATAAACTCAACAAGAAACCTTGCCACACCCGAAAGTATCAGGTAAATCATAAAAAGCTTTCCATCTATCCACTCGTTTTTACGAAGTTTCCACAATATGGAAAAGATTATGACAGCAACTATAAACTCATATATGGGCGTAGGATGCAAGGGAGTGTTATCGGGAACAATTCCGTTTGGAAAATTTTTGGCAATTGGAGTATTTAAAAACATTGCCGAAGGAGGCACTGTGCCTTTTGAGTAATCAGTTCCCCAAGGCAGACTTGTAGGAATACCGTAGTCCCCATCCCCTGCCAAATGGCAGCCGATGCGGCCAATGCCATACGCCAAAGCAAGCGCCGGAGCGGCAAGATCGCCAATAACAAGAAAAGGGATTTTCTTCTTTTTTAAGTAAATAAACAGGACGAAAATAGTCAGTAAAAGCCCGCCGTAAAATGTAAGTCCCCCGGCGTTAAAAATCATATCAACAGGGTGCTGGATGAAAGCGTCCCAATTTTCAAAGAGATGAAATAGTTTTGAACCCGCTATCCCACATACAATGGCAATTAAGGTAACTTCGGTTGCAAGGTTCTGGTCTAATTTTTTCCTTGCAAATTCCTTGGTAAGAATATAGCTGGATACAATAAAGGCAATACCCAGCATAAGTCCGTAGCCATGAACTGTAAACGGGCCTATCTTAAATATCTCGGGATACATTAAAAAACTTCCTTAATCTGAAAATGAAAAATTTTCTGCCGCCACCATAAATTCGCAAAATTTCTTATTGTTTTTCTTTTGCGGCAAAAACTCATCGGCCAGTATAATTTCTTTTTTATATATATTAAAGTCAAAAACAGCAGAGTTAACGCTGCCATCCTGTTTAATAATATTGACCGTGTGCTTGCCAAAAAGTTCCTCAAAATACAATTCCGCTTTAGCCGGCTGCACAATGGCATAATAGGACTGCTGGGTATTCAGTCCAAGTATGCTTATATCAATAATGTTTTTCGTTTTTTTTACGTCTGTGGTTATAACGTAATTCAGTACGGTAAACTCTTTTATGGTTTCAAGCGAAATGTTACAAGTTTGTTTTCTTAAAACCTTATCGAAGTTGAAATATGCCTTGCAGATATATTCTATCTTCCCTTCTTTTTGCGAAGGGATAGAATTCAATAAAGCTTCCGTTGTCTTCTTTCTGGTTTTAGGGATTTTAGGAACCTCAACTGGATTTTTTAATGGCATTTATTTCCCTATTAAATTTTTAATCTCGGCAACTAAATTATCCAACGATATTAACTGCTGTTCGCTGTTTTTCATATTCTTTAAGCTCCCCTTGCCTTCCTTATACTCGTCTCCGCCTATAAACAACACATAACCGCTGTTGTACTTATTGGCTTCTCTCATTTGAGCCTTAACGCTTTTTTCCATATAATCCAGCTCAACAACAATATCGTTACGCCTTAAAGCGGTTGCAATGTCAAAAGCTTTATTTGACAGTTCCTTATCCAGACGGACTATATAAATATCTATTTTCTCTTCAGGCAGAACAAGGCTTTGTTCTTTTTCGCAGGCAAGCAGAATTCTTTCAATGCCGGCCGCAAAACCAACTCCCGGAGTAGGCTTACCGCCAAGCATACTTATCAGCAGATCGTACCTTCCGCCTCCGCATAAAGCGGATTGCGACCCTACACTGTTGCTTACAACTTCAAATGTGGTTTTGGTGTAATAATCAAGTCCCCTTACAAGTTTTGGGTCTATAGTATAAGGAACCTGAGCGTCCGAAAGAGCCTTTTTAACAATCTCAAAATCGCGTGAGCTTTCTTCATCAAGATAATCGGTGATAACCGGAGCTCCTTCAATAAGCGCCTGATCTCGCTCATCTTTGCTATCCAAAATTCTTAAAACGTTTGTTTCGTAGCGCCTTTTACTGTCTTCCGAAAGACCGTCATATTTATCTTTTAAAAATTCTTTGAGAATTTTCTTATATTCTTCCCGCGAAGCAGGCACGCCAATTGAGTTTACTTTAACCTCCAGGTTTTTAAGCCCGAAGGAACAAAGCAAATCGTAAGCCGATATGATAATTTCGGCATCAAGCAAAGGAGAAGCGCTTCCCAAGGCTTCGGCGCCAAATTGATGGAACTGCCTCAACCTGCCCGCCTGGGGTCTTTCCTGCCTGAACATAGGCATTATGTAATATAATTTATTTAAAGGCTGGATACTCCCAAGGGAGTGTTCAATAAAAGACCTGACTACGGAAGCCGTACCTTCGGGTCTTAACGTCAAACTTGTCTGGCTCCTGTCGTTAAAAGTATACATCTCTTTTCCAACAATATCGGTTTCCTCGCCAATTCCGCGTTTAAACAGAACTGTTTCTTCGAACACAGGAGTTCTTATTTCTTTATAATTAAGCAGCGCAAAGTATTGCTTTACCTTTTCTTCAATTATCTTCCATTTAAGAATATCGGCAGGCAAAGTATCCTTTGTACCGGTAATTGATTTAATCATCTATCATTCCGGGTATGTATAAGTAGTGTTTACCGTCTGTTACGGATTATAAGTCTATATAGCTTTCTTCTTCTACTTTGAATAACGAATATATTTCTTCGGAAGATGAAGCTTTTAACAGATTTTCTCTAAATTCGTCTTTATTCATCATTCTCGATATTCTGCTCAGCAATTTGATATGCGAGCTTACCATATTTTCTTTGCCTACCAGCAAAAATACAAGATTTACAGGATTGTTATCGAGTGATTGGTAAGCCACAGGAGTTTTGGATATTCCGAATGCGGCAAGAATTTCCTTTACCCCCTCGGTTTTTCCGTGAGGCAAGCCAAACCCTTTTCCAACCCCCGTTGACATAATTTTTTCTCTCTGAAGGACTGCGTCTCTAACCTGATCTAAACTAATCACACGCGGATCATCTTTGAACAAATCTACTAATTCATTTATTATCCCTTCTTTTGTATCTGCCTTAAAGGCGGGGATAATAAATTTCGGCGTCAAAATTTCTGTTATCTTCATTTTCCTTTCACTTAGTTTTTTGGATTACAAATTTAACAAACCATTATATGGGAATCAATTTACTCTGATAAATTTAACAATGTAAATTTAATCAGTAAAAATCACAATTCCACTTTAAATATTCGGATAAACTTTACAAATGTTCAGCGTCTTTTTTCGTTTCACAATAATCTCTTTAAAATTACGAAGGCCGTCTTTTTCAAGACGGCCTTCGTAAAACTGAATATTTAAGTAATAATTACTTAATGAGCGACATTTTGATTGTTTTCATCATGTCTGTTCCGTTTCCAACTTTCAATACGCCAAAGTATGTACCTGAACTCAGCTTTGATGCGTCAAATGTTACATTGTACGATCCTGCTGTTTTTATTTCGTTAACCAATGTTGTTACCAACTGGCCTACGGTATTGTATACTTTAAAGCTTACAAAATTATTTGATGGAACCTGATAACTTATTACTGTTGCCGGGTTGAACGGATTTGGATAGTTCTGCGACAAGTTAAAGCTTACTGGAGCTGTATATTCTACAGCTGCTTCTTTGCTGTATGTTGATGTACCATCGAAATCCACTTGTTTTAATCTGTAGGATACGCTTGTTACATTCAATCCGCTTAAATCATCTGTAAAGCTGTAATTGGTTTTGTTTGTTGTTGTACCGGCGCCGTTTTTAAATGCCACCGAAGTATAAGCTCCGTTGTTCAATTTCCTTTCTACTTCAAAGCCTTTGTTGTTTGTTTCGGTTGCTGTATTCCAGTTCAAACTAACTTTGCTGCCATTCTGTGTTGCTGTAAATGAAGTTAATTCTACCGGGAGTGAAGGAGATAACTGACTTTGGAAGATATAACCGCCGCCGCAGCCAGCAAGACCTACGTTGGCATCGCCATTGAACTTAATGGAAACAACGCCTCTGATTATCATGGAATCTGTACCAACAGCTGTCCACAATTCATCTTTTGACCAGGTATCGCCATTATCTGTGGAATGATAAATATTTGTAGATGATGCAATCCAAACGTTTGAAGAATTAGGAATATAATCCATAGCCCAGGTAGTATCAGGTCTTGAATTTGCAACAGCAGTCCATGTAGCGCCGCCGTCTGTAGTTCTGTTAAATTTACCAGTCAAATTTAGAGAAGCTAAACCTGTCTGAGCATTGGAAAAAGCCACACTGCTTACACCAGTAGCTGTAGCGTTGCTTGTAGTCCAGGGACCGTCAGGTGCGGTAGAAGTAGTATAGATTGATTTTGAGCCGGCTGTTCCGAACCAGGCCTTTGTACCTATTCTGTAATAGCAGCTATTTAAACCAGTTACACCTGTTGAGGCTGCCGGTTCGTTAGCTGTTTCTGCCCATGTAGCGCCGCCATCTGTTGATTTTACAATTAAGAATTTTCCGCCAATAGGATCGCTCAAAGCCCAGATATTGTTGGCGTCAATATTATCAATAAAATCGAACCATGCGCTTGCTTTTGAATAAACCTGTGTCCATGTAGTTCCACCATCTGTGGTTTTTACAATTTTACCAGGGTTGCTGCCACTAGGGCCGGTAGCTACAATAGCTATTTTGTCCGATATAGCCGCAACAGTAAAAGCGGCATCGCCAACAGTGCCAGCTTTAATCCATGTTGTTCCGCCATCTGTTGTACGGGCAACTTCACCGGCATCAGTAACTATCCAGGCAATCTTACTGCTTGCATAATCGATACCCATTACCGCACCTGTTTCGCCAGTAGATCTCAATTGCCAATGCTGTGCAAAAGCCATAGTGGAAAACAAAGCAAGAACTGAAAAAAAGTATAACTTTTTCATATTTCTCCTATAGTTTAATGATAAAATATATTTTCGTCAGGGTTAAAAAATTAAAACTCACATGTTTTTGCTTCCTGAATACCCTATAACAGGAAATTTTAATTAATATATAACAATTTTTGCCAAAAAAGTCAATTTGTTAACTTTAATTATTAAACTCCACATTAGCTCACAGGTAAATTTTTAAACTTTTAGCATGGCTTAACCAAAAACTAAGATGCTTAATACTATTTGGGCATACAAAAAAGTACCATTCCCGGAATATCATTTTCCAGTTTGTAAACCGAATTAGTTTCATCTTCGGTGAAGTACAACGTTTTCATATTATATCCGCCAAATTCCATATTACTTGGTTTTTTACCCGGAGCTTTAATTTTTTTTATAATCTTTCCTTTCGGCGAAACCACATATAAATATCCGCCGCCGAAATGAGCCACGTATAAATTCCCGCTTACATCCAGAGCAATCCCGTCAGGGTCCCCGCCGGGTAATTCAATAAAATCTTTTTTTTCAGTAAAAGCGCCAAGCGAATCCACCGAGAACTTTACCACCTTATTCAGAGCGGATTCACACACAAACACACTTCTGCAATCCGCGGCAAACGCAATACCGTTTGGGAATGCCAGCCCTTTAGCGGCTATTGATATTTCACCCGTTGTTATATTTGCTTTATAAATTACTCCATCCCTGTTGTTCACATCGTATGCATTGGGATCTGAAAAATACAAGTCGCCTTTATCATTAAACGCAAGATCGTTAGGCCTGTTGAATTTTTTCCCCTCAAACCCGCTTGCAAAGCTTACCATTTTGCCATCAGGATAAATTCTTACAATTTTTCCAAGCGCTGCCTCACATGCAAAAAGGCTCCCATCTTTAAAAAAAGTCAAACCATTCGGCTTTCTTAAAATAGAGGTATCCTTTCCTGCCGGAACAAAGGCTAAAAGCGAATCTCCTTTTATTTTGAAGATTGACCCTCCATATACATTCGAAAAGTAAATTGCCTCGCCGTTCCACGCGGGTCCTTCGGGAAAGTTTAATCCTGATACAATTTTCCTGAATTGAGACTGCCCACCACTATCCGTTTGAGCCATAGCGCTATGTTCAAGCAGTAAAAACGGAGCGATGAACAGAAGGAAGAATTTATATTTTTTCATATTAACCCAATTAAAAAATATTTAAAAATACCAGCCATCATCAAAAACAGCCGGTAAAATAAAACAGGCTCTTTGTAATTAACAATTTATTAACTTATTCCACAGGAAAAATGTTATATGCTATTTGATAACTTTGAAAACATACATAAATTACGATGATAAAAATAGAAAATATTCTGATGAACAGGAAAAAATTATATTGGGTTGCACAGTTTTCCGGATGGTTTGCCCTATGTTTGGTAAACCTTATTTTACTTTTTTCTTCAAATAAACTTGAACCCAAAAGAATTCCAGCCATTCTTTTATTAAGCTTGCTTGGAATTTTTTACACACATATATACAGATACTTTATCCTAAAATACAAATGGCCGGAACTGCAATACCGCAAATTGATTCTTATTGTTATTGCATCCTCATTTTCAATAGGCATATTGATATTTACTTCAATCATTCCTTTTGAAATACTGATGGGCAACTTTCAGCTTCAGCATTTGTCTTTTGCAATGGTTTTTGCCAATATTGTCTTTACGGGAATGATATTGCTTGTATGGTCTCTGTTGTATTTTTCTGTTCAGTTCTTTGATAAAAGCCAGGCCATTCGCATAGAAAGCCTAATATGGGAAGCGGCGGTTAAAGACTTCGAGCTAAAGACGCTCAAGTCGCAACTCAATCCGCATTTTATATTTAATGCTCTGAATAGCATTCGCGCGTTGATAGATGAAAATCCGCCAAAAGCGCAGACTGCCATAACACAACTTTCCAATATTCTCAGGTATTCGTTACGAACGGAAAGAATTGAAACAGTTGCGCTTGAAGAGGAGATAAAAACAATTGAAGACTATCTTGCGCTTGAACAGATACGATTTGAAGAGAGACTGAAAACAAGCATAGAAACCACCCCCGAAGCGGGTAAAGTTGAAATTCCGCCGCTCATGGTTCAAACGCTTGTTGAAAACGGCATAAAGCACGGAATTTCGACAAAAGCAAAAGGCGGATTTGTTTCCATTGCGGCTTTTGTCATCAACAATAATTTAACCATACAGATTCGCAATACAGGCGCTTTCGATGAAGATAAATTTAAGGAATCCACAGGCTTTGGCATACAAAACACAAAACAAAGGTTAAACCTGCTTTATGGAGAGAAAGGAATTTTTAATATTAAAAACGAACAAGAAGATATAGTTTTAGCAGAACTAATTATTCCAAATGGAGGTACAATAAGATGAAAGCTTTAATTGTTGACGATGAACGACTGGCCCGTGTAGAGTTACGACGGTTACTAACGCCGTACAAAGAAGTTGAAATTGTGGGCGAAGCCGTCAATGCCGATGATGCTCTGCAAAAAATTGAAGAGTACAAACCCGATCTTATTTTTCTCGATATTCAAATGCCGGGGAAAACCGGGTTTGAACTTCTTGAGGAACTGGACAGTGTTCCGGAAGTTATTTTTGTAACCGCTTACGATGAATTTGCTCTTAAAGCTTTTGAGTATAACGCAATGGATTACCTGCTAAAACCAATTGAACCAAAGCGCCTTGAAGATACAATAAAAAAAATTACGTCAAAAATTAAAACGGTTTCCCTCCAGGGAACAGATTTGCAAATGTCTTCTTCAATACTAACAGAACTTGACCAGGTTTTTGTTAAAGACGGAGAACGTTGCTGGTTTGTAAAACTGAATAATGTCCGCTTGTTCGAGTCGGAAGGAAATTATGTGAGAATTTTCTTTGATGATAACAAACCTCTTATACTAAGAACGCTTAACTATCTGGAAGAAAGACTCGACCCTAAAACCTTTTTCCGCGCAAGCAGAAAACATATTGTCAATTTAAAATGGATTGAAAATATTGAACCCTGGCTAAACGGCGGACTTTTGGTTAAACTGAAAGGAGGCAATAAAGTTGAGGTTTCAAGAAGACAGGCTGTTAAATTCAAGGAAAAACTAAGCTTGTAAAAAAAACTCTGTTACATTTTGCGCAAGTATGGCAAAATACTTGCGCAAATAAACTTTCTTACTTCCTTTGCGCAAGATACTCTTCTAATAATTTTGGCAGAATTTCCCCCGATTTCCCGAAATACGATTCATCCGCGAAGCTTGTCAGCTCCGTTTTCTCCAGATTAATTTCAACCACATAAGCTCCTGCGCGTTTTGCGTCAACAGGAATATAAGCCGCCGGATACACTACGGCGGAAGTACCAACAACAAAAACAATATCGCTCTCTCTTGCAGCCTGCTCCGCGGCCGAAAATACATCTTGCGGCAGCATTTCACCAAACCATACAATATCCGGTCTTATCATTCCGCCGCATTTACAAAGCGGTACTTTGCCTTCAAACGAAAAATCCTTTGAACTGTAAAATGTCTTACATTTAAGGCAATAATTTCTTTCAATATTGCCATGCACTTCATAAACCGTAGAGCTACCCGCCCTGCAGTGCAGATTATCTATATTTTGAGTTGCCACAATAACGCTGTCAAAGTATTTCTCCATTTCGGCTATTGCCAGATGCCCCGGATTTGGCTTTGTCTCTTCTATTATCCGGCGTCTGTATTGATACCACTCCCAAACGAGATCCGGGTTTTTTAAAAAGGCGTCAAAACTTGCCAGTTCCTCGGGCTTTAATTTTGTCCACAACCCTCCTTCTCCTCTAAATGTTTCTATGCCGCTTTCGGCGGATATACCTGCTCCGGTAAAGAATACTATATTTTTCGCGGCATTTAATTTTTCAAGTAATTTTGAGCTAAACATTTTTCGTCCCGATTTTTAGTTTTAAAATCCATATTCAAATAGTTTTATTAACTTAAAATTTTGTTCAAATAATTGCAATGCAAAGCGCCCGATTTATTTATTCCCGCAACAACCCCGCGGAAACATAAGCAACTTTATATGTTCAGGTATTCAAAATACTGCGTATTAAATTAGAGGAGCCTGCACATGACTTGCCCGTGAGGATGCATACTATACAGGCCGGAGGCCTGCTTATGCGCTTGATAAATCCATACAAAAAGTTTAAAGACTTTGTTTTGACATTTTCTTCCATTGTTCAACCCACTCAGTAAACGGGTAAACCATTGGAACAGCCGGCATTCTTCCGCCAAACCCCATATATCTGTACACAAGTACGTTCATGTTCGAAACCTCGGTACTTTTCAGTAATTTTTCGTCTATTTTCAGGCCATTAGCCGTGGCAAGCTTAGCCGTTGTATTAATCATTGAATTACGCAATTTTGTAAAGCCGAGTTCTTTTTTTAAATCGTCTTTTATGTCTTCATATTTTCTTATATCAGCCAGACTTACTGTTTTCTTGTCTATCACTTTAAAAAGGGTATATCCTTCATCCGTTTTTGCAGGTCCGTACAACTCGCCTATCTTTAATCCGGAAGCAATTTTGCCGGTTTCACCAAACATAACGGCATCAACCAGGCCGGATTCCCCCCCCCTTTCTTTAAGCCATTCTCTTTTTGTATGTTGAGCCGCAAGCAGTTTAAGGCTTTCTCCGGCTTTTACTTTTTCATATATCTCCTGCACAACGCTCAAGGTATCGTTCAATACCTCTTCCAGATTTACTTCCGTAACATCAGGCTTGTTAACATATTTCTTCTGGTAAAAATCCCTCATTTGTTCTTCCGTTACTTTGGAAGAATCGTTAAACGCCGTTTGATATACCTGGGAGAGAGCATAATTCTTCCAGACTCCAAGCTCGTACTGTACTTCACCGGATTTTTGCAAACCTTCTTTATATCCCTGGCGAGTTAGGAGTTCTCTTTCAATATACTCCTTATTTTTTAAGCTTAACGCTTTTTTTACAGACTGCAGATCCCGGTATTTTGTAGTGAAATTCTCAAGAAATATATAACGTAAAAAGCCCTCCAGAGTGGTTGGATTTTCCGAAAATTTAACGTATACCATTTTAAGCGTATCGTTGGTATATCTGCTTTTCAACCTGTTTATTTCTTCGTAAGTAAGGGTTATAGCTTTACCGGAGCTATCATCTACATTTTTTCTTTCCTTTAATATTTCGTACAGGTTTTGAACAAGTGAGGAAAATATATGCTTATTTACATCTATTTTCTTTCCCTTAAAAAACTTTTTCATGTATTCGGCATAGTATTCCTGAACAGCCCTATCGGTCGCGGCCTTTTTCAGTTTCACAAATTCCTTGTCGGTTGAAGTATAAATTTTCCCACAAAGAGGTCCCACTTCCTCAACTTTATAAACAATCCAGATGCTATCCAATAAAAAGGGAGAACCTGTTTCCCCTTTTTTAAGCCCGAACATTTCACTTCCGGCAGGTTCCGGCACCTGTCCTATTTCAAAAACAGCTGTTTGTTTCTTGTTTTCATTAGTATTAACATCAGAGGCAAGAGAATCGAACGGGTAACCCGCTTTTAATAATTTATAACTATCTCTTATTCGTTTCTCCGAAGTTGAACTTATATACCATATTTTCATGGAAGATGGTGTGTTTAACAGTTCGGCAAGATACTTGTCCGCATCGCCCTTTGCTTTGTTTTTAATTTCACGGTTAAATAATTCATCACGCACAAATATCTTTTCGTACTCATTTATTGAATTTGCCACAATGGAAATGGTGTCCATTTTATTTTTTTCGGCTTCGGCGGCCCAAAGTTTTTCGGCAATCATGGAGTAAAGAATTTCTTCCTTCAGGTTTTCATTTATTCCTTTCTGTTCCCTGCCTTCCTGCAGAGAAAATTCATAACGCTCTATAAACTCTCTTTTTGTTATTGTAGTATTGCCAATTCTTGCAAGTATTTCATCTCCTCCCTGGGCCATAACACAGGCAGGCAGCAATAACAAAAACAAAGCCATCTTCACAAATCTCATGTCTTTCCCGGTAAAAATATTTGAACGTCTTTTCTTTAACTCTTAAGATACAAAATATAGGTTGTATATTACAGGTATTAAAACAACCGCCCCCATATTACAAAAAAGCTGCCCGGAGTTTTCCGGACAGCTTTTATAACTACATAATAATAACAAATTACTTTAAGAGCATCATTTTTTTAGTAGCTAGGTAATTCTTTGCGCTAAGAGTATAGAAATAAACTCCCGAGCCAAGTTTTGAAGCGTCAAACATAACAGAATAGTTGCCTGCGTTCTTTTGACCGCTTAGCAAGTTCATTACTTCGCGTCCCAAAATATCATAAACTTTTAACGTAACGTATCCTTGTTCAGGAACGCTGAAGTTAATTGTTGTTGTTGGGTTGAACGGATTAGGATAGTTCTGTGATAACTGATAAGTGCGTGCAAGGCCAGGATTCTGGTCGATCTGTACGCCTGTAACGTTTCCAAGATTCGAAGTCTTCATTACGCCAAATGTATCTATTGTTGTAGCGCCAGACATTTTGGTGGTCATCTGTAAAACGTGGTTAACTCCAAATGAGTTTTCGTTATCGTTGTTTGTTCCGTTATCCAATGAATCGCCATAGTTAATTGAATATTTATATTGTACGGATAGTACAGTATAAGCCGCGAAAACTGTATCCAACGAAAATATTTTATCGCCTGCTTTTACATCGCCATGTGTACCGTCATCGTACATCTTCAACATTTTGGTGATTTCCGCGTTCGGCCAGCCGCTTGAAGGCCACTGCAATGGAGCTGAACTGCCTGCCATATAAACGTTTTTAATTTCTGTAAAACCTGTGCCCGAGTGGCTTGATTTTGCATTCTGGCAATTAACTGTAAACTTAATTTTACAAGGCTGATTAATAACGTTATCAAGACTGCCGTTGTTAAAGTTACCGGAAACTGATTTTGCGCCTGCGGCAAATTCACTTGCCGAAAAACCTACTTTTCTGTTATCTATGCTTTCCCATGTTCCGCCATTAGCAGAATACCAGTATTTATACTGTATGGTATCTGTTTGAGCAACAATTACAGTATCTCTGCCTATATATAAGTTTGGGTTTGAAGGGTTAGGCCTTAAAATACTCTTTTTGGAAGTCCAGCCATTATGTGAACCGTTTACGGAAACAGTATCTGTGGATTTAAGTCTTCCTGATAACAATTCAAGTTCCATGTTACACTGCCAGGTAATTATTACGTTCTTGGAAACAGTATATATGGAATCGTTATTGAAATAGGCGGTAACATTATTGGCTCCGGCTTTAACTATGTATGTTCTGTTCGGATCATTTTCCCAAATGTCTCCGCCGCTATGCGTATACATAAACTTGAATTGAATAGTATCGCCGGCGTTAATTCCCGAACTGATTGTTGTTGAAAATAATGTTGAATCTGTTGCGGATTTTGTCAACGGATTTGAATTCGACCATCCGTTCATACTGCCTTTTACATAAACAGGCTCTTTAGAAAAGAACAGCCCTTTCTTTTCGAGCACGCTCATGTTGGCGGTAAATGTAACTGATGTTTGCGCCATTATGCACAGCGAGAAAGCTGTAACAAAAATTGCAGTAAAGAACTTTTTCATTTTACCTCTCCTTTATATTAATTTGTGATTAACCGTTAATAGTTTATATAACACCATTAATTAAAATCTTACACCTATTGAAAAATGCTGAGCGCTGCTCAATACACCCATATCCTGATAGGCGTAATCGATAAACAGTCCCGTGGCATTAGAAAAATCGTAGTTTATACCAAAGCCCGCCGTAAGTCCTTCTTCCGAGTTTTTAAGCAGGGCCGATTTGTAACCGAACCTGACGGCAAATATATTATTCCAAACATACTCGCAGCCCATATTAAGACTTTCCGAGTTATCGGAAGGGTGCAATGCATCTACGGCTACGGTGAATTTGTGCATACTGTTTTTGATTACATCCATTGCAACACCGACTTTGAAAGTCAGCGGTATGGGAAACTCGTCCGTCTTTAATGTTGCCATTATCTGGTCATTGTTTCCATCGTTGGTAGTGGAAATATCATGAAGCACGTACAAATCCTTACCATCAAGCTTCATGTCCGTTCCGAAGTTGGAAATTACAGCGCCTATTCTCAAATCGTTAATATCCGAAATAAAAAGCACGCCAATATCCATAGCAAAAGCGGAAGCGGAACAATTCCAGATTTGTTCGTTAACATATTTAAAATTGGCGCCTATGGAAAATCTGTCCGTAAGGTTATAAGCGTAGGCCAAACCGAGCGATAAATCCTTTGCGGAAAATTTTTCGCCCGTACCGTCCGGTTCACTTAACGTGGTCACTTCCATATCGCCGTAATTAAGATAAGTCATGCTCATTCCCAAAGCTCCGGCTTCTCCCATATTAAGCATTGCGCCAGCCCATTCGTAATTAATATCCGCGAACCATTTTGTATGCTCAAACATGGCCTGGCTCGATCCGGTTCTTGATATACCCGCGGGGTTCCAGTACAACGCCGTAACATCATTTGCCGTGGCAAGAAATGCTCCGCCCATACCCATTGCCCTTGGGCCCACTCCCATATTTAAGAAAGCCGCTGCAGTTGAACCCACTTTCGACTGGCCGTTTACTACTATTACTGCAGCAAATAAAATTATAAAAGTCATTATTTTTTTCATTTTCAAATACTCCTACTTTATAAGCGCAAATTTGCCGGTTTTAGTACCTATACCCGGAGCATCAACAACAAATATGTAAACGCCGAATGCAACATCAAGATTTTCTTCCGTCCTTAAATTCCAATACACATCACCTACATATAAGTTATCCTGATGCAATGTTCTTATCTGCTCGCCGCGCACCGTAAATATTGAAATCTTTGAGCCCGGAGGAACATGAGTAAACCTTATATTCCTTTCTCCGCGGCCGCTTGATTGTGTGCTTAAAAGTTTCGGCTCTCCTTCGTGTGTTACAACGTAAGGATTGGGAACGACTTTTATTTTATCCATATCAGTCTTTGCAGTCCCTTTATCTATTTTGGCAGCTTCCATCGAAAATATGTATTTGTCTACATGGCTGAAAGGCTTTTTAGTTACAAAAGTATACGAACCCGAACTCTCAATTGGAGAGTTTCCAAGGTACTTCATTACAACATTCCAGGTTCTGTATATTTTTCCGTCAACATTTTCTTTCAGATACAAGTTATAGTCCGTACTGGCAGTACCCACCACCTTAAAGAAAACGAAGTCCACGTATTTTCCGGATGTAAGATTCTTTACTTTTATTGTAACAGGAACAGGTTCCTTAATATCGTCAAAGCCAAAGAACTGCACCGTATCGGCAACTGAATTGCCAACTACCGAATTATAAAATTCAATCTGATAATCGTTTGCAAGCCCGTAACCATTGTAACCGTTATCGTATCCCTGCAACGGCTGAACCGCAATGGTTCTGAAGTTTGCGGACGGCGTTTGACTGAATTTGGTTTGTGAGGAATCCACTGTAATAGCAGCATCGTTGCTTACCTGAACTCTGAAACCATGCATAATTGGAGTATTCCCGGTAAAAATACTCGATCTGTCAATGAGCGTATCGGGTGTGGCATAATAAACAGTTGAATCCATTTTAACTTTTGTGCCGTTAACCAAAACCGTATCTCCCTTCACTACCGTAATTGAAGAACCGGGACTGACAATTTTTACTTCGCCAGTAGAAGGAATCTTAACAGTATCGGGCGTGGTTAAATCCAACAAAGACCAGGAGGAAGTATAAGCCTGTACAGAAGTATCCTGGAATGTAATTTCGTATTTATTGCCGCCATGTATGGCTTTATCGTCAACTATCTCAACAGAAGCGCTGCCGGTTGCCCTGAATCCGTCCTGTTTGACCAGATCGGTGGTTTTTGCATTTACATAACCCGCCGGTCTTGCGCCGGGAGTAATGTAACCGGTGTTATCGTCCGTTGTAATTTCTCCGGTGCTTGCCTGTATAATTGTCTTTGAGTTTTCCGAAGGGAAAATGTTTTTGGCTTCATCGCCTCTGTCATACGCGCACACCGCATAAAAGTATCTGATACCTTTAACAACGGTAGAATCAACAAATTTATTAACTATACCCGTGTTGTTACCCAAATAAAATGTTGTTCCGCCAAGTTGTTCAAGCAAGTCTTTCGAGGGATAGAAAAATCCTTTTACGCTGTCAACCAAATCGTACTGCGCAAATGGTTCGTAGAATTTATAAACGCCATAACCGTTTGTAATGGTTAATGAACCCTGGAACTGGGCGTCTGTCGATCTGTAAATTTTATATCCTTCAAAGTCTTTAACCTTTGTTGTAAAGTCAATTGAGTTTTCAGTTGATTTACCATTCCAATATATAATTACTTTTCCGTTATCTTCAGTAATTGTAATTTTAGGTTTCTTTGGAGCTTTAGGGAACTGGTATCCTGCGTTGTAAATTTGCTGTACAACTTTTCTGTTGCGTAAAATATCCGCTTCATCGGCGCCAAACAATACCGCAATTGAGAATCTTTCAGTTTCACCCGGAATAAGCGGGAAGAAACCGGAACTGTAAATAAAATCTCCATCCTGTGGAATAGGCTGAATAATATCGAACTTACCAGGAGTCATTCTGCCCCATAATACTTCGTCTTTGCTCATATCTGGAGACGCGGCCTGAGAAAAAAAGTTAAATGCAGTAAGGCCAATCTGGTCAGATTCGTCAATATCCAGTTTTCCAAAGTTGGGTTCGCCCTGGTCCGGCTTGCCGTTCCCTTCAGTACCGTCTGCATCTGGACCCGTATATCCGTCATCGTCAGGGCCAATACCATCGGAACCGACATCGTCAGTTTCTTTTGTCCAGTTTCCGTTTTCATCACCGGACCAATGCAGCATTTGTACTACTGTTCCGTCCGATTTCTTTACATAATCAGTTACAAGTTTTCCTGCGTCGTTATCTCTTTTTTCATCAATCATAAGATCGTTTATACCAGTATAAGTAACATCGCCTGTCTTAAAGTATTTTATATAGTCTTTATATTTAACTCCGTTAAGCCCTTTAACTTTTCTGGCGTCATAATGCACGGCCTGGTTTTCATCAATCAATCCGTCAAGATCGTTGTCAATTCCATCGTAAGCGGAAGAATCAGGCGTTGATACGCCGTTAACAATTGTTGACCAGCCTTCTCTGAAATATGTCTTGCCGGGAACAATAACAAATCTGTGGCCCAAAGACCAAACGGTATCAACCGGGCCTTTTACAACATGAGGGGTTCTTTCGTAAGTTATAGAATCTATAAGTACGCAAATATCACCTTCCCTGTAAGTAAGCGAATCGAAATCCGCCGCTGTAAAATATGGAGAATTGGGGTTCGGGGAATCTCCATCGTTATCAATTCCATCTTTTGAGTTTCCGGGCGATTCAAGATAAGCGTATCCAACCCAGCCTGTTACCTGCCCCTTATTACCTACTCCGTCATTATCCCAGTTGTAAGTAATGGATTCGTTAACATCAAAATAACCAAGGTCATCGCCGCAATCGCCATCGCCGCCAATGCACCCGCCCACAATCATACCGAAATCGGTTTTCCTGTAAATCGTGGTACCTTCGTTCTTTATATCATAAAGCCAGAACAGGCAATCCTGAGCGAGAACGTTCTCTCCCCACTGAAAACCTCTTACGGACATTCTCAATCCCATTCCATGCCTTGAAAGATCAGTTGAGTCAGCCGAAAAGATACCGCTGAATTGATTATCCCACTGGTCATCGCAAACATAATAGCTTTCCTGCGTGGCATTAAAAACGCCCCGTCCAAAATAACCGTCCCATTGAACATTTCCGCTAGCGTCTTTCCATGTTGGATGATCGGCCCAGCCTTGCGGCGGCCATGAGTTTGGTAAATGGCTCATTGCCGGAGTTGTGCCGGATGCATTTACATAACCCGGTAAAGGGTTCCAGCCTCTGAAAGCCCCCGTAACTGGGTCTTTTTTATCCGATTGCCCTGAACGCGGACCTCTTGAAATGGTAACGTTGTGCAATGTTAATCCCGTTTTGGAAGTAAATTCTATTCCAATAAGGGGAGTCATATCGCCAATATAGTTTTCGCCCGATCCAAGGGGCCATTCGCCTCTTATATCCACTCCGGCGCTGTTACCGGCTATAGCTCCGTCATTTTCAAACGATATGCCCACCCTGTTACCGGTATGAACGCCTTTCTTAAGAAGAGTAGGATCGCTTCTTTGCTGCGCTAATGCAGGGGTCAAAATCATCAAAAACAGTAGTAATGTATTTTTTAAATTTCTATTCATTTCCACCCTCAATTAAAAATTACAAGATAATCCGACTTCAATTCTCCTCGGCTCAGAGAATCTGCTCGGGTCAGTATAATATTCGCTTAACGTATTATAGTACATCTTAGGATTTATCCTTTGGGCATCAAGTTTTGCAAATGTAAAGTAAGGATCGCCGGAATCTGTGTTTACGTTTCTCGCATTGTCAAGATCGAGCAGGTTATATACTTTAAGGAATAACGAAAGCTCGTATTTTGAAATTTCAAAGTTTTTGTAAACGCGGATATCCATATTAAAGATGCTCGGTTTATCGGCGCTGTTTTTAGGAAAACCATTTTGTGTAACCCTTGTATCTTTATTTACGGAAGGAGTATATGGCTGACCCGTATAATAGCTGCTTACAAGCGAAAATCCCCAATCCCTGTCCTTATTGTACGCTATGGAAGCATTAATAGTATGCGTCTGGTTCCAGTCAAGCGGAGTTATATAAGTTTCCGGCGTTGCCCCGCCAAGAATTGCGTTACGCGTATCAGCAGGATTAGAGGAATTACCTTTTGTAACCGAATAAGTGTAATCGATGTTTGTTGCAAGTCCGTCAAGAAAACGTTTTTCGAAACGGATAACAATACCTTTTGAATAACCAAAATCGGAGTTTGCATAACGGCTGTAGCTTTGAGCGCCGCCAAAAACAAGAATATCATCTGTCTGTGTTCCTGTCAGATCTCTGAAATCCTCAAAGAACATGGTAATATCAAGCCCCATACCGTCGCCTATTTCCTGCTGCAATCCAATTTCACCTTTTATAGTTCTCTGTGGTTTCAGGTCGGCGTTACCAAACAAACCTTGATTGCCTGAACCCGAACCAAGTTCAAATTCCGGATTTTCATACATCAACTCGTAATTAGGCTGCTGAAAAAAGTGACCGTAAGAAAAGTGGATTACACCCTTATCCGAAACAGGAAAAGCCAAACCTATTCTTGGGCTTAGCTGGTATTTTACAGTAGCATCTTTATACCAGTATTTGGCCCTGTCCGCAACGGACTTCGTTGGCTCATTAGCCTGTTGTACGCCGTCACTGTTATAATCAAAAAACTGATTTGCCGGTTTAAGCGGGTTATTGATGTTAGGATCGGTAGGATCGCTTAATACTTTGCCGTCAGGATCAATGGCGTCAAAGCGAACGCCTATGTTGAATATAAGGTTAAACGCTTCCAGTTTCGATTGTACATAAGCGGCGTATTCTTTAGGATGATGAGTGTACATGTTGTTATTGGTTGTTGTAATAGGCGGAACCATTACATTAAAAGGCGTAGCTCTAACGCCGTCAGAATCCGTCATTGCAACAAGATTTATATTATGGTAGAATATCTCATTTCTCTTATACTCGCCGCCCGCCTGTAACGATAGTATTTTTGAAAACTGCGTTGTCCAGTCAAATTTGGCAGAGTAAGTTCCTGTCGACCTTGAGAACCTGCTGTAATCGGTACCGCCTATGTTAAAGCTGTAAGCCGGAGTTTGCAGTAACGTGTTATCCACGTAAAATGTAGGATTTGCGGCGTCACCGGTATTAATATTTTCAAACAGATAGTGATAATAATTCTTAAAGAAATAAGAAAGATGCAGGTTATAGAAACTGTTGGCAGATACCGCGTGATTTAACGTAATAATGTTCGAATAACTTCTGCTGAACCTGTTCAGGTTATTCCCTGGCGTCAACCTGTTACTGCTGTTATAGCTTTTGTAATTTTGTCTGTCCAGTATATAATTATAAGACAACTTACCGCCTTGGAAAATATTATAAGTAAGTTTTCCCTGCGCATATTGGCGTTCAACAGGATTCATGGCCACAAAAGATGAATCGCCGTGTTGTGTCATATTAAAGAGCTGAGTAGTAGAGTTTTCCCAGGCTCTGTCTGTTGTAAGAAAAACATTCTTACCATAATACTGCCCCGTATTATAATAATAACGGGCATTGGCAAAGAAGAACAGTTTATCCGGAATAATAGGGCCGCTAAGGTTACCCTCATAGTTCCTTATTGAATACGGCTTAATAGAATTAAGATTCCAGAATAAATCTGTCTTATTGGAAAAATAACTTCCTATATAAGCGGCAACGCTCCCTTTGAAAGTATTATCCCCGTCTTTTGTAACTATATTTACAATACCGGACATTGCCTGCCCGTATTCCGCGTTAAATGCTCCGCTGATAACCTGCAATTCCTGAATTGAATTTGTGCTGACGTCAACCGCGTTATTATGATCATAAGCGTCAGTAACCGGAACGCCGTCTATCTGATAAACAATCTGTCCGGCCCGGCCTCCGCGCATGTGCAGCGAACCGTCCGAACCGCTTGTAATGCCAGCCTGAAGCCTTAACACGTCTCCTACTTCCGTAACAGGCAAGGCGCTAATCATTTCGCCGCCTATTGTGGAAGTGGAAGCCGTAAGGTCCTTCTGAACTATCGGCTTTTCCGCGGTAATGGTTACTTCCTTGTTTATATTAAGAGTTGCGGCCTGCAACTTAAAATCGAGGTCTGTCGTAAATCCTGTGGCTACTTTTATGTTTTTTACAACAACAGTATTAAACCCTATAGCCGAAGCCTTAACCGTATAAACGCCTGGGGAAACGTTTATTATCATATATCTTCCGTCAACATCCGTAGCGGCGCCCTGTTGTGTTCCCTCAAGAATTACATTTATAAAGGGGACCGCTTCGCCGTTGGCTGCATCTGTAACACGGCCGGCAATTTTGCCCGCCTGTGGATATACAAGAGGACAAACCCAAAGCAATAATAAAAATATTTTTAGAGAATGTAAACGAATCCTCATTTTACCTCCGAGCAACATATTTTGTTTTTATTTCTCTCTCTCTCGAACCAGGAAAATTGAACACTCATGCACGAACATTTTTAGGACTTTTTTATTCGTACACGATCAAAATAAATAAACTTTTTTTAAAAACAATATTATTTTTTTCTGCAACTTTGCCGTTTTATTTATTTGCACCGACCTTCATCGCAGCCTTTCCTACAAAGGCGATAACCGATGTTGGGTTTTCGCAATCGATTGCAATTTTTTGTTTTTCACCGCCTCTTTTTTCCCTTATATGCTTTACACCCTCATAAACAGGCATTGATGTTAATTTACTCTTTTACTTTTCATTCTTCAGGCTGTTTTTTATGTTTTTAAACTTTTTTTCTGCTTTCCCGGGTATTTTAACGGGTTACTTTTTTCTTAATTACAGGTAAAAAAATTTTTATTTTTTTTGCTTTTTTTACTCCATTTTACACTTGTACGATAAAACTGACAATTTAACGGCTAATTACGCCATGCAGAAATTCTGCAATAATTTACCGTTACAAATAATTTTGATATTATATTACTTAATCTATTATTATTTAAGTTTTAATATATTATCCTTAAATGGTAATACTTCGGGGTTTTATTTCTCCCCGGTTTTTCGGGAAAAGCTAAAATTATTACCGTACAAAAATTTGAACACCAGGATAAGTAAAAATATTAATGCCCTTTAAAGAAAAGCGAAGCCGGAACCAAACAATAAGAGGAAAAAGCTCAGAATAACCGTTATCCTTCGCATTTCACCTTTTGCGAGTGAATATACTCTTATTTTTACGATATGGCAAGCATATTAATTATATAAATTTATTTAAATAAATTGTTTTGATTAGCGTAAACAAATATATTTGAAACCTTATTTAAAATATTCTGTGTACGCGTTTATGTCTGATAGATCAGCTTTAATTATTGGTGCAACCGGGTTAATAGGAAAGAATTTAGTAAAACAGATACTTAATGACAGCTTATACAGCAAGGTTTACATAGCTGTCAGGAAAAAATTGCCCATTGAACATCACAAACTTACTCAACATGTAATTGATTTTGATAAACTAAGCGATTATGAAAATATTTTTAGAACAAATGATATTTTTTGCTGTTTAGGAACCACAATAAAAAAAGCGGGTTCGCAAGAAGAATTTATAAAAGTTGATTATAATTATGCTTTTGAAGCCGCTAAAAATGGCCTTATTAACGGAGCGAGCCAGTTTATAATTGTTACCGCAATAAGCGCCGATTCCGATTCTTCAATCTTTTACAAACGTGTAAAAGGAGATATTGAGGACAGCGTTTCAAAACTTGGTTACCAGGCGGTTAAAATTCTGCGCCCTTCGCTTCTTACAGGCAAAAGGGATGAATTTCGTCTTGGCGAGGTTTTAGGCCGCTTTGCAATCAGCCTTGTTTCCCCTGTTCTTATTGGAAAGTATAAAAAATTCAGGGCAATAAACGCGGCGGCTGTTGCCAGAGCCATGTTAAGAATTGCCGAAGCTAACGATGAAGGGGTCAGAATTTACGAATCGGACGCAATACAGGCAATTGCCGAACATTAACCGGTTATAAACATTATTTCGGAGATTTCCTTTTTATACTGGTATAGCTCGCTTATGTGCTTCATGTATTCTATACTCTGAAGTTCCGATTCGGCTTCTACAAGCCGTCTGTGGTTTTCTTTTATCTGCTCGTCAATCTTTAGCGATAGAAACCTCTTTACTATATCCTCGGCTTCTTTATGCAGATTGGCTTTTTCGTTTTCAACAATATTCCGCTCTGCCCAGCGTTTGCTTGTGGAATATTTTTCGAATGTAATTTCGCAGATGTAATTACGCGTTTCCTCTTCCGTAAATTTCTCGAGCAGGGCCGCGGGGGATATATCGTTATCGGCAAAGTACTCTTCATACACCGTTTCTATAATTGCCTGATCGGTCTCTGATTCAACATCTTCCGAATGAATATGCTGCGAGAGAAAATTAAGCGCCAGTTTATCCCCCTCAAATAAGAGTTTTATTATATCCTTCTCAACTATTCTCAGTTTTTCGGCAATTCTATCAGGTTTGTTTGTTACGGCCTCTTTTTTTTCACTTAGTTGAGGTTTTACAATCGGTTTGTTTTCCGGCTGACGCGGTTTTGCGGCGGCTATTTTATCAAGCTCAGCCTCAAGCAGGTTTTCCCTTATATTGAATTTCTGCGCAATGTCTTTCAGCAGAAGCGTCCTTTTAAGTTCATCCCTTACAAGCGAAAGAGTCCGGACAAGCTCTTTTATAACGTCTGTTAGTTTTACCGGGTCGTTAAGCATACCCTGCTTTTCGTAATAAGCTGTTTGATACTCAAGAAAGTTTTTCGCTTTCTGAATTTCCTCCTCGAATTTTTCGCGCCCGTAATTATTAACGTACGAATCCGGGTCTTCGCCGGCCGGAAGCGTTATTACTCTTATCTCCATATCCTTTTTCAGCAGCAGTTCAATACTGCGCATTGAAGCTTTAACGCCTGCATTATCCGCGTCAAAAAGCACATATACATTTTTAGTATACCGCGAAAGCAGCTGAATCTGGTCATCCGTCAAAGCCGTGCCGGAAACCGCAACAACATTTCGTATCCCGCTTTGGTAGAGGGATATTAAATCCATATATCCTTCCACAAGTATTGCGCGGTCAAGTTTTCTTATTTCGTCTTTTGCAAACGATAACCCGTAAAGTACGCTGCCCTTGTGGTAAATTGCGGATTCAGGCGAGTTGACATACTTGCCCACATTTTCGTTTTTCTCCATTATACGCCCGGCAAAAGCCACCACGCGCCCGTTGGGAGAAAAAATCGGGAAAATCAAACGCGAATTGAACCTGTCAAAACTATTTCCATCGTTGTATTTTCCTATTAAACCAAGATGCAGGCATTTTTCCATATCTATCTTGTTTTCAATGGCATACTTTACAAAGCTGTCCCGTTTTGTAAATGAGTAGCCCAAACCGAATGTTCTTATGGTTTTTAGCTTCAGTTTTCTGTTTTCAAAATACTTACGCGCGTTTTCGGCTTCGGGACTCTTAAGCAGGTTCTCTGAAAAATACCTGGCGGCCATTGTGTTGATCTCGTAATAAGTCTCCTGCTCGCTTTGTACTTCCACATATTTTTCATCGTATTCTATGGGTATGCTAAGGTCTTCCGCAAGCTCCTGAATTGCCTCCACATACGATATTTTTTTATAGTCCATAAGAAACTTAAAAACATTCCCCCCCGCGTGGCAGCCAAAGCAGTGGAATATCTGCTTTTCTTCGGATACCGTAAAAGAAGGGGTTTTCTCGTTGTGGAAAGGACACAAGCCTATAAAATTCCGGCCTCGTTTTCTTAATGGAATAACGCTCGAAATTATATCCACAATATTTGCCGCCGAGCGTATCTCTTCTATTTTGGTTTCAGGTATTCTCATTACAACAGCACAAAACTTCTTATCTTATTTTTTCTTATATTTTCATTTAGATAATTCGGAAATATAACAAATTTTACAGGCGAATAAAAAAAAACGCTCTTGTTTTTCTTGCCAAACGCTTAATACTTATATAGGCACAACCATAATTTCGGTGGCAAAAAAATTGGGCTAAAATAATATAATACTGTCTTTGCGGGCGAAGTCTTCTAAGCGAAACCTGCCCCGGCTTGTCGGGGGCAATCTCATTAATAAAAGAGTTTTACAGTATCATCACTGAAAATGCCCCAACAAACCGGAACAAGCATCGCGGCGGCGAACTTATAGTTTTGTATATATGTTTGTTCATTATTAGGCAAGGATAATTTTTAAGAACAGATTAAATCGAAAAGAGAAATAAAATGCCGGATAACTTATTTTATTGTAACAGCTTAACAGAATACAGCAGATTAAATACGAGGGAAGTTCCAATTGGCGATGTTCCGCTTGGAGGCAATAACCCCATCAGAATACAATCCATGACAACTACAGACACAATGGACACTATTGCCACCGTTGAACAAACAATCAGAATGGTTCAATCCGGTTGCGAATATGTGCGGATTACAGCGCCGGGGCTCAACGAAGCACAAAACCTTGCCGAAATAAAAAAAGAGCTTAAAAAACGCGGGTGCAACGTACCTCTTATCGCGGATATTCATTTTACCCCGAACGCCGCCGAACTTGCGGCAAAAATTGTTGAGAAAGTGCGCGTTAACCCGGGCAACTACGCCGATAGAAAGCATTTTAACATTATTGAGTATAACGATAGCGAATATGAAGCCGAGCTTGAGAGAATAAGGGAGCGGTTTACTCCTCTTGTAAAAATCTGTAAAGAATACGGAACTGCCATGAGGATAGGGACAAACCACGGCTCTCTTTCGGACCGTATTATGAGTCGTTACGGCGATACCCCGCTTGGCATGGTGGAATCGGCATTGGAATTTTTGAGGATTTGTGAGGATTTGAACTATTACAGCATTGTGCTCTCCATGAAAGCCAGCAACCCCAAAGTTATGGTACAGGCATACCGGCTTCTTATTAACAAAATGCAGGCGGAGGGAATGAACTACCCTTTGCACCTTGGAGTTACAGAAGCCGGAGGCGGAGAGGACGGACGAATAAAATCCGCCGCGGGTATTGGAGCCTTGCTTGAAGACGGTATTGGCGATACTGTCAGAGTATCGTTAACTGAAGACCCTGAATTTGAAGCTCCCGTCGCTATTCAGCTTGTTAACAGACATGTAAACGGAAAAACCAGCCAGGCATTGCCCGAAATTAAATCATCTCCTATCAACCCTTTTGAATACATGCGCAGAAACTCCTTTGAGCTTCTTGCTACCGGAGGCGACAATGTTCCCAAAGTGGTTGCGGATTTTTCAGCTAAAGACGTCAGCAAGCCCGAAGCTTTTGCCGCCGCAGGCTATATATACAATGCCGATACCGACAAATGGAAAATTGGAGATATGGCTGCCGATTTTGTTTATTTGGCCAAGCGGGATATTAATTTCTCCCTGCCCGGAAACGTTAAATTAATTTATGATTTTGATTTTTGGAAAACAATTTCCTCAAATCCCGTCGCCTTCCCCTGTTTTACTTTTTCGGAATACAAAGCGGCAAACGAAAAATCGCCATTATTTAATTTTGTAAATATTACTTTAGCCGATGTTACAAACGGCTGCATAGAGTTTCTGAAAAACGACCCCACGGCCATACTTGTTCTTACGGCAAATGGCAGCAGAGCAATGACGGAATTGCGAAAAGTATTTTTTGAGCTGATAAACGCCGGTATAAAAAACCCGGCAATTATAAAATTGAATTACGGTTCCACCGATTTTGAACTCATACGCCTGTACGCTTCCACTGACGCGGGCGGATTGCTTATAGACGGCCTTGGTGACGGATTATGGATTACGGGCGGCGCACCGGTTGAGGATTTGAACAGACTCGCCTTTAACGTATTGCAGGCGGTACGCGCGCGGATTTCGAAAACAGAATATATTGCCTGCCCTTCATGCGGCAGAACGTTGTTCGATTTGCAGGAAACAACCGAAATGATAAGGCAAAAAACCGGGCACTTAAAGGGAGTAAAAATTGCAATAATGGGATGCATAGTCAACGGCCCCGGCGAAATGGCCGATGCCGATTACGGCTACGTAGGCGCGGGTCCCGGTAAAATAACGCTTTACAAAGGCAAAGAAGTTATTCACAGGGCAATCCCTTATAACAACGCAGTTGAGGAACTTATCAACCTCATCAAAAAAGATGGCCTCTGGATTGAGAAGGAATAGATAAGCATTCTTAAATTGTTTTTGTTAACAAATTGCAGTTATTGGATTGTCGCCCAAAGTCAATATATAGTAGATTTTTAGGTTAACAATTGCCACGACTCTTTTTGATCAGCTCCGGAGGAGCGGTATTTTTGTAGGACATAAACAAAAATAGAATCAGCTCCGGAGGAGCGAAATTTTCTACTTTGATAAACATTCCCTATTCCAGTATTTAAATTTCGCTCCTACGGAGCTTTACTTTTTTTGTTTGACTTTTCTACAAAAATTACGCTCCTATGGAGCTAAACACATGTTGTAAATATAAGAGGATCACCTTTTTCAGGTAGCCTCGTCTATAATGCTGAAACTAAATTTTCACTCAGCTTGCTTTTCTGCAACTATTTTTTTTATAGACTGTTACTGTTTTGTTTTTCTTGCCCATTATCACAATAACACTTTCTACGCCAGCAGCACAACTGCGGCGGCAAATAAAACACCAACAGCCACGGTTATCATACCATTGCGGAAGGTTTTGGTACGTGGCTTAAACATCCAGAAAGACGATATTGCAAGAAACAGCAGCAATACTCCGTATACAACTCCAACCACATGAACAAGATTCCGGCTAACTGTTTTATGCAAACCGCTGAGCTTTTCTAAAAACGCTGGCAACGCTTTATCCTTATATTGCGCGGCGCCGGTTTCCTTGTTATATGTTCCGTCCTTAAAAAATACAATATTCCCATCCACTTTTTGCACTTCAAAATTTTTCATGCGCAATGCTTTTCCCAGATCGGTTTCCTTTATTCCGGGGCGTAATTGTTTTTGAACTATCTTATCCTGTTTCAGGAAATCGGTATCCCTGTATATCATTACAATACCGCTTAGCCCGTACACGAACGAAAGCCCGACTACAAAAAAGCCGACATATCTGTGTAATAACCGCATATAATAACTGAGTGATTTAACGCCGCTGTTTTCCATAAAAATATTCCTGTTTGTTTGGTTTATATTAATAATTATTTCTGCTTATTAGACAGCAAAATGCCAATATAGGTTTAATTATTTTGGCAAATATCATTGTTTCGATCATATTTTATAGCTATTTTAATAGTTGCAATTACAACTATTTATTCATTTCGCGGATAATTAATGCACTCAAAAGACAATTCAAATTCATATATAATTTTAGTAACAGGCTTATTGGTCGGCTTCCCTGCGCTTGTAACCGACATGTATTTGCCAGGTTTTCCTTCACTAATGCAGTTCTTTAATACAAACATTTCCATAATACAAATGAGTCTTATGTCCACCATGCTCGGCATAGCCTCAGGACAATTGATAATAGGCCCTTTAAGCGATAAACACGGCAGAATAGCGCCACTTTTAATATCCTTAACTTTTTTTATTATTTCAACTGTATTTTGCGTCTACACAAGCAATATTTATATGTTTCTGTTTTTACGCCTTGCCATGGGTTTTACCTGTTCAAGCGGCATGGTGCTTTCAAGAGCAATTTTAACAGATAAGTTTACCGGATCAGAATTAGCTAAATCTCTTTCGGTTAACACCGCTGTGCTTGGTTTTTCTCCGGCTATTGCGCCGGTTCTGGGAGGTATAATTTTAACATTCTCAAACTGGCAGGGGATTTTTATATTTACCTTCTTATTCGGCGCAGCCTTATTGGTATTATGCTTTTGGCTTCGGGAATCGAACCCCAAGATAAAAAGAACGCCGGCTTCTTCTTCCGCGCTTAGCAGCTTCGGTAAAGTTGCAGCAAATAAAGTTTATATCTACTATGTTCTTATTTTTTCCTTTGCCATGGCGGTCATGTTCGCCTATGTTTCTTCTTCGCCTTTTATCTTTCAGGGGCACTATGGCCTTTCACCTCTCGTATACAGCATCATATTTGGCGCTAACGCGCTCGCATTGGCGGTGGGAGCATTTATCGCCGGGCGGTTAAATAGTCAGTTTAAAGCCATAAGAACCGGAATAACCGGATTAGTATCAATGGCTTTGGTTGTAACTCTGCTTCTGCTCTTTAACTTCCCCGTATTTTATTTTGAAACGGGTATTTTTATTATGTTCATATTTAACGGCATCATATATCCCTCGTCCACTACGCTTGCGCTTGAGTGCAACAGGGACTATGCTGGGACGGCTTCTTCCATTCACGGAGCCATGTCGTTTCTGGTTGGAGGCATCATATCTCCGTTAGTAGGACTCGGTAATATTCTGTATTCCACAGCCGCCGGCATTTTAGGTTGTTCTTTAGCAACAGTTGTTTTATTTTGGCGGCTTAAAAACAATATTGAAAAACAAGCGTAATTCAGGGTAATCAATGTATAAAGAAAATTTTGGCTATTACATTTCCATTATATACCGGCACATGCAGGCGCGTCTCAATAAGGAGTTAAATGAATTCGGGTTTGGCAGCGGGCAGTATATGTATTTAATCCACATTTCCCATCATAAGGGTATTACGCAAAAGGAACTAAGCAGAACTCTTGCAATAGACAAAGGCACCACAGCAAAAGCTATAAACAAATTGGTTGAACAGGGATACATTTCTGCCGAACCGGATAAAGAAGACCGCAGAAGTTCAAAATTATATTTGACAAAAGCGGGAGAGGAAATTGCCCCCAAAGTGCGCAAAATTCTGAATGAGACTTCAAAAATACTAAAATCCGGCATGAATTCATCCGAAGAAGCCAATACGCTTTTAGCGTTAAGAAAAATTGCTTATAACATTATTGAAAATTCCGGCTTATAAACACTAATCAGCCGGATAAAACCGAAGGCATTTAATTGAGATATGAGTTTTTTTAATTATCTTAAGGGTATCAGCTATTACCGGGGCATCTCCATCTCTGCAAAAACAGCCGGTATTTAACATAAAAATAATAATTCTGCGGGCAATTTAACTTATTTTGGCTCGATTGTTGATTATTTAGGATAATAATTTTATATTTCAAGTTACAAATGAAAAACAAAAAGATAATATTAAAATTTTTTACTGCAGAATTAAGTTTAATTCGCACATAAAGTCAGAGTATTTAGATGCACTTCCATTATTTGGAGTGCTTTTTTTTTGATATGATTGGTTATGATTTAGAACAATATATTGAACACTGGGCGCCTAAGGCAATTTCATGGCAAAAAGATAATGTCGGTCTTCAGGCAGGAAACCCGGAAAGCAAAGTTAATAACATTTTGTTATGCCTTGAAGTTGATGGAAATGTTATTGATGCTGCAATTAAAAAAAAATGTAATTACATTGTCTCTCATCATCCGCTTTTGTTTCAGCCTATAAGAAAATTAGACCTCCGTAACGATAGAATTTCGAAACTGCTCCATAAACTGCTAATTAACAATATAACGCTTTTTTCTTTTCACACTAATCTCGATTTTACAACAGAGGGAGTAAGCTTTCAGCTGGCCAGGAAATTAGGGTTAAAGGATATTAAATTTCTTGTAAATCAGAAAGATAATCTCTCCAAGATTGTGATTTTTACCCCCGAAAAAGACGTTGATGCTGTTTCGGGAGCTGTTTTTTCGGCAGGAGGCGGTATTATTGGCGGATATTCAAATTGCAGTTTCAGAAGTACCGGCGAAGGCACATTTAAGGGCGCGTCAACTACAAACCCTGTTATTGGCAAAGCGGAAGAATTTACGGAAACTCCGGAAGTCAAACTTGAGTTCATAATCGATTCATGGAAAGTACCCGAAGCAATTAAAAAAGCGGTAAAAGTTCACTCATACGAAGAACCGGCATACGATATTTATCCTTTGCAGAACGAAAATACAAGGTACGGAGAAGGCGCAATAGGATTACTTGAAAAGCCCGTGAAATTCAGCGAATATCTGGATATTGTTGCCGAAAAGCTTAACATTAAAAATTTCAAATATTGTAAAGGCCAAGGCTCAACGGTTTATAAAGTAGCCGTTTGCGGAGGCGCCGGAAGCGAATTTCTAAAAGACGCCATACGGGCAAAAGCGGATTCGTTTATTACCGCCGACATCAAATACCATACTTACGAGGATGCCGCGGGAGTAATTAATTTAATAGACGCCGGACATTACGAAACAGAAGTGTTGGTTTTAACAGAAGTAAAGAAAAGAATTGAAACGCTGATTAAAACCCGAAACGAAAAGATAAAAGTTTTTAAATACAATGGTTCTACGAACCCAGTAATTTTTTATAACAAATAAGGAGCAGGAGCAAATTGGTTGACAGACTAAAAACTCTTTATGAATTGCAACTTGTAGACGATCAATTGGACGAGCTGGAAGAATTGCGTGGCGATCTTCCGTCTGCAGTGCAAGAGTTAGAAACCAAGATAAATTCGATAAAGAATGATATAGGGGCAAAAGAAAAAGAGAAGCAGGAATCGTTAGTAAAAAGAGAAGAAAACGAAGCGGAAGCGGAAAAGCTGAAATCGAACCAGAAAAAGTTTAAATCTCAGTTGTATTCTGTAAGGAACAACAAGGAATATGACGCTCTTACTAAGGAAATTGACCATACGGATGAGATTATAGCAAAATTGATTGCTGAAAACGATGCTCTTGCAGACAACAGTAAAAAGCTTGCAGCCCAAATAGAAGAATTGACCCCGATGCTTGATGAATTACAGAAAGGGTTGGAGGAAAAAGAAGCCGATTTAGGCGAAATTATTAAAACCAACGAAAAAGAAGAAGCAAAATTACGCGAAGAAAGGGCAAAAATTGAAGCGAAAGCTAAAAAACCGGATATTGCAACTTATCTGAAAATCAGAAAGGCTAAAAAAGGCATTGCTGTTGCCACGCTAAAAAGATCCGCCTGCTCGGGATGCCATAACATTGTTCCCCCGCAGCGTCAGCTTGAAATAAGAAGAAATAACCGCATTTTCTTTTGCGAGTATTGCGGACGTATTCTTGTTTCAAACGAAATATCGGATTCGTTCGAATAAAAAAAGCCTTACTTTGGTTTATTTATTCTTTTTCTCAACGAACTAATTTACTATATTTATATTAATTAGTTAAAATTTTTATAAACATATCGGTTCAAGAGAACTGGTAAAAAAGAATAAAGCATAAACATAAATCAAGTTGGGCAATTGCTATTATCATTTTATTGAAATAGAGGAAAGTCCGGGCTCCATAGAACAGGATGCCGGGTAACACCCGGTTACCGCGCATATTTGCGTAGTAAAGGATAGTGCCACAGAAAAAATACCGCCCGCCTTTTTTGGGGCGGGTAAGGGTGAAATGGCAGGGTAAGAGCCTACCGCTTTGTTAGTAATAACAAAGGTCGCTTTTGCGATTGGCCCGCGGGCCAACAAGGTAAACCCCATTCGGAGCAAGGTCAAATAGGGAAATTTTTCCCGTCTTTTCGGGATCAGGGTTGTTCGCTTTGAATAATTTCCGGGTAGACTGCTGGAGCTGCTGAGTAATTGGCAGCCGAGATAAATAATTGCCGTCCCGATTTTATCGGGATTACAAAACCCGGCTTACAGACTTGATTGACTGTTTATGGTCTTTATCCAAGACCAATATTTATGTTGAATAAACGATGGAAAATCAAAAATCTAAGCGATGAGACTCCCGTTCAAAATCTGTCTGAGGCTTTAAATATTTCCAGTATTTTAGCCCGCCTCCTTGTTCTTAGGGGAATTACAAACTTCAACGAAGCTAAAAAGTTTTTCCGTCCTTCAATAGATTACCTTCACGATCCGTTCCTTATGGATGGGATGCTTCTTGCCACGCAGCGCGTGTTTGAAGCTCTTACCGAAAACCAACTTATTGTTATTTTTGGTGATTATGATGTGGACGGCACTTGTTCCACTGCATTGATGTACCTCTTTCTTAAAGAGCTTGGCGCCAATGTGCAGTATTACATTCCGCAAAGGCTTGTTGAAGGATATGGAATTTCGAAGGCGGGAATTGACCATGTAAAAGAACTTGGAACAAGGCTGCTGATTTCTGTTGACTGCGGCATTACCGCCGTTGAAGAAACAGATTACGCAAAATCTCTCGGGATAGATTTAATAATTTGCGACCACCACCAGCCCAAAGAGCAAATACCAAATGCCTTTGCTGTGCTTGACCCTATAAAACCGGGTTGTAATTACCCGTTCAAGTATCTTTCGGGCGCCGGAGTGGCTTTTAAACTTGCGCAGGGGCTTGCAGAAAGAATAGGTAAACGGGAGCTTCCGTTAAAATACCTCGACTTTGTTTCGTTGGCCGCTTCCGCAGATATTGTAGCCTTAATTGATGAAAACCGGGTTCTTGTTAAAGAAGGCTTGAATCTTATTAACCGAAACCCGCGCCCGGGTATAGCAGCGCTTATAAAATGCTGTAATATAGAACCGGGAAATCTTACCTCCGGGCAAATTGTATTTACGCTGGCTCCGCGAATAAACGCGGTTGGCCGCCTTGGCGACGCGATGCGCGCGGTTGAACTTTTAATAACCGAAAACAAACAAAAAGCTTTTGAGCTTGCCAAAGTTCTTGAATCTGAAAATTACGAACGCCGTAAAATAGATGAAAACACTCTTGACGCGGCTTTGGCAAAAGTTGAAAGCTCTCTCGATCTCAAAGAAGATACGGCCATTATTCTGCACGAAGAGAACTGGCATCCGGGAGTTATTGGTATTGTCGCTTCGCGTCTTGTGGAAAAATACTACCGCCCTACCATAATGCTTACTACGGTAGACGGAGTGGCAAAAGGCTCGGCGCGCAGTATTTCCAACTTTGATATTTACGGCGCGTTAAAAAAATGCGAAGATGTTTTGATTCATTTCGGCGGGCATAAAGCCGCCGCAGGGCTTGCCGTTGAACTCGATAAAATAGATGAGTTCAGAACAAAATTTAACAAGATTGCAAAAGAAACCATTTCGGAAATGGATCTTCTTCCTGAACTTGAGATTGACTCCAATATAAAATTTACTGAAATTACACCCAAGTTTTTAAGAATTATTGAGCAGTTCGCTCCTTTCGGCCCTAAAAACCTTAGACCAGTATTTGTTGCTGAAAATATTGAGATTGTAAATTACCCTCGGCTTGTTGGCAATAACCATATTGTTTTAAGCCTGAGGCAAAGAGATTGTGACCGCGTTTTCGATTCCATTGGATTTGGGCTTGGAGCGTTTTATGAACTGTTGACAAAAGCAAGAGTGTTTATAGATATTGTTTTTACAATCGACAAGTCATCGAGAGACGGGAAGGAATTCCCTCAACTGCGTTTAAAAGATATTAGAATTAAAGAAAATAATTAGGAGATATATTTTATGTCAGGCCACTCAAAATGGGCAACCATTAAAAGAAAAAAAGGCGCATTAGACGCTAAAAGGGGTAAAATATTTACCAAGTTAATTAAGGAATTAACTATTGCCGCCCGTGCAGGCGGCGGAGACCCAAGCGGCAACCCGCGCTTAAGGCTTGCTATCGATAACGCGAAATCGGCCAACATGCCCGCGGATAATATTGACCGCGCTATTAAAAAAGCCACCGGCGAACTTGAAGGCGTCAACTATGTTGAGTTGATGTACGAAGGTTATGGACCGGGAGGCGTAGCTGTGCTTGTTGAAGTTGCTACCGATAACAAAAACAGAACCGTTGCCGAAGTACGCCATATCTTCAGCAAATGCGGCGGTTCCATGGGCGAGTCCGGCTCGGTTGCCTGGATGTTTGACCGCAAAGGCGTTATTACTATGCCTGCCCAGGGTAAAACCGAAGACGAGATGCTCGAAATAATTCTTGATGCGGGCGCAGACGATTTAACCGCTATTGAAGATGAGTTTGAAATTAAAACATCAATGGAATCTTTTGAAATAGTAAGAAAAGCGCTTATTGAAAAAGGGCTTTCAATAGATAACGCTTCGTTGCAATGGGTTGCAAAAAACCTTGTTCCGGTTACCGGAGAAGATGTTGAAAAAGTATTAAAACTTATCGATTCCCTTGAAGACAATGATGACGTTCAGAACGTCTTCTCAAATGACGATATAGAAGAATAAATTTTATAAAATGATTATCTTAGGCGTTGATCCCGGAACAATTCATACTGGTTACGGAATAGTAAAGCTTAATTCAAACAAGCTTTCCTTAGTCGAGTCCGGTGTGCTTAATATTCCGGCAAATTTGCAAATGGGCAATAAACTGGAGCTCATACACAAAACGCTCGATAATCTGATAAAAAAACTGAGGCCGGATGAATTTGCCATAGAAACTGCGTTCTACGGTAAAAATGTTCAATCGGCAATGAAAATAGGTTATGCCCGGGGAGTATCGTTACTGGCGGCAACGCAAAACAACGTTCCGGCAAGCGAGTACTCCCCCCGGGAAATTAAAAAAGCGGTTACAGGAACCGGAGCTGCTTCAAAAGAGCAGGTCAGCTTTATGGTGCACACTCTTCTTAATCTAAAAAACAAAATGAAATTTGATGAAAGCGACGCGCTTGCAATTGCCTTGTGCCATAGCTTCAGGATAAAAACACCAGTGGCTAAAGCAAAAAGCTGGAAGTCGTTTATTGAGGCTTTTCCGGAAAGAGTTATTGACTGTTAATGCCATGTTCGCCTGTTATTGCCAGTAGGATGGAAGAAATAAAATGATTGGATACTTAAACGGTAAAATAATTTCCGCAAAACCGACAAAAGTTTTGATAGATGTAAACGGAGTCGGTTATGTGGTAAACATATCCCTTGGCACTTTCGAAAAAATTTCGGGCAAGGAAAATGTTTCGTTGTATATTCATACAAACGTACGGGAAGACGCCATTGTTTTATTCGGCTTTTTCAGCGAAACCGAACAGGAAATGTTCGAGCTTTTAATTAGCGTTAACGGCATTGGGCCTAAAATTGCCCTTAATATATTATCGAGCATACAGTTTAACGATTTGAAATACGCCATAGAAACATCCGACATCAACCGCATAGTATCCGTTCCCGGTATTGGCCGTAAATCCGCCGAAAGACTAATACTTGAGTTGAAAGGTAAACTCGGCAACCTGCCAGGCAGCCAAACCGAACCTTCCGCTTATGGAATAAAAACGGAAGCCGTTTCGGCCCTTAGCACTTTGGGTTATAACTCTAAAATTGCGGAAAAAGTTGTTGGCGATTTACTTCAGAACTCCCCTGACCTTACTCTGGAAGAAATAATTAAAAAAGCCCTCTCTGCTTTAGTAAATTAAAATTTATATACCGCTTGCCGGTTTCGAGCCGTAACAGATTACGGCTTTTTTGCGCAGTATTAAAACTTTGCGGTCTGCAAATTACCGCGGGTTATCAATTAAAAAAGAATTTGTAAACTTATTATATATTAATAAAATTTTTGGCCATACTATGAATATTACAGCCTTTATTGCAGACGAACTGAAACTGCAAATTGCACAAGTCACAGAAGTTATTACTCTCCTTAAAGAAGGAGCAACCATCCCCTTTATTGCCCGCTACCGTAAGGAACGCACGGGGGGACTTGATGAGGATTTTTTGAGAAACATTGAAGACAGGCTAAACTACCTCACCCTGCTTGAAGAAAGAAAAGAGACAATACTTAAGAGTATTGAAGAACAAGGAAAACTCACCGATGAATTGAAAGCTAAAATTATAGAGTGCGTCAAACTTCAGGAGCTTGAAGATTTGTACCTGCCCTACAAACCGAAAAGAAAAACACGCGGTACAATTGCAAAGGCAAAAGGGCTTGAACCGCTTGCTATGTTCATTCTTGATAATTTTGATTTTGCCGGTAATCTTGAAGATATACTAAAGCAGTATATAAATCCCGAACTTGGCGTTAATACAATAGAAGAAGCTCTACAGGGAGCAAAAGACATCATTGCCGAAATGATCAGCGACAATGCCGAAGTCAGAAAATCCGTAAGGGAGTTTTTCACTTCCTCTTCGGTTGTCAAATCAGAAAAATCCACCGAAAAACGCACAACCGATTTGGAAAACGAAAAACTGAAAGAAAAAGAAAGAAAAGACATTTATCAAATATACGGCGACTTTCAGATAGACATAAAAAGCATAAAGCCCTACCAAATACTTGCTCTTAACCGTGGCGAAAAGGAAAAACAGCTCAAGGTTTCGTTAAATGTTACCGAAGAAGAAGTTTATGGAATTATCAAGGGCGAGTTCTGGGGTACAAAAGACACCGTCTTTATGGAGATACTTGACGATACAATCGAAGACTCATACGGCAGACTCATTGCCCCTTCAATAGAACGCGAAGTGCGCAATATACTTACAGAAGCAGCCGATTTGCACGCCATAGAAATATTTGCGGCAAACCTGAAGCAGCTTTTGTTGCAGCCGCCTTTTGCAGATAAAATAATTATGGGCATAGACCCGGGATTCGTTTCCGGTTCCAAAGTGGCGGTTATTGACGCTACCGGCAAATACCTTGAAGGTTATACTATTTACCCGCACCCTCCCAAAAATAAAACCGAGGAATCGGCAAGGATAGTGCTTGCGCTGATAAAGAAATACGAAGTTGAACTTATAGCCATAGGCAACGGAACAGCAAGCCGCGAAACAGAATTTTTTATTGCTGAGTTAATACAAAACAACAACCTAACCTGTCATTACATTATTGTAAGCGAAGCGGGCGCTTCTGTATACTCCGCCTCGGAAGTAGCGAAAAAAGAATTCCCCGATCTGGAAGCGAGCCAGCGCGGAAATATTTCCATTGCAAGAAGACTCCTCGATCCCCTTGCCGAGCTTGTGAAAATCGATCCGAAATCAATTGGGGTTGGTTTGTACCAGCACGATGTTGACCAGAAAATGCTGGGAGCAAAACTGGATAACGTTGTTGAAAGCTGCGTTAACTATGTGGGCGTTGATGTCAATACGGCTTCTGCTTCCCTGCTCTCGCATGTTTCCGGTTTGAACAAGAGAACGGCCGAGAACATTGTAAAACATCGCGAAGAAAACGGGCGTTTTTATAACCGCCAGCAAATAATGGATGTTAAAGGCATGGGCGAAAAAGTTTTTGAACAAGCCGCCGGCTTCCTGAAAATCCGTAATGGCGAAAATCCTTTTGATAACACATTCATTCACCCCGAGTCGTACCAGGCCACGGAGTCTCTGCTTGCTAAATTCAAAATACCGAAAGACAGAATCAACGATTCGGGTTCGCTGCTGCAATTAATGGTTAGCAAAACCGGCACAAAAAAGATCGCCGAAGAAATTGGCGTTGGCGAGCCTACACTGGTTGATATTATTGAAAATATTAAAAAACCGGGACTCGATCCCCGCGAGGAGCTGCCAAAACCTATACTACGCAGCGATGTGCTTAAAATGGAGGACCTGCAGGAGGGCATGCGCCTGAAGGGCACCGTCCGTAACGTTGTGGATTTTGGCGCTTTTGTGGATATTGGAGTTAAGCAGGACGGGCTTCTCCACGTTTCGCAAATTGCCAATAAGTTTGTAAAAAATCCTCTCGATGAAATTAACGTGGGCGATATTATTGACGTTAGAATTACCGGCATTGATATTAACCGCGGAAGAATTTCTTTGAGCATGAAAGATTAATTTTGCCCTATACCCCCATCAAAGCCTTCGGGCTTTGATGGGACCTAATAAAAGCCCGATTGATATTATTCTATACCCTTTATTATAAACCGGCAATTAATTTATTTATGTCCTGCGAACCTGTTTTTATAACACGCCAGAAGCCGGAACACTGTTCCCCGATTTCCTCATATAAATAATTGGTAAATAATCGTGTCTGTCTATTGATAATAATCCCAAATAATGGTATTATTAAAACAGGGGTGGGGTCAAATATTTACAAGGGAATCTCCACCATTAAACTTAAACAAAACTTGTGGGAGAATACTATATGCTTAAAAAACCATTTAAACTATTATTTCTGATGTTTTTTTCGTTTACCTGCCTGTTTGCATCTGGCAAAACCGGAAAAAATAACATTTCTCAAATTAAAAATTCACAGGATTACGAATTTCTGAACTATAATAATATTTTCTTCCCTATAGATAACAGGGGAGTTCTTGGAGATGTTAATAACCGCGGAGCTCAATATAACGGGAAAGTATTTTTATTTTCCGGAGGTTTTTTCCTTTCCGGAACCGATAACGGAAATATATGGGGTAACGGGGTTATGTCGGCTTCAAGAATATACGATTATTTGCCAGGCCTTGCTGACCCCACTTCTGCAAAAAGCGTTGATAAAATTTATTTGTTGACTAAAGATGATACTTCATTTGGTCAAAGATGGCAGGATTGGGAAGAAGCCGTAGCCGCCGGCGCCGATTTCTATGATGGCGATCATGACGGAAAATACAACCCCGTAGATAAAAATGGGAATGGCATTTGGGACACTGATGAAGACAGACCTCCTTTATTAGGTGATTTTACAACCTGGTGCGTTTTTAATGATGGGCAAAGAAGTGATATTAGAACTTTTTCAGGTGTTGAACCCAAAGGTATAGAAGTAAGGCAAACCGTTTTTGGCTTTTACACCAAATCTGTCTCGGAGCAGGCGAATACAATTTTTATAAGATATCAGATTTTAAATACCGGTACTAAAAGCAATACTCTCGATTCCGTTTATTTCTCAGCCGCTTGCGATCCTGATTTAGGAGATTATACAGATGACCTTCTTGGCTGCGATACCACATTAAACAGCGTATTTGTTTACAACAACGGAGCAGATAAAATATTGGGTTCAAATCCCCCCTGCTTTTTAGTCGATTTGTTACAGGGCCCTATTGTATATGAACCCGGCGTTACATTTAAAGATAATAACAATAATGGCAAGTACGATGAGGGAATTGACACCCCGTTACAATACGCCTATAACATTAAAGGCAATATAATGGGTGTTGATACAATTAAAGGAGCTCGGAATTTACAGCTTACTTCGTTTCAGCAGTATATGCAAAGCCATCCGTTTCTCGGTGATCCTGCAACACAATACGAACTCCGCAATTACATGCTTGGAGGAAAAGGCAAAGATGGGATAAATATTTCTCCATGTACTTTTGCTTTGGGCAATGGAGATTCTCTGAGCAATTGTGATAAAATTGACGCTAAGTACTTTTATTCCGGCGACCCGGTTGCAAAAACCGGCTGGCTTAATACCACCCCCCAGGATCAGCGTTTTATGGCAAACTGCGGGCCTTTCACTCTTGAAAAAGGGAAACCCCAAAGTATTACAGTTGCTTATGTGATAGGTCAGGGAAGCGATGCTATTAACAGCATTACAGTTGCAAAAAACTACGCAAAAAGCATTAAAAAGATTTTCGCTTCCAATTTCACTCAACTAACCGATGTTAAGGAAACGGCCAAAACCGAGCCAAACACTTTTGAGCTTTACCAGAATTATCCCAACCCGTTCAACCCGGCTACTACAATTAAGTATTCGTTACCGGCCACTCAAAATATAAGTCTGAAAGTTTACAATACTCTTGGAGAGCTTGTTGCTACGCTTGCAAACGGTATGCAATCGGCAGGTTTGCACCATGTTGCTTTTGACGGAAGCAAATTCAGCAGCGGAGTTTATTTTTACGTTCTCAAAACTCCTAACGGCATTTCTTCCAAAAAACTGTTATTGTTAAAATAGTTTTGGGTATAAAAAAAGGGAAACACAAAAACATGTTTCCCTTTTTTAGTTTAAATATTTTAAGTATTAGTGTTCCATTATGCGGCTGATAGTATTGTAGTACAAGTCCGCAAGTTTATCAAGTTCAAATGAATACTTGCCGTTTATACTTAATTTTGAACCGCCTGTTTTGCCAATCTCTTTATAAGGGGTTTTGCTCTTCGATGCCAATTCTTCGAAAGCCGCTTTATTTGCAGGCGATACCGAAATGATTATTCTCGAAGGAGTTTCGGAGAACAATGAGAAATCCTCTCTTGTTTTAACCGGTATATTAACTTCCGCGCCTGTTTTCTTTGTCGGGTCAAGTATGCAGCACTCGGCTACAGCGGCTGTAACTCCGCCATCGGAAATATCATGGGCCGAGTTTACAAGCTTGCTGTCAATTGCTTTTAATACGAGACTATGCAAGTCCTTTTCAACCTGCAAATCAACCTTTGGAGAATCTCCCGCAACCTGATTATGTATTACTTTAAGATATTCGCTTCCGCCAAGTTCTTCGTAATCATCGCCAAGCAGGTAAATTATATCGCCGTCATTCTTAAAGAAAGAAGTGGTGATATTTTCAAGCTTTTCAATTATGCCTACCATGCCTATTGTTGGTGTAGGGTAAACTGCAAAGTCGGGGGACTCGTTATAAAAGCTTACATTACCACCGGTAACCGGTGTATCAAAGAATCTGCATGCTTCGCCCATTCCTTCAATTGCCTGTTTGAACTGCCAGTAATTTTCCGGCTTGTAAGGATTGCCGAAGTTAAGGCAGTTTGTAATTGCAAGAGGTATACCTCCGGAACATACAATGTTTCTTGCCGATTCGGCAACGGCTATTTTCGTTCCCATTTTAGGGTTAAGGTAAACATAACGCCCATTACAGTCCGTTTTCATAGCAAGGGCTTTGTTTGTATCTTTAATATGAATAACCGCGGCATCGCAGCCGGGGCCTACGGCAGTGTTTGTTCTTACCATTGAGTCGTACTGTTCAAATACCCATCTTTTTGAAGTAATATTAGGTGAAGAGAATATTTTCAAAAACGCTTCTTCAATATCAGCTTTAGGTAATTTTGTAAAATCGAACTTTTGTGTCTCTTTCAGATATTCAGGTTCTTTTGTCTCTCTGATATAAACGGGGGCTCCGCCGCCAAGTACAAGATCGTTGGCGGGTAATTTTGCTTTAAGTTTGCCTTCGTAGTAAATCTCTAACAGACCCGTATCGGTTACTTCGCCTACAATTTCGCAATGGAGATCCCATTTTTCAAATACTTCCTTCACCTTGCTTTCAAAACCTTTTTTAACGCAGCAAAGCATTCTTTCCTGACTTTCAGAAAGCATAATTTCGTAAGCCGTCATTCCGGTTTCTCTTAAAGGCACCTTGCTAAGGTCAATCTTCATGCCCGCTTCTCCCTTTGCGCTCATTTCGGATGTGGAGCAGGCAATACCCGCGGCTCCCATATCCTGTATGCCAATCAACCAGCCGTTTTTAATAATCTCCAATGTGGCTTCAAGCAATAGCTTTTCCGTAAACGGATCGCCTACCTGAACGGAAGGACGTTTGGATTCCGATTTTTCCGAAATTTCTTCCGATGCGAATGTCGCGCCGTGAATACCGTCTCTTCCCGTTGAAGAACCGACAATCATAACCGGGTTACCGACTCCCTTAGCCGTAGCGCTTGCCACCTGGTCTGTTTTAACAATACCAACAGCCATTGCGTTTACAAGCGGGTTTGTCTGGTACGATTCATCAAAATAAACTTCTCCCGCAACCGTAGGTACTCCAAAGCAGTTGCCGTAATCGCCAATACCTTTTACAATCCAATCGAATAAAAATCTTGTGTGATCATTTTCAAGCGAACCAAACCTAAGCGAGTTTAATGAGGCAATAGGTCGCGCGCCCATAGTAAAAATATCTCTTAAAATTCCGCCCACGCCGGTAGCCGCTCCCTGGTAAGGCTCAACCGCCGAAGGGTGATTGTGGCTTTCTATTTTAAATGCTACCGCAAGACCGTCGCCAATATCCACAAGTCCCGCGTTTTCTTCACCGGCGCCAACTAAAAGTCTGCCGCCGTCTCGTGGCAGTGTTTTCAGCAAAGCTATTGAGTTTTTATAACTGCAATGCTCGCTCCACATAACGCTAAAAATTCCAAGTTCGGTAAAATTAGGTTCTCTGCCCAATATTTTCTTTATTTTTTCGTATTCTTCTTCAGTTAAACCGTGCTCTAACACTAATTGTAAAGTTACTTCCTGTTCTTTCATAAGCTTCCCGGGGTTGAAAAAAATTAATAATTCGTTGTATAATATAATAATTTATTCCGAATGATTTAATTCAATATCCTACCTCTTGTAATTTTTATATTTCATTTTGAATTACGGTATTTCTCTCATTTCGACCGCCGATTTTCAGGTACTTATACCTATTGACATTATATAAGATTTTCTGTTATTTGTTTTTGAAAAAATTCCAGTTACATATTGCGATGACATAATTGCGGGAAATGAAATCGTATAAAACCAAATAGCTTCCTATAAAATCATATATTTTGGCTCTTGATGGATATTGCAAAATATATATTCAGTATTAATTTCTTTTATATAGCTAAGCATTAAATGCAAGGGGCGCCCGTATGTACAAGTTAGTTTTTTTCTCTGTCTTTTTATTTCTGTTTAATTATAATATCTTCCCGCAAACAGACACTACGGAGTTCTTTCCGCTTGCCATTGGCAATTGCTGGGAATACCATACTAATGGTTATCCGTCATATGTGGCATATGTTACAGTAATAGGGGATTCAGTTTTTACAAATGGGAAACCATATAAAGTGCTAAAATGGATGGAAACCACAACCGATTCGGGTTATTATGGAATAAGTTATATGTATTATAGAACTGAAAACAGTAAACGCGTTTATGTTCCGGAAAATTACAATGACTGCAAGGATAAAGAATATGTAATGTTTGATTTCTCTGTACCGCCTAAGACCTTTTGGGATATATGCGGACCTCTAAGTCATTTTGAAGCTTTCGGTGGAAAAGGACCGATGTTCATAGGGCTATACAATACAGAAAAAGTACGGCTCCATTTTTATCCAACAGAGTTACCCACATGGTATTTTACGTCTGTAATAATAGATACTATGAAAATACCACGGGATACTATTTGGACCGGCCCTACGGATGGACCCATCGGTAGTTATATAATTGCAAGAGGATTTGGCATTATTGAAATACAACCGGGATGGGGTGATTTTTATGAATTACACGGCGCAATAATAAATGGCGTTAAATATGGATACGTAACAGGAATAAAAAATGAGCAAAATAAATCAATTGTAAATAATATCAATATTTCCGCATATCCTAATCCGTTTAACGGTCAAACAAACATAAGAATAACAAATAATAAATCGCAATTCGCCGAAGTATCTGTTTATAACCTACTTGGGCAAATAGTTAAAACTATTTATAAGGGCGAACTTGAAAAGGGGAATTATAACTTCCACTTAAGTTCAACGGAACTTGCTTCCGGCGCTTATCTTGTTTGTTTTAAGACTCCCTCTCTTATTAAAACATCAAAAATAATAAACTTAAAATAGGAGATACTATGAAATACTTATGGCTCTTCTTTTTCTGTTTCCTATCTGTTTCATTTCCTCAAATTAATGATGAAATTGGAAATGATGTAAGTTCTGATAGTCCATCTTCCATCCCAATCACAAAACCACGGAATATCTATGGAGTAATACAAGGTGGTAGAGAGAAAACCGCAAACGGAACATTAAGAGTATTGTTTGTTTTTGTTAGATTTAAAGACGATTATTTAACTAAACCATCATGGCCGGACTATAACACACTTCCATCATGGGCTCAAAATATTGTCGACCCTAACATTCCCTCAAATAATATCTATTCACATCTTAATCTTAGTAATTTTTTTTGATAGAGCTTCTGGAGGAGATGGGAATGGTACCTTAGGGGCATTTCAAATGATCGGAGATGTATACTATGTAACGACTAAATATGATAAAGCCCGATATGGCGATACGATAAGTCTTGTAAACCACGAAGTTTTACAACAATTGGACAATACTCCATATAATGTTAATTTCCATTTATATGATAATTGGCATTTTCAAGTTAATGGTTCGCCATACATTCATTCATATTGCCCTTACGATCCTTTAACTGGAACAGGTGGAGATGGAAAAGTGGATCAAATATTTATTATGTGGCGTGATTATTGTCCTAAAAATTCTTCAAAAGGCGGTGAAAGTTCCTTATCCACAGATTATACAACTAGAGATGGAATGCAAATATATAGCGATAATGGCACAACACAATATGAAATATATTATAAAGGCGATGCAACAAGTAACAATAATGCAGCCATTATGTTTCCTGCACATGAATATTGTCATTACCTTTTTGGCACCACCAATGGAGATTTAGGTTCTCATTTCGATGGCCGAACATACAACAATCATAGCACGAATACAGGAAATCTTGCCGGTTTATTTCTTATGACGCGTTCTTATAATCAAAATATGAGCGTATATGAGAGATATAGATTGGGTTGGCTAAACCCAACTTTTATTAATAATAATACAACAAATGTTGTTTTGAGTGATTCGCGAAAATACAATACGGCAATAATGATTCCGTTGAGATACGATGCAAGTGGATATTTAAGAGAATACTATATGCTTGAAAATTTGCAAACAACCAATTCGTATTCGGAGGCTAATCCTTTTAATATACTAGTTGTTTTTGATCATACATATACTAAAGGATTGGTAGCCTACCACATATTAAATGAAAATTTGGATTGGCCAACCATGTCCGATATAGACGAAGAATGCGCCGATGGATTATGGCAATGGGGATTAACTGCTGGCGCTTCGACCCCTGGCGACAGAAGAGATGATGTTTTAGATAAGATTACTCCTACTTATAATTACGGGAATGACGAAAAAGATTATATTTGCTTAACGGTAGGAGGAATATATTACAACGACTATTTAGCCCTTAGACCAGAAGGATCCAAAGATACAAATAGCGGTTGGAGATATAAGGCAAATGATGCACAAGGGAAAAATGAGGACTTTTTTAACTCTGATTATGCCGATGTATTTTCAAAATGGAGCAACCCTTCAACATGTCTAAACGACCATACAACACAATCATATAAAGGTTTCCAGATAACAGGATACAACTCATCTACTCACAGTTACACATTAAACATAGGAGTTGATTCCGCAACTACCTCGGCATTTAAACCATCAAAACCGCAAAATCTTAAAATAACCGTAAATAGTCCAAGCGCTACTCTAACCTGGGCGCCCTCTACAGAACCAAATGTAAAAAATGGCGGTTCGTATAAAATATACAGAGTTTCTGTAAGCTCAACCGCAAGCGAACCGAGCAATTCGTCCTACACCTTGCTGACAACCGTACCGGCATATAGCGGTGGAAATCCCGTAACTTCATATACAGATGAGCAATTTTGGATGGGCGGCGGCAATTTTAAAATGTATTATGAAATAACAGCCGTCGATAATGCTTCGCAGGAATCAACTCGTTCAAACTCAACATGGGCATACACTACACTGCAACCTTATAAAAAGAACGTGGGAAAGGAAGTCGCAAATGCCATTACAGAATATAAGTTAAGCGAAAATTACCCGAATCCTTTCAATCCGTCAACAGTAATAAATTATCAGATTCCAACATCAGGCAAAGTAACTTTAAAAGTTTATGATGTCCTCGGTAAGGAAATAGCTACGCTTGTCAACGAAAATAAGGAAGCAGGTTCTTATAATGTAAACTTTAATGCTTCTAATTTACCGAGTGGGGTCTATGTATATAAAATTGAGTCCGGCTCATTTATTAAATCTCAAAAAATGATGCTTGTGAAATAAATTCATTAACTTAACCGCCACCCTTAATCTGCTTAGGGGTGGCTTTATTATAGCCTAATTTTCTGAATTTTGACAGATAAAAATCCCAAAAGAACTTCTTTCCCATATTGGCAATTGTTTTTTGCTTTTTACTCGCTAACAAACGTTGCATTATTCAGACAATTAAAATTCCGCTCCTTCCGGAGCTTAATACATTGCTTAATATAAGAAGAGGCTTTTAATACGGCATTTCATTTGGCAATCAATAATTTGCATTGCAAGCCGCTTTATTTTATTTTTCCACATCAAAAACAGATTTCGGATTATTTATGAAAAGCTCCCTATTCATAGTTCTTATTAGTATACTGTTTACAATAAGCGCCTACTGCCAAGGCGAAGGCAATTACACAAACATACGCCAGGTGGATTTCCTGAACTTTACATATAACTTAAAAATGACGGCCGACAGGGAATGGGCAAAAGAAGTAAAAACCATTAACGGCAAATTTGAGGAAAACACTCCCGAAAAACATGGGAATTTTTATTTTAACGTGAAGGTTTTTTATACCGATATTAATTCGGATAGCGCCGAAGAAGCAATTATAATAGCTTCATTCGGCAGGATAGGCTCAAACTGGGAGAATACGGGTATTATTGCCTATACTCTAAAAGACGGCAAACCGTTTATGCTTGCTTCCCTTGATCAGGGACAACTCCAAAAAGATTACGCGAAATTATATCCTAACAGCTCGCTGTGGCCTGTAAGCGAAGCTTACCTGGCAACACGTATGCCGGCAATCTTCATGGAAGTCTCCGCGGATGGCTATCACGCGGGTCCCGAATATGAAGTGTTTATGCAATACACTCTTAAAGGAAACGAGTTTATACTTTCAAGAAAACCTATAAGATTTAAAAATAAGAGATAATGAGAAGAAAAACCTTAAAACGCGGTAAGCCTGTTCCCTGACAAGCAGGAACAAGTTCATTAATAGCATTGCGCTGTAATATTGCCCGTGAGATTGCTTCTCCCGATAGAATCAAGATCGCAAAGACAACTTTATAAATTATAATTATGCGTTAAATAAAATTTCCAACTCGTAATTAAGGTTAACAAGTAAAATACGGATAAATTAGTGCAAAAATTAAAATCCCCCGTTTAAGGGGGATAAAATAGGGATGTTGTTTTACAGGCCAATATTAACCTGTAAAACTTAATTTTGAATATTGCCATGCTAACGCGGCTTCTTCATTCGAAGAAGGTATTTCCCGACTATAGTGTTCTTAATTCAAACAACTGGTTGCTACATATTAAAAGCTATTTCAAGCTCTTTTATTTCCGCGCCGCCTATGTGTACAATCTCTCCAATTGCTTTGGAAGCTATTATTGTCTTGGCCGAAAACTCTGCCACTTCCAGCCTGTCGAAGCTTTGCAATAAAGAGTCACCCGTAACAATCAAACAGTCATTTTGGCAAATAACCACGGGATTTTTTTCGGATATGCAGTCCGTTACTTTATATGTGCTTTCGCCCGGCTTAACGAACTGAAGACCATACGGCAATTTTTGAACATCCCTTAACACAATATAACTTTCGGGAATTGTTTTTGAATCAAAAACGGCATTACTAGCTCCAAAAGCCATAATATTAGGCGGGTTGGCTATAATGATTGTTTTAATACCCGGATTTTTCAGATAAATACTACGATGAAGTCCCGCGCTTACGCTGGGTATTTTTCCCGCTTCCCTTTTGTTCCCTTTTACCAAAACCAAATCATCTTCCGAAAGATATTTTTTATCAAGTCCGTGCGGGGTAATAATAAAAGCGTCATCATCAAGTCGGGCTGAAAATGTTCCTTCTGTACTTGAGAACAGTTTTTGCGAATAGCATCTGTGAATAAAAGGGATCATGTTTTTTCTAAGCTCTCTTTCCCCGGAAGAAACTTCAGCAACGTCAAACTCATCAAGCATCTCTCTGTTGCGCGAAAGTTTAAGCTCGTCATCGCTTAAAACCTTGCTGCCGCCCAGAATGTTCGCGTTAATAGTCAGTTGAGCGCAAAACTCAAGGGTATCCAAACGCTGGTAAGCGTGCATCAGACTATCGCCTACAACCACAATTCCGTGATTTTCCATAAGCACCGAATTATGGTTTTGAGTAAAAATTCCCGCGATTATTTCGCCAAGCTTTTCGCTGCCCGGCAGAGCATACTCCGCGTAGCCAACGCTGCCGCAAATCTCGCTGGCTTTTGGCAAAATGCGCGTATCGGGAGTTTTTCTTGCAATTGAAAATGAAACAAGAGCCGGCGGGTGCGCGTGAACTACCGCTTTAATATCGGGCCTGGCTTTATATACCGCCTTATGAAAAGGCAGTTCGGATGAAGGCTCATGTATTCCCTCAAATTTGCCATCGGGATATACCTTAACAATATCACGCGGCGTCAGTGTTCCTTTATCAATTCCCTTTGGAGTTATCCATATTACTCCGTCCGAATCCATCAGCGATAAATTCCCTCCCGAAGTGGTGGTCAATCCGTTCTGATAAATTCTATTAATAATTTCTATAAGTTCATCCTTGGGATGTATATATTTAAATTTCATATTCTCTCTTTATATTAAAATAATTACACAGCATGGTAATTGCCTTTTTTACTAAATTAAAGGCCCTGCCTGCCATCAAAAAAGTTACAGAATTTGTACCCGCTTATCTACAATTAATGACCATCAAGATGCAAGCCAAGCATGTTTGCATAACCGACTACAAACGTTGAAAGCACAAGCGTAATCAGCGTCAACGCCAATAAGAATTTAGACAACCCGCTGGTATTTTTCCATTCTTTAAGGAAGATACCCCACAGAGTTCCAAAAATTATAATACTTGCCATGTGAAGCGTCCAGCTGGAAAACTTATATTTTCCCATCTGTGTCTCGCCCATTGTATAGAAGAAAAACTGGAAGTACCATGTTGTACCGGCCAAAGCGCTGAATAAATAATTTGCCAATAACGGCACGCGGCTTTGTTTTGATTTTTCGGCTACAGCATTACCGGTCTGCTTATTGTTTGTTACGGTACTATCGGCGTTACTTTCCACACCGCTGAAGTATTGATGCAAAGTTTTGTTTTTCAATAACAGATACATGCACCAGATAAAGTTTGTAACAAACCCGCCAGCCATTACCACAATAAGTTTAGGCAAGCCGGTCCATATTTCGCTGGATCCATAATGAAGCGCGGAAACTGAAATTGGCGTACCGGAAGCCAGCCCGTATGCAAAGCATGAGCTCATTACTCCGGAAAATACGGCAACCAAAAGTCCCTTTTTCAAATTAAACTCTTTGATTGATTTGCTTTTCTCCTCGGCGCTCATCTCCTTTTCCTTGGATAAGCCAGCCGCGGCCGCAAGCATAATTCCCAACAGCGCAATGACCATGCCTATTAAAATTATCTGTCCCGGTATGGTAAGCAGTTTAGCGCCAATGGTTCCGTCAAAGATAGGAGGCATATAAGTGCCGAACAAGGCGCAGAAACCAAGAACAATGGCAGTACCCAACGACATGCCCAGGTAGCGCATAGTCAAACCGTACGTTAAACCGCCAAAGCCCCATAACACACCCCATAAGAATGTCCATCCCAAAGTGCTGAACGATTGTTCGCCAAGCACCTGGAGGAGATGCGGAGTCATCAAAAAAGCTACAACCCAGGGAACAATTATCCAGCTAAAAAAACCACCTGCCAGCCAATAAACTTCCCACGACCATTTTTTTACGCCTTTATACGGAACATAAAAACTACCAGAGGCTAATCCGCCAAGCCAATGGAAAAACACACCAAGAAGAGGGTTCGCGTTCATTCAATATTTCCTTTAAATTTGTGGTGATAGTTAACAGTATTCTATCTTTGTAATATTTTTGATTCAACAATTATATCGTTATTTAACGCCGGTTTGCCTTTATGTTCTATAAAGTTAATCAACATATCGACTGAAGTTTTTCCTATTAAATAAGGGTTCTGGTAAACAGTGTACAAAGGGACTCCCAGGCGCGAAACAATATCGTTATCGCCAAACTCGCCAATCATAATGTCGTCAGGTATTTTGCGATTGCCATCAAGTATCGCCTTGCCGGCGCCATAGGTTATCAATCCGCCAATGCTTATTAATCCGTCTATCTTCTTTTTTGATTTGAGGACCTCGGACATTTTTTTATAGCTGTCGGCAAAATTTCTGAACGAATTCAGAACCAGTTCGGGCTTGAATCTGATACCGTTTTTTTCAAGAGCAGCCTTATAACCTTCAAAGCGGTCTTTTGTTAATTGTATACCCTTATCCGGCCCTAGGAACAAAATGTTCTTCCGCCCCTGGTTAATCATTTTTTCAGTCAGTTCAAACGATGCCTTATAATCATCAATTGTAACCGATTTATAATTTAAACCGTACAGTTTTCTATCCCAACACACTGTTTGAATACCTTCTTCGGATAGTTTTTTATAGATGTCATAATTGCCGCGGTGACCTGTAGGGTTCAACAATATTCCATCTGCATGAATATCTGAAAGAAATTCCAATTTTTTCCGTTCAAGATCCTTGTTCTCATCGTGAATTAAAAGAATGGTCTCGTATCCCTTTTTATTGGCTTCCTCATACATGCCTCTTACCGCTTCCGAAAAGAAAGAGATACGCAAATCGGGAATCAGTATTCCAATAATCCTGCTTTGGTTATTGATCAACGATCTTGCCAGCAAATTAGGTCTGAAGCCCATTTCCTTGGCTTTAGCCTTAACCTTTTCCCTCATTTCAAGAGAAATATCGCTCGCGTCCCGCAATGCTTTTGAAACAGTCGCGGTGGAAACCGAAAGACTGCAAGCTACATCTTTTAATGTTATTTTACCTGTGCGTTTTAAACCCATAATTCAACATCATACTAAAATAAATGCAATAATCTAATTATATAAATTTAGTTCTTAGCGGCCTTTCTCTTACTCAATACATCGGTCTCATATTTTTGAATTTCCTCAACGTAGTCAGCTCCAACCGGTACATTTGCACTCATGCAATAATAATTATAAACAGCGCCAAACGGTTTTGTTTTCATCAACTCAAGAAACGCGAGGCGTTCAAAATTCCTTCTGGCTTCTTCCTGCTTTTTTAAAAAGTCTGTCGGTTCAAGCAAAGCGCAAAGGAATGCCAGTTGTGTTGCTCTTGTGCCTATTACAAACGCCCCAATACGGTTAATACTGCCGTCAAAATAATCCAGACCTATATTAACTCTATCAAGTACATTTGCCCGTACAACCTCCTGGGCAATAAACTGAATTTCCTCATTAAAAATAACAACATGGTCGCTATCCCATCTTACGCCGCGGCTTACATGCAGCAACAATTCTTCAACAAATAATAAGATGGATGATATTTTGTCTCCAATCTGCTCAGTCGGGTGAAAATGCCCGCTATCAAGACAAATCAGTTTATTGTTTTTAACCGCATACCCCATGTAAAACTCGTGCGAGCCAACAACCATCGATTCCGAACCGATACCAAACAATTTGCTTTCAACAGAATCCTTTAAATACTCCTTTGGATATTCAACGCTGAATATTTCATCAAGTGACTCTTTTAACAATTTTCTGTGGGTGTTGCGGTCAACGGTAATATCTTTTGAGCCGTCTGGAATCCAGATATTATTAACAGACGGAGTTCCAAGCTGCTTCCCCATTTCGGCGGCTATCATTCTGCACCGCTTAACATGCTCAATCCAGAACTTACGGATTTTTTCGTTCTTACTCGAAAGAGTAAAATTGTCTTCGGCAAGAGGATGTGAAAAACAGGTAGGATTAAAATCCAGCCCTATTCCCAATTTCTTTGCCCAGTCAATCCAGCTCTGGAAATGTTTTATTTCTATTTGATCGCGGTCAACTTTCTCTCCGCCGAAATCGCCGTATATGGCGTGCAGATTAAGACGCTGTTTACCGGGAACAAGACTCATTACTTTTTCAATATCAGCCCGCAACTGGCTTATAGTTTTAGCCTTGCCTGCATAGTTGCCCGTTACCTGTATACCGCCTCCGCTTAATTCAGAGTCAGGTGTTTCAAAGCCGCCAACATCATCGGCCTGCCAGCAGTGTAAGCTGATATTTATTCTATCAAGTTTTTTAAGAACTTCATCAGTATCTACGCCCAAAGCCGCATACTGAGCCTTGGCCAGCTGATATTCTTTTTCGATTGTTTCTTTATTAGTCACTTTTGCTCTTTTTAATATTTAATAAATTTCATTCATTAAGGGCTGAAATAAAGACAGCTCTGTTCTTGTTTCACGTTCCATATACAAAACAAAACTCAGATTGTTTTGTAAAAGCTTCAAATATGCTTTTACAAATATCTGTTTTTCTTTATAAAGAGTCTTTCTGCGGCAAATCAATTTCTACAGATACGCCGCAAATCGACTAAAAAAACGTCACTTAAACGATTGCGAAAAGGTTTAAGTAAACATATCAAAAGAAATAAGAATTGTCAAACAAATATTTCCTTTCATACAATCTCCACACTGGATATGTTATTGCCGGATTAAACGTTCCTTAAAATACTTTTGTATTTTATTTCGTTTCCATCAAAATAACTTTTACCCTCTGGCCTATACGCTTTTAACCCAAATGAATCAGCTACTACTTTTCTCCATGCGGAAAGGTCGGATATTTTCCCTGAAGCTATTGCCATTACTCCCGTATTGCCTATAATTGTGCCTTCAACAGGCCCGGCAAATACATCTATCCCAACAGCGTCCGCTGTTAATTGTATTAAAAGCTCGTTTTGAATACCGCCGCCAACCGCGTGCAATTTTGTTATTTTAAGGCCGGTAACTGCTTCTATTTCCTTAATTGTGTTTTTATAACTAAACGCGAGGCTTTCGAGTATAACACGTATTATATATCCGGGTTCATTTTTAGCGACCTGCCCCGTCTCCTGCAAATAAGCGATAATCTTTTCAGGCATTTCACCTGCCTTTAAAAATCTTGGGTCATCAAGATCCACCCAGGCTCCGGCTTCTCCATTCTTTAATGCCAAAGACGCCAATTCGGCATAACTGTATTCTCCGGATTTTTCCAGCCAGTAACGCCTGCATTCCTGTATAGGCCACAGCCCAATGATGTTTTTCAGAAATCGGGTTGTATTCTCGTATCCGCCTTCATTGGTAAAGTTCGCTTCCATAGCCTGACTTGTAAGCCGGGGCTGCTTTAATTCCACACCCATCAATGACCATGTACCACAACTCAGGAACGCCCAACTATCTCCGCTTGCCGGCGCGGAAATTACAGCCGAAGCCGTATCGTGACTTGCGCTTGCAATAACAGGAATGCCTTTATCTAACCCAGTCTTACTTGCAATTGATGGTAAAAGAGGCCCCAGTATTGTTCCTGGTTCAACAATTTCAGGGAAAATGTTTCTTGGCAAATTGAATTTATCTATCAGCTCCCAGTCCCAGTTCCGTGTATATGGATCAACAAGACTGGTAGTACTCGCGTTGGTAAACTCCGCAATCTTTTTACCGGAAAGCAAAAAGCTGAGGAAGTCAGGAATAAGCAGCATCTTATCAGCCAGGTTAACCATGTTAAGCGAACGTTTATTTTCTGATAACAGTTGATACAAAGTGTTGAACTGCGCAAACTGTATGCCGACCTTTTTATAAATTTCTTCTTTCGGTACAATTTTAAAAGCCTGCTCCATCATTCCGTCCGTTCTGTCATCACGGTAATGATACGGATACCCCAATATGCGGCCATCGGGGTCAATCAAAACGGAATCGACACCCCAGGTATCAATTCCAATACCGTTAAAACTGTTGCCAAATTGTCTGCACGCGTTTGTTAACCCGGTTATCAGTTCTTTGTAAATAGCCAATATATCCCAGTAAAAACCCCCTTCATATTGTACATTATGAGTTGTAAACCGATGCACCTCATGCAGCGTAATTTTGTTATTGCTCAAAACCGAGACAACACAACGCCCGCTTTCGGCGCCAAGATCGAACCCTATGAACTTCTCCCCTTCTGTTTTTTCTTCTGCCAGAGTATCTTCCATTTTTTAGTTGTATTCCTTGTTAAAATAATTATTAATTACATGTGTTCTTATCGTATTTCTCAAAAACCCCTTCGATATTAAAATAGCAATTATTTTATAAACCCAAAAGTAGCTTTTATTTTTTCGTTTTCTTCTGTTAAGCGGAATACAAACACGTATGTTTAAAAACCGCATCACGCAACAAACAATATTCCGGCCTATACAAAAAAAATCCCCCGATGATTTTTTTGTCAGCGGGGGTTAATTTTAGCCGTATTTAGATACAACAGATAATCCTGTTTGCCGGATTACTATTTCTTAAGCGTCAGACTAAGCTTGTTTCTGCCGTTAGTCTTTTCATACTCGGCATTCTCCGTCAGGTTGCGGATAAGCATAAGTCCAAGCTCATCGGGCAATTCCTTATTATCTGTTATGTTTATTGCTTTGCCGGGGTTTTCGAATATGATTTCAAGCGTATCCAGTTTTTCCGAATAGGCAAGTTTTATATCAAGGTCTATAACATCCCGTTTGAAATTGTAGACGGCAATAAGCTCTTCAATTACGAGCAAAGCATTGTTTGTAATTTTTTTGCTTAACACGTGTCTTTCGCAGAAGCGTTCAATTTCCGCGTTCATGGAATAGGAATCGAAATGTACACTGCTAATGTGGTAATTATAGCTGCGTACCCTGTTGATAAAGGCTTTGGTCTTCTCCTTCTGCGGGTTCTCAAATATCTGCTGAGGAGAGCCTTCTTCATAAATAAGACCTTCATCCATATAAAACACTCGGTTCGATACATCGCGCGCGAAATCCATTTCGTGAGTAACAATAGCCATTGTCATCCCCTCTTTTGCAAGGCGTCTTATAACGGCAAGAACTTCGCTCACCATTGTAGGGTCAAGCGCAGATGTAGGCTCATCAAAAAGAATTATTTCCGGTTCCATTGCAAGGCAGCGTGCAATTGCAACTCTTTGTTTTTGTCCGCCGGAAAGTTCATCGGCCATGCTTTCGGCTTTTTCCGCAAGACCAACCATCCGCAAAAGCTCCATAGCTTTTGCTTCGGCTTCTTCTTTGCTCTTGCCAAGCAGCTTTATAGGGCCAAGCGTAAGGTTATCAATAATACGTAAATGCGCGAACAGGTTAAATGACTGGAATACCATTCCCATCCTCTGACGCATTTTTGGAACATCTGTGTTTTTATCCAGCATGTCAATTCCATCAATGGATATTTTTCCGCTTGTAGGAGTTTCAAGAAGATTAAGACACCGAAGGAACGTACTCTTACCTGTTCCCGAAGGGCCTATGATAGAGATAACTTCTCCTTTATTAATTTCAGCAGTAATATTTTTTAATACTGTAAGTTCGCCAAATTTTTTCGCTAAGTTTTCTACTTTTATCATTTTAGTTGCTCCTCTTCGCTTTGGATTTCTGGTAAGTTAATTTCTCTAAGTAGCCAATAGCCACCATCAATAGCCAGGAAAGGAGGAAGTATAACGCGGCTACCATAATTAAAGGGAAGAAAGCGTCAAAAGTCCGGCTTCTTATTATATCGCTGGCCTTTGTTAAATCCTGTACTGCTATATAACCAACAACAGACGTCATTTTTACCATGGAAATTAGTTCGCCTTTATAAACCGGCAAAATACGTTTTGCAGCCTGAGGCATAACTATATATAAGAATGTCTTAATTTTTGTAAAACCTATCGCAATGCCGGCTTCTGTCTGTCCCCTTTCAACACCTTCTATACCCGTTCTGAACATTTCGGAGACATAGGCTGCAAAGTTCATTCCAAAAGCAACAACAGCTACAAACACAGGGTCAATATTCACCGAGGCAAATACTATGTAAAATATTATCATCAACAATACAAGCACAGGCGTGCCTCGTAAAAGCGAGATATATACTTTTGCAATAACGCTAAGCAGCTTTCTTTTAGACATGCGCATAAAGCAGATTAAAGCTCCAAGCAGCGTACCGAATATTGTTGCGAGTAAAGAGATATTCAACGTTACTTTAAGCCCGTCCCAAATTAAAAGATACCTGTTTTCTACAATTATATTATTATAAAAACTATTGCTCACACTTTTAAAGAATGAAACGCTTTGTTTTGCCTCTCCGCCTCCGTTTGAACCGGCCAGATTTTTATTAAGCGCTAAAACAGCCGCGTGGAAATCGGTATAAGCGTCCGAAAAATCCACTTGCTTCTTTCTCTCTTCGGTTATGGAAATTCCATCGGCTATTATATCAACTTTGCCCGATGCAAGCGCGGCAATAAGAGAAGAAAACTCCATTGTTATTATATTGAGATTCATTTTTTCGTGTTTTGCAAATTCCTGCAGCAACTCAATATCAAAGCCAACATATTCCCCTTTAACCACCGCGACATAAGGCAGATCGTTAACAGAAGCGCCAAGCGTTATTTTGGGAGCTCCGGGGAATACAGTCGGTTTTGGCATTTCGGCCTTTTCAGGATCGTTCACGAACCAGCGTTTGTATACGGTATCAAATACTCCGTTGGATTTTGCTTCTTTAAGAAACGCGTTAAATTTCTGGCGTAAATCCGGATTGTTTTTATTAAAACCGTATCCAAGCGGAGTTGATAAGGCATCGTCATCAAGTATCCCCAACTCGGGATTTGTTTTAACAGCCACATGGGCTGTAATTCTGTCAAAAAAAGCCGCGTCCACTTTGCCGGTCTTAAGCGAAAGAAGCATATCAGATGTGCTTGCATATCTCTGAATTTTGGCATTCGGATACTTGTTTGCTACAAACGCGTCAAAAATCGTCCCGGTAAAAACACCTACGCTCTTGTCTTTTATATCATCAAGCACAGACATTTGCAATCCTGAAGATCCTTCAGACGCCTGTCTTTTTACTAATATAAGCTGACCGCTTTCAAAATACGGATCGCTAAAGTTTATCGATTTTTTACGTTCTTCGGTGGCCGTCATTCCACTAAAAATAACATCAACCTTTCCAGATTTTAAAGCCGGTATCAACGCGGCAAATTTCATATCATAAAACTCAACCGGTCTGTTAAGTTTTGCGGCTATTCTCCTGGCAAGTTCGCCGTCATGCCCCGAGACCTGGTTTTTCTCATCTACAAACGCAACTGGTTCTCGTGTTGCGGCGGTGCCTACTTTCAGCGGCTTGCCTGTTTTAGGCAATTGAATTTCGGCGGTAACGTAAGGAGTGGATTCCGTTTTAACCCACCTTTTACGCATATCATCTAATGTACCGTCGCTTTTCATTTCGGCTATTGCCTTATTAATATCTTCAAGAAGTTTTGTATCTTCTTTTTTCATAGCGGCGGCGCAATATTCTTTTTCCACCTCTTCGGGTAAAGTCACTATATCTTTGTTATGTTTGCAAATATTAACACATGTAGGCAAAGCGGTAATAACCGCGTCTATTTGCCCCGACTTTAAAGCGGCAACCGCGTCCATAATGTCGTCAAAGCGCTGTGTTTCCGCCTGTGGAAATTTTTTAAGAGCAAGCTGCTCTCCTGTGGAGCCTGTCATGGCTCCTATTTTTATATTTTTCAGATCGCTAAGCGTGGAAATGCTTTTTTTCTGTTTACCGCAACCTGTTATAAACAATAATGTAATAAGAAGTATTGGAAAAAATACGGGTATTTTCTTCATGCTTTCACCTGTTTTTCTGATAATTAGAGGAAACGACAAGGAATACTAACGAACCTTCCATTTCATGTAAGTGAATTTAAAAAAGCGGGATGTTTTGCAAAGTGCTCAATTTTCCGGCTGAATAAATTCATATATTAGTTTTCACTTAAATCACGCCTGCAAATTAACACAATTCTAAAAAAAATCACAATATAAGTCGTTTTTTTAGACTATAAAGCAGTTTATTTTTGATAGGAAGCACAATTTTCCCCATGTAACCATAGTCACATAGAATTTTTATGCTTTTGCAGGCAACCAGAAATTTTATTACTCTATTTTTGAAAAAGAATGATTAAAATAGTCTTAAAATCATTTAAGCAGAATCAGTTTGTTTGCATCAGTAAAAGCTTTTGTGCCATCAACCGAAGCGGCCTTCAAATAACAGAAATAAATGCCGGATGATAAGTTACGCCCCGAAAACGCGATACTGTGACGCCCGGGATTTTCAACTGTATTAACAAGTTCTTCAACTTGCTGCCCAAGTAAATTATATATTACTATATGAACAGCGCTTGTTTTGGGTATATAATAAGTAATTGTCGTCTCAGGGTTAAAAGGGTTCGGGTAATTATTATATAAGCGATATTCATCTGCAACCATTGTATGGGTCTCATTGACTGCAAGTGGAAACTGATAAGATACCAGGCTATTTAAGTAATTCTCAAGCATAGTATATCCCTGCGAGTCTGTTTTTACTCCATCAAGAGGATCGTTGGGATTTAAGCCGTTCGCAATTTCCCATGAGTCCGGCATGCCGTCATGATCTGAATCCACAGGAGGAGTTGCGTTATTGTAAGCACACCAGCCATTAACATCCGTCTGCGAGTCTATTATCCCGTTTTTCGCCCCCGCTGTTCTGTTTTTTGCATTGGTAACAATGCGCAAATCAATAGTATCGCGCATGGGGAAAGACGCTCCCGCATATTTTAAAACATCGGCATAAGCGTCCTCGGCTTTTTGAGTATTAACCGCTGCAGTCTGGAAAGGAGAATCTGCTTTAAAAGCGGCCGCGCCTCCGTATCTGGAATCCTGAGGCTGAACACCCCCGCTCCAGTTATCGGCGGTAATTGCCGGATATCCGTCCACATAATTATCCGCTATATACCATTTGCTCATCACACCCGGTTTTGAAATAAAAGCGGTATCTGATGGGTTAATAATTCTGTTCTTTTTTGAGCTTGATGTAGCCGGGCCGTATTTATAATAATTGGCAACCATATTGATGTTGGAGATGCCGTTTTTAATTTCAATTTCACCGCCATAGGCGCTGTTAGAAGCCCAATTGTAAATAACATTATTCCTGAAATCCACAACTGCAATTGTATCATGCGCTCTTGCGCCGTTAAAGCGCGGATTTCGGCTGTCGTTATGCGCAATAAGGTTATGATGATAAGAAGCATATTGCCCACCCCACACGCCGGCATATCCGTGAGCGCCTTTGGTGTTGTACGAATTCTTCAAACTCTCGCTGATTATGCTCCACTGGAAAGTTGTATACTTGTTATCGTAAAAAGTGGCATTTTCTTCTATAGCCCAGCTGACAGAACAATGGTCAACTATCACATTCCGCGCGTTTTCGCAATCTATACCATAAATTGCAGGACTGTTGGAATGCGTAAGGTCTCCCGGCCGGAAATGAATGTAACGGATAATAATATTTTTCCCATAGACTTTCATCGGATAGTTTTTGAGGCATATTCCGTCTCCCGGAGCCGTTTGTCCCGCAATTGTAATATTTTGTTGTCCCACATCCAGTCTTCCTTTTAACTCTATTATTCCCGATACGCGGAAGACTATTGTCCTTGGTTTGGTTGTAGTATCTTTTAAAGCGGCGCGAAGGCTGCCTGCCGGTGGAGAAACCGCATCGTCATCAAGGGTGGTAACTTCAAAAACAACTCCGCCGCGCCCACCCGAAGCAGTGGCGCCGTAACCTTCCGCTCCCGGAAAAGCCGGTATTTGAGCATATTCCTTGGCTATTGAAAAAAGAGAAAACAATATGGCAACCAGCAATGGAATGTTTTTAATTTTAATTTTCATTTTTAATCCGTTTTTTTTGAATCAAATTTATTTCCCTGACTCACATAACAAAGGCGGCAGAGTATCCGTCCGAATACTTAATCGATAACTTTAACGTTTTAATTTCGTAAAAACGAACAATTTTGTCAAATAAAATATTTTCTGTTAAATGGAATATACGTCTTGCAAATTTTCGCGACCAAAATGTAATTGTATGATTTATTTATAACCGGGTTTTCATTCCATTCTGTTTTTGCGTTTGTTTGCAGTGTTGTTTATTTTACTTATAATGTTTTTGCCTTTGCGCAGAAATGTTAAGGGAGTATACAAATAAAACATAAGCGAGATCCCTTTTTCATTTAATATATTGTTCTTTCGGTAATACAGATCAGCTCATTAAACCCCTTTTTAACAATAAAAAAACAAGGCCTTATGAAACGAATACTTGTAATTTTCTGCCTCATATACGTTATTTCGGTTCCGGCAAAAGTTAAAGATATGGATATTTTTAATTTGGATACTTTAGTTACGGGAGCTCCCGTTCCCGATGAAATTGAAAATGTTGAGCTCCTTGGAATAAATAAAGAGCCATACCACGCAACCCTTATGCCGTATGCAAACACCAGGGAAGCTATTACGGCCAAACGCCATAGCTCCACTTATTGCAAAATATTAAACGGCTCGTGGAAATTTAATTGGGTTGAATGGCCTCAGCTAAGACCGGTAGATTTCTATAAAACCGATTACGATGTAAGCGGCTGGAAAGATATTCAGGTCCCCTCCAACTGGCAGGTTTTGGGTTACGGCACGCCTTATTACAGCAACTATCATTACATATTCAAATCCGATTTTCCCAAAATAATGAGCGAACCTCCTAAAAACTTTACCGCGTATAAAGAACGTAACCCGGTAGGCAGTTATCGCAGAAATTTTAATGTTCCCGAAGACTGGAAAGGTCGCAGGTTGTTTTTAACTTTTGACGGAGTTGACGCGGGATTTTTCCTGTGGATAAACGGCAAAAAAGTTGGCTACAGCGTTAACAGTCGTAACGCAGCAGAGTTTGATGTTACAAATTTTGTTACTCCCGGCTCAAATATGATTGCCGTTGAAGTATACAGGTTTACTTCGGGAAGTTATATGGAAGATCAGGATATGTGGAGACTGAGTGGCATTTTCAGAAATGTAACCCTGTGGTGCGCTCCGCAGGAACACATACGCGACTTTTTTGTTAAAACAAATCTTGACTCCGATTACAAAAACGCGGAGCTGCAAATACAGGCAAAAGTTAAAAACTATGGCGATAAAACAACCGGCATAAAACAACTTTCAGTTACCCTTTATGACAAGGAGAATTCGATTGCCGTTAGCCCGGATGTGATTGTTCCGGCTCTAAAACCCGGAGAAGAAACCGCGCTTGAAATTTCGATACCTGTAAAAAACCCGGTAAAATGGACTGCCGAAACGCCCTACCTTTATACAACCGTAATTAGCTTAAAAGAAGATGGGAAAAATTCGGAAATCGTTTCTTCCAAAACCGGCTTCCGAAAAATAGAAATTAAAGGAAGATCTTTTTTAGTCAATGGCGTTCCAATTAAACTCAAAGGAGTTAACAGGCATGAGCATTGGCCTGAAGTTGGACATGCAATTACCGAAGCGCAAATGATTAAAGACCTTGAAGTTATTAAGCAGGCAAATTGTAACCATATAAGAACATGCCATTACTCCGATGACCCGCGCTGGTATGAGCTGTGCGATGAATATGGCATCTATTTGGTAGCCGAAGCAAATGTTGAATGCCACGGACTGGAAAAGAAATATGTTGAAGACCCCCGAATAAAAGGAGCAATAATTGACCGGAATACTGCAAATGTGGAAAACTTCAAAAATCATCCTTCGGTTACAATATGGTCTCTCGGTAACGAAAACGGCGATAGAAACATAAACTTTTTTGCGGCGCTTTCTGCAATTAAAATAATCGACTCCACTCGCCCCGTGCAGTACGAACCGTTTGGAATAGACAAAGGAAACCCGGCTGATATTGACAGCAGAATGTATACACACATAGACGCGGTTGAAAAAATTGCCCTGGATGATACCGCCTACACAAAACCATTTTACCTTTGCGAATACGCTCACGCCATGTTTAATTCCATGGGCGCAATAGATGAATACAATGAGCTTTTTGACAAATATCCTACAATCCTCGGCGGAGCCGTATGGGAGTTTCAGGATCAGGGGCTTTGGAACCGCAGAGACCCCAAACACCCGATACTTGCTTTTGGCGGCGGATTTGGAGAATACCCCAATGATCATTATTTCATTCATAAAGGTGTTGTAGCTTCGGACCGCTCCCCCAAACCGCATTACCCTGAAATGAAACACGCGTACCAGTGGATTGGAATTTCCGCCCGGGATCTTGCAAAAGGCGAAATTAAAATCCGCAACAGATACCAGTTTACTAATCTTAATAAATTTTCGGGTTCATGGTCAGTCGAGGAAAACGGGAAAGAGATTTTGAAAGGAGATATTTCACTTCCTTCAATAGCTCCTTTTGATGAGCAGGTAATTACATTACCATACAAAATTGATAACATAAAACCGGGAGCTGAATACTACTTAAGAGTGTCATTCGCTTTGACCGAAGATGAATTATGGGCCGCTAAAGGATATGAAATAGCGCATCAGCAGTTTAAGCTGCCTTATAGCGCTCCGGAAAGCAAGGCTGATGATAAATCCATACAGCCCGTTACCTTTAGCCAGAGTGAAAGAGAAATCACTGTAAAAGGAGAAGGATTTAGTCTGGCGTTTGATAAATCAGCCGGTACTTTTACCGAAATTGCAAAGAACGGCGTAAACCTGCTTGCCGAAAACGGAGGCCCAAGGCTGCACTTATGGCGCGCGCCTCACCAGATTGACGACATGTGGGCCTACAAGGATTGGGAAGATGCTGGTCTTAAAGAACTCAAGTGGACAGCATCTGATATTCAGGTTGCTCAAACTTCTGCAACTTCCGTAACAGTTTCCGCGGCATTGAAAGGCGAAGGCAAAAACGGCTTCGCGGTTACTCATAACGTAACCTATACTATTCTTGGTAATGGTACGGTTAAAGTTAAGAACGTTGTTAATTCAACCAAGCCGGAGCTTGTTGTTGCAAGAATTGGAGTGCGCATGTTCCTCAACAGTCAGTTTGACCGGTTTTCATATTTCGGGCGCGGACCAATGGAAAACTATTCGGATAGAAAAAGAGCCTTTGATGTAAGCTTATATAAAAGCCTTGTTAAAGATCAGCTTACTCCTTACGAAAAACCGATGGAATGCGGAAACCATGAGGATGTAAGATGGGCCGAAATCAAAAACCAATCGGGTTATGGTTTGCTTGTAAAGAGCGACTTAACTCCATTACAGGTTTCAGCTCTGCCATATAGCGATGAAGAGCTTGAAAAACCTGAATACAGGATTGATCTGCCGGCAAGCGCCAAAACCGTTATGTGCGTTAGTCATGCCACTCTTGGTGTCGGTTCATACGGCTGCGGTCCAAAACCACTGGATCAATATATTGTATATGCAAAACCAACCGGGTTTAATTACGAGATACAAATAATTTCCGGAAATTAACCAGCCTGTTTTGAAACATTTAATAAAAAAAAGCGGCCCCATATTTTTTATGAGGCCGCTTTTTTAATATTTACCTTAATCTGAAATTAATTGGAACGCTCATTTTTACGCTTACAGGCAGACCGTTTTGCCTTCCCGGTTTCCATGCAGGCATGCTTTTCAATACTCTTATTGCTTCCTCATCACAATCTGCGCTGACGCTTTTTACTATTGTAATTCCGCTTATTTCGCCATTCTTACCAACAATGAATTGAGCAATAACGCGTCCTTCAATACCGGCTCGTTTAGCCATTTCGGGATATTTGATATTTGCAGCCAAATAAGATAGAAAGGCTTCATCTCCACCATTGGCAAACGTTGGCATAACTTCGGCATATTGATATATAACCGGCGCGACTGTTTCTACTCTCTTAACCTCCGCCTGTGGCACAGGGACTTCAAGCACTACCTGCGATACTCCATCGGCAGCGCCGGCCACTGTTGCCTTGCCAACATCCGCATTTTTAAATTCGCCCTGCGCCGGTACGTACCCGTCCTGTACATCCGCATCTTTCCTTATTACCGGCACAAGAAATTTAACCATTGCCTTAACCGGCAGAGGCACTTCTATTTTGGGAATGAACGTCTTGGCTTTTTCAAGCGTGGCATCACTTATCGATATAGTTGTTTGCTTTAGCCCTAATCTATCATGACTAACAGGCGTATTGGTATTATTTAAAATAAGAGGAATGCTTACCGCAAATGTGAACAGCGTAATTGCCGTAAACATTGCTATCTTTATGTGCCTGCCGTATAACCTGCGCAGTACATAAGCTCCGTATTCTTTACTTCTTGTAGCAAATACAAGTTCAAGTAATTCTTTTTGATAAATAGTATTCTGTGCCATATCTCCCTCTGCTTTTTATGTTATTAAATATGTAACTGCCGCCTGATTTTCAGGTTATTCGAACAGAAAAATAATGAACAACACTAACCGTCATAAACGGATAGAAAACATTAATGATTAAATGCCTGTTAAATTAAAAGCACAAATAAAAAGGCGCTGTTTTTCCAGCGGTAAGTAAAACTTGTGATGTGTATATGTTCTTCATTGTAAAACCCCCTTTGTTTTGTTTTCAATGAATAATTAAGTTGAAATTCTATATTTAATTAATAATTACATCTTCAACTCTCTGGTTAAAAATATATGTTATCGATTTAATATTGTCAAGTATTTTTTTATTTATTTTTGTTTTTTTCAATTTCTCCTTGATTTATTAAGCAGGCACAATTTGTGACAAATATTATTTAGCTATATTTCCCCAAACGCCTATAACAGAAAAGTCACTTTAAAAAGGTTTATAATAGGGTAGCACAGGCTATTAGCCTGTGCCGCAAATTATTTTTTGCCGAAATTAAGATACTCGTTCCATATTTCGTAAAGTTTATATGTCGCGGTAATATCTCTGCCGCAGTAGAGAGCTATGTCTTTAACGCGGCCTTCATCGTACAAGTGTTTTACCTCGTTGCCGGAAACCTCTTTCGATTTAGGCGTAGGGATTCCAAAACCGTGGCAATAAAAATCGAGATTGAATTTGCGCGTTACGCCGTAAAAGGTAAACTGTTCAAGCAAATCCACATGGTTCGAAATACTGTAGCGGTATCCCATCAAATCCTTTGATGGTTTAACGCCAAGCTTCGCGGAGCGCATCATCATAAAGGGAATATCGAAGTTTCGCCCGTTAAAGGTAATCACCTGGTCTGTCACGGCAATAATATTCCAGAACTTAGCGAGCATGTCTTTTTCAGGCAGACCTTTAAGCTGCACGCCTGTTTCGTCTGTCCAGTCTTCAACAACATCATTTTCGTAGTAGACATAAGGCTTGTTCTTTTCAACATCGTACATGCCAATTGCAACAACTTTTGCAGTAAGCGGGTAAAGACTTAAAAACCGTTCCGCGTCTTCCAGCTTTTGCGAGCGCAATTCTTCATCGCGCTCCTTCATGGCATCACGCTGGAGATACTCCTGCTGGCTTTCTGTAAGTTCTTCCATATTGCAGCCGTAGGTTTCAATATCAAAAACAATTTTTCGCATTAGTCTTCTCTTATAATTTTTACGTTAGGGTCAAAACTTTTAATTTTTTCATAAACGCTTTCATCCATGGGGGCCGATTTTCTTGTCTTCGCGTCAACATGCACAATAACGCCTTTCCCGTCTGCAATAATGCTGCCTGTTTTGGCGTTTTCAATAACATGTTCAAAACCGTAACTTGTATTTTTTACAAATGATACGCGCGTATAAACAATCAGTTCGTCATCGTAACGGGCAAAATCGCAATAATTAATTTCATTTCGTACAATAAAATACAGATGCCCGTCCGAAAAAATTCCTCCGGGAGGCATTAAACCACATGCTTTCATATATTCAAGGCGGGCATGTTCAAAGTAACGCAGGTAAACCGCATTGTTAACAACTCCGGCCATATCAACCTCTCCAAATCTAACCTGGATATTAGTTTTGTGTACAAACTCTTCTTTATTCATTCTAACCGAAAATCTCCTTTAAAATTTCTTTTGCTTTTTCTATTTGTTCAAACGATGCGTCAAGGTGCGTAACAGCACGCAGATAGCCTACGTTGCCGAGAGAAATCGCGAGTCCCTTTTGCCTGCAAGCGGTCAACGCATTTTCCACACTTAATTTTACCGGCTTAAATATAATAATATTTGTCTGAACAAGCTCTGTGTTAATTTCAACGCCCGGTAATTGCGATAGAGTATCCGCAAGCATACGCGCCTTTTTGTGGTCTTCAGCAAGCCTCGGAATATTATTCTTCAAAGCGTAAAGCCCGGCCGCGGCAATAATACCGGCCTGTCTCATTCCCCCGCCCCAGGCTTTGCGAACCCGGTAAGCTTCCTTGATAAATTCCTTTGTACCAGCAATCACCGTTCCAACAGGAGCGCCAAGCCCTTTGCTTAGGCAGCACGAAACCGAATCGAAGCAGTCGGCATATTCCTTAACCGAAATGCCTGTAGCTACCGAAGCGTTCCAAATTCTTGCTCCGTCCAGATGAAAAGCGAGCCTGTATTTTTTTGCAAGCGCCTGCAAACTCTTTATATTTTCAATTGGGTGAATTGTACCGCCTGCCCGGTTATGCGTATTCTCAACTTCAATCAAACGCGTTTTAGGCATATAATAAGCGCTCTCCGGTCTGATATATGGCTCCGCCTGTTCCGCTGTAAATACACCATTATGCCCTTCAATCGGCAAAAGCTGTATTCCGCTTAAAGCAGCCGGCGAGCCGGACTCGTAATTAAAAATATGGCAGTCTTTTTCGCAGATCACTTCATCTCCCGGATGAGTGTGAACATTAAGGCAAAGCTGGTTTCCCTGAACCCCGCTTGTAACAAAAAGGGCCGCTTCCTTACCCAGTAATCCGGCGGCATACTCTTCAAGGGCATTTACAGTAGGGTCTTCCTTAAAAACATCGTCCCCAACTTCGGCATCGTACATAGCCTTGCGCATTTCCTTAGAAGGCTTTGTAACAGTATCGCTTCTTAAATCAATTACATCATGCATATTACACCTCTCGGTTTTTATAAAACTTGTTTTTTATTTTCAGCAAAATTGAAAAACCTATTACCCATAGCGAAATGGCAGAGGCAAGAATTGGAATAACAAGCGGATGTCTGGTAAAAAACGTCATTCTGTTTTCAAGCTCCACATTGGCGTTAAGATAACCTTTTGTAAACATGCCGGTCGCGCATTCCGTAACGCCCAATGGATTGATATAACAGCTTATACCGCCGTTGGCGGCCCGTACAACGCTTCTGCGATTTTCAACAGCGCGCAGCACCGATATTTCCTTATGTTGATACGGCCCGCTTGAATTGCCGTACCAGCTATCGTTTGTTACAACGGCAATCATTTCAGAACCCTTTTGCGTAAAGTTCGCAATGAATGTGGGATAAATTGACTCGTAACAAATAAGCGCGTTTACCTTAAAGGATTTGTTTACAGCCGCGCTGCTTTTGGTCACATGTTCGGCAACCTGTTCGGTTTGTACAGGCTTAAAAGTGCTGACATTAAAGTTTACGGTATCGCGTCCAACGTTCCACCCCGAAATTCCAACGCCCCATTGAATGAAGGAACCGAGGAACGGAAGCGCGTCTACAAACGGAACTCTTTCTCCAAACGGAACAAGCTTCATTTTTCCATAACGCTGAATTTCTCCCGAATACGGGTTCAGTAATAAAACGGCATTGTATGTAGCATAGTGGAAAGTGCCAATCTTGTTTACCTTTGCATCGGAAGGATAATTATCTCCTTCATAGTAAATCAGATCCGGCATACCTGTAAGAAGCTGCACATTATTGGTTCTTAAAAAATCATATATCCTTGATACAGTACCCGGATAGTTACCTCCGAAAAGATAAACCGGCAGCGCCGTTTCCGGCCATATCAGCATTTCCGCCCCATTGTTAACCGCTTGCTTTGAGAGTGTTGTATACTCTTCCAAAATATCAACCAGACTTCCACCAGCCCATTTTTCGTACGGATCGAGATTAGGCTGTATTAACCCGACTTTAACTTTTCGCCCGGATACTTTATATGTGTTTACTCGAATTGCGCCATAAACAACAGGTATCAAAAACATTATAACCGCGGCTGCCACAAATACTGTGCTCTTAGCTTTTGCAGTTTTGTAATACCTGATTGCCTGGTATAAGAATAAGTTGATATAGACAACAATTAACGAAAGCCCCATTGCGCCAACAATATCGGCTATCTGAATAAAGTAATTAAAGTGCGAAAGCCCGTTGCCAAGGGTCAGCCAGGGAAAGCTTGCATCCGTGAGCATATAGACATATTCATAAGTCACCCAGAAAAACGGAAACAACAGCAAAGCTATTTCAGGCTTAAGGAATTTTTTTGCAAAATAATAAATAGTGGTTGGTATCAGAAAAAAGACGGGATTAACAAACAACAGCAACGCGCCGGCAATCATCAGAAAAGGATCGTTGGCAACCTGCCAGGCTCCAACCCAATAAACAGAGGTGACGGAAAAGAAAAATGCCATTATGTACGCGGCCCTGTTCAGATCTATAAGATGCTCTCGCTTTTCAATAGCATAAAAAAAGGGAACGAGTCCCGCAAACATTAAAACCGGGGCAGGCACAGGAGGAAACGAAAGCCCCATCATAATTCCGCTTAAAGCAAGCAGCAGCCGTTCTTTATTTTTTTGTTTTTTTTCTTCGGCCGTAAGAAAATTCTTTCTCTTAAACAGATTGATTTTCACTTTTTTTCGATTTTCTTTTTTTAAGTAAATAACCTATAAGAATAACTACTGCAACAGCCACCAAAACAATTATGGTTATTTTGCTGAAGTTATCTAAAAATGTGTCTATTCTTTCAACATTATTGCCAAATACTATTCCAAGGCAAAGCGTCATGGAGTTCCATAATATTGCGCTGATAGTTGAGAGTATAATAGTTTTGTTAAGTTTAATTTCGCTCATGCCGGCAAAGAATGCAAGCACAGGGCGTATGCCCGGCACAAACCTGTTAACAATCAGTATTCCGCTGCCATATTTGTTATACCACTTTTCAGTCTGAATAAGTCCGTCTTTTGTAAGAAATTTGAATTTCCCGGAATGAGCTACTTTTTTATCCACCTGCGAACCCAGGTAATACAACACAAGAAATCCCACTTCGCTTCCAATGGTAGTTAAAATAAGCGAAGGGATAAAACCAATTGTTCCCATGGGAATAAGCGAAGCGCAGACGACAACAATTGTATCGCTGGGAGAAGGGGGAAATATGTTTTCCACAAACGGAATCACCAAAAGAATCAGATATATCCATACAGGACTTAAGGTAGAAATTGAGCTTAGTATATGTTCAAACATTATTAATTTTTCTTTATTAGTAAAACAGTTGTATAAGCCGCGGCGCCTTCTTCCCTGCCAACAAACCCAAGCTTTTCGGTTGTGGTAGCCTTTACGGAAACATTTTCAATTTCCGTATTTAGAATGCCCGCTATTATTTTCCGCATTTCACAAACATATGGGGCAATTTTTGGCTTCTGCATTAAAAGCATACAGTCTACATTCCCAATCTCAAATCCTCGGTCAAGAACAAGAGCATATACGTTTTCAAGAAGTTTTTTACTGTCCGCGTCCTTATATTTTGGGTCTGTATCGGGAAAGTGCATCCCAATATCTCCAAGCGCGAGCGCGCCTAAAAGCGCGTCACAAACTGCGTGAAGAAGCACATCAGCGTCCGAGTGTCCCAGCAGTCCTTTTTCGTACGGAATTTCCACTCCGCCAACTATCAGCTTACGTCCTTCGGCAAATTGGTGAACGTCAAAGCCAAGACCGGTTCTAAAATTTGCTATCAATGTCTTATCTCAAATGATGAAAATTCGCCGTTATATGATGTCCATGCTATTGTACATTTTTTAACATAAGCATGAGACGGTCCGGATTTGACAATCCGGAAAAACTCCTCAATAGGTTCCTTTTTGCCTTCAACAACGGCAAATACTTCGCCCGAATAAAGATTTTTAACATAACCTTTAAGCGCGAGTCTTTCCGCATTTCTGTAGACAAAATACCTGAACCCAACACCCTGAACAAAACCCTCCGCCGTTATTTCCGCGCGGTACAAACTATCAGACATCGCTTCCTTTTGTAATATTCTGCCAAAGTTCCGAAACAAGCAAACCGGAGAAAATACAAACACATCCCAGGAAACCAAAATTAGAAATTTTTTCGTTCAATACAAAGAAAGCAAACAGAGCAGCAAATATGGGTTCGAACGAAAATATTATACCCGTTCTTGCGGGAGATACTTTAGGCTGAAACCTTGTCTGCACATAAGTTGTAATTATTGTGGAAAGTATTACAGTATATGCGAACACAAGCACAAGCAGCCACGAAAAATTAAAATGCGCCTTTTCAATGTTTACAGTATTAAAAGCAAATGCGGAAATTATGCAAAACACTCCGCATACCGCTATCTGGAAAAATGATAAAAACGCCGGATCGTGCTTTGGACTCACCTTATGTAAATAAATTATATAAACGCCGTAAAACAGGGCGCACAAAAATGTGAGGAAATCGCCCATATTAAAAGTCGAACCAATTTCACTTATAATACTCAGCATTGATGTTCCGGTACTGGCAAGCAGCACAAGTCCAATAAACACAAGCATAATACCAAATATATTTCCTTTGTTCGGCAGTTTCCTGTCAATAAACATTTGCAGAATTGGTATAAGAACAACCGAAGTACCTGTAATAAACCCTGATTTTGTGGCGGTTGTCATTTTAAGCCCTACTGTCTGCACTCCAAAACCTATATAGAGCAAAAAGCCAAGTATTATTCCCTCAATGTACCTTTCTTTTTTGATATGAGGAAACATTTTAATAACCGGGAATAAAAACAAAACAGACGCGAGCGCAAAACGTATGGAAAGAAAAACCATGGGGGAAATATCCACAAAGGACATTTTGATAATTACAAACGTACCGCCCCATATAACGGTATTCATAAGCATCAGGTATTCGGCTTTTATTTTACCCATTTATTTTCTCCGGCGCGTGGGTTTTGTTTAGTCTTCGTCATTGCCATGGCTATACCCAAAGGACTTCAGATACTTTTCGGTAGTACGCCATTTTTCTCTTACCTTAACCCTAAGCTCAAGATATACAGGACGCTGTAAAAACTCCTCTATCCCCTCGCGTGCCGATTGGCCAAGTTTTTTCATTGCGCCTCCCTGTTTGCCTATCATTATGCCTTTCTGGCTTTCTCTTTCAACAACAATGGCGGCGCGTATTAAATCCTTACGACCTGCAACTTCCTTATAATCTTCTATAAGTACTTCGCAGCTGTAAGGTATTTCATCTTCGTAAAGTTCAAGTATTTTTTCGCGTATAATTTCTGAAACAAAAAATCTTTCGTTTTCGTCCGCTACTATGTCATCAGGGTAATACTTCGGATGCTCTGGCAGGTTATCAACAATAAAACCAAGTACTTTATCAGTATTACTGCTGTTAAGCGCGCTTATAGGCACAATTTCGTCAAAAAAGTTTTTCTCTTTTACACGATTTGTTATCTTTTCAATTTTCTGAATATCAATCGTATCTGTTTTGTTAAGGGCAAGAAGTTTTTTCTTCCTCCGTTTGTAAATGGAGTCCGCAAGTCCCTCGTTTGTCAGCAGCCACTCAATTTCATGCTCATTTGCCGCGTCAACAATAACTACTAATATATCGGCGTCTTTAACGGACTGATCCACATAGTCCATCATTTTCTGCTGCAGCAAATAAGCTGGAGTTAATATACCGGGTGTATCAAGAAAAATAATCTGATATTCTTCTTCGGATAAAATACCGAGAATTCTTTTGCGCGTTGTTTGCGGCTTGTTTGTTACTATAGAAAGTTTTTGACCTAAAAGCGAATTAAGTAAAGTAGATTTACCGGCATTAGGCTTGCCGAGAATTGTCACGTATCCTGCTTTAATAACCTGTTCCTTTTCTTTGTTTTTAAAGCGGAAAGATAGTAAAATATTTCACAACTATCCGTACAAAACGGAGGGGATGATTTTAATGTAAACCTGGCGGATAAAGCAATTCAAAGTGGAGTTATTTCATAAACTGTTAAAGAGTGTCATTTCTTCTCCCGATTCTATCGGGAAAAGAAATTCCTCGGTTTATACTGTAGGTTACTGTTGTTGGTGAAACTGCCCCCTATAAAATCGGGACAAGTTACACTCCATTTCATTTCGTTCGCAAAGACATTCTTGGCTTTATGTTTGCGATATTGCAAAAGTTACAGTTGAAGTACAAAGCCACAAAAAAGCTGTCATTGCGATCCCGATTCTATCGGGATCGCAATGACATTTTCATAGCAATATTTTCCAAAAACATTTAAGCTTTTTCCCTCAAACAAAAAACAAAGAATGGCTTTCCATTCAACAGATACTAAAGCACAAAGTCCTTTTCAATCTGGCTGAACATTTTGGAAACCTTATCTTTATCCGAAATAACTGGGTCTTCAATCCGCCAGTCAATTGCCAGTTCAGGGTCATTGTATCTTATTGCCCGCTCATCTTTTTTGCTGTAAAGAGCCGTGCATTTATAATGGAAAATAACCTCTTCGGAAAGGACGGAAAAGCCGTGCGCGAACCCCGGCGGAATCCAGAACTGATGATGGTTTTCGTCCGAAAGTTCGGCAGCAACATGCTGCCCGTAAGTTGGGGAACCATATCTTATATCAACAGCCACATCCAGCACTTTGCCGTAAATAACCTGGCAAAGCTTGCCCTGAGCAAACTCCCCTACCTGATAATGAAGCCCGCGGACAACGCCGTATTTTGATTTTGAAAAATTATCCTGAATAAAGGTATTATTTAAAAATTCATATTTGTTTTTATTATATGACTCGAAGAAAAATCCTCTCTCGTCTTTAAATACATCCGGAGTTATAATAAAAACCCCGTTTAGTTTTGTTTCCTGAATTTGCATATTTTTAGTATTTGGGAGCGCTGTGCCATTTCAGCGCGCTCGATATTATATCATTTAAATCATATTTGGGAGACCAGCCAAGCACTTCTCTGGCTTTTTTATTATCCGCAACAAGTACGGCGGGGTCGCCTTCCCTTCTTGGGGAGATTTGTGAATTAACTTTTTTGCCGGATATTTTTTCAACAGCGGCAATTATCTCTTTAACCGAATTTCCGCTTCCGGTTCCGAGATTAAATACATCCGATTTCTTTTCTCTTTCAAGAAATTCCAACGCGCGCAAATGCGCGTCTGCAAGATCGTTTACGTGAATGTAATCTCTCAGGCATGTTCCGTCAGGCGTAGGATAGTCATCGCCAAAAATGGAAATCATTTTGTTTTTACTCAAAGCGTTATTAACCACCAGAGGAATTAAATGAGTCTCCGGGTCATGGCTTTCGCCTGTTTCGCCGTCAAAGCTGCAGCCCGCGGCGTTAAAATACCTGAGCGCCACATACTTAATGCCGTAAGCGGCGTCAAAATCGCTTAATACATTTTCTATGGTAAACTTGGTTTTTGCGTAAGGGTTAATCGGTTTTATTGATTCGTTCTCCGAAATAGGAACTTTAAGCGGGTTGCCATACAAAGAACATGTAGAAGAGAAGACAACCTTTTTAATTCCCGCTTCCCTAACGGCATTCAACAGGTTAATGCTGCCTGTTACATTATTGACATAATAGATGGAAGGATTTGAAACAGACTCGCCCACATAGGCAAAAGCCGCAAAATGTACAACCGCGTCAATTTCATGTTTTGCCAAGCTATTTTGCAAGGAGGAATAATCAAGCAAATCAGCTTTTTCAAACTTCACTCCATCGGGTAAGGATTCTCTGTGACCACGTGAAAGGTTATCGAGTACAACCACGTCAATATTTTTACTTTTAAGAAATCTTACAAAGTGAGAGCCTATATACCCCGCTCCCCCTGTTACAAGTACGCTCATTTCCTGTCCTTCTTAATATATTAAATCGTATAATTTATATAACAATATTAACAAAATAGAGCCAGAATTTCAAAACCCCGTGCAATTATTCACATTATTCTCTTAATATTGCATTTTTTTCTTGACAGGTGTTCACCCGTTCACTATATTTGTAGTGAACATTAGGATACTACTTTGAAAAATGAATTAACAGAACGCCAGCAGGAAATTTTAAGGTTTATAGAGGAATTCAGAGATAATATGGGTTTTCCTCCAACCTTAAGAGAAATAGGGAAAAAATTCGGTATCAGCTCCACATTTGGAGTAAAGAGACATTTGGATGCGCTTGTAAAAAAAGGTTTTCTGGCTCAGGAAAGCAACACCAGCCGCGGACTGTCTTTGATAAAAGGGAAAGCGCAGGAAGACATCCTGTCGGCCGGATTCGAAACTTCTGACGAACAGTTGCATCAAATACCTATTATCGGTCGTGTTGCAGCCGGTTTTCCTATCACAGCCATTGAAAACAGAGAAGGGTCTATTGTTGTTGACCCTGCAATTATTAAGAAATCCGCAACATGCTTTGCCCTTAAAGTAAAAGGAGATAGCATGATAAACGCGGGAATTCTGGAAGGAGATCTGGTTATAGTAAATCCTCAAAAAGACGCGCTAAACTCTGAGATAATTGTGGCGATAATAGGAGGAGAGGCTACTGTTAAGAGATTTGAGAGAAAGAATAATTCAATAAGACTGATTCCGGAAAATTCGAATTATGCTCCTATAGTGATTAAAGAAACAGACGAGTTTTCCATTGCAGGAAAAGTTGTTGGAGTAATAAGAACATTCGTTAACTAAAAGGTGATAAAATGAAATCGCTAATTTTCTCGAACGCTATCAGCAATCGCAACAGTATAAGTTTTCTCTACGGAATGCAGCATATTACTCTTGATCCGTATTTTACTACAGAAGAAAATGGCAGAAAATTTATTTATGGTCGCATTCAGGATTCATCCTCAATTAAACGATACGAATATTCAAGAATAGTAAACATAAAAATCATTAAGAACACGAAGTTTTCGCCTATTATCCCTATTATGTCGCTGGCTAGTTAGTTTTACCCTTTAATACAGGAGGATTACACATGGCTGAATTAGATAATAGAAAAATGGTAGACTCAATAATTGACCAGTTTTGGAAATTGGGTTACATGACATTGAGCAGAAAGTACGGCACATATCTCCCCGAACCACCCAAAATTGGAGATTTTGAAGTAGACGCAATTGCGCGCCAGAATAATAATTACGCAATTGGCATTGCTTTAACCGAAATGGATTTTGCCGATCCGAAACTTTTACAAAAGCTTTCTTTCCTGGCTTCAAGGCAAACAAAATATACAAATAAACGCGTGCTTTTGCTTGCCGGCGTTCCGCAGGCTAAAATGAAAATGGCAAAAGAATTGAGCGAGTATTTGCCGGTTGAAGCAAAACTTAGTATTAAATTCTTTCCTATTGGCAATGAACCTCTGCGCAAAAGAGCAGATGCAAGAAAAATTCGCAGTACTCTTGCTTTTGCTTAGATGCAGGTAATTATACTTTTTAGAGGCAATTTGCGGGTTTTAGAATTATGCGTGGCAAAAAAAGAAGTGATTTTGCCGCCGGATAGTTTTGTGTTTTCTTTTTATTGCCATGCCCGCACAAGTTTTGCCAGCATAAAGTAAAATGGCTTTTCATTTTACCCTTCCTTGTTTTTAACCGCTTATGAAGGTTTCTATTTCTTTGCGTATATTAAGGCATGTCTTTTAAAAGTATATGAATAATTACAAACTGATAATACAATACGACGGTACAAATTACGCCGGGTGGCAAATACAAAAAAACGCTCCTTCCATCCAGCAAAAAATTACCGATGCGCTCTCTTTACTGGTTCGGGGCCCCGTTAATCTTATTGGCGCCGGCAGAACTGATTCCGGCGTACACGCGCTTGGACAGACGGCAAACTTCCTTACCGAAAAAGCGTTCGTTCCGCAAAAACTGCAATATCAGCTTAACTGTATGCTTCAAAGTGATATTTCTGTAACCAACGCAGTTAGCGTCCCCGAAACATTCCACTCCCGTTTTGACGCGAAGGAACGAAGCTACATATATTTGTTTTCCAAGTTCAAATCCCCCTTTTATAAAAACTTCTCTTACAAATACAAAGGCATTATCGATACGCATAGACTAAATGACCTAAGTCGTTTTCTTATTGGCACAAAGGATTTTACTTCATTTTCAAGAAAAAATTCGGATACTAAAAATAAAATCTGCGCTATCAAGGAAATACGCTGGAAAGAAACACAAGGCTTTGTAGTAATGTATATTGCTGCCGACAGGTTTTTACATGGCATGGTACGTACAATTACTGGTACGCTCTTAAAAGCCGCGGAAACCGGCAAAGGCAAAGAGTATTTTGATGAAATAATAAGTCTTCACGATCGCTCGGCAGCCGGCGAAGCTGTTCCCGCGCAGGGTCTGTTTCTTTATAAAGTTAAATATTAGTTTAATATTTGTTGTTGCCGTTGGCTTATCAAACATTCACCCATTTTTTGCTAACAAAAAAAAGACTTTTTATAAAATCAGGTACGTGTTATTTTTGTAATAGCAGTTATTAGTACTATTAATTGTGTTATAAGCAATTATAAGAGGCAACTCCTTTTGCCGATTAATGATTACGCAACCAACATTATAAGATGAATGAAGTGAATTTGAAAAAGGATATTTCTGTAAGGCTATTTTTTTCTGTTTTGTTAATAAATGTAATAGGATTATTCTTAAAGTATAATGGTTTTAATGATTATATAATTATTTTGGGATTCCGGTTTCAATTAAGCTTAACATTACCAGTTGTATTTTTTTTAAGAGATGATTTTCTTTCTGAGTTTAAGGATATAGTTTTAACCTCTGTAAAAGAACATTATTCTGCCCGCGCATTTGTTATGACCGTACCAATCCTTTTACTTGGAGCGGCTTTATATTATATTGGCAAGATTGATTTGGGAGATCCCGAGTATTTTTACGAGTTTGGTGTTTCTTCCATTTTTGACGCGCCCGTCTATTTGCTATGGAACCTGCCGCAAATACTGTTTTTTGCTCTTATCATGAAATTAGCCTCAAGATACTATACTCACAGTACATTTGTAATTCCCTTTGTTACTGTGTTTTTCTTTATGTACAGGTTTGAACCTATTAATAAAGGCGAAGTTTTTAATTACGTATATCTGGCCGGGTATTTGTTTTTTGCGGTTTCGGCGGGAACAATGATTGTAAAATTCGGTAATCTGTTCCTTTCTGTTTTCTTTATTTATTTTGTTCCCTGGCTGTTTTTCCTTTGCATCGGTTCAGGCACAAAAGAGGTTATCAATTTGCTGTTTGCGGCCAGATACAATTCATGGGAAGGAATGCTCTGGATAGACGATAAGATTTATCCTTTTATTTCCGTAATTTACTTTGGCGTTGCATTCCTGGGAGTGCTTTCCGCCTCGCTGTTTAACGCAAAAAAAGTCTGATTTTGGTCATTTCTTTTTCTTATTTTATATATTGAAATCTTAATTACATGAGCTATAGAATGAAAGCACTGATAACGGCCGGGGGGCATGGCACCCGTTTAAGGCCAATTACTCATACGCATAACAAGCATTTGATTCCAATTGCAAATAAACCTATTCTGCAATACGCCATAGATTATGTCAAAGAAGCCGGTATCACCGAAATAGGTATTATTATTAACGCCGCAAGCGATGGAATAAAGGAATGGTTTGGAGACGGTTCCAATCAAGGACTTTCAATAACCTACATTCCGCAGGAAGCGCCAATGGGGCTTGCGCACTGCGTTAAAATTGCCGAGCCTTTTATTGGCACGGATAAATTTATTTTTTACCTTGGCGATAATATGATTGTTGGCGGTGTAAAAAGGTTTATTGACGAATTTGAGCAAAGCAACGCGAATTGTTTTTTAACCCTTTCGAACGTTAAGGATCCGCAAAGGTTTGGCGTTCCCGAAATTGTTGACGGAAGAATAATTGGAATAGAAGAAAAGCCGCTTAACCCTAAAAGCAATTTTGCGGTTGCCGGTATTTACTTATATGATAGCTCCGTTTTTGAAGCGGTTAATAATATTAAACCAAGTCCGCGCGGCGAACTTGAAATTTCTGACGCGCACCAGTACTTGCTTGATCATAACTATGTTGTAAAATACACCGAAATTACCGGCTGGTGGAAAGATACAGGAAAACCGGCAGACTTACTGGCCGCAAACAGACTTGTTCTTGATAATATAACCGAAGAATGCGAAGGCGATATTGACAGCTCTTCAACAGTAGTTGGCCCAAACCGTATTGGCAAAGGCAGCCGAATAATAAACTCAATTGTTCGGGGACCGGTTTGTATTGGCTCAAACTGTCATATTGAAAACAGTTTTATAGGGCCTCACACTTCTATTGGCAACGGGACACAAATTATTAACAGCGAAGTTGAATACAGTATACTCTTGAACAGGTGCATAATTAAAGATTTGAATACAAGGCTGGAAACCTCTCTGCTTGGCAACGAAGTTGAAGTTGTATTATCCGAAGGCAGACCGAGAGTTAACCGTTTAATGATTGGCGATCAAAGCAGGGTGGAATTAATTTAGTGAAATATAAAATTTTATTTTTTTGTCTTTTTTCTTTTATCAGCATTTTTGCCGGAGAACCTTCCTACGATAAGGTAACGGGCTCATTTATGGCTCTGGGTGTTGGCCCACGGCTGCCCGTTGGAACATTTTCCAACACCTCTTCTTTTGGATTTGGCGGCAATGTTGAGTTTTCTTATACAGATAACGAAATATTACCCGTTTTTGTTTTTGCAAAAATTGGTTACGATCAATATGCTGGTTCGGCTGATTTTTATCAGGGAAGTGATTATTCTCATTTTTCAACAAAAATGCTTCCTATAAATGTTGGGTTGCGCTATTATTTCCCGCCGATATTCGAACAATTTGAATACATTTTGCCCGCAATAGAGGTCTCGGCGGCGTATGCGGTTTCGCAGGAGCTTAACGAGTTCAAAATTGGCACCGGACGAAATAATTTCATTTCCACAAAAAATAAATTCGGTTTTAGTATTGGCGCGTCCATCTCCATGTTTATTGTAGAGCTTAGCGGAAATTATAATTTCTTTTACGGAAACCAGACACTCTCAATCGATTTGAAAACGCGTCTGCCTATAGCGGTTACTTTTTAATTCTGTTTCATGGAAAAGAAAAGCATCTTAAATAAAAACCGTTTAACCAGGTTGTATTTAAGATGCCTGTAAATATTGTGAATTGTGATGCTGCAGATAACTGCCGTTTTACCAGCCGCTCCTGTTATCTCTCAACATTTGTTTGTATTAAAACGGAACGCCTTCGTCTGTTTTAGGATTGGCGGGTTCTATTTCGCTGTAATCGTAACTATCGTCACCATCGCTTTTACCTGTAACAAGATCAAGCTTCCAGGCATTTAAACTATTGAAATATACTTTTTCGTTGTTCTTGTTTGTGTAAGGTTTTCCCTTTATCTCAAACTGAACATCAACCCTGTCTCCTACTTTATAGTTATCCAATACCGAACATTTATCCTGTAACAGATCAAATTTTACATATTGCGGATAAGAAGGATTTGTTGCGTACTCTACTACAAACTCTCTTTTTGAAAAGGTTGGCGAAACTTGTTTTGTGTCAAATATTTCAATTATTTTACCTTGTAAGTTCATTTCTTTCCTGCATTTATTCTAAAGTAAATTAAGACTACTAAAATATACAATTAATTAACAATTTAATAACAGAAAAAGTTAAACATTAAATTTTTACATATCGGTAAAATTGTAAAAAATATTTTTTGCGGACTGTTACAGCAGTTCCGCTGTTATCTTAAATAGATTTGATTTTAGAAATGATTTATATTTTTACTATGAATTAGTCTTGTTTTTACTTTTGTTATGCGACATGCTTTATTTTTATCCAGGAATATAACGCGTACACGAAACTTAACCCGCCAAATATCGCGAAACCGAACCATACCATTAAGTGAGTAGCGCCCCACATAAGCAATTCGGCAATATAAAAACCGTCAAAAATAATAAAAGCGGCAATTCCGGAATATAGAAATTTCCTGTTTTCGTTAAGGATACCATAAGCTTCCAGCAAATACAATATGCCGCAAACCAGACAAATAATTACTTTTATGTTAGCTATTACAATGTTTGAATTTGGGGAAAGATCGCTGTGCATTTTATGAGCCGCCGCAAGGTTTCCATATACATAGATATTGCTAATAAACATAAGGCTGTTTATCAATAATAAAACAATCAATACGGTTTTTATTACTTTTTGCATATAAGTCCTACGGTTTCAGGTCAGACTGTTTTTATGTTTCGCTTTTGAATCGTGTTCCAATTGCTTGTATTCACAAAAGTATCTTCAATGCTTTTGTATAATTCATCAAACAATGCGCGGGGCATTGCAAGCGTCATTAATTCTTTAGGCAATCTTGTTCTTGCGGCAATATCGTGCATTCCCCATACAGCTTTATTTATATTTCCCTCCGCGTATTTAACAGGCAAAGCCGAAACCGCCGCACATGCCGAGGCAAACCGAGCTATTACCCTGTCTTCGTCAAGCGGGTATACAAAATATATTAGAGAGGCAAGAGCGCTTATTTCATCCGCGTTGGCAAAAAATATAACCGCCTCCGGAATTTCCGTTTCGTTAAAATTCTCAAGTGGTTTAAATACCGCGTATCCTTCCTTAAGAGGTTCCGCCTTAAATGATTCAACCGCTTTTTTTGCAAGAGCGCTGCTTTTAACAAAACGTTCGCATTCGCGCCCTGGCATTGGCCCGTCTGCCAGATAGTTTTCTATTCCGGGGAAAATCCACTCATTAAAGCCAAGATAATATGCCGAGCAGGGCCACCCGGTTGACTCTTTGCCAAACGCGACCGTCTTCCCTTTGGCGCTTGCAAATATCATAGGCATTATACAGCCGCTTCCGGCTTTTTTAAATCCCCCGGCTTCCGCCGGTTTTTCGGAGGAGTAATACAGCCCTACAGGCAGATAATTCAACGATAGTTTTTCCTTAAATACTCTTGCCGCCAAATTATAATTAATCATTTTATTTCCATTTTTATGCTTGTCCGTTTTCGTCTGTTAGTTTTGCCAGGAGCCTTAGCAGTTCTTTGGCTTCACCGGGTAGAAGAAGTTTTAGCGTTTCCCTGTTTCCCTGCCGCGCAAGTTTTATAAGCGGTTCTTTTAATTCAATCCCTTTTTTTGATAAAAACACACGCCAGGCGCGCCTGTCGTTTTTATCGGTACGTCTTTCAATCAGACCGTTTTTTTCCATTACGTCAAGTATTCTGGTCACATTCGTCTTATCTTTTTCTATTATCAACGCAATTTCACTTTGCGATAACCCTTCCTGTTCCCAAAGGCAATTAAGTAATCTCCAGTGTTCTGTTGTTACATTATAGCCCGCTTCCTTAAACAAAGCATTTAAGTTTTGCTTCATTTTTATTGCGGTTCTGTTTACCAGATATCCAAAAGACTCATTTAATTCGAAATTAGTCATATTGTCATTTTATTATTGTTATAGCAAATATAGATACAGCAACTATTTTTGTCAATACACTCTTTTACCGCTTATTAAATACGCGTATCTGTTTTTAAGAGATACGCGCAGAGTTTAAAAGCTTATAATGGATTAGATTATAATTGTTTTTGTCAGCTGGCGGCGTTATTTGCCGGATTTTTCCAAAATAATGCCGAACTCTTTTTCAGTAACGGGCATTACGGAAAGCCTGTTCCCTTTCTGTACAAGTTTCATGTTTTTTAATAATGGGTCGCTTTTAATGTCGTTTAATAAAACCGGCTTCTTAAAAACCTGTTCAAGTTTTATATCAACCATGTACCAGGCAGGGTTTTCTTTTTTACTTTTTGCGTCATAATGTTTGCTGTCCGGGTCAAAAGCTGTAAAATCAGGGTATCCTTCCTTAACTACTTTGCAATATCCTACAACGGCCGGGTTTTCGGTATTACTGTGGTAAAACAACACAAAATCGCCTTTTTTCATGTCATCTCTCATATAATTCCGGGCCTGATAGTTCCTTACCCCATCCCAAAATGTGGTTTTATTCTCGTTTTTTTTCAGATCTTCAATAGAGAAGACGGTTGGTTCTGTTTTTACAAGCCAGTATTTTTTATCCATTTGAGTATTCCCTGTAAAATTTTGTTATAAATTAATAACCTAAGATAGTTATAAAAAGTCTTACGGATATATTAAAATTTTGGAGTATTTTGCCGATAATTAATATTATCTTAGGTAATGTCACGCAGAAATTATGAAACTAAACAAAATCCGGGAGTAAAATATGTCTTTTGATCCCAAAATGAAGATATTATTGGTTGAGGACGCTTCTTCCATGCGGAAGATGGAAAAGAAAGTTTTAAGTTCATTGCAATTGACTAACGTTGTGGAAGCTGAAGATGGTAACGCCGCTATAGATACATTGAGTAAGGACAAGGAAATTCAGCTTATTATAAGCGACTGGAATATGCCCAACAAAGATGGGTATGAGCTTTTACTGTGGGTAAGGAGTAATGAAGAGTACAAAAGTCTGCCCTTCATTATGGCAACTGGGCGCGGTGAAAAAAAAGAAGTGACAAAAGCCTCGGAAGCAGGCGTCAGCAGTTTTATTGCCAAACCTTTCAATGCCGAAGAATTGCGCGAAAAAATTGACATTGCCCTTGGCCTTAAAACCGAAGTTAAAGAAGCTGTTGAAGAAAAACATAAAGTACATATTACTTCTTCCGGTAAAGTAAAACTTACAATTGCCCATATACAGATTACAGATCATCTTGCCTTGGGCGTTTTAAAACATCTTATTCAAACAGGAGAATTAAAACCAAAGTATTTTGAACTTGAAACCAAATGCCTTCCCACATGGAACGCAATTCAGAAATCGCTGGAAGATAAATCGGTAAGCGGAGCTTTCGTTCTTGCGCCTCTTGCAATGGAGCTTTTCAGCTATGGAGTGCCAATTAAACTCCTGCTGTTTGCCCATAAAAACGGTAGTATATGTGTAAGGAATAAAAAAGGGGGCGAGTACAAAGAACCCCACGTTGAGTTCTTTAGAAATAAAAGTTTTTATATACCTCATTTCATGTCAATTCATCACATGCTTGCACACATGTTTTTCAAGAGCATTGGCCTTACCCCCGGCACTCCCGGGAACGCAGGAGTAGACTGCAACTTTGAAATTGTAGCCCCAATTAAAATGCCTGAATTTCTTGAAGCAAATTCGGATTGCTGCGGATATATGGTAGCCGAACCGCTTGGCACAAAAGCAATTGCAGGCGGAATTGCCGATTTACAGTTCCTTAGCAGCGAACTTTGGGAAGGACATCCATGCTGCGTTTTTGCAGCTCAGGATACTCTTGTTGAAGAACACCCCGAAGCTATGCAGGAACTCACTGAAATGCTCGTTTATTCCGGTAAATTTATTGAACAAAAACCGGCCCTTGCCGCCGAAGTTGCCGTTACTTTTCTTGACCCGGATAAGAGTCTGGGACTTAAAGTACCGTTATTGAAAAACGTTCTTACCGAACCCAAAGGTATAAAAACCAATGACCTGTATCCGGTTAAAACAGATTTGGACAGGATACAAAAATATATGCACAACGAAATGGGCATTGGTAATATTATTGACCTGGATAAATTTGTGGACTTGAGGTTTGCCGACAAGGCCTGCCCTGCTCAGGCAAAACGGGTTGCAACTAAGGCTGATGAAGATGTGCGGGATAAGAGCAACTTCCTTATGACGCGCGGCAGTTCGGGAGATAAGGATAACCTTGAGAAGTCCCTTCTGTATCTTGAAGGCAAGTACCTGACTTTCTTTTTGAACAAGCATGTCTTTGGCGTTGATATTTTAACGATTATAGAAATTATCAGACTTGTGCCTATCACACTTGTGCCAAACGTACCGAATTATGTACGCGGAGTTATTAACCTTAGAGGCAAAGTTGTGCCGGTTATTGATTTACGTTTAAAACTAAACATGCCTGAGGCAAAGTACGATAAATCGAGCAGGATTATTGTTATTGAGATAAAAGACCGTGAGGAAAAATACATGGTCGGCATTATTGTGGATAAGGTATCGGAGGTTTGTGATGTTTCCGCCAAGGATATTGAAAGCCTGCCCGAACACAGTTCCGGTTTGGATGCCGGATATATACTTGCTCTTGTTAAAACAGTTGATAACTCGCTGAAAATACTGCTTGATATTGATAAAATTCTTGAGCCTTTGAATAAAAAGAAAGAATAGTAATTTTAATAAAACAAAAGGCGCGCAAAGCGCCTTTTGTTTTATTAGTCCCTCCTTCCAAGAAAATCTAAAATCTCTTTTTCGCGTACGCCGGAGGAGTTGCAGCTAATCTCCTTGCTGGTCCTGTCTATTTGTTTCCAATGATAATTGCAAATGGAGATAGTTGATGTTATAAATGTTTTTACCGCTACTTTCTCTCCCGATGAATCCGGATTTAACGAAACCAGAAGCCTTGCCTTACTGCTTATTACTCCAGCGTCCATCTTCTCCGGATCGATATCGGAATATTTTTCGCTTTGGTCATCATTCCATTCTTCTTCAATAAGTACCAATCCCGATGTAACGCCCACAACTTTGGAGGGGACTTTGCTCTGCGAAGTAAACTCTATTATTTTTTTTACAATTGAATCCCTTTGTAAACTAAACGTCCTTTCCCGGCTGGAGTAATGTTCCTTAGGGCTTTGTACGGATGAATTGCAGGAATAAAAGAATACAACGCAAACGACAATAAGTATTAAGTTTTTCATATAGTTACCCTTACGCCTTCATGTAAAATTTTTATAATCTAAAATCTGACTATTAAACCAAATATTAATCTCGTTTCGGTTTTAACAAGATCAGGAATAAATCCTTCTGGATTTCCAAGCGGCTGCAAGTACCCGTTAGAAGATGTAACTCCACCTTTCCCGGCAAAATATGGCACATTTGCTTCCCTGTGTACCAGCTCGGCAAACCAGGTGGAATATTCATTTGGCATATATTGTACGGTAGTGGAAATATCCCAGCCGTCAAACTTATCCCCCGGATTTTGTGTAAATGTACTTGCCGCAACACCAGTAGGCATAAGAACCAGATAACGCCCCGGATTATGAATAAAACCGCCACCGACTGTCCATCCAAGCAAATCATTCATAAACCACAACCTGTTGTAAAGCATACCGCTTATAAAATTCTGGGCAGGTTTATCGCCATCACCAAACGCGGAAACTCCCCCGCCGGACTCAAACCCAATATCTCCCGTTAATGAAAAAGCAGCTTTGGAAATGAAATTTTCTTTCTTCTCATAGTACTTAACTTCAACGCTGTTATCGCTGTGGACTCTTGCCCTGTTGCTATTATCAGGAGTATCAAATCCTCTATATCCGTTTGCAATTACGGATACATCTTCGTTGGGGCGCCAAAGTATTTGGAACCCAAGTCCCGGGATTTCGTTATACATGCCATAGGTCTGCCAGCCGTTTACAATCCAGTATTCAATTTTCAGCCTGTCGGAGGGGAATGTTTGTATCCTTATGCCTGTAAAAAACCAGGGAGTGTTATCGGATGTGAAGGACGGCTGATAATTCCAGTTTTCAAAATTATTATAGGATAACAAACCTACGTACGATTTAAAAATTCCCGCGTCTATATTAATACCATGCCAAACATTGAGATGCGTTCCGGCATATCCCTCTGTTACAAATCTTAACGCTGTATATAAATCGAATTGCCCGCGTAGCGGAGTATTATCGTTTCTTGGAACGCCTGTGGCTCTCGATCCGAATTGCAACACAAGTCTTGCATGAACATCCTCATAGTGGAAATCGCCTCCGGCTTCGATATAAGACAGGTTAAATTCCCCCTCCCTGAATGTTGCTGTTGATCCTACATTCGTATGATCTTTAGGACGGTTAAAAGAATAATTGAAATTTCCGTCCATAGTCAGTGTGCCGGTAAAATACTTACTCTCAAGTAAGGTATTATGCTGCCGGTTATTCCCCTGCAGCCAGGTAAAATCTCCCCAGGTAAAAGGTTCCGCAATTTTTTCTTTGACGGAATCTCCCGCAACAACTCCAAAAGAAGTATTTGTTTTTTCCTGCGAATAAACCGTAACCGCTGCGATCATAAATAATATCAAAACCATTTTTTTCATATCCAAGCCACGTTATAGTTGAACTAATTTTCATATTCAAAACTAATTCAGATGTTATATGGAAAAAATGTGGAACATTTATAATTTTGTAAAGGAAATATAAAAATGATGAGGCTGGCAGTTACAGGTGGCCGGATAAAACAAAAGGCGTTTAAAGCGCCTTTTGTTCATTTGGTATTAATTCTTGATGTTTTTTCTTTGCAGGGCATCGTAATACTTGCGGATAAGCTCTTCGTAATCTCTAAGGTAGCCTTCCTGTATGGCTTTATTAAGCTCGTCCTTAATTTTGTTTTTCCCCTTATCCGAACGCAAATTCAGATCAGCCGGGGAATCGTGATGATAATCTTTACCCGCTTTTGATTCCCGTTCCTTTTCATAATCCCGCTCATTAATGGAACGTTGCGCGTCAAGCATTTTAGAAAGAATTCTTTCCTGTTTTTGAACGAGTTCGCTGTTCAGTTTTTCAGAATTCATATCGGATACGACTTCCTGCATCTGCTTCATAATATCGTTCAAATTACCGGGCAACGATTTTGATTTTCCGCTTTTTTGCGCTTCCTTATTCAATTCCTCAAGCGATTTTTCTATCGTCTTCTGTTCCTGCGCTAGCCTTTGCAACTGCGCCTGCTGTTGTGGAGAAAGCTGCCCGTGCATACCCTGCTGAAGCATTTGCGTCATATTGTTTAACGATTGTTGCATCTGAGACATTTTGCCAAGCTGCTGCATAAGAGACATCATTCCTCCCTGACCTCCTCCCTGCATCATGGATTCCATGCCGGACTTGATTAAAGACGCGGCTTCATTCAGGGCCCGCATGGAGCCTCCCTGGTTCATGCTCGCCGATTGCGCGTTCCTGTTCTGCAAGCCGTCAATGGCCTCATCCATGGAGCGTTTTGCATCGCCAAGCGACTTGCCCATTTCCGGCGTAATGGCAAATGTCTTTTGAGATAAGTCGGACATTTGTTTCAGGGTCCTTTCAAGCTCGTTTTTAAGGTTGCTCTGCTGTCTGGCATTCTGTTCGAATTTGGACGAATTAGGGTCCATGCGCTGAGTCTGGTTTTTAAGCGCTTCCTGCTGCTTCGACATTCCAATAAGGTTATTCAGCATCTTCATCATTTCCGAAAACGTCTGCTGCTGGTTTTGCTGCTGCATGTTTTTTTGCATCTGTTGCATTTTCTGCTTCATCTGCTTCATGTTTTTGGAAATCTGTTTCTGCTTTTGCGCGCTTTTATCCTTATTATTCTGTTTTATGCTTTCTGAAGCTTCTTCGGACATTTCATCATTCTGCTGCTTTTCCATCTCGTTCAAATTCTTATCCATCTCATCCTTGGGCATATCTTTCAACTCTTTCATTTTGCCCGAAAGATCTTTCATTTCCTTTTGCAGTTCATTCAGTTCTTTTGATATTTCTTCCTGCTTTTTAGTCAGCTCGTTTTTCTTTTGCTGGTTGTTTAAATCGCTGTTTTTTGTTTCCTGCTCAAGCTCATCCTGTTTTTTGGCAATTTCATCCATCCGCTTGATGGCTTCATCAACCTTTTGTTCTGTCTGAATTCTTTTCAGCAAGTTCAATGTTCTTTCAAGACTCTTTTGGAACTGCTCCTCGTTGACCTTCATATTCTGCATGGCATCCTGAGTCATCTGCCTGTCCATTTTCTGCATCAGATTCTGCATCTGCTCCATTGCCTTTTTCATTTCATCGCTCGAAAGCTCCTTAAAGAGTTTTTGCAGTTCCATGTATTTTTCCATGGTTTCCTTCGAAAGGAGGTTGTTCTTTTGGAGATCGTTCTGAACATTCTCCATCTGCTTGCTTACATTTTCAACTTTTTCCTGGAGTTTTTCAAATTTATCGAGCGCTTTTTCTATCTTTTCTTTTTCCTGCCAGGTTATCTCTTTTTTATCCTGTTTCAAATCCTGACTTATCTTATCAAGAGATTTCTTCAAATCATTGGCTTCTTTAAGCGTCTGTTTTAAATCCGTCTCCGCTTTTTTCTGCTCGTTATCGGCGCCCTTTAGTATTTCATCGAGCGAAGGGAAACGGACATTAAACGTTGCCGTACGAGCGTATTTTGGCCCGCTTACAACGTCATTATCATATACTTCAAGATAATATGTTTCCACTTCTTCGGGAGCGAGTTTAAGCGGCGAAAGATTCCAGATGTAATTCACATCGTTTTCTTTTTTCGATTTGTCTATCTGTATTTCCAGCGCTGAAAAATCCTTTTGCGGAGTTTCGTATTTTGAGGCCGAAAGGCGGTAACGTAAAACCAGTTTCGAAAATCCGTAATCGTCCGAAATCTTCACATTAAGCGGCAGGCGTCCGTCTTCGGATAAGGACACATCTTTATTGGGACTAATCATTTCGATCGCAGGAGCGGCATCGTAAAGGGCTTTAATGGAATATGAAACCGGCGACTGGTTTGTATTGCCGTTTTCATCTGTAAGTAAAAACTGGTAGCTCTTTTCACCTGTAACGCGGAACTTGCCGATAGCTTCCTTTTTGTTCACCTGTAAATTTACTGCCGAAGAATCGCTAAAAAATATCTTCGCGCTTTTTAAATTTCTTGTGGCTGTAATATTCACATCAACAACGCTGCCAACCAGAGCGGTTATATTTCCGTTATCCTTCTGCTGAACCTGCGGCTGGTGTGAGTATCCGGGAGCATTTACCGTAATATCAAGCGTCCTGATATTCGGCCTGTCGATGGTTTCAATCCTGAATACATCACTGTTCACTTTATCGGCGGAAGCAAAATACTGGAAAGAACTTCTCACAGCCCTGTCCTCATATCTGTAGTAACCGGTCGAATCAATAGTCAGTTTAATATAATCGAATTTTGTTTGTTCATCGCTTTTTATTGCAAGCAGCACTTCCTTTGGTTTTTCTCCATTTACTTTAACCGCAATATGAACATCGGCGCCTTTTGTAACCTGAATGTTACCGGGAGTAATTACAAAAGTAAACCTTGCCGGAGGAATAAATTCTTTATTATACTGTAAAAGCCTGCCCGCGGCGGCTTTTGTACCGGGAACAATACCAAGCAGCAACAATGCAAAAAACGCGGATATGGCAAAAGCGATTCCGCTTTTTTTTAGTTTATTTAAATCTATGACCGAATTAAAATCGAGGTCTTTCGTCTGTTCGTAAGTCTTTTTAAAAGCGGCGTTTATTAACGCCTCCGAGTACACTGCCGAATCCGTAGAGGCGGAAACAAGCTGCATTGAATTTATCAGCTCATCTTTAACTTCCGGAAAACGGCCGCCTACTTTTTGAGCTGCAATGTACTGATATTTTTTTTTGCCCGTGTTTTTAATAGCCTGTAAAAACGGAACAGCGGCCAAATAGCCCAATAAACCCAACGCTCCCGCAATAACTATAAACATCATAACAGTTCTTACCGCGGACGAAAAATTACCGCCCCACTCAAATATTACAAACAGCAGAAACAAAGCCGTTACCATCCATAAAGCGTCAAGCAATCCCTTGCCTGAAACAACAAGATACTGCCGGTTAATAAGCCGTTTAAGTTTAACAATAAGTTCGTTATAATATTTTAAATTATTATCAGACATCGTATTCCGTTTTTAATGAGATAAAACCCACACAACCATGTTGGCGCCAAATTTAAGAGCTTCTTCTCTTTTTTCCGGCGGGTCATTATGAACCTCGGGGTCCGCCCAGCCGTCAGCCGGGTTCGATTCATAGGTGTAATAAACAGCAAGCCTGTTATCTATGAATATGCCAAAACCCTGAGGAGCTTTACCGTCATGTTCGTGCGTTTTGGGAGGCCCTGAAGGAAAATCGTACAGGATATGGTACATTCCATAATTGAAAGGGAGTTCCACCAATTCCTTATCGGAGAATACTTTTTTGATCTCTCTTCTAAAAGCCTTATCAAGGCCATAATCGTCATCCACATACAAAAAGCCGCCGTTTTCAAGATACTTTCTTAAGCGGTCCGCCTCCGATTGCGAAAAGACTATATTACCGTGCCCCGTCATAAAAAGGAAGGGGTACGAGAACATTTCATCCGAGGCTATATCCACAAATTTGTATTCGGCTTTTACCTGTATGTTTGTATGAGCTTTAACAAAATTAAGCAGGTTAACTTCACTGGATTGGTCATTATACCAATCGCCGCCACCGCTGTATTTCAGCCGGACAACCTGAAAAGCGCCGGTATTTTGCGCAAAGCATTGCTGCAACGACAAAAACGATAATATAACCGCGAAAATAAACTTCATCAATTCCCGTTAAGTTAAAACTGTTTAGTAAACTAATATATCTAAGCACAGGTTGAATTTCAATTTACTTAAAAAGGGTAAACTAATTTTATTCTTGAAATAAAAGATAAAATACTTTAGTTTAAGCTTCATATAAAGTTACCTTAAACAATAACTAAAGGAGAACTGTTATGGGAAAAGATAAGAACATAAAGAAAGAAGAGAAAAAGGCTCCGAAAAAATCGTTAAAAGAAAAACGGCAGGAAAAACAGGAAAAGAAAAAGGATAAATAGCCGTTTTAACGTAACTATTATTGAATGCGGAACAAAACCGAGCGGTTTTATTCCGCATTTTTTATAATAGTTTTACTTTCTTTTCAACCGCTTTTAATAACGAGCCATCCGCCAATATGCCAATGACTTTCTGCAAATCGTTGTATAACAAACGGTCCGTATCCGCGGGAGGAATAATATTTCGTATTTTTTCGTAAGCGACAGAAGTCCCTTTGCCGCATTTTAAAGGTTTTATGAACTCAATTGCCTGCGAGGCTGTCATCAATTCTATGGCAAGTACCGCTTCAAGGTTTTTCAATATTCTGTAACATTTCTGCGCCGCTATGGAACCCATAGAATTATGATCTTCCTGATTGGCGGAAGTGGGAATAGAATCCACACTTGCCGGATGAGCAAGCACTTTGTTTTCTGATACAAGGCTCGCGGCTGTGTACTGGGCTATCATCAGTCCCGAATTAAGTCCTCCCTGCTTTGCAAGAAAACGGGGCAGACCGCTTAAAGCTCCGTTTACAAGTCTCTCTACTCTTCGTTCTGAAACATTAGCAAGTTCCGATAAGGCAATTGACATAAAATCCATTGCAAGCGCAACCGGCTGACCATGAAAGTTGCCCCCTTCAATATGCTCGCCTGTTTCGGGAAATATCAAGGGGTTATCATTTGCCGAATTTATTTCTATTGAAACTCGTGAACGTACATATTCTATCGCGTCTTTGGAGGCGCCGTGTATCTGCGGCATACAGCGTATTGAATAGGCATCCTGTACTCTCGGATCGTTTGCAATATGCGATTTTCTTATCTGGCTGTCTTTAATCAGAGCAAGAACATTCCTCGCTGTATTCTTTTGTCCTTCGTAAGGGCGTAAATTATGCACAAGACTGTTAAAAGCCTTGTCTGTGGAACGCAACGCTTCGTGAGTAAGCGCCCCGGCAATATCCGCAGTTTTACTCAGTTCCATGGCTTTAATAGCAATTAGAGACGCGAAAGCCGTCATCATCTGCGTACCGTTAATAAGCGCAAGCCCTTCCTTTGCCTGAAGTTTCACCGGTTCAAGGCCCGCTGTTTGCAAAGCCTGTAACGAAGGTACTATTTTTTCCTCATCAAATTTCATATTGCCAAAATCTTCAACAACCTGCACCCTTCCACGGCCTATCATAGCGGTCACAAGATGCGCCAGCTGTACAAGGTCTCCGCTTGAACCCACCGAGCCTTGAGAAGGCACAACAGGTATTATGTTCCGGTTCATCATTTCAAGTAAAAGGTTCATTACCGAAAGCCTGATACCGGAATAACCTTTGGCAAGCGCGTTTAATCTTAACAGCATCATTATTTTCACTATCAGAGGAGGCAGGTATTCTCCGCAGCCTACGGCATGGCTTAATATCAGGTTCTCCTGTAGTTTTTCAATATCCTGCCTGGAAATACGCACATTACTGAACTCCCCGAACCCCGTTGTAACGCCGTAAACAGCCTCATCCGTTTCTATCCATTTTTCAACAAGCGCACGGCTTTTATTTATTTTGGCAACAGCCTGTTTTTTTATAGCGGCTTTAACCTTGCCCGAACAGAAGGCGTCAATATCTTCAAGCTTTAATGATGAGCCGTCAAGATATAATATTTTTTCAGCCATAAATCATCTTTTTTATTTTTGCCGAGTTTTCTTTTGTCGCGTTGTACTTAACTATTATCTCTTCTTCTTCATAATCGGTGGAAAGAACCTGGGCAATTGCGTGAATCTTTGAAACGAGCCCGGACTGGCTGTACGCAATTTTCACTTCATCTTCCACAAACGAGTTCTGCGCAAACTCCGAAAGTTTTTCTTTCAATTGTGAAATATTTATCCCTCTCAGGGCGGAAATGATTACGCAATCGCTGTATTTGTTAAGAATATAATCCACAACATGCGGATCGGGCACAGAGTCAATTTTGTTGAATATTTTTATTTGCGGCTTGTCTTCGCATTTAAGCTCCCGCAGTGTTTGGCTTACCACATCAATCTGATCTTCGTAATAAGGATGCGAAACATCAATAACATGAAGAATCAAATCAGCTTCCGTTACCTGGTTAAGCGTGCTCTTAAACGATGCCACAAGGTTCGGAGGTAATTTGCGAATGAATCCGACAGTATCGCTTATAAGAATTTTTTTATCCTTATCAATATTAAAACTTCTTGTAGTTGAATCGAGCGTTGCGAACAACTTATCCTCCGCAAGCACCTCCGATTCAGTAAACAAATTAAAAATAGTCGATTTGCCCACGTTTGTATAACCCACAAGAGACACCTTGATAAAATCTTTACGCCCCTGACTTTGTACAACTCTTTGCGCTTCAATTTTTTCGAGCTTATCTTTTAGTAACCGTATTCTTGTTCTGATAATACGCCTGTCTGTTTCAATCTGCGTTTCACCTGGGCCTTTGGTTCCTATACCGCCGTACTGTTTGGACAAGTGAGTCCATGCTCTTGTAAGCCGGGACATCATATACTGTAGCTGGGCAAGTTCAACCTGCGTTTTCGCTTCTTTTGTTTTTGCTCTTGAAGCAAAAATATCAAGTATCAAACCGCTTCTGTCAACTATTTTTTTGTTTATCAGTCTTTCAAGGTTTCTGACCTGTATGGGAGATAAATCGTCATCAAAAATAACAAGGTTTACTTCATTCATTTCAACAAGCTGGGCAAGTTCTTCAGCCTTGCCCTTGCCTATATAAAATGCGGAGTCGAAGTTGTCTTTTTCCTGAATCATCTGCATAACTGTTTCAGCTCCGGCTGTTGAAGCAAGCTCTTCAAGCTCGTCAAGATGTTCCTTTACAACTTCCCTGCCTATATCATGTGTTCTTACGCCTACAAGTATCGCTTTCTCTGGTTTATTGTTTTGTATTTCTATCATTATTTTTTATCGAATTTTTCCAACAGGTTTTTAACCGCGTCTTTGTGAATAATATAATTTACTATCTTCAGTTTAACATAATCTTCGTTAAAGAAATAATACCCCTTGGGTTCAACGTTTTTACTTCCCGAACCTGAGTCTTTAATCAGATACCAGTCCTTGTTGTCTTTTGTCATATAACCAACAAGATGAATCGCGTGGTCATCCGTGGTTGATTTATTGCTGATTCTGAACTCGCGCGCATACTCGTCAATATACTGCGAAGGAATATCAAATGAAGGAACGATGGCTACTTTGGCGTGAGAATCGAGCCCCGGTTCCGAAACATCGCCGGCAATACCAATTGTATAACCATCACGGACAGCTTTTTTCAACGCATCCATGTATTCGGGTAAAGTCACATTGTAATAATCAGCCGAATGCCACCAGTTGTCTTCTTCTTTATATTCCACCATTTGGTAATAAGGCTTCTGTAATAGCGAGGTAATGTTAACATAGTCGTCAAGTTTAAGTTTTGTTACTTTTTCAAGATATTCCTTTGGAGTATAGGACTTGCCGTCAACCGTTACCGTTTCAGGCGGAACGCCGATATAATGATTCAGTATCGATTTAATTGTGTTAATTACCGCTGCTTCATCCCAGGCATTATTCGTTTTAACAGATTGCAGGTAATCGTTCATTTCCTTAAACATTTTTGCATGGTCATGAAATTTTTGCCCCGTCTGCAAACCGGTAAACGCCTCTTCTGGAACACAACCATATTTTTTATAAACGCGCACTACCGCGTTCAATTCCGAGCCTTCGCCAAAGTGGGAAGTCCCTCTGTGTTCAACATAATATGTCGCCTTATCAACATATTCCCAGTAGTCTGTAAACATTTCGGAAAGCTTTATTTTCTTGCCCGAAATTCTGAAAATTTCAGATTCGAAATAAGAAGTGCCGGCAAAATCCCAGCATGTGCCGGTATTGCCTTGCGAAAGCTGTTGGTTGTGCCAGTAATACTTAAACTGGTCAAGCGATTTAGGCAAATCCATTTTCGAGAAATCGACTTTAAAAGCTTTTTTTGGTTCCGGTTTATCCTGGTTTTGAAAGCTCGCGCTTCCTGCCAGAATTTTCTCATAAAATTCGTTTTTGGGTTCAATATACTGCCCTTTATCCTGGGCGGATATAGTCGCCGAAGGCAGAATGAATAACAAACCCAATACTGCCGCGCCTGCTAATTTTTTCATGCTCTATTATCCTTAATATTTGTTTTTACAAAAATACGAATGGTTTTACCTAAACACTATTTTTTACTTGTATAATTTCGGCCGCAATGCTTATTGCTATTTCCTCCGCGGTATTGCTGTTAATTTGCAGACCAATAGGAGCGTGTACTTTTTCCAAAAGAGAAGCCGGTATCCCTTCAGCTTCCAGCTGGGAGAAAATACTTCTCACTTTGTTTTTGCTCCCCATCATTCCAATATACCTTATGTTTTTTTTAATTACGCTTTTTAACGCGGCTTTATCCCAAAGATGCGAAGGAGTAAGTATGATAAAGTATACATTCGAGCCTTCTGTTATACCATCGCCGGCAAATGCCAAATCTTTTTTCACCGCAATACCGGGATTCATTTCATTAAGCGCATCAATTATTTCTTCACGGTCATCAAAAACAGTAATTCTGAAACCGAGAGTATCCATAACCCTTGCCACAGCTTTACCCACATGGCCTCCGCCGGCTATATAAAGAATTTCCTTCGGCTGTATTTTTTCAATGTAAGACCATTCATCGCCGGTATGCTCCGTATTAACATCATCAGAGTTTTCCAGTATCGAAATATTCCTGTTTGTGACCTTAAATGTTATGGGTTCAAGGTTTTGAATCGCCGCGCAAATGTGTTTAACAACCGCTTCGTCTTCCTTCTTAAAAGTATATATAGCAACTGTCTGGCAGCCGGCGCATACCATTCCGGATTTCTGTTTGTCCGTATCCTGTGAATGATGAAGGTTTCTCATTCCATACAATAAAGCGCCTTTCTTTATAGCGTTTCGCGCTTCATTAACCAGGTTAAATTCCATTACTCCGCCCCCTATTGTTCCCCAAAGTTCCTTTTCCGTAACGGCAAGTTTGAAGCCCGATTTGCCGGGTGAACCCCCTTTTGAACTGATGACCGACAATAGAATTACTTTATTGCCGCCCGATAAATTTTCGGAGATGAAGCGCCAGACTGTTTTGTTTTGCATAGAAATTACGCCAGATTATTTTTCGGTATATTTATTTGTATAAAGACACATGAGAGCCTTTTCGTTAGTTAACGGCGCGGAAATCTGAAACGATACGCCTTTCCTGAATTCTTTTATGGCATTCATTAAAGCGAAATAAGCGCCTATACCATAAAGCAATGGCGGCTCGCCTATCGCCTTGGAATTGAACAGTCCAAGAGGATTGTTGTCATTCGCAAGAAAAGCAATATCCATTCGCGGAGCAAAATTCAAATCCGGTATTTTGTATGTGGAAAGCGCGTCTGTTACAAGTCTGCCCTTATTATTGAAAATTATTTCCTCCATTGTAACCCAGCCAATACCCTGTAATATTGCTCCTTCTGCCTGCCCCCTGTCAATCAATGGGTTCAGGCTTTTACCAAAATCGTGAACCACCTTAACAGAATCTATTTCGTACGTCCCGCGCAGGCAATCAACAGTTGCCTCAACAATACCGGTTCCGTATGAGTGATATGCAAAGGGTTTTCCTTTAGCGGTTTTTGAATCGAAAAATATATCAGGCGTTGCATACTGCGCCTGAGCTGAAAGATTCACCCGGTTAAAGAACGCCGTATTAACAAGCTCCTGCCAGCCGAAATTTATATTGTTTCCGTTAACAAAAACATTTTCGTTTATTATTTCCAGGCTGTCTTTTTCCGTGGTTTTAAGAATAGCCTTGGCAAAACCGATAAGCCTTTCCTTAAGAATTAAGCAGGCGTTTTCGGTAGCCTTGCCGTTTAAATCCGCCGCGCTGCTTGCGGCAGTGGGAGAAGTGTTTGCCACGCGCGTTGTGTTGGTTGATTCAATTTTAACTCTTGCAATATCAACAGATAATACAAAAGCCGCCACCTGTCTAATTTTAGTATTGACCCCCTGCCCCATTTCAATAGCCCCGGTATTTATGCTTATGCTTCCATCATTATAAATATGTACAAGAGCGCTTGCCTGGTTCATAAAAGTGTTGGTAAACGATATTCCAAAGCATAGAGGCATTAATGCCACGCCTTTTTTCAGCAGCTTATTTTCGCGGTTAAAATTCTCTACTTTACTTCTGATCTCATCAAAATTATATTTGGCCACCGCTTCATCCCAGGTTTCAATGGCCCGACTGTTTTCAATAACCTGCCCGTAAGGAAACGCTCCGCCATCCGTGAACATATTTTTTCTTTGTAAAACATAAGGCTCAACGCCAAGTTTTTCGGCGGCTTTATAAATTGCCGCTTCAATAACAAACAAACCCTGCGGGCCGCCGAAGCCCCTAAATGCCGTATTGGGAGGCAGATTTGTTCTGCATGAGTACCCAGTGGCTTTTATATTCGGAATTGAATACACGTTATTGCAATGGAAAAGCGTTCTATCCAGTATGGCCGGGGATAGATCGGCAGTTGCACCCGCGTTCTGGTAAAATACAACTTCATAAGCTATAAATGTTCCGTCTTTTTTCAGTCCAAGCTTATAATCCGAAGAGTAAGGATGCCTCTTGCCTGTAATACGCATATCATCCTGCCGGTTAAGAACAAGTTTAACCGTTTTTTTGCTGATAAACGCTCCCAGAGCCGCCAAAGCGCACCAGGCATTGGCCTGATCTTCCTTGCCGCCAAAACCGCCTCCAAGGCGTTTTACATCAACCTCAACCATATTCATTGGCAGGCCGCATACTTTTGCAGCGCATCTCTGCCCAGATGTTGGAGCCTGTGTTGAAGAGATTATCTTAAGACCGCCCCCTTCAACGGGATAAGCAATTGAGCCCTGCGTTTCAAGATACAAATGTTCCTGCGCGCCTGTTTCCACGCTTCCCTCAACCACAATATCGCAATCGTTCCATGCTTCTTCCGTATTTCCGCAGGCAATAATCCGCGGGGGCATTATCAGTTCGCCTTTAATAAAAGCCTCGCGGGCATCTGTAATTACCGGCAGTTCCTCCGCTTCAAGCTTTATTTTTCCGGCAGCCTCACGCGCTTCTTTTTCACTTTTTGCCAAAACAAGAGCAACCGGTTCGCCAATATAATTTACGCACCCGGCGGCAAGCAGTTCCTCATCCTGTATAATTCCGCCTATCTGGTTTATGCCGGGTATGTCGTTTGCGGTTATTACACATTTAACTCCATTACTGTTTTTAGCTTCCCTGGTATCAAGCAATTTTATACGGCCATGTGCAACGCGGCTGTAATACACATAACCATACAGCGTATCATCAGGAAGCGATATATCATCCAGAAATACAGATTCCCCCTTTACATGGCGCAAAGTATCGTAATTCAGCATATATAATCCTCAATTTGCACATGTTCAGGAAAAAACTTTATAAAGTGAGACAGCATGAGCTGCCTTAACAACAGGCCTTTGTATTCATACGAACCTCTCGCATCGCTGATGGGATTGATTTCCGTCAAGGCTGTCTTTACCGCGTTGGCTAACAACTCAGGTGTAATTTCAGAATAAGACAACATTTCCGATGTTCTTGCAAGATAAAGCGGATAAGGAGCCACGCCCCCGGCGGAAACGCGGACACTGCCAAATTTCCCCTCTCGTTTTTCCGCAAAAAATGATGAATTAACGCTTGCTATATCAAGATATTTCCGGCGTGATATTTTTTCATAATTAAAAACAAAACCTTCAGGGGGAATTTTAATTTTAACCGCTTCTATAATTTCTTCCGAACGCATATCAAGTGTTTTATAACTTATATATAAATCCTTAAGTAGTGTTTTTCTCCGTTTATTCCCCTGTTTCAGGATAATTTCTGCATTCATGGCAAGAAGAATATTCGCGAAATCCCCTATTGGGGAGGCGTTTTTTATATTGCCGCCAACTGTTCCGCGGTTCCTTATTTGCTGCGATCCAAAGTATTTCAAATCATTTTTAAATGCGGGGAAAGTATTTTTAATCACTTCAGATTCGGCAACCTGGCTTATAGTTGCGGCGGCGCCTATTGCGATAAATCCATCCTGAAGTTTTATTTCACTGACGGCTCCACATTGCAGCGCATCTTCAATTTCAATATCCGGCATTTCGTTTTGGCGTTGAACATAAACGTCTGTTCCACCCGCTATTAATAAAGCTTTTAAACCGGAAGGAATATCCTTTTCGAGAGTTTTATTTATTTTTTCTAACCGGTTTTCCATACCAAGGAAATACTCCGGTATATAATTCTTCTTAATCAGAATTTCGGTATAGCTTATAGAGTCACTGTTTGGGCATGACTCATTTATATCGGCGCACATTTTTTTTACCGCGCGTTTGATTGATTCATAACCGGTACAACGGCAAATATTCCCCGCAATTGCGTCAAGCGCATTTGCATATTTTGGTAAAGGGGTTGAAACGAAATAACAAGTTAAAGACATTATGAAACCCGGCGTGCAAAACCCGCACTGCGAGGCGCCTTCTTCAAGTATGAATTGCTGAACGGGACTTAGTTCATCCCGGTTCAGGCCTTCGATAGTAACAAGATGTTTGCCGTTGATGCTTCTTAAGGGTAAAAGACAGGAATTCACAGCCTTATATGCAAGTTTACCGTTCGCAATATTGCCAACCAAAACAGTACAGGCGCCGCAATCGCCTTCCCTGCAGCCCGCTTTTGTTCCAGTCAGTTTTAGTTTTTTCCTTAGAAAATCTATTACGGCTTCGCTTCCGTTTACTATCAGTTCATATTCTTCATTATTACATATAAAATGAACCAGATCATTCATTCTCTGCCCGATTTGTTAAATCAAAAATATACCGAAGTTAAAAAATTATCAAGCGCTATTTATTCATGTTATAAAAACCCGTCAAAGGAACTTAATTGAATTACACTAATGTTAAATTTTCAGGTTTTAGTTGAAGCAAGTTAATGTTTTTTTTATATCTTATTATATTAAAGTAAAAACATATTTGAAAGGAGAAATTCGTGGAAAAATCTCTGTCCGAAGTAAACGCTACGGTAAAGATTCCGAAAAATACTTCTGCGTGGAAAAGGCTCCTTGCATTTAGCGGCCCGGCATTTATGGTATCGGTAGGTTACATGGATCCGGGCAACTGGGCAACGGATATTCAGGGCGGAGCGCAATTCGGCTATTCGCTTCTTTATATAATTTTAATTGCCAATATGATGGCTATTCTTTTTCAGTCTCTTGGCGCAAAACTGGGTATAGTATCAGGGAGGGACCTGGCACAGGCGTGCAAAGAACACTACTCGCACCGGCTTAATATTGTTTTATGGCTCCTTGGCGAAATTGCAATTGCCGCGTGCGACCTTGCGGAAGTTTTAGGTTCGGCAATAGGTCTGTATATTTTATTTAAGATACCTCTCTTTTGGGGCGTGCTTATTACCACTCTTGATGTGTTGTTATTAATGATGTTGGTGGCCTACGGCATCAGAAAAATGGAAGCCGTAATACTGGTGCTAATTGGCACAATCGGCGTCTGTTTTGCAATTGAAATGCTTCTGATTAAACCGAGCGTTACAGGCATACTTACAGGGTTTATACCAGGTTATCTTTCCGGCAGCCAATTATACATAGCTCTGGGAATTATTGGCGCCACTGTTATGCCTCATAACTTGTATCTGCACTCGGCGCTTGTTCAATCAAGAGCTGTGGAAAAAACTTCGGCGGGCATTAAACAGGCCAATCGTTTCAACCTGCTCGATTCGGTACTCGCGCTAAACATAGCTTTTTTTGTGAACGCGGCAATACTTATTCTGGCCGCCGGCACATTTTTCAAAAGCCAGTTACACGGCGTCGCTTCGCTTATAGAAGCGCATTCGCTGCTTGCTCCTATACTGGGCTCCTCTATTGCCCCAATAGCATTTGGAGTGGCTTTGCTTGCCGCGGGACAATCGTCAACAATCACAGGCACATTTGCGGGTCAAATTATAATGGAGGGGCATGTAGGCATAAAAATGCGGCCATGGCTGCGTAGATTTGTTACCCGGCTGCTTGCAATAATACCCGCTCTTATTATCATATATATCAAAGGAGATAATTCGGCCGATACTCTGCTTATACTTTCGCAGGTTATTCTGTCTTTGCAGCTTCCGTTTGCCCTTGTGCCGCTGTTAAATTTTACAAGCAGTAAAAAAAAGATGGGCGAGTTTGCTTCACCCGTCTGGGTTACCGCGCTTGCATGGCTGGCCGCGGCAGTAATAATTTCGCTTAACGCGAAGTTTATTTCCGAAATGATTTTTGACGCTTTTGTAAAAGGGACAGGCGAAGTTACTTTTGTAAAATATTTCCTCTTTCCACTAACGGTATTTGTCTCGCCTATACTGCTTTACATGATTGTTGAACCGCTTGTGAGAAAGGATACAAAAGTCAGAACTTCGCTCGAAAAAACTTTCTCGTTTGTCAAGCGCGAATTATTACCCGGCAATTATAAAAAAGTGGGCATCGCTCTGGAAGGAAAAATGGCCCGCGATGATCAGATTATCAACGGCGTGCTGCCTTTGTTAAAAATGCTTAAAGCGGACGTTGTGCTTATACACTGCGTTGAAAGCGCCGCGGGCAGATATATGCGCGATATGGTTGACGATCTCGATACTAAGGAGAAAAACAAATACCTGCTCGCTTACGCGGAACAGCTGAACGGCGAAGGTTTGAGCGCTACCGTACACATACACGGCGGCGAACCTGAAAATGAAATTGCTACAATTGCAGAGGAGGAAAATGTTGACCTTATTGTTGCCGGTACTCACGGTCATAAGCTCATCAGCGATATGATTTACGGCTCGACTCTTACCGAAGTGCGACACCGTGTAAGACTGCCGATCCTTACTATTCCTATTCATGCCTAATATTTTATTTTGGCGTGTGGGCTGGTGACTGATAACAAGCCCAGCGTAGAAGCGGGGCGCTGACCCGCTTCACAACAAGTGTGTTTGAGGTGGTTGAGTACCGGAGTGGTCCGATGCTGCCGGAGATTATTGTTTCCCTCTGATTTTTTTTACAGATTCCCATTATACAGCTATCCAGAACACGTAGAAGCGGGGCGCTGACCCGCTTCACAACAGGTGTGTTTGAGGTGGTTGCGTACCGGAGTGGTCCGGCGCTGCCAGGGAGAGCGGTAAAATTAGACCAATTCCTTTTTTAAGCTCCATAGGAGCGGCATTTTTGTAGAATATATGTAAAAGGTAAAATCAAGCTCCGGCGGAGCGGAATTTCTCATACCAATGGACATTATTCTATTCCCGTATTTAAAATTTCGCTCCTACGGAGCTTTATATAATTATTTGATTTTTCTACAAAAATATCGCTCCTCCGGAGCTTGATGCATGAATCATAAAAAAGGTAGCTCTTTTGAACCAGCTCCCGTTACAGGGAGAACAAAATGTTTCCATGGAAATTGATAACTGTGTCTTTTGCATTATACTATACGCATTTTGCGAATCGGGTCAGCGCCCCGATTCTACGTTAAAACACTTCTCCCCAAACGCCGGAACACTCCGGTTGGGTGTTTTACTTTACCATTATCATTTTTTTCATATCTGTAAACACCGGCGTGTTGTTTGCGTCTTTTACTTCTATGCTGTATATGTATATTCCGCTTGCGAGGCGTTCTATTGCGTTTGGTGCGTTATTCCTTATCCCCGTGAATTCTGTTTCGTAATAGCCCGCCTGTCTGTAACCGTTTTCAAGTATTGTTATTAATGCTCCTTTTATATCGTATACTGTTATTTTTACATTACCCGGTTTGCTTAACCGGTATCCTATCTTTGTGCTTGGGTTAAATGGGTTTGGGTAGTTTTGGTACAGCTGGTATTCTTTTATCGTTAATTCCGGTTTGCCGTTTACTCCTGTTATCACTCCCGTTTCTTCGCTCGGCTGGGAGCGGTTTCCTTGTTTATCCGTGGCTGTTAATTTGTAATAATAATTCTTTGAAGGATTCAGCCTGTCCACATAAACCGTGTCTTTTACCTTTGCAATTAGCTTTAAGCTGTCCAGTGTGAAGTTTGGAACTGTATCCCGGTAAACGGAGTAATATGAAAAATCAGCCTCTGTGTTTTTTTGCCAATGCAGCATAATTGTTTTTTCATCATTTGAGGTTGTCAGGTTTACTGGCGACCGAGGGGCAAGGTCTTGGTATGTATAGCTCTCTCCGTATGGCCCGCCATAGAGTCCTATATCGCTTCTTGTTCCATCTACGTCCTTTATGCTTGGGTCTCCAGCGTCTATCAACGGCGAGTATTTCTGCAAGTGGAAATCAAGACTATCGGCATTTACAAACATCGGGTCTACAGATAGATTTGTGCTGTCAGGGATAAAATTCATATAATTATTTTTTCCGCCCCAACTGTTATTGTATTTAAATATTCCTATCTCTCCTGAATTCGATTTCATTCCTTTATCTACATTTATTGATATATTGTTTTGTGATTTACTATAATCACCCACCAAATTCATTGAGGAAACCGTAAACCGGCCATATAATACATTATTTCGCCGTATCATAGGTCTATTTGATTGGCATAATCCTCCTTGAGCGCTTTTGGCAATTACCAGATTATTGTAAACCAACAATGTATCATGGTCTGAACCAGTCAATGCAACTGCCGTCCAGTCATCGTAATAAAATGTATTATGCATTATCAATGCTTTTACTGGAAATGGAACATAAATACCCATCCCGCCACCGGTAAAATAATTATTTTCAATTATTGAATATGGATCCCATTCGTTACCGGAGAACTGTATTCCTCTATCTTTCGATTTTATGAAGTTATTTCTTATTATTACCTGACTATTAATGACTGCTATTGTATAAGAATCCGAATCTTCAATTCGATTATTCTCAAACTTGCAAAGAGTATCATTGCCAGCATAAAAAATGCCCGTTCCTCCTCCTCGAGTGGAAGAATAAATACCGAAACCGGAGACATTACCCACTCCTTTTATTTCCACAGTGGCCCACTGTCTGTCCATTTGGCGGGTATCTATTATGCAGCTATCCATTCCGCTGCCTATCAATGTTACTCCGTTGTTTATGTATACCCACTCCCTGTAAACTCCGTTGCCTACATAAACGGTATCTCCGTACGAGCTGATATTTATAGCTTTCTGTATACTGTCCGAGGCTGTCGTCCATGTTGTAAAAGGCGGTACGCTGCTTCCTGTTTTGCTTACAAAGTGCACTCCCGCGCTTACCTGCAAAACAACAAGCAACAAAAAGAAGATGGTGATTTTTACTTTCATAAACGATCCCGCTGAGTTTTACCCTGTTTTAATTTAAGTATTTGGGTTAGTAATGTCAAACATTGCCTTACCGCCAAACCCAACGTAGAAGCGGGGCGCTGACCCGCTTCACAACAAATGTGTTTGGGGTGGCTGCACACCGGAGTGGTTCGGCGCTGCCAGGAATTGTTGTTCCCTCTGATTTTTTTTACAGATTTCTATTATACAGCTATCCAGCAAACGTAGAAGCGGGGCGTTGACCCGCTTCACAACAGGTGTGTTTGAGGTAGTTCCGCACCGGAGTGGTTCGGCGCTGCCGGAAATTGTTGTTCCCCTCTGATTTTTTTACTGATTTCTATTATACAGCTATCCAGCAAACGTAGAAGCGGGGCGTTGACCCGCTTCGCACCAAGTGTATTTGGGGTGGTTGCACGCCGGAGTGGTCCGGCGCTGCCAGGAATTGTTGTTCCCTCTGATTTTTTTACAGATTTCTATTATACAGCTATCCAGCACACGTAGAAGCGGGGCGTTGACCCGCTTCACAACAGGTGTGTTTGAGGTGGTTGCGTACCGGAGTGGTCCGGCGCTGCCAGGGAGAGCGGTAAAATTAGACCAATTCCTTTTTTAAGCTCCATAGTAGCGGCATTTTTGTAGAATATATGTAAAAGGTAAAATCAAGCTCCGGCGGAGCGAAATTTCTCATACCAATGGGCATTATTCTATTCCCGTATTTAAAATTTCGCTCCCTTGGAGCTTTATATCATTATTCGATTTTTCTACAAAAATATCGCTCCCCCGGAGCTTGATGCATCTGCCATTAACAAAAAAGACTATCCTTTTAAGACAGCTCCCGTTACAGGGAGAACAAAATGTTTTTATGGAAATTGATAACTGTGCCTTTTGTGTTACCTCGCACGCATTTTGCGAATCGGGTCAACGACCCGATTCTACGTTAAAGGGCACTTTATCTTAAAACTGATTTTTTTACAATAGACTGGCAACTTGCGTACAGGCTGATACAGCCTGTGCGACAGTTAATTCTCAAGCTTTTTAACTTCTTCGGCGTTTTTGTTGATGTTTTTCTTTTGCAAAAAATCATCGGTGGAGGGTAGGACAAGATTAATTTTATAAATGTTCTCTATCTGAAATTTGAGAGACCCGGTCTTGCAGTCAAGTACATGCCCGCCTCTTTTCCTGTCATCACTTATAAAATGGAAATGATAACCAGCAACATTTACACCATCCATATACTTGGGCACTTTAAAACCAAGCAGCGTCCCTTTTATATTATCATACTCAAAAACGGCCTGTTTGCTTACAGCATCCGCCAGACGCGGGAAAGGCTTTTTTTGCCCCGGTACACTGCGTAACTTAACCGAACGAAACACGCCTTCCGCCTTTATTGCATAAGCAAGATTATCGGATAGCAGCTTGCCATCAAGTATTTTCTGCAGGTCTTCGAGAGTAACCGTATCCTTAAAAATAAATTCCGAATCAGCTTTAAATTTTGTAATACTGGCAAATGGTATTTTGCTGTCATCGCTTAAAATAATTGGAATGCCATCGGTTCTTACCTGGTAAACCGTATCATTCAACACCAGCATTTCACCATCAAGATTATTTATAGTGCCAATTCCAAAATCGCCATGTGTTTTATATTCCCTTACCGGCAGGCTTCCTTCAAACACCCCTTCCAGCAATGACGTAATTGTGGCATACTGATAAAGAGAGTTTTCCTGGCCGAATACGTTTGATAATCCGGCAACAAAAAAAAGAAGCAATCCGCAAGAGACAAGCTTTTGCATTATTTGTTACCTAAAATTAAAGGCAAGCCTTCTTTACCGGAACCAATTATAACTGTCTTTGAGTTAGGCGAGTTGGCAAGCTTTTCTGTTGCTTCTATTCCCTTCCATCTCAGAACCTGATCCGTGAGTCCCTTAGATACTATTTCCTGGAAATCGGAAATACCTTTGGCTTCAATTCTCTTTCTATCAGCCTCCTGCTGTTCCTTTAGCAAAATGAACTGCATACGCTGGCTTTCCTGTTCAGCCTTAAGCTTCTCTTCAATAACCGCGGTTAACCCCTTAGGCAAAACAATTTGCCGTACAGCGGCGGATTCAATAGTAATACCTCTTTTACCAACAAGCCCGGAAAGTTCTTTTTCTATCGATTTCGAGAGGGGTTCGCGCCCCGAAGTATATAATGATTTTGCTTCGAACTGGGAAGTAACGCCTCTTACTACCGATCTGAACTGCGGAAGTACAATAATCTCGCTATAGTTTTCGCCTACTGTTCTGTAAATATCGAACGCGTATTCCGGGTTTAAGTGATAAAGCAGGCTGATTTCAATTTGTACGTTTAACCCTTCTTTTGTAGGAACACTCATTTGTTCCTTAATTTCCTGAGTTTTTATACTAAACTTTATAACATTTGCCGCAGGGTTAACAAAATTAATACCGGCCTTTAGAGTATTTTCGCTTACATTACCGAAAAAATCCACAACGCCAACAGAACCGGCCGGAATCATTGTCCAGAACTGAGCAATTGCTATTAAAACTGCCACCACAAAGCCACTTAAAGCAAAAACTGATTCTAACTTATTATAACGTTTCTTTGCATTAATAAAAACCACAAAAGCAACAATTGCCGCTAACAATGCTATAATGAATAACACTAAAGCCTCCGAAAAATTTATAATTTCACATGATAATATAGTATTACCTGAAAAGAATTGAAACAGTTATCGTCTCAAAAATTGTAATTTTGGATAAGCGGCAAAATATGGTTTTTAATAATTGTTTTTTGCTACAGATGAATAAATTCGGCTCCTTATTGAATTATCTGTTTTATAAGTTTTGGCTTTGGAGTTTTTTTAGCTGAGATACTTACCGAATCAAGAATTTTCGCTTTTACGCTTTCCATCTGTTTTTTCTTATTTGTAAATACTTCGGCAATCAAGTCATTCTTATTTATTTTACCGCCTATTTTTACATGGAAAACAATTCCCGCTTTAGGATCAATGACATCCTCTTTTGTCAGTCTTCCGGCGCCCAATTCCAATGCGGCCATTCCAATTCCATAATTATCCACCGCCGAAACAAATCCTGCTTTGGTGGCATAAATTTTTTCGGAGTATTTAGCAGCGGGGTAGCTTTCCGGTTTATTGATGTAGTTTATATCTCCCCCCTGAAGCTTAACAATTTGCAGGAATTTTTCGAACGCTTTACCATTCTGTACAAGCTCATTTGCAATTACAATACCGTCTTCAGCCGAATCCGCTTTGCCCCCCATCCATATCATCGCGCCGGCAAGAGTGAGGCATAGTTCCGTAAGGTTTTCAACATACTCGCCCTGCAATACTTTGATAGATTCATAAACTTCAAACCAGTTGCCAATATAATTTCCAAGAGGCTGGTTCATATCCGTAATGTAAGCTATAACTTTTTTATTGAAAGATTTTGCAGTATTAATAAGTGATTCAGCCAGAGCTACAGACTCTTTTTGCGTACGCATAAAGGCTCCGCTTCCCGTTTTAACATCAAGCACAAGACCATCTATACCCTCGGCAAGTTTTTTACTCATAATGCTTGCCGTTATTAAGGGAATCGATTCAACAGTCGCGGTAACATCTCTTAAAGCATAAATAAATTTGTCAGCCGGCGCTATCTCTTTCGTCTGCCCAATTAAAACCGCTCCGCATTTTTTAATAATGCTTTTATACGAGCTTAAATTAACATCCGTTCTGAAACCGGGAATAGATTCAAGCTTATCGAGAGTGCCGCCTGTGTGCCCCAGTCCGCGCCCGGAAATCATTGGTATGTTTACTCCGGCGGCGGCGGCTATAGGAGCAATGATAAGCGATGTTTTATCTCCAACCCCGCCGGTTGAATGCTTATCTACCTTTGCGCCTTTAATTTCGGCAAGATTTATTACCTTCCCGCTGTAAAGCATTGCCTTTGTAAGAAAAGCGGTTTCCTGCTTATCCATACCATTCAGGTAAACGGTCATTAAAAAAGAAGCGAACTGGTAATCGGGCAATTTGCTTTTGGCAAACTGATCTATCATAAAACAAATTTCTTCTTCAGTAAGCGCACCTTTATCTCTTTTTTTTCTTATTATTTCTATGGCGTTCATTTGATATTCCTTATTCAAATTGTCTTTTAAATTCTGAAAATTGATTTTTTATATCCGCAATTTCGCTTTTTAATTCCTCAACAGCAGCTTCCAGTTTTACAATTCTCTCTTTGTCTGTTTCGGGAGCGGTTGTTTCTTCGGCCAATATAACTTCGCCGCATAACAAATGGGCATAGCGGGGGTCTCTGCCCTGCTGACGCGGAAGTTTTACGGCCAAAGGTTCGTTTTTTGCAATGAGAGCCTGCAAAACATTTTCCACTTCAAACAAATCCTTAAACTCATACATGCGCCCGGTTCTTCCGCGTATTTCCCCAAGAGTTTGGGGCCCGCGCAACAGAAGCACACATATAACCGCGGCTTCGGCATCCTGCAACTCAAGCGTTTGTGTAAAAATTTGTTTGTACTTAGGTACTCTCATATCCGAACCGGTAACCCGGCAGGCATATTTTTTTAACCGCAATTCTTCAAGAGATGCTTCTACGGTCTTTTCACCATAAGCCACAACCGGAAAACGATTGGATTTTTGATTACACGCGTTTACAAGGCTGTTCACCGTGAGCGGGTAATATTCGGGAGTGGTTTTCTCCTTTTCCATCAGCGAGCCGATTATTCTCGCTTCCGTTTCATTCATTAATTCAAGGGCCATCTGTCTCACTATAAATATTGTTATTTGAATTTACTAATAATTATTATTCGTTTCAATTGGTATAAGGTTAGTTGGCAACTGATTTTTTTTGTTATTGGTTCTCTTAAACAGTTTCGGGAGAAACTTCGGCTTTCTTCATTTCATCGTAAAGCGAAAACAAATGCTGAACATCAGGGGTATCATCGTTTTCTCTGGGAACAATCTCAAGGAAACATATTTCATCCGGTTTTACAAAGCTGCCTATTTTAACCGACACATAATTCTTCAATTCTTCCTTCAATAAAAATGTCGGGTCTTTTTCCGCACCAAGCACAACAAATGCAATTATTCCCTTTTCAAGATCGGTTTTATTCAATACCGCGGCATCTCTCACATCGGGATGTTCCTTTAAGGCTGTTTCAATTTCAGGCAGACTTATTCTGTAGCCCAGCATATTGATTACTTCGTCATTTCTTTCTGTTCTTATACTAAAGCCGTCTTTTAGCCTTTGAGCCGTATAGCCTGTAAAAAATATATTTCTTTTGCTTTTTCTGTAAATTTTTCTGTAAGCGGATTTATCGCCATAAATTGTTCTTGCAAGCGAAGGAAAAACATCGCAATAAACAAGGCTGCCAAACTGACCGTTTTCAATTTCGTTCCCCTTTTCATCTGTTATTTCAGCTATTATTCCCGGAGCCTGTTTAAACAAATCCATAAAAACAAAATCCTTAATGTTTTGTTTTCGGAAGAAAGTAACTATGCCTGTTTCCGCCTGCATCCATGTTTCAATAAGTCGGCAGTCATCAGTCTTTATAATTTTTTTTAATTGATTGATACTATCCTGCTCAAAGTGCCCATCCACAATGCCAATCCTGTTAAGGAACGAAAATTCAAACTTCCTTCCCCATTCATCCGAGCGTTTAAGCAGCTCTTTAAGAAGAGCCTGGGCGGTATAAAATACATTTATCTTGTATTTGTCTATCAGCTCAAGGTATTTTCCCGAATCAGGAAAATTCGCGGCCCCTTCATAAATAAAAGTGGTAATGCCTGCAAGCAAAGGGCCATAGATGGAATATGTATGCCCGGTTATCCATGAAAGATCCATTGCGTTCCATATAACCGAGTTATCATCTATTTCAAAAATTTCCTTTACCGATTGGAAGGCCGCCGTCATATAACCGCCGGTATTGTGCACAATACCATTGCTTGAACTTACCTGACTTCCGTCATAGGCAATAAACAATGGCTGCTCCGAATCCACCTGTAAGGCTTCATTTTTATCGGTAACCGCAGCCAGCAAATCATCAAGCCAGAATTCCTTTTCGGGAAGCAATTGTAAATCGCTTGCCGGGTTACGTTTATGCACAATAATGCTTTGTATGCTTTCGCACTCATTTATAACCAGGTCTATCTTTGCTTTAACCTGTATATTACCGCCGCGGCGTATTATAAAATCGCTTGTAATAAGTAAAACGGAACGGGTGCTGTTTATTCTTTTCTTTAATGTTTCGTCGCTGTATCCGCTGAATATGACCGAATGGATTGCCCCTATTCTGGCGCATGCAAGCATCGCAATTGGCAATTCGGGAACCATACCCATATAAATTGTGACGCAATCCCCTTTTTTTATTCCGCACTTTTTTAGCACATTTGCAAAACGGCTGACTTCCCTATGCAGCATTTGATAGGTCAATACCCGGCTTTCGCCTGTTTCCGACTCCCATATTATGGCCGCTTTGTTTTTGTTACATGTGCTTAGATGCCTGTCTATACAATTATAGCTTATATTGGTTTTTCCGCTTACAAACCATTTCAAATCGTTAGTCTTATCATCGCGAATTGTTTCAAAAGGCTTTGACCAATTCAATTGGCTTGCATAGGTTTTCCAATAAGAGGTTTCTTTAATTTCTTCTTTCAAGACTTGCTTTTCAGATTTTTCCGAATTGGTATTCTTTATATTATTTCCGGGTATCTTTTCAGTCATTTTATTTTTTATGTTTATTCGACTATTTTCTTACCCTTAACTTAAACCCCCAAGCCACATATTAACACAACAGGCAGCCTTATTTTTAAAGCTGCCTGCTAAAATAACAATTATTATTTAATATTTCTAATTTACATTATTAAATCTTATAGTATAAATGTAACTCCCACATTAAAAGTATTATATGTCAGCGGAGCCGATGAATCAAAAGGCCAGCTCATTTTTTCTTTGCGCAATTCATATATGCCATAAGATAGGGCGTTTTTAAGAACAAAGTTAACTATGGGAGCCGCCACCGGAGTTGATTCAAATACGCGGTGAACGAACTCATCAATTCCCCATATTCCCGCGCATTCAATTAATGCGCTTCCGGAAGCTTTCCAGAATAATACTCGCGGCATTACTATTTCTTTCCTATAAGACGCGTCCACTGCCAGATTACGGAACAACTTGATTTTCAGGCCCGATTCCATGTGAGTTCCAAATCTGAATGATTTGTCAAAGTAGTCAATATAATCGGCATCATAAACCGCTTTTTCGTTTAAATCCTTAACAGGATCAAGAAAATCCACCCTTGACCAGTTTATTCCGTATCCATAATATGGAGTAATTGAAAAATTGTTGAATTTATATCCGTAACCGCTTTCGGAACCAAAACCGAATTGCCACATGCGCGTTCTTATATCGCCACTGTATTTTGTATCATTTGTCAAATCGTTAGAGATGTTATAAACCGAAAAATATCTAAACTTGTATTTGGAAATATTCTTGCCTGCATCTTTCATGTTTTCGCTTAAATACCCAATTTTAACGCCAACAGCATTCGTCTTTGCAAACCCGGCATCTACTTTGTCTATTTTCATTTTAGAAAAACCATACACAAGATTAATTGCAGGCGTACCGAGAAACTCACCAACATCATAATTGAAATCATCCGTATCAAATTTAAATTCTTCCTTATCGTCTTTGAAAGGATTATCAGAAAATGTGGTATCTTCTTCCTGTGCAAAAGTATTCCTACAGGAAAGACTTAGCGCAACAAACAAAAGCGCTGCAAATAGTTTTTTATAGCTCATTTTATTCTCCGTTTTTTCTTTATCGTAAACAATTTATATGCCGGATTATTTTCGCATAACAAATATACAAATGTTCATTATAAAGGACGAAATATTTACACAAATGGTTACAAATTGATGTAAATAGATATTTTTTAATGATTATTAATGCGCGCTTTTTTGTTATATGTATCTTTATTATTTTTCTGTGTCTAAAATAGGATACATATTTTTACAGATTTATCCTTGGAACTAAACGCTAAAACTCTCATAAAATTGAATACAGCTAAATGTTGATGATGCTAAACAATTGGCAGGTAAATTGTAAATTCGGTAATATCGCCGGGAACAGAGTTAACCTTAATTTCGCCATAATGCATTTTCACAATTCCGTTTACAAGCGATAGGCCAAGCCCAATACCGCCTGTGTTTCTGTTCCTTGAAGATTCCCCCCTGTAAAAGCGGTCAAATATTTTATCTATCTGGTCTTCCTCAATACCATCGCCGTGGTTAATTACGCTGATACCGACCTGATTTTCGAAAGCTTCGCTTTTAATGACGATCTCCTTGCCTTCTTCGCCGTATTTAATGGCGTTTTCAATCAGATTAATTATAGCACGTTTGAAAATTTCCGGATCTATGTTAACGCTTACATCCGCCTTATTAACAAATGCCAGTCTGTTGTTTTTTTCCTTTTCAAGCGCTTCGCACTGTTCAATAAGCTCCAGCAAATATTCGGGGAGCGAGACTTTTTCGAGCTTAAGTTTTACAAGCGAGTGATCTACTTTGGAAATAAAGAATAATTTTTCAATAATATTATTCAGGCGCAATACTTCTTCATAATTGCTTTCAAGTATCTCTTTATACTGTTCCGCAGTCTTTGGAGATTTTAGGCCCACTTCTATTTCGCCGCGCAAGATGGTAAGGGGAGTTTTCAACTCGTGCGATGCGGCAATTGAAAACTGGTTCATATACTCCATCGAAGTCCTGATTCTGTCGATCATATCATTCATTTTTCTCACAAGCCGCCCGTATTCATCGCTGTACTCGCCTCCCTCAATAATATCGTTAAGGTTGGTGGCAGAAATCTCTTCCGTTCGTTTAATTATTGAATCTATACGCGAAAGAGATGTAGCGGAAATCAAGGCGCCTCCCGCTATTGCAATTATCAGAAACAACGGCGTCAAAATCATATAAATATCGGCAAGGCTTTTAAGCGTTTCGCTTATGCTTTCCGTAGGATATGCCACAATAATGCGGTAATTACGTTTTACGGTATAGGCGCATCTTATTTTATGCGGAGAAAGGTCGGCATTTTTATAATCGAACAGGAAAGACTTTTTCTTAATGGAATCAGGCGTGGAAATATGATACTTTATCAGGTTACCGCTTTTAAAAATCACTTTATTTTTATATGAAACCTGTATAAAGGTATTACGCGAGTTAAATGCAACGGCGTCATATATTATATCCCAAACCAAATCTTCTTCAGATTGAAAACGTTCATCTGGAGTAAATGTGTCAAAATCGAGTTTCTCATCCGAAACGTAATTTGATATTGCGGCGGCCTGCCTTGTAAGGGAAGAATCGAGCCTGTCGCTAAGGCTCCTGTACAAATAATAATAGGAAATAAAACCGAGAGCTATTTCAAGGAGTAAAAAAATGGATGAATACCACAAAGTTGTCTTAAATCTGGTAGTGTTTATAAATGACTTTGTTTTATTAAACATTTTTGTCCTGTCTTATTGAAGTCACTCCTCTTTTATTATATAGCCAATACCTCTAACCGTATGAAGCAGAGAAGCTCCCTCAAAACCTTTATCTATTTTATTTCTTATTTTGTTAATATAAACGTCAATAACATTTGTATCGGTATCAAAATGGTAATCGTACACATGTTCCGATAATTTCGTCCTTGAAATAACGCTGTTCTTATTTCGCATAAGATATTCAAGAATAGCATATTCCTTAGGCGTAAGGTCAATAATTTTACTTTTACGAGTCACTTTATGAGACTGAGTATCAAGGATAAGGTCTCCGGCCTTTAACAGTACCGATTTGGCAGAAACATTCCTTCTCAACAATGCTCTTATACGGGCAAGAAGCTCTTCAAAGGCAAAAGGCTTTGTAAGATAATCTTCAGCTCCGGCATCAAGGCCATCCACTTTATCCTGCACTTTTTCCTTTGCCGTTAGCAGCATAATAGGCGTTTCAACTTTTTCGGCACGCAATTCTTTGGTTAATGTAATGCCGTCTTTATACGGCAGCATTATATCCAGAATCAGTAAATCATATTCCTCTGAAAGAGCAAGCTCATAACCCTGTTTACCGTCATAAGCCACATCAACCGAGTAATATTCTTCTTCGAGCCCTTTTTTAATAAAAGAGGCAACTTTTTTTTCGTCTTCAACAATTAAAATTCTCATGCCTCTAATATAAAAAAAAAGGAGAGTAAAAACTCTCCTTTTTCATAATTTCTAACGAAGTATTTTTATAATTACTTTGTTTCTGGTTTAGCAGCTTCGTCTTTTTTGTCAGCTTTTTTAGCTTTCTTTGATGCTTTTTTGTCAGCTTTCTTTTCAGCTTTTTTGTCTGCTTTCTTGTCAGCTTTTTTATCAGCTTTCTTGTCAGCCTTAGCGTCTGTAGTCTTTTCTGTTTTTGGTTTTTCAACTTTCTTAGCTTCTTTTTCTTGAGCTGTTAAAGAAACACTACCAAATAAGATTGCAATTGCAACTGCTGATGTTAACATTAATTTTTTCATTTTTCTCTTCCTTTGTTTAAGTTAATTAACTAAAGTGATTAAATATTTACGTGTTAAACTTACGTATTGAATATTAAAGTTTTCTTAATGTATTATTAAAATTTTTTAATCTTTGCGGATCCCGTATTTATTTGTTTTTGGGGGAATAATTTCAACATTAAGATTTTTGAACAGCTTAAAACTTATTTATTCCCGCATAAAAAAACAAACCATTTTTAAGTATCACCCGGTCGCAGTATTCATTTATTTAAGAAATTAGTTGGCTTTAAAATTCCGCGCATGTTTCTATATGCTTGTTTTACGGTACAACCATAATTTCGGTGGCGAAAAATTTGGGCTAAAATAATATAAATAATATAATACTGTCTTTGCGAGCGAAGTCTTCGAAGCGAAACTTGCCCCGGCTTGTCGGGGGCAATCTCATTAATAACAGTATACTGTAATAACGCCAATGAGATTGCTCCCGATAAATCGGGACAAGTAACGTCGCGGACTCCTCGCAAAGACAGTATGGCTAATCAGTTTTATATTTTGCCACCTCTTTTGTGGATGCACCGTATTTACAAAAGTTTAGCCTGCGCCATATTTGTTTATTTCTCTTTAATTAAACATGAGCTTTATATTGTTTATTAATTTGCTATATTTTAATTCGTTTTATCACTCAATAATGGTATGGATAGATGACTAAACCCGCGCCGGCTTTTGGCTTTTACAATATGTGGAACGCCGCCCTAAGTAAAAGAAGATTCAAAATTAATCTGGCATTCACATTGATTTTTATTGCCACATCTTTAATCCTGTTAACTTCGTTTTTAAAATATGTTGAAATGCGCCCCGGAGTTAATTTAAAAGACCCATTTCTAATGCTTTTCCACCCGGTTGACGTAACCTGGATTATTTTTATTGCAATTTACTCCAGCCTCGTAATTTCATTAACCGGTTTATTGAAAAATCCACAATTACTGCTTGAAGGTTTACAGGCTTATGCCTTAATGGTAATAGTCCGTATAGCCGCAATGTACCTTATGCCGCTTAATCCTCCGGCAGACATGATTCCCCTGGCGGATCCCTTTGTACAGTTGTTCGGGCCATCTCAATTATTGACAAAAGACCTCTTCTTTTCGGGGCATACCGCCACTTTATTCTTGTTGTTTTTATTTGAACACAGACCCGTTTATAAAAAAATTATTCTGGCAGCTTTGTTTATTGTAGCGTTTTCTGTAATTCTTCAGCATGTACATTATACCCTTGATGTATTTGCGGCACCTTTTTTCACTTTCTGTTGTTATGCAATTATTAAAAGGCTCAATTTGCGTACATGGTAATTGTAAGTGAAAAAGGTATTTGTGTATGAACGAAACAATATTTCTTGGTTTTTTTTCTTCACTTTTGGAAGGCAATAAAGAGAAGTGTTGCGAAATTGTTACTCGTCTGCTTGAAGAAAAATACGACATCAGGGACATATACTTAAACTTGTTCCAGAAATCGATGTATGGTATAGGGAAGAAATGGGAGAAGCAGGAAATTACAATTGCAACCGAACATATAGCTTCTCAAATAATAAAACACCTTATGAGCATTGTTGCCGAATCCGCCCCCAAGAAAACACCGGTTAACAAAACCATTGTCTTGTTTTGTATAGATAAGGAATTCCACGAGCTGGGGATCAAAATGATTTCTGATATTTTTGAAATTAACGGGTGGACGAGCTATTTTGTTGGAGCCAATACTCCTACCAAATGCATCCTTTCCGAATTAGACCATATTAAGCCCGAACTAATTGGAATATCTTTTAATTACTATATGAACTTGAGCCGTTTTTTTTCAGCGATGGACGCTATTAAAGAACAATTGCCCGATGTAAAAGTTATTGTAGGCGGGCAGGCTCTGGCCGAAACGGGATTGGAAGTATTATCCAGATATTCGTATACTATTTATTTAAGAGACCTGGAAGAAACCGAGAAATATATCCTTTCCTTTTAAGCTTTTATAATTGAAATACTACTCAACCGACTCTTTGTAACGTCTGAAAAATGAAACGCAGAATCCAAGGAACATTACGCCAACGCCTATCCATACAAAGCTGATAAAAGGCTTAACGCTTGCCATAATGGAAAGCACCTCCGCCGATTTAACACTTTGACTATCCTGATTGTTCATTTTACTTACAAGTATTACAGCTTTTTGAGAAGCCGGATCAATCGACTGAATTTTAATGTTCAAATTCATTTCCGGTATGGGGGCATTTGTAAATGCAATTTCCTCATTCTGTTTTTTAATTAAAGGCTTTGCTGAAAAAGTTTTTCCGGCAGACGAAACTTCAAGTTCTAATCCAAGAGCAAAATCTCCCGAACCCATAGCTCCTTCTTTAAAAACATCTTTATACAGAATTTCCGCGTTTTCATATTTTACATTTTCACCCTTGCTTATTTCAACCGGAGTTCCCTGTTCTTCCTGCTTTTTTCCTTCATCATATCCTTTTGGTTCAACATAAAAATCTTTTGTTATTCCGTATAATATATCCGGCTCGCGCATTACACTGTTGTTAAACGGACTCATATACATAACAGGATTAACGCTGCCACTGCTGCCGTTATGTTCAACTTTAATATTAAAAGCAAGTTTTGTATTATTTTCAATTGGCCCGAACCCTGTAAACGTTAAAGTATAACCCAGCACATTAACAGGCTTTCCTTTTTCCAAATCAATATCCGCCTGGCGGCTGTAAACAGATGAGCCTACTACGCCAAGAGTAAACAGCGCAATACCTATATGCGCAATATACGCGCCTGTTTTTAATTTGTTGCCGGCAAATATTTTATATGCCACACCGGCATTTATAAACAAAGTAAACAGGGCCGAAAATATAATCAGTATCATCATCACTTCCGTAACATGGCCCCATAAAGCTATGACCGCCGTTACAACAATAGTAAAAGCAAGCGGAATTTTCAACTTGCCGAGCAGCTCTTTCCCTTTTGTTTCTTGCCATTTAATTAAAAGGCTTAATCCGTTTAATAGTCCCATTATAATTACAATAGGTATGTGCATTTCGTTATAAAATGTAGTTTCAACAGACTGTTTAAAAATAGGAGCCGAAGTGCCAACAAATACAACCAGCGCGGACGCGGCCAGAGTAACAGCGCCGGTAAACAAAGCCAACTCGCGAGATAGTATTCCTTCTTCGGCAATAAATTTTTCATTCAGGTATTTCCATCTGTACGCAATAGCCCCAAAACCCAGCAAAGCGAATATTGCAACAAACACAATCAGGAAAATATACACAAGTCTGCCGGGGTCAACAAAGGAATGCACGGAAGCATCGCCCAAAATTCCGGAGCGGGTTAAAAAAGTACCGTAAAGCACAAGCACATAGGTAAGAATGCTAAAAATAAGATTGGTTCTTGCAAACCTGCCGGGGCCTTCGGTAACGGCAAAACTCTTTTGTTGTACAATAAGCGTATGAATGGAAGCCACGCCAATCAGCCAGGGAATAAGACTTGCATTTTCAACCGGATCCCACGCCCAATAACCTCCCCAACCCAGAATGCCGTAAGCCCAATAACCGCCCAGCATAATTCCAAGCCCAAGAACGCCTGAACCTGTAACAACCCAGGGCAGGGCCTGTTTTACCCATTCGCGGTAATCGTTTTTCATTAAGGCGGCCATTGCAAAAACAAAAGGGACTGTGGAAAGAGCAAAGCCTAAAAACAATATTGGCGGATGTATTTGCATCCAGAAATTTTGCAACAAAGGGTTTAACCCCTTCCCCTGTATCACAAGATCGCTCATTTCATAACCGGCGGGTTTCAACGCGGCAAATAAATCGGGACCCATTTTAATAAAGCTCTGCCCTGTATTATTATCCGCAAACCGGAAAGGTTCAAGCGCCGGCAGCATCAGCAAAGAAGGGTTAATATTTTTCAGGTCAATAAATCCCGGTTCCATAAACAAATATGCGAAAGGGTTCTTAAATAATGGAGAAACCATAAGCAGTAAAAACGTGGTAGTAAGCGTAAAAACCGGCATCACCCTTATTTCAAGGTCGTCTCTTTTAGAGGAATACGATTGTAAAACCACACCAACAATTGAAGTCAGCAAGAGCCAAAGCATAAAACTGCCCTCCTGTCCGGCCCAGAAGGTGGATATTTTATAACCAAGCGGCAAATTACTGCTGCTGTAATTGTAAACATAGGCATAATCGTAACGGTTGGTAATTATCAGGTAAAGCAAAGTTGTAGCCGCGGCAATAACCAGTAAAGCCATGGCATGAAATGAAAGCCGGGCTATGCTTAACGTGTTTTTTACTCCCCTGAATGAGTAATAATACATCACCATCGAAATGACGCTGCAAATTAACGCCAACGTTATTACAATACTGCCAACCATAGGATAACCCTTATACTTTGAACGATTTTGCTTTTATAAATAAATTAAAACCGATAGGCCTTAGCCGATTCTTTCTTAAGTCGTTACAGCCCGTCTATGAGGATAACCATCGCGTAAACAATGGTCATTAAATTAACGACAATTAAAATGAAAGTTACAGCGTAGCTTTAAATACCCGTTGTTTTTGTCTTCATCTGCTCCTGATATTTTGAAGGGCATTTAGTTAAAACTTCCGTTGCCCTGAAACAGCCGTTTTGATATTTACCGGTTGCAACCACGCTTGTAGCGGTTTCAAAATTATTAGGCATGCTGCCCTTGTAAACCACCTTCATCTCTTTTCCGTTTTCATCTTTCATGTAAAACGTAAAGGTTTTGTTCACATTGTCAACTTCGTAAAGCTTTTCCTTGACCCAATTTCCAGTGGCTTTAGCCGTTCTTCCCTTTTCCATCAATACGCTGAAGTTACTCTCGTATTTTATATTGGTGCGGGTAAACAAAAACGCCATCATTCCCAAAAACACCACAACTATAATTCCGCCGAACAGGTATTTCTTATTCATTGTTTTCACCTTTTGTTTCTTTTTCTATTTTTTTCAACCGCTTATCAATTGAAGATAAGTATAGAAAAATACCCGTCCATACAATAAGGACTATAACCATTACAATATAAATGGAATTTTTTTCGAAGAAATTAAACACTCCCTCCACTTCAGCCCTCTATCTGTTTGTTTATTTTGTCTTTAAGTATAATACTTTTGTAACTTATTTTCCATACCCAGAAGTACAACGCGGTAAATGCAATCAGCGAAAGAAAAAATATAAGCAGCATATTGCCGTTCATTTTAAAATTAACCACAGGGCCCCTGTTTGAGTCATCCGCCGAACCCGGATGCAATCCTTTCATAATCCGAGGCATAATAAAAATAAAAAACGGCACAGTAATAAACGCAATAATTGAATATACGGCAGAAAGAGAAGCCCGCTTATCCTCATTTTCAACAGAAGACCTTAAAGCGAACAAAGCCCCATATATTAGCAGCAGAGCAAAAATGCTCGTCTGCCGCGGGTCCCAGCTCCAGAACTCGCCCCATGCGAACTTGGACCATACGGCTCCCGTAACAGTTGCAAGCAGGCAAAAGACCATTCCAATTTGCGCGGCCGCGTTTGCCCTCGCATCGTCATCAAGGTCTTTATTCCTTAAATACTTTATGCTGTAAATTGTAGACATCAAAAACGCCACCACAGTAAGCCAGGCTGTTGGAACGTGGAAGAAAATAATTTTCGCGTTTTCGCCCAGTCCGGGAATCAGCGGAAACTGATACCACGCCGCCGGCACAGGTACAACGGGAAAAGTAATTCCGGCAATCAGCACAAAACACATCAACAGAAATAACAATAACCGCCAAACCATTTATTGCTCCGTTTTAATAAACTTTAATCTTTCCAAATAAAATCAAATAGCATGTAAGAAGCCGCCGCCATAATAACGTCATAACAAAACAGAACCGCAAGTTCCGCGTAAGCGGAGGCAAAAGTTTCTCCTTCCATAGCCATCTTTGTAAGATCAACCAGAGTAAGTATCAAAGGCAACAATATAGGAAATGATAAAACCGGGTATAAAGTTCCTTTTGACCCGGCTTTTGCTATTATTGCCGCTATAATAGTGCAAGAGACAGCTATCCCCGCGTTACCCAAAATAAAAGCCGCAATGAACAGTGGCAAGTTCCTTAAAACAAACGAACCGAATAATGCCGAATATAAAAGGGCAATAACCGTATTCATGCAAAATACAAGAATAAGATTAAAAAACAATTTGCCTGAAAAAATAGTCTCCGGCACGGCTATAAGATGAAGCGTAAGCGCAGTACCCCGTTCCTCTTCCGAAACAAAAGCCCTTGAAAGCCCCGACATTGCCGAAAAGAAAACTACAACCCATAGCAAACCGCCGCTAAGGTTTTCCGGAATTTTTTCGCTGCCGGCCGAAAACAGTATTACGCTTATTGTTACAAGAATAAACATTGCAAGCGAATTTACCGCGTAACGAGTGCGCAATTCGGAGGCCAGATCCTTTCTGAATAACCAATACGCTTTCATAGGAATAACTGATATATGCTGTTCAATATTTTAATTTGCCCGGTTTGTGGTTTTATGGTTTTTAATTTAATTATTTCGTTGCAAAGAGCCAAATGGATTTCTTAGCTTTTACATTCTGTAATCAATTGTTGATGATAACAATTTTCCCGGTTCTTGTGCCATTTCCTGATTTTATTGCATACACATATATGCCTGTGGCAAGTTTTTTACCCGCGTTATCCATTCCGTTCCATTTGATCAGTTTCTCGTTATAATCCCTTGTAACATTACATTTTGCATTATATACAAGCTGCATTGAAACGCTATAAACTTTCATATCGCATACACCCCAGTCGTTTTCATTCATAGGTATATAAATGCACTTGTTAATACTATAATTAAACGGTGAAGGAAACACATAATTTATGTTGGGATACAAAACCGTATCAGTCCCTGTTTCAATTACACCATTTAATATTACCCCCTGATACCAAAGCGAAGCATTGGAGTTGCCGGGTGTTTTTGTATAATAATAACTGGCGTTAATCATTTTGGAATTTGCCGCCTTGTAATTGTACAGGCTGTAATTGCAAGTTTTATCCTGTTTAAGGGGTGAAGCGTTTGCAGTTTGAACATCGCCGTTTGTTACTACTGCAAGTAATGTATCTTGGTTTGAAGGATTAAAAAAAAGTAAGTAATTATTAGCCGCCGCGTACGAAGACAAATCAACACTTCGCGAACCAGAATAAAACTCAACCAGCAAATCAGGTTGTATTAACGGATAAAGCGCTCCATCCGGAAAGTATTTTTCCGGATTTGCTCTATTGCCTGTAAAATAACACCATAAGCCAAATTCATTGTATGCAGCAAGAAACGAGGAACCGTATTCCTGCAACGCTTTGTCTATAGCTATAACGGCCGGATAATCCTTAGTGTACTCCCACTCCCTCTTTATAATTCCGAAACCGAATTTTTTCTTAAGGAAAAAATGCCATATAGCAAGATCGTAACCGTCAGTGCCATTATAATCAAACTTTGCAAAACAACGGGAGGGATTCCTGAAAAACGCGTAAGTATAGTTCAGGTAATCATTTATGCTATCAAAGACAAAGTCTTCCATTGAAGTGGATGTAAGCTCCATAAAAAAATAATTAGTAAATCCATAATTTCCCATTTGAATAGCATGGTGATATTCATGCGCGGCGGTAACTCGCGCGCCGTCTATGCCATGCGTCCAATATTCCGATCCAAAAGCATTATCAAGCTTTATATAGCTGATATATGTTCCGGAACCGGGAGAAACTTCCTCATCCTCGGTAGTTGTTCCGTAATCATTTCCCCACATTCTAATAATATATACATCATAAAGGTTATCTCCCCCCAGTCCTTTATCCGAAGGAGCCGCGGGAAACCCCAGATAATTGACTTCAAAGTTGTAAGAAGAATCGAGAGCCATTGCAAACAGGTTAACATCGTAAGCCGGAACATTTACTCCCGTTGTATCAAAATGAACGCGGAAATGCCCAGCCGGAGATACTATGCTTGTCTGTAAATCAGGTCTGTCAGACATAGGCTTTAACACCGCCTGTTGTTCTGCGGTAAAATTGCCGTAATTCTGTTTTATTTGGTGAGCAAGAAAAGTACCGCACTTTGAAGGTTTATTTCCATTGCTTTCAGTTCTTTCTGCCATATTGGTATGCGGCCGATGAGAATTGACAAACAGGTTATACAATGAATCGAGGGTATGCTTATCCGTAGTTTGAGGAAAAGCAACATTAAGCAAACAAAAAATAAACAGTACAGTTTTAACAGATATTTTCATTTTCTAACAGTCCCCAATTAACTGGAATTGTAAACGCCCTAATTTGTAATGAGGATAATTTTTATTTTCCCAACTTAATTATTTCTTTGCAGAGAGCCAGATCGCTTTCCTCGTTCGAGGCAATTATAATAATTCGCATTTTCATTTCTTCCTGAATAATTTCGTACACTGCTTCCTTCCCGAACGAATCAAGATTAGAAACAGGTTCGTCAAATATTACCAAATCGGGCTTATGTGCAAGCGCAAAAATTAATTTCAGTCTTTGTTTCATTCCCGAAGAATAGCCCTTTACAAGGTCATTCTTCCGATCGGCCAGCCGTAATTTATCAAGTAAATCATTTATTTTTTCTTTATCGTACTCCACATCTCTTATCCGGCTGAAATATTGCATGTTTTCCTCCGCCGAAAACTCATCGTACAGGGTTAAATACGGAGACGCGAAACCTATATGCGCATACAGCTTATCTGGTGGAATAACAGATTTATTTATAAAGTGATTAATCTTGCCGGAAGCGGGACTTATAATGCCGGCAATAATTTTAACCAAAGTGGATTTACCGGAACCGTTCATGCCCGCAATTCCGTAAACTCCTTTTTCTTTGAATTCGAAACAGATATTCTTAAAAATCTGTCTACGCCCAAAGTTCTTCGAAATATTATTTGCTGTTAACGAATAATCACTCATTAATTATTGCAATTTTTCCTGTCTGGGTACAATTCTCGGTTTTAATTGCATAGATGTATATACCGGTTGCAAGCTTATCGCCGGAATTTCCGCGCCCGTTCCACGTTACTATTTTTTTATGGAATTTATTTAGAATGTTCAATATATCCGTCTTATTATAAACAAGCTGCATGGAAGTATTATATACTTTTATATCGTACTTGCCCCAATCCGTATTGTTGACGGGTATGCTGATTATTTGCGAAGGACATTTTTTTAAGTTATAAGAAAAAGGCGATGGATACACATAACTGATATTCGGGTATGAAACGGAGTCTGTTCCGGTTTCTATTGTATTATTAAGAATAGCTCCCTGAAGCCAGAACGAAGCGTTCGAATTGCCGGGAGTTTTCGTATAATAATAATCCCCTGTTATCATTTTTGAGTTTGCCGCGTTGTAATTATACAAGCTATAATTGAACGTCAGATTCTGGGTGGTGGTTGCAACGCTCGCCGTCTGAACATCTCCGTTTGTAACAACCGCCATCAACGTGTCCCTTGTATTGGAATTAAAAAACAGCATAAAGTTATTAGCGCCAGCAAAAGACGTCAAATCGATACTGCGCGAGTTGGAATAAAAGTCTATTGTTAAATCCGGCTGCATCACCGGGTATTTGTCTCCATCAGGCAAATACTTTTCGGTATTGGCTCTGTAACCGGTATAGTACAGCCACAGGCCAAATTCATTATAGGCCTCAAGAAAAGAAGAACCGTATTCCTGCAGCGCTTTATCAATAGCAACTATTGCCTGATATTTTTTAAAATAATCCCATTCCTTTTTTATAACATCAAAGCCGAATTTTTTCTTAAGATAAAAATGCCATATGGCAAGGTCGTAACCGTCGTTGCCGCTTTCAGACCTTGCGAAACAACGGGACGGATGCCCGAAAAAAGTATATGTATAGTTCAGGTAGTCATTTATACTGTCAAAGACAAAATCCTCCATCGAAACAGAAGTAAGCTCCATAAAATAAACATCGGCATCTCTGTAGCCGTAATTTCCCAATTGAATTGCGTGATGAAATTCATGCGCGGCGGTAACGCGCGCGCCTTCTATGCCATGCGATCCGTATGCCGGGCCGAAAGCGTTATCAAGTTCCATATAGCTGATATATGTTCCTGAACCGGGGGAGACTTCTTCGCCCGTGGAGAAATTCGTTCTCCCATAATCTCCGCCCATGCTGATAATATATACGTCATAAAGGTTATCGCCGCCCTGGCCGTTGTCCGAAGGAGCCGCGGGAAACCCCAGATAATTGACTTCAAAGTTGTAAGAAGAATCGAGAGCCATTGCAAACAGGTTAACATCGTAAGCCGGAACATTTACTCCCGTTGTATCATAATGTATACGGAAATGACCTGCGGGCGAAACCATGCTTGTCTGTAAATCCGGTCTTTCAAGCATTGGCTTTAACACCGCCTGCTGGGCTGTGGTAAAGCTATTGTAATTTTCTCTTATTTTGTAGGCAAGAAAAGTACCGCACTTTAACGGTTTATTGCCATTGCTGCCAATCTTGGCAACCGAGTTTTCGTTATGCGTATGCGAAGAAACAAACAGATTGTATAAAGAATCAAGGTTTTGCTTATCCGTGTTTTTAGAAAAAGCAATACCTTGTAGTAATAAAATCAGAAGAATAATTTTTGAAACAGGTTTCATATCTTTTTTATTTTAATTGTATTTTCAAATTCATCGGAATAGACAATATGAAAGTCTTTCCCGCTCATGTTTTTTATAAAGAAGTCTCCAATATTCGGAGCATCTGTCAGCTTTGTAAAGATGAGGTTTTTACCTTTTTTAAGAAAGTCTAAAACATATACCTCTCCTTTTTCGCCCGGACAAATAAAGACCTTCTTTAATTTATTAAATCTTCCTTCTCCTGCAAAGCTTTTTTTTATTTCTCCGGAAGAAACTACTCCGGGTAATTCACTTTGCTTAATCACCAAGCTTTGCTTATCGGAATTTACAAGAACCGTATTGCCACTCCGCCCATACAAAAACGAAATATTAAAATCTTTGTCTTCATTCATAACATCGCCAAGAATAGAATATATACCATGGAGCGAAGAAGACTCTTCCTTAAAAATATTTTCCGTCTGCCCCGCGGGACTTATTTGAATTTTGGAAAGAATTATTTTATTTCCCTCCCAATGCCAGGCATAACACCCGACCCCTTTATTTATTGAAAGATTTGCTGAATAAGCCCTTGCAACCAGCTCCATGCTATTGGCTTCAACATAACGATAATCCCGGAACTCGTATTGTGAAAAGCAAAGTTTGTTATTTTTATTATAAAGCGCGTAAATATCTGCCGCTTTTGTTCCGGCGCCGCGTTTTATTTTCAAATCTTTTATACCGCCGGGCATATACATGCAGCTTCTGTCGCTCCTTCCTCTTGCAAAATCCACGCGAATAATTTGCAGCAACCTTTTATTATACGAGTAACAGAAGAAAGTTTTAACGGATTTATCGCTGTTGTCAATTTCAATTTTTTCGGGCACATTATATAGTTTTACTGTATAGAACAACGAAGGCATGCCTGCATTATTACGAGTAATAATATTTAAATTCTGCAGTTTTTTATCCACAAAACAAAGGCTCCATATTCCATTATTATTCCTGTCAAAATAGTTTACCAACGCGGGTTTTAGCCCCATAGCTATTTGTACATCGTCAAAAACAGTAGTCATCTTGGTAATAGTATAAAGCTTGCCCGATTTGCTGAGCGCTGCCAGCCCGTCAATAAACTTGCTGTAATACGGCAGTATAGTTACTATCCCTTCCTTTTGGAAACATACTATTTCCGGATAAAACTCTCGCGGGCCTTTCGCGTAAATAATGGAAAGAATTGAGTCCCGGCAGCTTATATAAGCAATATCAAGTTTGCCGTCCTTGTTAAAATCGCCGAATATAAATTTATCTGGTTTATAGCGCGTATTTATTTTTAATGTTGAGGAAAACGAGGATATGTTATCGCCAAACAGAATATTTATTGAATTGTCACTTGCATAAGCCAAATCCTGATATGCATCAAGATCGAGATTTATACTCTGCAACTGCGAAATGCGTTTATCGAATTGTATGTTGCGGACCGGCCTGAAATTTCCGCGGGAATCGTTATAATAAAACACAAGCTGCTTGTTAAGCAAATTAAAGGCGGCAATGTCGCTGTAGCCATCGCTGTTAATATCGCAAAAAACCGATTGGGAAAAACAGTTCTTTTCATCTATTTTTTTTTCAACAAACCCTTTGGCGGACTGTATAAAAAGCGAAAGCCCCTGAAAAGCGGGCCCCGAAATAAGAGCTTCTTCATGTCCATCGTTATCAGCATCGGCAAAACTGGCATTATCGGGATAAGAAGAAAGCTTTTTTACTTCCGAAAAACTTATTGCTCCTCCCGCATTTGTTCTGGCGGAAGCAAATCTGCGCGATTTTTCGGATATTACTATCAATCCGGCCGTGTTGTTGATTTTGTTTGTTATACGCCTTATTCCGCTAACTTCGAAAGGAATATTGTTGATTTTTTTCAGGGTAAAATTACCGTTTTGTTCCCCGGCATAGGAATAAAGCTTTTTCTTTTGCGAATTGTAGAGGAGAATATCAGTATAGCTGTCGTTGTTAAAGTTGGTAGCAAACATACCATCGCAGCCAGGCTCAACATTATAAGCGTTGAATCTGCAAAAACCGTTTATTGGAATTTGTGAATAAGCGATAAAAAGGGGAAATAGAACAAAAAATAAAGTTTTAACTACAATTGGTTCTATGTTTAAGCCTGTTATCTCTCCTCTTAAGAGCCTCATCATAGCGGCGAATTTCTTCATCTGTTTCGGGTATTACATTAATTGCTTTTACCGGTTTTCCATTGTTGCCAACACTTACAAAAGTCAGGTAGGCAGTATTGGTGTGCAGCCTTGTGCCTTCTCTAAATGACTCGGCATATACCTTCACTCCAACCTCAAGCGAAGTGCTAAAAACCCGGTTTACATTGGCTATAAGAGTAACGGCGTTCCCTAATTTTACAGGATGGTGAAAGTCAATACTATCTACGGAAGCGGTTACGCACACATTATTGTTATGCTTGGCGGCGCACAGGGCAGCGCAAATATCAATCCACAGCATCAGCTGCCCGCCCAGCAAATTGCCTAACTGATTAGTATGGTTCGGAAGAACCAGCTCGGTCATGGTTATTATAGATTCGTTAACTTTTTTACTTACTTCCATCAATTATTTGGATGTAACTGTTTGCGTTGTCAGCTTGGTTTTTAAGTTTTTAACCGTTGCCGCGTTTTCGTCAGTAGGATATTTTTCCAGGAAGCGGTCTATTTCTCTTAAAGCTTCAGCTTTTCTTTCTTTTTCCGCAAGCACTTTTATTTTACTGTATAAAGCCAGCGGAGCAAATTTGGTATCATGATATGTTTCAACTACATTATCGTAATACAACAGGCACGCGGTATAGTATTCCATCTTTTCGTAAATATAAGCGCTTTTATACGCCTTTTCCGCAAGTCTTTCGTTAAGCTCCTTTATTTTCTTTTCCGCTTCCGCTACTTTTTCGTTTGTAGGAAAAATATCTATAAATGCCTGAAATTCATCAATCGCTTTTTTAGTATATTTCTGATCAAGCGGATATTCAGGAGCTACCTTGTAATAACAGTCCGCAAGCATAAACTGCGATTTTGAAACAAACTCGCTTGCAGGCATGTTCTTAATCAGTTTGCTGAACTCAAATGCTCCAAGTATATACTCTTTTCTTTTATAGCGCGTCATGCCAAGATAGTATTGGGCATCGTCAACTATTTTACTGCCGGGGTATTGCAACACTATCGTCTGAAATTCATTTAAGGCTTCATCGTAATTACGGTCGTCATACTGTTTTTTTCCGTAATCAAGCTTTTCGGTAGGACTCATATTGGAAGTGTCGAGCGTATGGCTGCAACCCGTAAACATTACGGCAAGTAAAAATAGAGATACTAAATACTTCATTTGTTCTTTTAGTTTGATTATAAATAATGCGTTAAAATATGAAATTTGCCTTCTCTATCAAAGGTAATTTTTAGGTATCGGCATTGGTTAAGAACTTGCTTTTTAGGGTTAATTTCAAAACTATTGTTAATTCTTGAAACTATTACCTTCTCTTTAATATAAGGGAAATTGCGGTAAATAGAAGTGATGGTCTGTTATTTTCTTTAACAGGGTCAAAGACTTACCGAATAGGACTGTAAGTATTAACTCCCTAATATATCGAGCATATCTTTTTCAAGAGTTTCTTCCGGCGATTCTATTATTCGCCCCACTTCCTTTTCGTATTGATAGAATATAAATGTAGGAACAGCCTCTATTTCAAGCCCTTCCGTTTCGTTTTGCAGTCCCTGTTTCTCTCTATCCACACAAATAATATCAACCGTTTCGGCGGGATACTCGAGCGCTTCCAGTATTCTGAAAAAGCGGGGCACTTCCCTCCGGCTATCGCCGCACCACGTACCCATAATAACGCTTATCTGAATTCCTTTTAAACGGTTTTTCAGACTGTCTGCGGCTACTGAATCCGGTTCGTAATTGTTATACTCCTCATTCCACCAACCGGCAAAGGCCGTATCCTGAAAGTCCTGTATGTTTACTTTTCCAACGAGCATGTTTTTGCCTGTAACCTTATCAACCACAACGCTTTTTTCCTGCGGGTATGAAATTACGGCAATTGCAATAAACAAAAAAAGGAGTATAAGTTTTTTCATAATGGATTCTTAATTTTAGTAAAATTATTGTTTAACTACCGTGCTCTCTTTCTAACGTCAAGCCCCCAAAGGAGTTTGTTGCGCAATATTTCGAAATAACTTCTTCGGCCTATGTGCACAAGCTTAAGCATGTTTTTACTTTTACGCATACGTACTTTTAAAGGTGGCGGGGCAAGAAATACGCGCTGCCCATCGCAGCTAATTTGAACTTCCTTATAAATTGTGGCGGCCTTAATGGTTATTTCCGCGTTGGACGGAAGTACAATAGGCCTTGTTGTCAGGCTGTGAGGAGAAATAGGGCTTAGTGTAATAACCGCGCATTCGGGGCAGACAATTGGCCCTCCAACAGATAACGAATAACCGGTTGAACCCGTAGGCGTTGCAACAATCAACCCGTCCGCCGAAAAAGTAGTAACAAATTCATCATTAACCAGTACGTCAATTTCTATCATTTTTGCGCCCGAACCTTTTTCAACAACAAGGTCGTTTATTCCATACAGCTTAACATCATCAAGTCCTTCGCACTCTCCTTCCAGAAGCATTCTTTCTTCAATAAGGTACGTTTTATTTTTAATGGCGTCAATCAGCACGTCCATTTCATTAATATCAATTTCGGCAAGAAAACCGAGCTTGCCAAAATTAACTCCCAAAACGGGGGTATTATATAAGTGCGCGTAATATGCCGCAGAAAGCAGCGTACCATCGCCGCCAAAGGAGATTATTATATCGCTCTGCCTGCACACAGTTTCTATTTCGCACAGGCATTTTTCTTCCACAGAAGAATTGAACGTATCAGAAAAACCGGTTATTGAATTGCATACAACATACTCGAACCCGTTTTCCTTCAGTTTTTTTATAAACACCGAAACCGTGTCCGCTATGCCTTTTATTATAACATTCGGTATTATGCCTATCTTCATTGTGTCTTATCTGTTTATCATTTTTGTTTTCTGTTTTCTTCCCACAATTTACAATATTTTGTAAAAACATATAGGGTAGAAAAAACTGCAAGAATAAATCCGTGTAGTCCGTCCAGCAAGCCTAATTTAATAAAGTACATTTTAATAAAAATATTCAGCGGACGTAAAAGTATATCGGCTATTGTGGCTTTTTTCCCTTTCCGCGAAAGTTCCAAAGCCGCAAGCGAGGTATACTTGTTGAATTTTCTGAAATAGTGCTCAATGGTGTGATCCGTATAATGATCGAGGTCATATTTCAATTGCCCTGTTCTGCCTTCTTTAACAACAAGTTTTTCGTGTACATCATTTGAGCTGAAATTTACAACTTGTTTATTAAACAAACGGGTAACCCTTCCCGGATACCAGCCGCTGTGTTTAATCCATTTGCCAAGGAAATATGCCTTTCGCGGAACACTGTAAGCGTCAAATTCGTGCGCGGATTCCTTAAACTTAGCGAGTTCCTTTCCAAGCTCGGCTGTCATGGCTTCATCGGCATCAATCCAAAACACCCAGTCATTTGTCGTCATTTCAAGAGCCATCTTTTTGGTTTCTGAATAGCCCTGCCATTTAACAACTTTATAAATTATATCGGGAAAGGATTTTACTATCTCTTCGGTCTTATCGGTAGTGCTTTCATCAACCAGCACAACAATTTCGTCTATAAGCCCAATTTGACTTCTTATGCACGCCCCTATATTTTTTTCTTCGTTTTTTGCAATTATTATAGAAGACAGTTTATTCATGTTAGCTTAATAATTTTTGGTAATGTTTTTATTACTTCATCAATTGTAATTGTATTTATATCCAAACTGGAACCAAACCGGTATTTTTCTTTTATCTCATCCGCATCCAGCCCATTTGTTTTAAATGGATAGATAAAGAACCCTTTATTAAAAACGTTTTCAGGATAAGGATTAAACCTTCCGTAATGGTTTCCATTGGAAATACAAATAAACGGAATTTTTAGCGAAGCCGCTATATGTATGGAACTTGTTTCGTTGGAAATAAGCAGCGCCGCATCCGAAATTATTCCCACAAGATCCGGTAATGATGTTTTACCGGTAACATCAATTACTCTGTCTTTTGGCAAAAATCCGCTTATTATTTCCGCCGTTTCTTTTTCCTGCGGGCCGCCGCAAATTACAATATCATAATTTGTATGTTCTGTAATATACAAAGCGGTTTTGGCAAAATTTTCGGCTTTCCAGATACGCTTATTTTCGTTGGCGCCCGGGAAAACGACCACATACGAGTTGCTTTTATGCATTTCAAATATACTTATTTCTTCGCTCCCCTTCCTTATAGTGTTTTTTGCAAAACAGGGACTTTCAATACCCACAGTAGTTCCAAGAATACTTTCAAGTAATTCTTTGTTCCGTATAAACTCAAAAATATTTTTTTCGTTTGCGGGTATCAGACGGGAATAAATTCTATCCGTAAACAACCGCCTTTTCCAACCGGCATGTTTTTCCTGCGAACCGAGGCTGCCTGTTTTTTCAACAGCATTACTGGCCATTACAATTGTATCTCCATAGAGAATTTCGCGCGAAAATTCCGGTTCTATTACAGAGTAAAATCCTCTTTTATAAACGGTGCTCATAATTCGGAATTTATATATAAATTCCGAATGGAACCGGCGCCTTTCAATCCATATTGAATCATCATAGTATTTTGAATCGTATGCGAGACTCAAGTCCTTCCAGGCTGAGTTACCGCAAAAGGTAATTTTGTAATCCCTGTATTTTTCGCTTTCTCTTATGACTTGCAGAAAATTCCTGAATAAAACATAATCGCCAATCGCGTCAAGACGTATGACAAGAAGAGTTTTTTTGTTAATCTTATTTTTCCTGATTTTAAGCAGCATAAAAATAAAAAGCGCGCAAACAAAACTAACAAGGTTCGAAAGTTTTACGAATATTGATTTCAGCATATTTTACCCCTCACCTTTTTAGCGCTGTACAAAACCCTCTTTGCAAACAAACGGATTTCTTTATTGCAGCTTATTTGCCCCATAAACCTTTGTCGCTTCCATTAATTATTTTAATTGTCTGCCAGGGGCTTCCAACCGAGCCGAAAACAACGCATACGCATGTGGCAACAATTATTCCGGTTACTCCCATATTAAGATATTTTGTAAACAGAACACACAGCGGAATATTAATTATTGCAATAAATATTGAAGCATAAAATTGCAGACGTATCTTGCCGACACCGTTTATAAAGGCCGCGAAAATATTATTCCAGTTGGAAAGTATTGCAAACAGCCCCATAAATGCCGTCAGAATAAATGGAACGGTAACTTTATTGCCAATCCATATTTTATAAATAAAATCTGAAGATAACACAACCGCGCATACGGCAACAGATAAAGCGCCCCAGGCAAAAACGGCTTTTTTAATGGCTTTCTTTATCCAGACGAACTCTTTCTTTGCATAGGCCTCCGTAAAAGCAGACCAGAATGGCGACATGAATACCGCGAACATCTGCGTAAACATTACAAACAGTTTATACGCAATGTTGTAAACGGTTACTTCATCCGGCCCGAGAAGCTGAGTAATGATCAGGTTATCGGTTGCAAATACCACAAGCCCCGCTATCTGAATAATAAAAAACTGCAAACCTGTTTTTACAAGTCCGTTGGAGTATTTCATGTTAAAATACTTGAACGAGGGGGCAATATGTTTATAATGCGTCTTAAACAAATATACCGAACATAACGCAAGAACAACCACCGGAACAGCCACCGAAATAAGGCCTAACAGAAATATTGAACCGGAACTTGCTCTTGAAAGCAGCCATATACCAGCAAGCGAAAACAGGTTTATCAGAAAAGAAAAAAAGCCGTTCAAAGCCACTTTCTGGTCTGCGCTTGTAACCGCGTAAATCAGCTTTAGGAACACCTGTAACGCCACAAAAACAAAAACCGGCAGCATTAAATTGTTAATTTGCGGCATAAGGTAGTCGGGTGCGTTCAGAATAATTTTCCAGTCAAGAAATAAATTGGCAACGGCAAAAAGCGCGGCGGCGGCGGCAAACAGTATAAAGAATATGCCGTAAGCCGTGCTCACGTATACGCGGGCAAGTTTAATATCATTAAGCGCCAGCGCTTCGCATACTTTGTTTTTTAATCCATTACCTATACCGAAATCGAAATAGTTCAGCCATAACAGCATGGAGCTGATTGTAAGCCATACGCCAAAGCTTGTTTGACCAAGATAATTCAGACTTATGGGGACAACAAGAAGCGTAAACAAAAAATTCAAACCATGCAGGGGGAAAAGTATGGCTATATTTTTTTTTGTTTTTTCCGAACGGGTAGCATTCTTAAAAGTCAGCAGGTTTTTAAGAAATGCAAGCGGCGAATTGTTTTTTTCGTTGCTCAATAAACTATTTCCATTTAAACTTGCGCCATGAACGTACAAAACCATTCATGTTCATTTTTCTCAGAATTACTTTTAAGCGAACGCGCAATCCACGCAGAGAATAAAAGATAAAAGCTTCAATATTCCAAAAGCCGTGCATCTTAACGGCCTTTTTCTCTTCGCGCACTACGTTAAACTCGTTTGTCCAGGATACTCCCCCCGAGCTCATAAACACAAGCGGTTCGCCGCTTAAATAAAAACCTTTATCTTTAAAATTTTCTATCTCTTTCGTAAGCCGGCATATCAATTCCATATCCATCGAAGTTTTAAAACTTGTATCATATAGCCCGTATTTTTCGTACACTTCTTTCTTAAAGAACATGGTAGGGTGGTTATATGGCCCCGATCGTCTGATGGAGCAAAGAAGCGGTCTTCTTATATTTGAACCATACACATCATCTTCAAAATAAACGTCTCCATGAACAAAAAGCGCGTTGCTTCCTGCAAATGCTTTTGCCACATTGCCAAAAACGGAATTATTATAATAAAAATCATCGCTGTTCAGAATTGCTATTATATCTCCTGCCGCCGCTTTTATGCCTTTGTTAAAAGCATCGGAAATTCCGGAATCTTTTTCGGATATTATTTTCAGCTTGTCCAAAAGCCCGACTTTTTCATACTCCGCCTTTACAAGCTTTAGCGTTTTGTCTTTGCTCAGGTTATCTACAATAATATGTTCATAATTCTTATAGTTCTGTAAAATTATTGATTTTACACTCTTCAGAATTGTCTTTTCTGAATTATAAGTGGGCGTAATAATTGTTATCTTCAATTTCTTCTTCTTTTTGCTTTTAAGCCAAACTAAAAATTGATAAATTTGTAACTAAGTAAAATATCTAAATAACTTAAGTTACGCAAATTGTCAACATTTTTGGGCGATATATTTTAGTATTTGCCCATTTTACGTCTTCAATTCCTTTAGAATTGCAGGCGTACCGGTACGCATAACAGCAGATAAAATCCAAAGGTGTTTCATCAAAAGCGAGAATAAAAAACGGGTACTTATTGTAAAACTTGGAGCCATAGGAGACGTGGTTATGATGCTGCCAACCCTGACGGCTATTCGCGGTAAATACCCCGATGCCCAAATCTCATGGATTTGCGGTAGAATTGTTGAACCGCTTTTGCGTTCCGTTAAAGGGATTGATGAACTTATTGTACTTGATGACGCGAAGCTTTTTAAAGGCAGCATCTTTGAACGCCTGACGATAATTATAAAAGCATGGATAAAGTTTTTCAACAGGCGCTTTGATTATATAATAACAGGTTACAGAGATTCGCGCTATAAACTGCTTACACTTACGGCAAGAGCCGGCATTTACAGAAGCTGCAACGGCAAAGACAGCATCAACTCATTTATACCGGGCAGGTATCACGCGCTGGAATACATTAAACTGTTTACAGGCAAGGAAGGCAGTCAAACAGACAAGATTGTGTTCCCCGAAGTTAAACTTGAAAAAGATCCCGGCATTGAGCAGTTGTTTATTCAAAAGGACAAAAGTTATGTTGCGCTTACTCCGGGTGGAGCCAATAATCTTCTTCACTCCGACAGCCTGCGAACATGGCCTATTGAAAATTACAGATTTGTAGCGGAGCATTTAACAAAGGCAGGTTATAAAATTATACTGCTTGGGGCCAAAAGCGATGAATGGGCTTCGCCTTACTTCGAGGGAATTGACGTAATAAACCTTTTAGGCAAAACTTCCATACCTCAATTAATGAATGTATTGAGACATATAAATTTGTTAATTTCGCATGATACAGGAATTTTTCATCTGGGTAAGCTTTTCGGCACAAGAACAATAGTCCTTTTTGGGCCGGTAAATTCTGTTGAAAGAGTCAGCCCTAATGAAAACATAAAGGTAATTACAGCAAAGGTTAAACCTTTGTGCGCCCCCTGTTATGATGGAAAAAACTTTGCCGAGTGCAAAAACAATATCTGCATGAAAAATATTGAAGCGGAGTATGTTTTTGAAGAAGCCTTAAAAACACTTAAAGACCGACAATGAAATTAAAAACAGCAATAGCACATGAGTGGTTTATAAGCCACATGGGTTCCGAAAAATGCGTTGAATCGTTTGTAAATATTTGGAATGACGCGGATATTTTTTGTATAGTTGATTTTTTAAACGATACGGACAGAAAAAATATCCTGCAGGGTAAAAAAACCACCAAAAGCATTATACAAAACTTTCCAATGGCTGAAAAATACTTCCGCTCTTATCTGCCGTTTTTTCCTTATGCCGTTGAACAGCTTGATATTAGCAATTACGATTTGATTATTTCAAGCGCCCACTCAGCCATTAAAGGAATACTTTCAAACGCCAATCAGCTTCATATATGCTATTGCCATACTCCAATAAGATACGCGTGGGATTTGTATAACCAGTATATGAAATCTCTCGGCAACGGCCTTTTAACGCAGATACCCAAATACTTTTTGCATAGAATAAGAATATGGGATTACACCACCGCCAATCGCGTGGATTATTTTATTGCAAACTCACGCCACATACAAAAAAGAATAAAAAAGATATACAACCGGGAGTCGGAGGTAATTTACCCCCCGGTAGATGTTGAGAAGTTCGGGTTATACAACAACAAAGAAGATTTCTTCTTAACGGCAGCGCGTTTTGTTCCATATAAAAAGATAGACCTGATTGTAAAGGCATTTACAATGCTTCGCGATAAAAAGCTTGTTGTAATTGGCGAAGGCCAGGATTTTGAATTGCTGAAAAAAATTGCCACTCCCAATATTGAATTTATAGGTCATCAGCCATTTGATAAATTGAAATACTACATGCAGCGCGCAAAAGCGTTTTTATATGCCGCCGAGGAAGATTTTGGAATTACGGTTGTTGAAGCCCTTTCGTGCGGAACGCCTGTTATTGCATACAAAACAGGCGGCACAGGCGAAACTGTTGAAAACGGCAAAACCGGCGTCTTGTTCTCACAGCAGACAAGCGAGTGTATACGGGACGCTGTAATTGAATTTGAAAAGCTTGAACCGACTCTGAAATCGGATTATATATATAACAGTACACTCGAATTTTCGCGCAAAAATTTTGAAGATAAAATGCGGAATTTTGTAAACGAAAAAAGCGAAATATTTTTTAATTAATAGATTATAGCAAAATGCTCTTTAAACAACGTTCATTATATTCATTAAAACTGTCAGTCGATTTAATTCTACTAAATATATCCTTTTTTGTTTCCGCAGTACTCGCGCAGTCATTTAATATTTTCATGGGGCGTGCTTACATGCTCGTCCTTATGTTGATATTGAATTTTATCTGGTATTTTTCTTCCCAGGTTTTCGATTTATACGAAGACTACAATTCAGGCAATCTCTCATACCAGTTTATTAAAATTATTAAAAACACTCTTGTAAACGCGCTAACCTGCGTGTTTTTCATATTCGTGGTAAAAGAAGATTTATTTACAAGAAATTTTATAATACTGAATTTTCTCATACTGTCATTCCTTGTTCTGTTGCGTATAAGCGTATTTAAAAGCGTATTCGCCTATTTCCAGTCCGCGGGCAAACACAGAAGAAATATTGCAATTATCGGAGCCGGAGAGCTTGGGAACAGATTCCTTAATATGATAGAATCCTCTCCCGAATACGGCTATAATTTCACCGGTTTTATTGGCACAAACAATGAACAAGGAGATAACATAATCGGCTCGGTTGCGCAACTGGATTTTCTTATCCGCTCGCATGAAATTGACGAAGCTGTTATTGCCCTGCCAAATACTGATTTCCCTCTTATTGAAGATATTATAAGAATTTGCAACAAGAACGCGGTACGGTCGTTTATCATTCCCGATTATTTTCGTTTTTTATCTAAAAAATTCCGCATAAGTCAGTTTGGCAATATTCCAATTATAACCGTACGCAACGAGCCTCTTGAAGAACTGCATTGGCGTTTTGTTAAAAGATGCCTGGATCTTATAATTGCTTTTTTTGTCTCGGTTTTACTGCTTTCGTGGCTTTTCCCTATAATCATTATTCTGCTTAAAACCACATCCAAAGGCCCTGTTTTTTATTTGCAGGATAGAATCGGTCTCGGCGGCAGGATATTCAAGTGTTTCAAATTCAGAACCATGTATATAAATTCCGATGCCAAACAATATACGCCTACCGAAAAGGGGGACCCGCGAGTAACAAGTCTCGGCCGGTTCTTGCGAAAATCGAATATTGATGAACTCCCACAGATTATAAATGTAATACTTGGAGAAATGTCTATTGTCGGCCCACGCCCTCACCCATTGGCTTTTAACAGAGTATATACGGAAATTGTTGAAGATATAAAACTGCGCCAGCTTGTAAAGCCCGGTATAACGGGATGGGCCCAAATACACGGCCTGCGTGGCGATGTTGCCGATGAAAAAGAAAACGGAATAAGAATCAAAAAAAGAATTGAACACGACATCTGGTATATTGAAAACTGGTCTATTGGGCTTGATATACAAATCATCCTTTTAACCGGCTGGCAAATGTTACGCGGCAAAACAAACGGACATTAAAAAAAACATATTTGGGCTGAACTGTTTCATACAGTTTTCCAGACCACTCCGGCGCGCCACACGTTTTATTCTCTCCTTTTGCTCTCATGTACACTTATTGTGAATCGGGTCAACGCCCCGATTCTACGACCTCTTTTTTATTATAGTCACCGATAAGTTTAATATTATTTCTTAACATTTCATCTCACTATTGTACAACAGCATTCCCGGCAGCGCCGGACCACTCCGGCGCGCCACACGTAATCCTCCCTTTTACGATCGAACACGCTTATTGTGAATCGGGTCAACGACCCGATTCTACGACCCTTCTTTTCTGTTATACTCACAAACAAAATTATACTACAATGAAAAACATGATTTATATTAATTGACGTAGAAGCTGGGCGGTGACCAGCTTCACAACATGTGGATAAAAACATTTCGTTTGTCACAAGGTTTTATAAGCAAGTTGCAAGTTCAATTCCCTATTACAATACACAATCACCGATCAAACAGTCTGATTTTTTTCGTCCTTTCCCGGCAGCGCCGGACCACTCCGGCGCACTACGCGTAATCCTCCCTTTTACGATCGAACACGCTTGTTGTGAATCGGGTCACCGACCCGATTCTACGACTCTTTTGTTCTATCATATCCACAAATAAAATTATACTACAATGTAAAAACTTGATTAATATTATTTGACGTAGAAGCTGGTCGCTGACCAGCTTCGCAACATGTGGATAAAATATTTCGTTTGTTACAAGGTTTTAGAAGAGAGTTGCAAGTTCAATTCCCTATTACAATACACAATCACCGATCAAACAGTCTGATTTTTTTCGTCCTTTCCCGGCAGCGCCGGACCACTCCGGCGCGCTATGCGTAATCCTCCCTTTTGCAATCGAACACGCTTGTTGTGAATCGGGTCAACGCCCCGATTCTACGACCCTTCTTTTCTATTATACTCACAAATAAAATAATACCACAACGTAAAAACATGCCTAATATTAATTGACGTAGAAGCTGGGCGGTGACCAGCTTCACAATATGCGGATAAAAATATTTCGTTTGTCACAAGGTTTTAGAAGAGAGTTGCCGATCTCTTTCACACTTACAATGCAAAATTACTCACTAAACAATCTGGCTTTTTTCGTTTTTCTTTTTGGATAAATTATAAAACGCAATATTCAAGCCCGTCAGAAACCAGACCATTGTAATAATTTCGTGGTCTCCAAAATTCCATTCCGTCAACCCCGCAACCAGGAATGAAATAAAACAGCCCACAACACCAGCGGCGTAGGACGAAGAGAACACTTCATTCTTAAGATACCTGCAAATCTTAATATTCAAAGCAAGCAATTTGGCAAGCAAAAGCATAACAATTATAAAGCCGAACAAACCAAGGGTGACAAGTAAATGCACATAATTATTGTGCATGTGCCCCTGTATTTCCTTATCATAAAAATGTTTGTATTGCCTGTAAAGGTTTGCAAGGTCTATATCACCAACGCCAAATACGGGGTGATCGCGAAAGATTTTGAAACCGGCTTTCCACAACGCAATTCTCACAGTATTCGAAGGGTTATAAGGATCATATATACTTGCAAAGCGGCTGTTCTTGGTTTTTGTCAGATAAAAACTTCCCCCCTTTTCAGAAAAAGAGACGGGCAGGAAGCTAAATTTATAACTGCCTGTTTGTTCAAGTTTATTATTGAAGGGATACCGCAGTGTAAAAATACCGGCTTTTGTGTTCATAATCATAAACACGCTATCCTGTTTTTCCTTTTGATAGACTCCCTTCATTTCCTTATTCTCCGCAACCAGTTTCAACTGTGAGTTTTCAACAGAATAAAGTTTTACAGAAGACTCATCTTCGGTCAAAATGTTGCCGTGCGCATAATCAAGAAAAGTTATTGGCGCGGCGGAATCGTTTTTGCAAACAAGTTTACCGGGCAGGTTGTTCTCAAGCGCAAATACCGCAATGCCTTTTTTTGCGGATGTAACCACCATATTAAGCGAATCGCACATTACGCTTTCGTAGCCCGTAAACTGTTGAAACCTCAGATAAGACGTATTTAATTTATAATTTGGAAAAACTGTAAGCCCGCTATCCCTATCCATAATATACAATGAGTTTTTAATTAAGCTGTAAGAAGTCGTAAAGCCGGGAGAAGCGAACTCTCTCAGCTCGGTAAGCTTGTTGTTGTTTTCATTTTTGTATAGTATAAATCTTGAATCTATTAACCCGGCAAGTAAAAGAGTATCGTCAATTTTATCAAGCTTCTGAACCGGTGAAGGAGTGGCCACCTTATAGGCAGGTTTGTTGTTCTCATACTTCACAATTCCGTTTTCATAATCGGCAAGCCAGAAACCGTTTTTACAAGGCAGCACATCGGTTGCCCTGCCGGCCGTTTTCATTACGCTTACAGGAGTATTGGTTTTATTACCGTCAAAAATATAAACTTCGCTTTTTTCTTTTTCGAACACAAAAAGGACTAACACCGCGAGAGCCATGGGCGCAATAATAATCCATTTGCGGTAAATAATAAGAACTGTTATTAAACCGGCAACCGTCCCAATCCAACCAGTTCTTTTATATGTTGCGAACAACGCGGCATTAACTATTATAAAAGCGGCTACACACCATAAACGATGTTTAAGTTTGTTCTTTTTATCGAATATAAACGCGAATAAAATAATCGAAGAGAAGCTCATCAGCTCGCTTGTGGTAATGGGATATTGATACAGGCTTGGACCGCTTTGTTCTATCTGGTACAGATTATAAATCAAATACCTGACGGAAAACGCCAGATATAAAATGCAGCTTACAAGAGCAAAGCCTATGTATGTTTTAAGAAAGAATTTCGCTTTGTTATAATCTTCCGCCCCGGCAACAATTGTGTAAACAATTGGAATAAGCAGAAACCGTTTTAACAGGTTATGGAAAGACTGTCCCTGGTTTACGGAAAATATTGTGGCCAATACTTCCGCAAGAAAATAGAGCCCAAAATAGATTTCGAGTCCGTTTTTACTGAAAGGGTTTTCCTTTTGCTGGTAGTATTTAATCAATAAAAATATCAGCGCGCCGTAATAGCCAACCTGGTTAACAAAAATAGAAACCGACAGGCTGCCGAGAAATATAAATATAAACACAAAGACCGTTTTATCCAGCCAGAGACTTTTTTTATTTTCCATAATCAGACTTTAAATTGCATTTCGTAAAATTTCTTATATAACCCCTGGGTATCTTTTATCAAGGCATCGTGGCTTCCGGCCTGCACAATTTTTCCGCCTTCAATAACAATAATCCTGTTGGCGTTGCGTATTGTACTTAACCTGTGCGCAATAACAAATGTTGTTCTGTTTTCCATCATTCTGTCAATAGCTTCCTGCACCAGCAGTTCCGATTCGTTATCGAGAGCAGATGTAGCCTCGTCAAAAATCATAATAGGAGGATTTTTCAACAACGCTCTTGCAATGGATATACGCTGACGCTGCCCGCCGGAAATTTTAACGCCTCGCTCGCCTATTACTGTTTCGTAGCCTTCGGGCATTTCGCAAATAAAATTATGTGCGTTCGCGGTTTTTGCGGCTTCAAATATTTTTTCATCGGGACAATTTTTAATTCCGTAAGCTATATTGTTTTTTATTGTTTCGTTAAACAAAAAAGTCTCCTGAGTAACAATACCCATTAAAGCACGCAGGTTTTCAATTTTTATGTCGCGTATGTCTGTTCCGTCCAATAAAATTGCCCCTGAACTCGGGTCATGAAACCTTGGGATCAAATCCACCAGTGTTGTTTTGCCTCCGCCGCTTGGCCCCACAAGAGCGATAATTTCACCACGTTTAACTTCAAAATCAATTTTATCAAGCACCAGTTCAGGAGAGTCATCATAATGAAAAGACACATCCTTAAAGCGGATAGTATTTTTAAATTCTTTGGGAGTTGCCGGGTTCGGGGCGTCATAAATTACGGGATCGGTATCTATTATTTCAAATACCCTGTCGCCTGCCGCGGCGGATTCCTGTATACGGTTAACAACTCCGCTCAATTCTTTAATAGGCGGCATTAACTGAAAAACGGCAAACAGAAAGCCAAGAAACTCGGCCGCTTTAAGATTATGTTCTATCAATACAAGTCGGCCGCCATAATAAATAATAACCGCGCCAACTATAATGCTAAGGAACTCAGTTATTGGCGACGAAGCATTTTTAAGTCTCGAAACCTTAAGCATCATCCTGAAAAACTTTTTTGTTTCCGCCATGAACTTTTTGTTTTCATATTCTTCGTTGCCAAAAGCCTTAACAATCTTTACGCCGGAAATTGTTTCCTGAAGTATGCTTGTAATATCCGCCATTTTGCTTTGTATTATGGAACTCTGCCTGCGTATTATCAAACCTATCCAGCCAATAATACCCATTGTAAAAGGAAGTATTACAAAAGCCAGAAGAGTAAGCCGCCAGCTTATACTTATAACCATCCCAAGTAAAACAATGATAGTTAGAGGTTCGCGCACAAGGTTTAAAAATGTTGCCGATATGCTCAATTGCAAAATGTTGACATCGTTTGTAATACGGGAGATAAGATTGCCTACACGCTCATTTTTAAAAAAGCTCATGGGTAATTTATGAAGGTGCACATACGCGTCGTTCCGCATATCCTTCACAATGCCCTGTTCTACAAACGCGAGGAAAAAGGATTGCATGTAGCCGGCCACATTCTTAACAAAAAAGACGACCAGAATAATAATGCAGATTTTCAGCAAGGCGTCCATTTTATCGCCCGAGAACACATATTGCTTGAACGCCGTAGAAGCGGTTTCCTGCAGGTTGTTTACCCATTGAGGCAAAATGGTTTTGCCCGCGTTAACCGCGTTGGGCGATACCGCCGTTTGCGTGGCGGCAGTTCCCCCTTCCTGAAACAAAGTATCGAGAAGCGGTATTGTCAGATAAACCGAAGCCGCGTTCAGTAACGCAAATATTATTGTGCATGTAATTGATAAAACCAAATATGCCCAATATGGTTTAACGTATCCAAGTATTCTTAAGTATGTTTTCAATAAAATTACAACCCGGCAAGATTTACAAATAATTTAACTACTAAATTAATCAATTTAACAAAAAATCCCCATAAAGGACTATAAATAAAAAACATCAATACTATTGAACCATACAGCCCCATGTTGACAAGTCTTGCAGTAATGTTGTTCGGAAAAATGTCATACGCAATATGCACGCCATCAAGCGGGGGAATTGGTATAAGGTTAAAAAAGAACAGAAACATATTAAAATAAAACCCCTGCCATACAAGATTGTAAACACTTTGCGAATAATCGGAAAGAAAATTTCCGAATTTAAATACAAATACAAATACAGCAAAAAAGAAAAGACTGAGAAGCAGATTTGAAAACGGCCCGGCAAAAGAAACTATCGCGTCATCGCGCATTTCGTTTTTAAAATTACCCCTGTCTACCGGAACCGGCTTTGCCCAGCCAATAAGCGCGTAACCGGAAGCGAAAGCCGCCAACGGCATCAAAACGGAACCGATAAGATCTATATGTTTAAGAGGATTAATCGTCATACGCCCCAAATCTTTAGCGGTATTATCGCCCATTTTATAAGCGGAATATGCATGAGCAAATTCATGTATTGTCAACGATAAAAAGAAAACCGGTAAAAACGTAACAAACGATACCAGTTTCTGACTGAATTCTATTCCGTTCAAAAAATTAACCTCTTGGATGATATTGTTTATGCACCTGAATTATATAGTCTCTATCTATATGCGTATAAATCTGAGTAGTAGAAATATCGGCATGGCCAAGCATCTCCTGCACGGCTCTCAAATCCGCTCCCCCCTCAAGCAAATGCGTTGCAAACGAATGCCTGAATGTATGCGGATGGACATCTTTATGTATTCCAGCTTCCGTAAGATAACGGTCAACAATCTTCCAGACCCCCATACGCGAAAGCCTCGCTCCGCGGCTGCTTAAAAACAAATAGCCCTCGCTTTTTTTTGCTATAAAAGGCCGGCTGTCTTTAAGATAAGCCTCCACCCATTTGATAGCGCTGCTGCCTATAGGCACAAAGCGTTCTTTGGAGCCCTTGCCAAATACACGTATCACTTCCTCGCCGAAATAGAGGGAAGACTCTTTCAAATCTATAAGTTCGCTTACTCTTAAACCGCAGGCATAAAACATTTCGAGCATTGCTTTATCTCTTAAACCGAGTCTGGTTTTTATATCCGGCATTGAAAGTATTTTATCCACTTCGCTGACAGTTAAAACCTGTGGAAGTTTTTTGGAAAGTTTTGGCGCCGATAATTTATCAAGCGGATTGTTTTGTACATAGCCGCTTTTGTGCATATACTTAAAAAATCCTTTTATAGAAGAAAAGTATCTCGCCGCTGAAGTATCCGATAAACCCAAATCATTTAACAGTTTAAAAAATCCGGAAATGTCTACAGGCCTTATTTCATTAGGGTCATCAATGCCTTTATCCTTAATAAAACCGGCAAACGATTTCAAGTCGTTCGAGTATGAATTGACGGAGTTATCGGAAAGATTTTTTTCAAACCTCAGCGAAGTCAAATATTCTTTTAGGAAGTCGTTCATTTATCGGCTTAGTCTTCGTGTTTCGTTTCCAATTCGTCTTGCTTCGGGTATCTTATTCTGCGGTGGTGCTGCCCAATAAGGATATTCAAAAAAGCTTCCTTGATTTTCTTAATATCGGAAAATGTAATTGCGGATTCATCGAGCTGTCCGTCCTCAAGGCGGACTTTTACTATGTTCTCGACAATGATTTCAACTTTCGCTTTATCCGGGTCTTCAATCGTCCTGACGGCAGATTCGCAGGCATCGGCAAGCATAATTATTGCGGTTTCTTTTGAGTTTGGCTTGGGCCCCGGATATCGGAAATTATCCTGAATTACTTTGCCTTCGCCATATAGCGTTTTTGCCTTTTCATAAAAATAATTAATAACCGTAGTACCGTGATGCATGGGAATAAAATCAACAATCTCTTCCGGTAAATCGTTTTCGCGCGCAAGCTGCATACCGCTTTTTACATGCTCAATAATAATTTTAACGCTTTCTTCCGGCGATAGAGCCTCATGTACATTGTATTCGGTAAGCTGGTTTTCCACAAAATTCTGCGGTGCAAGAATTTTACCAATATCGTGGTAATAAGCCCCAACCCTTACCAACAAAGGATTGGCATTGATGGCTTCGGCGGCATTTTCGGCAATTGTGCTCATCGTCATGGAATGGCTGAATGAACCAGGCGCCTTACGCGCCAGCTCACGCAGTAACGGCTGATCCAGATTTGATAATTCAAGAAGCGTCAGGTCTGTTGTTATACTGAATATACGCTCGAAAAATATAAGCATTCCGTATGTTAAAACAGGACTAACGAGCGCGTTTGATGTTGCAAAGACAAGTTCAAAAACTATCCTGTCAATAGACTCGAACCTCTCAAACGCAAAAGCAATAATGCCAATTGCATAACCAACAAGTATATATGTAAATGAGCGGAATATTTGTGAACGGTTTTTAATATCTCTAACAGTATATACCGCAAGAGAACCCGCGCAAATGTTCATTGCAACAAAGGAATAATCGTTGCCGCGCAAGGCTCCTGCTACAAACGCAATTATTACCGTGCTGTAAAAGCCTATTCTCGAATCGAATAATATGGTAATCAGCATGGAACAAACCGGCACGCAAATCAGCAACTCAACCGGGGCCACAACATTTATCTGGTTGACAAGAAAAGTCTCAAATGCTATGAACAGAACATTTATTACAAGAAGAAGTATTTTCATATTATCATGGAACAGCTTCTTCCTGAAAAGATATATGTATATGCTGATTAAAGTGAACAAAAACGCTATATGTAAAAATTTACCTACAAACTGCAAGGCAAGTCCTTCATAACCAATTCTTGCGCCCTTGGCTTCCTTGTATGAATTGATTTTTAGTTTAACATCGGGAGTAACCCTATCGTGCTTTGCAATTATTCTTTCGTTTTCGTTCACTATCCCCGAAAATTTTGAAATTCTGTTATGCGCCTGCTCAACTTCTTCGGCCGTAAGTTTTGAGTTATATACCAAATTTGGGGAAGCGAACCTGTATATAAACTCCTGCATAAGATATTTATATTCGGCCGGACCTTTTATTCTGTTAAGTTCCTCTTCAATGAAATTTTTTATTCCGGCAAGCTCCCTGAACTTGAGTTTTGGTTCAATCTGGTCTGTATTTTTTGTTCTGATAGCAATACTGTCATTTTCAATCTGGTTATAATTAAGGCTTAAGATATTCTGCTTATAAAGCTTAAACAGAATGTCTTCGGCTGTGGAAATAATTTCGCTGCGCCCTGCTTTTTTTAACGAAGCGCTTTTTTCTTTTCGTCTTAACTCAACAAGGGTTTTAAATGAGCTTGAGCTTAAAAAGGAAGGATTGCAGGTCTCTGGCAGATCATTTTTTACTACGCTATCTGCCGAATTAATTAACGCTTCCGAGTATTTTCTCATCGTATCTATACTGTAGCGTGCCACGTTCTCTTCTTTTATAAATATGGGGTAAACGTGCGAAGCCGCTCTTTTTAATTCGGCTTTATAGATTTCCGGATCTTTTATTATTGGAAAGCTGAACGGGGCTATAAGGTCGTCTTGTATCCAGATTGCGCCTACATTTACTTCCGACTCGATAGACTCGCCTTTGGGAAACATAAACACGATAAATATTACCGCTCCAAAAAGTATAAGAAGTTTAACCCTTAGGCTGTTTTTAAAAAGTCTTTTTTCTTCAGGCATTATTTTTCCATTTTTGCTTTTAACAACAATTCAAAAAAGTTTGCCGCTCCATGGTTGTTGTTGTCGGTTTCCGTTTCGTAATCTGCTAAATATTTTAATTCAGACACCGCATTTGCCATGGCAACTTTATAAGCTTTTGTCTCAAATAACGGTCTGTCGTTATACCAATCTCCTACTACAACGCATTTGTTCTGACTTGTTCTTAAATGCCGTAACAATTTAAACAATCCCGTCTTTTTTGTACACCCATTTTTTCTCGCTTCCAGATAATAAACGCCCTTGTTCCTCATGGATCTGTAACAGGAACTTGTTACTCCCAAAGTGTAAGGAAAGCTGAGCCGGTTGTTTATATTTTTTATATAATGTTCGTTATCGCTTGCCAAAAACACTTCCAGCACTCCCGATGTATAATCACTGTAGTCATTAACAAGAGTATACTTCGCGCCCGGTTTGTTCGATATTTCGAGAAGGGGTTCATTATCTTCAGTATAGTAGATTTCATCGGCATGGCACAGAGACGCTTTAATAAGATACCTGGAAGCCAGTTTAAGAATTTTTTGTACATGCCGTTTTTTTATATGGGCCTCAAAAACCTTTTGCGTACCACTTACATCCTGTATTAGCGCACCATCTAGCGAAATAACGGGAATGTTGATTCCGAGTTCATTGCAATAGTCGGCTACCGATGAGTGCATACGGCCGGTCGCAATCGAAAACATAACGCCAAATTCGTTTTGCAGCCTTTTTACAATACCAACAAGATCGCTTCCCAATTCACCATTATCGTTAAGAAGAGTACCGTCAAGATCGCACACAACAAGTTTTGTTTTTCTCAGCCTATTTAAATCTGCTTGCAACTATTTTCCAGATATTCTTATACATGCACAATATACAATTCACAATAAATAAATCCAATACGAATAACAAAAGGCAGCAAAAAACTGCTGCCTTCCAATTTGTAAAGCCCGATTATGTTTGACTATTGCCAAATTACTAAAATCTGCTCCTGAAGTAATAACTTAAATTGCCCACAAGACAAGTAACAATACAACCGGCAAAAGCATGCCATGTATAGTCAATATTTGTACAGGTAATAATTACAATCATAGCAAGTAAACCCGAAATAAAGCCGATATAGGCGTCTTTCATGTCCGTTTTTTTGAAAAACAGACCAAGGAAAAAAGTACCAAGAAGCCCGCCATAAGTAAACGAAGCTATTTTCAGCCCAAGTTCAACAACGGTGTTTTTTGTATCTGTAAAAAGCATTGCACCGCCTATCAATACTATGCCCCAAAACAGGGTAAAGATGCGGGACCAGAATACTTCTTTGTCTTCCGAAACAAGTTTGCCATACTTGCTCCCCTTAAACAAATCGAGGTAAGAAGAAGAAGCAAGCGAACTGATTGAAGAAGAAAGCGTGCCCATAGCCGAGGCCAGCACTCCGGCAATAACAATTCCGGAAAGGCCAACGGGAAGGCTTTCAATGATAAATTTCGGGAATATTTCGTCAGACGATTTCAAACCGAGCTGTTGTAACGAAACGGCATTGTAATAAGCATACAGGCACAAGCCAAGCACCAAAAAGAATGCGAACTGTATGATGATAAAAGTCGCGTCAAGAACAAGCGCCTTTTGGCTGTCCCGTTTTGTTTCGCAGCCAAGAAGCCGTTGAACCAAAAGCTGATCAGTTCCGTGCGAAGCCATTGTAAGAAATGTTCCGCCAAGCACTCCGCCTATAAGCGTATATGGAGTTGCAAGAAACTCCCAAACGCTGTTTCCAAAATTAAGGTTAAAGACGGAAAATTTATTAACTCCGTTTGCCGTTGCAAACTTAACAACATCGCCCCACCCTCCGGGCAGGTGATGAATAATAAGGAACATTGCCGCAACCGCGCCGCTAAGGTAAATAAAAAGCTGAACCACATCCATGGATACGACCGCTTTTAGCCCGCCTATATAAGTATAGATAAGCGTAAAAACGCCTATCAGCATTATACATGTAAAATAGTCGAACCCGGTAATTATATGCACCGGAATAGCGGTTGCAAACAACCGAACCCCCGATGCCAAAACTCTTGTTACAATAAAAACGCTGGAAGTAAACTTCCTAAGCGAAAGGCCGAAACGTTTGCCTAAAAAATCATAGGCGGTTTCAAGGTTGCCGCGGTAATATGCGGGAATAAAAACCCAGCTTACTATCAATCTTCCCACAAAATAACCAATAACAAGCTGCAGAAAGTGCATATCGCTTTTGTAGGCCAAACCGGGTATACTAATGAATGTAAGCGTGCTGGTTTCGCTGGCAACTATTGAAAAGCCAACCGACCACCAGGACATCTTTTTTCCCCCGAGAAAATAATCTTTAGCAGTTTTTTGTTTACCCCCTATAATAACCCCAGCAATAGTTACGCCTATCAGGTAGATAATGATTATGGCGTAGTCGATTATTTTTATGTCCAATATTTCACCATTAATTTTCTTCTAATTCTTCAATAGCATCTTCAACGGAAGGACATACGGACAGCACTCTATCCAGTTGAGTAATTTTCATTAAAGAAATAACCTTTTCCGAAAGATTTGCAAGCCTTAGTTCTCCATTGTTCGCATTAACTAACCTGTTTGCAATTAATAAGGCGCTCAGGCCCGAACTATCACAATTTTCAACTTCTTCAAGGTCTATAACAAGCTTTACAGCCCCTTCCATTTTAAAGAGAACCGTAAACTCTCCCTTAACCAGACTTGAATTGTTTGTATCCAGTTTTTTTTCGTTAAGCCTAAAGACTGTAACGTCTTTTACTCGTTTGGTTTCAAAATTCATCTCTTTTCCTTAAAACATTGTTAAGCAATTTAACAAATTTTTATATGATATTTTAGGCTCGTCCGAATTATTTTTAACTAAAATGTTAAATATTTTGTCCGCGTGCCGGCAATAAAAACCTGCTTTCCATTTCCCGTTCGTATTTTTAACACAGCTCAAATGATAATAATCCGGTATTGTATTTAGATTCAATACAAGGTCAAAACTTTTTTCGCCAAGTTTTTCAATCAGCTCTTTTCCGGGGAACCTGAGCAAGTTTTTTTCCTTATTAGAGTATGTAATTACCGAAATACTTTTCTCCAAAGCAGATGTAATAGTATTTCCTGCGCTGACAAAAACGGTCAAATCAAGTTCTTTTTCCAAAAAATACTCAATAACGCTTTTAGCCTCCAGGGCTGCTTCTTCAGATTCGGGCATAATAATTAATACCGAACCGGAATTCTGGAAAAAGCCGTTGAATTTTACATTCTTGTGGTCTTTGTTCCCGGTAATTATTAAAAGATATATTTTAGTAAAAAAACCTATAACCCAATCTACTACTTTATTCATCTCTCGTCAATCATTTTTAAAAAATCATCTTCGCTTAATATTTGCACGCCCAGTTTTACAGCCTTATCAATTTTAGAACCCGGATTTTCGCCCGCCACAACATAACTTGTGTTTTTACTTACACTTGAGGTAACTTTGCCTCCAAGCGCGGTTATTTTATCGGAAGCGACATCCCGCGAGAAAGACGAAAGAGTTCCTGTAAGCACAAATGTTTTGTTTTGCAAAACCTGGCTGCCGCCAATAATTTCTTCAGTTTTAAAATTAAGTCCCTGCTCTTTCAGTCTCTCAATAATATCAATATTATGCGCATCCGAAAAGTATTTTTTTATGCTGCCGGCTATGCTTGGCCCAATTTCGTGAATAGACGAAATGCTTTCTTCATCGGCACAAATAAGTTCATCAATGGAGCGGAAACCTTCCGTAATTTTTCTTGCTGCTCCGGCCCCCACGTACCTTATTCCCAAAGCAAATAAAACTTTGAAATAAGGCTGCGCTTTGCTTTTTTCTATTGCGGAAAGAAGATTATCCACGCTTTTTTCCCCCATCCTCTCAAGCTTAATCAATTCCTCCCGCTTGTTTTTAAGCGAATAAATATCTGTAAATATTTTAATAAAACCCAAATCTACCAGAATGCCTATAAGGGCTTCGCCAAGTCCTTCAATATCCATTGCTCCGCGAGACGCGAAATGTTCGAGCCGCCCCTTAATTTGCCCGGGGCACTCGCCGTTTTCGCAGTAAATTGCCACTTCGTTTTCGGGCCTGAATAATAAGGAACCGCATACCGGGCATCTTGCGGGTATTATTGCGGGGATGCTGTTTTCCGGCCGTTCTTCCGGAATTATACCAACTATTTTGGGAATGACATCGCCCCCCTTTTCCAAAATAACCTTATCCCCTTCCCGAATATCCTTGCGGGCTATTTCATCCATATTGTGCAAAGTTGCACGGCTAATTGTTGAGCCTGCCAGCGCTACCGGTTCCAGTTCGGCAACAGGGGTTACCGCGCCCGTGCGCCCTACCTGCCATGTTATTTTATTAAGCCTTGTAAATGCCTGTTTTGCCTTAAATTTATACGCAACCGCCCAGCGTGGAGATTTTGCAATATTGCCCAATATGTTTTGCTGACGTATGGAGTTTACTTTTATAACCGCGCCGTCAATTTCAAATGGCAGCGAATATCTTCTTTCTTCAAGCTCGTTGCACGCTTTAATTACTTCGCCAATATTGCGGCAAAGCCTGCTCTGCGGATTTACCTTAAACCCCAGCTCTTTTAACAGCTCAAGATTTTCGTAGTGCGTCTCAAACTTATCCTTATCGCTCAGGAGATAGTATACAAAAATACTCAGGGGACGCTTTGAAACCAGCGCGGGGTCTTGCAGCTTTATTGTACCGGCAGTAGCGTTCCGCGGATTCGCAAAAATCTTTTCGCCCCTAAGCATACGGTCGTTATTCATCTTCTCAAAGCGTTCAATTTCCATAAAAACTTCGCCGCGCACTTCAATTTCATCAAGCGCATATTTTTCAGCCGGTGTTTTTTTCAGCCGCATTGGCACTGCTTTTATGGTTTTTATGTTCGCGGTAACGTCTTCGCCTGTTACGCCGTCTCCCCTTGTGGCCGCTTTTATATACTGCCCGTTGTTGTAAGTAAGACTCATGGAAACGCCGTCAATTTTGTTTTCAACAACGTACTCAACCGTTTCGCCTTCGGGCAGGCCTTCGCGTACGCGCCTGTCGAACTCGTATAATTCTTCTTCGTTATAGGTATTGGCAAGGCTTAACATGGGGAACCGGTGAACTACCGGTTTAAATTCTTTTGTTATATCCTTGCCCACTCTTTGGGTGGGAGAATCCGGAGTAATATACTCCGGATTTTCTGTTTCTAATCTTTCTAATTCCTTTAGAAGTCCGTCATATTCAGTGTCATCTATTACAGGCGAGGCAAGCACATAATATCTGTAATTATGCTGCTCAATTTCTTCCCGCAGTTTTTCAATTCTTTCTGATATGGCGCTTTTAAGCATGGCTTATAAATTGCTTTTTGAGCTCTTTTGTTCTGCCGGAGCTTTTATTCCATTAGCATCAATAAACAAATCCATTCTTCTTTTTCTGCGGCCCTGAAATTCAAGCGGCTTATTGTTCAAAAGCAATTCGGCGCCGGATGAGTTTCCTAAAGTCACTCTAAAGTTTCTCTTTGCTTTAAATTGTTTACTGTTATGAGGATAAAGCATAAAATCATCGGTATGAGAGCTGTCCGATACTATTTTAATCCAAACGGTGTCTTTTGCGTTTATGGATAAATTAAGACTATCGGAAGTCTGCTGTTGAGCATCCGGTTTAGGCTCTTCCTTCTTAGGCTCATTTTCCTGCAAGCGTTGTTTGTTTTCTTCAAGAACCGAATCATACGGCTTTTCAACAACTATCTTGTCTCCGCTTGTCTGGAAGAATAACACATAAACCACCAAACCTAAAACCAAAAGCACTACCGCTATTAATCCGGCAAGCACAACTTTCTTGTTAACTTCAGGAGCTTTTTGCTGACTTAAAGCCTGGTTATAAGGGTCAACAATTTTCATTTTCGGTTTTGGCGCGGGGTTCGCGTCAATCGATGGTTTTAGATCCACAATTTCTCTGTACTTAACCTTTTCTTCCTGAACAGGTTTTTCAACAGGAGCTGGTTTTTCTTCAGCTTCCTTTTCCGCCTTTGTTTCAGGCTCTTGCTTTACTTGTTCCGGTTCTTTCTCAACCGGAGCTTCGGCTTGTTTTGGTTCTTCTTCCGGCGGCTCCGGTTTTACCGGTTCCGGTTTTGCAACCGGAATTGGAGCCGGTTCAGGCTTTGGAATTGGTTTCGGTTCAGGCTTTGAAACAGGTTTCGGTTCCGGTTTTGCAGACGGTTCTTCACCAGTTTCCGCCTCAAGTTTACCTTGTTTGGCAAGATCGAACCGTTTAATCATTTTGACTTCGTCAGCGCCTATGGCTTTGCAATAATCCTTAATAAACGCCCTTACATAAAGCTCGGGCTGAAACGAAAAATTGCCGTTCTCCATGGCGTTAAGAAATTTTATATCAATTCTTGTTCTGGCAGCTACCTGCTGAAGCGACATTTCACTCCGCTGGCGCGCTTCTTTTAACTCTTCTGAAAATTTTTCAAGCATATTACTTATATTGTTTTGTTAGAAGATTAATTTATCCTAAGTAATTTGGCTGCAAATGCGCCATCCATCTGGTGCAAATGTGGTAATGTTTGAATACAATCATGCTCATCTGTCAATTCTTTGGGTAACACTGCCGAAGCCGGTTCAAGCTTAAAATTCGGATTGTTTTCCAGAAATTTGCCTACTATGTTATAATTTTCTTCCGGCTCAATGGAACATGTGCTGTAAACAACATATCCGCCCGGTTTTACAAGGGTTGCCGCCTTTGCAAGTAAATTGTACTGTAGTTTATTTAAATTTCTTATATCCTGTAAATCTTTTTTCCATTTTATATCCGGTTTTTTCGAAAGAGTTCCAAGCCCGCTGCATGGCACGTCCGCCAGAACGCGGTCGAATCCTTCTTCCGAAAACTCAAGAGCATCCGATTCAACAAATTTTATACTGTTTATGCCTAACCGGTTCATGTTCCTTTTCATTATATCAAGTCTTACTTCATATCGGTCTACTGAGTATATTTCTCCCTGATCATTCATCAGTTCGGCTATAAAAGCCGACTTTCCGCCGGGAGCCGAACATAAATCAAGAACTTTCATACCCGGTTTAGGATCAAGCAGCATACACGAAAAGCCCGTGCTTTCATCCTGGATATTGAAATATCCGTCCTTAAAATACTGCCAGGCCGTAATATTTGTCAGATTCTGAAGCTTCATATATTCCGGCAAATACTTACCCTCTAAATAACGAAGATTAACGGACTGAAGCAATGCCTGAAATTCGGGAATGCTTACTTTAAGACGGTTTACTTTTAATGTAAGATACGGCCTTTCGTTATTGGCATTAAGCAACTGTTCGGTGGCTTCCCGTCCGAACCGTTCAACCCAGCGTTTTACCATCCACGAGGGATGCGAATAATAGGCGCTGAGATAACCGGTTAAATCCTGATCAGGATCCGGAAAACGTATTGCGTTTTTGTTCCTGATTATATTCCTCAGAATCGCGTTTGTCAAATCGGCCGGTTTCTGCCCCTGTAACTTCTTAATGAACTCAACGGCTTCATTAACCGCGGCGTGATCCGGAATCTTATCTAAAAATAAAATCTGGTATAAAGCCACTCTGAGAGCGTTTTTCAGGTTGGGAATAGCTTTTGAAAACTGCCCCTTGTAAAAACCGTTCAACACCCAGTCAAGCCGCCCCATCCATCTTACCACACCGTGAACCAACTCGTACAGAAGCGCTTTGTCCTGCCCGTTCAGTTCCGCGTCTTTCATTTCGTTTTCTAAGAGTTTTTCAAGATATGCATCGGTTCTGTCTATCCTGTTCAGTATCTTTATCGTATTGCCACGTACACCCTGATACAAATTTACTATTTTGTGTTCTTCTAATTCCATCTTAGGATTTTAATTAAATTTTTTTTAATAACTTGTTAAAATAATATAAAATTTACACTTAATGAAACAAAATATAAAGACTTGCTTTTTTGAGACTTATTTTATTTTTTCAGTCCGCGGCGGTTTTGTAAGTGGCGGTTCAGTCTATAAGAAGACATTTTAGCCGCAGAAAACTCCCCTTTGCCGCGTTGTTATTAAATTACGGACAGGTTTATTGTAATGATTACGGAAAAGCGGTTAAAAACTAAAAAGAGGATACCTTTTTGAGGCACCCTCTTTTAAAACCTTTTTTTGATAAAGATTCGCGCAAGAAATAAACAAACTTACCGATATTATTGTTTTGCGTATTTTTTCTTGAATTTTTCAACTCTTCCGGTAGTATCAAGTAATTTCTGCTTTCCGGTAAAGAAAGGATGCGAACCGCTTGAAATTTCAAGCTTTACCAAAGGATAAGTATTGCCGTCTTCCCATACAATAGTATCGGTTGTCTTTATTGTAGATCTTGTCAAAATTGCAAAATCGCAAGAATAATCCTTAAAAACAACGTTTCTATAATCAGGGTGAATTCCTTGCTTCATCTAATTACCTTATTTTTAAAATTTACTAATATTTTAATTTTAGAACCAATAATATAAATAAATTCCTTTAAAACCACAATATTTTTAAATTTCTCCAAATTAATTGTATTTAGGTACATCCGCAAAACAGGCAGCGAAATTCAGTAAAAGAGTTATACAAATTGTCTCTTTCAAAAAGCTCATCTCATCGGTATCTGAACTTGCCTCATCGATGGCCGAGCCTGCCTCATCGATGGCCGAGCCTGCCTCATCGATGGCCGAGCCTGTTTTATCGGAGCTGAGTTTGCCTTATCGGGGGTTGAGCCTGTTTTAGCGGGGGCTGAGCCTGCCTTATCGGGGGCTGAGCCTGTTTTATTGGGGGTTGAGCCTGTTTTATCGGAGCTGAGCCTGTTTTATTGGGGGCTGAGCGCGTTTTAGCGGGGGCTGAGCGCGTCGAAGCCCAATTTTCCCTATATTCTTCACTCTCCGAATAACAATTTGCATTTACATAAAAATCATAAAATATATTTTCCCAAATATTAGCTTTCGGCGGGGAATGTAAAAGACAAACACGCGCAGCACGCCGGAGTGGTTCGGCGTTGCCGGGAGCGCAAAAATATCCAAACCCGATACGTTTTAACTCCAATTTATTTTTGTAGCGGCAGGTCACTAACCTGCTGCATAGCAAATATATTACAGCATATTTTTCACCCGCATTTTGTGAAGCTGGTCACCGACCAGCCTCTACGACTATTATTATCATACTTTTTACTGTGCTGTAATATATGCTCTTGCACAAAATATAATTCATTACAAATATAAAGCACCGTAGAATCGGGTCGGTGACCCCGATTCACAAAATGTGTGCTTTGGTATAAAGCAGAAAAAATACGCGCATAAATAATGCCGCTTGCGGCGGGGGATGTCTTACAAGGCCGTTACATTTTCACTTCCCTTATTTTTTCAGTTAACGCTGCAAGTACTCCCCGCATATTGCTTTTCACCTCGTTATCGGTAAAACGAATAAATTTAACACCCAGCTTTTCAAGCTCTTTTTGTCTGTATTCGTCTTTATCAAGAATTTCGTCATGGTGCGAACTGCCGTCTATTTCTATGGCAAGTTTAAGCCTCGTGACAATAGAAGTCCACTATGTAATTACTTACCGGCACTTGCCTGTGAAACTCCACACCAAGCTTGCGCGTCTTAATGTTTTGCCAGAGTAACACTTCGAAAAGAGCGCTGTTTTTGCGCAGCTTTCTTGCCAATTCTTTTAAGTTTGAGTTATATTGTATTATTTTGTTTTTCATCTGCTCGCGCTTTTTGATGCAAACCTTTTTGTTTTTATTGTTTTTTTTCTCGGCTTCGCAGACATCCCCCTTTTATCCCCCTTCAACGGGGGAATTTTCATTCGCCTTGTTTTCGTCTGCGTTTGCTTGCGTCAGAGTTGCTGCTTGTGCATTGCTTGCGTTCGCTTCCTTTTACGCCATTTTTTTGTTGTACCATTGTTCTAAATCTTCAATTTTCCACGTTTTCAAAATAGGTCCTTTTTTATTGTTATTTAAATATTGACCTGTAAGCTTTATGAATTCTTCCTTCGGTATAAAACTTTTACTTTCAATACTATCATCAAGATTATTTGTAGTATCAAAGGACAGAACATGTATTAAATATTTTTCGTAATTCGAGTAATCTTTTTCACAAATACTTATTAGATATTTATCTATTTCTGTTCCAACTAATTGTCTTTTACTTTTCAAATATCTTTGAGCAAGACCCCAAATGTCTAACGTTCTTAAAATTTCATTGTCATTAATTGAGGAGAATAATGAATTCGTGTTTTCTATTTTTTTATTTATCCAGGCCAAGTATTTTTCACATATTTCATCCTTCGTACCTCCGCTACTGCTTTGCTGGAATACAATATTTGCTACTTTCGCGGAAATATTATTTAGGCTTAGCAATTCCGATGATATAGTATTATCTGTATTTATATAATCTTTAAGTAGTTGCTCAAAATCGCTACTATTCATTTGTGCTCCAAAACTCCAGACAAAATATAAAAACATATTTCTTTTTAATTTCGGATTATCAGCAGTATCCATAATTTTTCGCATCCATGATTGTATACTAAAAAGATAAAAACTATTTTTACCACTAACCGAGATTATAAATTCTTCTATTTCAGAAAGGCAGTTTTCTTTGTCTTCGCTCTTCTCTATGAGCAGAAGGAAATCAGCTTTATGGCTTTCAAATGTTGTATAATCATCAAATAAGGACTGCTTTTCCGGAAATAAAAAAGCCTCCAATAAGATTGGGTTTGATAATGTGTTTGTTATAAAATCGTCATTAAAATTTTTATAATAACTTCGCATACTATCTTTTATCGAAACTTGTTTATTACCAAAATACTCTTCCACAAAACCCCAATGCCTGAATAATTGAAGAAATATTTTCTTTTCGAAATCATTTTCTATTACGCTCATTAAATTTCTATGCGTTTCAAGAATAATCTTGTAATAAAACGTTATGTTTTCACTTTTTTCGATATTCTCTACAGGAATAATAATTGGAATAAGTATTTTATAATTGTTTTTAATATAGAAAAGTAAGTCTTTACAAAAAGCTTCGATTATTGAAAAAAGGATTATATCTCTAAACCTGATTCTTTTACTCGCGATTTGTGCATTTTTATAAAGAATTTCGTTAAATAAGACTAATGCACGTGGATTGTTGTTTTTTTCTTCCCCAAGCCAACGCCTTGTAAATCCTATATAGTTTTCCCCATCTTCCATTCCCATAGATTCGAGAAGCCTATTTCCTTTTATTAGTTTAGTATTTTCTGATACAGCTTCTTCCAGTTTGGGGTTATCAGTTTTATTCATTATGTTTTTTGTGCCCAACCAAATCTGGTTACTGCCAAAATATTTTTGCAGTATATCGTATTCTTTGTTTGTGCAGCCCTGCAGTTTATTATACTGACGAGCAAACTGCCCCGGATCAATTGCAACAATAAGAAAGATATTGTACGTATCGTTTTTCACAAGGTTCAATACTTTTAATATGTCATTTACAGATTCCGGTTTGGTTGTCCTGTCACAATCATCAAGCAGACAAATAATATTCAGTTTCATTTTTATCAGCCAGCGCGAGTATGTTTCCAGATAGTCGCTTATTTTTGTTTCGGGCATAGGCTTATTAAGAATTGGATCTATATTTAAACCCTTAAAAAGCGGAAGGATAAAACTTTTAATAATTTGGTATTTATCGAACCTTGGCAGCAGCACTTTTTCCTGTAATTTTTTTAACAATGCGTAAAAGAAATTAATATACAATTCGCTTGTATTTTCATACAGATGCACATTTATAGTAATAATCCCTGTTTGTGTTTTATATTTATCATCTTTCTTAACGCTTTCGGTAAAAAGATTAAGTAATGAAGTTTTTCCGGAACCCCATTCCCCGAACAGACCAATAATTCTTGAAGAGGTATGTTCGGTAGGTTCCGTATATTTTTTAAGTTTATCAATTTCCCCGTTCATTCCTATTTCATCATCATCCGCTTTATGAATAGGGGCTGTATCTTCTTCTATCTTTAATAGCCCTTCTTTTTTCTTTCGGGAAAGTTTCGGCCCTGCAATAGGAGAAAGAATTGCTGTAATAAAAATCAGGGCCAGCCAATCCCCATTGAACAAAACTGCCTTTTGTAAAACACTGTATTTAAACAAAGGCGAAAATACAACGCAAACCAGTAAAACAGTAAAATAGTGTTGCGTAAGTGGGCCGAAATATTTTAAGCTTTTCCCGAATCTTATCCAATAGTTTTTTTGTTGTTCCCAATAAACAAATATTGCACCGAAAATAATCAACAACACCAAAGCATTAAAATAACTCTGACAACAAATTTTCATGTTAAACAGCGGAACCGTGAATAACTTTCCATACCAGGTTACACTATTAATCAGTATCGGCAGCAAGTAAATATTATAAAACACAGAAAAAGCTATGGCAGTAAGCAGCAAAATAAAATTAGAGAGTTTGCATAATTGCTTTAAGCAAGACAGAAGCGATCTATTTTCTTTATCCAATTCATATTTCCCTATTAACCCTAAGTTACCCCGTTAAAAAGCGGTTTTGTTTATTTATTTAAACAGTATGAGAGGATGAATGTGTAAAATAGTTTATGTTTTATTAAAAATCACAAAAAAAAATACAAGGGAGCAAATAAAAATCCCCCTTTGAATGAGCTTGTCCCGATTCTATCGGGAGGGGGCGGGATGTTAAGACAAATACGCATGTAGAGAACAAATACGCGCAGCACGCCGGAATGATCCGGCGTTGCCGGGAGCGCAAAAATATCCAAACCCGATACGTTTTAACTCCAGTTTATTTTTGTAGCGGCAGGTCACTGACCTGCTGCATAGCAAATATATTACAGCATTTTTTTTACCCGCATTTTGTGAGGCTGGTCGCAGACCAGCCTCTACGACTATTATTATCATGCTTTTTACTGTGCCGTAATATATGCTCTTGCACAAAATTTAATTCATAGCAAATATGAAGCATCGTAGAATCGGGTCGGTGACCCGATTCACAAAATGTGTGCTTTGGTATAAAGCAGAAAAACCCGTGCATAAATAATGCCGCTTGCGGCGGGGGAGGTAAAAATTATCAGCTTAAAATTTCGGCCATTAATATTGTAAGGAGAGATTTTTCGTCTGCGGAGGAAGTTTTAACTGCCGTATCCGCTTTAAGCAGGGCTTTGGCAACCGCGTTCATTTTATCATCCGGATAAAGCATTCGCGCTTTTTTATAATTGGGGTAATAGAACGGATGCGTACCAACAATACGCGCCGCTGCCTGGTCGGGCATTTGCAAAGAGCTAAGTTCGGGTATCTGCGCAAGTCCCGTAAAATATCTTGTAAGCATCGCAATAATGGCAATCAGCTCCGAGCCTTTATCAAGCAGGTTGTTGGCAATTTTGAACGCTTCCTTTTTATCTTTTTTGCCTATTGCGTTTTGCAAATCGAAGATGGTATATTCTTTCAGATTTGTAGCAAGGTCTTTAATTACCTCAAAAGTAACTTCGGTTTTATCGCCAAGGAATGTAAACATTTTCTGTAATTGCATTTCAACCATAGTGCGGTTATCGCCAACGGTATCAACAAGCATGGCCGCGTTTTCCTGCGAAATATTTTTGCCCTTTTCGGAACAGTATTTTACAACCCAATCCGCCAGCGCGGCGGATTTAAGTTCCTTCGCCTCGAACATGTAGCCGTTCGTAAGCATTGAAAAATACGGCTCGGCTTCGGGATTGGAAATATCAGCCGAATTAATTACAACAAGCACCGTAAAATCCGCGGGAGATTTAACATAAGCGGTAAGCTTTTTTTTATCCTTCGCTTTTTCGAACTCCTTAAGCACTACAAGTTTTTTTTCGGAACCGAGTGGAAACGCCGATGCTATGTTGAGCAAGTCGGTCAAATCCTTATCGGGAGTGCAATAAATTGTTTCCTTGTCAAAGTCGGAAGCAATAAAAGGTTCAACCGTTTTTGTTATTTTTTCAAGAGCCTTATCGATGGAGTAAGAATCCTCCCCCGTAAAGAAATATACGGGGGAAAGTTTCTTATTAGATAATTGTTTTACGGCCTCCGCAATTGGCGGAATATTTACTTTAACTTTAGCCATTCAGGTACTTCTTATTTAGCTCTTTTTTCTACCGAAGCTTTTGTAATTACAACATCTTCAACAGGGCGATTCATTGGTTGTGTTGTTTTTACTTTGCCAATTTTTTCAACCACGTCCATGCCTAAAACTACTTTTCCAAAAATTGTGTGATGGTTGTTCAGCCATTCCGTAGATACAAGAGTAATAAAGAACTGGCTGCCGTTTGTATTTGGGCCTGAGTTTGCCATAGCCAAAAGTCCCGGCTCGTCAAATTTCAAATGGGAATTAAACTCATCCGCGAATTTACCGCCCCAAAGGCTCTGTCCGCCGCGTCCCGTTCCTGTAGGGTCTCCGCCCTGAATCATAAATTTATCAATTACACGGTGGAAAATAACGCCGTTATAATATCCTTTTTCAATTAAGCCTGTAAAGTTCTCAACAGTTTTAGGCGCGTATTGAGGGAACAATTCAATTTCAATTTTTCCCATGTTGGTTTCAAGAATAGCAATAGTCAATGAATCGTTTTCAGTTTTTAAAGTATCGCTCATGTTTTTATTGTCCGAATCGTTTTTTGTTTGTGAATTAATTTGCCCAAAGGCCGTTAATAATGTTAAAACAAGAATGCCAAGAAAATATTTTTTCATTATTCCTCCGTTACGGGTTTATTACGTTTAAATAAAGCAGAACCATTATAACAATGCCAAGTATAAGTCTGTAATAAATAAAAACGAAAGTGGAATTCTTTCGCAGATACCTGAGCAGAAAGTCTATTGAAAAATAACCGCTTATACCGGCAACAATAGTAGCAACAATGTAGTTAAGTATATCCTGCGAATTCAACCCCGCGTGAAGAGCCTCCTTAAGTTCAAGAATAGCGCTGGCAAACACAGCGGGAATGCTTAACAGGAACGAGAACCTTGCCGCGGTTTCTCTGTTCAGCCCCATAAACAAACCGCCTGTAAGAGTAGTGCCTGAGCGGGAAGAACCGGGAATAAGCGCGAAAGTCTGCGCTATGCCAATTACAACAGCTTCCTTCCATGTAAGGTCTTTCATATTTTTTTTAAATGAAGCGTATTTTTCCGCTATGCCAAGCAGAATTGCAAGCCCTATTAAACTGCCGGCAATAACAAGAAGGTTTTTTGTAAAAGTACCTTCAATCTGGTGGCGAAATAATAAACCAACAATTACAATTGGAATAGTGCCAAAAATAATAAGCCAGCCGAGCTTTGAATTCATATCCTGTTCCCGGTATTTTTTGCGGTGTACCAGGTTTTCTTTAATAAAGGACTGAATTATGTTGATAATATCTCCCCAGAAATAAACTATAACCGCAATTAAAGTACCAAGCTGAATAACAGCAATAAAGTTGGTCCACCGGGCTGGGTCGGTTTCCGAGATAATACCAAGAAGCTTGCCGGTAAGCGTACAATGCCCGGAGCTGCTAATTGGCAGAAACTCGGTTACACCTTGTATCAGCCCTAATAAAATCGCCTCGAAAATATTCAAGTGCCCTCCTAAAATAAATACACAACGCCAAGTTTAAGTCCGGCGCTGATAGAATTTAAGTTTACGTTTTCGTTGTTTATTTTGTTCTTAAAGTTTTCACCGTTTCTTTTAAGACTTCCGTTTATATCGAGTCTTAAATCTCCGCCTATGTAAGCATATAAATTACCGCCAAGGGTTGTTGAACCGTCCGCTTTAGCTAATATGCCAAACCCTGTTGATGTATAAGTCTCGGAGTAGGACGGATACTTTTCTTCAAGCGAAGAAAACCGCGGGCCTAACCCGCCGCCTATTTTTATTTTGTACCCCTGCCCCGGTATAACATAATACGCCATGGCCGAAACAGATTGCACATTATAAGAAAGCTCGTAATTGCCGCCAAGGAAATAATCGAGATTAAACGAGTTCAGCAAATACTGGTATTCAACACCAAGCTGCATATCCGGCTTCAGCTGGTAGCCGTACTCGCCGCCGAAAGATATTGCCGTATTGAACGCCGCAATCTGCTGACTTGAAGTGGCAATGTTTTTGTTCAGATAATCTCTTATTGAAGTACAAGAGACCAATTCAATACCCATGCTCGCCCTTACATCATTTTGAGCAAAGGTGGCAGAACATACAATTGTTATAACAGCAACCAGCAAATATAGTTTCGTTTTCATTCTTATATTTTAATTATTTTTCGTTTTGTCTTGTTAACACCACATAAAGTAAAACAGCCGCGGCCATTGTTGCAACATACGATATTGCGTGCGAAAGCGTTCCGTAAGCGGCGGCATTTTCTTTATCAAACTCGTAAAGAGCTGTAAGAACAGTTCTGGTTATTGTATGGAACGACCCTATTCCGCCCGGTGTGGGAATTATTACTCCTATTGAGCTGATGCTCATTACAACCCAGGCCATTGAATAATTTATTTTTTCTCCCAGAGCCGGAAGATTCTGCATCTTCAATATCAAAAAACCGAAATAGGAATTAAGCGCGTAATCGAGCATAATAAGAACGCTTAACCCGAGCATGAAAACATAATTACGGAATCCTTTTAAACTCGCGAAACCCTTTAACAGCATTTCAAAAATGCCGTTCAATTTTTCGGATAATTTCACCGAAAATTTTCCGACCAGCAACGTTATTAATTTATAAAATTTTTCCTGGAATAAAATTACAATAATTAGTCCCAGAATCATTATTACCATCATAGCTGAGCCAATATAAAGCGTTGTGCGCAGCCAGGGGAACTTAAAATACAAGTCGCCTTCGTAAACATATCCGCTTATTATAACGGCAAGGCCGAACATTATCATGTCAATTATTCTTTCAAGCACCACAGTGCCAACCATGGAGCTTGCGGAAAGGTTTTCCCACTTGGCAAGCTTAATTGCCCTGTAAAACTCTCCAAGGCGGGGAACAATATTGTTCAAACCGTAGCCAATCATCAAAGCGCCAAAAAGGTTTTTAATTTTTACATTTGGTTTAACCGAGTGCAAAATAACCTTCCATCTTATGGCCCTTAAATAATGCGAGAACAGCATATTAAAGATAAACACAACGGCCCAGAACAAGGAGTAATCGGACATTTTATTAACAACCTCTTTTATGCTGAGATCGTTAAACGCAATGTACAGAAAAACCACCGTTAAAATTATCGGTATAAGATAATTTAATGATTTCTTTAATTTGCTGTTTGTCTTGCTTTTATCTGAGGTCAATAACTTTGCTTCCTTCAGGTGGTGTCAATTTAAATTTAGAATCGGGCACTTTCTGATTGATTTTGATATTAGACAAATCAACCGTTACTTTAGTTCCATTCTGGTCTTCAAAATAAATTTTTCTGATAAGATCCGCGTCATCCACCCACAGGCTTGCAAGCTTAAAACTCATGGAAGTTTTATGTGGAACGAGCTCTATTACCGAGCATCCCGCCCCATTAACATTTTCTTTACCTTTTACAGTAACCTTGCATTTGGAAGGATAATCGTAAACAAAACGATCAAGCGAAATATTGGTAGGATCTTCGGGAGCAAAATCGTTAACAATATATTTTTTTGTTTTTACGCTGTAATTCCATGTGGTTTTGCCATCGCAGGCAATAGTAACCGATTTAAGTTCTATTCTGAATTTATCCTTCTTTTTATAATAATACTTGCCAGCAAAGCCGCCTTTGTTTTGACCGGCGCTCGCGCTTTGTTTAAAATCCGCTGATAAATCATTTATTGAATAAAACTTCTGCTGAAGTTTTTTTAAAGCATCCTCGCCCTTAACCTGCGCGCTTACACAAAAATTGAGAGAAAGCGCCAATAATAAAAATCCAACATACTTCATAATATCACCTATATATTTCTAAGAATAGTTTCAAGTTGTTCTTCGTTTTCAACAATTACTTCCCTTGCCTTACTGCCATCGTTTGGCCCTACTATTCCCGCTTCTTCAAGCTGATCAACAATTCTTGCCGCGCGCGAGTAACCAAGTTTAAGCCTGCGCTGAAGCAATGAAACGGAACCCTGCTGATGACGTACAATAACACGAGCCGCGTCTTCAAAAAGCGGATCTTTATCGCTCAAAAAGTTTCCCGCCGCTTCTTTCTTTTTATCATATAAAGAAGGCAGGAAGAAAGGACGCGAGTAACCCGGCTGCTTTGAAATATAATCCGTTATTCTTTCAACTTCATCGGTGGAAATAAACGCGTTTTGTATTCTTGTGGGCTTTGGCGTTCCCGAAGGAAGGAAAAGCATATCGCCCCGGCCAAGCAACTGCTCGGCGCCGTTCATATCCAGAATGGTACGCGAATCTATTTTTGTAGCTACCTGGTATGCAAGACGCGCGCTGAAGTTGGCTTTTATTACACCTGTAATAACATTTACAGAAGGGCGTTGAGTTGCAAGTACAAGATGTATTCCCACAGCTCTTGCAAGCTGCGCAAGACGCGCAATTGGTTCTTCAACTTCCTTACCGGCTGTAATCATAAGGTCGGCAAGTTCATCAATAATCATTATAATATACGGAAGCGGATAATGTTTCATCGTTTCCGTATCCTTAGGCTTTTTAGCCGGATCTTTAACTTTTATATTATAGTCAACAATATTCCTTACGCCAGCCTTGGCAAGTTTATCGTAACGTTTTTCCATTTCGTACTCAACCGCTTTAAGCAGTATTATGGCATTCTGCGGAGAAGTAATAATTTCTTCGTCAAGATCGGGCGAAACAGCAAGAAAATGCTTGCGCAATTTATTGTAAAACGAAAGCTCTATTTTTTTAGGATCAATAATTGCAAACTTAACATCAGCCGGATGTTTTGAATAAAGCAGGCTTGTAATTATCATATTTACGCCCACGCTTTTTCCGGAACCGGTTGATCCGGCAATAAGCAGATGCGGCATTTTTGCCAAATCCGTAAAATAAACATCGCCGGCAATATCCTTACCCAAAGCAAGAGGCAGTTCATCTTTTCTTTCGCCTATTCGCGCAAGTACGGAACGCGCGTTTACAATGGATGCTTCCGCGTTCGGAATTTCAACGCCTATCGCGCTTTTACCCGGTATAGGAGCAATTATTCTTATTCCGCGCGCGGCAAGGGCAAGTTCAATATCGTGCTCGAGACTAACAATCTTGCTTATCTTAACTCCCGGAGCAGGAACAATTTCGTAAAGCGTAACTACGGGTCCCGGTGTTACGCTTATATCTTTAATTTCAATATCAAATAATTTTAATTTCTCTTTTAACAGTTCGGCGTTTTTCTTCAGTTCCTCTTCTGCAATTTTAAAATCCTCATGCACAACCGGTTCAAGCAAATCGAGCGAGGGTTTTACAAAACGTATTTTTTCTTCCCACTGGTCAGGGGCGTTAAGCTCGCTTTCTTTACGAGCGGCTTCCTCCAACTCCTCCTTATTCTTTTTTGCTTCCTCTTCTTTTTCTTTTGGAGTTGCTTCTTTTTTAGTCGCGGCCGCTTTTTCTGCCGGCGCTACAACCGGGGGAATTGCTTCCTCCTCTTTTCTTATAATTCTGATTTTAGTTTTTTGCTCTTTTTCTTCAGCGGTATCGGCATTTTCCTCGGCCGCTTCATCACTTTCATCCTGCACTTTTTTCTTACGCGGCTTGCGCAGGCTTTTAATTTTTTCAAGATTATCGGCAAGAGTGGCTTTGGGTTTTTCGTCAGTCTCCCCATCTTCTTCATCCTCTTCGTGATACTTGGAAATAAAGAGATTTTTTACCCACAGCATAAAATTAACAACCGCATGATACATTTGTTCCGGCTTCACATCAAAGGCAAGTATTAAAATAACAAGAGCGAGTGTGGCAATGAATATCAGACTGCCAAAAGTGCCAAGTAACCCGGCAATAAGTTTGCCCAAATAGTCTCCACCATTGCCCGAAAGCTGGTAGAACGAAGTGAACATATTTAACCGTGCCCGCAAAATGCCGAAAAAGGAAGACAACAATATGGCGGAGATAAGCAAAAAATTTGTAGTAAGAATTAAAATCTTAAAACTAAGTTTTTTCAGAAGCGAAAATCCCCAAAGGAATAAAATTACAGGAATTACTATAGAAAAAAAGCCGACAGTATATTTTATAAGGAAAAATGAAGCAAAGGCGCCAAAAATTCCTATAAGGTTATGCACGCTCTGCGGAGATGACGAAAAAGCCGCGGTTCCCAACCCTATTGTAGGCTCGTCAAACCCGGAATATGATACAATGCTCAAAAAAAGCAGAATTGAGAAAACCGATATTAATATACCGAGAAGTTTTTTCCGTTTTTCAGGAGATATGAAAAACACCGCTGGTTCAGGGGTTGTATTCTTTTTTTTCCGTTTGGTCGCCATTATTTTTCCGGATTAAAAAAAATCAGCAAGAAGTATTAGTTTCTTCTGAAAGTGATTTGATAGTATTATTTAAAAACGCCGGAACAAGATTAACAGCGTTTAAATTGCTACAAAACTCTATATCTTTCCCGAACCCGTGATTAATTAGTTTTTTACCGTGATCGCACTCCGAAAGCAATTTAAGAATATTGCTCCCGGTTTCTTTTACCACCAAAAGACTCGCTTTGGCAGAATCTGTAAGCTGTAAATTCTTGTCAGTATTAAGAACATGTTCAATTATTTTACCGGCGCAAAAAGTATCTTCAAGGCAAAAACAGCCATTGCCGCCGGAGCAAATAATTTCAAAATCTTCATCAAGCTTAATTAAATATTCCGCAATGGCAGAAACATTAAGCAGCGAACACGCAAGGAGGTTTTTTGCAAGCCTTGCTTTAACAAGCGCTTTTGTACCGTTAGTTGTAAATAGTATAAGAGATTTTCCGTTTACAACCTCGTGCGAGTAATCCAAAGGAGAATTGCCGAAATCAAAACCTTCTATTTTAACCGTTTCTCTTTCACCGCCGGTAATCACCCGCTCCGCCCCTCTATCAGAGGCCTCGCTCATTGCCATTTGGCGTGTGTTAACCGGTACAACTTCTTTAGCGCCGTTATTTAATGCCGTCACTATTGTTGTTGTAGCCCTGAGCACATCAATTACAATTGCATTTTTACCCGATAACAAATCCTCATCGGCTTCAGCCGGCACAAAATAAACATTAGCTTTCATTATTAAACCTGGTTCAGACTCAGTTCTTTATAAACGGCAGTTTTACAATTTTTGCAGGAATTTCCTTCCCTCTGATGCTGAAATTGATTTCGTTTCCTTCCACGGCATGTTCAATATCAACATAACCAAGCGCTATTGGTATTTCCAAAACGGGACTTACAGTACCGCTTGTAATTACGCCAACCTTTTGGTTATTCAGCGTCAAATCGTAACCGTGTCTTGGGAATGCTTTGTTTTCCGAGTTCATTGCAACGAGCTTTCGTTTAAGTCCTTCGGATTTAATTTTCAACAATGCTTCCTTGCCTATAAAATCTTTTTTATTCAGTCTTGTAATCCAGCCCAAACCTGCTTCAAGTGGATTTGTTGTGTTGTCAATATCATTGCCATAAAGACAAAAACCATATTCAAGCCTCAGGGAGTCTCTTGCTCCAAGCCCGGCAGGCATAATTCCAAATTCTTTGCCCGCTTCGAATATTGCGTTCCATATTTTTTCGGCAACAGCTTCATCGCCTTTAAAATAAAGCTCGTAGCCAACTTCTCCGGTATAGCCGGTTCTCGATATTATCATATCGATACCGGCTATTGAACCTTCGATAAAATTATAATACTCTATGCCCAATTCTTTTCCGTAGACTTTCTCTATTACCGTTTTGGATTTAGGCCCTTGTACGGCAAGTAAAGAATAATTGTCGCTGTCATCATTAATCTCAACATTAAATTTGTTGTTCTGCTTCATCCATTGGAAGTCTTTTTCAAGATTGGAAGCGTTGACAACAAGCATAAATTTAGTATCGGAAAATTTATAAACGAGTAGATCGTCAACTATTCCACCATCCTGATAACACATTGCGGAATACTGTACCCTGCCCGGATATAATTTATCAACATCGTTTACCGTTATATGCTGTATAAAATCGGCGGCATTTTCTCCTGTAATAAATATTTCACCCATGTGCGAAACATCAAACGCCCCTACAGAATTTCTAACAGCTTTGTGTTCGGCAATAATTGAAGAATACTGAACGGGCATTAAAAAACCCGCGAAGTCTACAATTTTCGCCCCTGCTTTTTCGTGTATAGAAAAGAATTTGGTTTTTTTCATATAAAATCTCTGTGTTATTTACTCTGCAACTTTTTCCAATCTGCAAGAAATTTTTCAAGTCCTATATCGGTTAACGGGTGCTTGAATAATTTGTCTATTACATTAAACGGCATAGTGCAAACATCGGCGCCCATCAAAGCGGCATCAACCAAATGGAGGGGATGACGAATACTTGCAACAAGTACTTTTGTAGTGTAGTTGTAATTGCGGTAAATCTGTACTATTTGAGAAATAAGCTCCATTCCGGGAGTGCTTATATCATCAAGCCTGCCTACAAATGGGCTGATATAAGTAGCGCCGGCTTTGGCTGCAAGTAACGCCTGGGCAGGAGAAAAGCACAATGTTACATTTGTCTTTATTCCTTCGTCCGATAGCGTTTTAACAGCTTTCAAACCTTCTTTAATAAGAGGAACTTTTACAACTATGTTTTTATGAATAGCTGCCAATTCCTTCCCTTCCTTCAGTATTCCTTCATAATCTGTGGAAATTACTTCCGCGCTTACCGGGCCATCTACTATGGCAAGAATTTCATCCAATAATTTTCTAAAATCCATTCCCTCTTTCGAAACTAGCGAAGGATTGGTAGTAACGCCATCAAGAATGCCTAAAGCTGCCGCTTCCTTGATTTCTTTTATGCTCGCTGTGTCAATAAAGAATTCCATCTATGACTCCAATTTAGTTTATTAAATACACCATTTATTATGCATATTCTTCAGTAATATCTTTTAATGTCCTTTTAACCAAAAAGCTGAATTTTTCAACTTTGGATTTCTCATCAGCATCTATTGTTAAGCGGGTTAAATACTTAAACTGCAATTTAGTTAATGTGGATATTCTTCCTTCGCGCAGTTTTGCGGCAACGGACGGATGGCATTTTAATATAAGGAAATGCTCGCCTGAGTTTTGCCTGCATTTTTTCAGCCAGTCTTCAATATCGTGAATCAGGTGCGATTTTTTTGTCAGAAGCCCCGAACCAAGGCAGTAAGGACACACTTCATTCATTGCCTGCATAATGTTTTGGCGTATTCTCTGACGAGTTATTTGCACAAGTCCGAAATCGGACATTGGAAGCACCGAAACGCGTGCGCGGTCTTTTTTAAATTCTTTTCGCAGCTCGTCATATATTTTTTTACGATTCTTTTCATCTTCAAGATCAATAAAATCGCACACTATTATTCCGCCTATATCGCGCAGTCTCAGTTGCCGCGCTATTTCTCTGGCCGCTTCAAGATCCGTCTTTAATGAGTTTAGCTCCTGTTCTTTATTGGCGGCATAGCGTCCGCTGTTAATATCAATAACGAACATAGCCTCGGTGGATTCTATAATCAAATATCCGCCGCTCGGCATTGGAACTTTACGCCCCATTAACGTCTTGATCTGTTCTTCAATCTTAAAAGCGTCAAAAATCATTGTGGACGATTTGAAATATTCAATCTTATCCGCAAGGCTTGGCTGAATGAGATTAATATAGCTCGAAATCTGTTTGTGCAGTTTTTTCGCGTCTATAAATACTTTTGTTACATCCGGCGTAAGCATGTCTCTTATAACGCTGGAAGTGGTTGTAACATCCTGATAAACAAGTGAAGGAGGTTTTTCGGTTTTAACAGCCGCTTCAATTTGTTCCCATGTTTTGCTTAAATAACTAAGATCGTCTCTTAGTAGTTCTTCCGATTGGTTTTTGGCCACAGTGCGGATTATAAGCCCGCAAGCCGGAGGTAAAATACCGCGCGCCAAAGACTTCAGCCTTTTACGTTCCCGGTAATCCACAATTTTCTTTGATATACCAATCTTGTTATCGAAAGGAAGTAAAACACAAAAACGCCCGGGGAGAGAAATAGAGGAAGTAACCCTTACTCCTTTATTATTAACCGGCTCTTTTGTAATCTGAACAAGAATATCATCCCCTTTTTTTAATTTAGGGAGAGTATTCTGAGTATTGGCCCCTCTGTTATCATGATAGTGTCTTGGTTTATCTTCAGAGGGCTTTGGTTCGTCTTCATCTTCGTCATCAATATCTTCAGTGTCTTCATCGCCTATTATTGACTGAAGCTGCTGCGTTCTTTCTCCAATATCAGAGAAATGTAAAAACGCGTCATGTTTCATTCCAATATCAATAAAAGCGGCCCTGATGCCTGGTAACACCCGTGCAACTCTACCGAGGTATATATCCCCGACCATCCTCCGATTTTCGGGATAGTCTACGAAAAAATCAACTAAATTCCCGTCTTCGGTTATTGCAACTCTTGTTTGAGTAGCGGATGAATTTATAATTATTTCTTTTGCCATATAACAAAAAACTTTTGTATGAACGTACTGTTATAAAATCACAAATAAGAGAGGGAGTCCTTTTGTTTTTAGTAAAAGTAAAAAAGGAATAGCCGAATAATATTTCCGCTAATACTATAAGTAAATAACCATCTCTTAAGTTAACTAACATAATACGTTAAATTATTTAATTTAATAATATTAAAACTTCGGGCTTCGTGTGAGCATAGCCCACCTACTGCCTGCTTATTTAGTTTTTTAAACTATTCTTAATTATAACTAACTTTAAAGTTATATTCAAGACTATGAAAATAAAATAAAAATGCTGAATAGTAACTATTCAGCATTTTTAAAAAGAATTACTGCTCTTTTTCTTCTTCGGCTTTGCCGTTTTCTTCTGTGGCTTTTGTATTTTCTGCCTTAAGAAGTTCTTTGCGGCTAAGCGAGTATTTTCCGTTTTCTACTTTTAACAGTTTAACGGTAACTTTATCGCCTTCCTTAAAGTAGTCGGTTACTTTATTCACCCTCTTTGTATCTATCTGAGAAATGTGCAGAAGTCCTTCTTTTCCGGGAAGAATCTCAACAAAAGCGCCAAAATCCATAATCTTGGTTATAACGCCATCATAAATTTCTCCTACTTCGGGAGTAGCGGTAAGTTTTTTAATATATTCCTTACATTTTGTAGCGGCTTCTCTGTTTGGAGACGCGATATTTACGTTGCCGTCATCATCTATGTTGATTTCGGTTCCGAATGTCCTTTGCATTCCCTGTATGGTTTTGCCTCCAGGGCCAATAATCATACCAATCTGGTCTGTCTCTACCTTAAGTGTAATAAGGCTTGGAGCATAAGGAGATATCTGCGCGCGCGGTTCCGAAATTGCCGCATTCATAATTCCAAGAATGTGAGCTCTTCCGGCTTTTGCCTGCTCTAAAGCTTTTTCCATAATTTCAAATGAGATACCCTGTATCTTTATATCCATCTGGAATGCGGTAATACCGTCTTTTGTTCCGGCTACCTTAAAGTCCATATCGCCCAGGTGATCTTCGTTGCCAAGAATATCGGAAAGTATCGCGTATTCTTCGCCTTCTTTAATAAGACCCATTGCAATACCGGCCACACCCTTTGGAATTGGCACGCCGCCATCCATAAGAGCAAGTGAACCGGCGCAAACGGTAGCCATTGAGGACGAACCGTTGGATTCAAGTATATCCGAAATTACTCTGACTGTATATGGGAATACTTCTTCGGACGGAATCATAACCTTCAATGCTCTTTCAGCAAGGTTTCCGTGTCCAATTTCTCTTCTTCCTACGCCAGACATTCTGCCTACTTCGCCAACGCTGAATGGTGGAAAGTTGTAGTGTAAAAGAAACTTCTTTGTGTATTCTTCCATTAAACCGTCTATTATCTGCTCATCGTTTTTAGTTCCAAGAGTAACGGTTGTTAAACTTTGAGTTTCGCCTCTTGTAAATAACGCCGAACCGTGTGTTCTTGGCAACAATCCCAGTTCCACTGTAATAGGCCTGATTTGTTTTGTATTTCTGCCATCCAGGCGTAAACCTTCGGATAGGATTCTCTTTCTCATCAAATCCTTTTCCATATCGTGCAGAATTTCGCCAATTACTTTTTCGCTTTCGGGGTATTTTTCAGCAAGAGCGGTTTTTACTTCTTCGGCTAAAGCTTTATTTGCAGCCGATCTTTCTTCTTTTGCAAGAACAGTTGAAACTATCTTGGCAAATTTTTCTTTTGCCAGTTCATTAACGTCGTTTACAATGTTTTCATCAAGAACAACTTCGGTAACAACGCGTTTTTCTTTGCCGGCTTCGGCAACAAGCTGTCTCTGAATATCTACTATTTTGGCAATTTCCTTTTGCGCAAAGGCAAGGGCTTCGAGCAATACGGATTCGCTTATCTCTTTTGCTTCGCCTTCTACCATCATAATAGAGTCTTCTGTTCCGGCTACCACTAATTCCATTTCGCTGACTTCGAGCTGCTGGTGAGTCGGGTTAACAATAAACTGTCCGTCTATTCTGCCTACTCTTACTTCGCCTATCGGGCCGTCAAAAGGAATATTTGATATTGCCAATGCGGCTGAAGCGCCTACAGCGCCCAGCACATCCGAATCGTTTTCGCCATCGAATGAAAATACAAAAGCAATTACCTGTGTTTCATTTTTGAAATCTTTTGGGAAAAGAGGACGAATAGGTCTGTCTATTAATCTTGAGCTAAGGATTTCTTTTTCAGTAGGCCTTCCTTCTCTTTTCATAAATCCGCCAGGAAACTTTCCTGCGGCGGATGTTTTTTCTCTGTACTCAACCTGTAGAGGGAAAAAATCCTGATCTTCTTTGACATCTTCAGCGGCAACTGCAGTTACAAGAACCATAGTATCTCCGTAACGAACCATTACTGCGCCGTTGGCTTGTTTTGCGTATCTTCCGGTTTCAATCGAAAGAACTTTACCGCCTATTTCTACTTCTTTGGTAATAACCATTTAATTTTTCCCTTATTTTCTAATATTCAATTCTTTAATTATAGCTCTGTATCTTGCAATATCTTTTGCGGCAAGGTAATCTAATAATCTTCTTCTTTTACCTACCATCATAAGCAATCCTCTGCGTGAGTGGTGATCTTTTTTGTGAACATTGAAGTGTTCTGTAAGATCGTTAATGCGCTTTGTTAATAATGCAACCTGAACTTCTGTTTTACCGGAATCCTTTTCCGAGTTTCCGTATTTCTTAATGATTTCAAGTTTTTCTGCACCTGTCATTTTTTTCTCCTTTGTTTATATGATTGAATTCCAGAATTGACCGGAATTAATTAATTACACTTAATATTTTTAAGCTCTCTTCTTTGTCTTTGTTTATTTGAGCTATCAGTTCCTCTTTGGATGAAAACTTTACTTCTCCGCGCAACCGCTCAACAAACCTGACTTCAATATCACTTCCGTAAATATTGCTGTTAAAATTAAAAATGTTCACTTCGGGAATAACCAACTCGTCATCTTTAAATGTAGGCCTTTTGCCTATATTAATAACTCCGTCATATATTCCGCCCGGCAGTTTAATTTTTACGGCATAAACGCCATTAGCCGGTACAAGTTTATATTGCCCAATATGACCAATATTAGCAGTAGGAAAACCAAGCGTACGGCCCCGTTTTTCTCCCACAATAACTTTACCGCGCAGGGAATATAACCTGTCTAAATATAAATTGGCAAGCCTTATATCACCTGCCGAAAGAGCCGCCCTGACACCTGAACTGCTGACGACTTTCCCTTCCGCGTTTACCGCCTCAACCGAAGTTACTGTAAAATTGTACTTTTGACCAATTTCTTTAAGCTTTTGTTCATCGCCATCGCGCCCCTTGCCAAAACGATGATCGTGCCCTATTATTATTTCCTTAACTCCAAGTTTTTCAACCAGATACCCCTTGACAAATTCTTCTGAAGTTAATGAAGCAAACTCTTTTGTAAAATTTATAACCCACATCAAGTCTACGCCCACGCCGCCAAACAATTCGGCCTTTTCTTCGGGCGTACTTAATAACCCAACGGGAGATGTAGTATTAAAAACTGTCCTCGGGTGAGGGTTAAAAGTAATGACCGCGCTTCTTCCTTTATAAAATCCGGCTTTCTCTTTCAGCTTTTCAATTATTCTCTTATGCCCTATATGCAAACCGTCAAATGTTCCAATAGTAACAACCGTATTAGTATCTTTTTTTATTTCATCAAATCCGTTTATAATATCCATTTTCACCAAAATAGAAAGACTAATCGGTTAATATAACGTTTTTTTAGCAAAAAAGAAACTTTTTCATTTTTGCCCTTATTACGGCTTGAATATTGCGGCGCGAAAAGGTGCAACCAAAATTTCGGGTGCAGAGCTTGCCGAAGCCCCGATAAATGTCGAAGCCACATTTTTCATATTAAAACTATTTTTTTATTTTTTCATCACTAAATTTATTGTTATGCTTCAGCATCAAGCTTAAAACAATAATTTGTCATCCCGCATAAAATTCGGACAATTCATTTTTCAGAAATTGCATAAGTATATACTGTTCTTGTGGTTACAGAAGAGCGATTTCCCTTACATTCCGGGCAAGGCGTGGGCCTTACCCGGCGGAGGAATCAGAAAAATTTCTTTTTCGAAAAGCCCAACCTCATCGGGGGCAGAGCTTGTCGAAGCCCCCGGTGGATATAGGAGCCACATTTCTCTCTATCATTCACTCGCGCAGGATAACAATTTGTATTTAAATTAAAGCCATAAAATATACACACTGCAAAAAAAACTGCGAGGAAGAATCAGCATAGTTTTTTCTTCATGCAAATGCTGTTGCTGTTACCGGCATATTCGCCAAAATTGGGTACAACCCGGTAACCCAGACAGTTATAAAGCCCAATGGCTTCGTTTTGCTTAATCCCGGTTTCAAGAACTGCTGACGAATAACCATTTTCCACTGCTATTTTTTCCAGTTCGGTAATAACGGCTTTTGCGGCTCACTTTCTTCTGCAACCGGGAGTTACAAAAATTCTTTTTAACTCCACTGTATTGTTATTATAAACCTTATAACATCCGCAGCCAACCGGAACATCTTCATCGTACGCCACTATGGTTACAGCCGATAAATCCAGTTTATTGAGCTTATCATATTCTTCCTGTAAATTGCCATACCTGTTTCTAAGGTCGGCATCCAGTTGAGCAACAAGCATCTCAAAATCCCTATCATTGGCGGAACTTCGCTTTACAGTTATCATAATCTGTATAACCCGATTGTTATTGTTTGGTAAATAGTCTCCGCAGATTGGTTCCGAAATATTATTTTACGCCAAAGTATTTTGCCGATTGTATATATTGACACAAAGCAGAAGAAAACTTTCTTGCCCCGGCATCGTTTAAGTGAACCGGCTCGTTAAAAAGATACGTTTTTTTAATGTAATTTGTATCATTCCTAAAGTTGAGAAAGGGAACATTATACTTCGCTGCTATTTTTTTACCTATTGTTACGCTAATGTCTTCTCCCTCTGTTTCGTAATAGTAAGGAGAAGCAATGATAAATAGTTTCGTACCGGCATGAATGCAGTCTTTTATAAATGACTCGAAGACAACTACCTTTTCCTTATCTATTTGATATGTCAATGGAGGTGTTTTGTATTTCTGATCAACCGTATCCATCTTATTTGCCAGAGAAACGTACCCCTTATTCTCCAGATTTTTTTTAACGTTATAATCAGTCTGATTTGTAAAAATACCGATAGCTAAAGAATTATAAGGATAAATACGCGATAAGAGCTTGAATTTTTCAAATGGCCCTTTCATCTCAACAATGCTCCTTATTTCAGGATGCTGTTTATAATAAGGAAGCAATATGGAGAGTCTGTCATAACTTATTTGAGTTTTTTCAAAATCCCCCCAGGCCAAGTCTAGTATGACCGCTTTAGGCGTATACCGTTTTAACGCGCTTTTAAGCAGAGCATATTCATAAAAAACAGGGGCTCCATCACGGCCGCCATTATAGCAAGTAAGATGCAACTCTTTTTCAAAAACATCGGGAATATAATGGTGGCTTGCCCTTGAAGAGCCAAGCACCAATAGTTCGGCCCGAGTCGTTTCCATCGTGTAAGTTGTCAGGCTATTTGGACCAGCTTTCTGTTTGAAGTAATATGTTTCAAGCAAACTACCAATCATGAAATCGGCCACAAAAACAATGATTAATACAAAAAACAATTTGGCCGCAAGATTAACCCATACCCGTTTTTTAGTATTTTCAGGAAATTTACTTGTCATATCTTATTAGAACTGAAAATAAATATACTGTCCGCCGTCAAAAACGCCGAACAACAAAATAATTATGCAAACGCTTACATACGAAAAACACCTTATTGCGCTGCTTTTATTATTAAAGAAGCTAAAACTTTCTTTGTAAAAACCTTTTTTTATCTCGGAAACAATAAACAAGGCCCCCACAACACAATTCAACATCATAACTGAAAGACTTTCGTAAAATACAGGACCTTTAAAATGAACAATTCCTTTCAATACAATAAAGGCCTGGTTTACAGATTCAGCCTTAAAAAAAACGAGCGTAAATGTAAAAAACACAAACACAAACAGCATTCCCAAATAGGACTCAAGACGGGGATATTTTTTACCAAATTTCCTGCGGGATTTTCGTAATAAGAGTTCTACAGAAATCATTAACCCGTGCAGTAAGCCAAAAATAATAAATGTCCAATTTGCCCCGTGCCAGAGCCCGATAACTGTCAGTGTTAAAACCGATGTAAGCATTACGCCATATTTTTCAAGCTTCCTAAGCTTGAACACCAGCGGATTATAGATGTAATCTGTTATCCAGCTTGTTAAAGACATGTGCCATCTGCGCCAAAATTCGGTCATTGTTTTAGCAAAAAACGGCAGTTCGAAATTTTCCGCCATCTTAAACCCAAGCATTTTGGCAATGCCAAGCGCCATATCGGTATATCCCGAAAAATCCGCGTAAAGCTGAACCGTATAGAATAAGGACGCAATGGCAAGCGTAGCCCCTTTATGATGCTCCGCGTTACCGAGAACAGCATTTGTATAAATTGCGAGCCTGTCTGCAACAACAAGTTTTTTCAATAACCCCAAGAGAAATCTTTTGGCTCCGTCAGCAACATTTTCATAACATATTTCACTTTCGCCATGTAATTGCGGTAAAAAATTATGAGCTCTTTCTATTGGCCCCGATAAAAGTTTGGGAAAGAAAAATATATATGCCGCAAAATGCCCCATATTTTTTTCGGCGTGTTGGTTGCCTTTTCTTATTTCTGTAAGATAGCCAACTGCCTGAAATGTTATATACGATATTCCTATTGGCATTGCATAATTAAGTACAAAAGGAGAAGTATTATTAAAATATTTTATAAAACCGCATATATTTCCCAAGATGAAATTTATATATTTATAAAAAAGCAGCAACCCCAGATTCAGAATAATACCAATCACATAGTAAAATTTACCCTTGTTGTTTTGCGCATTTTTTTCAACAAGTACCCCGCAAGCAAAAGAACAAATCGTAATTACTATAGGGACAAAAACCGTTTGAACAGAGGCATACATGTAAAACGCTACGCTTGCAAGCAACAGCATACTCCATCTGAATCTGCCAGGCAGCAGATAATATATAACAAACACGATGGGGAAAAACAGGAAAAACGGAATAGAATTAAATAACATTGCTCCCTGCATTCAAATATAAATTTATTCCGTTAATTTGGTTTGAAGCTTTTGTAAGAAATTCAACAGCCTCCGCTGTTTCTTCAACCGTAAGAAGTTTTTTCAACGGATGTTCGGCTGCCATACTTTCTATTATTCTTTCATCTGTATCGGCGTTTAAGGCGGTTCTTAAAAATGACGGGGAAATACCATTGGATGTAATATTATATTTTATATTTTCCGCGGCCCATGATTTTACAAGAGACTGCAAATATGCTTTTTCGGCAACGTACCCCGATAAGCCAACAGGGGGCTTATTTGCCAGGTATGAAGTCAATATTGTAATTATTTTGCCGAATTTCTTTTTTCTGAATGCCTTAATAGCGCATTGAGTTATCTGTATTACAGGCAAAATATTCACCATAAAATTTTCTTTGAAAATGGCCACATCCGTTTTATGAAAATGTTGTTGCTCAATAGAACCAGGAAACGCGTTATTTATCAATACCGATAATTCCATTCCGGCAATAAGGACACATAAGGAATTCACTTCTTCTTCAATACGAAAATCGCATTTTATGCCTTTGGCATTTTCAAATTCCTTTTCCAAAGCTTCGGCTGCTTCTTTGTTTTTACAATATGTAAAATAAACCGTTTCGTTTTGGCTGGCAGCCAACCTGCAAGTTATTGCCTTGCCAAGCCCCGATGCGCCGCCTGTTATCAAAATGCTCATATTATGCCTATTGATATTTTCCCTTTTGCTATTTTCTCGTTCTGCTTATTTTCAAATTTAAACGAAAACTCAAATGTTTTTACCGATTCGAAGTAGTCCCTTACTGTTGCTGTAAAAATCAGCTCGGTATTTAAATAAACAGGTCTGCAATAATTGATTTCCTGACGTTGTATTATAACATTTTTTACCGGCAGGCATTCGCCAATAAAATAAGAAACAAACCCATTTAAAATGTTTCCGTGCATCACTTTCCCGGTAAATCCTTTTTGTTTTGCAAAGTCTTCATCAACGTGAAGCGTGTTTTTATCGCCAAACAATTCTATAAAGCCTTCGTAAACGTCGGCAGTCACTTTAAATGTATGAGTATATGTATCCCCTTTGTTTATCACTAGTTTACCCGCTTTATTATGGTGTCAATCATTTCACCCACGTTTTTCCAAGTATTAATTTCGTTGGACATAAAGCTTATTTTCAACTTCTTTTCTATTGCAACTATAAGCTGTATGTGAGTCAACGAATCCCAGTCCTCTATATCGTTGGCGGTTGTTTCCATTGTAAGTGTTATGTCTTCATAATCAAGCACGTCAATAAATATTTCGTTAACTGTTTTCAGTATTTCTTCCCGAGTCATTTTATTTTTCTCTTGTTATAAAACATTTTTTATTTTCAAAATTCTTCAGGTCAAGCTCCCAGTATGCTTCGTTTTTAACAAAGCCAAGGTTTGCATAATGATCTTTAACGAGTCCGTTTTTTAAAGTAGGAATATACTCGCCCTTAAGATATGAAGCTCCGGCTTCTTTTGCAACTTCGGCAATGGCGTTAAGGACAAACAGTTCCATCCCTCTTTTTAAGACGCGGCAGCTCATTATCCATGTATCAATTAAAACTTCAGAAGCATGTTTCTTAAGTATTATCACGCTTATCAAGCCATAGTCGCCGAATTTATCTTTAAGCGTGAATGCAAACGGAATATAATTCGCGTCAGAAGCTATGTTTTTAATTTCGTCTTCGGTATACCTAATGGTTCTTAGGTTAAATTGATTTGAACGCTGTGTAAGCTGCGCCACCCGCGGAATGTTGAAATCTGTAAAAGTCTGAACCTCCGCGCTCATTTGCAGACTTTGTAAAAAGTCTTCTTCATTAGCAAACTGTTTATATTCCACACTGCGTTTGGCTTCTTCCTGATATTGTTTTGTTCTTAGTTCATCCTCTTCGGTAAATGAAGCTGTCTCAAACAAATTAAGTTTTTGCAGATAAGGTAAATATTCCGCAGGGTCGCCGGGTAATTCCGGCACGCAAAGCTGAGGAATTTCCGTAATTACCTGATTCCTTTCAAAAGCGTTATCATCAAGAAATACCATGGAATCGAAACCAATGTTCAAAACGTTTTGAATATGGCGTATGTTATCAGCCTTATTACTCCAGTTGGCAACAAACACGGCAATATCTTCAAGCTTCAAAATCATATCCGGGTGTTTCAGGAAAGGTTCTTTTGCAATAGACTCATCGTTTTTACTGCATACGGCAAGTATAATACCCCTTTGTTTAAGCTGCTTTATCCAAAGCTGTAACTCAGTATAGGCTTTGCCAATACCAAAATGGCCAATCTGTATATTTTCAATCCCGTCATCGCCAATAACCCCGCCCCAAATAGTATTGTCCAAATCGAGTATGAGACATTTATTAAATTTACCTGCCACGGCAAAAATTATATCGGCGGTATTTTTAATAACTATTGGCAAAAAATCCAGACTAAACAACACATCGGTATTTATATATATGTTCCGTTGCGCAATAAATCCGGCGCCATATTGAGCCTGAAGCGCGTTGAGGTCATTAACAAATAAATTCTTATATCTTTGTGCAAGATGCATTATGCCAAGGTTTAATTTGCGTATCTGGTACAAAAAAGAAAATGCCGTTTTGTTTGCGTAATTACCAAATACAGGGTCAATGCTTTCCTGAAAATTAAACAGTATTATTTTGCACGAGAGTCTTTCGAACACGGAATCGCAAATTTTCTCCATTTCGGCAAGTTGTTTTTCGGCAAGCAGTTCTCTCTCACGCGGAGAAAGCATGGCAAACTTTTCCTGCAGCTTTATTGCAGAGTAAAATATTATAACAAATTCCGGAGCAAATGAGTAAAACTCAGATGTGGGATCTAATGTTTGTCTTTCTATCTGGTTATATTCTGCTTCAAATATCTCGAAATCAAAACCATTTTCGTATCCGAATCCCCTGAACCCCTGCACATATAATTGAGTGGCGGTATCTCCAAGAACCGCAATTTTTATCTTTTTAAGTCCCGTGAAATCTTTTTTGAGATTTTTTTTTAATGCCTGAAAAGAATTTATAATCATTATTAAGCGCTACCACACGGATTTGAATAATACTTATTTAAGAAACGAAGACTGTTAAAACCGCACCTACGTGGATTTTCAATTACCTGACATTAAATAAATTTATTAAATAATAACCCTATTTGCAAATAGGGTTGTTAGCAGACAACTTCAAGAATTTTTGCCCGTTCAACAAACTCATCCAGACTTAAGGCGTCTTCAACCGAATGATTACCGATTTTTGTTCTGCGAAGACTGCTTAAATATGCGCCGCAACCGAGTTTTTTCCCAAAGTCATCGGCAATTACACGTATGTACGTACCTTTTGAACAATCAATTTCAAACGAAATTTCAGGAAGATTAACGGAAATTTCGAATCGGGTTATGTTAATTTTGCGGGGTTCCCTTTCAACAGTTTTTCCCTTGCGGGCATATTTATATAAATTCTTACCCTGAAACTTAACAGCCGAATACATTGGGGGAATCTGTAAAGTTTCGCCTATAAAGGAATCCCTTGCCGTAAGTATCTGCTCGGTAGTAATACCGTCAATCGGTTTGATTTCGGAAAATTCGGTTTCGCTATCCATGGATGGAGTTGTTTTACCAAGGGTAATAGTACCTGTATAAGTTTTTTCCTGATCCTGAAAACTTGTAATCTCTTTTGTTTTTTTACCGGTACAAATAATAAGTAAACCGCTTGCGCGGGGATCAAGCGTACCGGCATGACCCACTTTTTTTACCTTAACGCTTTTTCGTACATGGTATACTGCCTGAAAAGAAGTATAGTGTAACGGCTTGTCAATCAAGATTGCTTCACCGGCGGCAAAATCCAATCCCGAAAAGTTAGTCGTTTCCTTCGTTATCATGTTCGTGAATTTTCTTTATGAGTTCTTCAATTTTTTCAACGTAATCCATTGTATCGTCAAGAAAGAACTTCAGCTCCGGAACAAACTTAAGGGTTAACTTAGAAGCAAGTTCCGACCGTATAAATTTTGTCAGGCCTTCTACTTTGGCCATTGTGGTTTCCCGTTTTTCCTTTTCGAACACCGAAATATATACTTTGGCTATCTTAAGATCGGGACTTACCTTGACATCCGTTATGGTAACAAGACCTAACGGAATATCCCTTAATTTATTCAGAAAAATCAGGCTGATTTCTTCTCTTATCTGATTAGCAACTTTATCTATTCTATGAGACATATAAAACCGTACCGCTACTTATTATGCAAGTTTTTTGCGTGTTTCAATTACCTTATAGGCTTCTATTATATCGCCTATTTTAATATCGTTAAAGTTGGCAATGCTCAAACCGCATTCGTAACCGGCATCAACTTCACGCACATCGTCTTTAAATCTTTTCAAAGCGCCAATTTCACCTTCGCAAACAATAATACCGTTTCGTATCAATCGGATCTTATTGCTTCTGGATATTTTACCATCAAGCACATAACAGCCGCCAACAGTACCAGCTTTGGGAACCTTGAAGGTTTCCCTTACTTCCACACTGCCGCATATTTCTTCGGAAATAATTGGGGAAAGAAGTCCTTCCAATGCGGATTTAACTTCGTTAATGGCATCGTAAATAACGCTGTATAACCTGATGTCCACTTTCTGGTTTTCGGCAAGTTTGCGCGCATTTAAATTAGGCCTTACATGGAAGCCAATAATAATTGCGTTAGAAGCTTCGGCAAGCAGAACATCACCTTCGGATATTCCTCCTACGCCTCTATGTATAACTCTTACTATAACCTCTTCATTAGAAAGTTTCATAAGAGAATCGGACAAAGCCTCTACGGAACCGTCCACATCGCCTTTAACAATCAAAGGCAATTCCTTAACGCCGCCAATGCTAATCTGCTGGGCAATTTCATCAAGAGTTACATGGTGAACCTGTTTTTGATCCTGCTCGCGTTTTAACTGCTGGCGTTTCAGACTAATTTCGCGGGCAACCTTTTCGGACTCAACAACCACAAAAATATCGCCTGCCTGCGGAGCGCCTTCAAACCCAATAACAAGAACCGGCGTTGAAGGAGGCGCAATCTGAACTTTATTGCCGCGTTCATCGAACATGGCTCTTACCTTTCCGAAAAATACTCCCGCTACAAATGGGTCTCCTATTTTGAGAGTACCTTTTTGTACAAGTATTGTTCCTGTAATACCTCTGCCTTTATCCAGTTCCGACTCAACAACCGCGCCACGAGCGTATCTGTCTGGGTTGGCTTTAAGATCCAGCAATTCAGCTTCAAGCAAAATCTTTTCGAGTAAAAGGTCAACGTTCAAACCGCTTTTTGCGGAAATTTCAACGCATTGATATTTACCGCCCCAATCCTCAACAAGAATTTTTCTTTCAGCAAGCTGCTGTCTTATTTTTTCCGGGTTGGCTCCCGGTTTATCAATTTTATTAATTGCAATAATAATAGGCACATTGGCTGCCTGCGCATGGCTTAATGCTTCAACAGTCTGAGGCATCACAGCGTCATCCGCGGCTACAACAAGCACTACAATATCTGTCAGTTGTGCTCCTCTGGCTCTCATCGCGGTAAACGCTTCGTGGCCGGGAGTATCCAGGAATGTAATATATTTGTTATTGCCTACATTTACTTTATACGCGCCAATATGCTGTGTAATTCCGCCAGATTCGCCGGCAACAACATTGGTGCTTCTGATATAATCGAGCAAAGATGTTTTACCGTGATCTACGTGGCCCATTATTGTAACAACCGGAGAGCGCGATTTCAATTCATCTTCAGAATCTTCAATATCTTCAAGCGCTTCGGCCGTATATTCTTTTTCAAATTCTACTTCAAATCCAAATTCATCAGCAACAAGGGTAATTGTTTCAACATCAAGCCTTTGGTTGATGGAAACCATGAGACCCAGACCAATACATTTTGCAATTACATTACTTACAGGAACTTCCATCAAATTCGCAAGCTCGTTAACCGCTATAAACTCGGTTACTCTCAGCTTGTTATCCTCAAGATGCTTTAGCTCCTGTCTCCTTTCTTCAACTTCCTCGCGTTCTCTTTTCTTTTTCTTTCTAAAAACCGCTCTTCCGGATTGAATTGTATCATCCATACTGAGCAGAGTTTTCCTTATTGCTTCTTCTACTTCCTTCTGGTCTATCTCAAACTTTTTAACGCGTTTCTTCTTTTTAGCAATTGGCAGTTCTTCAGGACCCGAATCGGTCTTCTTCTTTATTGATTTTGGCTTTTTCTTCTTTTTATTCGCATCCGAACTCGAAGCAGGCTGAGCGCCTCCGGCCGCGGATTGCTGCCCCGGATGCTGTTGGTGAGGCTGCTGGCCTCCCTGCTGATGATTCCGTTTGTTATGATCGTTTTTATGAGCATCTTTCCCGTTTTCTTTTGGCTTTTCGGAAGGAGTTTTTTTCTCATCAAGATCAATTTTGCCAACAACCGTAAGTCCTTTTTTTCTGAAACTTTGCTTTTCCACCGGAGACATAAATCTTTTTTCCGGAGCGCGTGGTTCCTGTGCCGGAGCCGGTTTTTCTTCGGCTGCTGGCGGGGGAACTACTTTGACAGGTTCAGGAACGGGTTCCTTTTCGGAAACAGTCTTTTTATCCGCGCCTTCTTCTTTTACTTCGGGTTCTGAGATAACCGGCTTGGGTTCTGCTACTGTTTTTTCGGCAACAGGTTGCTCAACTGTTTCTTGAACTTCAATCTGCTCCTTGGGTTTAACCTCGGGTTCTGTAACAGGGGCCTCGGCCACCGGTTCAACCGGCTGCGGAGCCGTTATTTCTTCTATAACAGGTTCACTCTCTTTTATTTCCGGTTTCGGAACTTCAGGAACCGCTTTTTCTACCGGTTCTTCTTCAGGAGCAGAAATTACCGGTTCGGCTACTTCCTTTTTATCGGCTGCAGGAGCAACTGGAATATCATCTTTATCAGTTCTCTTTTTGTTAAACTCCGCAATCTTTTTGAAGTGTCTTTCCGCTTTTTCAATATCCTTCTTATAATGATCATTTATCGCGTTGATCATATCATCGGTCAGAATTGACTGTATGGTCTTAACTTCGTAATTTTTTTTACGAAGAAAATCCATAAGAGTATCTACCGATAGATTGTACTCGGAGGCTAACTTGTAAACTCTTATTTTCTTATTTTTGCTTTCTTCAGCCATATATTTGTGTACCTGTGTATAAAAAACTAAACTTCGTCTTCGAATTGAGATTTAATAATGTTTAAAATTTCCTTGATCTTTTCTTCGTCAAATTCTTCAATTTCAGCTTTCAATTTTTCCGGACCCGCTGTAAGAACTTCAATAGCCGTATCGAATCTGTGGTTAATCAAAGTCTCATAAACATCTGCGCCAAGCTGTTCCTTAAGATCAATTAATTCTATATCTTCGTCATATTCCTCGTACGGTTTTTCTTCCCTTAATACTTCAATATCGTATCCGGTAAGTTTCATTGCAAGTCGTATATTTACGCCATTGCGGCCTACAATTAGCGAAATCTGGTCGCTATCTGCGGAAACAACCGCTTTTTTTAATTTAGGATTGACTTCTATTTTCTTCAATTTTGCAGGCGCAAGGGCTCTTTGAATAGCCGTTGACGGATCCGCCGAATAGTTGATAACATCAATATTCTCATTATTCAATTCTCTTACAATCGCGTGAATTCTAACGCCTTTCATACCAACGCAAGCGCCAACGGCGTCAATTCTTTTATCCTGCGATTCCACCGCTACTTTCGCTCTTTCGCCGGGTTCGCGGGCAATTGCTTTAATTTCAATTATACCGTCATATATTTCCGGTATTTCAATTTCAAATAATCTTCTTAAAAACGTATTGTCTGCACGGGATATTATTATTGCAGGGTTGCTTGTTCCTTTGCGCACTTCCTTTACTATCGCGCGAATTGTTTCGCCTTTCTTGTATTTCTCGAAAGGTATCTGTTCGTTTCTTGGTAAAAGGAGTTCGTTTTTATTGTGGTTTACAAGTATATCGTTTTTCTTTATCTGATAAATATCTCCAACAACTATTTCGCCGAGGAGTTCGTTATATTCGTTAAATACAAGGTCTTTTTCTATTTCCCTGATTTTCTGATTGAGGTTTTGTCTTGCCAGAGTTATTAATCTTCTTCCAAACGACTCAAGCGAAAGTTTCTCTACAAAATCATCGCCAACTTCAAGTTCATCATCGTTGCCGCGTTTGTTTACTTCATCAAGGCTTATTTCCAAATTCGAGTCGAGTACTTCAGCCACAATAGACCTTTCGAGAAATATTTCTATATCGCCTCTATCCATATTAACAACAACATCATACTTGGCGTCATCGCCATATTTTTTTCTGACAAGCAGGCCAAAGATTTCTTCAATAATACCGGCCAGTACATCTTTATCAACCCCTTTTTCCCTTACCATTTGGGAAAAGGACTCAACAATCTCAGAATTCATAAAATTCCTCCATCAGGAAAAACTAATTAACACGTTAGCTTTAGTTATTTTATTAAAATTAATTGTTATTTCGTCTTTGTTTACCTGGAATACCAGATTTTCATTTTCTTCGGCGCGGGTCAATTTACCGGTTATTTTCCCGGCCCCGTTCTCCGCTTCATATTCAACTGTAAATTTTCTGTTCAGGTTCTTTATATACTGGAAATAGTACTTTAATGGTCTTTCTACCCCCGGAGAAGAAATTTCGAGCCTGTAGGATTTCAAATCAGGCAATTTTTCATCTATCAGCGAACCTGTTTCCTTACTGATTTCGGCACATACGTCAGATGTTACGCTTTGCTTGCCGTCTATAAAAAACTGTATTACCTTACTCCCTCTTTCCCCTCTGAAGACGGAATCTATTAATACGAAGTTATTTCTTTCTATAACTTCCTTTGCTATTTCTAATATTTCTTTTTCTGTTGTATTCATAAAACAAAAATCGCCCGGACAGGGCGAAATAGGATTACTAAAGTTACCATATTTTTTGAAGATTAGCAAGTTAATTCAGCTTTGCCGCAATATTTGGGCTTTTTATGGTTTGGGTGCATACAATAAAACAGACAGTTTGCCCGGCTTCACAACGAGTCTATTTAGTGCGGTAAAACAAATACGCAGCACGCCGGAGTAGTCCGGAGTTGCCAGGGTACATAGGATAATAAAATAATAACAATATATTTTTTGCAATTACTTATTTGTAGAAGCGGGGCGCTGACCCGCTTAGCGACAAATGTGTTTCGGGTAAACAAACGGAATGAATATTATATAATTCATGTCGGCAATCTAATTCACAAAACCTTGCAAACGTAATCTGTTTTTCCCCGCATGTTGTGAATCGGGTCACCGACCCGATTCTACAATAAATGTGTTTGGGGTAAACGCGCACCACGCCGGAGTGGTCCGGCGTTGCCGGGAGGCATAGCAAAACCAAATAATACCAATATATTTTTGCAATTACTTATTTGTAGAAGCGGGTCGGTGACCCGCTTCGCAACAAGTGTGTTTCGGACAAACAGACGGAATGAATATTATATTATTCATGTTGGCAATCTAATTCACAAAACCTTGCAAACGTAATCTGTTTTTCCCCGCATATTGTGAATCGGGTCACCGACCCGATTCTACGATAAATGCGTTTTGGGTAAACACGCAGCACGCCGGAATGGTCCGGCGTTGCCAGGGGCAAAAGCACTGTTTATGAAAACACCCTGTACCAGCAATGACAGTTTTACAGCATTGGTTCTCAATCCGAGAGTTTTACGGCATTGGGTACCGACCCGATTCCACGTTTTTTGTAATAAATGTTCAGTTATTATGTTTCGGCAATAAAAATTCTGCTTGACCGGCGAGTAAAATATCGAAAATACAAAAAAGGCTGCCTCGTTTTGGTTTTGAGACAGCCTTCTGAAAAATTTAGTCCTGATCGAGAGGTAGTTTTCTTAAAACGCTGTGTTTGCGGCCATAGAAAATATATATCAACATTCCAATGGCTAGCCATACAACAAGTCTGACCCAGTTTTCTTCGGGCAGGGAGAATATTAACAGTAAACAGAGTATTATGCCTGCAATTGGAGTGAAAGGAACAAGCGGCGCTCTGAAAGGTCGTTCGGCTTCGGGGTGCATTTTGCGCATGATAAGCACTGCCGAACAAACAAGAACAAAGGCGAGCAACGTACCTATATTAACCAGTTCAGCCAGAATTCTCAAAGGTAAAAATGCCGCAAAAGTTGCTACAAATATTCCTGTTAAAATTGTTGATTTCCATGGCGTTCTGAATTTTTCGTGAACGGCGCTGAAAAAGCTGCTTGGTATAAGTCCGTCTCTTGCCATTGCAAGTAAAACCCTCGGCTGGCTGAGCATCATTACAAGCAGAACGGATGTAATTCCGGTTAAAGCTCCAAGCGAAATAAGGAACTGCGCCCATGGCAAACCAACCTGTTTAAAAGCGTCCGAAACAGGAGCGTCAATATTTATCCTGTCGTAACGCACCATTCCGGTAAGCACCGCGGCAACCGCTATGTAAAGCAAAGTACATAAAACAAGCGAAACGATAATGCCAATAGGAACATCGCGCTGGGGATTTTTAGCCTCTTCGGCATGTGTCGAAATGGAATCGAAACCTATATAGGCAAAAAATATTGTAGCCGCTCCGGCAACCATGCCAAGCGGTGCTCCGCCCAAACCTGTTTGGCCGAATAAAGTCTTCCCGAAAAACGCAATTCCGGTATAGCCGAAAGGAGCAAACGGATGCCAGTTTGCGGGATTAATATAAAACGCGCCCACAACAATTACGAACAAAACTATTACAAGCTTGATAAAAACCATGGCCGTATTAAACCCGGCGCTTTCCCTGATCCCTTTTACAAGAATGATGGTAATAATAAATGTAATTGCAACGGCGGGTAAATCGAGATATGAGCCGGTCATTGTAAGGAGCCCGGTTTCCACATGAAAATCGAACGGGCTTCGGGTTAAAAACACCGGCATGTGGAATCCGAAAATACCGATAAAATCCTGGAAATAATGAGACCAGCCATGAGCCACGGTAGCCGAAGCAACCGCGTATTCAAGCACAAGATCCCAGCCAATAATCCACGCGAATAACTCGCCTAAAGTAGCGTAAGCATAAGTATAAGCCGAACCGGCAACAGGAACCATGGAAGCGAATTCGGCATAGCAAAGAGCGGCAAAAACACAAGCCAGTCCCGCTATTGCAAAAGATAATATAAGGGCCGGGCCGGCTTTATCGTGCGCCGCAATACCCGTGAGTACGAATATGCCTGTTCCAATAATAGCCCCAACGCCCAGACTGGTCAACGCAAAGGGGCCCAGGACTCTGCGTAACCGGTTTTCCCCCTTCGCTTCCTCCAATAGAATATGAAGGGGCTTTCGCCTGAAAAGTCCACTCATGTTAAACATGCCTCGTAATATTTAGATAAAAGATGTCAGATAAAATCAAAACTCCGGAAATAAAGCATGTTCCGGAAAAATCTGTGTCCAAATATATTGAAAAATAATAAGAATAAACAGAAAAAATAAGGCAAATGGCAATATTTATTTAAAAATACGCATATAATGACAGAATAACATTAATTATTTAGGCAAATTCGCAATATCGGGTAAAAATGCGTTATTTCTGCGCAATATGCTAAAATATAACGCATAAAATTCTGAATTCCGCCCAAAACCCGTGTTAAAAACGCCTGGCGTTTTTCCGGGATAAAAATTTGGCTTATAAATATGGTTTTAATTTAAAAAATTAAAGTATAGAAAATATTATTTATATTTGGTTAAATAAAATTGCGAGGTATATATGTTCGATAAAAATTACACATTTACATGTGTAGACAGATTTTTAAAATATGTAAAATACGATACGCAGTCGGACGATGAATCGGAATCATTTCCGAGCACGGCAAAGCAGAAAATTTTATCGAAAGCTCTTGCCGAAGAACTTAGGGCTATGGGGCTTAAAGACGCCGAAATGGACGAGTACGGATATGTTATGGCAACTCTGCCTTCCAATACAGATAAAAAAGTTCCGGCTATAGGTTTTATTGCGCATGTGGATACTTCACCCGCTGTAACAGGATTAAATGTAAACCCGGTTATCCATAAGAACTACCAGGGGGGAGATATTGTTTTACCAAACGACAAAACACAGGTTATTACTGTTGAAAACAACCCTGACCTGAAAAACATGATTGGATTTGATATTATTACTACTGATGGAACAACCCTGCTCGGAGCGGATAATAAGGCAGGCGTATCCGAAATTGTTGACGCGGTAAACTATTTACTTACACACCCTGAAGTTAAACACGGAGATATTAAAGTATGCTTTACTCCCGATGAAGAAGTTGGCCGCGGAACAGAAAAGTTTGATGTTGAAAAATTCGGCGCCAAATACGCTTATACGGTTGACGGCTCTTCAAGAGGCGAAGTTGAAACGGAAACTTTTTCGGCGGATGCCGTTACTATTAAATTTATAGGCCGAAATATTCACCCGGGTTATGCCAAAGGGAAACTTGTTAACTCTGTGAAAGTTGCCGCGAGAATGATAGAACTTTTACCAAAGGACACGCTTTCTCCCGAAACTACAGACGGACGCGATGGTTATGTACACTGTGTTGGCTTTAACGGAATTGAAGAACAGACGGTTGTTAAATTTATTATAAGAGATTTTGAAGCTGAAAAGTTAGTTGAGTTTGAAAATATATTGAAGGGACTCGCGGAAAAAGCCGTAAGCGAGTATCCGGGCTCCAAAATGGTTTTTGAAGTTACAGAACAATACAGAAATATGAAATATGTTCTTAACCAGCACCCGCAGGTTGCCGATTACGCAATTGAAGCGATGAAAAGGCTTGATATTACTCCTATCCTTTCGCCTATCAGAGGTGGTACGGATGGTTCAAGGCTTTCGTTTATGGGGCTGCCTACTCCTAATATTTTTGCCGGCGAGCACAGCTTCCATTCGCAGCTTGAATGGGTTGCAATACAGGATATGGAAATGGCTGTAAAGGTTATAATTGAAATTGCAAAAATTTGGGAAGAAAAGTGTTAATATGAGTGAAAGAAGATTAAAACCGGAATTAATGGCTCCAGCCGGGGATATTACAATGCTGAACACCGCAATAAACGCGGGCGCGGACGCGATATACTTTGGCGTGGATAAACTTAATATGCGGGCAAAGGCAAAGAACTTTATTCTTGATGATTTGCCCGTTATTGCAGGCTTGTGCAAAGAGCATAACGTCCGGTCATACCTTACTTTGAATACAATTGTTTTTGAAGAAGAAATAAACGATGCCGAAAGCATAATTATAGCGGCTAAGAATGCCGGCATAGACAGAATTATTTGCTGGGACTTTGCCGTTGCGGAACTTTGCGGCAAACATAAAATACCATTTTGTATTTCAACGCAGTCTTCTGTATCCAACTCGGCCGCGGCTAATTTTTATAAAAAGATCGGGGCCGTGAGAGTTGTTCTTGCAAGGGAATGCAGTCTTGAAGAAATAAAAAAAATAAGATCGAATACCGATTTGGAAATAGAGGCTTTTATACACGGCGCAATGTGCATAGCCGTAAGCGGCAGATGCTTTATGAGTCACCACCTGTTTGGTAAAAGCGCCAACAGGGGCGAATGCGTTCAGCCTTGCCGCAGGGAATATGAAATTGTGGATAATTCGGTAGATAAATCGATGATAATGGGAGAAGAGTATGTTCTTTCTCCTAAGGACTTATGCACAATTGAATTTATTGATAAGCTGATAGAAGCCGGAATAGATTCATTTAAGATTGAAGGACGGAAAAGGAGTCCGGAGTATGTAGCCAAAGTGGTATCAGTTTACCGCAAGGCAATAGATCTTTACGCCGAGGGAAAACTAACCGCCGAAATTAAAAAACAATTTCTTACGGAGCTTGGCGAAGTATATAACAGAGGATTTTCTTCCGGCTTTTATTTTGGAATGCCAAGCAGCGAAGACTACGCGAATATATACGGAAGCAAGGCCGTTACGCGTAAAGAGTATGTGGGCAAGGTGGTAAACTATTTTAAGAAAACCCAAATTGCGCATTTCTTAATTGAAACCGGTTCAATAAAAACCGGAGATGAACTCATTGTAATTGGGCCGACTACAGGGGCGGTGGAAATTAAAGCCGGCGCGCTTGTTAAAGATGGCGAAACTGTTGCCGAGGCCGTAAAAGAAGATGAGGTTACAATGGTTTGCCCTGTATTAATACGCCCACGCGACAGCGTTTATTTAAAAAAGTATATTACTGAAAATAAAATTATTTAATCTATTTATACAAAAAAGGAAAATGATGGAATTAGAGATTTTTACTTTATGCGATTTTGCACAGGACAACAACGGAAAACTTCTTGTTGTTGGCACTTTCGATACAATTAACATGCAGCAACTTCCTGCACAGATAAATTCCTGCTTTATAGCCGCGCGTATAAGGTTTACTGATGGCGAAAAAGGGAAAATACCTTTAGGCCTTTACATTAAATCGGCCGAAGGCGAGGATGTTATTCCTCCGCTTGACGGGGAACTGCAAATACCTTATGTGCAGGGAATTGAATCCATAGCGCAGAATTTATGTATAGGAATTGGCGGAATACAAATTAAAAAATACGGCAAGTATACAATTTCAATTTCGCTAAACGGAAAGGAAATGAAAACGCTGCCGCTTTATATTACAAAACCGCAGCAACGGGCTAATTAATAAAGATTTTTACTGTTTGCGCAAAAATCTTAAAATGTCAGTGCAAGCCCATTTTTAAAGCTTGCACTGACATATTAAATACTATTTATGCCTGCTTTCAAGATTATCAACAATATCCGAAAATTCAATACCCTGCTCGGCCAGCATAACAAACAAGTGGTAAACCAAATCGCTGACCTCATTAATAATTTCAACTTTATCCCGGTTCTTTGCCGCAATAACCGTTTCAACAGCCTCTTCGCCAACTTTCTGTATTATTCTGTTTGTACCGCGCTGGAAAAGTTTTGTTGTATATGAACCTTCCGGCATTTCTGTTTTGCGTTGTTTGATGAGAGCAAAAAGAGTGTTCAAGAAATCGAGCGATGGTTTGTTCTCAATTTCAAAGCATGAATATTTACCCGTATGACATGTAGGGCCATCCGGTTTTGCATAAACAAGCAGGGAATCGTTATCGCAATCCGTCTTTATATCAACTAAATGAAGATAATTGCCGGAAGTTTCTCCCTTAACCCAAAGCGTTTTTCTTGAGCGGCTGTAAAAAGTAACAAGGCCTGTCTCAAGTGTTTTTGCAAGAGATTCCTTATTCATAAACGCAAGCATCAAAACCTGCATATTGCTGTTATCTACAACAATTGCAGGTATAAGTCCTTCGGACTTTGAAAAATCAAGGTCATCAACTTTCAAGTTACCCGTATACATTAAATTCTAACCTTTATATTGTTTTCTTTTAAATAATTTTTAAGATCTTTAATTTCCAAAATGCTAAAGTGGAAAAGACTTGCCGCAAGGCAGGCGTCTACGTTCGCGTTGGCGAACGCGTCAAGAAAATCCTCTTTTTTACCAGCTCCGCCCGAAGCAATAACAGGTATGCTTACAAGCGATGTCAGTTTTTTTAGAAATTCCACATCAAAGCCGCTTTTTGTCCCGTCCTTATCCATTGAAGTCAGTAGTATTTCACCGGCTCCAAGTTCGGCGGCTTTAACGCACCAATCAAATCCTTCAAGCGGTGTTTCTTCTCGGCCGCCTTTAACAAAAACCTTGTGAACCCCGTTTATAAGCTTGATATCAATTGCCGCAACAACAGCCTGGCTTCCAAACTGTTTTGACGCTTTTGTAATCAAACCGGGATTGGTAACAATAGCCGAGTTAAGCGAAACCTTATCAGCTCCGGCTTTTAACAAAGCTTCAATATCTTTTATCTCGCTGATTCCTCCGCCGACAGTAAATGGAATTCTTATAGCGCGGGCAACATCCTTAACAAGTTCAACAAGAGTTTTTCTTTTTTCGTGCGAAGCTGTAATATCAAGAAACACAAGTTCATCCGCGCCTTTTTCCGAATACCTTTCCGCAAGCTCAACCGGCGAACCGGCATCAACAAGATTAACAAAGTTGGTTCCTTTAACAACCCTGCCGTCCTTAACGTCAAGGCATGGAATAATTCTTTTACTTACCAATTTGGCTTAACTCCTTTAAATCAATTTTGTTTTCGTAAATTGCCTTTCCAATAACAACGCCGTACAAATTGTTCTCCGCTACTTTTTTTATATCTTCAATATCTCTTACTCCGCCGGAAGCAATTATGTTTATTGACGGAAACTCGCGCATGGCGCTTTTGTACAAATCCATGTTAAGGCCTGCAAGCATTCCGTCTTTGGAAATATCGGTGCATAAAAATGTTTTTATACCAAGTCCCTTGCAGTATTCAATATGCGATGATAACGAAACGCCGGTTGTTTCAAGCCAGCCGGTTACGGCAATCATTCCGTTGTTAACATCCGCAGCCACAACAAATTTATCCGCGCCGTATACAGATACAATTTTTTCAAACACGGGTTTGTTTTTTACGGAAAGAGAACCAATTATTATTCTGTCCGTTCCGAGGTTAAGAAGATACTCAACAGATTCTGCGTTGCGTATTCCGCCGCCGAACTCAATTTTTACGGTTGTCTCAGTTTTTATTTGTTTTAAGATTTCACCGATATTCACCTGTCCGTCTTTTGAGCCGGAAAGGTCTACAATGTGCACCCATTCAAATCCGAAGGATTCATATAGCTTCACCTGTTCGAGCGGTGTTTTGCTGTAAAAAGTAACCTGGTTGTAATCGCCTTTTTTTAAGCGAACAATTTTGTTCTCAAGTATGTCTATGGCAGGTATTGCAATCATAATTCTATAAAATTTTTGAATAGTTTAAGTCCCGCCTCGCCCGATTTTTCCGGGTGAAACTGGACGCCGTAAAAATTATTTTTTTCAAGCGAAGCAGTTACCTCAACGCCATGAACGGTTTTTGATGTAGTGTTTTCTGTAACAGGAAGATAGTAAGAATGAGCGAAGTAAAAGAACTCATTATCTTTGATGCCTTCGAACAAGGGGCTCTTTTTTATTTGTGTTACTTCGTTCCAGCCCATGTGAGGAACTTTTTCGAGCTTGTTATCGAACTTTATGTTTTTGCCGGAAAAAATGCCGAGGCAGCCTGTGTTGCCTTCTTCTGAAAAATCGCACATAAGCTGCATACCAAGACAAATACCCAGCATCGGTTTTTTAATCATGCGAATGAAAGAGAACAGATTAAGCAAATGTAGCTGCTTAATTGCAAAAGACGCTTCACCGACTCCAGGGAAAATTATTTTATCCGATTTACAAATAGCGGCTTCGTTATTTGTAATGATAAATTCCCTGCCGAGTTTTTCAACCGCGTTAGCCACCGAGGCTACGTTACCCGCGCCGTAATCAATAATTGCTATCATAACATACCTTTTGTTGAAGGAAGAACGCCTTCGCTTCTGTTATCAAATCTGCACGCTTCGTTAAGCGATTTTGCAAATGCTTTGAAAATGGATTCGATTTTATGATGATCGTTATCGCCTTTGGCTCTTATATAGAGATTAGCTTTAAGTCCTGCCGCAAGGCCTCTGAAGAATTCCTCCGTAAGCTCGGTTGGAAATTCGCCAACATTTGTGCGGCTAAACTTGCATTTAAAATTCAAATAACTTCTGCCGCCAAAATCAAGAGCGCATCTTGCAATTGCATCATCCATCGGCAAATAGAAGCCATAACGCTTTATGCCTTTTTTATCGCCAAGCGCCTGGCTTATGGCTGTGCCAAGTGCAATGCCGGTATCTTCAACGGTGTGGTGCTCATCAACATGCAAATCTCCTTTTACATTAATGTTAAGATTAACATTGCCGTGTCTTGAAATCTGTTCAAGCATGTGGTCAAAAAAGCCTATGCCTGTTGAGATTTTGGACTCGCCTTTTCCATCAAGCGAAAGTTTTATTGAAATATCCGTTTCCTTCGTTTTGCGGTGTACGCTAGCCGTGCGCAGAGTTGTTAAAATGCAGTTTACCGCCTCTTCAAAAGTTTTGATGTTTGATTTTTGAGAAACCCAGATGTTTTTTTTATCGTTATCTTTTATTGTGGAAACAGTGAAGGTTTTTAGAGGATTGATTACTGGCCGGTTGATCAGTATTCCTTCCGTTTTAAGAACGCTGCTTAGCAAACCGTTCTCATCGGGTAAAAAATCTTCGGATTCGAAAGCGAAGCCTTTCCTGGCCAGAGAGGCCAAACCGGAAATAAGCCCTTTTGAAACATCCTCGCTAAAATCAAAAAAAGCTTTATCAATAATAAGTTTGTACATAAGAATTAGTTTTTATTTAATAAATTACTTAATTGTTCTAAAAATTCATCGTTTTCTTTTTCGGTGCCTACAGATACTCTAAGGCAATCGTCCAGCATGATCTGCGTACTGCGGTCTCTTACAACCACGCCGTTTTCGGCAAGGGTTTTTTGTACCTGTTTCGCGTTTTTTACTTTGAATAAAATATAATTCGCGTCGCTTGGGTAAACCGCCTCAATACCGCTCATTGCTTTTAAGGCAAATGTAAGCCTTTGCCTTTCCGAAATTAAACGCGATACAAAATTATCTTTTCTTTCAATTCCGTCAAAAGCTTTTTTTGCGGCATACCTTGTAAGTATGCTTACGTTATAAGGAGCTTTTATTTTGAAGTAATAATCAATAATCTGTTTATCGGCTATACAGTAACCAAGCCTTACCGCCGCGAGGCCCCATGCTTTTGAAAATGTTCTTGAAACAATAAGATTAGGGTATTCTTTAATATCATTTGCAACGGAAGCGTCCGGGCCGGAAAAATCTATATAAGCTTCATCTACAAATACAATACAGTCAAAACGCTTGCAGACGTCAAGTATTCTCTTTCTGCAAAGAAGGTTGCCGGTAGGATTATTTGGCGAACACAAAAAGATAAGTTTTACGCTGGGGTCGTATACTTTTGCTATGCTATCTATATCAATATCAAAATTCTCATCAAGGCAGGCGGTTTTTGTTTCAACGTTGTTTATATCGCACGCAACCTGATACATGCCGTAAGTGGGTTCAACAATAATTGCCTTATCTTTGCGAGGTTCGCAAAAAATTCTCACCGTCAAATCGATATTCTCATCCGAGCCGACTCCAAAAAAAAGATTTTCTTTGGGAATGGAAAGATTGTTGTTAATAAGCGATTTCAAATCCTGCTGGTGCGGATCCGGATAGCGGTTTAAGCTGAGAATTTCAAATTCATCTACGGATGGTCCTATGCTGTTTTCGTTCGCGTCAAGCAGAATGCCGTTACTGTACAAATCTCTTGCGCAAGTATATGGTTTAAGTTTTTTTATGTTGTCTCTAACCAGATCAGTAATCATTTTATTTTAGCCTTATGGATACTGCGTTTTTGTGAGCAAAAAGCCCTTCGGTTTCGGCAAGCGTTTCTACGGTTTGCGCAATGTTTTGCAACCCTGATTTGCTGAGCCTCTGGAATGTGACCGATTTCATAAACGAACCAACATTAACGCCGCTGTAATTGCGCGCGTAGCCGTATGTTGGCAGCGAGTGATTTGTGCCTGAAGCGTAATCGCCAGCGCTTTCGGGGGAGTAGCTGCCTAAAAATACGGAACCGGCGTTTGTTACCTGCTCCTTGAAATTTTCGGCATTGCTTATGTGCATTATTAAGTGTTCCGGGGCGTATAGGTTGCTAAAAGCAACAGCCGTTTGCAAAGAAGAAACTATAAGCAGGTAAGAATTATCGAGAGATTTTGCCGCCAATTCCTTACGCGGTAATTGCGCTAATTGTTTTTCAAGTTCATTAGTTACGGCTTCTGCAAGCTCTTCAGAAATTGTTGCAAGAACAACCTGCGAATCTTTTCCGTGTTCGGCCTGCGAAAGCAAGTCGGATGCAATAAAAGCGGGGTTTGCATCTTCATCTGCAATAACAAGAACTTCGCTTGGGCCAGCGGGCATATCAATTGCGCATCCGGATAATTCTGTTGTCAGCAGCATTTTTGCGGCCGTAACAAACTGGTTTCCCGGCCCGAAGATTTTATCGGCCTTTGTAATTCCTTCCGCGCCATAAGCCATTAGGGCTATTGCCTGCGCGCCGCCTATTTTATAAAACTCATTTATGCCACATAAACCGGCGGCATATAAAAGCGGGGGATTTATTTTCCCTTCCTTCGCCGGCGAACAGGCGAATACTCTTTTGCAACCGGCAATTTTAGCCGGTATGCCAAGCATAAGCATTGTTGAAGGCAGAACCGCGCTGCCGCCAGGAATGTATAGCCCTGTGTTTTCAATAGCTCTGAATTCCCGAGAGCACTCAACGCCTGGCATTGTTTCAGTCGTGTAACCTTTGGGAACCTGTCCCAGGTGGAACTTCTCTATATTTTTTGCCGCAATCTCAAGGGCTGATTTAACTTTGTCATCAAGCAGTTGAGCGGCTTCTTCAAATTCTTCTTTGCTTACGCGCAAACTATTGCCGGTAAACCCATCGAATTTTTGCGCATAACTTAACGCCGCTTTTAGTCCGTTTTCCTTTACATCGCGCAAAATTGGTCTTACAATTTCGAACGTCTTTTCGAACTCAATAGCGGGGCGCAGTGTGAGCACCGCTATTTCTTTTTCTGTTAATTTGTCATAAAAATATTTTTTCATACAATCATATTGTCAATTGGTAATAATAAAATACCCGAAGCGCCTTCTTTTTTCAAGTCGTCAATAATGCACCAGAATTTATCGGATGGAATTACCGCGTGTACCGCAAGCATATTATCGTCTGCAAGGTTCAATATTGTGGGACTCTTTAGCGAAGGAATGATTTCGGTTATTCTCTCAAGCGAGGCTTTGGGAATATTCATCATAAGGTATTTGGAGTTCTTTGCTGTCAGCACAGAACGGATTCTGCGCAAAAGGTCTGTAAGTATTTCGTCTTTTACCGGATCGCCAAAAGCGCTGTTAGCGGAAATTAAAACAGCTTCCGAATCGAACACGCTGAAAGATTTTTTCAGCTTGTTCATCATAAGCGTTGTACCGGTGGAAACAATATCGCAAATCATATCGGCCACGCCAAGCGAAGGAGCAATTTCAACAGAACCGCTTATTTCAATAATCTTAGCGGAGATGTTATTATCTTTAAGATAGTTGTTCAGGATATAAGGATAGGAAGTCGCGATCCTTTTTCCGTCAATATCCTTAACTGTTTTAGGCAGACCATTTTCGGGGGCCGCAATCATAAGTTTGCATTTGCCGTATCCAAGGCGTTCAAGGTAGGTTACTTTCGCGCGTTTTTCAACAATTACGTTTTCGCCTACAATTCCAAGGTCGGCAACTCCGTCCTGCACGTATTCAGGAATATCGTCATCGCGTAAAAACAGGACGTCAATTTTATAATTCTTGGAAGTTACTACAAGCTTTTCGGAATAGTTTTCAATATCAATGCCGCAGTGTTTCAACAGCTCAAGAGATTTATCGGTCAATCTGCCTTTTTTTTGTAAAGCGAGTTTTAAGTTTACGTTTTCCATATATATTGTTCCTTTAAAGCACAAAACCCCGGCTTTTGGCCGGGGTTAGTAGTAAAAAAATAGATTTAAATATTACCTGCCATCGGCATTTTGCAGAAAAATGCTATGATGGTGGTGATGAATAGGGTTCAAAGTGATATTTATTAATTTTATTTGCATATAGCAAAAATAATAAAAAAACTCATACAATACAATATGGCAGCATTAAATTTTTGTTAAGCGGAGAAAACGATCTCAAATGTATTTAGATCTTTTTTAATACGAACTTTAACTATTTAAACTCAAGCGACATTAATGTTTTGACTTTTTGCGGAACGCCGGCTTGTTTGCCCGGCTTAAAACGGGTGTAATAAACGGCTACCTGGGCCGCTTCATCAAGTCCGTAACCAAGGCTTTTTACAATTTCAGTTTTGGTCACATCTCCATTTTCATCCACATAGGCATAAAGCACAACAGTACCGTGTATCTCATGTTTTTTAGCTTCGGGAGTGTATACGAGTTTCTTTTGCAGAGAATCGTACCCGATAATAGGCGCGGGCATTTCCATAACAGAAGTATAGTATCCGCTTTTAGCGTCAATCGGGAGAGAATCCACAACTGGTTTCTGGGCCGCATTTAAGGTGGCCACGACTTTTTCCTCATAGGTCAGGTTCTTTTTAACCTTAATATACTTGGCAGTTTTTTTATCTGTTGATGCAACAACCTGCGGGGCCGGTTCTTCTTTGGGAACAATAAGTTGTATTCCTTCTTCAAAAGCGAGTGATTTTACTTTTGTGCTGTCTTCGTTTATGGAAATATAGGAGCCGCTTCTTCTGCCGTCTTCAATAAAAAACGATTCCTTTAATTTACCGTTCTGGTAATATCGTTTAACATCTCCTTCAACTCTGCCGTTTTTGTAGGATAGCTCTTCCTTAAGAACGCCGTTAGGATAATAGTAACGGGCAATTCCATCCCGTATGCCATCGCTGTATGTAATTTCGGATTCCACTTCGCCATTTGCATAATGGCTTTTTACAGGGCCTTCCTGCGCAAAAAGAAACATTGAAGAAAAAAATAAAACTAAGATAAATTTCATAAACATTACTCAACAAATAAAAGGGGAATTACAAAAAGCAGCGTTATAAAAACAGCTATTGCAAGTCCAAAAAATAAATATCCTACGTAAGCATCGTATTCGGCAATTCCGAGCGCGCCAAGCATATAAGCCCAGTCGTGGTAAACATTACTGCCTCCAAGCAGGTGCAGCTTTTTAGATTGCGCGTCTGCGGCATAAACGCTGATGTTTATCAGGTTTTGCCCAAGCCAGAGCAGACTTATTTGAACGCCGAGACGATATCTGTTGCGGAAAAAATACCAGGCAATAAATGATGGCAGAATAATTTGCATAAGAGTACCGCCAGCGGTATAAATAAACCGGCCGAAAATAAAAAAGAACAAATGCCCCGCTTCGTGAATTACCAAATCCGCGTTATCAATAAAAAAGTACGTCCCCCTGTGCATACACAAGTACACACAGAGGGGTAAAAGAACAATAGAAGGAATCCATTTTTTTAATGAATCCATTTTGCAACGACCTTCTCAACCTGTTCGAGGAGTTCGTTAATTTTAGTTACATCCTTACCGCCAGCTGTAGCAAGGTGAGGTCTTCCGCCTCCGCCTCCGCCAGCAATTTTGGCAAGGTCGCCAACAATTTTGCCCGCGCTAAGGTTCTTTTCTTTTATAAGACCGTCTGTAACAATACAAACAATGCCAACCTTATCATCAAGTTTGGCAACAAGAACGCCAACGCCTTCCTTAATTCTGTTGCGAAGTTCATCGCCAAAAGATTTTATTTCGTCCATGTTATCCGCAATCACTTTGGCTTTATATATTGAAACGCCGTCTGTTTCAATCGGCTTTGCAATAACCGCATCTATTTGCGAAAGTTTGTCCTTAAGCTTCAAATCGGCAATTTCCTTTTCAAGCTTCCTTTTCGCTTCGTTCAACTCCGCAATTTTCTCTTCGGAAGATTTTAACTCGGCAGCCTGCTGGTGAATATATTCTTCAACACCGCGACCTGTAACGGCTTCAATTCTTCTTACGCCGCTCGCTATGGAGGACTCGCTTAATATTTTAATTATTCCAATTTCAGCAGTATTATGTACATGCGTACCGCCGCAAAACTCCATACTGAAATCTCCGAACTGTACAACATTTACCTTATCGCCGTACTTATCGCCAAAGAACATAAGCGCGCCCATATTCTTCGCGATGTCAAAAGGGGTATCCCTGTGATGCGTAAGCGGTATGTTTTTACGTATGGTTTCATTTACAATCGCTTCAATTTTAACAAGTTCCTCATCCGTTACTTTTGCGTAATGGGCAAAATCGAAACGGAGCCTATCGGGCCCAACGTAGGAGCCAGCCTGCTGTACATGCGCGCCAAGGACTTTCCTAAGAGCCGCGTCAAGCAAATGGGTGGCTGAGTGGTTGCGCATAATATCAAGGCGTCTTGTCTCGTCAACTTCGGCAATCACATCAATGCCGGTTACAATCTGCGCGTCAGCCGGGTTTGCAACAACGTGTACGGTTTTGCCGTCAACTTTGGTAACGTCCACAACTTCAAACGGATTGCCATTTATATAAATTTTGCCAGTGTCATCCGTCTGACCGCCGGCTTCAACGTAGAACGGTGTTTTATCGAGCAAAATAAGATCTGTATCGCCTTCTTTTTTATGCCCTATAATTACAGCTTTGGTTTTTGTTTCGGTATAGCCTGTAAATTCGCAATGAGGCTCGCCGACCAACTCAAAGCCGGTAAAATCGTTAAGTACAAAAGTGGAAGAAGCGAATTTATCTTTTGTAGCTTCGCGTCCGCGCTGCTTTTGTTCTTCCATCAGTTTTGTAAAGCCGTCTTCATCAATTGTAAAATTCTTTTCTTTGGCCATTACGTTTGTAAGGTCAACCGGAAACCCGTAAGTATCGTATAATTTAAAAACATCGGCTCCGGTAATAATGTTTTTATTCTCTGCTTTCAGGTCTTCAATAATTTTTTCAAAAAGTTCAATGCCTCTGTCAAGCGTATGGTTAAAGCTTACTTCCTCTGCTTTAATGACTTTTTGTATATAGCTTTTCTTTTCTTTAATTTCCGGGAAAATTTCTCCCATGGTTTCAACAAGTATATCAACAAGCGAAAACAGGAACGGTTTTGTAAGGTTAAGTTTTCTTCCGTAACGGGCGGCTCTTCTTAAAATTCTGCGTAAAACATAACCGCGCCCGTCATTACCCGGAACAGCTCCATCCGCTATGGCAAATGTAAGCGTTCTTATGTGGTCGGCAATAACGCGCATAGGAATTCTGTTCTCTTCCACATCGTATTTTATGCCGGAAATTTCCGAAACTTTATTGATAAGGGGAGTGAAAACATCGGTATCGTAATTTGAGGGCTTGCCCTGTATAACGGCGCAAACGCGTTCAAAACCCATACCCGTATCAACATGTTTGGAAGGAAGTTCCGTAAGAGCTCCGTCATGCTCGCGGTTGTACTGAATGAACACAAGGTTCCATATTTCAATACACTCCGGTACTCCCGCGTTAACATATTTGGGATTATCGTAATCATCGGTAAGGTTAATGTGAATTTCGGAACAGGGGCCGCACGGGCCTGTTTCTCCCATTTCCCAAAAGTTATCTTTTTCCGCAAAGCGGAGAATATGAGCCGGGTTAATGTCCGTATGGGTTTTCCACAATTCATAAGCTTCATCATCGGTTTTATAAACTGTAGCCCAAAGTCTTTCCTTCGGCAGTTTCCACCATTCGGTCAGCAGTTCCCACGCCCATGTAATGGCTTCGGTTTTATAATAATCTCCAAACGACCAGTTGCCGAGCATTTCAAAAAAAGTATGATGATAGGTATCGTACCCTACTTCTTCCAAATCGTTATGCTTTCCGCTTACCCTAATACATTTTTGGGTATCGGCCGCCCTGTGATATTCACGGGTTCCGGTGCCGAGGAATACGTCTTTAAACTGGTTCATTCCTGCATTGGTAAAAAGCAATGTGGGGTCGTCAAAAGGAACGACCGGTGAACTGGGGACTATCCTATGTTCCTTGCTCTTAAAGAAATCAAGAAACTGTTGTCTTATTTCTCTCGAAGTCATTTTAACCTTTAAATTATTTTAATTTACAAAGATAATAAAAACAATGCTAACCATAAATACCGAAAGGAAGATATATTTTCAGGCTGCCGATTGTGTAAAGTCTTTAACTTTTTACAAAAAACGGATTTATGGAATTGAACTTGCCGGCGCGGCGCGGGCCATGCCGACCGGGAAAAGCGCATTGGAAAACCGTATATTCCAAAAAAATTATCAACTGTGTTATTTAATTGATTTTTTATGCGGTTAGCTTTACATTTGTAAATTCCAAGAAATATAAAAGGGTAGTAAGAATTGGCAACAAATCAATCTTACACGGATATGGAACTGCTGCAACGGGTTGCAAATTACGACTCGAAAGCGCTGGAAGCGTTATACGACAGATATTCGCCTTTGCTGTATACTTTAATTAAAAAGATAGTCGGCGAACCTTCATTTGCCGAAGAGATATTAATAGATGTCTTTGTAATAATTTGGCGAAAAATCAATTACTTCGATTTCAAATCCGGCAGCCCTTATACATGGCTTGTAACGCTTGCCCGTAACAAAGCGCTTGATACGTTAAGAAGACGTTCAAATCCTTCCGCGGAAGAAGAATATACGGAAAATTACGAGAATTTTTATATTGTTCCGCAGCTATCTCAAAGTATAGATATTCTGGATATACAAACCTCTTACGAAGTTAAAGACAAAGTTGAAAAAGCCCTTAATCAGCTAACGGATGCTCAGCAGTACGTAATATACCTTGGTTATTACGAAGGATTGAACGAAAAAGAAATTGCGGATAAGTTAAAAATACCGGTACAAACGGTAAAATCGAAGCTTAAAGTTGCAATGAATAATTTACGAGACAACTTAATTAAAGGAGATGCGTGATGGCCGAAAGTCCTTTATACGATTTACTCCATGCCTATGCACTGGGATGTCTCGAAAAAGAAGATATAAAAAAAATTAAAAGCTACTTCCGTTCAGGCAAAGAGTTTGAATGGTCGGAATTGGGCGAGTACCAGAATCTGGGAGCAATGCTTCCGGCAATTCTGAATATAGAGACTCCCCCCGCGCAATTAAAAGATAAAGTCGCCCGTAAACTTTACCGGATGCGCGATGAAAAAAGAAAAGCTCTAATAGATTTAAGCAAAATAACACAGGTAACTGCCAAACAGGAACCCGCAAAAGAACAGGATGGCCTCATTCCTGAGAACCCGGTTCCTGAGTTTTCTGATCTTAAAGGGCCGCTGGCAGATATTCCGGCCGAAGACCTTGAAAGAATGCTAAAACAAAACGAAGCGGATTCTCCTCAAAACAACTCTTATCAAACAAAATTTGAAATAGATCCATCGGCAATTGACAATTGGAAAGAGCCGGAAGAATCAACGCCGGAACCGATTGGTTTTAACGTCAGCAATATTGAACCGGAACCGGATAGACTTAATAAAAAAGAACCGGAAGAAAACTCCGCTTCTTTTCAGGCTTCGGTTGAACAAGCGCCTATACATGAAAATATTCAGTCCGGAAAGGAAATCCCGGTTGCGCAACCATCCGAACAACCTGCCGAACCTCCGGTTTATCAGAACCCGATACTCGAGAGACTTTCAGGTGGAACAGTTACTCCCGAAACCGGTTTGCCGGAATTGGAAACAAAACAGGAAGGTAAAAGCCGCAAAGGAATATGGGCCGCGGTTATTATTCTGTTTGTACTGTTCCTGGCTCTGGCTGGCGGCATATACTACATCTTTATGCTCAACATGAAGAACACAAAGGAAATTGAAAAATTACGTCAGCAAGCTGGTTCACAAACGCTTAAGGCCGATGTAAATAACGATATTATTGCCATCTTAAGCTCTCGCGATTTTAAAGTGGCGGATTTAAAGCCGCAGAAAGAATCGGCTCAGGGATATGGCAAGGTAATAATGAGTTTTGATATGAAAATAGCATACTTTCAATACGCTCAGCTTCCGGAATTAGGCCCTGGGAAAGTATATCAGTTATGGGCTAACATATCGGGCAATACCATGTCACTTGGGCAGTTTATACCCAAAGCTGCTATGAATTACCAACCCTTGCCAAAGCTTCCGGTAATAGATAAAGATATAAGCGTATCGTTTTTGCTGACTGAGGAAAAAACTGAAGGCGCTGAAGCGCCATCGAACAATGTTTTTTTAACAGGTAAAATTTAGGTTTATACATAGCGGCGGCATTTCTCCAATGCCATACAGGTTTTTTATATTAGCAGACAAAAATCAGAAATCTTTTTCTCTTAACAAAAACAACACAAGGAAAAGAATCAAGACTACAGGCCAGTAACTTATTAAAGTAGACCAAGCGGAGGAAAAGAAAACCACGAAGCTTATCCCCCCCCATATTTTGGCTATTATAATAGTTAAGAACAACAAGGTAAGGGATAAGTACAAGAAAGCCTTATTTGCCGAATCGTCAAGAAAAAGCATGAAGGCGGAGAGAGAAAAGGTCATTACTGTTGCAGGAATAATTAATTTTACAGGGCTTGGAAAATAAAATTTGTTTACTATAAACATCAATAAACCCAGGCAAAAAAATACGGTTCCGGCCAATAAAACCCATTTCAGGTTTTGGCCAAACGAAACATAAACCGAGCTGATGCCGGAAAAGATAAAAGCGTAACTTAATATCAGGTCGCCGTCTGTTTTAATAAAACCAAATGTTTTAAGAAAAAACAGAAACACTGTAAACGCTAAAACCCAGGTGGTTATCTTTTGTACTTTATTCATGTAACAACAAACAGTATTTAGTGATTTATAATAAAATTTAATATAACAGAGTTAATTCTTATATTTTAATTAATGAAATATATTTATTGTTCACAAAGAAAAAAAACTAAAAATTATGACAGAACCAAAAATTAACGTCGGAATACTCTCCGGCAAACGGATAAACTTTGAATTATACGGGGATTACAAAGTAAGTGATATTTCACAGGCTTTAAGCGGTCAGTTTTCCGCGTTTATTGAAGGGGACAAAATAATCTGCACTCGCGGGGAAGAAAGATATGAGGCTGAAAAAGAAGTACTGTTTGAACCCCTAAACCCAAACACGGATTCTTTTTTACTGCGCGATGTTGTTATTGGAGTCAGGTTTCATTGGGAAAGAAAAGAAAAACAACGTTTCAACGGAGCTCTGCATCTTCTTAAGGATGGCGATGAAATTACGGCCATCAACATTATTCCCGTTGAAAAATACCTTGTAAGCGTAATTTCCTCGGAAATGAGCGCAAAGTGCTCTTTGCAGCTTTTAAAAGCTCACGCAATTATTTCAAGAGGATGGCTGCTGGCGCAGATCAACAAATCGAACGAATTAAAAGAAACGCACAAAAAGTATCAGACGGTTTACCAGACAGACGAAGAACTTATAAAATGGTATGACCGTGAAGACCATAAGAATTTTGATGTGTGCGCGGATGACCATTGCCAAAGATACCAGGGTATCACCAAGGTTTTTACCGAAGTTGCCCGCACGGCTATTAAGGAAACGGCCGGTATGGTGCTTACCTATGATGGTAAAATTTGCGATACGCGGTTTGCAAAATCTTGCGGCGGGCTTTCGGAATCGTTTGAGAACGTTTGGGAACCGACTCACTACCCTTACCTTACAAGCATAGTGGACTATAAATACGAGCCGGAAAACCTGGATACCGATTTTACAAAAGAAGAAAACGCGGAAAAATGGATTAGATCCAACCCACATGCCTTTTGTAATACAAACGACAAGAAAATTCTTTCACAGATTTTGCTGGATTACGATCAGGAGACTAAGGATTTCTACCGCTGGAAGGCAGAGTATGCACAAGCCGAACTTTCGGCCTTGCTGCTTGAAAAAAGCGGTATAGATTTCGGAGAAATTGTTGATATTATCCCTGTTGAAAGAGGACTTTCGTCAAGGCTTATAAAAGTGAAAATTGTAGGCACAAAAAAGACGCTTACAATTGGCAAGGAACTTGAAATCAGAAGAATACTTTCAAAAACACATTTATACAGCTCGGCGTTTATTGTGGAAAAATCGGACATAGTAAACGGAATACCGCAAAAAATCACTTTGCTTGGCGCCGGATGGGGGCATGGCGTAGGGCTTTGCCAAATAGGCGCGGCTGTTATGGCAAATAAAGGTTACCAGTTCGATGAAATTCTTTTGCATTATTTTAAGGACGCAAAGCTGGAAAGAATTTATTAATAAAAATATATCCGGTTATCAAATAACCTTGTTGATAACCGGATATACAAATAAATATTGTTTTAGCCTCCATAAAATACCTTAGCTATTTTATGGAATTTGCCGGAGGAGCAAAACTAAAACACAGCCGTGTTTGTTGGCGGCATAATGATGGGGAAATTGAACTTGACTTGGAGGATGTTGTTCACAGAACAACAATAAGGCGCTTGCCTGTTTCTTTGAACCGTTGTACGGAAAAAGGAAGACAACTGCCATGTAAAGCAATAAAATACTAAATACACACCGCGTATAACCAAAGCGGTATATGTAAAATAATTTGTCCCATGTTATTTATCGGCGTATTCTGTCTGCCCTGAAAAGCGGCGCGGAATTTTTATGCCTGTAAAAAATAAGCGTCAAAGAAGCGTTCTGTAAGTTATGGTAATCCTCTTTGACCTTATTTAAGTAGATGAATTGATCCGGTTCATGTAAAGGGTATGAGTTAAAAAGTAATAATTGCTTATCCAAGACAAGAGTTACTTTCCGAATAAATTAAATATCATTAACAACAAACAGTGCGGAAAAAATGCTGGAAAAATTATTTAGACGGAAAAGCATCGATCAATCGATTGAATCAGGGGAAAAAGAATCGCAAAAATTAAAGCGTACAATAGGCGCCTTTGATGTTGTGATGCTCGGAATTGGCGGCATAATAGGCGCCGGTATATTTGCAACAATAGGAACCGCGGCCGCGGGAGATTTTTCGAGACCAGGCGCGGGTCCGGCATTAATGATCTCTTTTGTTCTTACCGCGGTTGCCTGCGGCTTTGCGGCCCTGTGCTACGCCGAGTTTGCCGCCATGGTGCCAATTTCCGGCAGCGCTTACACGTATTCTTACAACTCCTTTGGCGAAATTATAGCATGGATTATTGGCTGGGACCTTATTATTGAGTATGCCGTGGGTAATGTGGCGGTGGCTATAAGCTGGGCCAATTACTTCAAGACTTTTGTGGCGGGGTTTGGCGTACATATACCCGATTGGATTTCGACAGACTACAGGACTGCCATGAAAATTCCCGGCCTGTACCAGAATGCTCCTCACTTTTTTGGCATCCCCATTATTTTTAACCTGCCCGCCGCTTTAATTGTAACGTTAATAACCATCGTACTTGTAAAAGGGATACGTGAAAGCGCTAACCTCAACACTTTTATGGTTACACTTAAGCTTGTTGTGCTTGCTTTTTTTGTGTTTATTGGATGCTATTATGTAAAGCCGCAGAACTGGACGCCTTTTGCGCCAAATGGCTGGGCCGGAATACAATCGGGGGCGGCAATTGTATTTTTCGCGTATATTGGATTCGATGCCGTTTCAACTGTAGCGGAAGAAGTGAAAAATCCCAAGCGAGATTTGCCAATTGGGATAATAGGTTCGCTTATAATTTGTACTATAATATATATAGTAGTGGCCGCGGTTTTTACAGGAATAATCCCTTATACAGCCCTTGTTAAAATGCTTTCAACCGAACAGGCGGAGCCGCTTACAATGGCGCTTCAGTACGCGCACATAGACAAATGGGGCAATTTGTTTGTGGGAATTGTGGCTTTCGGATCAATTATTGCGCATACGGCTGTGTTGCTTGTATTCCAGCTGGGGCAGCCAAGAATATTTTTCTCTATGTCTCGAGACGGCCTGCTTCCCAAGTCATTTTCAAAAGTTCATCCCAAATACAGAACTCCGGCCTTTTCTACTATTTTAACCGGAGTTGCTGTTGGCGTAACTTCCATGTTTACAAGCATAGATGAAATGGTTGATCTGACCAACATTGGCACTTTATTCGCCTTTATACTGGTATGTATAGGTATTATTATTCTGCGTAAGCGTGAACCGGACAGACCGCGCGGATTCAGAACTCCTTTTGTGCCGCTTGTGCCAATACTCGGGGTGCTGGCATGTATTTATCTGATGATGGGGCTGCCGCATATAACATGGATCAGATTCGGTTTGTGGCTGCTTGCCGGACTTGTATTTTATTTCTTTTACGGGTACAAAAAAAGCATACTAAACTAAGTAGTTCTTTTTGAGCCGGATAAAAGCCGGCTCTATTTGTAAAGAACTATCAGCTCCCCGTATATTTACCCTTAAAATTTACACTATTTTCACTTACGGTTTTCGTATCATATTACAAAAAAAATTTTTATGTTGCATCCTTGATAAGAAATGGTCAGCTTTTGTGCAATTTCATTTCGGAAGCACGATTTCGGGGAAATCAGGTTAATATTAAAACTGACAATTTATTCGTCTGAATGAGATATTCAAAAGTTATGCTTGAAATACTTACTTAAAGGAGCTGTAAATAAATGAAAAGAATTAATTACTTCATTCTACTCTTTTTGGCATTAAGCGTATACGCTTATGCCCAAATGCCGCCTCATCCCGATTTACTTAAAAGGATAAAGAATGGAGAGCTGGATAAGTCGATTTTGGAAAACCACAAAGGATTACACGAAAGAGGAATTGACGCTCCATGGTCCGAAACAGGATTAAATAAATCAAATGCAAAAGACGGAACGGGAAGGATGTATGGCCCGGCTTCTCCATGTACAGGTAAAGTTAACGCGCTTGTTATTCTTGTTCAGTTCCCCGACAACCTGGGGCAGGATGATCCGGCAAACTTTGATTCGGTGCTTTTTTCGCATCAACCGGGTTCGTTAAATTCTTTTTATAAAGAAAACTCATATAACCAGGTGGATATGACTACGCAGGATATGCCAAGCAAAATCGGCTGGATTATGGCTCCGCATCCTTATTCTTATTACGTGGGCACTGGTGAGGGAATGGGTAGCTATCCGCGTAATTCACAAGGGCTTGTTGAGGATATTGTTAAAATTGTGGATTCGCTCATCGATTTCTCAAAGTATGATAATAAAAACAATAGAAAAGTAGACGCCTTATTTATTGTACATGCCGGGCCCGGAGCTGAATTTACCGGGTCAAAATCAACCCAAATCTGGTCTCACGCGTGGTCAACTGTCAACACAATTACGCTTGATGGAGTAAACATATCCCGCTATTCAATAGAGCCGGAATACATGTCTAAACCCGGCGATGCTTCAATAGGAGTATTTTGCCACGAACTTGGACATGCCTTATATGGTTTGCCGGATTTATATGATACGGATTACACATCAAACGGAGTTGGAAATTGGAGCCTGATGGCCGGCGGAAGCTGGAATGGCCCCAATGGGTATTCGCCGGCGCATTTTGACGCATGGTGCAAAATACAATGCGGCTTTTTAACCCCCAAAACAATCCCGGCAGATACACTTGGATTGAATATCCCCAACATTGAAAATAGCCCCATTGCATATAAAGTATGGAAAAACGGTGTTGTGGGAAGTGAGTATTTTTTAATAGAGAACAGACAAAAAGTCGGTTTCGATTCAAAACTACCAGGCAGCGGAATGCTGTTATACCATGTGGATGAAAGCCAGTCCGGCAATACGCATGAATGGTACCCCGGTCATACAAGTTCCGGCCATTATAAGGTGGCTCTTATACAGGCTGATGGCAATTATGAGCTTGAGAAAAACTCAAGCGCGGGAGATATTGGCGATCCATATCCCGGACTGTATAACCATAACTCTTCGTTCAGTGCTATATCATCGCCAAGTTCGCTTGATTATAATTTCAATTTCACAAATGTTTCGCTGCAGAATATTGCCAGCAACAGTGGTGTAATTACTCTCGATGCTTATATAACCGATAATCTTAATCCTGCTACACGGAGTATAGTGTTTACTCCTTACGATTTAGCCTTGAGTGCAGATACTACATGGCTGAACCTAAGTAATACAGGCAATGGCAGCATTGGTATAACAAAAATTGAAAATAAAAACAGTGCGTTCTCAATAGTGCAGTCTGTTTTGCCTCAGAATATTGCGGCTGGCAAATCGGTAATGATAGGAGTGGTATTTCACCCATCTTCCATCGGGGAATTTACAGATACGCTTACCATATCGCGCACCAACTCGTTATTAAACACAATTTATATTGCGCTTTCCGGCAGAAGTTATATAATGAACAAAGCTGCCGAAAAGACAATATATGCTGTCTCGAATACATATAACAGCGGTAATTTTTTAACATTAAATAAAAATACCGGAGCAGGTACAAATGTTGGTCCAACGGGATTTGTTGATATTACCTCTGTTGCCGTCAACCCTAAGACAAAAATAATCTACGGGGTAAACGCCGCAACTACAGATAGTTCGAAAATTGTCAAAATAAATCCTGTGCTTGGCGATGCCTACACTTGCTTTAATCTTAAAACCGGAAATATGGTTGGTATTGCTTTCGATACGGCAGGCACTTTGTATGGTATTTCAAAGGCTGGCGGTATTTATACAATAGACCTTGCAAAAGGGACAGATACGCTTATTGCCGCGGCAAAAAATCTCCTTTCGGCAATAGCATTCGACCCAACAAACAATCAGATGTGGGGCGCGCAATACGCCATTGTAGGTTCAAAAGACAAAATCTATACAGTAACGCCCAATACGGGCGAGTGCACGCTGGTAGGCAGAACGGGACTTACAAATGCTTCAAAAGGATTATTCTTTGATGAAACGGGCAAACTGTATGCCGCTGTTTCTACAGGTAACTCCGCGGATATTTTCATCCAAATAGATAAAACTACCGGCGTGGGAGATACAATTGGCTCTATTGGCATAACAGGCGTTACAGGTCTTGCCTATTTGCCGGGTAGTCTTACAGACGTAAAAACGAATTCAAAAGTTACACCCAACAGTTTTGAATTGAGCCAGAATTATCCTAACCCGTTTAATCCTTCAACGGTTATTAGGTACAACATTCCCGAAAGCGGAAATGTAAAACTGACTGTTTACAATATCCTTGGCAAGGAGGTAAAAACCTTGTTTGAAGGGAATAAGAATGCCGGCAACTACCAGATAAACTGGAATTCCGAAAATTCTTATGGCGGCAAGGTCAGTTCAGGCGTATATTTTTATGAACTGAAATTTAATTCCGCTTCAGGCAAGTCATTTTCCGCGATTAAGAAAATGATACTAATTAAGTAATCCCTCGGAGAGTTTCCTCAACGCGATTTATTTATTAATTATTTGTAAAAGCTGGTTTATGACCAGCTTTTACAATATGTGGAAGAAATAATTTTTATTCGTGATAAGTTTATGAAGAGGGATAATGTTCCGCTTCTATGAAACAATGCTATTGAACCGATAAGTATTGCCTAAATATTTCCGCTTGTCCCTGGCAACGCCGGACCATTCCGGCGTAGTGCGCGTTTACCCCAAACACATTTATCGTAGAATCGGGTCGGTGACCCGATTCACAATATGCGGGGAAAAACAGATTACGTTTGCAATGTTTTTTGAATTAGATTGCCAACATGAATAATATAATATTCATTCCGTCTGTTTGCCCGAAACACACTTGTTGCGAAGCGGGTCACCGACCCGCTTATACAAATAAGTAATTGCAAAAATATATTGGTATTATTTGGTTTTGCTATGCCTCCCGGCAACGCCGGACCATTCCGGCGTGGTGCGCGTTTCGATTTCCGCAGTTTGCCCCAAAACTTGCCTATTGTGGACCCCCAATGTTTTTTGCAGATTTTACATCGCTTTTATAAGTAGCCTGCTTTTTGGTTTGTGTTTTAATAAATTCCCCTCTAATTTAGAAGAACTGTTTAGTATAATTTTTTATTGATTTTTTAACAAATTTGTGATTGAAACATGCAAGACTTTACTTTAATGGAATACTTTCAGAAAGGCGGAATCGTATTAGTTGTATTAATACTCTGTTCTATAATTTCCTTAAAAGTTGTAATTGAAAAACTTATGGTTTTCGGCGTTTTCAGAGAGAAACAGGTAAAAAAATTCAGCGCCGAGTTAAATTCTCTTATGCAAACCGGAACAATTAACGATGTTTATAATTTTTGTAAATTTTATAAAGTTAAATTTTTAGGTTTTAGCCTTTCCACTCCATTAACTGATATAATCATAGCTATTCTGCAGGGAGCAAAAAAAAGCAAGGAAGAGTTGATAGATATTGCGGGCAAAAAAATTGATAACGCCGCTCTCGCGCTTGAAGAAAGACTCGGCATACTTTCCACAATAGGAGCTATTTCTCCTTTTATAGGATTGTTTGGAACCGTAGTTGGTATCATTAAAGCTTTCCACGGCTTGGGAGGCGCTGCTGAAGGCGCTGCCGCAGCAAAGGTTGCCGATGGTATTGCCGAAGCTCTTATCAATACTGCAGCCGGTCTGCTTGTTGCAATTCTGGCAGTTATGTTTTATAACTATTTTATGCGTCAGCTTAAAAAATCGTTGGTTTATATGGATAACCTTTCTTCAGATATTATAAATGTTATACATAAAGGTTAACAAAAGATGAAACGACGGTATAAAATTGAAGATAAGGTTTTTTCGGAAATTAATATTACGCCGCTTACCGATGTAATGATTGTGTTGCTTGTAATTTTTATGATTACAGCTCCCATGCTCAATTATTCATCTATCAAAGTAACGCTGCCTACTGCTAAAGCCGAACCTTTGCAGGCCCAGAAGTCCATTTCCGTTTATATTAAGGCCGATGGTTCGTTTTATCTTAACGATCAGATGATGAATATCAATTCTCTTGAATACGGATTGAAATACAAGCTGGCTACAAGCAAAGATAAAATAGTTTTGTTATATTCGGATAAGCAGGTAATACTCGATCAGGTTGTTAGCGTTATGAAAGTTGCGAAAAATGCCGGCGCCGAAAAAATTATGATAGCGACTGAAAGCAAAGACAAATAACTATAAATGAAAAATTTTGAATTGGTTTCGTCTTACTCTCCGGGAGGCGACCAGCCCAAAGCAATAAAAGAGCTTACGGATGGAGTGCTTAGAGGAGATAAATTCCAAACGCTGCTTGGAGTTACGGGCAGCGGTAAGACGTTTACTATTTCCAATGTTATTGCCCAGGTTAACAAACCCACTCTTATTATTTCGCACAATAAAACCCTTGCAGCTCAGCTTTACTCTGAATTCAAATCTTTCTTTCCAAACAACGCGGTAGAGTTTTTTATTAGCTACTACGATTATTATCAGCCCGAAGCTTACATGGTTTCCAGCGATACTTTTATTGAGAAAGATTTTGCCGTCAATGAGGAAATTGACCGTCTGCGCCTTAAGGCTACTACAGCTCTTATTGGCGGACGTAAAGATGTTATTGTTGTGGCAAGCGTGAGCTGTATTTACGGTATCGGCGCTCCGCAGGATTACGCCAACCAGATTATATTCCTGAATAAAAACCAAACCCTTGAGAGGAAAAAACTTCTGCGCAGACTCATTGATATTCATTACACACGCAACGATGCCGAATTTACCAGAGGCACTTTCAGGGCAAGAGGAGACGTTGTTGAAATTATTCCCGCTTACCAATACGAAGAGGCTATTCGCATTGAGTTTTTTGATGATGAAATTGAAAGGCTTTCCATAATAGACTCCATTACCGGCGAATCTATCAGGGAAGTTGATTCTGTGCCTATCTACCCTGCTAAATACTTTATTACCGATAGAGAACAAACGCAGCGCGCAATTGCCCAAATTGAGACAGAGCTTGAAGCCAGGTTAAAGTATTTTCAATCGGAGGAGAAATATCTTGAGGCGCAACGAATAGAGCAGCGCACTAAATTTGATATTGAGATGATGAAGGAGATTGGCTACTGCTCAGGCATTGAGAACTACTCACGCCACATGGATGGGCGTGATGAAGGAAGCCGCCCTTTTACTTTACTCGATTATTTTCCTGAAGATTTTTTACTTATCGTGGATGAGTCGCACGTTACTATTCCCCAAATACGAGGAATGTATAACGGAGACAGGGCTCGTAAAAATGTTTTGGTTGAGTATGGTTTCAGGCTCCCCTCGGCCATGGATAACCGCCCTATGAAGTTCGAAGAGTTTGAATCGATGCTGAATCAGGTAATTTTTGTAAGCGCCACTCCTTCCGATTATGAGCTTGTAAAAAGCGAAGGCATTTTTGTTGAACAAGTCATACGCCCTACCGGATTGCTTGACCCTGTTATTGAGGTACGGCCTGTTAAGGGACAAATTGACGACCTGCTTAATGAAATTAGAATTAAAGCGGAAAAGAAAGAACGCGTACTTGTTACCACTTTAACAAAAAAGATGGCCGAAGACTTATCTGATTATCTCGATAAACTCGGCATACGCGTGCGTTATATTCACAGTTCAATAGATTCGCTTGAAAGAGTTGAAATACTTCGCGATTTACGCCTGGGAGAGTTTGACGTGCTTGTTGGCGTAAACCTTTTAAGAGAAGGACTTGATCTGCCTGAAGTTTCCCTCGTAGCTATTATTGATGCCGATAAGGAAGGTTTTTTGCGCAGTGAGCGCTCGCTTATACAAACCGCGGGGCGTACTGCCCGTAATGCCGAAGGAAAGGTAATTTTATACGGTAATAAAATTACCAATAGTATGCAAAAAATGATGGATGAGACCAACCGCAGAAGAAAACTGCAGATTGCCTACAACGAAGAGCACCATATTTCGCCCAAAACAATTTACAAAAGCATGGATGAAATAATGTCTTCCACTTCAATTGCGGATATGCGCAAAAAAGATAACGATAAAGATGTGGCGGCGTTTACCAAGGTGGCGGAACCTGTTATCAAGTATATGACCAATGCTCAAAAAGAAGACCTGATTGCCCAAATGACGGTTGAAATGCACGAAGCCGCAAAAGACCTTGAGTTCGAAAGAGCAGCTTCGCTTAGGGATGAAATTGAAAAACTAAAAAAACAGTTAAAGTAAACCTCACCCCCAAAGACACAAAAATAAAGTCAAAATTTGCTTTGTATTTTTTCAACCCTTCCGAAATTTGGAGATTTTTCCCCCCATTCAAATTCCACCTTGTAATGGATATCAAATTTATCTGAAAGAATTCTAAGATTCTCGATGGCTTTTGAAGCAGGAACATCCTGAAAGGAAAACTTTTTCCCCTTTATAGGATTAAACCCTTTATTAGTTTGAATACCAGAAACTATATTTAGATTTGTTATTCTTCTTACTTCAGAAACATTATCGTTCGTTTTATTCAATGCATACTTTAGAGCTATTCTTATTAGCTCATTCCAGCTTTTTGCTGATTCATTACCAACTTCTGCTTTTATTATTTTCGCAAACCTAAAGTCTGTAATTGGATTAATAGTTCTTTGCTTAATTTGTTCCTTTTGCGGTATAATATTAGTGCGTTCGGCAATATCATTCCTTTTGGTTTTAGCTTTTTCAATATATTTTAGAGCTTCATTCCTCTCAATATTTATACCGTTTTCCCGGGCAATTTTGACCAAAGCATCAGGCAGATTTGGGAAAGGCGGTTCCTGTATAAGTCTTCGGGCTTGTGGCATTGAGCTTTCAAGTATTTTTTGTTTTTGGCTTAACTCTAAATATTTTTTTGCCTCTTCAATTGCACTTCCATTTTTAATTTCCTGTTTGTTTAAAAATGCCGTTAAATATAACTCAACGTCCTCAATATCATCATTAACAAAGTCTATTATTTTAAAACATTTTTGTGAAAACTCTCCCCTCGCATATGCAAAGTAAAATCGCCATAAAATCCCATCTGTAATAATTGATATTATAGCAGTGTTATCTTTATTATAATTTCTTAATTGTTGCTCAATTTGCGCTAACTTAGCTTCCACAAGACCCAAATATTTCACTTCAATGAAAACCGAAGGCTGTTTATCAGGAAACAAAGCAATATCTATTCTTGTTCTATCTTCTGTGGGCGATACCGGATATTCCAGATATACTTCCTCAGGATTCCAAATATCCCATCCTAAAACTTTAAGCAATCTTATTATTATATCTAACCTTATCTGTTCCTCATTTTGGTAACATTTATTTGCGATTTTCCCTCTGATATCTTCAATTATTTCTTTCATGAAATGAAACCTATTTTATATAGCGCATCGTTATTATTAAACGATATTTACTCACAATAATTTATAACCCCTTTGATCAAGGTTTATTTAAATTGATTTTTTACTTTTTTTCAAGATATTGACTATTCTGATAACCCATCAATAAAATGTAAAATATAAGTTAAATATTTTCTGCTTATTATGAAAGAGTTTTGTCCACATGTAGAACATTTTTAAATTGTTAGTATTTACGACACGACCATAAACCTGGTGAAAAGAATAATCAATGAGAAATAGCTTTAATTAGGTAAAAGTGATAGCAAATAACATTAATGTAATCAGTATTCATAAGGATTTTCTGTATAGCTCATATTCCCATATTTCAGCGCAGGTTTTGTCACTGCGTCTTATCTTTTATGTAACATAATGTTTAAACTATTGCATTATAAATTAGCTCCTATTTTCAAAAGTATATTTGGTGTTTTTAATGTAAATATAAATCGTTATCAGAGAAGTGAATAATGGAGAAAAAATGCGGGCATAACTGCAAACACATAACTTTGACATCCATAGGTGGCTTCGATAAACTCTGCCACCTATAAGGCAAACTTTTCGAAAATACAATCTGCATATTCCCTTTTCTTGTATTTTGTCACCTATTTTGTAACCTGTACAGTAATTACTTCAGCAGCAACATTTTTTTTGTTTCGCATAGGCCTTCGGCATTAAGTCTGTAAAAGTAGACTCCGCTTGAAAATCCTGTGACCGTTTTCTGCATATTAAAATCCACAGTATAATTGCCCGGCTGTTTGTATCCGTTAATTAGAGTTGTAACTTCTCGGCCAAGCACATCATAAACTTTTAACGTAACAAAAGAGGCTTTTGCAATTCTGAAATTAATTTTTGTAGAAGGATTAAACGGGTTCGGGTAATTTTGTTCAAGCCTGAATGATTTTATTTCTGCAGATTTTCCATTTTCATTTTTAACAGACGTAATTACGGCGTTTGGCGAAAGTTTACGATTAACCATAAGCATCATCGCATCCGCGAGAAGTTTTTTACCGGGTTGCAGATTTTTATTATCGAGCTTTATTGCGGTTCTCTCCCCTTTCTGCAAATAAACATCGGCTACTTTAACCCAGCCGCTGTTTTTACTATCCTGTTGATTAATAATAACATTTACAGAATCTCCTCCGGAATAATATGTATAATTGGCGTTCGAAGAAAAAAGTATATTTGGCACAATGTAAGCATATAACCCGTACCAGGCTGTCTCAGGTACGCTGAATTTATACGCAATAGAAGAATAACCAACGGTATCATCGGAGTAATAAATATTTGGTTTAAAACCCATAGCGCCAAGCTTTGTCCAGTTACCGGTAAGAACCGCTCCCGCGTCATCTTCGTTTACAACTAAAGCCTTTGGCCTCCATGTATTCCCATTTCTGTAAGGAGGTATTGCCGCGTCTGTATAAAATAACGATTTAAGCGTGTCTCCCAATTTGTTATTATTAGCTCTTAAAGCCTCATAAAAAAAGAACGATTCGCCGTTTATTTTATACTGCCTGTCAAGCTTCATACTGTTTATTAAAAGCGAATCGGGAATAACATAACTTCCCGATTTAGCCAATATTCCGGGAAAGAAAATATTTCTTTTACTTGCCGTAGTATAACTGAGTGAGTAATACAATTCGGTGCTGTAAGATGCCATATCCTGCCTGTAAATTTGCGGAATAAAATTATCAACAATACCGGAATCCACCCAGGTCTTGGAATCCTGCAAGTAGTTATTCAAACCCCACGGATAAACGGAAGGAGCCGAGGAAACAATTAAATTAGTATCCACAGCTTTTATACTGTTACGCAATTGTCTGAAAAAGATATTCAATTTGCCGGCGCGCCAGTTTTGCCAGTTCACGTCGGCATAATTAGCCGGGGGTGTTGCTCCGTTCATTTCCGCTTTATAAGTGGCAACAGTTAAAGAATCGTATCCGCCTTCTGCGGGCATCGCGGGTAATCGGTCATCTCCCTGAATACCGTCTACCTCGTAATTATTGACCAACTCCATTATAAGAGATTTCATAAAATTCTGAACCCCCGGATTAAGCCCGTTCATCCAGTCGAACCCGTTTTTGACAACAAGGTTACCGGTCTGGTCCTTGCACGCCCAATCGGGAAATTTTGCAATTACATGCCCGCCGTTAAGCGAATAAGAACAGGCAAATCCATACTCCCACCACGGAATGACTTCAATACCGTTTCTGTGCGCTTCTATTATAACCCGTTTTAACGGGTCTCTGCCGGAAAAATCCTTAAGAATTGGCACGCCAAACAGACTGTCCATGATACTACTGGGGTATAACGTAAATCCCTTATTCCACACCACCGGGAAAACAACATTTACGCCAATACCTGCAAGATAATCCATCGCATCGGCAATACCTTTATCTGAGTTAAGCACATAACTATCCACATTTGTAAGCCATACGGCTCTAAGTTCCTGTTTGGGCTGAGCGCTTAACATAGCTGTTCCCCATATTATAATTGCCAAAATATAGCAAAACCTTTTCATACATCTCCATTTTTTATAAATAAACAAGGGGTATAACGCAGTATATAATAACCTAATGTCGATACTCAGACAATAAAAGCATTACAGCATGAATAACGAAAATTATTTATCTGTCCGCTTTTATTGTGACCGGAATCCGGTAGTTAAAGATCAGTTTTTCTTATAGAGTTCCCTTAAAAGCTTTGCCTGCTTTTTGATTCCTTCATAAAAGAAGTACACTTCTCCATTGATTCCGTTTTTTCTGTTTTCTTCAATCATGCTTCTTAAATAATCTTCAGGGCATACATAAGTGTCAATATTCAAAAGGAAACCGGGATAGAATTTTTCCAGATTTTTCTTGTCAATTTGTTCATCAATAATGGCTTTTAAAGCCGATTGATAATCGGTAAATTTATACCTGTAAATCTGCGGTATAACCAGATCAACATACCCCTTTTCAACCCACAGAGGCCAATCCTGCAAATACTCTTCCTTGCTCCATGGGTAAATACTTGGAGCCATGGAAACGCAAAGATTCTCATTGTAGTTTTTTACCGAGTCGTGTATTCTTTTCATATAATCGGTAAGAATATCAGCGCGCCATTGAACCCAGGCAGTATCTCTGAAATCTTTAGGCGGTTCATTTCCGTCATGCGAATTTTTATATAACTGTACCGTATATTTATCATACCCGGATTCGCTCGGCATTGCAGGCAGTCTGTCGTCCCCCTGTATACCGTCAACATCATAATTATGTACAACTTCCATAATCAAGGAGAGTAAAAAATCCTGAACTTCGGGCATAAAACCGTTCATCCACTCAAAACCGTTTTTGGAAACAAGTTTTCCATCAGCGTCCATGGCCGCCCAATCAGGTTTATGTTTAATTATCTCCCCGCCGTTCATTTTATATGAAGCGGAAAAACCGAACTCAAACCACGCAATAACTTTAATATTTTTTTTATGAGCCAGAGCAACAAGCTCCTTAAGAGGATCGCGTCCTTTAAGAGCGGGAATGATTTCCTGTCCGGTAAGTTCGCGCATAATTTCGCTTGGATAAATTGTAGCGGCCTTATTAAAAGTAACAACAAAAATTGTATTTATTCCTATGCTATCGCACAAATTAACGGCATTCTGAATGCCGCGGGAAGAAAGCAAAGCCTGGCTATCCACATTGGTAAGCCATACTCCGCGTACCGGCTGATTGAACCCTCTGGCGAAAGAGGTATTTTTATCGGCCATCAACAGCAATAAAATAACTAATATAACTAATTTTGTCTTCATACCATTTACCGTCTGCAATTAAATTTAAAAATAGCTTCCCTCTCCCCTGCCGAACCGGCAGGAGCCCGAAAAATAAAGTCCATATAATCGGTAATATTACTTCCTAAAATCTTGCTCTGATACCCGCTCTTAATTCTATCATCTGCATACCGCTTACATTCTCAAGATCGAGAGACAAAGCAGGCCACAGTTCCCCAATAATCATCTTATAACTTGCCGAAGCATAAACAGAAGCCCATTTATAGACATTTACATCAACGCTAAAACCAACGTTCAAGCCGCCGCTCCAGTCTTCTTCGGTTCTGCCGGGAACATTCAAATATTCTTCCAGGGCAAGGTCTCCTTTACCGGTAGTATCAACATATACAGAGTCCTTATAATCGGCCCTTGTGTGTTTCCACCTGTAAATTCCAAACCCGAGCTCAATATCAGCTTTCATAATATCAGTGCTTAACATGTGGTAAGAAGCATTCGCGGTAAGGCCCACCTCTTCAAGACTGATATTAATTTTTGACAAGGGAATTTTATATTGAGGCCCATTGGTAGTAAGTCTTCGTGTAATTACAAGCTTATCCATATTCATATCATCAAATTTACAATACTCAAGCTTGCCAACCCAGGTCCAGTTTTCGCTGACATCCTTGCCGAAATAAAAACTTTCGCCCATGGCTGGTTTATACCTGTCCGATAAAGTACCAAGAGGTATGTAATAATTGGCATTAGCGCCAGCCATATAAGAATCCTGCGAAAAAGTTTCTTTTACAGAAACCAGCGTTATAACCAAAGTAAAAATATATAATAGTTTTTTCATCTTATTAATAAGCAAATGTTAATCCGAGTTTCGCGTTAATTATTCTTTCAAGCGGAAAATCGCTTGAGCCTTCCTTGCCTGGCGTTCTTATAAACTGGATATATCCCAATTCAGCATGAATTTTATACCCGTCCTTAAATTCGTATGCAATTTTAGCTCCCGCGCTTAATGCAAAAGGATTGCCTGTTTTATTCGGCGCAAAATTTTCGAACGAATATCCAAAAGTATAACCAAGCGCGTCAAATCTTTTTTGCCAGGTTTCTTCAAGATACAAACGTCTTGTGAACATTGCCATACCAACACCAAGAGAAGGAGAAACAGTCAATTTTTCAATCGGTTTATATTCCGCGTCAATTGTAATAAACAGCGGATACAAATCCAGTTTTTGTGCCGGCGAAAGTATACCGCTCAGCGTAGGGTCTGAAGCAAGAGCGTCTTTTACAAATCCCTTGTATCTTGTATTCCAGAAAAGCCAATTCCATTTTTCAAGAGCGGAATCCTGATGTATTGTATATAGTTGATAACCATAAGAAATGCCAATGGAATAGTTTTTATACACGTTAAAATTAATTTTTACGCCGCCGCCAACGCCGTTAGCGTCAGTAACTTTCAGATCCGACTGGACATATTTTTTTATGGCTCCAAATCTGTTAAGCGCAACCGAATAATTTCCATAAGCCTCAATAGATTTTATTATCTGAGCATCAAGATCGGAGTATAAAGTTATTATTAATAACGGTAAAAAAAGAAAACCGATTATATGTTGTTGCTTCAATTTCATTTTATAAAATTCCAAGTTGAAGAGTGAATCTCAAAAAATTGCCTAACCTTCCGTAATCGGAATAAGAAAAATCTGCCGAAACAGGAACGGATAAATTCGGGTTTATACCAACGCCAAAGCTATATGTTTCCTCGTCATAAAAAAACTTGTAACCTCCGCGGATAGTAACAGTATTGCGCCAGGAAGCTTCAAGGCCGGCAATAAGTCTTTCATCCGCGTCCCTTGGGTGTAAAGCTTCCGCAATTGCAGTAAGCCTGTATTCGGCATCGGCGGTTTCAAATACTTCCATAGCCAAGCCAAGCTTTAACACGCTCGGCATTACAAATTCTTCGTTCCTGAATTTGGTATTAACGCCAAAGTTTTGGATAGTGGCCGCGATACGAAGAGAAGAAAAACCGGTATAATAAAGAACGCCGCCATCAAAAAGGAAATTGCTGGCGCTGTAACTGTCTATCGCTTCACGGACATATTTCCCGGTAACGCCAAAAGAAAACTTATCCGTTAGCTTTTGAGAAAAGCTCAGCCCTATGGCAATATCGCTTGCGCCGAAAGTTCCGTCTTCAATATAAACATCGCGCGAACTTGTTTTAATTGTTCTTGGCATTGTACCATAATCCAGGTAATCTATACCCAAGCCAAATACTCCAATGGGAGTAGCGTAAGAAGCGCTTAAAGCCGAGTGCTTGGTATCGGCAATCCACGAAGAATATGAAGTGGCCCCGTTAAAAGTGTTTTTATTAAACCCAAGCACAGCCGGATTGGAAAAAACAGCGTCCGAGTTCAGGTCCGGAAGCGCAATTGAAGCATCGCCAAGAGCGGCGCTGCGCGCGGTTACCGGAATTTCGAGAAATACAAAACCGGCCGTAGCAGTCTTTTTAAAATCCTGAGCCTGTAAAAACAGCGAACAGATAAAAAATGTCAGAAATATTTTAAGTTTCATTTATTTAATATTTAATATATTAGTTCAATAATTTTCTACTTAACAATTGCAAGCTTGCCTATTTTGCTGCCATACTGCGAATCCACATGGAAAACATAAATACCGCTTGCAACAAACTGTCCGTAATCGGTCGTCTGATCCCACGAAACAATCGCGCCTGCTCCGCTTTCCACTCTGATTGTTTTGACCAAATCGCCTCTTATCGTATAAATTCTAATTGTGCACGGGTTAGGAACATTTACAAACTGTATCGTCCTTTCGCTGCCCGGCACGCCGCTTATACCCGCGTAACTGCCGCCAAGTACAAACGGGTTGGGAACCACAACAACATTGTTTGCAGTTGTTGATGGCGGAAACGTGGTGGTAAACGGCTGCGTCATCCTGTTTGCAAATATTGACGACTCCATTGGCGGAACCACATTGGTATTGCCCGATTCTGTAAATTTAGCCGCGGGGTCTATTATCCAATTTGTCTTACCCGAATTATATGATGTAATTGAATAATAATATGAAGAACCCACTGTCGCGGTTGAATCTATAAATACATATTTATTTGTAGCGGAATTGAAATATTGCGAGTCGCCTTTCGTAACCGCCGCCACGGAATCCCACGGACCAATGGGCAAAAACCCTGAACGGTAAATTATATAACCTGCAAGGTCATACGTACCGTCATCGGGGTTAGGAATACTTTCGGCCTCCCTGCCCCAGGTAATTACATTAGCCGCAAGGCGCTGTTCGCCTCTGTAATAATCCACAGTAAACTTTGGCGCCGCCGGCGGATCCGGATGATTTAAACCTTTGCCTGTTAATTTTCCGGTTGTCGGATCCCGGTATTCATCGTAAGTAAACTTTGCCCTGTCTGCGGAGGCTGTAAAAAGATACCCGCCTCTGTGACGATGGTAAACAGTATCAATATATGTTGCGCTTGTATTGCTCAACGCTATTTTAGGTAGATTTTTATTCAAGGCATCGGCATAGTCAATTCCGTTAACAATTTCGGCAACGGCAACAACTATTGAGTCGCCCGGCAAAATATCCCACGGCCCCATAGACATCAGAGACCACATTCTGCTTCGCTGCATATAAACCGTATCGCCTGGACTCGCAACAAAGTTGGAAGCCGTTCTGATATCCTTCAACATGCTGTATTCCGCGTCTTTTGTACCTGGTATACCGTTAAGCGGGCCACTTTGGTCTATTGAATTTACTCCCGCCGACCATCCATATTGGTTAACACGCGTGGATTGCCCCGTTTTATCGGGTGAAGAATATAAAAGCCTTACGCCTACTATTCCGGGAGCCGTCCATTCACCGGAAACGCTTCCATCGGCAAGCTGCCTGCCTTGTGTTGAAACAAATCCGCCTTCTTCATTTTGCCCGTAAGTCAAAGGATAATCGGTAGCTCTTCCGTATATCATCTTTTTAGTGCCGTCGTATACAAAAAACGTATTTCTTGCGCCGGAAGTTAATGATGGGAACAAAATACTCCACGATCTTGAATTTACATGCATTGCATAATTAAGAAGCATATAAAAATCGTACAAAGTATCAGGTACGTTCCTCGTAGGGTCGGCAGCTTTAATTTCGGGAGAAATGTTTTTAATTACATATTCATAAATAATATAATTTTCATCTTTCCGGGAACCGCTCCAGTTATGAGCTGTCCTTGTTACCCTTACAGGCAGCTGATATTCGCGGTCATCCGTGTTTGTATAATTCATATTATACTCCCACGATGTCTGGATAACTTCTTCGCCTTCGTAAGGGTTTTCTTTCAGCCAGTAGTTTTCTCCGTTCTTATATTTATGAGAGTGCTTTGTAACTTTGTATTTAGCGCCGTTATCGTTGGAAATTGTACCGGCATAAATAGACCAGTCCTCAAATGCCAAAACGCTATCCGGAGATTTTTTAGCGCCTACAAGAAAACCGCCTGTTGCCAAATGAGACATTGCCCCGCCGATATTTGTACTTATCCATGTAGGATCAAAACCGGGCCAATCCAGCCCTATTCCCTTTCTGCCCCAGTTTGAAAAAACGGGGCCTATTTTTCCGTAAACCAAGCTCTGCCAAAGAGCGCCCCGGTTAAAGGAAAGAGTAGGATTGTCAATTTGCGCAAAACAGGGCAGAGTGAATACTGCAATGCTTGCAATAATTAAATAAAGTTTGTTTTTCCGAATATATTTCATAAATAATTCAAATACTTTTACTTGTTTCAAATTCCGTCTGCTAATTAAAACCTATACCAAGAGTAAAGTATATTTGCCTTGGTATGTTTCTGTACGCCCTGTAAGCGGCTACAACATAACTTAACCTTGTAGGGTCCGTTCCGGGATCCGCAATTGTGGTTCCGCTTTGTACCCAGTTGTTCAAATCTTCCTGAGTATCCATTGGCGTAAGCCATTTGTTGTTGAACAGGTTCATTATTCTTAAGCCAAGAATCAATCTGCACGAAGGCAGATTAATATCTTTATTAAAATTAAAATCAAAACTCGATTCAAGAGGATACCTGCGGTTATTGTAAATTCCGTTAGGGTCAAATACCGTCTGGTATGTAAACGGAATACCGGACTGCGCAAGGTATGTTAAACTGAACACCGAGTTTTCAAACGGTTTAAATCCGAATATGTCTACACCGCCATCCTTCATAACTCTGTATTGAACAAGGGCCCTGAAGTTATGCGTTCTGTCATCCGAAGAAAGATACTCGCTGTTGGCGCTGGTTGTCAGATAACTTCTTGTTCCATCCGGATATATTGTTGTTGCGCCGTATGTTCCCGTTGTTGTTTGAGACAAGCTGTAATTAAGCCTGTAACCCCACTCCGTATAACCTATGGTTTCAAAGGTAATTTCCATACCAATTGTGGAGCCATAAGCGTTGTTGGCATAAGTAGTATAAAGGAACAACGGAGTCATATCCGAAGCAAAGCCGCCCGAACGCTCGGAGCTGCCCGTATAAGCGGCAACATACTCGTAACCGGTTTGCGTCTTTCTGTCATTATAATACAACACCACATCCATTCGGTGCCCTTCATCAAGCACCTGCTGCAAACCGAACTCATAATTAATTGTTTTTTTAGGATCAAGATCGGCGTTTCCATAACCGGTCCAGCCGCCCTGCGTTCTTTTGGAAAGAGCCTGCGTAAAAGTAGGCATTGAAGCAAAGTGGCCATATTGAAAACGGAAAGCCGTGTTTTCGCCAATTGGGAAAGAAATACCTATTCTTGGCAAAAGAGTAAATCTCGTTTTTGAAGGAATGGTAATCGGGTCTCCTATATTGGTTCCCGAAGGACCGCTCTTGCCCTGATAAAAGATATTAAACGTATCAACAGGAATAAGGGTCTGGAAGTTATACATTTCACCTCTCAAACCAATATTGGCAATCATGCCGGAATATTCCATTTTATCCTGAAAATAAAACGCCGCGTTTATAGGATAGGCGTGATAATAATCGGCATAGCCGCTTCTTGTTAAAAAGGTATTTGCCGCGTAACTTGAGTTTACAGCGTTATTGAACAGATCCCAATAATTAAACCGCACGCCGGCCTTTAACAAATTGGTTTCCTTAAGCTGCACGGTAAAATCAACATTTCCGGCAAAGTTTTGGGTACGCGTATCCTGATAATAGTTTGTACTGGCGTTAATCAAAGGCCTGAAGTAACTGTTATCCCACCAGGGCCCGTCAAGAAGCACCGATCCCTGCGGATCGTAAAGGCTGTCGAGTCTGTCGGCCATATTAACCGTACCAACCAGATACTCGTATGGCAGTTCATACTTTTCCTGCTGCCTTACAAGCGTAGCCTCAAGAAACATTTTGGGATTAATAGTCCATATCCAGTTTAAACTTTGAGAATTTGTAATTTCAGTTCTTACAGGGTCTGTTGTTATATAATACTTTGTCGATAATCCGGGAGGCGTAAACGCGAGCCCCGACCATCTGATATCATCCGAACCGGACCAGATACCGCCGCGATATTTTTGAAAACTGCTCATGAATTTAAATTTCTGGTCAGGAGTAGGCTGATAACTGACATTCAGAATATAGTTTTGGTAAATCTGGTTCTTTTCAGGAGTAGGCAAACGAGTCGGGTTTTCCCTGTATTCACCGGAGAAATAAAATCTTAATAAGTTTGGATCTTTGCCCAACGGGCCGCCAAACCCCATCATATATCTTTTATAAGCATACTGTGTATAATCATAAACGCCCAAAGGATTGTCATCGCTTGGCGTGTGGTTTTTAACCCATAAATTATACGCCCAGGTTATTTCCTTATCCGCAATGTTGTAGAACGCGGCGGAATCCGCTTTGGAGTTTTTCCTTTTTGCATACAAAGCGGCATACCTTGTATCGAGCTTTAAAGCTTTAATAATTACAGAATCCTTAAATACCTGTGGGTACATCCAATTTTTAATGTTGCCCCATTTTTGCCATTCATAGCTCGATTTCGAATAGATATAATCGCCAAAATGATACAAACCGGCAGGTCTGTATTCCATCCTGAACTCACCCGAAAACTGGGGCGCTCCTTCTTTAAGAGCAACTTTAACCACGCCAGCCTGGGCGTTTCCATATTCCGCGGAAAATCCGCCTGTTATTAATTGTACCTGCTGAACGCCCAACGGGTTGACATCATACTTCCATGAGTTGTTTGCCTTGTCTGTTCCGAAGGTAACCGGGGCGGAAGTTGTGGAGTTGACTTGTTCAACGCCGTTTATCTGAAAATTCAATTCATACGCGCCCGAACCTCTGACGGAGTAGTTACCATTGGCGGATTTTTGCAAACCCGCGGATAACTCAAGCGCCCCTCTTATTCCTTCCACAGGCGCTGTTTTAAGCTGGTTTGCGGATATTGTTGCGGCGGAAGAAGTCTGGTCTTTTATAATTTTGTGCCTTTCCGCAACAATTGTAACCTGGTCTAACTGAACCGAGGCGTCTTTAAGTTCAAAATCAAGCTCCGTAGTACGATCAATTTCAACTTCCACTTCGGTTTTTTTGACTTTACCATAGCCAAGCAAGCTTGCGGTTACCTTATATGTTCCAGCCGGAACATTCAATATAATATATCTTCCGTTGGCATCCGCGGCCGCGCCAAGGGTAGTGCCTTCCAATATCACATTGGCGCCGGTAAGCGGTTCGTGGGTTTTGAAATCCGTAACTTTTCCTGTCAGTTTGCCTCTTGAACCTTGCGGAAAAATAACTATGGAAAGGAACGTAACCAGTAAAGCCGTTACTTTCAGGCTGTTTAATAACTTTTTTTTACGCATTTTGTATAAAAAACTCTATATATAATTTTACCATTTATATAAAAAAAATCCGGAAATTGGCGGGTAACTGCAGGGTTATGCCATCCCGGCACAACCCTGCAATAACCCTGTAGAATCTCAATTTATGTAGCTTGTAATTATTTAGCCAACAACATTTTTTTACTGAAAGTGCCTGCTTCGGTTTTTAAAGTATAATAATAAACGCCGCTTGCAAGACCGTTTGCCTTAAATTCAACCGCGTGCTTTCCAGCTTGTTCAAAGCCATTTGAAAGTACCGCAATTTGCTGGCCTAATAAATTTGTAACAGTAAGTTTCACGTTCATTGCTTTTGGTAATGTATAGCTTACTATTGTTGAAGGGTTGAACGGATTAGGATAATTCTGATTAAGTGTAAAACTGTTTACTACAGACGCGTTATCTTTTACGCCGGTAGCATCAGTATACTTGAATTTGTAAACAGTTTTTTGAGCCTGATCCGCAACATAAGCTGTCAAGCCGTCTTTTGTCAAAGCAACATCACACGGAGCTAAAAACGGCGCGCCGTTCGGATCCGCGTTGGCTGTACTGTTTTTAGACGGTAGTTCTACAACCGGCTCAGCATAGTTAACAGTTATCTTATAACTTTTAACCCAGCGTCTTGTGGAGTCTATACCCGCAACCCAAAGATTTTTATCTTTATCTATTGTAATTCCGTAAGGTATCGCTTTATCAAATCCTAATTCGCCAATCGCGTCATTAACTCTTGTACCGGAATAAGTACCCGGAGCAGATTCAGTTCCACCGCTCCATACTGCAATTCCGCCTGTTGTTTGTGTAGCCGAAAGAGAATTTCTTGATGTATAAAAAGGAGTTTCGGGATTTGTATAATCTCCGCCCGGTATTGTGGCAACATCTCTTATTACATCATATCCGCCGGAGTTAGCGCCACCCGGTTCTGTTGGACCGGACGGAGGCGGAACATAAGCGCCTCTTGTTGAAACTGTACTACCGTAAGATAAATTATACCATCTTATACCGGTTCCGCCATAAGGCATACCGGCTACAAGGAATGTATCTTTGGTAGCTGCAAGGCCGTCTATATAAGTTCCGTAACCTGCCGAAACCGGCAATCCATATCCGAACTTTTCAACTTTACTTGTATCGTGGCTTGCATAATAGTAAAGTGTGGCAACCGTATTAGGTTTTGTTTTAGGATAAGGCTGACTTGTAGAAACAAAAATTGCGTTGCCTAAAAGAGCTATGCCTCTTATGCTGCCGCAATAACCTACCAAAGTATCAGAATCGCCATTGTTATCGTAATCGATAAATTTTTTCATAACAGCATCTGTGGAATCAGCATAGTATACAGCGTTATGCGCTTTTGCGTTTGTAACTTTTGTTGAAATCGCATATAGCCGTCCGTTATCGCTTACGGCAATAAGATGAGGCTGAACAATATTACTATCTGCGGCGGGGAATTTTACTTCGCCCACATACTTCCAGGCCAACTGCGCGGAAGTGTTTGACGTCATGACCGCAAGGGCCATGAAAATGATAGCCGGGAAATACCTTAGAAATGTTTTCATACACTCCTCGTTATTTTATAAATATTTTGTTAATACTGGTAATTAAAATAATTCAATATTTCTAAAATTAAAATATAATTAAGCCTGTTTTTTGCCTACATGATGCGGTAGGCGGATTTACTCTGCCGGATATATGTAACCAAACAGTATAAAAACCAATATAGTTTTATTGCCGGTTTGCCCGCCGGAAAATTTCTAATGCCCGAGTCATTAAATATGGTTATTATATGCCAAAACCCGTTTGGCATATAATAAAAACAACTAATACGGCATAAAACAAGGATTTATGTTTGTTTATTAAAGCCTATTTTTTAAATTGTAAGCGGAATTTACGGGTGCATATTAACTGCTGAAAAGCGCATGTTTTTTACAGCCGCTATATTATATAATTATATATGAGGGAAAAATGGTCGAATCCGAACTTGACGAAATCAATGAAAGACGCGAAGAACTCTCGTCCGAACTTGATTACAACACAAAGGAAGTTGCTATTATTCTTGCCGCCGGGCATGGAAAAAGAATTAAATCACAAAAATCGAAAATGCTGCACAGTATTTGGGAAGTACCCACTGTTGAACGCGTTTTTAACGCCTGCAAACATGGCATTAACGGAATTAACTCCGTAATTGTTGTGGGCATTAAGGCAATGGATGTTATGAACGTTATAGGCAAACGCGAAAACACTTCTTACGCTTTCCAGCAAGAACAGAACGGAACCGGTCATGCCGTACAGATTGCTCTTAAAAACATAGACAGCAGCCAGTTTGACGGCATTGTTTACGTTTTACCGGGCGACATGGGATTGATTGACAAAGACACCGTCCAAATGTTCCGCAATGAGTTTGTTTCGTCTAAAGCCGACATGATGGTTTTAACCGGTATTTACGAAGGCAACTCAAAAGACAATTCCTATGGAAGAATTCTCAGGGTAAAAAAGGCGGATGTTAACGGCAACTCCTCCGGCTGCGATTACGGCAAAGTGATTGAGATTATTGAGCACAAGGATATTCTTTCCTTAAAAGAAGATGAGCCTTACATTGTGGAATTTAACAAAAGGACTTACTCTTTTTCCAAATGCGAACTTGTTGAAAACAGAGAGTTTAATTCAGGCGTTTATGCTTTTAATTATAAAAAACTGATAAAGCTTATTAATCAGCTTTCGAGCAACAATGTTCAAAATGAAATTTATATTACCGACCTCATAGCCCTGTTTAACCAAAGCGGTTATACTGTGGCGGCAGTTAGTCCCAAAGAACAATATGTGGTGATGGGCTTTAACAACAAATCCGTTCTGCGCGAAATGGAAGCTCTTGCCCGCCATAAGGTATACGAAAAACTGAAAGATATTATTGAGATTACGGATCCGGACGATTTCTTTATTCACGAAGACATTGTTGAACAGATTCTCGAAATGGATAAAGCCGGTACGCCGCTCGATATAGTTGTTGAAAAGGGTGTTCATATAGGAGCCGGAGCACAGTTAAATTACAACCTTACATTAAAGAAGAACACATATATTAACGGAAGCATTGTTTTTGGCAAAAATGTTAAAATCTGGGAAAATGTGCATCTTTCCTGCTTCCCAAACCAAAGGCTTGTTATTGGCGATAATGTGGAAATTCTTTGGGGAGATATTATAAAAGGGAATATAAAAATAGGCGATAACTCGGTAATTGAATCAAGCGTAAACATGACAGGCAGTGACGAGTATCCGTTAAGAATAGGTAAAAACGTACTTGTAAAGGGAACAAGTTACCTTTTCGGTTCAATTGTTGCCGATGACCTGCATATTGAACACAGTGTAATAATTAAGAAGCGCGTGGAAAAAATCATTAAAAAGGATGGCTCAATACAAAGGGTCAGGTTCTTTTTGCCAATGCCTTCAGGCATAGACGCTATTGAAGATTTATAAACACGAAAAGGGCTCTTAACTAAATTAAGAGCCCTTTTCTAAATATCTTCAATAAAAAATTTATTTAGTTTCAGGAGCGGCTGTTTCAGCAGTTTCGGTTTTTTCAGCTTTTACAGCAGGAGCGGCTTTTGGCGCTGGCGCTGGAGCGGCAACTTCTTCTTCGAAACTGTTAACATATACAGTTAAAGCAGATACTTTGCGAGCTGCCGTATTCTTATGGATTTTTCCATGTGTTGCAACTCTATCTATATATGATATTGCTTCCTTATAAAAAACTTCAGCTTCGGCTTTATTTTCTGCTGCTTCAACTCTCTTAACAAGTGTCTTTAACCTTGAAATAGTTGCTCTGTTACGAACTCTTCTTTTTTCGTTTGTCTTAATGCGTTTCTTAGCTGATTTATGATTAGCCATTATTAAAACCTTATGTAATTTTATACTTTTTAAAAAATAAAACTAAATATATTGATTTTTAGCATTTTTGTCAATTTTTAAAATTTATTTATTACCCTCATTACCGAATACACGTTCAGGTTTTTGTCAAAAAATGGAGATTTTTCATAGAAAAACGCCAGCCGCTTCCGGGGGCTTTCTCTGAATTGCTTGTCGCTGCTGAGTTTTTTTTCGAATTCGGCTTTTAACGCGGGGTTTCCTTCCAGCATTTTTACAGCTTCCCTTTCCATAACATAATCCTCAAAATACTCCTTGGGCTCAAAAATTGAGTTGAAAAAGCCCCATCTCAAAAACGAATCATAGCCCTTTGGTTCAAGCGCCTGTAAAATAATACGAACTGTTCTTTGCTTTGTAAGAACAACAAATGTCCCGGCCGGAACTTCCGCTCTTTCTACAAAGACATCATAATTGCAGTTTACCATGTGGCGCCCTTCGTAAGAGGACTCCTGAAATTTTACATTTTTGAATTTGTACTTTTCAACTTCCAGAGTTTTGTTTTCTTTTAGCCGCTGAATTTCCACTCCGTGAAGCTTCAACCTCTCCGCTATTTCCTTCCATTCCGCGGGGATAAGATACGCGTACGGAGCAATTACGGAATCCGTAACTTTCGATTTATCATAAATCGGAATATAAAAATCGTATTTTTCCTTTGTATAAGTAATCCTCTTCCCTCCCGAAATGGCGCTGGAGTCTTCTATCCATTTAAGACCTTTAAATAAAAGCGAGTCATGTTCCTCCGTGCTTGTAACCATTATTGGGAAAGGTTTTTTATCTACGGCATAATCTTTTACTACCTCTTCATCTGCCGTTTTATTTAGTTCTATAAGTTCCTTCGGGTGAGCGTTGACATACTCAAGAGTCAGGTTCAGCATGGAAAGCGTTGCAAATACGCGGTCTTTATACGGCTTCATCATGTGCGTCTCAACCAGCAAACCGGGCCTGTTTTGCGCCGGAGTATAACCGTGCGAAAACCTCAAAGGCGAAGGCCATTCAATGAGACCGCTTTTAAGATCATCGCCTTTAAAATTAATATAAGGGGCAAGTAAAAAGCCGTCCTGTTTAACCCGCTTTTGCATAAAAGGCACAAATTTTTCGTTAATCCATTTAACGCTGCCGGCATACATGTTTTCCGAACGTTCAATTTCATAAGTTAAAGTATACTGGTAGTCCGCGCCATCGGTTGTATGGGTATCAACAAAAAAATCCGGCAGCCACTCCGAATAAAACTTAAGCATTGCCTGCATTTCAGGCGCGTCCGCCTTAACCCAGTCCCTGTTAAGATTATAATTCTGTGCCGTTGTACGCCAGCCCATTTCAACTGGACCGTTTTGGTTTATCCTGTTATATGCCGAAAACCTTTCATGCCCGTCAACGTTGAATATAGGAACAACAAGCAGTATTACATTATCAATCAGCTTCTCCTTTTTTTTGGTAACAAGAATATCCCGCAACAAAAGCATTGAAGCGTCCTTCCCTTCAATCTCGCCGGAGTGGATTCCGTTAACTATCATAAGGATAGGCTTGCCGCTCTTCTTCACATCTGCCGCCGAAAAGAGTTTATCTTTAGAAACAATAAGACAGTTAATGTTCCTCCCTTGCGGAGAAACCCCCATGCTGACCATTTTGGCATAAGGAGAACGCTGCTCCAGTTTTCTGAAATACGCCATTGTTTCTTCATAACGCGGCGTGCGCAAGAACCCGGATTTCTCAAATTCAGTCTGCCAGTCATCCTGCGCGGAAAGGTAAGTGTTAAAGACTAATACTGTAAATATTATGCTTAGGATATATTTCATTATTTTCCAGACAGTTAAAAATTAAAATAATAAGATAAAAAAACGAGAGCTTTTATAAAACGTAATTGTTACAGGTAAAAATGCCTGTAAAATCTATTAATGGAATACTTAGTTGTTAAGATATCCGTTTTTTTCGGCATACTTGTGGAGTTTTGAGAAGAGCATTTTTCTTGCCCTGTGAAGTCTTGAACGTACAGTTCCGATGGGGCAATCAACAAAGTCGGCTATTTCTTCGTAAGTATAGCCTTCAATATCGCTAAGAATAATCACAGTACGGAAATCATCCGGCAGGCCTTCAATGGCTTTCGCAACGTCATCGCCAAGCAGGTTATCGTAAATCTCCTTTTCAAGATGCGAGTCATCTGTTGAAGAAGGTTTCACATTTTCGTAAAAATTCTCAACATCTTCAAAATCGAGCTTAATGGGGGCCTTGGCGGTTTTTCTGTAGTTATTTATATACGTGTTTTTTAAAATACGGAACAGCCACGCTTTACAATTCGTACCTTTTTCGAATTTATCGAAAAAGCGAAAAGCTTTAAGGTAAGTGTCCTGAATAAGATCGTTGGCATCATCCGAATCTCCTGTCATTCTCAAAGCGAAATTATACAGGGAATCCATGTGAGGAACGGCTTCCTTTTCAAAATCTATGTAGAGTTGTTTTTCTTTGGCGTCCACGTTTTTATCTATATCTTAATATTCCTAATACAAATAACTTTTTTAATCAATTAAGCCTTACCAAAATATCAAATAATAACTATTTGTCAAATTTTTTAAAAATTATGGAACCATTTAAAATCTTCTGTTTTCGCGTTTGCAGGTCGAATAAAAAACCGTTAACACATGCGAATTTGACTTTTGCCCTCTCATAAACAACAAAATTCGCCGGTTCTTCCGGTTCAATACTATTCGTATATTCATTTTCGAACGAATCCGTTATAATGTTTATAGGGTAAGGCGAATATTTTCTTCCGATTCCCGTAGTATCAAGATTCTTAACTTTAACAAAAAGATAACCGCCCGCGTACAGTTCTTCAAAATTCAACGCGGCAAGTTGCTGTAATGAATCAAATTCACGCGGATAGACTTTCCCGGGTGTAACTTCAAGCCCGTTTAAGTCATATTCTTCCGCGCCGTAAAACCCAAGAGTATCTCCAACATCTTCAATTACACTCCGGTAAAAAAAGCTTTTACTATCGCTCGTATTAACTTCATGCCTGTTTACGGCAATATCAACTTTAGCTTCCTTTCCGTCTTTTTTTATGGTTAAATTTCTTATGAGCAAATCGTAAATATAATGGTTATTAAAAGGTATATCGGCGTAAACACTTGGGCTTACTTCCGCATAGAGCTGTTTGGCAATTGCGTTTATTGCCGAGAGAATTGCCACAAAGTTTAACCTGCGCAAATACTGCTTTTCCGGATCACCCGTCCAGCCTCCCGATTCAATTAATACAGTGCTTGCCCCGGATTTCTGGAAATTATCTCCAAATGCCCTCGGTTCAAATTCATCATCATATTTTGAAATATGGCCGGGTACATAAACCGACAAAACATTTGTAAGATAACCAATCAATTTTATTGCTCTTTCTCTTACAGGGTTAACTTCGTTTTGCTGGTTAAACGCTGGCGCCAAAAGAGATATTGCGGCCGTCTTGGGACTCCTGCCAACCGAGTATCTGCTCCCCTGATCATGCAGGTTAAAACCAAAATCCGGTTTTATGGAGTCGAATACCGATTTCAGCATTCTGCCTTCGGCCGATTGCTGCGCAAGATAATCGCGGTTAATATCTATGTGGAAAAAATTCCTGCGTTGAAATGCTTCAGCCCCATCTGGGTTAACCATGGGAATAAAATAAATTGTCACACTGTCTAAAATTTCTTTCTTTACAGCGTCAAATTCATCACTTGCCGAAAAGAAGTTAAAAATATCGAACAGGGCCATTGTCGCCGTAGGTTCATCTCCGTGCATTTGAGACCACAGAAACACCTTTGTTTTTCCATGCCCAATTTTAACAAGATAAATATCTCTGTTTTGTTCAGACGCGCCTATTTTTGAGACCGTAAAATTTTTATTGGTTTCTATTTTATTAATAAGCAGAAGAATATCCGCGTGTTTTATTCTTCTTACCTTAAGTGTGCTTTCCAAATAGTTCTTATGGCTATCGTACAACCTTTTTTCTAAAGAAAAATTTTGCGACATTAAAATTCCCGGGAAAATAGATAAAAAAATAAGTAGTTTAATATACATGTTTTTGTTTATCCCAATTGCAAAACAAATTTATTCAGTTTATTACTCAGAATCAAAAAAAACAGGTGCAAAAATGAATGAACCGTTAAAAATAGGAGAACCGGCTCCCGATTTTAATCTGCCCGGAACGGATGGTAAAAATTACTGTTTAAATTCGTTTAACGATAAGACGGGTTTAATTGTAATCTTTTCCTGCAATCACTGTCCGTACGTTATGGCTTACGAAGACAGGATAATATGTGTCCAGGCCGATTATAAGGAAAAAGGAATACAGGTTGTTGCAATTAACTCAAACGACTCCTCCGCTTACCCTGAAGATTCGTTTGAAAACATGAAACTCCGCGCTCAAAAAAAACTTTTCAATTTCCCCTACCTCCGAGATGAGACGCAGGAGCTGGCAAAAAGTTTTGGCGCAACGCATACGCCGGAGATATTTTTGTTCGATAAAGAAAGGAAGCTGGCTTTTCACGGAAAGATTGATGATAACTGGAATGACGAAAAGAACATCCGCAACAAATATCTGCGTAACGCGCTTGATGAAATGCTCGCGGGAGAGGCCATTTCGATGCCGGAAACTTTTACAATTGGGTGTACAATAAAATGGAAATAGCGGCCTGCGGCTTAAAAGCTACAGGCTGAATTTTTCCTCAAATTCCGCAAGAAGTTTTAACGGGTCCGGCGACAACGCAAAACAGTACAAAGGATAAAGTTTGGAAAAGGCTTTAATTGCCTCCCCGACGAAATCCGTTTTGTACATAATTGTACTGTTGCTTTTATACTCTTTTTCCAAAAGGAATATTTTCAGCGGGGCAATTTTCTCGTAATCTTTTTCGGCATTAAACGCTTTTTTTACCAGAGTCTGATTCTTGCCCAAATCGAACAAAGTATATTTGCCGTTCAATTCATATCTCTTGAAAACGTCCTTTATTTCAGCAGGGTAAGCTTCGTAATTTTGTTTAAAATATAAACTTTCACCCGTTTGTTTATTAAAAAACAAACCAAGACTTATTGCCTGGGGATTTATAAAAACATAAAACGCGCTATCCATCTTAAAGCGGCCAAATTGTATAAGGAAATATGTTCTGTAAGGCGCTCCTTTTGCAAAACGCATGTCTTTATTAATGCGCATAATTGTCTGGTTAAATTTTGGTTCTGTACGAATAGCCGGATTGAGCATATTAAAAAACGCGCCTATTTCGGTAATAAACGATTTCGCGGGAGCAACAAGAAACTCGTCATATCTGTTCCGGTTAGCGTTAAACCATTCAACCGAATTGTTTTTTTCGAGATCGGCAAGAAATTTCACTGCCTCGCGGCTAAAACCTTCAAAAGGGGCAATTGGCTTAATCAATACATTGTTCCGATATTAATAGTGATAAAAATTCCGCCGAGCCGTTTATTATATTTGCCCTCAAGACTTTCCACGCCTTTATCAAAAAACTCTATTACATAATAACGCAGGTTAAACCCAATTAAAGCTGATTTATCGAGTCCGAAATTAGCGCCAAGGCCTATATACCCGCCGGCGGCGTATCTTGCCTGCGCCCATTTAAATGAAGTAAAAAACTCTTCGGAATAAGGAGTGGTTACAACCATAGTAGGCCCAAGGCCGCAATTCAAATAAGGGCGTAAATTTTCCGAAAGTTCTCCCTTGAACAACCTGTATTGCAATCCGAGGTTCAGCGGAAGTAAGAATACCCTGTTCTTTTTACCTACGGTGTAAGGTTCGCCGTAGTAATCGTACATCTCAATTTCGCTTTCATCTTTTGCTTCCGAAACCGAAAAATCGGTAAACAGAGTGAAATCTCCTTCAAGCTGCCTGCGGTAAAAAGTACCAAGCCCAAATCCTCCTTCGCTGAACATAATATCAAGCCCAAGCGAGTTTTTGGGAAAAATTTCAAGCGGCTTTTCCGGCGCCATTTCGCCTATTGACTGTGCGCGCAGCAGCGCCACAGAAGAAACGATAAAAAAGAAAAGGATAATTTTTTTCATAATTTTTAAAATAATCTGGTATAAAGATAATTTGAAACAATTAAATTTCAACATTATTTTCAGGTATTGCCGCGGGATAATCTTTATACGGCATTCCACAGCCCGGCTTATTTGTATAGACAAAGCTCCTAAAATGCCGGTTTAAAAACAATGTACAAAAACGCTGATATTAGTTATTTTTACCTGATCGATAAATCAGAATAAACATGGGGCTTTATTATGGCAGAAAAAGAAGAAGTAACTCTCGGCAGCGTGCAGGAAACTTTACTGCTTCCATTATGGGGCAGAGCTGTTGAGACTCAAACCAACAATCCATTATTAAAAGATGAAACGGCAGTTACCATTACAAAATCAATTTCATACAATTTCGAAACGATAGCTAAAAATGTAAATAAACTCAGTATGAAATCGTGGATTGCAAGAAGCATTTTTTTTGACGGCATCATAAAAAACTTTATTGCCGAATATCCTGAAGCGGTAATTGTTAATATTGGCTGCGGACTTGATACAACCTTTGACCGCATAGATAACGGCAAAGTACGATGGTTCGATCTCGATTTTCCTGAAGTAATTGAATTGAGACAAAAATATATAAAGCAGAGCGAAAGGAGACGCTTTATTGCAAAATCCGCGCTTGATTTTTCATGGTTCAACGATGTTCCCGCCAAACAGAATACGCTCTTTATGGTTGCCGGAGTACTCTATTACTTTACCAACCAGGAGGTTAAAAACCTGTTTTTAGCCCTTCAAAAGAATTTCGGAAAGTCCGAAATCATCTTCGATTACAGCTCCCCCAAGGGAGTTGAAATTGCAAACAAGAAAGTTATAACAAGCGCGGGTATGGGCTCCTCCTCTTTTTTGACGTGGGGCATTGAGAACATAAAGGAAATTGAAAACTGGAACAAAGGCATTAAGGTGATCAAATCAATTCCAATGTTTCATGAGTTTAAGAAAAACTTCCCTCTTTATAAACGAATAGGAATGAATATTTCGGACATGCTAAAAATAATGTCTCTGGCACATGTCATGTTATAAGTGCGGAAAATTAAAGACAGCTTTTTCTATAAGACATTATCAAAGCATTCCCCGTGTGTAAGGAAACAAACCCCGACACACGGGAAATACGGTTAAAAACCGACAGAATAAAAACTTTTATTTTTTTATAAACTAACGCTTTTACACTATTTTTCGAACATTTCCTTTAGTTCGTTATAGTTGCTCGTAACACCAAGCGCGAGAATCATTTTTATCCGGGCTTTTTGGCCGTTCAGGTAATCGGCAAAAATAACGCCCAGTTTATGCAGCCACTTTCCTGCTCCGGGATAGCCGTAAATATCCATGGTTTCGCCAGCAGGGCAGCGCGAAACAAGCACAACAGGTATTCCTTTTTCAACCACATACTTAATTCCTTCAAACGCGGCCGGGGGAACATTTCCAACTCCCATGGCCTCTACAACAAGGCCTTCTACGCCGCTGTCAGCTGCAAAGCGGAAATACTTGTCATTCATACCGGCATAGCATTTAATAAGGTCCACATTTGTGTTTATTTTATCAGTTTCAATAACCTCAAGCTTTTTGGGGAGCCTGTTCAGAACCACTCTCCCCTTTTCAACAAAACCAAGAGAGCCAAAATCGAGACTGTGGAAAGTTTCAACGTCTTCGGTATGTGTTTTTGTAACTTCGCTTGCCGCATTAATTTCGCCGTTAAGACAAACAAGCGCCCCCAGCTCACGGCAATTTGGAGTAAGACAGATATGTATAGCGTCTTTAAGGTTGCGCGGTCCGTCCCAATCGGGTTCCGAACTGTTTTTCATTGAACCAATAATTACAATTGGAATTGGAGTGTTTACAGTAAGGTCCAACAGGTAAGCGGTTTCTTCAAGGGTATCGGTTCCGTGCGTAACTATTATGCCGTCATAAAAGCCGGAATCCGCAAAATCTTTTACCTTGTGTGAAAGTTTAAACATAAGATCCGGGGTCATGTGGGGCCCGGGATACATACCGAAATCATAAATTTCAATTTCCGCCATATCAAAAACTTCGGGCATCATCTGCATAAGGTCCTTGCCGGAAAAATGCGGAACGGCGCCCCCGGTATGGGTATCAATTTTCATGGAAAACGTACCTCCGGTAAAAACAATCATTATTTTTTTCATACATTCACTTATATTTTTAATGCCAAAAACATAAGGAAAATATTGCGATTCTCAAAGCGGGCTTTAGGTTAAAAATAGCGGATAAAGAACAATTTCCCTTGAAGCTAAGTAGAACTTAATTTAAATTAGCAATGTATTTATATAAAAAGGAGCAAATGATGCTTAAAGTTGTTGATGTAGACCTAACGCCGAACCCCCATGCTTTAAAATTTATTGTTAACGAGAGTTTGTTAAAAACCGAAACAAGGCATTTCCATAACAAGGAAGAAGCTCAAAAAGACCCCCTGGCGAAGGGGATATTTGAACTTGCCGGAGTGGTTTCGGTATTTTATATGGATAAGTTTATTACTATTGAAAAAGAACCGGATATTGAATGGAGTAAAATCCAGAAACCTTTTTCGGCATATATAAGTTCTTTCGATTCTTCTTTAATACCGCCGGAACAAACATCCGGTTTAACTATGGAAGAAGAGAACGACTTGTTAAACAGAATTAACGAAGTCCTTAACACCAAAGTTCGCCCCGCGCTTGCCAATGACGGCGGAGGACTTGAAGTAATTGGTCTTGAAGGAACCGTTCTAAAAATACGCTATCAGGGAGCCTGCGGAGGCTGTCCAAGCGCTATACGAGGGACTCTTGCCGCAATTGAAGGCCTTCTCAAAAGAGACATAAACTCTTCAATACAAGTTATACCCGGCTGATAGCTTCCGGATTACGTTTTAACTTATAACCCGCTTCGTTTTTTATGAGGCGGGTTTACCTTTACGCGGAAAGTTTCAGTAAATTTCCCATTCCATTCTGTTTAGAATTTCGAAAAAATACCATATATTAGCTTAATATTTATCCATTTCATTGATTTTTATGGAAAAACGAAAAGACGAAATCTACTGCGCAACAATAAAAGCGTTGGGAATATACGCAACGGTTTTTACCGATGGCAGTTTTGTTATACGCACCGAACTTACGCGCAATGCTTCGAAAGCAAACGAACATCACACTAACTGCATACGCCTGCAAAAAGACGACCCGTATTTATTGGGAGCCATACAGCAGCTTGAAGAGTATTTTGCCGGAGAAAGGAAAACTTTTGACGTACCGTTAAAATTAAACGGAACGGAATTCCAGATGCAGGTATGGAATGAATTAAAGAAAATCCCTTACGGAACAGTAGTTACATACAAATATATTGCCGAAAAGCTGGGGAATAAAAGCGCTGTAAGAGGCGTGGGACAGGCGAACGGAGCCAACCCAATACCCATTTTTATACCTTGCCACAGGGTAATAAATACAGGTGGAAAGCTTGGAGGATACTCCGGCGGAGGCCCCGAAGTAAAAAAGCGTCTGTTGGAACTTGAAGGTTACCTTGATTCCGATCTGTTCATATAATAAACATGCCGGAATAAAAAAAGCGGTTAAAAACCGCTTATAAAACTTACTTAAGGTCAGTTACTTTTGCAATGTCATCAATGCGTACAAACTTTTCGTTAAATTTATAAGTGCCTTTTTCTGTTTTTACAGTTTTAATCATCTTAACTGTAATGCCTTGTTCTTTCTTTTTACCTTTTGCTTTATCTGCAAACGATTGTACTTTAGCCATTTTATCTTCTCCCGATACAAGTTAATTTTATTTTAGTATAGTAATATAATGAATTATTTGAAAAAACTAAACTTTTTCAAATTAAATCTGAAAATTCCGCGCCTGTAATTTTCACCAGATCTTCCGGATTTAAACAGATTTGCATACCGCGCATCCCGGCGCTTATGTATATCTTTTCGAACAGCTGGGCAGTTTCATCTATAAATGTAGGGAATTGTTTTTTCATACCTATTGGCGAACACCCGCCCCTGATATAACCTGTAAGCGGTAAAAGCTCTTTGACTTTTACCATTTCAATGCTTTTGTTTCCGCTTGCTGTTGCGGCTTTTTTTAAATTGAGTTCAACACTAACCGGTATGCAAAACACATTCGGACCTGTTTTATCGCCTTGCGCAACCAGCGTTTTAAATACCGTATCGGGGTCTATGCCTATTTTTTTCGCAACCGTTTCGCCGCTTAGATCGTCTTCGGTTACTTCATACTCATGAGTTGTGTGTTCTATTTTGTGCGCTTCTAATATTCTAACCGCATTTGTCTTGGACATTTCCTTTTCCGCTTTTTAAGATATTCTTTTTCAACCATAAAATAACGGTACAAAAATAAACCCTCCCTTGCCTAAAATCAACTGACGGATTTCAGGTAAAAACATAGTTTTTTAGTAAACAAAAAGAAAGGACTTTTGCTTTTTGAATGTTCTGTAGTAAGAATTTTTAAGATATTCTGCTTTTTGCCTCTTTAAGCAGCGGTTCAAGCTTGTCCTTAAAAATACCATTCAGCGAAATTGCTTTTTCGCAATCCGCAACGCTCTGCTTGTAGTAACGAAGGCTGTAGTTTACAAACCCTCTCAGGAAATAAGCCTGCGCGAATTTAGGATTTATAGAAATGGATTTATCAAGATCCGCATGAGCTTCCTGCAGGTTTCCCATGTTCTTAAATGCAGTGGCGCGGTAGAAATAATTATTAGGATTATTGGGACTTAAACTTATGGCCTTGGTAAAATCGTGTGAGGCGCTGTTAAAATCCTGCATCCGTAATTTCAGTTTACCTCTGTTTACATAAGCGTCAAGATAATCGGGATTAATTAACGCTTTGGAGTAATCCGATATGGCGCCCAAACTATCATTCAATTCTATTTTGGAATCCCCCCTATGCAGATAAGCTTCGGCGTTATTTGGGTTGGCGGTTATTACCGTGCTAAAATCCCTACAGGCATCGGAGTATTTTTTATTAAGATGTTTTATAATACCTCGTTTAATCAAGGCTCTTTCGTGTTTTGGGTTTTCATCAATTAAAATATTAAGATAATTTGCCGCCGAGTCATAATTCTTCAAATCAATTTCGAGAGCCGCAAGCGAAAAAATAATTTCTTCTTCTTTACGGTTAAGTTCGTAAGCCTTAAGGAAATCTTTTTTAGCGGCATCATAATCCATAAGCAGTTTGTTAAGCTTTCCTCTTTCATAGTAAGCGTGAAAGTTACCCGGCGCGAGTTCTATTACTTTGCCGTAATCCTGAACAGCCCCGTCCGGGTCGTCTATCTTAATTTTGGTTTTTGCCCTAAGCAAATAGGCGTCAAGATATGCAGGAGACAGTTCAATAGCCTTTGCAAGTTTTTCAAGCGCCTGCGCGTACTCGCCAAGTTCATATTCGGCTTGCGCGTAATTAAAATAGGCTTCCTTAAGGATTGGATCGTGTTCAATAGCGCTTGCAAGATGCGGTAAGGCCGCAGCATAATCCTGTTGAAGTATTTTAACAACTCCAAGATAGTTGTGCGCCATTCCAAGCACCGGTTTGATTTCAACAGCGCGGTTTAAATCGAGTATGGCGTGTTTATAATCATTCTGCTTTGTTTTTTCGTAACCTCGCATTGCGTAAGCTTCGGCTAAAGAAGTATTAAGATCGAGAGCTTTATCAAAATCGGCAACAGCGTCATCGGACTTATTCATTTTCGATTTGACAAGCCCTCTGTAATAAAACCCGTCCGCGTCCCTGTCATTGTGCCTTATATAGTTTTCAAAATATTTCAGGGCTGTTTCAAGTCTGTTATTATTAAGCTCAATTCTGCCAAGATATAAATCCACATTAATGGAGTATTCAGCGTCCAGGTCGTTAACTTTTAAGAAATCTTTTCCGGCTTTATCAAACTCCCTTAATTCAAACTCTGCGGCTCCCCTGTAATAATAAGCCTCGGTGCAGTCGGCTTTTGTTTCAATTATTTTATTTAATTCGCCAATGGAATTGCTGTATTCTTTAGCAGCAAATTTCTCTTTGGCAATCTTAATTGATTCATCCTCTTCGGATTTCGAGAACATGCTTTTAAATAAGCCCATAATACGTATTCAATTTATCTTTTGAAAAACTCAGTTGCCATTTTATCCCAGTTTTTATCGTTGAGGTTTTCCAATTCCCCTATATAAAGCTCATCATCAAAGCTTTTTGCAGCTTCCGCACTCTCCTGTTTAATAAGCTCTTTTATGGAATTTTTGAACTTCTCAATGTCTTCCTGATAAAACGAAACTGCCGATGACCCAATTTTCAAAAATTTCAGGTCATTGTCAAGGCTTTCGGCATCAATAACGCAAATCCAGTTTTTATCATAAGGTGTAATTTTCAGCTCGCCGGGTTCAGAGGCAAGTAGCGTATTGGCCTTTGAGACCGTACCGCTTACAGGTGAATTGAACGTAATGCTCCTGCGCCCCTGCTTAATAGTAAAAAGCGGTTGTCCTTGTTTGACGACCATCCCCAGATTAGGAAGTTCTATTCCGTCTATTTTGCCTATCAGTTTTTTTGCAAAGTCATCAATACCGGTTCTCACATCTCCATCCTGCGTAATGCAGGCCCAGCTATGCCCTTCGGCTATAAACACTCCTCCCGGAATGGCAAATTCTCCACGGCCTCCAAACTCATGCCCTGCCAGTTGCGTTATATGCACCTGAGGCTTTAATTGTTTTTGTATTCTGTCCTGCCGTTTAATCAACGCTTTTTTAACAAAGTCCAAAAGTTCATCTTCCGTAAACGGCTTTTGAACATAATCCATAACGCCATACTTCATACATTCAACAGCGGACTCAACCGTTGCATAGCCGGTAATAATAATTACGTCTATATCGGGGCGTAAATATTTTGCGGATTTGGCAACTTCCTCGCCGGGCATATCGGGCATTTTCAAATCGCTGAAGAGAAAATCGTAATGGTGAGTTTGAATAAGTCCAAGAGCTTCCTGCCCGTTTTTAACGGTATCAACCGAATAGCCGTCGAGCACAAGAATTTTTCTGAAGCTGTCAAGAATCACTTCCTCATCATCAACGCATATAATTCTTGCTTTAGGGTTTTCAACTTCGGCGCGCTTAAGCGATTTGGCTTCGCGGCTGTAATCCAGATTAACGCTTTGCCTGAGAACGCTTTCACGCTCCGCCCTAGCCTTCTTTTCGTGTATTTTTTTCCCAGCCCCTCTTATTATTATATCTGCTATGACAAAAATAATAACTGCAAGAATTAAAGTTAGCGGTACCATTTAACTTCTCCTCGAATATAGTTTCCTAATTCTGGTTTTTATAACTCACACTACAAATTACACGGCTTAAGATTTTTAAAATCATACTCCATCTCGGTAGGGATTATCCTGTAAAGGTTTCCTTTATCGAATGGAGAGTTTTCTACAATTTCAACATTTGTAATTGCCTCTTCGTTTCGTTCTATTATCCTTCCGCTTATAGGAGCAAGCAGTTCATGCGTAAGCCCGTTTTTAGAAGTAAATCTGCAAAAAGGCATTCCCTGAAAAATTTCTTCATCTATAGAAGCAAGAGAAATTTCATCAACGGGACTTATTATTTCCATAAACAAATCAGTCGCACCGCATAAAGCGCTTCCGTCTTCTTCGGCAACAGCCCAGGTTGAATATCCAAGAAAATAATAATTCCGCGGGCAAGATAAATATTTTTTTTCACCGCCGTACAGTATTCCCGAATAACGAAAACCGCGGAATAGCGCGTTTAAAAGTTCATCGGCGGTAAACGGTTTGGGTATAAAATCTATAGCCCCGCCAACAAGAGATTTGACCGCGTTTTCCATTGTTGAGTAGCCGGATGAAATAATAACAGGAGTTTTAATTTTTCTGCGCGCGCATTCTCCAAGCATTTCAAAACCGTCGCCGTCAGGCATCATAATATCGCATATTATCAGGTCGTATTTGTTTTTTCCGAGCTTGTCAAAAGCTGTTTTAATGTTGCCCGCTTTATCCGCCGTTATGTTTTCAAGCGAACATATTTTTTCAATGGCATCAAGTATAACGTGCTCGTCATCTATAGCTAATATTTTTTTATTTGCCATTTCCATTTTATTTGCCTGAATCCAATGGAAGGTGAATGATAAAAGTTGTGCCTTTGTTAACCTCGCTTTCCACTGTAATTGTTCCGTTATGGTTATCAATAATACCCCAAATTACCGCCAAACCAAGTCCTGTACCTTTTTGCCCTTTTGTACTAAAAAACGGCTCGAATATTTTTTCGAGGTTTTCCTTTTCAATTCCACAACCGGTATCCCGAATTTTAATCTCAATAAATTCTTTTTGCCCGCCTGCATCAACATAACTCCATGCCTGATACGGACAGCTCTTTTTTGAACAGTATTCAATTTGCCCCTGCATAGGAACTTCAAACCCAAAGAGAGGGCTGCCGCATTCAGGGCATTTACTGTTTTCAATTTTTAATGGCATATTACACTCAGGGCAAAATGTTTCCATCACAGCCGCTCCGTCAATATGGATACCATATTGGTGCGCTGTTTTTCCATACACCGGGTCCAGGTAAAGGAAGCCCTCATTGCCGTGGCATTTTGCCTTTACTTTTACGGAAGCCATGCCGTCTATCTTTACCTGCGCGTCAATAAGGCTGTGCCGTTTGGGACAGGCGGCTTTTTTTATTTGCGTTATTCCGTATGGCGAAAGACTAAGCAGCGAAGAGGAAATTGTTATAACTCCTCCGGCCGGGCCGATAGCGTCGGCGGCATTGACAAGCAAATTAATAAAAACCTGCTGAATCTGGTTCGCGTCTACAACCACCCTGGGAGTTTGAGCGCTAAGTTCTTTAACAATTTTTATATGCCCCGCTGTAAGCTGGCTCGATATTACGCTTATTGCGCGCCCGGCTATTTCGTTTATATCCGCCGCGTTTTTCTTGGGCACCGACTGCCGGGCAAAGTCGAGGAGGCTTTTTACAATTTCTCTGCTCCGTTTTGTTTCTCTAACAATCACATTCAGGTCTTCCTGAATTTCGGGATTATCTTTGGTTCGCTTTAAAAGAAAACTGCTGTAAGTAAGCACACCCGTTAAAGGGTTGTTAATTTCGTGGGCTACGCCGGCCGCCAGCCTGCCAAGCGAAGCCATTTTATCGGATTGGAATAACTGTATTCTTGCTTCGGCTAATTTTTTTGTCATGTTGTTAAACGATTTTGCAAGCATTCCTATTTCATCATTTCCCATTTCATCAATAGTGTAATTTAAATTGCCTGAGCTTACCTGGTTGGTTGCCTGCAGCAGACGCTCAACCGGAGTCAATATCAAATGTTTTACAATAAAACCTATCAGCAAACCTATAAACAGAATTGCAGTTATTGCAAAAACAGCAATTTCAATTTCGCTTCTTCTTATTTGTTTGTCAACATCGCCAAGGTATGTTGTAACATCCAGAACGCCCAATACAGTCTGTTCTTTTGCGTGTACATGGCAATCGGCCTGCCAGCAGGAAGGTTCATTATAAATAGGATTAATAACCCCAAGTACTCTTACCGTATCAGTCCTGTATATTCTTGTTACTTCTGTCATGGGTAATCTTTCAAGCGGTTTTTCGGCGCTATGGCAAACGTTGCAGCTCTCCGCGTTTCTATCAACAAGTTTTCCAATATCGTTTTTCCTGGATGAATAAATAATTTCGCCGGCTTTGTTAATTACCCTTACCCCCTGTATTGTTTTCTGTTTGCCTATTGTTCTTATAATATTTTGTATATGCTCTCTCTGGTTATAAAGCATATCGTAACTTGTGCTCGATTTTACCGTCTCACTTAACTGAAACGCATGGTTCTTCACTTCCGCAATTAAATTGTTACTTTGCGAACGAATATTAAAATATGCAAAAATGCCTATTATTATAATACTTGTTACCCCTACGGCAAATATCAATTTCACGCCTATTTTATTCATCATATCTTTACTTTTTGTTTTTTACCAACTTTATCAGTTTACCGGGCATATTTGCGGGATACGATTTATCATCATGGCAATTTTTACAATCTGTTTTTTTATCGAACTGTTTACCCGGATGACAGTCCGCGCAATCGTTCCCGGCATGGATCTCGTTTAATACAAGTCCGGTCTTACCATGGTCAAATGTTTTTACGCTCCAGTCTTTATGACATGCAACACACTCGCGCTGCGGTTTTTTACGTTTATTCTTTTCTCCGTGGCACTTGTTGCAGGAAAGGTTTATATGATATTTGTTCAATGCCCAGCCTGATGTTGCTTCGTGGTCAAAACCGGTCTTTTGTTTGTTACTGTGGCAGCTGGTACACTTATCATCCTGGTGACACGTAAAACATGGCCTGTGCAGTTCGCTCATTGTTTTGCGTTCGGCGCCTGTATTTTTTATAAGCTGTTTAACAGACTGGGTTTGCTTTCTTTTTTGCTCATGGCACTTTACGCAATTTTGATCCTGGTGGCAATCGTCACATTTTAAGCCGAATTTATTCGCGTGTTCATCGTGGAAAAAAGTGACTATTTTCCCTTTTTCAGATTTTGTTTCGAACACAATTTTAACGGGTATTTGCACCTTTGCGTAAATATTCTTTTTAAGCTTTTTTAAATCCTTACCGCCCTTAATTACATTTCTCACATCTTTAGAGGAATGGCACGCGCTGCAATTTACAGATTTGCTCCATCGCAGATGGCAGTCTATACATTGCCTGTGCCTTGCGCCTTTCAAATCCGGCTTTGTTATATCGGTTCTTATCCGCAAAGTGGAATGACAATCCTTGCAGGGCTGAATAGGTTTTGCTTCGTTATAATGATGGCAGCCGTAACAGCCGTCTTTCATTTCGGCCATGTGGGCGTGCGTTTTGTGCGCAAAAATCACCGGACCGAATTTATTCGCTATTTCATCAAGCACAAGATATTCCGGCCCTTCCTCAACTTTATGATAACCGGGCGGCATGATTTTACTCCGCGGGCATTTTACCAATGCCGGCGATGAAGCGGTCGGATGATCGTTTACATGGCAGGTCAGACACGTAAGAGAGCTCTCGCTCTTTTTTTTATGCTGCTCCCATTTACTTTGCTTTTGCTGACTGAAAAGCGTAAGCGGCAATAACAAAAACAATATGGGCCAAAGCGCGCTTTTCATACCTTAGCCTCTTATTGTGTATTTTGTTTTGGGAGCATAGTCTTTATTTGGCAGACTTATAATAGGAAAGTTCATTACGGCCAACCGGTATAATAGCGCCAATAGCGAAATGAAGCCTATCGTAACCGATATTTCACCTATGGACGGGAAATAGGAAACAACCGAATACGGCGGAGTATAGGCAACTATGAAATTATTTATCCTGTTAAGCAGCACGCCTGCCACTACAAGCGCGGAAGCCGTAAACAACAGAATCGGAGACTTCAATACGGTTTTAGAAAGGAACATTCTGAGCGGTATTATTACTCCAAATAACAGCTCGCATACAAACATAACGCTAACGGTATTAAACACGGCAAGATATACAAATGTTTCTCTTATAAACATATCCCCTATTTTAAAAGCCAGATATATACCCAGGATTGGAGCAATAAGAGAACCAAGTCTTGAAAGAGTTTCCATTTCGGGTTTAAGTCCGAATGATTTTGCCGCTATCAAAGATTCGAAAATTACCATTGGGAAACCGACCGATATGGCAGACAGTAAAAACAACAACGGCAATACCGGAGTCTGCCATAGCGGATGCATTTTTGCTCCGGCAATTACCATTAAAGTTCCAAGTGATGATTGATGCAGAGTTGAAAGCACTACGCCCGTTATTATAAAAACGAACATTGTTTTTTCAAGTCCCCGGTCAAGCTTTCTCAGTAGTTTATCCACAGGCGCATTTAATCCTTTTAAAACTCCCGGCAGGTTAACGTGGTTAATAAATCTTTCCGTCACAATCGGCAGGAACTCGATGTATAAAACCGAAAGATAAATCATCACACATATACCCACTTCAAACAACGCCGAGCTTCCGTTCCACATTACAAGCGGATGCCATATATAATAATAGCGTCCTATATCCATTGCAACGCTAAGCGCTACAAAGGTGTAACCAAGCAAAGCCGTCAACAGCGCCGGACGAATTACAGAGTGATATTCGGCGCGGTTCATTACGTGCCCGAGGGCCGCGGTTGTAAAACCTCCCGCAGCCAAAGCGACTCCCGCCGCCACATCAATTCCTATCCATATTCCCCAGGGGTACTGGTTGCTTAAATTTGTAACAGAACCTATTCCAAACAATAAGCGGCACGCCAAAAACACAAATCCGTTTACTGCCAATATACAAAGAACAATTACTCCCGGAGTAAAGTATTTCTTAGTTTTTACCGGTGTTGGAATTACAGGTTCCATATTACTCCTCTTCCAGCTCTTGTCGTTTCTTTGTCATCCACATCAATCCCCCAAGCAAAGCAAACAGCGATACCGGCGGTACAAAATACGCAAATATGCCATGCTGAATTGTTTCGGATATACCTGGCGCGGGGGTTCTGCCAAGTTTTGGGAAATCGAGTTTTGCGAAATCTTCGCCGGCTATATATAACCATGAAGTTCCTCCGACTTCATACTCGCCGTAAATATGGTTTGTGTATCGTTCGGGAAACCTTTTTATTCTGTCTCTGGCTATTTTTACAAGTTCATTTCTGTTGCCGTAGGTTAATGTTTCAACGGGGCAAATTTCAACGCAGGCCGGCAGCAGCCCCTTTGAAGTACGTTCGTAACAAAAATCACATTTTTTAATTTTGGGATATAACGCTTCTTTATACTCGAATGCCGGAATCTGAAACGGACAGGCCACCATACAATAACGGCAGCCAATACATTTTGAGGTTTCCCAGGTAACGGCTCCTGTTTCGTTTTTCTTAAACGCTCCAACAATACACGCGGAAACACATGCCGGATGATCGCAGTGCATACACTGCACTTTAACGTCTATGGGCATTGAGTTTTCGTCTCTGGCGGGATACTCGTTTACAACAGTCAGACCATTTTCATCGGGGCGGCGCATTTTAGACATAACGCTTCTTTCCTGATAAGTCTCTATCGTACTTGTAGTCAGGTTATGCGCTGTTTTACAAGCCCATTCGCAGCTTCGGCAGCCAATACATACGGTGGTATCCACAAGCACGCCCATTCTGTCTTCCGAAAGCGGCGTTTTTTCGGCAGCCAATGCTTTACCTGCTGAAACACCCGTTAATCCCGCGCTTAATAGCGATGCTGTTTTAATAAAATTACGTCTGCTCTGCTTTAATGCCATCTATGCTCCGTTAAATACGGAAATGATTTTATTTATACCTGATACGGCATGTTATAGACATGATTTTTATGCAAAAACTGCGCCACGCTCCTTTCAACCGGCTGGCAGTAAATTCTTTTGTTTTATTGCTTTATGCCGTATGATGTTTTTCATATTTGAAAAAAACATATACAGCGTTCTCAATTTCGAGAATAGCGTCTGCTTTAATTGAAGTATTATAAGATGAGAGTATTTTTACAAATAACTTAAATATGGCTGTTTTTACTTGCAATCTGTATGGAATAGGAATAATTTTAAATTATTGATATTACCTTTTCAGGGAACATGACTGTCAAATTCAAAAATAAAATAAGCGTTAAACTTATTATCTCCATTTTCCTGATTTTATCCATTGTTCTGGCTGTTCATACTTACTTCACTACCAAAAGTTTTGAGCGGGACCTGACGGATGTAAGACTTCTTAGCGCATATAACAGCAGCGATATAATTAAAAAATCCATGCGTTACAGTATGCTGTTAAACAGACCTGAAGATATTCATAATACTATGAATACCATAGGAAAAGAAACAGGATTAATCAGTATAAGGGTTTATAATAAACATGGCATTATTGTGTACTCCGCGGATTCCACCGAGCTTAACCGGCATATAGGCAGGGAATCGGATGTTTGTTCAAAATGCCACACAAAAGGAGGAAACCTTGAGTCGCTTTCTCTTCCTGAAAACCTGCGGTTTTTCAAAACCCAAAATAACCAACGAGCTGTTGGATTGATAAACCCTATTAAAAACGAAAAGGAATGCTATACCGCTCCATGCCACGTACATAGCCCGGATGTAAAAATACTTGGAGTGCTGGACGTAATAATCAGTCTGCAAAGCCTTGATGAGGCCGTAACAAAAAACACGGCCGAAGCTTTTACAAATTCCGTTATAATTATACTTGTAATTTCCGCGTTCTGCGGTTTGTTCATACAGTTGTTTGTAAATAAACCACTGCACAAAATAACGCGCGGTATTGACGCGGTTGCAGCAGGAAAACTTGATTATAAGATCAACCTTAACCAGGAAAGCGAACTTGGAGAAGTCGCCAATCGTTTTAACGATATGTCCGGCAAACTGGAATTGGCTTATACCGAGATAAAAGATTTTTCGGATACGCTTACACGCAAGGTAAACGAAAAAACCGAAGAACTAAAAAAGATTTATGATCAGGTAATACAGATAGAAAAACTTGCTTCTCTCGGAAAACTTTCGGCAACCGTTGCGCACGAGCTTAATAATCCGCTTGCCGGAATTTTAACATACAGCAAGCTTGTTTCAAAAAAACTTAAAGAACAGAATGTAGAAAAAGCGCCGGATAAAGAAAAACTGATCGAATATCTTGAGCTTATTTCCGATGAATCAGCAAGGTGCGGTAAAATAGTTAAAGACCTGCTACTTTTTTCGCACAGGGGCGAAGATGTTTTTGTGCCTGAAAACATAAAGACAATTATAGATAAAAGTATTGTTGTTATAAAACACCATCTCGAAATTCATTTAATTGCCCTGCATAAAAAATACTCTGACGAGGAAATACTGGTAGACTGTAACACGCATAAAATACAACAGGCATTAATGGCATTGCTTATTAATGCTATAGAAGCCATGCCTAACGGAGGAAAAATCGGAGTAAATCTCTCCCATGAAAATGAGAATGCCGTTATAAGAATTTCTGATACGGGAACGGGCATTGAGGCAAAAGATATCCAGCATATTTTTGAACCTTTTTATACTACAAAAGAATCCGGCAAGGGAACAGGGCTTGGGCTTGCGGTTGTTTATGGAATTATTAAACAACACAACGGCAACGTTGAAGTTGAAGAAACTTCTCCCAAAGGCACTACTTTTAAAGTTTCGATACCCCTTAAATTTATTAACAGTTGAGGTTAAAATGAAAAGATCGGAAAGTATTCTAATTGTTGATGACGAAAGAATCGTTCGCGAATCCCTTTACCATTGGTTTGAGGATGACGGCTATTTTGTTGATACTGCCGATAGTGCCGAAGATGCCCTCACTAAATTTGAGATTGGGAAATATGACCTGTTTCTAATAGATATGAAAATGCCGGGTATGGACGGACTTGAACTTTTACAAAAAATTAAAGAAGCCGATCCGGGCGCAATTGTTGTTCTTATCACCGCTTTTGCGTCTGTACCTTCCGCAATACAGGCGCTTAAGGACGGAGCTTACGATTATGTTACAAAACCCGTTGACCCGGACGACCTTGCCAACATTGTAAAAAAAGCCATCGATCAGAAAAACCTTAAAACCGAAAACGAAAAACTGAAATTTAATATTGAAGAAATTATAAGACCGAACAACCTTGTTGGCGAAAGCCGCCAGATGCAGAAAATATTTGAGCTGATACAAACAGTGGCAGGCACAGATACAACTGTAATTATTAAGGGGGAAAGCGGTACGGGGAAAGAGCTTGTTGCAAAAGCTATACATATTAACAGCAAAAGAAAATACTTCCCTATTATTCCGGTAAATTGCAGTTCGGCTGATGATACCGCTCTTTGCAAAGAACTTTTCGGACACGAAAAAGGAGCTTTTGAAGGAGCCGATTACAAGCTTAAGGGCAAACTCGAAATGGCTGATGGCGGCACTCTCTTTCTTGATGAGATAGGTTCAATCTCTTTGGAAATGCAGGATAAGCTGTTACATGTTTTCGATTCCAAGCAATTTGTACCGCTTGGCGGCTCATCTACTGTCAAGAGTGATTTCAGAATAATAACGGCTACAAATACCTCTCTTGAGGAACTGGTGGAGGACGATATGTTCAGCAGGAAGTTTTATGAACGCCTTAATGTGTTTACAATTGAAATTCCCCCGCTTAGAGACCGCAGGGAAGATATTCCTCTGCTCGCCTATTCTTTTCTCGGCAGGCTGTGTATTGCAATGAACAAAAATATTAAAAATATATCCGCCGAAGCCATGGACTTTTTAATGAAGTATGATTGGCCGGGAAACGTTCGCGAACTTGAAAACGCCGTTGAGCGGGCAGTTGTTATTGGTAAAGGAGACACTATTAAAGTATCGGACTTGCCGTTCAGGCTTTCAGCAGGAATTGAAGATGACGACTTAAACGACAACAGTCTTTCCTCTGTTGAAAAACGCCATATTGCAAAACTCTTATTCGAAAACAATTGGAATATTTCAAAAACAGCCGAGATACTGCAAATTGACAGGGTTACTCTTTATAATAAAATTCACAAATACGGTTTGCAACGCGGCGTATAGCTTTATCCCCATTATAACTTTATTTCTTTAATGGAATATTCTATAAAAATGCTGTTTCTATGGAACTTGTAAAAGGTACAGATTACTGACCGGAAGGAGCTGTCTTTTTGTTACTTTTAATGCATTCCATTATTATAAGTCAGCGGTTAAAAATTAATAAGAAGGCCGCCCTTTTGAGGCAGCCTCTTAAAAATATTTATTTGCTCTTATCAGGATACGGAGGAGGAGGAAGCACCTTAGGATTATTGGTCTTAAGTTCTTCAAGCAATTCGGAAACAGCCTTGTTCAGCTGTTCGTCAATTCCTTCATATTCCTTGGCCGGATCGTTATCTACTACAATATCCGGATCAACTCCATGACCTTCAATAACCCATGAAGTGCCTTCAAGATCGTAACGCGAAAACTCCGGTCTGTTCAAAAAGCCTCCGTCAAGCAAAGGCAATGAACCGCGGATACCTACAACTCCGCCCCATGAGCGTTTACCTATAAGCTTTCCAAGTTTATAATGTTTGAATCTGTAAGGGAAAATATCTCCGTCAGATGCGGAAAATTCATCAAGCAACAATACCTTAGGGCCGTAAAAAGTACCGCCCGGTTCTAATGTAGGTTTTGAGTTTCTTGTAATTGTAATCATGGCCGGGGCCCTGCGCAATCTTTCGGTAATCATTGGAGAAACATTGCCGCCGCCGTTGCCTCTGTCGTCAATTATCAAGGCTTCCTTTTCTATCTGCGGATAATAATGCTTAATAAATTCATTCAATCCTTCGGGGCCCATATCAGGTATATGTATGTATCCTATTCTTCCGTTTGAGGCCTTGTTGACTTTTTCTATATTGCTTTCAACCCAGTTATAATAGTATAACGGGTGTTCGTCATCCGTAGGAACAACTACAACACTGCGGCTTTCAGCTTCTTTTGGTTCTGAGTTTATTGTTAAGGTAACCTGTTTACCAGCTTTGTTAATAAGGGCTTCGTAGATAGTTTTCATATCCTTAACAGATTTGCCGTCAACAGCAAGAATGTAATCTCCTTCTTTTACATTAACGCCTATTTCTGTTAACGGAGAGCGGACATCCTTATCCCAGTTTTCTCCCTTAAGTATTTTTACAATTTTGTAATAACCGGTAGCTTCATCTTTTTCGAGCTTTGCGCCAAGCAGACCCATTTGTATTCTTTCGGGCTTAGGATAATCGCCGCCGCCAACATAGGAGTGCCCTATGTTAAGCTCGCCTATCATTTCGCCAATAATGTAAGTAAGGTCTGCCCTGTGGTTAACATATTTAACCAGCGGGAAATAAGTATCGTGAACTTTTTGCCAATCTACTTTATGTAGATTCGGATCGAACAAAAAGTCTCTCATCTGTCTCCAGCATTCGTTAAATATCTGCACCCACTCGGCTTTCCGGTCAAGGTTTACTTTCATGTCCGAAAGATTAAGCCTTTCCCTTAATTCAACTTTAGCGGAAGGAAGGTCAATAATTCCGTAACCGCCATTTTGCCCTACAAGCATTTTCTTGCCATCGGCGGATATTTCATAACCGTTTATCTCTCCAAGGTCTGTTTCTTTCTGCTGGTCAACATCGTACGATAGGAACTTGACTTTTTCGTCTTTGCTGTTGTGCCTCAGGTAAAACACTTTGCTTCCTACGGTTCTAATATCAAAGTAATTGGCGCCAACAACAGGCAGTTCAACAATACGGTTTGTTATTCCATCAAAATCTATCTTCATTACTTCTTTTTCAGCAGGCTCCTTTTCAGCGGATTCTTTCTTTGGCTGTTTTGATGTTTCTTTTATCGCAACTTCGTCGCTCTTTGGCGCGAATGGAGATTTTGTGTTTTTGCTGAGCGTCACAAGATATATTTTACCCATATCCTGGTAGGCATGGTTCCATTCCGTCTGACTGTAAGTAGGATTGAAAGTACGGTCCGATTCAAAATAAATATACTTTCCATCACTGCTGAACACAGGACCGGAAGAGGCAAACCATCCATCTGTAATTGAATATTCCTTTTTATCTTCAAGCGAAAAAACCCATATTCGGCTCATTTCCTTTTCTTCCGGCTTTGAATATGTTAGCCATTTGCTGTCAGGCGACCAGGAGAAATCGTTCATTTCCAGAAAGTCCGATTTTGTTACCGTGGTAACTTTTTTCGAATCCACGTCTGCATAGTAAAGATATTGTTCGCGGTCTGTCCATGCAATTTTCTTACTATCCGGCGACCAGAGCAACTGGAATTTATAATTGTGACTGCCCGAAGTAATCTGTTTGGCTTCGCCGCTGCCATCCTGAGGAATAATATAAATTTCATCTTCACCGGTCTTGTCCGAAATATAGGCAATCCATTTACCATCAGGAGACCATTTTGAAGCTCTTTCGTGAACTCCCGGCGTATTAGTCAGGTTTCTGGTATTGCCGTTTTTGTTGGGGACGGTAAAAATATCTCCTCTTGCGCCAAACAAAGCCCTGCTGCCATCCGGGGAAATTTCATAATTGGATACGCGTTTGCTCACATCAACCAGTTTATTTCTTCCTACGGCAAAATCTTCCTGCAAATAGACTGTAACTTTTTCAAGTTTTTCGGAAGCAATATCAAATTTGTAAATAAACCCGCCGTTTTCAAAAACTATCGCGTTATCGCCAAGGGAAGGGAATTTAATATCATATTCTTTAAAATCGGTTAGCTTTTTAGTTTCCTTGGTTTTGGTATCGTAGCTAAACAAGTTAAACCTGGAGTCCCTGTCGGATATGAAATATACTTTATCTCCGCTCCACATAGGGAATATATCCTGAGCCGGGTTATTTGTAATATTTTCTGTAGTTTTGGTATCAAAATCATAAATCCAAATATCATCAGCCTGGCCGCCTCTGTAACGCTTCCAGGTTCTGAATTCGCGAAAAACGCGATTATAGGCAAGCTTTTTCATATCGGGAGAAAAAGAAGAAAATCCGCCGCGCGGCAAGGGGAGTTGTTTCATATCTCCGCCTTTAGTTGAAACAGAAAACAATTGCCCCTTAAAATCGTTAAACTCAATAGCTCTTGAGCGGACAATTATTTCATCGTTACCTTTCCAGCACATAACAATATTGTTCGGGCCCATTCTGTCCGAAACATCATCACGGCCAAGCGTTGCCGAATAAGTCAAACGAACCGGAACGCCCCCAGTTGACGGAATAAGGTAAACTTCGGTATTGCCGTCATACTGCCCTGTAAACGCAATATTTTTTCCATCAGGAGAAAATTTAGCGAACATTTCAAAACCAATATCGCTTGTAATTTTTCTCGCGGTTCCGCCGCTGGCGTCAACCGTATATAAATCGCCCGCATAAGTAAAAACTATCTGGTTCCCGTGAATAGCGGGAAACCTCAACAGTCTGGCCTCTTCCTGCGCGTAAACCCCGGCAAGAGCCGGCAGCAACAGCAGAAGCGTGAATAAGAATAATATCCTTTTCCTCATCATAACCTCATAATTAATAAAATTAGGAAACTAAATTATTAATATATGTTTTAAAATTGCAATAGAAATAATTCAGGCGGTAAATATGGCTTATAAAATACAGCTTCCAACTTTTAACTATGCGGTAATTTCATCTTTCTGAAAGTTTATTGACAAACGAGCTTAATCCGTCATTTTTCTGAAACCGCTTTTGTATAATTTACTTGATTTGCCTCAGTAAATAAAATTAAGCAAAAGTCGCGTTTGTTTAGTTATCGTATTTCTTTTCTATTTCAGCGTCAGCTCTGCGTTTATTGGCGTTTTTTGAGTGAGAATCGCCATCAGCTTTCCATGAATTGTAACCCGCAATGTCGTCTTTATCCAGACAAGCCTTAGCTCTTTCATAACAATAACTTGCCCGCTCATCTTCGTAAGCCGCATCAGATAATAAACTGCTCGATTTTGTATTGCCTGTAAATGAAGGCTGGTTTGAAGTACGGGATTTTTCGTCTTCATTAACCTGAAGGTAATTTGAATTTTTTTGCTTGTTACATTGAGCATTCTTAAATGGACCGACCCCGGCTAATATGCCAATTATTAAAAGTCCAATTACTGTAAATGTTTTATTATTTGATCCGCTCATATTAGGCTCCGTTTATATAACTGATTTGTAATTTTGTTAAAATGCTATCCGGTAAAGTCCAATCTTAAAATTGAAATAACCGAATATTACACCCCCCACCTTTGGAAAAGTTGCAAAAGCTTCATATTCCACGGTAAATTGTACTATTTCTTTTACATCCGGTTTAACACGCGGCAAGTTCATACCCCAAACAAAAGCTTGATTATTCTCCTTTTTTTTAATAAATTAGGTATCCGCTAATTAAGAAAAAAGGAAAGTAATTAATGGCAAGGATAAAAAATATTGAGGCATTTTGTAATTTTTGCGGTGCAACCACGAAAATGGAATTAGCGGCAGGAGAATCTGTTTCGGAAACAGAAAATAAACGCTGGGCAAAATGTAAGAAATGCAAGCACACCATGCTTGTGACCATAGAGGAAAAGGTTAAAGAACAGAAAATAACCGTGGATGAAATTGATAAGGAAAAGTGTTCCACATATTCTCCCAAAAAAGCTTTTCAGGTAGGAGATTCCATTTATCATGAAGCATGGGACGATTACGGTAATGTAATTGCAAAAGAAACAATGTCTAACGGAAAAAGTTCTATAACAGTTGAATTCCAGAAGGCAGGAATAAAAAAATTAATTGAATCATTAACTATCTAAAACCGCGCAAAGTGAGGTGAAAAAGTTTGGTTGGCATTACGCTGCAGGAAGGCGAAAATATTGACAAAGCTCTTAGAAGATTTAAAAAGAAATATGAACGCTCCGGTATTCTTAAAGAATACAAGAAGAGAACATTTTTTGTTAAGCCTTCTATAAAGAAAAGAATGGAAAAGATTAAAGCTACGAGAAGAGCTCACAGGCCCGATAATTTAGAATCTTAGTTTTTAATTGAAAACCTCTCATTTGCATGAGAGGTTTTTTGTTTTAAACGGTTTTGTCTTTCTTATTTTGAAAAATAGTTCTTTTCGAAATGCTTTGTTATAAGGTTAAACGCTTCGTCCGTAGTGCTGCAGAACGAAAACAGATCCATATCCGATTTGTTTATTACTTCGTGTTCAACAAGGTTATCAAAATTTATTATGCTTCTCCAGAATTTTTCGTCATAAACCACAATCAGCAGGTTCTTCTTTATTTTCCCCGTCTGAACAAGAGTAAGTATTTCCGAAAATTCATCAAGAGTGCCAAAGCCTCCCGGAAAAACTATCAGCGCCTTTGCCAGATACGCGAACCAGAATTTACGCATAAAGAAATAGTGAAATTCAAAACTGAGTTCGGATGGCACATAACGGTTTACGAACTGTTCAAAAGGAATGCTTATATTCAAACCTATTGATACGCCGCCAGCAAGGCTTGCGCCCTTGTTTGCAGCTTCCATAATTCCGGGGCCTCCGCCGGTACAGATAATAAACCTTTTCTGCTCCGTAGGCAACGCGAGCGACCACTCTGTAAGCTTCCTGGAAAGCTCAACGGCATCTTCGTAATATTTGGACATATCCACATTGTGCTGCGCTTTGCGCAGTTTAGTTGCAAAATCCTGTATCGTTTTGGGGTCAGCATCTTTTATTTTCTCGTATTCCTTCAATGCTTCCTTCTTGGATTTTATTCTTGCCGAGCCAAAAAATACAATAGTATCAAGGATATTCATTTTCCTGAATTTTGACTGCGGATGCATGAATTCGGCCAGTATTCTCAGCGACCGGGCATCAGCGGAATTAAGAAATTCAAGGTTTTCATAAGCCTTTTCTATGCCGTTTTCTTTTCCCATATTTTCCTCTCGATGGAAATTGTACTATACTATATTTATTAATTAAACGAATTATAACGTTACGAAATAAAAAATTTAAATACATATAATTTTTTTTGCCCTCTATAAAAATTTTTACACATATATCAAGTAATTATTTCAAAATATGATTGTTATATTGCTATGTTAATTTGAGTATGATACCTATGTGCAAAAGAATATTTTTACTATTTTTATTTTTATTTCAATTTCATTCTTCAGTATTTTCGGCCGACAGAGCTTTCTATGAAAAAATCGGCAAAATAATTTCGAGAGTTCCGGGTTCAACGCTAACAGGACTTTTGATTTACAACCCCATGACTAAGGACACTCTGTACCAGATAAACAAGTTTAAATCAATGATTCCCGCTTCCAATACAAAGCTTTTTACTACAGCCACGGCTATTTCCGAACTTGGCGGCGATTTTCTTATAAGCACCAAAATATTTTCGGATGATAAGGATATAAACGGCGGCGTAATAAACGGCAATATTTATCTTAAAGGATACGGTAACGGTCTGTTCACCTCCGCCGATCTTGAACAGATGATACGAGAGTTAAAAAAAGCCGGCATAACAAAAATTACCGGCAAAGTTATTGGCGACGATACATATTTTGATAACGTCTACTGGCGGGACGATTGGATTGACGATGAAGCTAAAACTGTAGACCTGCCCCCTATTTCCGCGCTTGTGCTAAACCGGAATTACACATACGAGCAGATTGTCAGAAAGAAAAAAGTTATAGGTTCATCCACAAAAATGTTGAATCCTCCAATCCAGATAGCCGGCATTTTCAGAAACAGACTTATAGCGGCGGGTATTTCTGTAGGCGGCGGAGCTTCGTGGGGTATAACTCCTCCAAACGCCCGGCTGCTTTCAACATACAGCGTAAAACTTAAAAATTTTATTGCCGCTGTCAACAAGCATAGCGATAATTTTTTGGCGGAATGTTTATTCAAAATAATTGGCGCAGAAAAGTGCAAATGCCAAGGCAATGCTTTTTATGCAACCCAGGCGGTTTTAACTTTTATTGCCGAAAACGGCATTTATTCAAAGGGGACAAAAGTTGTTGATGGTTCCGGACTTTCGCGTTACAACAACATAACCCCAGCCGCCCTGGTAGGCATTCTTGAAAAAATGTATTTCGATCTCAGAAATTTTGATGATTTTTACAACTCTCTTAGCATTGCCGGCAGAGACGGCACTTTACGCGGCAGAATGGGAGGCAACAACAAGGCCTGCAATAATATGCACGGTAAAACAGGAACTCTTAACGGAGTTTCGTCTCTTACGGGTTATGTTAAAAACGCTAAAGGCGATGATATTTTAATGAGCGTGCTGTTCGATTATAAAAACGGAAGCAATGCGCTTTACCATGCAATTCAGGATGCTATTGCCGGAGCCGTTGCCGAATCCTATTAATTTATTCTACTGCTTGCCACACACCTTTTATGAAGCTGGTCACCGGCCGGCTTCTGCCATTATAGTTAATTTTAATCATACTTTTACGCTTGGTACATCTTGCTGTTACATTATATAATGACCCATAGAAGAAAATGCCTTGGAGAAGAGCCGTAGAAGCAGGGCTTTGACCTGTTCCGCAACAAGTTATTTTGGTAATCGGCAGAAACAAGACCACATTCAATGAAAAACACTTCTCATTTTAGTTATTAGTTAGCCTTCCCATAATAATAAAGCGCACTGTTCAATGGATTGTGAAACCGGGATTGAATTTAGATAAGCGGATAGAACAAAAAAGGCTTTTAACCGGTTAAAGTTAAAAGCCTTAAAATAAAAATCGTAGAACTTATTTTTTAGGAGCAGTAGCCTGAGGAGGTAAAGAACCCTGGACAGGAATATTTTTGCTCGCTTTTTGAATAATACTATCTTTTTGATCTGCCGAACCTGTTTTGCCAGGCAGGAAGAAAAGATTTATAACAATGGCAAGCACTGCAAGCGAACCTGCAAGCCACCATGTTGTCTTACTTAAAAAGTCGCTTGTTCTTCTGGCTCCGAACATGGAACCCATATTAGCTCCGCCGAATGTACCGGCTAATCCGCCGCCCTTGCTTGACTGCAACAATACTATTATAATTAGCAAAATGGCTATAAGTACTGCCAAAAGAATTAACACAGAATACATATCTTTCTCCTTGAAAAATTTAGTAGCGGGGGAGGGATTCGAACCCCCGACACATGGATTATGATTCCATTGCTCTAACCGGCTGAGCTACCCCGCCACATTTTTAAAATTCAGACTGCTAATATAAATACTTTATTTAAATTTCACAACGGATTTTTTTATCCCTCACGGGTGATTTCCGACCATAAATAGTCCAGAAGTTCCTGTATTCCGTAATTTGTTGCCGATGAAAAAACGAGCAAAGGAGAATCCGCGTTTCTTATTTTCTTTTTGGAAAGTTTTTTCAGTTCCTTTTCCTCAACAAGATCCGCTTTGGAAAGACTTACTATTTTCTTTTTTGCGGCAAGCGCGGGGCTGTATTTTTTAAGTTCATTTAATAAAACATTAAATTCTTTTTGATAATTCTCCGAAGTTATGTCAATAAGGAATAACAATATTCTTGTTCTTTCAATATGCCTTAAAAACTTTAGGCCAAGCCCTTTGCCTTCGGCTGCCCCTTCAATAATTCCGGGAATATCGGCAACGGTAAACGATTTATAGTTCTTGTATTTAACAATTCCCAGATTTGGTTCAATTGTAGTAAAGGGATAATCCGCAATCTTTGGCTTTGCCGCTGAAATTGTTGAAATCAGGGTTGATTTACCCGCGTTGGGGAAACCTACAAGTCCTATATCGGCAATCAGTTTAAGCTCAAGAATAATCTCTTTCTCCTCGCCCGGTTTTCCCGGTTCCGCGTATCTTGGCGTCTGGTTGGTGGAAGTTGCAAAGTTGCTGTTTCCCTTTCCTCCGCGTCCGCCTTTTGCAATAATAAAGCTTTTGTTGTCTTCGTCAAGGTCCGCAATCACTTCTTCGGTTTCGGCGTCTTTAATTAAGGTTCCAATTGGAACTTTAATTATAATGTCTTCTCCGCCTTTACCGTCTTTAAGAGCGCTCGCGCCCGCGTCTCCGTTTTCAGCCTTATAGTGTTTTTTATACTTAAAATCGAGCAAAGTGGAATAATTGTGCTGGGCAAGTAAAACAACATCGCCGCCAAATCCGCCGTTACCGCCGGACGGACCTCCGCGGGGCACATATTTTTCCTTTCTGAAAGTAACAGCTCCGTCTCCGCCGTCTCCGGCTTTTACATATATTTTGGCATAATCTATAAACATATTCACCTAAAAGTTAAAGTATTCTTCTATTATTTTAGTCAGCTTAGCCGCTTCGCGTGAGAATGGCTCAACCCTGTTAGTTACAAAAACATTATTCAGTATTGCCGAAGCTTCTTCGAAGTTTTTACATTTTGAAATTTTACCCAGTGCAATAATAAACTCAACGTTATCCTTTTTGAAAACCGATGAAGTAATCTTTGCCGCGTCCTTTTCGGAAAAATAAGCGGTAATATCCTTTTCGGGAGCCTCGTCCTGCTGAATAAGCGCGGGTTTTTCCGGCTCCAGAAGGAGCTCCGCCCCCTGCATAAAATCAGGTTTATCTACCGGCTCCTCACTCACCGGATTGTCGGGCATAATTTTTTCGTCTCCAAAATCCGCGAGTTCTTCTTCATCCCCCTTCCTTACATTAAAAGAGAGTAAAGGTTCCGGTTCGGCAAACAAAGACAATTCCTGTTCGTCCGTTATTGTTTTTTCTTCAGGTTCATCTTCCAACTCAATGGTTTTCCCTGTTATATCGCTCAATGAGTTCCGTCCTTCAATCTCATCGAGCAAAGTAATTATCTGCTCTTTATGCTCGGCAATAACCGGAGCCTCGGGCGTTTCCTCTTCGGCGTTTTCAACAATATCAGCCGTATTTTCTTCTTTCCCGTTAATTGCTTCCTCAATCTTCGTTTCTTCCGCGGAGCCGGGTAACGGTTCTTCCACACTTGCTTCTCCGGAGTGCATCTCATCGGTTTCGCTTTTTATTTCTTCAACTATTTCTTCAAAATCGTCTTCATCTTCAGGCTCTTCAAGCTGGAACAATTCTTCCTGTTCCTGTGGTTTTTCGTCTTCCGCCGGTTTTTCTTTTTCTTCCGGTTGCCCGTCTTCCTCCAATTTACCAGTCGAGGCAATATAGTCAATAATATCGTTTACTGTCTCTTCATTTGAAGCTAAAAGAAACTCTTCAACTTTCTGCATATCATCAAGTACAGGCGCGTTTACGTTAGGTTCCGCATCCTCGGCGGCCCTCAGGGCTTCAGCAAACCCTGGAGTTGCCGTCAGCAAGGCGCTTTCCGCTTCATCTTTAAAGGCTTCGCTTTCATCCGCATTTTTCGGTTGCATCACCTCTTCAGCGGCATCCCCGGCAACAATTTCGTCTGCTTCGCTTAACTGTTCTTCTGTTTCTGTTTCCGGCTCCTGTTCAGGCAATTTATCTTCCTCTTCAGTTACCGGTTCGGCAGCAACAGGCTCCTGCTCTTCATGGATTATTTCATCCGGCGCAACTCCCTTAAGAATCTGTCCGAACGGTTTTTCAGTCAGCAGTATATTCCTCAGCTCTTCGGTTTCATAATTAGTTTTGGGTTCAGCCGGCAACGCCCGTTTAAGTCTGAAAATGTAATCCGTAAGGTTTTTATCCTTCAAAAAGGTCTCAATTGCGGTAAGCGGAACCTTTGTTTTAGAAACTCCGCCTATTCCGAAAAAGTCAGACAAGCTGAAAAGCGCGTTTTCTATAAACTGTTTTGGCTGTGTACTGGTAATTTCATTATCAATTTTATCAAAGACCTCTTCAAAGTCTTCGCGGGTAATTTCAATCAGTTTCCTTTTTTTAAGATAAGCGCCCATAATACTTTTAATAAAATCGTAGTAATAAGTATAATTAAGCACATATCTTACTTCGTCAATAGACTTCGATTCGCTGTCTTCAAATATCAGTTTAGATAACGACCATTTTGGACGTATTAAGAAATTAGCGTTAAATGTAACCGCCTGTAATACCAGAGTGCGCATATCTTCGTACGAAAGCCGTTTGTTTTTTTTAACTTCCTCGCTTATAAGATTAAAATAACGGGCAATTTCGGGGCCCGAATAATCGAACATGGATTGCAGTAAAAGCTTACGTCTGTCTTCAAAAATCAAGAAATTCAGATGAGCCGAAACATACTGTACAATAGCGGGATGAATTTCGGAAGCGCTAAACCTTTCAAAAGTAAAAAAAGAGCCAAGCTTTTTTATTTTGTTGAGGTTAAAGTCAGAAATAAAGTTAATTTCCTTTGCAAGCATTACATTTACCTAATATTTATATATGCAAAATAGAAAATCCCGATTAAAAAAGTAATCGGGATTTCCGTAGCCATAAACTATTATAGGGCTTAAATTATTCTGCAGAAGCAAAAGAAGAAGAGAGATATTCCCTGTTCAACCTTGCTATGTTAGAAATTGAAATATGTTTCGGGCATTCGGCCTCACAAGCGCCGGTGTTTGTACAACTGCCGAAACCTTCTTTTTCCATCTGTTTAACCATTGCCTGAGCTCTTTTAGCTTTTTCGGCCTTACCCTGAGGAAGAAGCGCGAGTTGAGAAACCTTGGCGCTTACAAACAACATGGCTGAAGCGTTTTTACAAGCCGCAACGCAAGCGCCGCATCCTATACATGCAGCGGCATCCATTGCAAGATCTGCAATTTTCTTTGGAATAGGAATAAGGTTTGCGTCCGGAGCGCCGCCTGTATTAACCGAAATAAAACCGCCGGCCTGCAAAATTCTGTCGAACGCGGATCTGTCAACAATCAAATCCTTAACAACAGGAAACGATTTTGCTCTCCACGGTTCAATCCAGATGGTTTCGCCATTCTTAAAATGCCTCATGTGCAGCTGGCAGGCAGTAACGCCCGTCTGCGGGCCATGAGCGCGGCCGTTAATATAAAGACTGCAAGTACCGCAAATACCCTCCCGGCAATCGTTATCGAATGCAACCGGGTCAACATTTTCTCTTTGGAGTTTTTCGTTAAGAATATCGAGCATCTCAAGGAATGAAGCATCAGTAGAAATATTCTCTAACTGGTAAGTTTCAAATTTCCCTTTTGCATCCTTATTAGCCTGCCTCCAAATCTTTAAAGTTAAATTAAGATTTTTTCCTTCCATTATTTATAACTCCTTTGAGTAGGGTGTACAAATTCAAAATTTAAATCTTCTTTATGAAGCTCCCATTCGCCTGCTTTCTTATATTCCCACGCGGCAGCATAGGTATAATTTTCATCATCTCTTCTAGCTTCATTTTCCTCGGTCTGGTATTCTTCTCTAAAGTGTCCGCCGCAAGATTCTTTTCTGTCCAGCGCGTCTTTAGCCATTAATTCTCCAAGTTCGAGGTAATCTATTACTCTACCGGCTCTTTCAAGCGTCTGGTTGAGTTCATTTGCGCCACCTGTAACGTTAATATCTTTCCAGAACTCTTCTCGGAGTTCTCTTATTTCCTTAACTGCTTCGGTCAGGCCTTTTTCGTTGCGGGCCATACCAACGTTGTTCCACATTATTCTGCCAAGGCGTTTGTGAATATCGTCTACGGTTTGTTTTCCTTTTATGGCAAAAAGTTTTTTAACAAGGTCGTTAATAACTCTTTCTTCTTTTGCAAATTCCTCATGGTCTGTGCTTACCTTTGCCGGTTTTGCAGTTGCAAGGTAATTGCCCAAAGTATAAGGTATAACAAAATAGCCATCAGCAAGGCCCTGCATAAGAGCGCTTGCGCCAAGTCTGTTCGCGCCGTGGTCAGAAAAGTTCGCTTCGCCAAGAGCAAATAAGCCCGGTATAGTGGTCATAAGGTTGTAATCTACCCACAAGCCGCCCATTGTATAGTGAGGAGCTGGATAAATCTTCATAGGCACTTCGTAAGGGTTATCGCCGGTAATTGTCTGATACATATCAAACAGGTTGCCGTATTTATCTTCAATAACTTTTTTACCAAGTCTGTTAATAGCTTCGGCAAAATCGAGATAAACGGCCATTTTAGTATCGCCTACGCCCTTGCCTTTATCGCATTGTTCTTTTGAATTTCTTGAAGCCACATCGCGCGGAACAAGGTTTCCGAACGAAGGGTACTTTCTTTCAAGGAAATAATCTCTTTCATTTTCAGGAATCTGGTTTGCCGGTCTTGTATCGCCCGGTTTTACAGGAACCCATATTCTACCGTCATTTCTTAAGCTTTCGCTCATAAGAGTAAGCTTTGACTGATAGTCTCCGTGAACCGGAATACATGTAGGGTGAATTTGAGTAAAGCACGGATTTGCAAATAAAGCTCCTTTTTTGTGAGCTCTCCAGGCAGCCGTAGCGTTTGAATTCATTGCGTTTGTAGAAAGGAAGAAGACGTTTGAATAACCGCCGGTAGCCAATAAAACGGCATCGCCGGAATATCTTTCAAGTTCGCCGGTAACAAGGTTACGAACAATGATACCGCGAGCCACGCCGTCTATAACAACCAATTCAAGCATTTCTCTTCTGTAATAAGCCTTAACTTTACCCGCGCCAATCTGGCGGTTTAACGCGCTGTAAGCGCCAAGTAAAAGCTGCTGTCCCGTCTGGCCTCTTGCGTAAAACGTTCTGGAAACCTGAGCGCCGCCGAATGAACGGTTGTCTAACAAACCGCCGTATTCTCTTGCGAAGGGTACGCCCTGGGCAACGCACTGGTCAATGATATTGCCGCTTACTTCGGCAAGCCTGTAAACGTTGGCTTCGCGTGCTCTGTAATCGCCGCCTTTAATTGTGTCATAGAATAAACGGTAAATGCTATCGCCGTCATTCTGATAATTTTTTGAAGCGTTGATACCGCCCTGAGCGGCAATACTGTGAGCTCTGCGGGCGCTATCCTGATAGCAGAATACGGAAACGTTATATCCGAGCTCTGCAAGCGTAGCTGCCGCAGATGCGCCGGCAAGACCGGTACCTACGACTAAAATATTGAATTTTCTTTTGTTTGCCGGATTAACCAGTTTCATGTTAAACTTGTGGTTAGTCCATTTATCCTTAAGATCTCCGGCCGGAATTTTTGAATCTAATTTCATAAATTATTTACCTCCGTAGAAAAATAGAAAATAAATCGGAAACGAAGCAAAAGCAACTGCAACTACAATTGCATATAACCGGCCTATTCCAACGATGATCGGAGTATATTTCTTATGATTAAGACCGAGTGTCTGAAACGCGCTTTGAAATCCGTGATACAGATGAAAGCCTAACAAACCGACTCCAATTACATAAAGTAATGCGTATGCCGGAATCTGAAATGTGTTTATTACAATATCATACGGCGTAGTTGCATCCGTAATTCCGCCGAATTTATATTCATACCAGAAATTTTTAAGATGGATTATAAGAAAAATAAAAACTATACTGGCTGTAACAAACATGGAACGAGACGACAAGGAAACTTCCTTTGCCGGTTTATAAACCGCATATTTCTGCGGGCCCCTTGCAAGCATATTTTGAATAGTTAAACGCACACCGTTGAAAATGTGTGTGAAGAACGCAAGAACAAGAACCACTTCCATAATAAGTATAAAAGCATGTACTATCCCGCCTTCCAATGTTTCAACGTAGGCATTAAAAGCGTCTTTCCCCACATAAAGGAACATATTCCCGAACAAATGCACACACAGGAATATGATAAGGAAAAGACCCGTAACAGCCATCAGTATTTTTTTACCAATGACCGAATTAAGTGTATTAGAAAGCCAACCCATTAACAATCTCCTTCGTCTTTAGGTAAACTGTTTACAATATTAAGTAAATATGTTAGTTGTTTTACGAAACGCTCCGCGGCTTAATTTAATCGGTAAAAAACTCCCGGATTGCCGAAAAGGAAAGATTAAATTGCAAAGCTTTAAAGCTATTTCGAGGTGCAAATTTACCTAAAATCGGGCTTAAAATCAATTGATACTGTATAACCTTATTATTACGTTGTTTTCTCTGGTTTTGCAGGCCTTTTGGCATGTAGTTGCATTACATACTATCAATCTGAATTTAATTATGGAATAAAAAACCCGGTTTTAAACAAAACCGGGCCTATGCGGAAGTTCTCAAATTTCCGGCCGACTAAAAAGCCGGCGCGTTAAAATTCAAGAACTCTTTCGAGGTCGAGAAGTATAATTATATTATCCTCGAGCCTTACTATGGAGTCAATAAATGTTTCAGCCACTCCGGTTGCCAGTTCAGGAGGAGTTTCGGTTAAACTTGCCGGTATTCTCAGCACTTCGCTTACGGAATCGACCACAAAACCGGCTATTTTTCCATTAACATCAACAATCACAATTCTTGTAGACTTGTCGTGTTCCCTGCGATCCAGCCCCATTCTGGCTCTTAAATCCATTATCGGAATAACTTTGCCCCTTAAGTTAATTACTCCGTCAACAAAAACGGGCGAATTGGGAACTTTAGTTACATTCATGAACCGAATAATTTCCTGAACCGCCAGAATATTAACGCCAAATTGTTCGTCGCCAATATTAAAGCTTACAAGTTGCAGAATTTTATCAGTCCCTTTTTTATTTTCATCTGTATTCATGTTTAATCTCGTTTTATTAATAAAACAGTTCCCTGCCGGAAAACATTCCGGCAGGGCCTTGCTCTTTAATTATTGATATAAGCGGTTTTCCTTGCCCCGGCAAGCGGGTTGTTCTTTCCGCTTAACTGTTTCGCGGTAGTTTCTTCAACAGTAAACTGGTCAATTAAACCTTCAAGATTGACAGTCAACCGGTTGAGGTCTTCCGCGGCGCGGGCTATTTGCTGAGTGCCGGCCGCGCTTTGCTGTGTTACGCTGCTGATAGCTTCGATATTCTTGCTTATTTGCTCCGCTGCCGAAGACTGTTCTTCACTCGCGGCCGCAACCTGAGCGACAATATCAACCACTTTTTGCGATTCCGTTACAATTTCCGTCAGGGCCTGACCGGCTTTATGAGCGAGCGTTTTTCCTTTTTCAACTTGTGTGGTTCCTTCTTCCATCGAATCCACGGCTTCGCCGGTATCTTTCTGTATTTGTTTTATCATAGCGGCTATTTCCTTTGTAGCCTTGGTAGTGCGCTCTGCAAGCTTTCTTACTTCGTCGGCTACAACTGCAAAACCTCGTCCCTGTTCACCCGCGCGGGCCGCTTCAATAGCGGCATTCAGCGCCAGCAGGTTTGTCTGGTCGGCAATATCATCAATAACCTGTACAATTTCACCAATCTGATCGCTGCTTTTACCAAGAGCCTGTACGGTTTCGGCGCTCTTTTTAACAACCTCGGCTATTTTATTCATGCCTTCAATTGTTTCGTTAACCACATCTCCGCCGTCTTTGGCTTTTGAGCCGGCCTGTTTTGCCGTTTCGGCCGCAATTGAAACATTCTTTGTATTTTCAAGTATAGTACGGGTCATTTCCTCAACGCCGCTTGCAACCTCCGTTGTCTGGTGCGTTTGCTCGTTGGCTCCCGCGGCCATTTCTTCAGTGCTCGATGAAATCTGGCTGCTTGCGCTTGCAGTGGCGGATACCGCTTCCTTTACTTCGCCAAGCGTTCTGCTAAGAGAATCGCCAACCGCGTTGATGCCGTTCTTTATTAACTGATGGTCGCCCTTGTAATCGCTCGAAATACGTATTGTCAGGTCTCCTGTTCCAAGTTTTTCAAGAGCCTCAACGCCTTCCTTTATAGGAGCAAGAATGGATTCCAAAGTATTGTTTATACCGTCAACAATTTTCGCGTAATCGCCTTGATGTTTTGAAGATTCAACACGAGTCTCTAATTTTCCTTCGGCCGTTGAATCGGCAAGATAATTCATATCGGTTATTAATAAACGTATCGCGTCAAAACATCCGTTCAGGTTGTTTTTAATATCATTATAATCGCCTTTGTATTCCGCGGTTATGTTTTCAGGTATATTGCCTTTGGCTATGTCGTTAATATTATCTCCCATAAAGACAATCTGCCCCGTCAGAATGTTGATTATCTTATTTATATCTTCAACAAATCGTTTCCAGTCCCCAACAAACCACTCTTCCTTTCCACGGTCAGTCAGATTTCCTTCCTGCACGCTGCCTGCCATACGATGGGTGCCGGTAATAATAAGCTGCGTGGTTTTAATAAGCGCGTTTATGCTTGCCTTAAGATCGTTAAAATCTCCTTTGGCTTCAAAATCCACCTGTTCGGGAATTTCGCCTTTGGATATTTTATACATCACCGTTGCGGCCGATGATAACGGATTGATAAACGCGTCAAGGGTGTTGTTAACTCCGCGTATAATTTTCGCATAGTCTCCGCTGTGTTTGGAAGCGTCAACTCTGGCCTTGGTATTGCCGGCTTCCGCGTTATCGGCAAGATAATTCATATCGGCAATCAACAACCGTATGGTGTCAAAACATGTGTTTAGATTGACTTTTATATTGTTATAATCGCCCTTGTATTCGGCTGTTATGTTTTCGGGAATATTACCCTTTGCTATATCGTTAATGTTTTTGCCCATAAACTGAATTTGCGAAATAAGGGTGTCAAGAATTACGTTAAGAGATTCCATCATTGAATTCCAGTCCCCGGCAAGAACATTCAGCCTGGCTCTGTCTTTTAAGCTTCCCGCTGTAACGTTTTCTGCAAGTCTGCCAAAACCAACCAACAATAAATTAGAGGTGTTAATTAATTCGTTAATACTGGTTTTAAGATTATTAAAATCGCCTTTGTATTCTTCCTGTATCTTTTCAGGAATATGTCCGTTAGCTATTTGAGTTATAACCTCGGTTGATGAAGCTATTGGCGTAATGAAAGCGACCAATGTTTCGTTAATACCATGAATTATTTTTTTATAATCGCCATTATGTTTTGTTTCATCGGCTCTTAGAGAAAACTTTCCGTCAAGCGCGCCCTGAGCCAAAACTCCGGTATCTTCAATTAGAGCTTTAATCGCATCAATACAGCCATTTACATTGTTCTTTATTTCGTTAAAATCGCCATGATAACTCTCTGTAATTCTGGCGGGCATATCACCTTTGCTTATACGGTCAATGTATTCGGCAGCAACGTTCAAAGGACTAATAATTGCATCAAGAGATTCGTTTATTCCCTCTACCATTTCCTTATAACCGCCTTTAAATTTACCGGCATCGGCTCTTATAGAAAGTTTGCCTTCAGTGGCGCCTTTTGTTACCAGATTAACCTCGCCTACCACTTTTCTTAATGAAGACGATATTGCATTCAATGCGGGAGCAAGAGCATCTTCCTTATCATATACAGGCACTTCAAGAGAAATATCTCCATTGGCAATGTTATGTATGGCGCCCGCGAACGTTTCAAGCTGGGCTGTAAACTGATCAAGGAATTTGCCAATTTCTCCTATCTCATCACTCGAATCTATATTTGCTCTTGCCTTAACATGTCCTTTTTGCAGCTCCTGTGAAAGGTGTAAAAGACTGGCCAGAGTTTTCTTTATTCTGCCCGAAACAAAAACTCCTATACCTATGGAAATGATGACCCATAGAGCCATAAAGAGCAGCGTACTATTCGCCGTTGCGGAAGCATTTCCCTTCATTTCGGACATATCGTTCCACATTATTATTACACCTAATAGTATAATAACCAGGAAGGAATAATTTATTTTTTTACTAAGCTTCAGATTATTGAACCAGCTCATATTTTACTCCATTTTAGTTATATTTTATTAACGTCAATAAATGGATATTATTGCGTTGATTTCTTTGTTAATCCCGGCAAATTAATTAAGCAGAGAGGTTGTTTTATTGCTCTTTACTCCGGATTTTAAGCTTAATGTGATTGTTACACATGTATAGTTTCCTGTTTTGCTGGATATATTAATACTTCCCCTGTACAAATCGATTATCTTTTTTACTATAGTCATGCCAAGCCCGCTTCTTTTATCGTTAGCGTATAGACAGTCATCGGCAACAGACAGTTTTTTTATTTGAGCGCAGGACATCCCAATGCCGTGATCGGTTATCGAGATCATATAATCTTTCTCTTTTGCCTCGGTGGCAATTACTACTTCGGATCCGGGAATTGAATATGTAAACGCGTTTTGCAAAAGTTCGTTAAGCAGTTTTTGCAGGTTCATTTCCGAAATACAAACACAGCCATCGCGCAAATCGAATTTCAAATCAGACTGCCGGTCAAACATTGCCGCAATTCTGTAGCCGTAATCATATATGCTGTTTTTTATATTCATCACATAATGATCACTCATTTTTTTTACCAATAGTTCGTTTTTTGAAATCATCATTAAATCGGAGTAAGCGAAAAACTTTTCTATTAACTCTAAAAGTCTGTTTCCTGAAGTATGAATTTTTTCCGCCATTTCGGAAATTTCACCAAGCGAAAACATATAGCTCTTTTGCTGTATCAACTGCGAAAAACCAAGAATGGGAACAAGGGGCGTTCTTAGTTCGTGCTGAAGATTCACCAAAATATTACCCCCTATTTCATTGAATTTTCTTAAATGTTTTTGCCTTTTAGATAGCTGGGCTTTTACAACTCCCAACAGATCCTCCGCCCTAAAGGGTTTTGCAAGATAGTCATCGGCCCCGGCAAGCATTCCCTTTCTTATATCTTCATAATCGGACTTAATAGAAAGGAAAACGAATGGAATACTATCCGTATCGGCATCCCGGGATAACTCTTCCCTTAGCTCGAATCCGTCAATTCCGTTTAGCTGCGTCTCCGAGATTATCAAATCCGGAATTTCTTTTTTGGCAAGTTCAAATCCCTTCACCCCGTTTTCCGCTTCAATTGTTTTATGTCCGCTTTTATTTAAAAGGAATGAAATATTTGTTCTTATTGTTTCATCGTCTTCTATTATCAGTATCTCCGCCATCGTTTTTTTCCCTGCAACACAACTCTTAAATCAGATGTCCTGAATTCATTTATTTCACTAACCTTTTACATCGTTGTAATAAAGATAAAAAAAGCGGACAGGTATGGGTTGAGAAATGATTTTTTCGGTTGTAAATCTTCAAAAAGTGGTCATTATTAATATAAAAGTGGTTGCTGCCCTATCTTACAGCAATTTTTAACCGAATTTAAAAACTGATTTTGTTGATTAAAAACAGAAACGCGGGTACGGGATTGGTTTATGTTTATATAGCGCTTTGGGCGGCTAAGATAATTTTTTGATAATTGACCGCAGCTTAACTCCATAGCGGCGGCTCGATTCAAATGGTTCTTTCACTCCGCATAAATACACCCGGTATGTGCTGTTAAACCATTCTTCTATTTTCTGAATGCGGTTTATGTTTACAATAACGGACTGGTGTATGCGTATAAATTTGTTTTCCGGTAAAAGATCGCACCATTTTTTAAGAGGCTTGCGGACAAGATATTTTTCCATAGATACGGCATAAACAGCGGAATAAGAGTCCTCCACCGTTATATGCGATATTTCTTCCATCTTCAGAATTTTAGTTTGGGAACCTTTCCTGACGAAAATGTGATCGGCTTTTTCTTCTGTTTTATTAAGCGTGTTTTTATTAATTATTTCCTTCTCAATTCCGCTGATTATTTTTTCGCGCTTTTGCAGACGGGAATTTATTGTGTTAAGCAGATCGCTTACAGAATAGGGCTTTGTAAGGTAATCATCAGCGCCCAGGCGCATCCCCTCTCTGAAATCGTCAAGTTCCGCTTTGGCTGAAAGAAATATGAAAGGGATTATGGCTGTAGAAGCCTCTTTGCTCAAAATTTCTATCACCTCAAACCCGTCTATATCAGGCATAAGAATGTCGCATATAATTAAATCCGGTATAACTTCTTTGGCAACTTTAACCCCTTTATTTCCGTTCTCAGCCTGAAAAGCCTGATATCCTACGCGGGTAAGAAGGCTCTGTAAATTTTCCCTAACCATATAATCATCTTCAATAACAAGTATCTTTTTCATGTAAATTTTACAACAGTTTTAATGAATATGGTATTAACACTCTGAACTCGGCGCCTTTGTTTTCTTCGCTGGTAAAAGAAATTTCGCCGCCATGCAAGTCCACACAACGCTTAACTATGGAAAGACCCAATCCTGAGCCTGGTATAGTCATAACATTTTTTGCCCTGAAAAAAACCTCAAAAAGCCGGTGCTGTTCTTCCATGGGAATTCCTTTCCCATAATCTTTGACGCTAAATAAAATATTTTCCTGCTTAATTTCCAAACTAAAAAATACTGTACTTCCTTCGGGAGAGTATTTAATAGAATTGGAAAGCAGATTCCGAAAAATTAACGTTAGCAGTTTGGTATCAACAACCACGGTTGCAAATTCCGCCGATGAAACAATCTGAATTTTAACCCTGCTTTTGAAATTTATCATTTCTTCCTCGGCAAGCCGTTTGCAAAACTCAACTATTTCCACGTTTACAGGATTAAATACCGTCTTCCCCGCCTCCGCCTTGTTTAAGGTCAGGATATCGGTAAGCATATTTGTCAGGTTTTTTATACAGGTATAAATTCTGTTATAATGTTTTTTCTTTTCTTCCAGCGGCATTTCCTCGCCAAACATATCTATCAATTCCACAGACGACATAATTGAAGTAAGGGGAGTTCTGTACTCGTGCGAGACCATGGAAACGAACTTCGATTTCATCTCATTCAATTCTTTTTCCTTGTGCAGGGCTTTTAACACTTCCTCTTCCGCCTGTACTATTTTGGTAATTTCCATAGCGGAACACACAATAAACTTTTCCTTATTCTCATCCTCATAAAACTCTTTATTCATTACAATGATCTTTTTCTGCCCGTTTATTTCAGTTTCCATCTGATACTGTTTACTGTTTATTTCCCTGCGTAAAAGAATCTCATCCACATCATAATTCATTTGCGCCGTTTCGGTCTCAAACAAATCGAATTCGTTTTTGCCAAGTATTTCATATTTGCTTTTACCCAATAGATGGCACAACGATTCATTAGCCATTATGTAAGCATGGCTTCCGTCTTTTACAAATATCGGACTGCTTACCATATTGATTATTTTGTTTAAAAAACTTCTTGAATATTGGAGTGATTGTTCAAGTTTTTTATGGAGCATAAGCTGCTCGTTTAACTCCCTGTTGATTTTACTCAGCTCCTCCACTCGTTTTTTTACTTCCGCTTCAAGCCGCCATTTTGAAGAGAGCAGCATTTCTTCAGCCTTTTTCCTATCCGAAATATCCCTGATTTTTCCGCTCCATACGGATTTATTGTTGCCGGCATTAAACCGGCAGACAGACCAGCCAATCCATATTTTTTTACCATTCCATAATGTAATTTCGTTCTCAAATGTTTTGCCTATGAATTTGCTGAAGGATTCGTAATACACTTCCCTTGCGTTTTCGGCAATCGGTTTGTCAAAAACAGTATCGATAGGTTTATTGATAAGCTCTTCCTTATTCTTGCCAATTATTGTACAAAAGGCCGAATTTACTTTTTGTATTATCAGCCCTTCATTAAGAAAAAACATTCCTTCGAACATGTTTTCCCACAACATTTTATTCTGTATTTCCAATTGCAACGCTTCGGTATCCGTCGCGGCAATCTTATTTTCAAAGGAAACGCCTTTCCCCTCTTCAGGTCCGTCAACAGCCACGGCAGATACAATGACGCATTGCTTCCCGCAAAAAACGCCCTGCCCCAAAGACAGAGTAACTGCTTTCGGCTGACTCTCTGTTCCGGTTATTTTTGTTTTTAATATCTGACTGACATTGTTTTTAAGCGCCGCTTTTTTCTTATCCGTAAAGGCTTTTCTTTCTTCCATCCGTATAAAATTGCTAAGCTGCATATCCTTTAATTCTCTTCCGGAAGAGGCAAACAGTTTTTGCGCCATATTATTAAAAACAACTATTTTCCCCTTTTTATCCAGCACCAACAATCCTGCAGGAGAGTAATCGAAAATAGACTTGTAGCTCTGGTATGTTTCAAAATCTTCATGTAACTTTTTCACAGTATCCATTATTTATAATTGTATAGTTTCCATAGTAATTCCTTCAATGCGGTAAATAAGATTAGAATAACTTTAATGTTTATATCGAAACAGAAGTAGTGTTTTGCCCATTACTCAATTAGAATCGCTTGACAGAAGAATTATTTCCGTGCTATTTAAAATGTACTTAATTAATATTTAGATAACCAACCGCCTAAAAACCGTAATAAAAATTTTAAGGGACAAAAGATATTCATTAGACAAATTTTCAAATTCACACAAAAATGAAAATCAGCCAAACCAACACCGCATTTTAAGGGTTAGCGTCTAAAAGATTAGACATAACTTTAATAAAAAAGTTTAATGACTCAACTATTCTTTATGCCTGCTTTATAAATAATAATATCGGCTTTTTCAACCGTAATAAGGCCTCCGCAGCCGCCTTCTTCAAAAATTTCACTAACTACCGGCAGAAAAGCTTCTATTTTGGCAATCTCATCAACAATTTCAATTACCAAAGGCATATCTTCGCTTAAGCGAAGTATTTTATTGGTATGTATTCTGCTGGAGCCTCCAAAGCCCATAATTCCTTTATAGACAGTGGCGCCTGCAAGTCCCGTTTTACGCGCTTCAATTACTATCTTTTCATAAACCGGAACCTTGTGTATTTTATCGGATTCTCCGATAAAAATTCTCAACAACTTAGCTTCGCCGTTTATTGGCATTTTATTCTCCTGTTAAATATCGCGATAATACTAAAGCAAGAAAAACACCAAGCAATGATAAGAAAAAATTGCCTGCCGCGTTTAATAACGCGAGCAAGTATTCCGAATTTCTCAATAGGTTCAAAGTTTCGAGCGCAAAGGTAGAAAAAGTTGTAAACCCTCCGCAAAAGCCCACAGTTAAAAATATCTTCATAGAGGGACTTATTATTTCCTTTGCTTCAAGATAAAATATAATAAATCCTATAATAAAACTGCCTAAAACATTAACAGATAAAGTTCCATAAGGAAACGATGCCGGTAAAAATTTATAAACGGCACTAGATAACCAGTACCTTGCCATACCACCAATTGAAGCCCCAAGCGCCACAATAAAGTAATTATTCAATTCATTCTCGTTAAAATTAGTACGGAAGTCGATTTTTCAATGATTTTATACAAAAATAAAATAAAAGATGCCTTTGGGCAAAACAAAAATTTCTACCATGGTAATTTCGTTTTAAAAATCCGGTTTTATTACAGCGGGAACAATTAATTTTGATATGTAAAAACAAAAACATATATTTGCAGAAGTTCTGAAGAATTACGGTGTCCCAGTTAGAATGGGAATTATAGGGAAGTCCGGTGTAAATCCGGAGCTGACGCGCAACTGTAATAGAAATTAATAATTTCTTAAGCCAGGAGACCTGCCGTAAAACACTTAATCAACCTTCGCGAGCGAGGTACGGTTAGCATAAAATTTTGTATCTTTATACATATCTTTTTTGCCCTGTCAATATCTCTCACGAAGAAAATCAATATTTCCTAATAGACTTTTTCTATGAAGTATTTATTTTCTTTTATGCTTATTGCATATTCTGCAATATTTGCACAAAAAGTAATAATTAAAGATGATAGCTCAAGGCAGCCGGTTTCGGGTGTAATAGTCTCTTCCGTCAATGGCAAAACAACCGATATTTCAGATAAATACGGAAAGGTTGATTTAAGCCGATTTCACAAACAGGACACCATAGTTTTCAGGCACGTTTCCTATAATGACCTCTCATTATATATTGCGGATATTACGGATAAGCAGGAAATACTACTTGCCCCCGCAACAATTGCAAAGAACGGAATAACAATTACATCTTTACATACCGATAAGAACAGTTCTTCATTTAAAGAAGAAATCACTCTCCGTCAATCAGATAAATTAAACTATGTTTCCGCGGGGGATTTGCTTAAAAATCAATCTTCCCTATTTATTAAAGATTATGGCGGAGTTGGAGGCAGCAAAACGGTTTCCTCAAGAGGAATGAGCAGCGAAAACACCGTAGTGCTTTTTAACGAAGCGCGCGTTAACGATTTACGCACGGGAGTATTCAATTTTAACGATGTCGACGTCAACTCGATTGATAAAATAATATACCTTAAAAGTTTTGACTACGAAACTCCTTTTACTTCTTCGGGCGGAGTTATAAAAATGTACTCAGGCAGTTATGATACGGCTGCGAAAGCCAATTTCAGGATGAAGCTAAATACCGATATGCTTAAGTCTTTTGCCGCCGATTATGCTTCCGGCTCAGACGGTATTTCGTATAAAATATCGGCGGAAAGAGAATGGTCTTCCAACAGATATAATTACTCCTTTGAAGGAGAAAAACATGACCGCGAAAACGCGTGGCTTTCAAAAACCTTTTTTAGCGGCAATATTGTACGCTATACAAACAATTATAAAATAAATTTCTATTCAAATTACTCTTACCTGAATAGCGGCATTCCGGGATTCGTTGCAACCAATAATCTCGCTTCAAGCAGAGCCGCGAATAAAACAATTTCGAGCTTGAGCACATTAAACACGGAGTATTATTTCAGCAATTCTCTTTCTCTGGCCTCCAATATTAATTTCAATTATCAATCCCTTACAATTGACGATCCGGACGGCGCAATATTTTATTCCAACGATAAAAAGAAATCCGTTCTCAAGGATTTTTCGCTTCCGCTGAAGCTTAAATACAACGACATGCTCTGGAGCCTGAACGCCGGTTATGAGTTTGCCACGGCCAAACTTGGCGATATTACAACAATGATTTCCGCTTCGGGAATTGTTGATGATATAAGCAGAACCACTCACAGATTTTTTGCGGGAGCAAAAAGGAATTTCTATGACCCGCTCCCATTTTTGAGCAACATACAGCTTACAGCCCTTTTGGCGAATGAAAGCCTTACAGAACGTTTACCTGAAAAATCTGTAACAAACTCATTTTCTTACAAAGCCGGGTTGACACTTTTCCCTTCGTTTTGGCATGGTTTCATCTTAAAGGCCAATTACGGCGATGACTACCGCCCCCCTACATTTAACGAAAGATATTACTCTATGCTTTACAGCCATTACAATTTGAAAAGCGAAAAATATAAATGGTACGATGCCGGTTTCGACATGTTTTTCGATTTATTCGGCCAGACACAGTTTTCAGCTTCCTGGTTTAACATAAAAGGAAATAATAAAATTATATGGATACCTACAAGAGTTGCCATACAGATACCAAGAAATGTGGCCTCTTTTCAATCACAGGGAGTTGAATTACAACTCTCCAAGACGTTGCTTGACAGCATGTTTGAGTTTTTTGGCACTTATAATTATACGGATGCCCGCAATAAAACAAGAACTTCGGTTGAGGATTATTCGTACAACAAATTTATTCTGTATACTCCGCTGCACAGACTGAACCTGAACCTGATTTTTAATTATTCTAATTTCAACTTTTCAGTTTCAGCATCGTACACAGGCAAGCGTTTTTATTCAACAGATAACCAGTACGTACTTGACCCCTATTTTATAACCGACATTTCGGCAGGCGTTTATTTTACCGTTGCCGGAAGAAGAAACACAATAAGTATTACCGCGTACAACATCACTAACCAAGAGTACTTTGTTATACAATCCTATCCAATGCCGCTTAGAACATTTTTATTAACATATAATCTGGAGATATTATGAAAAAACTATTCTTTTATTATTTAACAATTACATTACTGGCCGTAACGTTAACCTCCTGTTCAAAGGATGATTCCAAGACCAATCCGGTAACGCCTTCCACCTCTTCTGCGGGGCTTTACATTTTGAACGAAGGCGTCTACGGCCAGAATAATTCCGTATTAAGTTATCTCAATCTTACAACTTTGACGGTTTCTCAAAATGTTTATGGAGCAGCCAATAACGGCGCGGTTCTTGGAGATAATGGCAACAGCATGACTATTCTGGATAATAAAGGTTACATTGCGGTGGATAACTCCAATAAAATAGAAATTATTGATCTTACCACTAACAAGTCGCTCGGTTATGTTGATTTCGGAACAAACGGAAGTCCGCGCCAGATTTATATGAAAGACTCGCTTACAGGGTACGCAACAAGCCTTAATACAAACAGCGTTGTAAAATTCAATCCAGTTGCAAAAACCGTATTAAAGAAAATACCGGTAGGCAGCAAACCGGAAGGGATAGTTGAATCCGGCGGAAAACTTTTTGTCGCTAACTCCGGTTTTGGAAATGCCAATACTGTAAGCGTAATTGATATTTCCACGGATAATGTTGTTTCCACAATAACCGTTGGTATGAACCCATGCGTTACTCTTAAAGGCGAAGACAACAGTGTGTATATAGTTTGTACAGGGCTTTACCCGCCAACAGACCCTGATGGTAAAGGTGCAATTTATAAAATCGATCCCACGTCATTAAAACTTACAGACAGCCTTATTGTAAAAGGCAACCCCGGCGAAGCATGTTTTGTCAACAGCGATATTTACGTTGTAAACTCTTCGGGCATAATGAAGGCTAACTTTACAAGCCATACTGTCTCAACTTCCCCGGTTATTGAGGGAATGAAAATTAACGCTTCTTACGGCATAGTATATTCGCTCGCGTTCGATAAATCGACACAGACTTTATACTGCGGCAACCCTAAAGACTTTACCCAAAACGGCGAAGTTGTTTTACTTTCCGCAGACGGAGTTGAAAAAGGCAGATACACATCTGGCGGGATTAACCCCGGCACCCTTGTGATATATAAAAAATAAACCTAAAACCAATTATTATCTGCCTATTCAATGGGGCGCGCCCTAATGCTAATAAACTTTCCTTTAGTTTATCTGCTATAAGCTGAAAGGCGCCCCCTTTTTTATTATTTTACTTGGAGACGCAAATGGATAAAGATAAAGCCGGACTAACCTTAATAAAAAAAAGAGACGGAAGAGTTCTACCTTTTAACAATGACAATATAAAAAACGCCATACTAAAAGCGGCAAAGTCAACAGGCGAGTTTGGAAGCGATATTGCTCTCTCGCTGGCCAACATTGCCGTTGATATTGTTGCAAAACAATATGCCAACCGTATTCCTTCGGTGGAAGACGTACAGGATATTGTTGAAGAGGCGCTTATAAAATCCCCCTATAAAAAAACGGCAAAAGCATATATTATATACAGAAACCAACATGCCGAAATCAGAGAGATGACAAAAAAGCTTAATATAGACCTGGTTGATCAGTATCTTAAAAAAACCGACTGGCAGGTAAAAGAAAACAGCAATATGAGTTACTCGCTACAGGGTTTGAACAATTATATTTCAACCGAAATAAGCAAGCTGTACTGGCTCAACAAAATTTATCCCGAAAATATTCGCGCGGCGCATTATAACGGAGATTTCCACATACACGATTTGGGTCTGCTTAGCGTTTATTGTGTCGGATGGGATTTATACGATGTTCTCTTAAACGGTTTTGCAGGTGTTGCCGGTAAAATAGAATCGAAACCGGCAAAACACTTCCGTACCGCGCTGGGGCAGATAACAAATTTCTTTTACACATTACAAGGCGAAGCCGCCGGAGCTCAGGCCTTTGCAAATTTTGATACCTTGCTGGCTCCGTTTATATTTTATGACAACCTGAACTATAACGATATTAAACAAGCCCTTCAGGAATTTCTTTTTAACGTCAACATTCCTACAAGGGTAGGTTTCCAGACTCCTTTTACAAATATCACTCTCGATCTGGAAGTACCCTCCTATTACGCCGATCAGGGCGTTATTATAGGCGGGAAACAACTTGATAAAACTTACAAAGAATTTCAGGAACAGGTTTATATTTTCAACAAGGCTTTTCTTGAAGTAATGTCCGAAGGAGACGCCAAGGGCCGCGTTTTCACATTTCCAATTCCCACTTATAATATTACCAAGGATTTCAAATGGGATAACCCTTATCTCGAAAATCTTTGGAAGTCGACTGCAAAATATGGTCTTCCATATTTCGCGAACTTCATAAATTCGGATATGAATCCCGAAGACGCGCGCAGCATGTGCTGTCGTTTAAGAATTGATAACCGAAAACTGGAAAAACGGGGCGGCGGTCTTTTTGGCTCGGCTCCTTTAACCGGTTCTGTTGGAGTAGTTACAATTAACCTGCCCCGGATTGGTTTTCTTGCAAAAGACGAAAACGATTTCTTTGAAAGGCTGACCAATATTATGGAACTTGCAAAAGACTCGCTTGAAATTAAACGCAAAGCGCTTGAAAAATTCACCGAACAGGGTTTATATCCTTACACAAAGCATTATTTGCGAAGCATTAAAATGCGTTTTAATGAATACTGGAAAAACCACTTTTCAACTATTGGCATTATAGGCATGAATGAAACCGCACTAAATCATCTGAACGAAAATTTATATAACGAAAAAGGACGCTCTTTTGCTCTTAAAGTGATGGATTTTATGCGCAATAAACTTTTTGAATTTCAGGAAGAAACCGGAAACAATTATAACCTTGAAGCCACGCCGGCGGAAGGCACTTCATACCGATTGGCTTTGCTCGATAAGAAGCAATTGCCCGGCTCTAATTTTGCCAACAACAGCGATGTTGCAAACGGGCATCCTCCATTTTACACTAATTCCACATTTCTGCCTGTTAATTTCAGCGCCGATCTTTTTGAGATACTCGATTTACAGGATGAATTTCAGTCAAAATATACCGGCGGAACAGTGCTGCATTTATTTGTAGGCGAACGGATTAAAGATACTGACGCGCTTAAGGAACTCATAAAAATAATTGCCCAAAAGTATAAGCTGCCATATTTTACTTTCACCCCCACATTCAGCATCTGCCCTAATTGCGGCTACCTTAGCGGCGAACATACTAATTGCGAACATTGCGGAAGCGAATGTGAAGTTTATTCACGCGTTGTTGGCTACCTGCGCCCTGTAAGTCAGTGGAATGACGGCAAGCAGGAAGAATTTAAATTACGAACCAATATAAAACTATAATGATAATAGGCGGTTTACAAAAATTTTCGCTTATAGATTACCCCGGTAAAATATGCGCGACAATATTTACGCAGGGTTGTAATTTTAACTGTTCTTATTGCTACAACAAAGCTTTAATCGACAAGACAAAAGAGAGCATTTTTACCGAAGATGAAGTTTTTTCTTTTCTGAAAAGCCGAATTAACAAATTGCAGGCCTTGTGTATTTGCGGAGGCGAACCAACAATACACGCTGACCTTCCCGACTTTATGCGGACTGTAAAGGCTATGGGTTTTCTTGTTAAACTTGATACGAACGGATATAACCCGGACATGCTTGAAGAAATAACGGAAAAGAGAATTGTGGATTTTATTGCCATGGATATTAAGGCTCCGTTTGGCAAATATGGATTGATAGCCGGAACTGAAATAGATTTTGAGATTATTAAAAAATCCGTTTCCATTATAAAAAGCTCTGGCATTCCTTACATATTCCGGACTACCTATGTAAAACCGGCGCTTAACGCAAAGGATATTTTGAGTATAATGAAAGAACTGAAGCCGAATAACGACTACATTGTTCAGGAGTATTTACCTCCCGCAAGCAGCAACTTTAACATGTAAAAAAGCAAACCGGGGGCGGAACAAAACCGTATTGAATGAATTTTGTTTTTTACTTGCCGCAAAATTCTTCAAATATTAATCCGCTCCGGTTTAAAATATTATATATCTATTTTTTTCTGGCAAAAGCCAATTTAATTATTTTATCAAGCGTCTCCTCGTAAGTATACCCCGCCGCATCGGCTGAACGCATAAACCCTACTCCTTCGGTCAAATCCGGATTGGGATTAACTTCAAGCACAAACAGTTCGCCGCTTTCTGTCAAACGCATATCTATTCTTGAATAATCCCTCACATCCATAGCCCTGAATGTTTTAATTGCAATATCGTCTATCTTCTCTTTTATACCCGCGGGCAATACAGCCGGGCAAACCGGAATAGTTTTATGATAGGCCACGTTTGAAGCATCCCATTTTGCCTGGTAACTTACTATTTTGTGCAGTTCTTTGGGCATATTGCTAAAGTCTATTTCGCTTACAGGCAGCACAATCGGTTCCTTATCGCCCAATACGGCAACATTAAGTTCGCGCCCGTCTATATACTGCTCAACAAGCACAGGCTGCTCATAATAATTAAAAACGTATTCAACCCGTTTTCTCAAAGCTTCTTCGTTAAACACTACGGAGTCGTTTTCAATTCCCACGCTTCCGTCTTCGCTTGCGGGTTTTACAATTGACGGATATATAATACTCTTTGGAACTTCAAACGGCAGCCCGCTTACCATAAAATGAGCCGGTATTTTTATTCCCAGTGAAGAGAGTATTTTTTTTGTAAGAAACTTACTCTGGCAGTTTGCAAGCCCCATTGGAGACGCGCCTGTATATGGAATGTTTAATAATTCAAATAACCCGCAGATGTGCATTTCGAAACGGGGATTTTCGTAAAACAGTTCTATAAAGTTAAAAATCACATCCGGCTTTTCCTGCTCAAGGTTGTTAAACAAAAGCGGCAGATTATCCTTAACATTCAACGCGTAGGAATCATAACCGAGCCCGGTTATTTTTTCCGCAAGAATCTGATACTCTTCTATGGGGTTTGAATTATGAACGTCAAAATAAGGGACAAAATCTAATTTTTCCGGTTCCGCAGAATTGGAGAGATAAATATCCGGATTGGATTCGTTGTATAAAACAGCTACTTTAATACGATTATTTTCCATTAGTATAAAAATAATTATTATTAACGTAATATACATCGATTTAATTAAACCATTTTGTTAAATTTATTAAAATTTAATTTTTTTTCGTATGAGTTTTTATCCACAGCCTTATAAATATCAGTGCGGTCCCTTCGCGTTAAAATACGCGCTCGTTATGTTAGGTAAATTTGAGAATGAACGTGAAATTGGGAAAAAAGCCGGAAGTACCTGGTGGTATGGCACTGATGAAATTGGATTGGCAAAAGCGGCAAACGCGTTTGACTGCAAAATGAAATATTTCCGGCGCGAGAATAAAAAAGAAGCAACCGAAGCTTTAATTAACGAACTTAAAGACGGACTACCTTGCATTTTGAGCGTTGACAACTGGGAACATTGGTTTACTGTTATCAACTATCAAAAAGATAAGTTTATTGTTGTTGATAGCGGACTTGAAAAAGTTATTATTATTTACACACCAAATCAGCTTTTAAAAAGATGGGTTTATATAGACCCGGAAACCGGCTTTTCGAGCTATGACGGATATTCCTTAACGCCAAAATTCAAAATCACCACAAAGGCAAATTTCTCGCTTGAAAAAGCGCGTTACGTTATGCGCGATAGCAATAAACAACTTGCCGTGCAGTGGGACACTTATTTTAACGATCTTATCAATATTTGCCGCCCGCGAAACCCGTTATCAAAACGAACCATTTCCTTCAACGAGTTCCTGAGACGCCATGAGAAAATGCTTGTTACTCAGGTTGCCGACTGGCATGGAACGCCTTCGTATAACGAACTGATACATATTCTTAAAAACATGCAGTTTGTTGCGGAAGTGTACGACCTTGTAATTTACGTGGAAGACCAGAAGAAAGCTCTGGTGGATTTGGCTTCTATTTTAATGATGTATTCGTGCGGTAAATACGGTATGGATCCTATTTATTAAAATATTCACACTATTTTACGATAATGTAAATTAGATTATGCAATTAACCTACGAAGAGGGAAAAATGAATGTTCCTTTGACGCGTAATAGCAAAATTCTGAAAAAAGAAATGTCTGCTCTTTTAATTATTGATATTCAGGAAAAAATTCTTCCGGCCATGTTTGCTCCCGAACTTGTTCTGGATAATACTCTTAAACTCGTAAAAGGGTTCAAAGTGTTAAATGTTCCTGTTTTTTACACGGAACAGTATCCTAAAGGCCTGGGGCCTACTTCAGCCAAACTCCTTGAGGAGTTGCAGGGCTTGAGCGGCATTCCCAAAATGACTTTTAGCTGCTTCGGGGCCGATAACCTGTTCGAAAGGCTTGCCGATAACAAAATCAAACAGGTTGTTATTGCCGGAATTGAGTTGCATGTCTGCGTTCAACAGACGGCTCTTGATTTGCTTGCTAATAATTTTCAGGTTAATATTCCCGCGGACGCGGTTTCTTCCCGGAGAGAACTTGATTATAATGTAGGTTTGCAGAGGTTACTAAAGCATGGCGCCGAAATCACAACAACCGAATCGGTCTTGTTCGAGTTACTGGGCTCTTGTGGTACGGACGAATTTAGGACTATTTCAAAATTGATTAAATGATCAGGCAATATTGATGAAGAAGTTTTTATTTATTTACGGTTTGGCTGTTTCTGTTTTATTTGTTTCGTGTAAACAGCAGGAGAAGACAGCGGCCGATAAACCTGCTCCCAAACCGACTATGAGCGAAAATACCCAGCTTAGCGCCGCTCCGGTTATTGACGAAAATGGGTATGCACGCATCACTGTTCCTACTGTGGTTAGTAACTCGTGCGATGAACGTATTACTAAGGCGGTTAAAGCGGCTCCCGGAGTATTGGATATTAAAGTTGATATTAGAAATAAAATAGCAAAAGTAAAATTTGACTCGCAAAAGATTAGTTTGAATAAAATCCGACACATTATTTCGGAGGCCGGATACGATGCCGATGATGTTAAAAGGGATGGGAAAGCTTTTGAGAAGCTTCCTCCTTGCTGTAAAATAAAATAAACCAACAGCATTTATTGCTCCGTTTTTTAGGCTTATTTATTCCATTAGGTGGTTTAAATAATAAGAGGGACTTATGCGGCCTTTCTTAACGGAAGTTTCTGTTTTTCCCGTGTGTGACTATTGTTCCCCCAAAAGACCGTTTAGTTTTGATTTTTTATTATGACCAAGTGAAAGAAACTCAATTTCTCCTGTACAATTCTTTCAGAATTTTTAATTAACATAGGTTATGATTATCGCCGCCCCCGCCGGCGATAAAAGACTCTATAACATTATTTTCTTATTATTAATTGAAGGAAGCACAACATGGTTAACTTTAGTAAAATGAAATTCGCCTATAAATTATGGGGATTGATTTCTTTTTTTGCTGTGGGTTTGTTGTTCTTTGGCCTTTATGCTCATCAGACAATCAGACAGATTAAAGTAAATGGCCCTATCTACGATAAAGTAATTCAGGGTAAGGATTTGATTGCGGATATCCTCCCTCCTCCCAACTATCTTGTTGAATCATATCTTGTTACTTTCCAGATGCTTGACGAAACAAATCAGCAAAAGCTTCAGGAATTGGTAGCTAAATCCAAAAGCCTGCGTGATGATTATAACACAAGGCACGAATACTGGAAGCAAAACCTGGAAGAAGGAGAAATTAAAGATTTACTCGTGCGCCAATCGGATGAAGCTGCAGAAAGATTTCTGGATATTAGAGATAAAATGGTAATTCCCGCCCTCTTAAAAGGAAACCGCGTTGAGGCGCAAAGAATTGTTTCAGGTATTCTGAAAGACGCATACGAACAACACCGTAAAAAGGTTGATGAAATTGTAGAAAAAACCAATATTAAAAACGCGCTGGTTGAAAAAGAAGCAGCCGAATCCATTACCATCAGAACAGCTTCGCTTATTTTTATTGGCTTTGCAATTTTGGGCCTAATAGTATTTGCCGCTTATTACCTTATTATTAAAAAACTTGTAAAAAAAATAAAGGGGCTTGTAAAATCTGCCGAATACCTCAGCAAGGGAGAAATACAACAGGCCGAACAGATACTTACCGGAATAAAAGAGAAGGATGAAGAAAACTCTCAGGATGAGATTCTTGAGCTTACAAATTCGTTTGTCCTTATGGTAGATACTATAAAAGAGCAGGCCTACGCGGTTGACGCAATTGCCAAAGGAAACGCGAACATATCCATTCAGACAAAATCGGACGGAGATATTCTCTCCAAGGGAATCAACTCGGTTACAAGTTCGCTTAAATCTCTTATTACCGAAACAGACAGGCTTGTGGATGCCGCTCAACAGGGGCAATTATCCGTACGCGGAGAAACCGATAAATTTGCCGGCAGTTATAAAGATATTGTTTATGGTTTTAACAAAACGCTTGATCTGCTTATTGAACCGCTTAACATGGCCGCCGAATACATTGACCAGATAAGTAAAGGCAAACTGCCAAACAAAATTACAGATAAATACGCCGGAGAATTTAACAATATTAAGGATAATTTAAATACCTGCATAGACTCCATTGGACTATTGATTGAAGACGCGCAAATGCTTTCAAACTCAGCCATCGAAGGCAGGCTTTCAGAACGCGCGGATGGATTAAAACATCACGGAGATTACAGAAAAATTATAGATGGTTTTAATTCAACTCTTGACGCAGTCATTAATCCCTTAAATGTTACTGCCGAAAAAATCAAGCATATTAGCCGCGGAGATATTCCGGAGCCAATCCGCGAAGAATACAAAGGCGATTTTGGCGAATTAAAAGACAGCGTTAATATTTGTATTGAGGCCGTAAACAAACTTATTGGAGACGCCAATATTCTTTCTTCGGCCGCGCTTGAAGGAAGACTCCAAACGCGCGTAGATGCTTCCAAGCACCAGGGCGATTTCAAAAAAATTATTATTGGAGTAAATAGCACTCTTGATGCCGTTATTTTGCCTCTTAATATGGCCGCCGAGTATATCAATAAAATAGGCAATGGCGTTATTCCAAATAAAATAACGGAAGAATACAAAGGAGATTTCAACGCTATAAAGGAAAGCATAAATTCCTGTATTTACGGACTTGAAGGCTTGCGTGAAATTTCGGATACGTTAAAAAAAGTTTCGCTTAACGATTATTCAAAACAGGTAAGCGATAATTATAAAGGTATATTCTCCGAAACGGCTTCTTCTGTAAATCTTGTAATTAAAAGACTTGAACACATACAGGAAATTGTAAATATGATTTCCGTTGGCAATCTTTCCAGACTTGAGACACTTAAACAAATCAAACAGCGTTCCGGTAACGACCAGCTTGTTCCTTCGCTTATACGAATGATGTCCACCATTTCCGATCTTGTTTCAAAAGCCGAGTTGCTGAATAAGGCGGCAATAGAGGGAAATCTTTCCGTACGGGTTGGCCTTGAGGGCCAGGAAGGCGAATTCAGGAAAATTGTTGACGGTATGAATAAAACACTCGATGCCGTGGTTGAACCTATTAAGACGGCTTCAGTATATATCGATAAAATTTCCAAAGGCGAACTTTCAGAAAAGATATCAGAACCGTTCAGCGGAGATTTTAACGCGCTTAAAGTTAATCTCAATATATGTATCGATTCTATAAATTCCCTGATAGCCGAAATCACGGAAATGTCAACACACGCCGTTGAGGGTGAACTTTCGCATCGCGCCGATACAGCAAAACATCAGGGCGATTTTAAGAAAATCATCAATGGTTTGAACCAGACGCTTGACGCCGTTATTTCACCAATTAAGGAAGGTGTTGATACTTTACAGGAGTTATCCAAAGGTAATTTTACGGTTAAGATTACAAGTAATTATAAAGGAGACCACGCGCTTATAAAAGAAAGCATCAACCAGATGACCGACTCGCTTTCCACCACATTACTTGAAGTGAACCAAGCTGTGCTTGCCACCGCGAGCGCGGGGAATCAGATTTCTGCAAGTACAGAGGAAATGGCGGCCGCGGCTCAGGAACAAACGCAACAGGCTCTTAAAGTAGCTTCGGCCGTGGAAGTGATGACCCGTACAATTCTTGACAACACAAAGAACGCTCTGACCGCAGCCGAGACCGCAAAAAGCGCCGGCCAGAAAGCCACTGAGGGAGATGCAATAGTCTCTGATACAATTTCAGGAATGGCGAATATTCAAAACGTTGTTAAGGAAGCCGCCAACACTATATATGAGCTCGGCAAAAACAGCGATCAGATTGGCGAAATAATACAGGTCATTGACGATATTGCGGACCAAACGAATCTGCTTGCCCTGAATGCCGCCATTGAAGCCGCGCGCGCAGGCGAACAGGGACGGGGTTTTGCCGTGGTTGCAGACGAGGTAAGAAAACTTGCCGAACGCACAACAAAGGCAACAAAGGAAATAGCTGTAATGATTAAAAATATTCAGAAAGATACAGAAGTTGCCGTCAGCTCTATAAATGCCGGTACAAAAGAAGTTGCCAGCGGAATGGAGAAAGCCGAAAAGGCGGGTAAGTCTCTTAACCTGATCATCAATGAAGCGGGCAAGGTTGTTGATATAGTAAACTCCGTGGCAGGCGCCAGCGAACAGCAATCGGCGGCGGCGGAAGAAATAAGCAAAGACATAGAAACCATAAGCTCGGTTACGCAGGAATCCGCAACGGGCATCAGTCAGATTGCCCGCTCCGCTGAAGACCTGAGCAGGCTAACGCTCAACCTCGAAAATCTTGTAAGCAAATTTCAAATTGATAGAAGCAGGATCGACCGAAAAACGGTTAAAAGCTTAAACTAAGCTGATTCAAATGAGGCTGTCCGTTGCCAAGGGCAGCCTTTTTAATTTTGCCAAAGTATTAAAACCCCCTAAAACGGGTTTTGAGTTTTTAAATATAATAACTGAACATAGTATATAAAAAACGTAGAATCGGGGCGTTGACCCGCTTCACAAAATGCGGGGAGAAATAATTAAAACTTGCTGTAGTTCTATAAGGCCCTCTCCACGACAGCCTTTTCTTTTTACAAGCCTAAATCTTCCTCCAGAAAGCCATCGTTGGTAATATTGCTTAACTGCGGGATGGAACCTCCGGCAATTCCCTGTAGAGAGCCTATAAAATGATTCGTATTAATCAGTATACCCTCAAGCTGCTTTTCCCGTTCTTTCCATATTTTCATCATCGCGTTTTTTTCGCGCTCATAACCTTGTTTGAGGTTTTTAAATCCGTCTTCAATAGCTTTTATCTGCATTCTGAATTCGTTGCCGGTAAGATAATCATACAGCATCTGCATCTTGTCCCCTTTGTTCGATTGAGCCGCGTATACTTCCTGAATTTTTATAAGGCTTTCCCTAAGAACAATAACAATGCTCTTAAAATCCGCAAAAGAACAAATCCATACTCCATCTTTGAAACCAATTTTTTCCATCCCTTCAGGCAGGGCTTCGGTAACAATAATGCTCAGGTTGGCGTTTGCCGCAAGCGCGTCCGCTTTAAGTTTTTCAATCCATTCATCGCTAAAACGTTTGGTGCGTTTGCTTTCGTAAATTATTTTTCCGCATTCAATCATGCTACTGTTTTTAACAATATGCACAACATCGGCTCCGCGCATTCCCTTAGCTACTTCCGAAATAGCGTCAAGCGGAAACATTTCTTTTAAAATTTCTTCAATTACAAGCTCCTGAACTTCCCCCTGCAGCTGCATGGAACCCTGTTCGGCTTTACGCTTCATTTCCTCCATCTGCTCCTTCATGGAATTGATAACTTCGTCTTTTTCGCGAAGCCTTAATTCAATTCTATCCGTTTCCCTTTTTCTGATATTATTCGTTTCCTCTTTAAGTCGTTCCGTCAGTTTTTGCTCATACTCCGCTTCAATAATATCCTTTTGTTCATCAAGCTTACGTTTTAATTGTTCATTTTCAATTTTAGCCCTGTTCAGTTGTTGAATCTGTTTTCTGCCGGCTTCATTTTCTTCCGAAAGAATTTTGAGCCTGTCTTCATAATCCTGCGTCACTTTTTCTTTTATAAGCTTTTCCCTTTTGGCCGTTTCAACCTTAAGCTGTTCTTCAACCCTGCGGTCTATATCACTTTCCTTCTGTTTCAGTTGCGCCTGCAGCTCGCGTATGTTGTTTTCCTTTGTCTGGTATTCCTTTTGAATTTGTGAAATACGAGAATTCATTTCCGTTTTGTATTTGTCTTCAATCTGCTTGGCAAGCACATCTTCCACATTAAATATGTGCCCGCATTTTGGGCAATTAATCTGTGTAGTCTTTTCCATCTCCATATCTCCCTGCTCTTAATTTCAATTATACTTTTCCGCATAAAACGGAATGTTTAAATTATACCGTAATTACTTCTTTTCAAAATGCTGATAGTCTTTTAAATCGACCCACTCACCGCCCCACTTCCAGCCGCGTCTTTTAAATATTTTTACAATTCCCGATTTTGCATGTATGGTACCGTTTATTGTTGTATCATAAACTGCACCGTGCGGAGAATACTCTCCATGTTTATATTGCGGATTCAGCCTGGGGTTTATGTCGATTGCAAAGCCCTTCGCGTGGTTCGATAACCTGTAGGAGCCTTCTATACGCCTGTAATTAAACGCAGAAGTATTATTCGCCTCCATGGATTCCTCATCGTTCCAGTGATATTTGACAACCGGTATCACACATTTTACGGGGAAACGAATTTCTTTTAGTTCTTTAAATACCGCAACAATTGAGGAACTGTCTTTTTTGTTAATAACAAGCTGCCCGGCGTGTAGTTTGCCATCAAAGGAATAGTACTGTACATTAACCAGCACAAGCTGTTTTTTAATTTCCGCGGGTATTTCAAGACCGGCAGTAGCTTGTTCAAAATCATAATTGCAATCTGTTATTATATCCGGCTTTTTTTCTTTTGTTACCCGCTGTTGTTTAACTTTGTATTTTTGAGGCTGCTCTTCCGGTGCAGAGCAATTTTGAAGCGTAACCAACATACCGGAAATACACATAACACCGGCTGCCAGCCGGATTATTTTTTTATAATCAAACACTTTACTATTTACACGCCTTAAATTTAGTTTAATGTAAAAACAAAATAGCAACGCCCCCTACGGCAAGAAAAGTCCCAAGTATGCTTCGCCAGGTTAACTTTTCCTTATGAATAAATACCGAGTACGGCAGCATAATAATTGGGGTAGTTGCCATAAGCGTAGCCGCTATGCCAACTTTGGTATAAGCCACTGCAACAAGGCTGCATGTAATTCCCAGATAAGGGCCAAGGATTGTTCCAAGAACAGTTAGAGAAAAAGCTCTCCTATCCTTTTTATAAATGCCCACTGGATTTTTATATTTACCGGCAATTACGGTTAAAGGTAAAAACACAACAACAGCGGCAAATATTCTTAAGAACGTTGCAACAAACCCGTTAATTTCTCCCAGGTTAAAAGCAAACTTTGCAAATATTAATCCCGCCGCCTGCCCAAGCGCAGCCATAACTCCCCAAAAGATGCCGAGTTTATCTATTTTATATTTTGAAACCGGAACTTCCTGTTTTTCCAAAACCACTAATGCAATACCGGCTATTGTAATTGCCATGCCTATAAAACCTAAAAGCGATATTACTTCGCCAAGTACAAAAAAAGCGATAATGGCCGTCATAGCCGGAGCAAGAGACATCAGCAGCATTCCGTAACGCGGGCCTATAAATTTATAGGCGTGGAACAAAAACGAATCGCCAATAACAAGTCCAATTATCCCGCTGACAGCAAGATACGTAACCTGCATAGCCGATACATTAAAACTGGCCCCGGTAATTAAAATAGTTACCGATAAAAATACGGTCGCCAAAATCAACCGGTCAATATTAAGCTGCACGGAACCGATTCTTGCCACGGCGCCCGAAAAGGCTATGGCTGTCCCCGTCCACACCACGGCGGTTAAAAGTGCGCTCAGCTCGCCTATAAATGGCATAAACACCTTTAAATTAAATAATTTTTAATAAGGGAGATATTCACTAAATTGATTTTAATATAATAATTACCATTTAAAGAAGAAATGCAAAGTGTGATAATAGGGTATTTCTATAGGTTTGATTAGATTATTTTAATTTAATTTTAGGAAAGCAATTTCGAAAATCATTCCTGAAATTTATTGGTATATCATTATTATACATCCAAAATTCAACAGTTTCGATAATTTTAGCCTCATCAATAAACTTACATTCAAACATAAGTTTTAATAATTCCAATGAAGACATAATATCGACATCATATATATGAGCAACATCTTTGACCCCTGAATCGTCGCTTACTAAAGATATTCCTAATACATAAGCATAAGAAAGACAATATATGTCATCATAAAGCAACTTTAACTCCATTGATTCTTGAGTCTCTTTTATAAACGAATATGCTCGTTCTATTTCTTTTTTGTTCTCTGCAGATAAATTCAGTTTCATTTTCCTATTTTGGACATATTCCTGTTCAGTAATCCAAGGAAACTTGCCTATTAATCGTGGACTCTTTTTATATTGAACTTCCATATATTCATTAAGATAGAGTGCATAATTACTTTCACCAAAGGGAATACCCAGCAAAGGATGAATACTTTTAGCAAGCCGAAAATACGAGCATGAATCTACTAGTATTTTAGTCTGCCTCATTCTTAATCGCCTCAAATAAAGCAATTGAATCTGAAGTAGAAATATCAAATAATTGCTGTATGAAACCTACCGATAATTTTTTATTACGATCATATTTTTTTAAAGCATTATATATAGGTGTGAAAAATTTACTTTCGGAAATTTCAATAAATTCATCAACTCCCCCTGATATTTGTTTACTGTATAAACCTCTCCTGTTTTTAAATACTGTAAAAGCCTTATAGATATTATTTTCCAGATTTATCTCGGGTTTATTTTTATGTAATGCATATTTCTTCATTTGCATATAAACCGTTACTGGTGAGATATTGTATTCTTCAGCAATAAGTTTTATCTTTTCAATCTGCATGCTTGTCGGATGATTTAAAATATTTTCATATAGCGCTTCCGTTTTTGAAATCGGGAACAATAGTGTTTCGGAAAAGTCCTCTGCAAATTTTTCTTTCACATCTTCGGATATTTTCTTGGAAATTACATGTCCTAATTCGTGTGCTATCCAAAAATTAATATCACATGCCCAACTATCTAAATTTACAAATATCCAGGTAGTTTTGCTTTCAGGCAGATAGATATGTAAAGCATTTCTATGATTTTTATTAGAGCCCCATAAAACAGGAATTAGTGAAGCATTAAGCTTTTTTAGAAGCTCAACCAAATTTTCCAGATTTAAAGCGCTATTATCTTTTTTAATTGATTTTCTTAAGTAATCGGTGACATTATTGATATAATTATACTCATAACGAGGATCACTTAAAATTGGCGATTCAGTTAAGTACTTCTCGGCAAAATACGGCAATAAGTCCTGTATTCGCAGCCCCATATTTATAGCTTTGTGTAAATGGGCTTCCGTTATTTTACTATTTCCATTTTTTCTAAATTCTATTAAAGGCTGATTGGAAGAATTTTTAATAACTAGCTCATTAAACTGCATATCTAAAACTGAACTTAAACGAATAAGATTCTTTGGATCAGGGAAATACTCATTCTTTAGCCATTTCGAAACGCTTTCTCTTGAAACTTGTAGCAGTTTCGCAATTGAAGATTGATTTAAACCTTTTTTTTCCAACTGAACATTAATTAATTCAGTATTTAATCTTTTTTCCATATACCCAATTTACGAAATCGTTCCGATATTGTCAAGTTTTGTCAAGTCTGATGAGCTATATCTCTTCCCTGTACGCCCTTGACTTTTTCTTTAGGCCAGTTCTTTTTTTGGCATCAATCCTTTTCAGATTAGATGAAGCGGTAGGTTTTGTTTTTATCCTTTTAATCTCTTTGGCGCAGGCTTTTTGCAGCAGCTTTATAAGCCGGTCAATTGCATCCTGTCTGTTTTTTTCCTGAGTTCTGTAACGCTTTGCCTCAATAACCAAAACGCCTTCGCTGTTCATTTTTTTACCGGCAATATGTTTGGCTTTTTCTTTTTCTGCCGGTTGCAACGCCTGCGAACCATCCACATAAAACCTTAATTGCGCCGCCGTTGCAACTTTATTTACATTTTGCCCGCCGGGCCCCGAAGCTCTTACAAAATCGAATTTAAGTTCGCTTTCCCGTAATTCCGTGTTTTTATTTATACGTATCATATTATAATTTATTTTTAGCCGCCTAAATAAAGCATTTGGCGGTTAATGCGCAAGTGTTCTTATTCACAAGAGGTATTTTAAGCGCTAATTAAGCGGAATGGAAATACTTTCAGGAAATTTTGCCGGGTATTGAGAAATAAAAAGCGCTCCCTTTTCCCGGAAAACTTTCAACCCATATTTGCCCATTGTGTTTTTCAACAATTTCTTTGCAAAGCACTAATCCAAGCCCGGTGCCTTTTTCGTTTTTTGTTCCGAAAGTTGAAAGATACTCGCCTGTCTTAAATAGCCTGCCTCTGTTTTCTTCCGTCATCCCCACGCCAGAGTCCTTTACCGCAAATACCGTTTCCGTTCCGTTACCCGAAACAGAAATAACAACAACGCCTCCTTCGTAACTGAATTTAATCGCGTTCGAAATCAAATTTCTTAACACCATTTGCAGCATTTTCTTATCAGCAAATGCGCTGTCATCCGCCTTCACATCGCTTTCAAGAACAATTTTTTTATTCGCGGCATTCGGAGTCAGCAATGAAATAACTTTTTCAATTTCGCTTTTACAGTTTATACTCATTGGGGCAAAAGGCATTCGTCCCGATTCCAGATTAGACCACTCAAGCAACTCTTCCAACAGCTTATAAGCGTTAGCCGAAGTTTTAAGCAGCTCCTGTCCAAGTTCCGTCAATTCGCTTTTCGAAAAAACATCCACCTGTTGCGAAAGAAGCTCGGCCAGGTTTAATATCCCGTTAAAAGGGCCGCGCAAATCGTGTGCAATTATGCTGAAAAATCTGTCTTTTGTGGAATTAAGTTTTTTCAATTCTGCAGTTCTTTTTTCAAGCTCTTCCTGTATCTCTTTTCGGTATGTAATATCGCGCAAAGTGCCTTCAATACCCAGCGGAGCGCCCGATTCGTCAAAATAATAGTGGGCGTTTATAGAAGCCACAATGTTTTTTTCAAAGCGGTTTTTTACAAACACTTCCACATCGTTTATTTCGCCGCTCACTTCAAAATTATCTATTGGCTTAATATAGTTTCCGTTCTGAACATAAAACTCCGTAATTGGCTTACCCAGAAGATAGTCGACAGAAAACCCGGATATTTTTTTTATTGAAGGACTTATTTCCACAATATTCCCCTCTTTATCAGTCCTGAAAAGAATATCCTGAGCATTTTCAAAAATATTTCTGTATTTGTTTTCGCTTTTAATAAGAGCTTCTTCGGCTTTTTTGATTATAGAAATATCCTGAATGGTGCTTCTGATTCCCACAGGTTTTCCGTTGTCATCTACAATTACTCTGTCGCTTACGGCAACATGCAGAATTTTCCCGTTTTTACTTTTATAATTTCGTCTGTATCCCGTGCCGGCATTTTTTTTACCGGCAAGCTTATCCTTCAACTCCTTTTGCGCCTGCTTTTGTTCAACAATAAAATCAAAAATACTCTTGCCTGTAAGTTCCCTCTCATCATCAAAACCAAGCATCTCAAGTTCTGTCCTGTTTATTTTCAGAATAATTCCATTTTCATCAATCTCATGGTAACCCACCGGCGCATCATCGAACATTTCGCGGAATCTGGCCTGGCTTTCCTTTAAAGCTTTTTCAGCGAACTTACGCAGAGCTATGTTTTCTTTTATTTCCTGCTCCGAAAAGTTTATCTCCTTTTCCTTATTGGAATTAACTTCTTCAAACAATCGTAATGCCATACAGACAGCGTTTACAATATCATATTTCCCCGATTCTCCGGTTATATATCCGTAAGGGAATAGTTCTCCATGTTTTTCCATCAAGCCATGGGAAGAATTGCCGAACATATACACAACAGGAATATTGTATTTGTTCGATATGTTTTTTGCAAATTCGGTATTAGCCGGTTTTGCCGCCGGATCCATTTCCATTAAAACCAAAACCGGTTTTACACCGGCGTCAAGAATATTAAACGCCTCATTTTGAGTTTTTGCGGATTTTATAAAAAATCCTTCCTGTTCAAGAACCTGTGAACATAGTGGAGAGAAAAACTGTCCGTCTTCAAAGAGTAAAATTATTTTTTGCATTGTCTCATCTTCAATTAAACGCGCCCTCTTAGTGCGTTTTATATGATCAATTAATAAAACCGAATGTCAATATTATTAAAATATATTAAAAAAGCTAAAAAAACCATATTCATTTTTATGCATACATTCAATTGCAATTTTATTTACATTGCATTTTCATGCGAATTACAGGTAAATTTATAGCTGAATTTAAAAGCAATAGTAATTTATTGGTAAAATGAAATATTGCATAAAATATTTATTTTATTCTTATTTAAGTTCATGTTTTATAATATTCTAAACTGTATTGCCGGGCAACAGTTTTTTTACCGCCGGGTTATCTACAGCTGACGGATATTTCAACCATAGTTCTTTCCTCAATGAAATTCCGGAATTAATATCTAATAAAATTCAAAAAAATATTTAATTACCATGAATGAACAAATAAAACAAATAGCAGACCGGTTAAAAGGCTTGAGAGAAATTTCGGGCTTATCTGCCGAAGCCCTTGCAAAAGAGCTTAACATTTCAAACGAATTGTATACGGAATACGAAACAGGCAATTCGGATATACCAGCCAGTTTTCTTTTTAAAATATCCCAACGCTATGGCATAGAGCTCTCCGCGCTCCTTAGCGGAGAGGACCCGCGGTTGCACATGTATTGCATAGTGCGCAAAGGAAAGGGGATAAAGGTGGAAAGGAGGAAACAGTATAAATACGAAAACCTCGCGCAAAACTTCATTCATAAAAAAGCCCAGCCTTTTATGGTTACAATAGAGGCTTCGCAGGAAGACACGCCTTTCGAATTCAATTCTCACCCCGGGCAGGAGTTCGATTATGTTATAGAAGGAACAATGAAAATTATAATTGCGAATCATGAAATTACTTTGCAGGAAGGCGATTCCATTTTTTATGATTCCGGTTACCCGCATGCAATGAAGGCTTTAAATAATAAAACCGTTAAAATGCTTGCTATTATTTTATAAAATTATGAAAACAAGAGTTGAAAAATGATAGAAAAATATCTGCCTCAGAGCAACTTTTCCTCATACGAGGATTTTTACGAAAATTTTAAAATTAATGTCCCTGAGAGTTTTAATTTTGCTTATGACATTGTTGACGAAATTGCAAAAAACGATCCTAAAAAAATAGCGATGGTTTGGTGCGATGATAACGGCTTGGAAAAAATATTTACTTTTGCCGATATGAAATATTACAGCGATAAAGCCGCTAATTTCTTCAAATCGATAGGTATAAAAAGGGGCGACCCCGTTATGCTTATTCTTAAAAGAAGATATGAATTCTGGTACTGCTCGCTTGCTCTTAATAAAATTGGCGCCGTTACTATTCCAGCTACGCATTTACTGACCGCGAAAGATATTGTATACAGAGATAACGCCGCCGATATTAAAATGATTGTATGCGTTTCGGACAAGGAAGTTTTGCAGCATGTTGAAAATTCAGTCGCCAAATCTCCTACTTTAAAATACATAGCCGCTGTTGATACCGATAAACAAGGCTGGATTAACCTTACAAAAGAAATTGAGAAAGCATCCGATGTTTTTGAACGCCCTGACGATTGCAAACATTTTGGCGCGGAAGACACAATGCTGCTCTATTTTACATCGGGCACTACGGGAATGCCTAAAATGGTTATCCACAATTACCTTTACCCTCTCGGCCACTTTCTTACAGCCGGCTATTGGCAAAACGTTGAGGATAACGGTCTGCATTTTACAGTTGCGGAAACAGGCTGGGCCAAATCCGCCTGGGGTAAAATTTACGGACAATGGCTGATGGGCAGCGCGGTAATGACTTATGACTTTGACCGCTTTGTTCCCAAAAACCTGATTGAAGTAATTATCAAATACAAAGTTACTACTTTTTGCGCACCTCCTACAGTGTACAGGTTTTTAATAAAGGAGGATTTGAGCAAGTATAAATTTGCCGATCTTAAATATTGCGTTGTTGCCGGCGAGCCTCTTAACCCCGAAGTTTATAATCAGTTTAAGGCCGCAACCGGTTTAAAATTAATGGAAGGCTATGGTCAGACGGAACTTACAGTTACGCTTGCCACTTATTCATGGCTTGAACCTAAACCGGGTTCAATGGGCAAACCGTCTCCGGGTTATGAAATTGATCTGTTAGACCCGGATGGCAAACCATGCGAAGTTGGCGAGACAGGCCAGATTGTTGTGAAAACGGATAAGAAAAAACCTGTTGGCATGTTTAACGGTTATTTCAGAGATCCGGAATTGACTAAAAAAGTATGGCACGATGGAATTTATTATACCGGAGATACGGCATGGAAAGATGAAGAAGGCTATTTCTGGTTTGTTGGCCGCGCCGATGATATTATTAAAAGTTCCGGTTACAGAATTGGACCATTTGAAGTTGAAAGCGCGTTGATGGAACATCCCGCAGTTCTTGAATGCGCAATAACAGCAGTTCCCGACCCTGAAAGAGGACAAATTGTAAAAGCCACTATTGTACTTACAAAAACTTATAAGCCAAGCGATGAGCTTGCCGCGGAGTTGAAAGACCACGTTAAGAGAGTCACCGCTCCTTACAAATATCCGCGTGTTATAGAATTTGTAGATGAGCTCCCTAAAACAATAAGCGGTAAAATTCGCCGTGTTGAAATACGCGAGCAGGATATTTTATAATTATGGCAAAGGCGGTTTTTATTTGTTAAAGCCGCCTTTAAATTTTATGTTTTAAAATAAACGTCTCCCCAATCTCCTTGAGCCCCAGAGTACATTCCGTATTTTTAATTGCCGCCGAAAGTCTTTTTATAGGTTCATCCGCGGGTTCTATGCCCTGATGAAATGTTTTGCAATGTATTGGAATAAAATATTTCGCTTTCATATCCAATGCCATGCTTAACGACTCTTCCGGATTACAATGCACCATGTGCCACGGATTATAAGCGCCGACAGGCATTATGGCAATATCAACATCGCCGATATTCGCTTTTTTGAATTTATCGGAAAAAGCGGTATCCCCGCCGAATATTATTTTTTTACCGTTTTTTTCAAGCAGGTAACCGTTAAAACTTCTTCCGTTTTTAAAGAAGCCTCTGGATCTGTCTCTTTCCCCCGGATACCTCCAGCCGAAATGCTTTACTTCAAGAGCTGTAAAATTCACATCCGCGCATTGCATACTCTGCCCCCAGTCAAGTTCCGCCTGTTTTTTCCATTCCAGGTCGCTTGTAATATCTTTAGTGTTATACGCGGTAATACAATTTATTTTACCGGAGAATTTTTTTGTAAGCTTTAACAGGGTCTGGTAATCGGTATGATCCATGTGTCCGTGCGAAAGAAGAATCACATCCGGTTTTGGCAATTCTTCATAAAACAGAGCCGGTCTTGTAAATCTGCCAGGGCCAAAAGTCGAGCCTAAAAAATACACTCCAACCCGTTCAAACAGAACGGGGTCTGTAAGTATTATAGTGCCATAAAAATTTAACAATATTGTTGAGTGCCCTATCCATGCAAGTGAAATTTCATTTGCATTCCATTTTGAGGGATCCGGCTTAAAAACCGGTTTATCTTCTGCATGTAATAAATCTGACCCGCCCAAAAAGGAAGCTCCGAATACTCCGCCAGTTACCAAGCCCAGATTTTTTATAAAACTTCTTCTATTCATTATATATCGTTTATACTAATTTTAAAAGTTCGCCCGCCGAGTCAATTATAAAGTCGGGGTTTTCTTTCATCAAATCTTCTTTTTTCCTGTAGCCATACGAAACAGCGCACGATACAGCGCCGGCGTTTTTACCGCAATTTATATCCAGTTCCGAGTCGCCAACCATCATGGTATTTTCCGGTTTAATATTGAGCTCGCTGCAAATAAAAAGAAGCGGGGCGGCATCGGGTTTAATTCCAAGCCCCGGCCTGCGTCCGGTTACCATATCGAAATTTTCTCTCAGATTTAAAAAGTCGATTACTTTATCCGCCTGATCCTGAGCTTTTGTAGTCAGCAAAGCTATCTTTATACCGCTTTTATTAAGAGCGGCAATGGTATCTTCCACGCCGTCATAAAACTTCGTATCGTTTATATATTCAAAGTAATACGATTTGTAAATGCTCATAAAAAGCTCAAAATCATCCAAAGTAATATTGAACTCGGCCAGCATTTCCTTAAAATGAGCGCCAATTTTTAGGCTGAATTTTTCCCAGGTAATTTCTCCTTTTATGCCAAGCTGTTTTAATGTTGCTTTTACCGCTTTAAATATTGTAGTTCCGGAGTCAGTCAGTGTTCCGTCAAGATCGAACACAACCAGTTCAATTTTTTTATTCATATATACGTTCCGTAATTTAATCAAATTCTTTTTCTCACCATCTCCGCAATTGTTTTACCAATGCTTATTGAAGCCGTAGCCGCGGGGGAAGGCGCGTTGAGGATGTGCACCATCTTTTCAGCTTCTTCTATATAAAAATCGTCCACAAGCTTGCCCGAATTATCCAAAGCCTGCGCCCGTACGCCCGCTCCCCCTCTTTCGAGGTCTTCATCCTTAATTTCGGGGACAAGCTTTTGCAAGGATTTCACAAATACTTTTTTATTAAATGATCTGTAATATTCTTTTATTCCTGTTTTATAATGTTGAGCAGCCATTTTCCAAAAACCTGGATAAAGAGCCATTTCAAGTAAATCGTAAAACGAAATTGCCGAATGACTGTAGCCTTCCCTTTTAAGCGCAAGAAGCGCGTTGGGGCCGGCTTCGGTTCCACCGGCAGCAAGCCTTGTAAAATGAACTCCAAGGAAAGGATATTTGGGGTCAGGAACCGGGTAAATCAAATTTCGTACAAGATAGCTGCTCTCTTTTTTTATTTTATAATACTCGCCTCTGAAAGGGACAATCATTACGCCCGGTTCTACGCCGCAAATACGGGCAACTCTATCGCATTGTAATCCGCTGCAATTCACTAAAAATCGCGCTTTATACACATCATTTGTCGTCTCGGCGTATAATATGTTGTCCTTGCGCTCAAGCCCTGTAAACCGGGTTCCGGTTACTATTTGCCCGCCATGTTCAAGAATAATTTTTCCGTATGTTTCGGTAACCTGTTTGTAATTTACAATTCCGGTTTCGGGCACAAGTATTCCGCTCACACCGGTTACATGAGGTTCATACTCTTTCAGTTCATCCTTACCCAGTTTTTTCAGACCTATAAGTCCATTTTGGTTACCGCGCTCGAACAGTTTGTTCAGGTATTCAATTTCGCTTTCATCCGTAGCAACAACAAGCTTTCCGCATTGTTCATGCTGAATTCCGTACTCTTTGCAAAACTCATACATCATTTTGCGCCCGGCAATGCAGTTTGCCGCTTTTAACGAGCCCGGTTTATAATACAAACCCGAATGAATTACTCCGCTGTTGTTACCGGTTTGGTGCGCCGCAAGTTTTTTTTCAGCTTCCAGTACAACAACGTTCAGTCGGTAAGTGCGCTGCAAATCCATTGCAGTAGCGGCTCCAACCGCTCCGCCCCCTATAACTACAACATCATAAATATTCTTCATTTTACGAAATTTGTTTTTTGTAATCTTATAAAATAAAAAAAATGCGCGTTAAATAAACGATAAATAATGCGCGAATAAAATACCCTATAAACAATCAAGCAAGGCTGCAAAATCGGTTTGTATTTAAAACAACAATGGCGCTGTTTAAAGCGCCATTGTAAAATAAGATAACTATACTTAAACTACTTGATCAGTATCATCTTTTTAGTAGATGTAAAATTACCTGCGTTTATAGTATAGAAATAAAAACCACTTGAAAGGTTGCCGGCATCGAATTTAACGCTGTGGCTGCCAGCAGGCATTTCTTTATTAACCAAAGTAGCAATTTCTTTACCAAGAACGTTGTAAACTTTTAATGTTACTTTACCCGCGTTTGCAAGGTTAAAGTTAATTAAAGTAGACGGGTTGAACGGGTTTGGATAATTTTGTTCCAAAGAATATTTGCGTGGAGCGGAGTATGATACTTCTGCTGTATTTGAATATTCGTATGAACCATTGTAATCTACTTGTTTCAAACGGTATTTTACGTTCTGCGCCTGAGCAGGAATTTGCGAATCTCTGTATTCATAAGCTTTTGAAACAGTAGAGTTGCCTTGTCCGCCTACAAAAGCTATTTTCTTATAATCGTTTGTTCCCAAAGCTCTCTGAATTTCAAATCCCGAGTTGTTTGTTTCGGTTGCTGTAGTCCATTTCAATACAACAGCGCCGTTTACCTGTCCTGCTGCAAATGAAACAAGTTCAACAGGTATTACGGTAGGCTTATAGAATGGCATGAAGTAAACTTTTCCGTGAGTCGAATCATCGGCTTTATGGAAAATATGCTGTTCAATTGAAAGAGAGTCATAAACTCCCCAATCGTTATTCTGAGCCATTACATCGTTTGTACAGTTGTTGTATAAGTCGTATACGTAAGTACCCTGTATGTTGTTGTAAATTTTATTGTATCCGTTATCCGAAGTATCCGCGTTTGTAAGGTCTCCAAGTTTAGGCTGCGGACCTGCTGTAACAGAGGCGCCATTCTGGATTGTAATACCCCACCAGTTACCATAAATAACATTACGTTTAATTACAGGCTGAACTGCTGTTCCGCCGTTAACGTTAATGCCGCTGCCGGTAGTCATAACATCAGGATTAATATTGTTGTTATAAATTACGTTATTGCTAACAACGCCATTAATAATACCGCCGCCTGCGCCGTAAAGCGTAAGCCCGAACGCGTTGTTATAAATTGTATTGCCATCAATTACAATATTTGAATAAGCGCCGGAACCATAAACCCACAAGCCAATTCCGCCTGTTTTTGTGTTTGTGCTGCCGTAAATTTTATTGTTTGTAATAATTGGAGAATTGTTTCCCTGCAAACCAATGTTAATCTGGTTTTTAGCGGAAGTATTCTGTGTGTTGTTATTGCAAATTTCGTTACCGTCAATTATTGGGTTTGAACTTAAAGTTAACGAAATTCCATATTCAAAACTTCTTTCAATTTTATTGCTTCTTATTATTGCGTTTGATCCGGTCATCTGAATACCGCGATCGCATTTGAACAGGTAGCTATTTTGAATTGTAGGACTTGCGTTGATAGCTCTCAAACCATAGTAAGCGTAGCTTATGTTTGCATACTTAATATAGCAAAGGCTGTCTATGCTTGAGTCTTCAAATGTAATACCCTGAAAAGCTCCGGTAGAATCCGCCGTAGCTCCAACAAGAGTTACCTTGCTGCTTGCCGTACCATTAACCTGCAATGCGCCCTGAATGTCTAAACACGAGCCTTTTGTGGTAAAAGTAACATTTGAACCGGCGGCTATTACAAGTTTATCGTTAGCCTGTACGCGAACTGAATCGTTAACCTGATAATTAGGGAAAGCTCCCGTAACCTTTCCACCGGATTTTGCAACAAGCGAATCCAAATTCCATGTAATACCTGTATTTGGCGTTACAACCTGCGCAAACGAAATAGATGTCAATAATAACATCAACTGTATTGCTTTCTTCATCTCTTTTTCCTTCTTTAATTAAAAAATCACTTTATTAGATAATTCATCAACATCTCCCGGTTTGATGGGGAAATGCCCGCTCAGTATTTTACCAATCTTATCCATTCCATCCGTTATCCCCTTACAGAATTCACCTCTGCGAAACATATCCTGCATTTGGCGCGTTATTCCGCTCCAGGTATTTTCGGGCACTTTTTCATTTATGGCGGAATCCGCCAAAATATAAAACTGCCTTTCCTTAAGAAGAATAAAGATAAGAACTCCGGTATGATCCTGAGTTTTTTTTATGCCCAGCCTTATAAACTCACGTATAGCTAACGCTTCAATACTTTTCCTTTTGGAAAGGAAAGGTTTTCCCTCTTTTATGCTTACACATACTTCACCGGATGTTGATTTTTCCAGCTCCTTTATTTTTTGGGAGATCCGGAGAAAATCATCATCCGAGAAATACTTATATGTAAGTTCGTTATTCATTCTTTAAATAATAACTTTTCAGAATTTTACCGTTTTCCATCTCATAAACAAGAGGAGTCCCGGTAGGAATATTCAGTTCCAGAACCTGTTCCCTTGTCAGGTTGTCAAGAAACATTACCAACGAACGCAGACTGTTTCCATGGGCTGTAATCAATACGTTTTTGCCTTCTTTTACCAACGGTTCAATCTTTTCCTGATAGTAAGGAATTGTTCTTGCGGCGGTATCTTTAAGGCTTTCCGTATAACCGTCAGGGTTTAATTCGGTTTTATCAGACGGAGGCGGAACATCGTAGCTTCTTCTCCATATATGCACCTGTTCAGCGCCGAATTTGTCCGCTGTTTCTTTTTTATTCAATCCCTGCAAAGCGCCATAGTGTCTTTCGTTAAGCGCCAGATTCCTTTCTACCGGAATTTCTCCGTATCCGGCAACTTTACAAGCCAGTTCCGCTGTTCTAATTGCTCTTTTCAATACAGAAGTAAAAAGGAAATCGAACTTTAGCCCTTTCTCTTTCAAAAGTTTCCCGGCATTCTGAGCTTCGCTTTCACCTTTGGGGCTTAAATCAACATCAACCCAGCCAGTAAACCTGTTTTCCAGGTTCCATTGCGATTCACCATGTCTTAATAATACTAAATAGTTCATTTTTATCCTTTAAATAAATATTTAATTTTACCCATGCAATTTAATAAATATTGTTCAAATTTGATATTAAATATACGCTTTTATGCAAAAAACCATCTGTTTACTCAGCTTTTTATTTTACTGTCTAAGGACATTATTGTAACATTTTCTCCCTTAATCTGTCTATTTATTAAATTTATAAAAAGAAATAATCCTGAAACAAAACGAACAAATATCATTACCAGATCTGTATAAAAAGTACTCTGCAGATATTTATAAATATTCTTTCAGTCTGCTTAAAAACAATGACGATGCAATGGACGCGGTTCAGGAAACTTTTATTAAATATTCCGAAAATGAAAAGAACTACAGACATGATTGTAGTTGCAAAACAATGCTTTTGGTTATTACACGCAATTACTGCTATAACAGATTAAAAAGCAAAGGTTATAATAATTCAAGAATTGAAGATGAATTTTTTTACGGTTCTTATAATGTAGACTACGATCTTAAAATCTCTCTTGAGGATGCAATACAAAAACTTCCTCCCGCATTAAACGAGCTGTTGTACCTTAAAGAGTACGAAGGTTTTTCGTACAAAGAAATAGCCGAGATTACTGACCAATCTATGGAGAATATTAAAATCAAGCTGTTTAGAGCAAGACAATTATTAAAAAAACTATTAACGGATTATGAATAACACGAAGCATTACGATATGGAAATAAGCTTGTTTATAGATAACGAGCTTTCCGACTCCGGGCAAAAAGATTTGTTCGGGCATTTGAGCACTTGTGAATACTGCCGGGCATCACTTTCAAAATCCATGGAACTAAAAAAAAGAATAAATAAGCGCTACGCCGAAATGAATCCCGGAATGATAAACCCGTACAAAAACATGAAAAATGCCTTACCCGGAACAAATGCCGGGAAAATTTATAAAATAACTACGGCATTGGGGATAGCGGCTACAATTATTCTCGGTTTCTTTTTAGCGCTTACAGATATCAGCAATAATAAAAGCGAAGCCGGATATAAACAACTCACACAGGAAGTTTCAGCGCTTAATGAAAAGATTAAATTGCTTTCGGATACGAAAGTAAGAACCGATACGTGTGCAAGCCGCTGCAGCACGCCGCTTAAAAACTTTAATAAACGCAAGACCAGGCAAACTAACATTACTCAGCCGGAAAAACAGCAAACGCCTGTTGCTGATAAAAAAGTTCAGGCCCCTATCAAATATCATTCGCAATACGCTTCCATGCCGGTTGTGAAGATAACAAAAGACGATTTTTTAGTTCAACAAATGGGCGGGGATTAGATGAAAAGCGCATCAATTTTTATTATTGTAATCCTTAATTTCTGTTTTCTTAAGGCTCAAGTAAAAGATATAACCTTTCACATGGAAATATCCGACTCCTTATGCAATCAACAACTTGTTCTCAACAAAAATTATACTCCGGGCGAGTTGATTGACGGCTATTTTTACATTACTCCTTATGAAAGAGTGATTGAAGGAGATTTGGTTAACGGGGGGTTAAGCTTTACGGATTCTTCAGTTTATTACATATATAATAACAAAACAAAAAAGGAAATCCACCGGAATAAATATCCAGTCGGAAATATCGACTCGCTTACTTGTGGGCTGCAAATAGAGAAAGCCCTGTCTTTTTCTATTGAACCCGATTTTGGTTCAATCAAAGCCGACTCCATGCTCCTGCACTTCAAATATTATATTCTAAAAATGAAAACAAAAGATATATCTGATTTCACCGATGTGGATTACAATATTAAAATTCATTACCAACATATAAAAGTAGCTCTGAATAAACCCCTGGCTTTCGATTTTATCGACAAGAATTTCGCGGGGCACAAAATAGTTTTCAAAATAAAAGATAATTGGATGGATAATGTTTTAAGCAACAAGAAACTGGCCGGTGTTTTTAAATATGTTTCGCCTGATGAATTATTCCCTGAAACAGACCTTAAATCACTACCCGATTCCTCTGTGCTCAATATGGATTTTAAATTCAATTCGGAATTCATTTTGGAACCTTCCGACAATTATCTGTTTAATATGACCAAACAGAAACCTTTTTTCGATAAAAGAATACAGTGCAAGGAATTACCGGAAGGCAATGTGTTGTCTTTTGAGACCAGTAAATCGCATACTACGTTTCACATGCCTCCCAACATGTCAATGTATCAGTTTTGCTTCACATATCCTTTCCATCTGTATAACCAGCAAAAGGAAGACCTGTATGCTTCGTATAAAACAAGAGAACAGATTTTTAAATCGGACTACAATCTGTTTATTATGCCTCTGTCATACAGAAACGACACTCTTACGGCTTATATATACCTTAGTTATTCCAAACTGGATATTGACCTGCTTGCCAGATGGACGCCCATCAGAAAGAAAATCAAACTTGTAAAAAACGAGCCGATAAAAATTGAACTCCCCAAAGAAAGATGGAACGCGAATTTCGAAAGAGAAGGAGAGAAATACGATATATATGGATATTCAGATTACGAAAAATTCACAAACGAATTTTTTATTATTAATTTTTATTCAATAGCACAAGGCAAGGATTTGCGATGGGGAAAATAATATTTTCTTTGATTATTGCATCAAAGGAATTGCCGAAATAAAGAATTGTAATGTCGAAACTATATTTTAAGCTTTCGGCGCCGGCCGTTGAACCGGGCAACCAATTCAACGGCCGGAACAATACATACTTTAGCGATAAATCTACGGGCGCCTTATTTTTAGTGTCAATCGTTTATTATTCTTCCCTTTCCCACCGTTCCTCAACAAGCGAATCAATAATTTGTTTGCCCCGATGTCCGAAAATGGGGTGATATTCAAGAGACAGCTTATCGGCAAGCTCCACGGCAACTTTTCCGGTAGGTTGTTTGTGGTCAAAAGCCTTATGCAGAACGCGTAAAGCCGTCTGGTATATTGAGAACTCCCAGTCTTTTTCAAGATGCCTTTCAATAAACGGATCGTCTTTAACATAACCGTACTGTTCATTAGCGCAGCTTACAATACCCATCCTGTTTGTCAGGAAATCGGGAATGTATACTATATGATTGTTATATACTTCTATATCGTCCCTTACCGGGTCTTCAAGCTGGTTGTTTGCGGCTCCGCAAATAATTTTAGCTTTAATCCTGGGAATAGTGTAAGAATTTAGAATTGCCCCCGTTGCGCATGGCGAAACAATATCGCATTCGGTTTCAAGTATGGAATTATCTCCGTAGGCAGCCAGCGAAGCCTCAAGATTTTTTCCATATAGTTCATCTTGTACGCGCTCAATAGCCGCGGGATTTATATCCGTGGCAATTACTTTTGCAACTTTTTTTTCAAACAAAAATTCAATCAATGGACCCGCAACATTACCCATACCCTGTACGGCTACGGTTTTTCCTTCAAGCGTACCAAGCTCAAGAAAATCAAGCGCGGCCTCCATGCCGGCAATAACTCCTCTCGCGGTTGGTATCGAGGGATTTCCGCTTCCGCCAAGTTCAGGCGAAATACAGGTTGTAAACCTCGTTTTGCTGAAGATATTATCCATATCCTTGACATTGGTCCCAACATCTTCGGCTGTAACATAGCAGCCTTTCAGGGAGGACATGAATTTCCCGTATTCCCGGTATAAATACTCGCGAATGACGGGGTCATATTTATCGTATTCCGGGTTATGGGCAATAACTCCCTTACCGCCTCCCCACCAAAGCCCCGCGAGAGCGTTCTTATGCGTCATGCCTTTTGCAAGGCGCATACCATCACGGAAATAGTCTTCAGTCGTATCATACGACCAATATCTCACTCCCCCGGCCGCCGGCCCCCTGTTTGTACGATGGATAAACGCTCCAAGAAGAGTATCGTATTTTTCGCTGACTCTGAAAAACATTCCCTCGTGCTTCTGAAAATCGCGCTTATCTTCATTTATGAAGTCTGCAAGGCGTTGTAAAAGCACGTGCGAGCTTTTAACGGAATGGCTTTTATTATCGTATACAAAATAAAAGCTGGTTATTCCGTTTTCCTTCAAATATTCTACAAATTCCTGCGTGGGTATAGAGGTAAGTCTGCCAATTGCTTCCATAGTTTTTTATTCCTATGTAATTGTTTGATGATTTAAAATATGATAATCCTGCATTTTAATCAAACTGGTTTTTTTATTTTGCACCTTCGTACAAAAGGTTACAACCAGCGTATTTTAATAGCATTTAGGCTTGAATTATAAAATTGTTTATAATAAATTGTATTCACAAAGAAATTAAAAACTTGAACAAACTAAGAAAAAACATATTGCTCCTTCCCGGATTTCTATTCTGGAGTCTTTTTGTCGTCTTGTTTTCGGACGCGGCGGATCTGGATAACTTTATACCCAATGCAGATGTTACCCATGGAGAAGTTGAGTGCGCAGTAAAAAGCTCGAATTGTACTCAGAGCGCTTTGGGTTTGATGCTACACTCAGACCATGCAATAAGTCATAGTAACTCTCAAACGGTAAAATCGTTGAGCATTTTTGACCAGGATAGCCCCTCAATTACTCCCGAAGTAATCAAGGCCGAAAACGGCATATATGTTCGCGCAAACATACCCGACCTGTCTTTAACTTCTTTTACGTGTTCAAGCGAGTTATACCTGAGGAATCACTCTTTCCTCATTTGAATTCCCCGACAGAATAAACCGGCATATAATTTTGCGCTTTGCTAAAGTACAAAGTTTATTACCGGCGGCAAACCAACTGCAGTTTTTTACAACTGGCAACTATAAATTTAATAAATTAATAAGAGGTATAAACATGTTTGGAAATTTAGGCGGCGGTGAAGTTATCCTGATTTTAGTGATTGTCTTAATTTTATTCGGTCCCAAAAAGATACCTGAAATTGCTCAGGGTGTTGGCAAAGGGATGAAAGAATTTAAAAAAGCGCTTAAAGACGTTGAGGACGATATCAATTCGGAAGTAAAATCGGATACGTCCGATAATCCGGGAACAAAAAAATCTTAATTGTTTGATGATTTGATAATGGTTTGTTCCAGTAAAGTATCTGCTTCAACTAAATAAGCATGATTCATGCAAAGCATACAGCTGAGGGTTACTGTTGCTTTGCATGTTTTATCTTTTTTCCAAAATTCGCGCGCATTTTTTTACGCTTCTCTGAAAAATCTTGTTATAAAATCAGTTTTATTTTATACCTTTGGTGAGTTAAGCGGTTTTGATAAGTTTATAATAATTAAGTTTTCTGAGATGGAAATAACTTAATTCTATCTAAAATAAAGGGGTATCGAAATGAAACATTTCTTTTTGTTTGTAACGGCGGCATTAGTTTTTTCGACATTATGTAATGCGCAGATTTATAATGGAAAGTATTTTAACTTCTTCGATTATCAGCAGCCTGATGCCAGAAGCGAAGCAATGGGTAAAGTACAAACGACTTTAACGGGAAACCCTCTAACATCCGCTTACAACGCCGCTTCAACTTCTTTCAGCTGCGGTTTAAATGCGGATTTTTCACACGTGAAACCCCGCTCTACTGCTATAGAAGAAAACGGCAATACCTCTTATAATAATTACGGAGCGAGTTACAACTCCGGTCAATACGGAGCAATTGCTTTCGGATATCGCAATTTTTCTGTTAACGGAATGAAAGTAATTCTCGGAGCACCATACACTTCTTCTGCATTGTTAATAATAACTGACGTATATTTTTCAAACTATAACCTGAACTATTCCTACCGGATAATGAAAAATTTATCGATGGGAATCACTTATAATTATATAAAAATGGACAATTACTCTTATAAAGCTAATGTCTATTATTTTGATCTCGGCGTTATGGAAAAAATACCATTCGAGAGTGAAAGCAATTCACAAAATATCATTATAGGCGCAAGTCTTACAAATTTCACAAACAATCAATTAAAACCCACTTACAAGTTCATACAATATTATTCGATTAATAATTCATATTATCCGCTTCCCTCCGAACTGAAACTTGGAACCGCTTATACTTACGAAACAAAACTCAGAATAAACGATCACAAACTATTTAGAATTATGGCTGCGGCCGAATACAGAGACATGGTAAACTCAAGCACATTTTCAACCGCCAAGCTGGGTACGGAACTTACCTTTGCCGAAATGCTTAACATACGGTTTGGCTATTATTACGAAGATTTTAAAACACTCGATTATACTCCCGATATAAAAAAAAAATTATCGGAATTTACGTATGGCCTTGGTATAAACCTGCCGCTGAATAAACTTCTGCATTTTAATATGCCTGTAACGCTTCAAGTAGATTACGCCAACCTTAAAGCGCCTGTATTCAGCAATCGCCCGGGAGAAGATTTAAGCAAGCGCTATTCGCCTATAAATTTCAACTTAAATATGATTTTATAATTTAGTTAAACCTGCCGGCAGTATTTGTTTATTGCCGGCTTTTTTCTTTGTTCCCTCCTTTAAAACCAATATTGGCATTTGACGGCATTTTTTATTAAATAGAATTTTATTTTATGGGAAATGATTATATGTTAAAAACCTTTTTATATACGTCCATGCTCTCATCATCGTTGGTTTTTTCGGGATGCTGTAAATCATCGCTGCTTAATCTGGATAATGTAAAAGAGGAGGCTCAGGAGTATTACGAAAAAGGCGAATATAACAGGGAGATAGATAAAGCAATTTCAAAAGCAATTGACGACCTGGCCGAAATTAAACCGGATAATAACTCAATTGCGGTTTTTGATGTGGATGAAACGGCTTTATCGAGTTACGAATATACAAAAGGGCTTGGCTTTGGCTATACTTCGGCTACATGGAATGACTGGATGCTGAATGCGAAATCGAAAGCAATACCGCAAACTCTGGACTTGTATAAAAAAATACTATCAAAAGGCATACAGGTTGTTTTTATAACGGGACGCGAGGCCGAATACTACGATGCCACTTATAAAAACCTTGTTCAGGAAGGTTTTGTAAAATTTGATACTCTGATAACACGTAAAAAAGGGGGAAACTCATCCACCGCGTTAGAGTTTAAAAGCGCTGTAAGGCGGCAGATTGCAGACGCCGGAAAAGTTGTAGTAATGAACATTGGAGACCAGCAAAGCGACCTTGAAGGAGGAAATTCCGGCATAAAAGTCAAACTGCCCAACTGCCTTTATGTCATTCCATAACGGAAATTAGAGCTCCAAATAACGCGCCCGGATGCGTCAAAACGTCAAAATAGTGTTATTTTTAAAGAAAAAGCCATAAAAATCACGAATATTCTTATTTTTCTTTTGCTTTTAGCAATATTAGTAGTATTTTTGTATGCGGTATAATTTATCGCTTGATATTTATTAATTTTATTTTAGAGGTTCTTAGTGAGTACTAAACTTTTTGTGGGAAGTCTTCCCTGGGCAATAAATGACGATTCCTTATTGGCAGCATTCGAACAATACGGAAAAGTTGAGTCTGCAAAAGTAATTACTGATCGCCAGACGGGTAGATCAAGAGGTTTCGGTTTTGTTGTTATGGAAGATGAAGCTGAAGCCCTTAATGCAATGAAAACACTTAACGGTTCTGACCTGAAGGGAAGAAATATTATCGTGAGTGAAGCAAAACCAAAAGAAGTTAAATAGTAGTGCGGTTTATTTTGCATTTCAACAAAAAAGGTATCCTTTAGGATACCTTTTTTGTTATATACACACCATCATCAATTATCAGAATACAACCGAACGGATATTGACTTTAAAATTGTTATCCCCTCTGTAATTAAGTTTCCATGCAAACTCCAGTTGAAACGGCATAAGCGCGTGACCAATGGAAAACCCGGTTTCATAGAAAGGATGCGGAAAGGTTTTGGGTTTTACAAGTTTATCCATAATAGCCGCGCTTTTTGAACCAAGCTCGGTATAGGCCGCGTTAAAGAAATAATTAACCTGCAATTCCATCCTTTTCAAAAAACCTATGCCGCTCAGGTAAAACAACTCGGTTTTAAAATCGTGGTCGAAACAGACCGTTACAACCCGGTCGCCATAGACTTCGTTGATATCAAGCGTTCTAAAAGACTTCCCTTTTGATAAAGCATTTATATTACCGGGCAGCGCGTAAAAATACTGCAACGGAAGCGCTCCGTCAGTATATTCGGCATTTACCGATAAATCAGCTGAAGCGGAACGGAAAGTATTAAGAAACGCGTAAGAGTTCAACTTGTACGTAGTAAAATCCAGATCGCTTTTAAGAGCTTTTTTAGACGAGTATCTTACTTCGCCACCAAACGTCATAAACGAATTACCCAGCGCTATTTTTTGCCTGAATTTTCCATCTTCAATATAATCCCTGAAATCAAAATCGAACGAAGCCGTCAGGGCGTTTATTTTCGCTTCCGGAATGACTCTGTTGGCCGAGTACTTCCTGTCCCTGTAGAAAAACGAAAAATCGCTGTTCACAGCAGCATTTTTATCCGTTTGAGAAAAAGCGCCTATCCCAAGCGAAAGCACGGGGAATATATCCCCCTTAAACTTAAAGTCAAATCCTTTCGAGTAGAAATAGTCGTTGTATTCATGTTTGGTCAGCAATGCTAAAAGCGTGGTAGTAAACTCGCTATATTGGTCTTCATCGCCATACAATACTTTAAGCTTGTTATAAGCGTTAAACGAAAGTCTGTAGGTACGGTAATCTCCAAACAGGTAACGCGCTCCCAATGAGCTTTTCACTCTTTTATCCGAAAAACCGTAGTTTTCCTTTATACTTGCAAAAAAGCGGTCATCAAAAGCGTTGTGGAGATACATTCCAAAATCCAGCGCATGACCCTCCACCCTGTTAAAATGATACATTGATAAAGGAGAAGAGATTGAAAAGGTTTTGGATAGATTCATCCTGTCGGAGAGAAAAGAGAATTTGCTCCAAAAAGATTTGGGCGCTTTTTCAACGCTGTCAATTCTTTTATAAGCGTTTGTTTCTTCGCTTGTGCTTTTAATGGATTGTATTTTAGTCCAGTAAACGGAATCTTTTTTGTCGGCTTCTGGTAAAACCGTAATAATGGCTTTGTTAAAAAAGTTGTCGTCAATTTTTTCGTTTAACGAATAATCGTACATGATAGTATTCATCTCCAACGAAAGCCGCGCCAGATTAAGCAAATTCAAAGAAACAAACAACCTGTAATCAGTCGGCATAAAAATGCTATCCGCATAAGATGAAAACTGCTGAAAAATCATAAGAGAATCAATCATTCCCCCCGTATTGGCGGCCCTGTTAACGTCCAGCTCCACTTTAATCAGGTTAAAAGTCACATCAGTTATATACAAATAACCGGTAAAACCGGGGTTGTCCGCATTATCGGGAGTAATAAAAATCTTAAATATATTGGTATTATCCATTGCAAGCGTATCATCAATACGGTAGTAATAATAATCCGGAGCGTCATTTGCAATAGGCCCCGTTAAAGGTCGGTCAAGCAGGCTGATTCTTTCTTCATAAAAATTTTCCATAAATCTGCCGCCGGTAAATACATTTACCGATGGAGGAAAATTGGCCGTTTGTTTTCTGGCAATAACAATGTCCTTAAGCTTGTCCGGTTTTTTAAAGTAGCTTTTGCTTTGGTTTTCAACAATACCCATTATCTTCATTTTGGAGGTATCATCGGTTTTGGCAATTTCCACAGCCGCGCGCCCTTCTTTCGCTTTCAATTTAGAGGGAGTCCTGACAATGCCCTTTGTGTAGGAATCTACACTGTAGCTTAAAAGTTTTTGCTCTCTTTTCTTTTTCGCGGCAATTGCATTTGCTATAACAGCTATTGCCGGATTAATGCCGGGCAGCACTGTAATTCCGGGCAGGTTAACATTTGTAGGTGTCAGCCGGAAATCAATGCCTGTGAGATTTTCGTTTAACGTAATGCTCACTGTATCTGAACGGTAGCCAAGGTAAGAAACCGATAAAAGGCATTTCCCTTTTTTCAGTTTTATTTCGTAATTACCACTTTTATTTGCAGAAGTACCCGCGGAAAAGCCGACTACTTTTACGTTTGCATAAGGAAGAACGCTGCCCGTATTCTTGTCCGCTATGCAGCCGGAAACCGTATACTGCTGACAAAACGAGTACCCCGTCAGGGCCATAAAAAGAACAAAAATAAAACCAGATAACCGCATACCAGCAGTTTCCTTTCTTTTACTGATAAAATACACGTTTTAAAAATTATAAAATTATTGCTTTACTTAAAATGATATTATGTTTTTATGATAAACGGCAAAGTTAATATATAAGCGCAGTTCACCCGATACCTTAAAACATTATATTTACACAAGTATTTAGGCGCAAGGGAATAAATAATAAGTTTATACTAACGGAATCGAATAAAATTAATTAACATTATAATTCGATTAAAATTAAAATATATGTTAATTTACACTTATAAAATGGATTTATTTCTCCACTTTACCGAGTTTAACTTTTACATCAACTATCAACTAAAACAGTAAGGATGCTTTATGAAATATAAACTATTTCTTGTTTTCCTTTTGGTTTCGGCTTCAATGCTTATTCATGCTCAAAATAAGATTGAATTTACGGAATACAACCTGGAAAACGGATTACATGTTATATTACACCAGGATAATTCAACGCCCATAGTTGCCATTACAACAACATATCACGTGGGTTCCAAAAATGAACTGGCAGACAGAACAGGCTTCGCGCATTTCTTTGAACATCTTATGTTCGAAGGAAGCGAAAATATTAAAAGAGGCCAAATTAACCAGTTAATTCAAAACGCAGGCGGACAGTTTAACGCGCAGACTTCTTTTGACCAGACGATGTACTATTTCGTCCTCCCTTCCAATCAAATAAACCTTGGATTGTGGATTGAATCCGAAAGAATGCTGCACGCAAAAATAGACTCTGTTGGAGTTGAAACGCAGCGCAAAGTTGTAAAAGAAGAAAGAAGACAAGGTATCGATAACAGGCCTTACGGTACAATACTTGAAAAAACTTTCGGAAAATCTTTTACGGTTCATCCTTATAAATGGACCCCTATCGGTTCTTTTCAATATATAGATAAAGCGACCATTGAGGAGTTCAGAGATTTCTATAAAACTTATTATGTGCCAAACAACGCCGTGCTCTCCATTTCGGGCGATTTTAAAATTGATGAAATGAAAGCGCTTGTTGCAAAGTACTATGCCGATATTCCCAAAGGCACAAAAGAAATGCACAGGCCAAAGGAAGTAGAGCCCCAGCATACTCAGGAAGTTGTTGATACCGTATACGATAGAATTCAGCTTCCGGCATACGTGGCAGCTTATCATATTCCGGCGCAAGGCACCGATGATTACTACGCCATAAATATGCTTACAACGCTTCTTTCCGGCGGACAAAGCGCCCGCTTGTACAAACAGCTTGTAGATAAAGAACAAATTGCCGTTTACACAGCTTCCATTCCGCTTACCCTTGAAGACCCGGGCTTGTTTATCATATACGCGCTCGCGGCAATGGGCAAATCTTCGGGAGAAGTTGGCGTTTCCATAGACAAGGAAATTGAAAAGGTTAAAACCGGTCTGATAAGCGAACCGGAATTTGAGAAATTGAAAAACCAGACGGAAAATGATTTTGTTACAAGTAATAAAACCGTACTCGGAACTGCCCGAAACCTGGCAAATTATTATTTGTTCTTTGGGAACACAAATCTCATTAATACGGAAATTGAAAGATATATGAAGGTTACACGGGAAGATATTCAGCGTGTTGCGCAGAAATATCTTACGCAAGGCAACCGCGTAGTGCTTCATTATTTGCCTAAATCCGCAAAAGAAAAGGAGACAAAGTAATATGAAAAAGATATTGGCAATTTCAGCATTTATGCTTGCATTTACTTTTGCCGGTTGGGCTCAGTTGGATAGAACCGTTGTTCCGGGCCCCGGGCCAGCGCCTAAAATTCAACTTGCAGATTATAAAATGTTTGTGCTTGATAACGGTTTGAAAGTAATTGTAGTTGAGAACCATAAGATGCCCGTTGTTTCTTTCAGCCTTTCAATGGAAAGAGACCCTATACTGGAAGGTAAAAACACAGGCTATTCATTAGTCACCGGAGAGCTTTTAAGAACAGGAACAAAAACCCGTTCCAAAGATCAGCTGGATAACGATATAGACTTTATTGGCGCGGATTTGAATACTTCGCCAAAAGGAATTTATGCTTCCTCTCTTAAGAAGCATGTGAATACGCTTCTTGATATCATGTCCGACATTACCCTTAACGCAAATTTCACTCAGGTCGAATTCGATAAAATCATCAAGCAGGAAAAATCAGCTTTGGCCGCAAAGAAAGAGGAGCCAAGTTCAATTGCAAATAACGTTCTCAAAAAGATTCTGTTTGGTAAAGACCACCCTTACGCCGAAACCGAGACTGATGAATCCTTGAGCAATGTTACGCTTGATATGTGTAAAGATTATTACAAGGCATATTTCATTCCTAATAATTCGTATCTTGCAATTGTTGGCGATGTAACAGTTAAGGAAGCCAAAAAACTGGCCGAAAAATACTTTGAAAAATGGCCGAAGGGAGAAGTTAAAAACTTCACTTATCAAACTCCGGTTCCTCCGGTAGTTACAAAAGTAGCAATTGTTGACAGGGAAAACTCAGTTCAGTCCACAATACGCGTAGGACATGTTGTTGATTTAAAACCGGGGTCTCCGGATGAAATGAAAGCGCGTGTTGCCAACACTATTCTTGGCGGCGGAAGCTTCCGCCTGTTCGAAAATCTCCGCGAAAAACACGCTTATACCTACGGCGCTTATTCCGCCATTTCATCGGATAAGCTTATAGGCCGCTTTGTTGCCAACGCGGAAGTAAGAAATGAAGTTACGGATAGTTCCGTTTCACAAATTCTTTACGAAATGAAACGTTTGAGAGACGAGCTTGTTCCTGATAACGAATTGCAAAAGGCAAAAAACTATATGACCGGCAGTTTTGCCATTGCGCTTGAAAATCCGCAGACAATAGCCACTTTTGCCATAAATATAGACAGACACAATCTGCCAAAAGATTATTATGTCAATTATTTGCAAAACCTGGCAAACATATCCGCACAGGATATTCAGGCTGCCGCGAAGAAATATATTTTGCCCGATCAGTCATACATTCTTGTAGTTGGCAAGAGTTCGGAAATTGCCGACAAGCTTTCCAAATTTACAATTGGCAAGATTGAATATTACGATGTTAACGGCGAGAAATACGATCCTTCGGCAATGAAAATTCCCGAAGGCGTTACTGCGCAAAGCGTTATTGATAAATATGTAAAGGCTATTGGCGGCATTGAAAAAATGAAAAGCGTAAAAGACAGAAAGACTTACATGAGCGCCTCAACACAGGGACAAACATTAAGCCTTACAATCACTCAAAAGGCGCCTAATAAACTTTCACAAATTATTAAAGCCGGCGGTTTTGAACAAAAACTGTTTTTTAACGGACAAAAAGGCTATATGGGTCGCAACGGCCAGGTTACCGAATTAAACGGAAGCCAGCTTACGAACCTGAAATTTGAAGCAACCATGGATTTGATTTATAACCTTGACGCTTACGGTGTTACTACAAAGCTGACGGGTATGGATAAAGTCGGTGGAAAAGACGCTTATAAAGTTGAACTCGACTTTCCGGGCGGATCTAAAACAACTTATTACTTTGACGCCCAAAGCGGGTTAAAAGTAAAAGACAGCAAAACCGTAAAAGCTCCTCAGGGAGAGTTTACTCAATCAACAGAATATGGCGACTACAGAGAAGTTGAAGGGGTCCTTTATCCTTTCAAATATGAACAGAGCGTTGGCCCGCAGGCGCTTTCTCTTACCGTCAGCAGTATTGAGGTAAACAAAGGCGTAGAAGATTCCGTTTTTGAAAAATAGCAAATAAAACAGGTTTGCTTTATCCCCCGCCAGTATTTTTAATAAGGCGGGGGATTTTTTTTATCCAGCCTGTAACTTAACATCTTGATAACATTATATTCACATTCCTTTAACATTTAAACTTTACTTTTGGCGGACAAATAACCAGGAGTTAAAGATGAAAAAAGCAGGACTATTTATTATCATATTTCTTGCCACAGCACAATTATTTTTTGCACAAACATCAACAAATAAACAAAACACTCTTAACGATACTCTTAAAATCGCTATAATCAGCGACCCGCATTATTTTTCGCCTTCGCTTGGTACAAGCGGCAAAGCTTTTCAGGCTTACCTTGCCGGAGATAGAAAAATGATTGCGGAAAGCCACGAGCTTTTAATGTCGGCTTTGACTATAATTAAAGACGCAAAGCCCAATATTCTACTCGTTACGGGGGACTTGACAAAAGACGGTGAAAAAACCGACCATCAGCTTTTTGCCGGATACATGAAAGACCTGAAAAACGCCGGAATAAAAGTTTACGTCATTCCCGGCAACCACGATGTTAACAATCCGGACGCTTGCAGTTATGTTGGAGACAGCGCGGTTTCCGTTCCTAATATTACACCTCAGGATTTTCAGCAGATATATTCGGATTGCGGATATTCCGAAGCCATCTATAAAGACCCTAATTCACTGGCTTATATTGTCGAGCCGGTTAACGGCGTCTGGCTTTTTGCAATGGATGCCTGCCGTTATGCCGAAAATACAACTTCACCAATTACCGGCGGCAAGTTTTCCACAGCTTCGCTCAACTGGATACTATCCAAACTCGCGGAAGCAAAATCAAAAAACAAATTTGTACTTGGCATGATGCACCACGGCATACTTGAGCATTACGCCGGGCAAAAAACTCTTTTCTCCGATTATATTGTTGACGATTACCAGAATGTAGGCAATCTATTCTCCTCAAACGGAATGCGTTATGTTTTTACCGGGCACTATCACGCTCAGGATGTTACAAGAGGAGTATTTGCCGGCGGTAACGATTTATACGATATTGAAACAGGCTCGCTTGTTACATACCCCTCCCCTGTTCGAATTGTAAAAGTTTCACCCGATCTTAATCTGAATATTACTTCATCGTTTATCCAGACAATCAACTACAACACAAACGGGAAAACATTTCCTCAATATGCAAAGGATTATCTTATTGGCGGCATGACGGACCTTGCATATACAATGCTTACAGCTCCTGTTCAGTATGGCGGCTTTGGAGTTGCCGATTCTATTGCCAAACCTTTATCTCCAATTATCGCACTTGCTTTTACAGCGCATTACGCCGGCGATGAAAAACCTGACGCGGCAACTCTTGCAACAATACAAAGTTTTCTATCAAGCCCTGACGCGCAGACAAAAATGCTTGGCCAGGCTATCGGTTCTTTGTGGACGGATATTCCGCCCGCAGATAACAATCTTTCAATCTCAGCTTCCACAGTACCGGTTGAATTGTACTCATTTATTGCAAACATTAAAAGCGGAAAGGTTTTGTTAAAATGGAATACCGCCACCGAAACAAATAACAAGGGGTTCAATGTGGAAAGAAAATTGAACAACACAGATTGGTCTTCCGTTGGTTTTGTTAAAGGTAACGGAACTACTTCCGAAAAACGCGAATATTCTTTTACAGATAAACCCGGAGTTCCAGGAACAATATCATACAGACTGAAGCAAACGGACTTTGACGGCAGTTTTGATTATTCAGACATTCAAACCGTGGAAAACAATATTCAGCCAACAGGCTTTTTACTTGAACAAAACTTTCCGAATCCTTTCAACCCATCCACTGTCATATCTTTCAGTCTGCCCGTAAAAAGCAATATAAAACTAAAAGTGCTTAACATACTCGGCAAGGAAGTGGCAACGTTAAAGGACGGAGTTTGCGAAGCGGGCAATTACAACGTTACATTTGACGCTTCAAATCTTTCAAGCGGAATTTATTTTTATTCCCTTATAACAAATAACGGGATAATAACTAAAAAGATGACACTGATTAAGTAGATACGCGTCTAAAATAATGCTACTAATCCCCGTTCTTACGGGAGTTACACTATCATCTTAAGAGGGGCGTTATGCAGACGCCCTTCTTATTTTACCGCCGCCAACCACAAACTAAATAGTTTTTTATAACCCGCCTTAAAAATTAATTTTTCACTTACTTATGACCGCCAACTAACTTATTTTTGTATTAATAATAATTTATTTTTCGTAAGGAAAATTATGAAGGTTGCTGTTTTGGGACTCGGTTATTGGGGCCCTAATCTTGTTAGGAATTTTCTCTCGAATCCTGATATTCTGTCTGTAACGGGAGTTGATATAAATCCTTCCAGATTAAAAATAATTAAGGATAAATTCCCCAATGCCCTTTTAACAAAAGATTTTGATCTTGTTCTAAAAGATAAAGAGATAGACATTGTTGCAATTGCCACACCGGTGGATACACATTATAAATTTGCGAAAGAGGCTCTGAAGAACGGGAAAAATATCTGGGTGGAAAAACCATTTACCGCCACGTCCAAACAGGCGGAAGAGCTCATAAAAACTGCCGAAAAGAACAAGCTTAAAATTTTTGTGGATCACACTTTTATTTATAACGGGGCGGTTACAAAAATTAAAGAGCTTGTAAATAAAAACGAGCTTGGAGATATTATATATTTCGATTCCGTCAGAGTAAATCTTGGTTTGTTTCAGCACGATGTTAACGTAATCTGGGATCTTGCCCCGCACGATCTTTCCATTATGAATTACATAATAAAAGCCAAACCTGTTGCCGTAACGGCAAACGGAATAGCGAACTACAGCAATCTTGAAAACGTGGCCCATTTATCAGTATATTTCGATGATAACACGTTTGCTCATTTTCATGTAAACTGGACTTCCCCCGTCAAAATAAGGCGCATGATTGTCGGCGGAAATAAAAAGATGCTTGTTTTTGACGATATGGAAAACTCGGAAAAAATAAAAGTCTATGATAGCGGTATAAACATTCAAACGCAGGAAGGTATTTACGACGCGCTTGTTGAATACAGAATTGGCGACATGTATTCCCCCAAAATTGCGCAGGCGGAAGCCCTGGCTACAGGCGTAAAAGAATTTATAAGCGCAATTAAGGAAAACCGTCAGCCTCTTACAAACGGTTATGACGGACTTGAAATTGTTAAAATTCTTGAAGCAAGCGATAAATCCATCAAACAAAAAGGCAAGCTTATCAAGCTTTGATTTTTATGGAAAAGAAAAATATAAATAATGTAAAACTTGGTAAAGACGTAAAAATTTTCGATTTTGTTAATTTATATGGCTGCTCCATAGATGATAATTCAAAAATAGGCGCGTTTGTGGAAATTCAGAAAAACGCCTTTATAGGTAAAAACTGCAAAGTCTCTTCACACTCGTTTATATGCGAAGGAGTACATATTGAAGATAATGTCTTTATTGGACATAACGTCACATTCATAAACGACAAATACCCGCGCTCCACAAATGAAGACGGTTCTTTGCAAAGCGAAACGGACTGGAAAGTAATTGAAACCTTTGTTAAAAAAGGAGCCTCAATAGGTTCTTCAAGCACTATTATGTGCGGAGTGACAATTGGAGAAAACGCAATTGTTGGCGCAGGAAGCGTTGTAACGAAAGACGTACCCGCCAATGTTACAGTTGCAGGAGTGCCTGCAAAAATTCTTACTAAAGAATAAAAGTAATTTTAACGCTTAACAGCGTATTAAAACATTTTAAAAGAGAGTATATTATGAGAGTTCCACTATTAGACCTTAAACCGCAATATCATTCATTAAAAACTGAAATTGATTCGGCAATCGAAAAAGTTATTGAATCGCAGTATTTTATACTTGGCCCCGAAGTTGAAAAAATGGAACAGGCTTTTACAAAATATCTTAACTGCAAACACGCTCTTGGCGTTTCATCAGGAACAGACGCTTTATTGCTGGCGTTAATGGCTCTTGGCGTTGGGCCGGGCGATGAAGTTATTGTTCCTACTTATTCATTTTTTGCAACCGCGGGTGTTGTAAGTCGCTTAAATGCCACACCGGTTTTTGTAGATAACGACCCCGTTACATTTAACATGCAGCCTGGAGACGTAAAAGCCAAAATCACACCCAAAACGAAAGTTATTATCCCCGTTCACCTGTATGGGCAAAGCGCCGACATGGATGAAATTATTTCAATAGCAAAAAACGCGGGTTTAAAAGTAGTGGAAGACGGCGCGCAGGCGCTTGGTGTTGAATACAAAAACGGCAAAGCCGTAGGCACTATTGGCGATATTGGCTGCTTCTCATTCTTCCCAAGTAAAAACCTCGGTTGTTTTGGGGATGGAGGCCTTGTTACCGCGAATGATGACGAGTTATTTGAAAGATTGAAAATAATGCGCGTTCACGGCGGACACCCAAAATACTACCACAAGGTGATTGGCGGCAACTTCAGGCTTGACGCTTTACAGGCCGCTGTTATAAGCGTAAAGCTTCCGCACCTTAACGACTGGTCTCAAAAGAGAAGAGAGAACGCGGCTTTATACGAAAAACTTTTTATTGAAAGCGGCCTTGCCGAAGAAGCCGGTAAAACGGAATTTGATGCTAAGAATAAAGTCCTTATTCCAAAAGCCGTTTATAAAAATTCAACCGCTAAGAATTACCACATTTTTAACCAGTACATAATAAGAACAGAGAACCGTGACGCGCTTAGAGAGCATTTGACAAAAAATGAAGTCTTTACGGAAATTTATTATCCTGTTCCATTCCATTTACAGGAGTGCTTTGCTAACCTTGGTTATAAAAAAGGAGATTTTCCAAACGCGGAGTTCGCGGCTGATAATTCAATAGCTATGCCTATTTATCCTGAGCTTTCCGAAGAACAGATTAAGTTTGCGGTAGAAAAGATAAGAGAGTTTATCAAGTAATACCTTAACAGGTTGATAATTATATTTCCCACAAGTTGTGAAGCTGGTCACCGACCAGCTTCTACGTCTGTTAATACTAATCACGTTTTTCCCCGACAGGCATGTCCCATGCCGGCATTAAATAAAATCTGTACAGCATAGTCAGCTTTATTTATTTTTCTCCTTCGGCAATTCCTTTGGCAAGCGCGTCCCAGTAGTTGTAATTAATTATATGTACAATATCAAAAATCATAAGGCCGTCTGTTTTTTTCAGACACATTGCCGTCGCTTTTGCAAATTGTCCGGGGTCGTTCTTTTCTTTGTACTGCTCAACATAAAGCCCACCGTAAACCGGTACGGCCTTGTTGACAACTTTCATGGCAAGCTCTGCGGAGCCTTCAACAGAATACCAGTACTCCTTCCCTTTTCCCATACCAGCTTCGCTGCGTTTAATTTCCGTCTGGTTGTTCTTCTCAACCTCATCTTTTGTTACTTCATAAAAATAACATCCGGTTGTGTATAAATCCAACAGCTCAGCGTAACCATAATTCTTATATTTTTTAGTCGCCCAACCATATTCAGCCGCCGGATTGTATTTATTACTTGCCCAGTTTACTCCAACCTCATAATAAGTGGGATACCACGCGCCTGTATAGTCTCCAAATGCCACTTTAGGATTAGCCTTTTTTACTTCCGCCTTAGCTTCTTTGATAAAGTTATAAATTACAGAAACGCGCCACTCAAGCCATTGTTTAAAGTATTTTCCATCTTTATGTACGGGAGCGCCCTTGGCGTCTTTTTCCCATTTATAAATGTCATCCGGGTAGTTTTTAATTTTTGCCCCTATATACCTTTCAAATATCTTTTTTGAAAGCTCGCTGAAATCCGCCTGAATACAATCGTACCTGACGCGGTCCAGCACAATCCCATCCAAATCTTTATATTTTGTAACAAGCTCCTTAAGTATTGAAATTTCATACTTCTGAACGTCCTTGTTTGCGGGGTTGAGCATTGTTGAGTACTGATGCTTGATTTTAGAAATAGGAACCATACCCGAATCGGTATAATTGATAGATTGCCAGGAGGTCTTACCATCGTAAACAATTCCCCTGTCAATAAAGTTATGGCCGCCAGCAAATACATTAAGAGAGGCATGTACTTTTAAACCAAGCTTATGCCCTTCGTGTATAAACGTACCCAGAAAATCAATTGAATCCGGGCGGTTAAATTTTTGCCACTCTTTCATCTGAGGCGCAATTTTACTTTTGTATAGCACCTCGCCGGTAATGGGTTTTACATCCACAACAACATCCGTAAAACCGGTTTGTTTCAATTTATCAAGATAATAGCAGATTGAATCCGGATAGCTGAATCTGTTAAAATTCGCGGTCGCGTCAACCCACATCATTTTGGGTTTGGCGCTTAAAGAAAGACAAAACAATACAACGAATACTACTGCCGAACCAGCAATGTTTTTCATCAAAAGAGCTCCTTACAGTAATTATTATAGGAAAATTGTTTTTTTTATTTTTAATTTTATAAAACTACTAAATACGGGTTTAAATTTAATTAATTATTTTCTCAAACAAATCTAAATTAATTATGCTCAAAGAATTTAAAAAATTCGCGTTATCGGGCAACGCCCTTGAGCTTGCTGTAGGTATAATAATAGGCGCTTCGTTCGGCAGAATAGTAACATCTCTTGTAAATGATATTCTTACGCCTCCGCTTGGCTTAATAATCGGCAAAGTGGATTTTTCGAACCTGTTTTTCAGTCTTGACGGACACACTTATAAAAGCCTCACTGATGCAAAAAATGCCGGCGCGGCAACAATCAATTACGGTTTGTTCCTAAACCACGCAATTGATTTTATACTTGTTGCCATAGCTTTATTTTTGATAATAAAACAAGTTTCGGTTTTGAGAAATAAGGTTGGAGTCACAAGCGAAGATGAGTTAAAAAAGGAATGCCCTTACTGCCTGACAAAAATTCCCGCCAAGGCTGTTAAATGCGCCGCCTGCGCAAGTGAATTGCCTGCCGGTAAATAGCGGAATGCTTTTGCCCGATCGGAATAATTATTCCATACCGGAGCTCAGCATATTGTATCATAAAAGAGGCTGTCCTTGGGGGGACAGCCTCTTAATAAAGATATTATCTTTTTGCCCTGTAAATATTCGTACTCTCGCCATAGAATACTTCGGCAGCTTCCATCATCGTCTCCGAAAGAGTAGGATGAGGATGAATTGTAAGTTTCAGGTCGGTTGCATTAGCGCCCATCTCAATTGCAAGCACCGCCTCTGAAATAAGCTCGCCAGCACCCGCGCCGCAGATGCCAACGCCCAAAATTCTTTCCGTATCGGGGTCTACAATAAGTTTTGTAACTCCATCAGAACGGTCAAGGGTTGTAGCGCGCCCTGAGGCCGACCAGGGGAATTTTGCCAGAGTGAACTTTCTGCCAAGCGCTTTGGCCTGGTTTTCAGTCATACCCGCCCAGGCAATTTCAGGGTCTGTAAACACAACCGCGGGTATTGTTTTGGGTTCAAATATTGTTTTGTGACCGGCAATAGCTTCAACCGCAACGCGTCCTTCGTGCGAGGCTTTATGCGCCAGCATTGGTTCGCCAACAATATCGCCAATTGCGTAAATGTTAGGATCGTTTGTTTTTAACTGCTCATCGGCAATAATCCAGCCCCGCTGGTTAACCTGAACTTTTGTATTCTCAAGGCCAAGCCCCGCGGTAACAGGCTTACGCCCTACGGAGACAAGCACTTTTTCGTATACTTCTTCAGTCACGGTTCCGTCTTTTGCAGATTCTATTTTTACGTTTATACCGCCGGGAACTTCCTTCATTTCAAGTACTTTGGAACTAAGCATAACCTTTTGGAAGCTTGACTGTATCCTTCTTGAAAGATACATCACGAGGTCTCTATCCGCGCCCGGCAGAAGTCCGTCCGTCATTTCAACAACGGATACTTTGGAACCGAGAGAATTGTATACCGAGCCAAGTTCAAGCCCTATATATCCGCCTCCGACTACCAGTAATGATGAAGGAATGCTTTCCAACTCAAGCGCTGAAGTTGAGTTTAACACATTCGGGCTTTTTAAATCAAGCGAAGGGAAAGTGTTTATCATTGAACCGATGGCAATTATTGCCTTATCAAACTTTACTTCTTCCGTACCGCCGTCAGCTTTTTCCACTTTCAGAGTGCCGGAATCAACAAAGCTTCCGCGTCCCTGTATGTAATTGATTTTCCTTTGTTTGGTCAATTGACCAAGGCCGCCGGACATTTTAGCTACAACGGAACCTTTCCACGCTCTTAATTTATCCAGATCAATTTTAGGCTCGCTGAACTCAACGCCCCATTTTGAAGCTTCCTTCGATTCGTTTATTAATTTAGCCACATGAAGCAAAGCTTTTGAAGGAATGCAGCCTCTGTTAAGACATACGCCGCCAAGGCTTTTGCCCAAATCAACAAGAGTAACCTGCATACCCATATCGGCGGCATAAAAGGCCGCGGTATAACCGCCCGGCCCGCCGCCTATTACTACTAATTTTATATTACTGACATTTTCCATATTTATAATTTCCTGTTCTGTTTAATTATTATCAGCCTTCAATTAATAATTTAAGCGGCTGTTCAAGAGCTTCAATAATCCATCTTAAAAACCGGATTGCGTCTGCTCCATCTATAATTCTATGGTCGTAAGATAATGAAAGCGGCAACATTAATCGAGGTTCAAACGCTCCATTTTTGTAAACCGGTTCCATCTTACCGCGCGAAACGCCAAGTATTGCCACTTCGGGCGAATTTACAACCGGTGTAAAATACGTACCGCCTATCCCGCCTAAGTTTGTAATTGTAAAACATCCTCCCTGCAAATCATCAAGCCCCGTTTTTCTTATTCTTGCGCGTTCGGCAAGTTCATTCATATCGCGCGAGAGTTGAATAACGTTTTTCTTATCCACATCCTTCACAACCGGAACAATCAATCCGTGGTCTGTATCAACGGCAACGCCAATATTATAATATTTTTTATATATTACCTCCTTCGTAGCCATATCCACGCTTGAATTGAATTGTGGAAAAGCTTTAAGCGCCGATGCAACCACCTTCAGCAAAATAGCGGTAACTGTTAGTTTGCCTCCCGCTTTTTCCACCGATGGCGCGTACATTTTTCTAACTTTCTCAAGCTCGGTTATATCCGCTTTATCGAACTGGGTTACATGCGGAATTGTTGCCCAAGCGTAACTTAGGTGCACCGCTGTTTTAGCCCTTATGTTGCTCATTGGCTTTCTTTCGGATTCTCCGAATTTTGAGAAATCGGGCAAAGCCTCCGCTTTTATTCCAACATTGCCCGATTGTTGCTCCGCCGGAGCGGCGAGCTGAGCGCGCCCTTCGTTTAGAGCCTTTACGAAAGCCTTAACGTCGTCCATTGATATTCTGCCATTTGCACCGGTGCCTGGCACTTTGTTTATGTCTATGCCAAGCTCTCTTGCAATACGCCTTACAGATGGCGCTGCGGGAGCCGCGTCTTTAAGTATAGGCGGCTGACCGTCTATAGCTATGGTGCGTTCAACTACTTTGGGCAAATCTTTAGCAACCGGCTTTTCCTGAACGGGGGTAGTTGCTGCCGGGACTGGTTTTGCCGGTTCAGGCACAACCGCCTGTGGAGCAGCCTGGGCAGGCTTTGCCTGTTGACCTCCGCTTGTTTCAACTCTGAATACCGGTTTGCCAACAACCGCTTTCCCACCGTCTTTTACAAAAACTTCCGTCACCTTGCCGGCAACTGTTGAGGGAACTTCTATTGTAGCCTTGTCTGTCTCTATTTCAATTACTCCCTGGTCTTTTTCTACAACATCTCCAACAGCTATCAGTACTTTAAGAATATCAGCCTGCGATATGTTTTCTCCCAATTCGGGTAGAATAAAATCCACAAACTGAGCTTCGGCCGCTGGTTCCGCTTTTACAGATTCGGTTTGAGTTGCCACTGCGGCCTGCGCGGGCGCTTCAGTTATTGCAGGCGCTACCGGCTTTGCAGCTTCAGCGGAGTCTTCCACTCTTATTATTACCTGACCTACCTTGGCTTTATCGCCGTCTTTTATCAATACCTCTGTGACTGTTCCGCTTACAGTTGAAGGGACTTCTATTGTCGCCTTGTCTGTTTCTATTTCCAGAACGCCGTCATTTTCATTTATCACATCGCCGACTTTTACAAGTACTTTCAGCACGTCGGCTGCTTCAATATTTTCTCCCAATTCCGGGAGTATAAATTCTTTTATCATGTTATACCTTATTTAAAACTATAGTAAAAAGATTTTAACTGCCGTTATTTTCATAAATGATTACGAAATCATCGGGTTAAGTTTTTCAGGATCTATATCAAGGTCTTTAATGGCTTTTTCAACCACCGTTGTTTTTATTTTATTTTCTTTAGCAAGAGCGTATAAGGCGGCAACGGCTATATAACGCGCGTCCACTTCAAAAAAGTCTCTCAAAGAGGCGCGTCCCTCGCTTCTTCCAAAACCATCAGTACCGAGCGAAACCATTTCTTTCTTTACAAATTTCGCAATGGAATCGGGCAGCGTTTTAACATAGTCCGATACCGCAACAACAACGCCTTCTTCATTATTAAAGCACTCTGTTACGTAAGGAACTTTGGCCGCTTCTCCCGGATGCAAAAGATTCCATCTTTCAGCTTCAAGAGCGTCTCGTCTAAGTTCTTTATAACTTGTTACACTCCATACATCAGCCGAAACCTTGAACTGTTCTTCCAGAATTTCCTGCGCTTTAAGGGCTTCGTTCAAAAGCGAACCGCTGCCAAGCAAATGAGCTTTCAGCTTCAGGTTTTTCTTTTCGGAAGCTTTAAATTTATACAATCCTTTTACTATGCCTTCTTTTATTCCTTCTCCCTTTGGCATTTCTGGCATCGGGTAGTTTTCGTTCATAACTGTTATATAGTAAAATACCTTTTCCTGCTCTTCATACATTCTGCGTATTCCATCGCGTATAATTACCGCGAGTTCAAATGCATAAGCCGGATCGTAGGCTACAAGCGTTGGAACCGGATAAGCGAGTAATTGACTGTTGCCGTCCTGATGTTGCAATCCTTCCCCCGCAAGCGTTGTTCTGCCTGCCGTACCGCCTATTAAAAAGCCTTTTGCCTGCATATCGGCGGCGGCCCAAACAAGGTCTCCCATTCTCTGCAACCCGAACATTGAGTAATAAACAAAGAAGGGTATCATATTCAGACTGTGCGTTGCATACGCCGTACCGGCGGCTATAAACGATGACATGCCGCCTGCTTCGGTTATGCCTTCTTCAAGTATCTGACCGTTTGTTGCTTCTTTGTAGTACAACAGACTTGCGGCATCAACAGGTTCATACAACTGCCCGGCATGTGAATATATTCCCACCTGGCGGAACAGAGATTCCATACCGAACGTTCTCGCTTCATCGGGAACTATGGGAACTATGTATTTACCAATTTCCTTATCCTTCAGCAGCTTTGCAAGTATCCTTACAAATACCATTGTGGATGAAGCGTCTTTTCCTTCGGTGCCTTTATAAAACTCTTCGAATATATCTTCGGGGGGAGTTTTTATAGGTCTTACAGATACTTTTCTTGCCGGCAAATATCCGCCAAGCTGTTCTCTTTTTTCGCGCAGGTATTTCATTTCGGGGCTCGATTCATCGGGCTTATAGAATGGAGCTTTTGCCACTTCATCATCCGAAATTGGAATTCCGAAACGCGTTCTGAATTGTCTTAATTCTTCTTCATTTAATTTTTTTTGCGAGTGAGTAATGTTTTTACCTTCGCCGCTTTCGCCCAAGCCATAACCTTTAATTGTTTTTGCAAGTATTACAGTCGGCGCGCCTTTAAACTCAACAGCAGCCTTATAAGCGGCATAAACCTTTTCCGGATCGTGACCTCCGCGGGTCATTTTCCTGAGCTGTTCATCGGAAAGGTGACTAACCATAGCTTCAAGTTCCGGATCGGCCCCAAAGAAATGGTCTCTGAAATATTTTCCCGATTCAACAGTATATTTCTGGTATTGGCCGTCAACTGTTTCTCCCATTCTTTTTACGAGCTTCTCGTTAACGTCTTTTTCCAACAAATCATCCCATGAAGAACCCCAAAGCGCTTTGATAACATTCCAGCCCGCGCCCCTGAATATGGCTTCAAGCTCCTGAATAATTTTTCCGTTCCCTCTTACAGGCCCGTCAAGCCGCTGCAGGTTACAGTTAATAACAAAAATAAGATTATCAAGTTTTTCTCTTGCTGCAAGCGAAATAGCTCCCAATGCCTCAGGTTCGTCTGTTTCACCGTCTCCCAGAAAAGCCCAAACTTTACCTGTATTTTTTATGAAACCTCTGTCTTCCAGGTGTTTGTTAAAGCGAGCCTGATAAATGGCCATTATTGGGCCAAGCCCCATGGAAACAGTTGGAAACTCCCAGAAATTAGGCATAAGCCATGGATGCGGGTAAGACGAAAGTCCTCCGCCCGGCTTCAGTTCTCTTCTGAAGTTTTCAAGCTGTTCAATTGAAAGCCTTCCTTCAAGAAAAGCTCTGGCATAAATTCCCGGTGAGGCGTGCCCCTGAAAGTAAATCTGATCTCCTTCGTAAGCATCTGTTTTAGCTTTAAAAAAGTGATTAAAACCCACTTCGTAAAGCGTCGCGGCAGAAGCATAAGTTGAAATATGCCCGCCTATTCCGTTTTCCAGTTTATTTGCTTTAACAACCATAGCCATAGCGTTCCACCTGATAAGGCTTTTTATTCTTCTTTCAATTTCTCTGCTTCCAGGGAAAGGTGGCTGACTGCCTGCGGGTATGGTGTTTATATAAGGCGTATTTGCCGTAAACGGAAGCTTAACGCCCGCTTTATGCGCGCGAATTCCTAATTGTTGAATAATCTCTTTAACTCTTTCCGGACCGCCGTGCTGAAGCACATAATCGAGTGAATATAACCATTCCTGAATCTCAACGTCAGAGGAAGGGTTATACTTTAGGTTGTCGTCAAGCATTGTTTTTTCCTGTAAATGTTATAAAATTAATTTGTTCCGTATAGAGTGGAACCTGTTTATTATATCTACACCTATAACAACTTTTTTTATAATTATGTTTCACTACACACTAAAGAAATGAAATTTGTTTTACCAAACTCAGTTGAACTTAACTAAATAAACTTATAAAAACAATTAAGCGGAAATCTCCTGAAAATGTTAACAGAAAAAAAATGAAAAATGATTGGAAAATTAATAATAATTGAATAAATTGAATTAAACGTTTCTAAAGTATTAAAATAATACTTTATTAACTGTAAAAAGATAAAGCATCTGCACTGGTTTGAGGAGCTATTATATTTGTTGAGAAATGGTATTTATGGATTCTCAATTTTATATAAGAACCAGTTTTTCTTCGTCTTTATTACTCCGGATAGGTACGTCCTCCGGAATAAGAAGCGAAGCTAAGTTTTCAAATTACCATTATTATTTTGTACAATCGTAATATGTTGTATGAGGATTGTATTCTACTATTTGGCAATTTAATCCGGCATAATTTGTTGGATTGAACAACTATAAGTGTGCGTTTTTAATGCGCGTAAATTGATTGTTGTGATGACAAGTTCCAATTTACAGCAGTTTTATAACACATATTATTTGCAAATAATAAAATACATTTCGTTTAAGCACATCATTATTACGCCATGTATAATATTTATTATAGCTATTAATATAAGGCATAACAAATCTTATTATTAATGGGCATTAATATAGTGGTATCCATTTGCGCCAAGCAATAAAAAGCAGAGCTGATTGTAATTTCTATCGATAAAACGATTTAATATAAGCGAACTAAAATTTAACATGTTAATTGAATTTCGTGTAACGCTGGAAAAATCAGTTTACTATTATTTACTGGATATAACATCAATTATTTAAACGTAAAAAAAGTTGCATTAAATAAAATCAATTGCAAATGCAATTTTAAATGTTAACATAATAATAAGGAGTAATAAATATGATAGAATTCGGTTCCTTTTTAGTCAAGAAGAAATTGCTCAGGATGAAGTATCTTTTCCTTGTGACCATGGTTATTAGTTCGGTTGCAATGGGACAAGGTACTTTCCCAACAGATGGAATAGTCGGCCAATGGAAATTTGATGACCCGGCTAATTTAGCAAAGCCAACTGTTGGCGCTCCATTAGTCCCCGATGTAAATAGTACCAGCACTCCGTTTATTTTCGACGCGGTTGCAGGTCCAACTGCAGATGATGGCGCCGTAAATATTGGCACCGGTAGTTTTTACAGAGCTACTCTGAACATGTTGCCTAACGGTTCAGATTCAGCTAAAAGAGTAAACCAGTATACTTTTGTAATCGATTTCAATGCTCCTGCAGCAAACGTATGGTATGCTTTTTTTGATGCCGATGGCGACGGCGACCCGACCAAAACCGACGCGGAATTATTTATTAAAAAAACCGGTCAGATTGGCGTTGGAAAAACAGGATATTCTTATGATACCGTTAAATACGACCAGTGGTACAGACTTGTAGTTACTGCCGATTTAGGTCATTCATACAAATATTATTTAGACGGACAATTGATACTCAATACAGGCGCTCAGGATCTGGACGGAAGATTTTCTCTTGCTCCTGTTGACGGCGCTAACAAAGTTGTATTTTTTGGCGATAACGATGGAGACGATGCACCAATTAAGGTTGCATCTTTAACCGTTTATGATCACCCATTAACTTCAGATGAAGTTTTTAAACTTGGCGGATTTGGTCATGTAACAAAGTATGGCGACCCGTTTGGCTCCTGGACTTTTGATGATCCAAATAACTTAACAACCGCGAAGATGGGAAATGATCTTAAATTAGTTGGAACAGGCCAAACTCCGGCAGCAGGCCCAGAATCTGCCGATAAAGCTGTAACAATTGAAAAAGGTTCTTATTATGAAGTTACACACGATATGGTTGCTAACGGCGGAAGCCGCGTTAACAAGTATTCCTTAATTGTTGACTTTAAAATTCCTCAACTCGGTCAATGGTATAGTATACTTCAAACAGACCCTACCAACTCAAATGCCGCAGATTTATACGTTAATGATAAAGGACAGATTGGTTCAGATTTGATTGGCTGGTCTAAAAAATCCATCAATGCCGGTGAATTTTACAAATTAGCCGTATCGGCAGATCTCGGTAATGCCTATATGCTTTATCTTGATGGCGATACTTTACTGGCCAGCAAAAATCACGATGCCGATAACGATTTATCAATTGTTCCACGCAGCGGAGCTGATAAATTTTTATTATTTGCAGACAATGCCGGTAAAGATGGACCTATAACCGTATCTTCTGTAAATCTTTATAATCGTAATCTTTCGAGTGGCGAAATTAAAAGCCTTGGCGGTTATGAACATTCGGCAAATACTGAAATTACCGGCTCGGGAAAATCTCTTTACTTTGACGCTACTAAAGCAAACAGACATGCCGTAATTCAAAAAACAAATAATGACTTTGAATTTGGCGATGGCGACTTTACAATTGAAGCCTGGGTAAAACCAAGCGTTGGCATTAAGGAAGATCCTTGCTTGATTTCAAGTAAAGACTGGCATAGCGGCACAAATCTTGGCTGGGTTGTTTCTGTAGAAGCCGCCAACTGGAGATTTAATATGGCTGACGCTAATGCAAATCGTTACGATATAAAAGGTCCTTTTATCAACGATGGCAACTGGCATCACATAGCTGTTATAGTAAACAGAACCTTCGGCGTAAAACTTCTCACAGATTCTCTTGAATCCGATTGGGATAATTCTGGTGAATTTAAAGGCACTGGCAGCCCCGATAACCCGGCAGTTCCTATTTGTATCGCGCAGGATGCTACCGAACAGTATCTTAAAGGAGACAATTTCCCTGGCGAAGTTGACGAAATAAGAATCTGGAAAGGCATAGCAGTTGATCCGAACACTGTTAGAGAATGGGAATATAAACCAGTTACTTCTACTCATCCAAATTACTCGAACTTAGTTGCATATTGGAATTTTGAAAATGTTACAGATACAGTATTTACCGACGCAAGCGGCAAAGGCCATAGCGGCGTTTTGAGAAATAGCCCTAAAACTAAAGTTTCGTATGCTCCGTTAGGTAAAGATGCCGTAATTTCAGCAAAAGAGATTACCGGTATATACGGCGGCGAACCTGCTTCAGTTTCAGGCGGCTTAACATTAAAAGGCACTTTCCCTATAGTATCCGCTTCAGGCCTTTTTAAAGCTAACCGCAATATCAATTCAATTGATAAAATAATGGATGAATTCGATAATCCATTTGCTGTATTCGGACACAATAACATGACCAGTGTTTTAGTTGATTCTGCCAAGACTTCCTATGAAGCCAGATTGACAAGAGTATGGACAGTATGCACAACCGTTACTCCAATCAGCAGTTCAACCTTTGATTTTAATATTATTACTTTAGGCGGCGCCGCAAACGTTGGCGCGGCTCAGAACTATGTTTTATTAAAATCCGATAATATTGCTGGTCCGTTCACAGTATTCCCCGGCCCTTTCAATGTAACAACCGATAGCGCAAACATATACATTAGCGGTGTTGAATTATCTACCGGTTATTATACGTTGGCAACAAAAGATATGAAGAACTCTCCTCTTGGCGGAATTACTACCGATGTAAAATCGGAAAACAGTACATTGCCAAAAGAATATACTTTATCCAATAATTATCCTAATCCGTTCAACCCAAGTACAAAAATCAACTTTACTTTGCCTGTTCAATCTAAGGTCACTTTAGAAGTGTACAATATGTTAGGCCAGCGCGTAGCAACGTTAGTTAATAGTACTATGGCGGCAGGAAACCACGATATTATCTGGAATGCCTGTTCGTCTAATGGTTTAACCTCAAGCGGCGTTTATATCTATAAGATAAATGCTGAAGGCGTTAACGGTAAATCATTTACTCAATCAAGAAAGATGTTATTGCTTAAGTAAAAAAGTTCTAATGTCCTTTTAGTCCGTTAATAAATTATAAATGCGGCGGCAGGTAAAGCTGCCGCCGCATTTTAGTATAATAAATTGCGTTTAATCATCCGGATAATATCCTCAGTTAATAATAAGTTATTTAGTGCAAACATTAGCTATTTGTTGCTTACATATTATTATAAAGATTTTTTAACGCGTAACCTATATGTTGCTGTTTATACAACTCCATAAAACAAATAAGTTGCTTCATTTCTTTGTACTGGAATATATAGATACTTTACGAAGACTGCTTTTTGCCTGAGCTGTTTGTTGGTTTTGTATAGATGACCAACCTTACACGGATACAATAAAGACGGTTAGCGTTTTTTTAGTCGAACTGTTAATTGTTGCATCCCTATGTTGAGTTTTAGATAAGGAAATATAAAATGATAAAAAAACTATTCGTTATATTAATGCTGTTCAGCATCAACGTATTTTCCCAAAAATTTCTGTTCACGGAAAATTTTTCATCCGGCAGCCTGGCAGGATGGAAGATATACGATGAAACTCCATCGCATGACGGGCCAAGTAATTGGCTAATAAATGACGGTTGCCTGGTACAAAACTCGAATGTATGGGCTTATGCGGCAGGAACTACGGAATACAAATATTACATGGGCACTCAAATTTCAACCGGCGATTCAACCTGGTCGGACTATTCATTAAATACATATATGCGGTCTTCTGACGATGACGGCATAGGTATTCTTTTCCGTTTTAAAGACGTAAAGAACTATTACAGAATGATTATGCTTTCGGATAATAATAACGGCGGGCCATTTAAAAAGCTGCAGAAAATTGTTAATGGCGAGCCGACTACATTAGCCGAAGATAAATCCCAGGAAGCATATCCCAAAGGATGGTTTTCACTTTCCATTCTCGCATTCGGAGATTCGATAAAAGCCTATATGGACAGCAAGTTGATCTTTGCGGTAAAAGATGCCCAGTTTTCTTCCGGTAAAATTGGGTTTATGTGCTATGCAAACTCAGGATCATATTTCGACAGCGTCACTGTTAGTTCCGATAAATTTATATATGACAAGTACAAAACACCTCCTCTTATGATCGACAGGCTCCCCTATTTACAGCTGCCTGATACTAATTCGGTATCAATTGCTTTTTGTACAAAATCCAAAAGCATTGGCAGCATCCAATATGGAGATGACAGAAACCATGGGAAAACAGTAACCGAAGATACGGCCGGGTACTCTCATATTATTAAAATCGGCGGTTTGAATGCCGGGCAAAAATACTATTACAAAGTTCTTACAAATGGAAGCGTGTTTGCCGATAACCTGTATTTTCATACAGTTAAACCGGCAAATAATAAAAGAGTCAACATCCTTTTATTTGGCGATAGCGGAACCGGTTCTGACGCTCAATACGCCATTGCCCACGCGATGGAGAAAATTGTAGACAGCGTGGATTTTGCGATGCACGTTGGAGATGTCAGCCAAATTGACGGTTCTGAATATGATAATATCTATTTTAAACCATATAAAAATATTGTGGATAAAATATCCATATTTACAGCTATTGGCAACCATGATACTTACTTCGATAACGAAGCCACTTATTTATCCACCTTCTATTTACCTTCGAATAATGCATTAAAAACAAAGCAGTATTATTCGTTTAGATACGGCAACGCTTTTATTATTAATATGGATTCCAATATTGATTACACTCCAAATTCCGCTCAATACAAATTTCTTATTGATCAGTTAAATTCCGAGAATTATAAAACTGCCGATTGGAGACTCATCTATTTCCATCACCCTCCATATTGCGAGTACTGGACTACTTATGATGGCGAGCCCAATGTCAGGAAATATCTTGTACCGCTTTTTGAGCAATATAAAATGGACTATGTGTTTAACGGACACACACACGCTTATGAACGCGGTCAGCAAAACGGAGTGAATTACATCATTACCGGCGGCGGCGGCGGAGATTTGGATGACTTCGGACGGGATTATCCGCAAATTGTAAAATCTATGGCTGTACATCATTATACTCTTGTTAATATTGATGGCTTGACCCTTACCGAAAGAGCTATTGATGCTAATGGCAAAGTGGTTGACAGCGTAACAATACATAAAAATCCTTCCAAAGTAGATGATAACAAACTAACTAAAATGAGCTTTGGTCTTGAACAGAATTATCCAAATCCTTTTAACCCTACAACAAGAATAGCATTTACTTTGGCCAAACAAGCTAAAGTCGATTTAAGCGTTTTTAATGTACTCGGACAAAAGGTTCAGCAGGTTTTTAATGGCCTCCTGGATATGGGAAGGCATGAATGTGAGTTCGATGCCAAGAATTTCAGCTCCGGTATTTATTTTTACAAATTGACTTCGGATGAGTCTTTTGATATAAAGAAGATGCTGCTCTTAAAGTAATGTAAAAATTTCCCCAACAAAAGCCGCCGAAATGATCGGCGGCTTTCATATTTCCACTTTATTTAACTCTCGTTTTTGCCGCATTGAAGCCGGCCTTTTAATTTTGTAACCTTGCCGCAGGGATGTTTTATCTTATTAATATTTCAGATGTATATGCTACTTATGCTTTGGTTTACAGAATACAATAACACCCTAAAGAGCGATACTGCAAACAATTGTCTGATGCTTTAATTATTATATTAAAACTATTCGCCAAATAAATTGGCTGATACAGATATGAATATGATAACATGCTTATTTGTGAAAGCAGTATTAATTATTTAAAATGCTTTAAGATAAAATCAATATCTGCTTAATCCGCTATTTCGATGATATTAGGACTTATTCTCGAATTTTTATAAGCTTCCGACTAAGCAGACTTGATATTTTAGATGGTTGGTCTGTATTAATATACAGTTCGACTTGATCCGTGCACAGACACTTATCAAATCTGCCAGTATTATCGGATTATTTTTCTCGCTGTTTAGATATTATATCGGATTTCAATATTTTTATTAAAAGCCAAAAGGCAAAAAGCCGCAACAATGCAGCCTTCTGTAATTACCGTAATAAACGGCTATTTTGCCAATGTAGTCCCCAGCTTTTTAAGCAACTTTGCAAGCTGTACCTGTTCTTTTTCAGAAAGAACCTGGAATTTTTTAACAACAAACTGAGCATGTTTTTTAAATACCGTATTAAAAAGGTGTTCGCCTTTGCCTGTAAGGCGTACTTTTATTGTCCTTCTGTCCTCGGCAGTACGGACTCTTTCAACAAGTCCTTCCTTTTCAAGATTATCAACTATAAGAGTCATATTGCCGCCCGTAACAAGTAGCTTTGAGCTTAAAGCGCTGAATGTCATTTCGCCCTTATGCCCAAGGCACTCAATAACGCTGAACTGAGGACGCGTCAGCTCATATTTTTTAATATTTTCCGTAGTCAGTTTGCTTACCGTCAGGTAGGCTTTGGTCAGCTTCACCCATAACGAAAGGGCTAAATCCGTTTCCGCTCCGTATTTTTCCGTTGTTTTCATATTTATACTTTAAGATTGAATATTTAAATACTAAAATAATATATTTCGTTTTTTTTGCAAATAATAATTGCATTTGGCTTAATTAAATTATTTATTAATCTTTAAGGATGCAAAACATTTAAATGTTTTTAGCGGATTTTTTATCTATTTAATTTATTTTTAGGGCCGCTTTATCTATAAACGGCCGTACCGGCATAACACGAACGCTTACAATATAGTAATTTATTGCAATGCGCAGTAATAAAATGCCGTTAACGCTACTGAATATTTACAACTATGCAAAAATATAACGAAGACGATTTTCTTGAACCGGGTTTGATGCTTAGCCTTTATGCACAGGGAGCCTTTCCAATGGCTGATAGCGAAAGCGGATTAATTGAATGGTATATGCCCGAGACAAGAACAATAATACCCTTAGACAACTATAATTATCCCCGCTCGCTGCGCAAGTTTATTCAAAATTCGGGTTTTGAAGTCAGATATGACACCGACTTTCTTTCCGTTGTAATAGGGTGCAGCAACAGAACCCCCACATGGATATCAAAAAAGCTTATTGACGCTTACCTTAGATTATTAAAACTGGGATATGTTCATACGGTTGAAACATGGCTGAACGGCAAGCTGGTTGGAGGTTTATACGGCATTACATACAAAGGCGCCTTTTTCGGAGAGTCCATGTTCTCGCTTGTACAGCAGGCTTCCAAATTCGCGCTTATACGTTTGATTGAGCATTTAAACGAAAAGAAATACGCTTTACTCGATGTTCAATACAGGACGGATCACCTTGCAATGTTCGGAGCCGAGGAAATTGAATTTGACGCTTACAAAACGCTGCTTGAAGAAGCATATTTAAGGGAAGTAAGCTTTATCTGAAGCCTGTGTTGATAATTAAAAAAGCGGGTCTGTTATCACACAAACCCGCTTTATAGTTATTTCTCAATTGCCATTCATAGCTGGCAAAAACGTACCGTCTTTTATCTGTTAGAACTCTACGCTCAACGAAATATAATGTACGTCTTTTAGTCTGCCAAAATCCTGGTAACCGTAATCTAAAATAACCTTAACCATATCAACCACGCGGTATTTAAGTCCGAAGCCCAAAGCAAGCCCTTCCTCCGAATCTTTCAGGAAGAGAGTTTTGTATCCGCCTCTTACAAAAACTATGTCGTTCCAGGCATACTCGGCGCCCGCATTGACATATTCCTTATTATCGTTGGGATGTATGGCGTCCAAAGCAACGGTAACGCGGTTTTCAGCAGATTTAACAGCGTCTACCGCCAGGCCAATTCTCATAGTAAGCGGAAGCTCATATTCATCAACTTCGTAATTTGTATTCAGCAAATTACCCTGCCCGGGGCCAACCTTTGTAATAAGCAGTAAATCGCGTCCTTCCATTTTCATCTTTGAACCAAAATTTGTTATGCTTGCGCCAATTCTGAATTCGTTGAGAAACGGAATGGTATATAATGTACCAATATCAAATGCAAAGGTGGAAGCGGATTCGTTCCAGATATGTTCTCTTACATATTTTGCGTTCGCGCCTATTGCAAAATTATCGGTAAGGTTTCTTGCGTAAGACAAGCCCACAACCAAAGAACCATAGTTGAAGTACTCGCCCGTACCCAGAGGTTCATCAACCGTTCTGACCGGCATATCCTCGGTGCTTATAACCGAAGTAAAAGCCCCGATTGTACCAAAATCCGATAGGTTTGCTGCAATGGCCGCAAAATCATAATTTACATCCATCAGCCAATCCACATGGTTAAACGTAGCTTCCCGGGTTTCAATTTTGGCAATACCGGCCGGGTTCCAGTACATTGAGTTTATATCGCTCATTGTTGAATAAGCGCTGCCCATACCAATAGCTCTTGCTCCGACACCGATTTTAAGAAAATTGGCAGCCGAAGTACCGACCTTATTTACAGACTGAGCATAAATAGCGCTCATGCACATTATCATTATTATATTAAATATGATTAGAAATTTTTTCATTTAAATCTCCGGCAATAAATTAGTGTTAATCAAATATGTCATCATTTAATTATTGCAAATTTGATCAATTTTTCTCCGATACCCGGGGCGTCAATGTGCGCAAAGTAAAGTCCGTATGCCACGCTAAAGCCATCGGTGTTGAGAAGGTCCCAATTTTCCCTCCCACTTTGCGTAGTTGAAGAATGATCCAATGTTCTTACCAGTTCACCGCTAAGTGTAAAGATTCTTATCTTACACTGCATAGGCAAGTTTTCAAAATACATTCTTCTTTCACCGCGCGTTTTATTGGGAAGTCTGTTTGTCGGTTCAATATCATTTGTAACTATATAAGGGTTAGGAACAACATAAACATTATCCAGCTGCGATTTTGCTTGTGCATTGTTTATTTTACCGCTTTGAGACGTAAAGGTAAACACGTCGCCTGTGGTAAAAGGCCTTTCCGTTCTGATGAACAAAACATCTCCGTCTGTAGGCAGAATAGGAACAAAACCGGAATCAGTAGGTATGCTGACAGTAATACCCCATGTAACAGTATCCGTAGTTACGCCGGCAGCGCCCGGTCTGAAGAGTATAATTTCTTCTCCCGGCTCCCACAGGCTGTCTTTCTTCACCTCTTTTAAAAATGTAGGGACCCTTACAGGTATCTGGTTTGTAACATCCGTTACAGAATACTTGACGGGAACCGAAGCAAATTTACTGCCCACGGATATCTTTGCCGAATCAATAAACGATGAGGAAAATTTAACCTGAAAATCCTCCGAAGATTTAACTTTTTTAAGCGGAGAACTTGGAGTCTGCATTATAAACTTCAGATTGGTTTTCCCGCTTATCCATTTTGAATTGACCGTATCAAATGCCAGACTGCCATAACCCTGAAGTTTCAGTTGAATTCCATCAACCACAGGATTGGAATCCTCGTAATTGAAATTAGTGCTTTCAAAAATCGGATAATACTTGTAGCTAAAGTTGTATTTACCCGAAGTAGATATTTTGGAATTATGTGTTCTTCTGACAAGACCTTTGCTATATTCCACTACAAAATCGCTGTTTTCCGTATAAACGGTTCCGGCATTATCTGTAAGTTTTACAGCATAGCTTTTATCCACATTTCCGGCTGTAAGTTTTGAATAATTAGTGTCATAGAAATCTATAACATCGGTAATAACAGCTTCTTTGCGAACATTATAGTTAGCAACGGCTTTGCCCGCCGAGGTAGTATCCTTAAATAACAACGTATATGTTATATTGGAAGGCAGCGCCAAATCGTTAACTATTTTCAAGCTGAGAGGGCCGTTTGCAACCCCTGTAACATGTTGCAAATTGCAATCGGAAGTGGTAGGAGAAACATAGCCTGCGGCTCTCGGGCCGGGAACTACGCTCACCGTATTGTCATCAAAAGTATATTTCAGAGTAATAGCGTCCTGTGTAATTTTTTTTGTTGTTTCAGTAGGCGGAGTGAATGTAGAATCGCCATGATCGTATGCGCAGACCGCGTAATAATAAGTCTGTCCGTTAATAACGTTGTTCGAATCCACATAAGAGTGAACAAGGCCGGAATTATCGCCCAGGTAATAATGTATACCTCTGCCAGGAAACTCGACAGGCGAGTAACCTTTCCACCAATCTGTAATTTTTGCAGACCAGGAACCATCAAGGTTAATATCCACAAACGGTTCGCCCAGATCGTATTTTCCGTTATTATTTTTATCGGTATAGGGTTCGTCTCTTATTGCCACATCCCAGCGGCAATCGCTTCCATCAAGTTTTGTAAGCGGAGTTGAGAAGAAGGCGGTGCCCTTTCCGTCAGTAATTGTTTGAATATCGCTGAATGAAGGATCAGTGCTTCTGTAAATAACGTAACCTTCAAAATCTTTTCCTAAAAGCGGATCAACGCTGTTTTCGGAATTAGCATCCCAATACAAAGTAACCTTCCTGTCATCGGGTACCGCGGTAACCTTAGGTTTTACAGGCGGCTTATAAAAACGATAGTTCGCGTTGTATATTTTCTGAACTGTTTCAGATGAAGTTAACAAATCGGACAAGTTTTCACCAAACAGTAAAGCCGTTGAGATACGCTTTGTTTCGCCAGCCCTTAAGGATATTGGGCCGGAACCAAAAATAAATACCATATCGGTATTTTCGGTTATTGATCCAAAGTTTTGCGGCTTCATTCTGTTCCACATGGACTCATCATTAGATACTTTATCCGATTTCCATGTAAAGCTGTTAAAGCTTGTTAAACCTATCTGGTCAGATTCATCAAGATCGGTCAATTCAAAATTAGGCTCGCCGGGGTGTAACGGATCAAGGCTCCCGTTAGCAAGCTTACGCCCTGCTGTAGGAAGTCCATCCCCTTCGCCTTCATCGTTTGTTCCGGCAATACCATCTATACCAAGATCATCCGTAATAGCTACCCAATCGTGGTCATTATCAATGCCATCATCCTGGCGTTCATCAACCATTCCATCGCCATCGTTATCAATTCCATCGTAAGGACTGCTCGGGCTTTCAAGGAATTTACACCCCATGTAACCGGTCTTCAGTCCCAGATCTCCCACGCCGTCCGGATCCCAGAAATAGCTTATATTTCTTGCGTAGAACGGTATGTTATCCACATTATGCTGCCCGTCATAATTGTACGGCGGCACAAAGTAGCCGTTATCATCTTTATTTTCAGGCGAGCCGCCACCAACATCAGGGTCTCCGTAAATACCAAAGAACAGAGTATCAAGATTTTTCGGGCTGACATTGGTTACAGTATAAATAAAGAATATTGTATTTTCTGCAAGAGTATTGCTCCACTGTAAAGCTCGCCCGTCAATTTGAACGCCAAGCCCTCTGCGCATCGAGTCCGCCGGGAATGGGAAATAGTTAAATTCCCTGTTATCCCTGTCATCCATAGCCCAGAAAACTTCAAGGTCGGCATTTGTAACATCCTGCGCCAAATAGCCCGGCCATACGTATTTACCCAGAGTAGCATTGTACCAGGCGCGCGGCCAGCTATCCGGTTTGCCGTCATTGTCTTTATCTTCAGCGGGGTTGGAAGCCATAAGCTCCTGTGAGGGATCATCGTATCCTTCTATTGGTTCAAAACACCATAAAGTATCGCCAACAGGGTTTGTTTCCCTCAATTCGGGATAATCCCATACACCGTCTGAAACGATATGAACAATTTTACTTGTATCAAAAGCATCGTGAATAGCTCCACCAATTAACGGGGAGAAAGTAAATATATAAGACAATCCGTGCCATACGCCGTTATTTACGTTTCTTAACAAACCATATCCCGGAGAAATACCGCCAAAGTTATAAACTTCGGTTGCAACTTTATTGGCATTCATAAAGTAATGTTTTCTATCTTTTACTCCGGCAATTTTACGCAGAGAATTCTGGCTCTCTGTAACAGCAGCTTTATCATTCTTCTCCAATGTCTGGCTTTGTGCAAACATCAGCTGGCAGAAGAGAAAAAGCATTAGAAATATTGATAAAACCTTTTTCATAAATATTGATTAACTCCTATAAGTTAAAATTTCTTCCTATTATATAATTCCTATCAAACCCGATTGTTAAAATTCGACAGAAGCTCCAATTCTTACTTCTCTCGGAGCATAATAATAACTCGGAACTTTATAATAATCATTTGCATCGTGAATACCAGCCAATCTTGCGGCAAGATCGTTAACAGCTTTAACTCCGCCCTGCTTGGTCTGTAATGTATAAGTCGAGCGTCCGGTATCGCTGTAAACGTATCTTTCGTTGATTGTATCAAACAGATTGAAGATTTTCAGAAATACGCTCAAATCAACACCAAATACTGTAAATGTCTTATCAGCGAACAGGTCTATACGCGTTGTGGAAGGCCTTGTACCGCTGTTAGTTCTGATGTTAACCTGTTTGTCATATATCTGCGGAGTGTAAGGCATACCCGAACCTACGCGTCCCACGAGTGAAACATTCCAGTTCCCCATTTCACCAAAAACAGCCGTGGCGTTCAAAGTATGAGTCTGATCCCATCCCAGATTTATGATTTCTTTTTCAGCCTGTCGGCCGCTTGATATATCAAGAAAGAAAGCATCGGCATCGGTATTGTTACCTTCGGCGTTCTGATAGGTATAATCCAATGTTGCGCCAAACCAATCTGTTTTGGTTCTTCTTTTAGTCAATGTAACTGTTACGCCTTTTATATTTCCGTAATCTTTATTAACGTACATATCGTAAGTTCTGTCTCCGCTTACTCTGATAGATTGAACTGTAAGCAGATCTCTTACGTCTTTATAAAAACCGGTTACAACAAGAGCCACGTCATCCGAAAGCTGCTGCTGAACGCCAATTTCGTAGCTGACTGTTTTTTGAGGATTAAGGTTTGCATTACCCATTAAAGGGTCTCCCAACGCAAAGCTGTATTTAAACATGGAGTTTGTGTATAATGCCGAAAACGAAGGCATCTGGAAGAAGTGCCCGTACGAAAAGTGTATAATTCCCTTATCTGTTATAGGGAAAGAAATTCCAAGACGAGGCGATAACTGCTGTTTGGCAGTGGCATTGGCCAGTAAGGAATTTTTATCTATATAACTTGGCAATGACGGATCATTTGGAGAAGGATATAACTGGTTTGTTGAATATTGCGAATGCGCGTTAAAATAATCGTACCTCAAACCGAAGTTGACTATTATGTTCGCGTACTCCATTTTATCCTGTAAATATGCCGAAAATTCTTCCGGTTTTTTATCGTAATATCCATGATATGCGGTTGATACATCAAGAATAGTTGGAGTAAGATAGTTTGTTGTATCTCTTCTAATTGTAAACGACTCAGCCTGAAGTTCGTGTCTCCTGTATTCAACGCCAAACTTAATTTCATGGTTCTGAGTAATCTGGCTTACAATATCGAATTTACCAATATATGACTGAGACTTGCTGTACGACTGATCGTTATCCGTACCGCCGTAAACAAAAAAGTAAGTTGAATTGTTTTTAAAATCCGGCTGATAACGCGGGTCGGCATGTAAATTAGCAAGACTCATACCGGGCTCAAAATCAACCGCGTTTCCGTTCTGATCCAGCAACGGATATAAATAATAACTGTTATAATGCAAATTATACGAACCCTTTAATGTATAAAAGGTTTTTGCATCAATTGCATGTCTTAACTCAAGCGTATGAATATAACCATCGCTGTAACTTGTTCCCAAAGCGTCAGGGTTATATTTGTATGTCTGGCTAAAACCTTTACTTCTTCCTCCGGAATTAAGAAAATCGTAGTTGACTTTCATATTATCTTTAATTTTATAAGTAAGTTTTAACGTAACATTATGGCTTTCGCTGGTGCTCATGGGAACAATTTTCCCGTCACCGGTGGAAGCAAGACGAATATCGTTGGGGTTGTCTGTACCTATATATAAAGAATCGGAAGGATTGTGTTCTCTTATACCGTACAACCAGCCCTTACTGTTATCGTATCTTCCGGAAGCAAAGAACGTAAACTTGTTTTGTGTAAACGGAATAGGTCCGCCCAAAGTAAACTCGGCGGATTGATCGTTCAGAGGATCAATATCGTCGATATTAAAAAATGTACTTTTATGAGTAGAAAGATAATCACCCGTATAGAAAGCGACCTGTCCTTTCAAAGAATTGCCGCCTTCCTTTGTAACCGTATTAACAATACCGCTCATCGCGCTTCCATACTCGGCGTTGAATGTACCGCTTATTACCGAAAGCTCCTGAATGGCGTTTGTTGCAATTGAAACGGTAGTGGAGTTATCGAAAGGATTGGCAATTGACATGCCATTAACGGTATAAGCAATTTCATTGGATCTTCCGCCTCTTATGTGAATAGAGCCATCAACATCCTGAGTAATACCGGCTTGCAGAGTCAAAATTTGTGAAACGCTTTCCACAGGCAGTTTTTGTATTTGAGCAGCTTCAATTGTTGTGTGAGATGATGTAAGATCGTTTCTTACCAACGGAGCTTTAGCTTCAATAACAACTTCGCCTGTTGTAACTGTTGAGCTTGCGAGGGCCGCGTCAAGCCTTGTAGTAAAGTCTGTATTTATTTCGACTTTCAGGACTTTGTTTTTCTGAAACCCGATGGATGAGAAAACTACAGTGTATTGGCCAGGTGGAATGTTGTTTATCATGTACACTCCATGCTGATCAGTGGCGCCGCCCATAGTAGTTCCATCCAGAAGAATATTCACCAGCGGCAGAGGTTCTCCCGTTGCTTTATCGGTCACTTTACCAGTAAGTTTACCGGTAGTGCCGGCAAATACGTACGAAGTGATTATTAAAACATGGCAAAAAAATAGAAGTAGAATTTTTTTCATTTACCACTCATTTTTTAGTGATTAATTAGTTATTTAGTACATCCTATATACGTTCTCTAACCATCCCCAAAACGATCAAAAAAAATGCAAAAATTCTTATGCCATAAAGTCTTATGTCTTTACATTATTCCAAATATCAACACATACAGCAAATTATATTTTATAAACAATACTATTAAAATTTTTATTTGTTCTGTTAAACAGAAGTACCCGCATAAATCAAATCAAATGTAGCAACCAGTAATTTCCATATTTTCAGACAATACAATATTTCTTAATGGGATCCTTTACTGTAAAAGGATCTTTCTCCCTAATATTGCGATTCTCTCTCTCTTATTACTAACCCGTTGGTGAATAATATAAAAACCTGTTGCCAAAATAAAAAAAAACAATAAATGATAAAAGGAAAATTTAATTTTATGCAAAAAAAAGAATATTCTTTTTAATTATTTAAGTAAAAGTGGAACATTTTTACCATTAGGCGGGAATTATATACCTTTTTTTCAGGCAAAAAGCCATAAATGCATGGTATAAAAGAATTTTAACTCAATTTGCTCATTGTTTTTTGCTCCATTCAAGCACAGCCGCAGCAAACTCGGCATTGCACCATGTTAAAGGCGAAGCATCGCTACAGTCGGTTCCGTTTAAATATATGCGCTCCGGCATAAGGCCGTATATATTTGCGTTTTCAATCATCCAGTCCACCTGCTTGCCCGCAATCGCGGAATCTCCGTAAAGCGACTGATATTGCGATGAGGCGGCTGTTGTAAAAAAGAAAATGTCACCGCCGTAGGCTGAAAGGCCGCCATTATCGGCAGCTTCAAAATATTTAATACCGCCGCCAGGCACGGAGGTTTTATTCAGGTAAAAATTATTTGTTTCCCGCATTTCCTTATGATCCGGGTATCCCCATAATATGCCGAAATTGGCGCTCGCGTCCCAAAGGAACAAGGTATCGTTAGCGGGTTCTGTTATGCTACGGTTATCTCCGGCCTTTATTCCGTGAAACCGGACATCGCAGTAAGCGTTTCTTTTTTTATCGTACATTTTAATCAACGATGCCGAAATAATACTATCCGCTTTTTTATATTCAGCCTGTCGTGTTTTATTACCTGTTTGCCCGGCTATTTCGGATGCGGTATTCAGCGCGGAAGCGCAAATCATGTTTGTTGCCGGCAGGTAGCCAGTCCATTCAACTATTCCGCCTTCATAAAGCAAACCGCTTTTATCTATATGCGATACCAGAAAATCGGCAAGTTCAAAAATAAAAGAAGTATCGGCAGGCAGTTGCTTCTTTTGTTTGAAATAACTATCCGCCAGTAAAATAAAGTAACCATTCGCGTCCCATTCAGGCTCGTCATAGCGCGCGCCGGAACCGCCGTCAACCGCCTTTGCGTTGGCGTCATAACGGGCAAAAAACTCCCCTTTGCTTTTTTTAGGAATATCGGGCCTTGTCCAGAACTTAATTATACTCTCCGCCTCTTCAACATGCTCTGTAAGCAAAAACACCCTCGCGCTTTTCATGGCATCGCGCGGATAAAGCTGAGGCATTCCGTTTGTCATAAACTGCCCTGTCATATCAGCCGGAATCTGTCCATTAAGGCAGGCGGCTTTTACAGCATAAAGGCATTGTTTGTAATATTTTATGTATTTTTCTTTTCCTTTGGCTCCCGATTTGAACACGGGCACCTTTCCATATTCAATCCATTTGTTCCAATGATTAGCCGTAGTAACAAACAGGTCTCTTTCGGAAAGAAGACTTTTAATCTTCAGTTTCAGTTCGTCCCTGTTATCGCCCGCGGAAATGATAAATTCGTTTTTAACTTTTTGGCTTACATATCCGGATATTGTAACAACAGAATCGTGAACTTCAATTTTTGCTCCGGGAATACGGGAGGACACAAATAAAAATACTCCATTATCCCATGCCGCTTCAGCGGAGTTTCCCTCCGCCGTTAATGAGTTTAATGTAGTAGTTTTATCCGTTATTATTTTTTTACGCAAAATAACCGTGAATTTAAATTTTAACGGTTCTTTTATGTTCCTTGTTTTTACTGTAAGTACCGCGGCCCCGGCAGGATGAACATAACAGCGAACTTCTTTTGTGCCGGCCGGTAAAATACTTGTTTTTGTAAGAGTGGAAAAGAAGGTCTCCATACCGGTTGATATTTGTTCGGCTGAATCGACCCTGTTTCCGTGGCTGTCATACAACAAAGTCTCTGTAGAGGCTATATAGTCTGTTGCATAATCTTTATAATAGAAGTGTTGTATCCCCTTCCCTTTTGTAACGGCATACATACGCGGGTCATCGGAATAAACAAGACAGATATTGCCGCCGCCAAGTATAGCGTTTCCTTTCCATGGACGAGTTGCTTTGCTGTTGTTTTGAGCAAATAATCCGCCAATAAAACACGCCATAACAAATACTAAAGCCGCAAAATACTTGTTCATACATACCCTCTGGCCGTTAATAAATTACCACACCCACTAATAAATTCAGCAATGGACGAATAATTCCACCTTACTTCGCGCGGAATTATAGTTTCTTCAGTTTCTCAAGCTCGTTCCATATTAACGCGCTTGCGCCAAGTACAGCCGTATTCCCTTCCGGCAGACCGGATCTGATTACCTTTACTTTGTTTTTAAAAACTCCGAGCAAATATTCTTCCATATATTTTTTCGCGGGTTTCAAAATAAAATCTCCCGCGTTTGCAAGTCCGCCAAAGAGGATTATCGCTTCGGGGGAAGTATAAGCTACGGAATCTGCAAGCTTCATGCCGAGTATTTTACCCGAATAATCGAAAGCTGCAAGGGCAATGGGGTCGCCTTTAACAGCGGCTTCGTAAATCATTTTGGAAGTCATGTCGTTAAAAGAAATATTCCTTAATTCACTTTCTTCATTCGAATTGCATAACAGTTCAAAAACGGTGCGTTTTAACCCGCTCGCCGAGGAATAAGTCTCAAGGCATCCCTTCTTACCGCATCCGCAAACTCTGCCCTCCGGAAAAACCACAGCGTGTCCAATTTCTCCTGCAAATCCGTCATTGCCGTAAAGCAGATCGCCATTGGTAACAATACCGCTGCCAAGCCCGGTGCCAAGTGTTATAACAATAAACTCCTTCATCCCTTTTGCGGCGCCGAATTTCATTTCTCCTATTGCAGCCGCGTTGGCGTCGTTAGTTATTGCAACGGGTACGTCAAAATATTTTTTAAGAATATCCACAACATTTACCGTTCCCCAATTAAGATTTGGGGGCTGCTCAACTGTTCCTTTATAATAGTTTGCATTGGGAGCGCCTATTCCAATTCCTAAAAAATTATATGTTTCGGCCAGAGGAGCAAACATTTTGTTAATTTCAACATGCAGCCTTTCAAACAGCTTTTCGGCCGACTCCTGTGGCTGCGTGGGAACCGAATTTTCAGCAATTATATTTCCCTGAATATCAATAAAACCAAAGGCGGTATTTGTTCCGCCTATATCTATACCTAAAGTCACATTTGTTTTTTCCATGCCCGCTTATTCCTTAACATTTTTTAAATACGATGGAATATGCCCTTTCAGTCCATAATATGCAATAAAAAGATAACATAAAACAGGAAGAATAAACGCGTGATGTATACCAATAAAACTGTTATCGGCAAGCATTCCCTGTATAACCGGAATTATCGCTCCGCCAACAATTGCCATACATAATATTCCCGAACCCTGGCCAGTATGCTTGCCAAGCCCATCTATTGCAAGAGAAAAAATTGTTGGGAACATAATTGAATTAAACAGACCCACGGATAAGATAGCGAACATAGATACTTTTCCAGAGAAAACCATAGCGGCAACAACAAGAGCAGCGGCAACAAACGCGCAAAAAGCCAATGTCTTGCCCGGTTTTATTTTACGCTGCAATGCCGCGCCCAGGAAGCGCCCTATCATTGCGCCGCCCCAATAAAACGATACTAATTTGCCAGCATCGGCCTCTTTTAACCCGGCTATACTTGGCTGACCGAGAAAGTTAACAAGAAAACTGCCTATAGAAACCTCGGCGCCCACATAAACAAACAACCCAATAGCGCCAAGCACAAGATGCCTGTATCCCCACGCCGATTTATGCTTAGTATCATAACTTTGGCCGCTGCCATCCGATGAACTTACGCTTGCCGGTTCAATTTCAGGAAGTTTTATCATTGCAAAAATTGCTGCTATTAAAAACAAAGCCCCGGCAAGAAAAAGGTACGGAACCTGTACGGCGGAAGCATGTGCCTGGTGATAAGCGGCTACTTCCAGCGGGTTCATCATTTTAAGTTCATCCGCCGATTTTATGGCTACAGAAAGTATAAGAACCGAACCAAGATATGGCGCTATTGTGGTTCCAAGCGAGTTAAATGCCTGCGTCAAAGTAAGTCTGCTTGAACTAAGCTCCGGTTTGCCTAATATTGCAACGTAAGGATTTGCAGCCACCTGAAGCAATGTTATACCGGAAGCAAGAACAAAAAAGGCGAATAAAAACATAGGATACGATTGTGCCGAAGCAGCCGGATAAAAACACAAACATCCCGCTCCAGCAATTGAAAGCCCAAGCACTATGCCTCTTCGGTAACCCATTTTTTCCACAATCTTTCCTGATGGAAGCGAAGCAATAAAATACGCCGTAAAGAAACAAAATTGTATTAACATTACCTGAGTATAACTCAGTTCAAATACAGCTTTTAAATGAGGTATAAGAATATCATTCAGACAAGTAATAAATCCCCACATAAAAAACAGCGAAGTTAAAACCATTAACGAAAACGTGTAGTTATTTTCGCCCTGGTTTGTTGTTTTTGTTCCGTTATTCCGAAGAGCAGATTCAGCCATTATTTTTCCTTTATATTTTTTTCAAATGCTTGCAACCGGCATATAAGAAAAAAAATATCTATGCCGCGTTATTTGTCCCTGATCTCAAAAAATGATATAGCCAAAAGATATTTGTTCCCGATTAATACAATACCCGCGCTATTTAAAAGTTTTTGGAAACCGGTTATTTTTTGCCTTTAATCAAATTTCATGCCCGCGTACTCATTCCGGGCACAGGTTAAAAATATCTGATTTCATCGTAAATTCACAAAGCCCAAACCGCCAAAATGGCAGATGTTATTATTAGTATTATACTATATTATCAAAATAATAATAATTCTCATAATATTTGCGGTTTTTTCCGGCAAAAAACAGGCGCATTGTTTATTTCTTTGGTATGAACGTAAAGATAACGTATATCATCAATTTTAGCCTATCAATATTCCCGTAAAATCAGTATTTTACCATACCAAATTAAAAGTATTTTTAACCCATTCTAATAAATTATGAATAAAATAAAATCTGCTGAGTTTTTAGCTTCCAACATTAAAAAATTTGTTATTGAAGCCCCTAAAATTGCCAGCAAACGTAAAGCCGGGCAATTTGTAATTATAAGAACAAATGATAATGGAGAACGCATTCCGTTGACGATAGCGGACTCCAACCCTCAGGAAGGCACTATTACAATTATAGTACAGGGTATAGGCAAAACAACGCGCGAATTGAACAGCCTTGAAGCCGGAGATATGGTGCACGATGTTGTTGGCCCTCTTGGAAAAGCTTCCCACATTGAAAATTTCGGAACCGCTGTAAGTATTGGCGGAGGCGTGGGGACCGCGATAGCTTTTCCTACAGCCGTTGCTTTAAAGCAAGCCGGAAACCATACAATTGCAATTATTGGCGGAAGGAGCAAGGAATTTGTTATTCTTGAAGACGAACTTAAGAAAGTCTGCGATGAAGTTTACCCAACTACTGATGACGGCAGTTATGGTTACCATGGTTTTGTAACACAACAATTGAAAGACCTGATTGACTCCGGACGAAAAATTGATTTTGTACTGGCAATTGGGCCAATTCCTATGATGAAGGCAATAGCCGAAACAACCCGCCCATACGGAATTAAGACGGTCGTTAGTCTTAACCCCGTTATGGTTGACGGCACGGGAATGTGCGGAGGCTGCCGGGCCATGGTTGACGGAAAAACGGTTTTTGTTTGCGTTGACGGCCCTGAGTTTGACGCCCATAAGGTTGATTTCGACCTTCTTGTACAACGTAACAGGACTTACTTGAAAGATGAAAAAATTGCGCTGGATCACACATGTAATTTAGACGCAGCAATTGAAAACGCTAAGAAGGAAGGTTGATAATATGGCTGAATTGACAAAAAAAGAAAGAATGAAAATTCCACGCCAGCCTATGCCGGCTCAGGAAGGCGACGTAAGAAATAAAAATTTTAAAGAAGTTAACCTTGGCTTTACAGAAGAACTCGCGCTGCTTGAAGCGCAAAGATGCCTGCAATGCCCAAAGCCGGTATGTATACAGGGCTGCCCGGTAGGCGTAAATATTAAAGAGTTTGTAAACCTTATTGCCGAAGGCAAATTTGCTGACGCCGCCGCAAAACTTAAAGAAGACAATGCTCTACCAGCTGTTTGCGGAAGAGTCTGCCCGCAGGAAGAGCAGTGCGAATCGAAATGCGTGCTTGGCGTTAAAGGCGAACCGTTGGCAATTGGACGGCTTGAAAGATTTGCAGCCGATTATGAAAGAACAAAACTCGGCATAAGAACTCCACAGGTAAAAGCTAAAACCGGCAAAAAAGTAGCTATTGTTGGCAGCGGCCCCGCGGGGTTAAGCTGCGCCGGAGATTTAATCCAGATGGGACACGATGTAACCGTGTTTGAAGCGCTCCACGAAGTTGGCGGCGTTTTGGTTTATGGCATTCCTGAATTTCGGTTACCAAAGGAAATTGTAAAAGCGGAAGTTGAAGCGCTTAAAGCTCTTGGCGTTAATTTCGAAACGAATGCCGTTATTGGTTTTACCGATACCATAGACGAGCTGCTTTCTACCGGTTATGACGCCGTATTTATTGCAGTTGGCGCCGGTTTGCCTTATTTCCTCAATATTCCCGGCGAAAACTTCAACGGCGTATATTCGGCAAACGAGTTTCTTACACGCGTTAATCTTATGAAAGCTTACCGCTTTCCTGAATTTGATACGCCTGTATTCGACTGTAAAGATAAAAACGTTGCTGTATTCGGCGGCGGTAATACTGCCATGGACGCGGTTCGTACTTCAAAAAGGCTTGGGGCTAAAAACGCTTTTATAATTTACAGACGTTCTTCAAACGAACTGCCTGCCCGTGTTGAAGAAGTTCATCACGCGAAAGAGGAAGGAATTGAATTTTTATTCCTTAATAATCCGTTGGAATTCTTAGGCGATTCTGCAGGCTGGCTTAAACAGGTTAAACTGCAAAAGATGGAACTCGGAGAACCGGATGCTTCGGGCAGAAGAAGACCCGTTCCTATTGCCGGATCCGAATATCTTATGGATATAGACATGGCCGTAATAGCTATTGGCAACGGCTCAAACCCTATTATTCAAAAAACAACTCCCGATCTGGATTATAACAAACGCGGAAATATTGTTGTAGATGCTGAAACAATGAAAACCTCAAAAGAAGGCGTTTTTGCCGGCGGCGATATTGTTACAGGCGGAGCTACCGTTATACTTGCAATGGGCGCCGGACGCACGGCCGCCAAAGCTATTAACGAGTACCTGCAAAACAAAAAATAATTTCTTACTTATAGCTCATAAAAAAAGCTGCAATTTTCATTGCAGCTTTTTTTGTATCATTAAAAACCATAGTTGATATTTGTAGGCTCAGGAGGACAGTTTGGGTTCGTATCCGTTTCCGTATACGGATAAACAAGCCATTCATGCGCCAACTGATTCTGTCTTTGGTCAATAACTATATCAATGTTATCGTTTTTAAACCTTCTTAAATCTTCCCAGTGCTGGGCGGTGCCAAACAGTTCATAATATCTCTGAACAAAAATCTCTTTCAGAATATTACTGCCGGAATAGCCAGCCAAACCCGCGGCATTACGTATTTTGTTAACTTCGGCAACCGGGTCTCCGCCGCCGCCACGCGCGTAAGCTTCGGCTTTTATCAAAGTCATTTCGTTAAGCGTGTAAATTTTATACGGAGTAGTCGCGTCGCTGTATTTAATTACTGTGCAGGAAGTATCGCTTCCGTAATAACCTTTCATTGTCGAAACGTCAACTGTTGCGGCAATCCTGTTATCTCCAGTTTCGGCTGCATATACCCAGTTACTCAGAGCGCCTGTAAATCCGTCTCTTACAAAATTAGCATAAAGAGGATTTACATTTGTAGCCGAGTAAACATATTGCGACTCTCCTGTAACAGAGCCTGCAGCCGCAGCCGCCCCGGCATAATCTCCTTTCATAAGAAGGAATTTTGCCTGGTAAGCTTTTATTGTGTTGACCAGATCAAATCCCGAACCGAGTATTGTGTTTTTGAACACGGCAGCAAGTCCGTTGGACGTATTACTGGCTGCATCTGTCAACAACCGAAGAGCTTCAGTAATAACCGCGCTTCTGTCAGAAAATACAGGTTTATCGGAATCTATATTAACAGGTATTTTTTCGAAATGAGTAATAAGGCTGTACATTGTTATTACTTTTCCAACTTCGGCAAGAGCAATAATGTTCTTTCTTACATTATTATCCATGGAAATGTTATTAACATTATCCAGAATATCGGTAGCGCTTTTCATTACTTCAAATTGAGTTTTCCAAACAGCAACGCAGTAATCGTTCGTGTTGTCAAGTCTTACGCGCTTGCTTGCATCCGGATATTTTCTCAGCGGCTGATAATCCACATAACCTATTTTAGGATCAAGCTCGCCCGAAACAATACCGGATACCGTGTTAAAATCTCCTATTACCTGAGACATTCTTGCCTGCATGCCAATTGCAGTCATTCTTATACCGTCAAAAGTTTTCAGGTCTTCATTTGTTGGTGAATTCGGGTTAGATACATCAAGATCGCATCCAGAAAGACCTATCCCAAAAACCAACGCAAATAATAATATTTTTATTTTAGTTTTCATTTTCAAATTTCCTCCGGATAGTTTCTTATAAATTCATTGTTAGACTAAAAATGATGCTGCGCGGAATCGGTTCCGTAGCGAAATCGAAACCGCGAACAATCGCGTCCTGGCCCGCGCCATTAATTTCAGGATCATATCCCGAATACGGTGTAATGGTTAACAGGTTCCTTCCAATTAAGCTAACCTGTATGTTATTCAGACCCAATGAACTTATTATATAATTCCTGATTGTATATGAAATTGAAACTTCTCTGAGTTTTACAAAACTTGCATCGCGGACAAACTCTCCAATTGCGCTGCTCATTCTTGCGCAATAGCCCCATGCCACCTGTCCCGTATATTCTTTTTCGTATAATGGCGAGTTCGGATAGAGAGCGCTCATCATATTTCTTGAGTTCCAGTCAAGCATTTTGTAATCCATCTGCGCATCGAACATAATGCGTACGGAAAGATTGTTCCATAAAGAAAACTCATTTGTAAACGACCACATTAGTTTTGGGTTGGGGTCGCCAAGATATTCTGAAGTTGTTTCCTTTGTAGGCAAGCCCTTGGCATCAAGTTTTGTCCAATCAAGTTTTTTCTGATAAAATGTTGAAGGAGCTTTTCCCTCGCAAAGAACGGTTTGATACCAGCTTATTGTAATCTGCTTACCCGCGTATAATTTATCAATAATAGGCTTGCTGGTAGAAACCGTTAAACTTGATGTCCATGTAAACGACGGCAAATCAAAATTCACTGTTTTTAACATGACTTCAATACCCTTGTTGGAAAGAATTCCCACATTCTGATATTGATAAGAGTAACCTGTGGAAGCGCTGATAGGAGCCTCCATTATAAGGTCTTCAACTCTTTTATTATAATATGTAAATTCAAGACCTATTTTGCCGCCAATAAATTCCATATCTGTTCCAAGTTCCCATTCTCTCATTCTTTCTGGCTTCAGTTTATCGTTTCCAACCAAAGTAGCGTTGACAATTCCGGACATTCCGTTGTAAGTTGTCTGTTCGTAGTTGGTCAACCTTCCAAAACTTGAAGCCGGCTGCCCGCCTGAAAAACCGTAAGCGCCTCTTATCTTAAAATAGCTTACAATATTTGAGAAATTATCTTTCCAAAAATCGTTATCGGAAATGTTATATGAAGTGCTGTATTTAGGGAATGCCTGCCATCTTTCATCCGCGCCGAACGTAGATGAACCGTCCGCCCTTATTGAACCTGTAACATACCAAAGATTCTTATAGTTGAAAGTCTGTTGGGCATAATAACCCATGGCTCTTCTTTCGTCTTTTGTTTCCGAAATACTGTTATAACTTGAACTGCCGTTTACCAGCTCAACAAAAGGAGTTAAATCCTGTGTTGAGGCGGAAACCACATCGCTCTTGCTTTGTGTATATTCTATACCTGCTGCCGAAGTGGATTTCAAATAACTTGTTACGTCTGTATTATAAACCACGTCAACATTGGAGTTCAATGCCAGCGAAGTCAGTGTAGCGTTCATTGAATAGCCGTTAGGATATAGTGTCTGAGACGAAACACGAGGTATATAATACTTGTCATTTTGCGTATAGGTATCATAACCGAACCTGTACTGCGCGGATAAACCTTTTATAGGTTCAAACATCAATCTAAGTCCGCCAATGTATCGGTTGATTTCTTCGGGCGCCTTCCAATTGTTTATAACATCCAGCGGATTGGCCCTGTTTGCGGGATTATACCCGGCCAAAGGATAAATACCGTTTGCGTCCGGAGCATAGTTATAAGTATTTGTACAGTTCGTAATGGCGGTCAATACTCCAAAACCATTATTGTATGCGCCGCCGTTTGCAACCATGTGGTTTATTGAATGAATATAGTTTGTGCTTAAAGAAGCGGTAAACCAGTTCGTAAATATTTTATCGAGGTTAAATCGTATGCTCTGTTTTATATACTCCTGCGATTTTATAATACCTTCCTGATCCACCCATGAACCGGAAACGAAATATTTTGTGGTTAAATCGCCGCCGGAAATTGAAAGATTCGCGCTTCCACGGGCCGCTGTTTGAAAAACTTCGTCCTGAAAGTCATATCTTGTAACCGGTACAAGGGCTGTTGAATCCGTATACTTCATATAAGGGTACTTTATATAGTCCAGTTTTTTCCCTATATGGTCAAAGCCAAAGGTAGTGTTAAAGCGTACTTTTGTCTGCCCCGCCTGACCTCTTTTTGTAAATATCTGAACTACGCCGTTATTGGCGCGCGAACCGTACAAAGCGGCGGCTGCGGCGCCTTTAACTATTTCCATGTGATCAATATCTTCAGGATCGAGATCCGCTATTCTGTTTGTTGTGTTGCCGCCAAGGTCTATTAGCTGTGTGGAACTGTTATCAACTATTATTCCGTCAACAATATAGAGAGGATCGGATGTGCCGGAATATAATGTTGAAAGGCCGCGCAGCCTGATTGATGTACCGCCACCGGGCATACCCGAATTTTGCTGAACCATTGCTCCTGCAATTTTTCCGGATAAGGCAGCGTCAATTTGTATCGTCCCTACTTTTTCAAGGTCTTTGGCGCTTAACGTACTAAGACTGTTGCCGAGGCTCTTTTTTTCAACTGGTTCGGCATTACCTGTTACCACCACCTGATCGAGCTGCAGGATGTCTTCCACAAGAACAAAATTGAGAGTTATCTGCCCGCTTGTCTTTTCAAGCGTTTCCCTTATGGTTTTATAACCGACATATTTAACTTCCAATGTGTTTTTATCTTTAGGCAGTTTGGGGATTTCTAATTTATAGCTGCCATCAAGATTTGAATTCGTCCCCAGACTTGTCCCCTGTATCATTATTGCCGCCCCAGGAATTGGATTTTTTTCTTTATCCGTTACTACCCCCTGTACAACCAACTGCGCATGTAATTGCGCAATGCAGACACTCATAAGAATAACTATGAATGCAAAATGTAGCTTTCTGCTCATGCATTACTCCTGAAAATTATGAATGATACTTTATTTATGCGGACAATATGCAAAACAGAGGCAAAGATAACTTTTGGTACTAACTAATCACATTTTCAATTTTACATTTGCCCTCAATAATAATATAATAATAAAAATCAAGTCATTCAACTGTCCTTAACATTTAAATAATATTAGAAATTGAGGAAGATTGCCACTCGGACTGCCCTATATTCTTAACTTTGGATTGAAAAAGATATAAAAAAAACCGGAAGCTTTGGACAACCGGTTACGATAAAAGCACAAATATTATAAATTATTTAAGCCTGACTTCTGTCAATCTTAAATTCAACTCTTCAATGGTTCCGTGATGTATATATTTGAATTCCGATATTCCAACGCCATGTATAAAACAAAAGGAACGCGTATCCGGGGCGGTTCTGAAGAATAGTCCGGCCTGGCGGTATACTTTGTTGGGATTAATGCCTTTAATATTATCTATCTTATCGCTTTGCATTTTTTCAACATTCCAGCAGAAGTATTTGTCGGTACGTTTAACATTATCATAATAGCCAAAAGATTTTCCTCTTTTAAGAGGGAAATCGAGAATAAGCTCGGCTTTCTTTATCAATGACTGGATAGGTTTTTTAGTATCCGCCATATAATTCTGCACTTCAGCGGAATCGGAAATGGTATATATTTTTTTACCGCCTATATTAATAAGCAGGCTTTTGGCATTAACAATTTTTCCCTCATTCCAGCACAAGGTTGGCGGAAAATTCTCAACAATTGCAACCGAATTTTTCCCTTCGGTTATAACATTCTTAATTTCCATTGCCACATGCAGGCTTTTTTCCTTTACCCCTTCGCTGCCTGTAAACTTGTTCATGCCTTCGTATATCCACACGCTCCCTTTTGCAAAAGGAAATGCGGGAATAATTTTGGAAATGGGTTTTGCCGTAACCTTAGGAACAGTTTGAGAATAAGTAAAATTTAATTTATGGGGAAAAACTAATAATGCTGATAAAAGAAGAAAAAAACTGAATTTCATACTGTTTGCCAATAGAATAATAATTTAACCGTTTAAGTTTACTTATAGGATATATGAAAATCAAAGCAGAAATGAAGGGATGACCCGCAAATACCAATTTAAATTTTCAAATCGTCAAAACCTTACAGCCTGTAAATGCTTGTTACACGGTTAAGTATCAAACAAATACTATTGAATGTTTTTTGTAACCTCAATACCAAGCTGCTCCATTCTGTAACGCAGCTTACTACGCGAAAGCCCAAGCACTTTTGCGGCTTTCACCTGATTCCCGTTAGTAATACGCAGTGTTTTTTGGATAAGAGCCTTTAGAACAAAATCTATTTTTATACCGGCAGAGGGAATTTTCAGGACAAATTCTTCATCATCCTTCTGTTCCGGTAAAATACCGTTATTCAGAAAACTAAAATTTTTAACCTTAAGCTCGTCTCCATCAAGCAGCAACACAGCTCTTTCAATAGCGTTTCGCAGCTCGCGGATATTGCCTTTCCATGGATATTTTTCAAGCAGGGCAAGAGCTTCCGGTTCAATTCCTTTTATAGGGCGGCCGAATTTTGGAGAAAATTCTTTAAGAAACGAAAATGCCATAAACCGAATGTCCTCTTTCCTTTCGCGCAAAGGAGGCACTACAATTTTTGCCACATTAATACGATAGAACAAATCTTCTCTGAAATTACCCTTTTTCACTTCGTCTTCAAGGCTTCGGTTTGTTGCCGCAAGAATTCTTACATCTATGCTTATTTCTTTTTCGCCGCCAACACGGTAAAATTTCTTCTCCTGCAAAACACGCAACAGTTTTACCTGGAGATCCATTGTAAGCTCTCCAACTTCATCCAGCAGAATAGTTCCGCCGTTAGCAAGCTCGAACTTGCCGAGTTTTGTTTTTTGAGACGCGCCTGTAAACGCGCCTTTTTCGTGCCCAAATAACTCGCTTTCAGCCAGATCTTTGGGAATTGCGGCGCAATTTATTTGTATAAAGGAATTTTTTTTACGGGGACTTTTCTGGTGTATGTACTTTGCAAAAACTTCCTTGCCAGTTCCGCTTTCGCCTTCAATAAGAATTGTAGTGTCGGAACTGCCGGCAAGTTTTTCCACGGAAGCCACAAGCCTTTGTATTTTATTGCTTGTGCCAAAATACTCTCTTGTAAGTTCATCTTCATCAAGCAACAAGTGTAGTTTATCTACTTCGGCTTTCAGTTTTACGTTTTCCAGAGCCTTATTCAATACAAACTGAAGCTGCTCAATTTCCAAAGGTTTTAATAGAAAATCGAAAGCGCCCGATTTCATTGCGGAAACGGCCAGTTTAACATCCGAGTATCCGGTAATCATTACAACGGGAATATCAAAATAATCATTTTGTAATTGCTTTAATATTTCTATGCCGTTGTGCGTTGTCAGGTAAATATCAAGCAAAATAACATCCGGCTGAAACTGCCCTACCGTATACAGCACTTCGTTGCCGTTCATACAGATGGCAACATCGTACTCAATTTTTGTAAGAACGCGCTTCAACGACATGCAAACAAGATCGTCATCATCAACAATAAGAATTTTATAACCCATTATTTCTCCACATTTGGAATATTAAATCTGACGAAGAACTTTGTACCGCGTTCATAAGCGCTTACAAAATCCAGCTCCGCCCCGTATTCATCCAGAATTTTCCTGCAAACTCCCAGGCCAAGGCCTGTGCCGTTTTTCTTTCCTGTAAAAAAATCGCTGAATACTTTTTGCTTATCTTCATCTTTAATGCCAATGCCGTGATCTTCAACTTCAAGCACATACCAGTTTTTATTTTCGCGTTTTTCGCTGTAGGTTTTTACATTTATCTCGCTGCCAGGCTTACTTGCTTCTATGGCGTTTGTCAAAAGGTTGAGAATTACCTGCAGAATTTTATTTTTATCGAATACAAAATCATGTAAATTTTCATCAAATTCCTTTTCAACCCGTATATTATATAGCCTCGCGTTATTCTGCATTATTGTAACCGCCATTTCGGTAATTGTATTGATGGAGTTTTTTTCGTTGCAGTTGGTGGTTTTTCGCGAAAATCCCAAAAGACTCTCTACAAGAGACTGCATTCTGTAGGCAGCTTCGAGGCATGAGTTAACCGATTGGTTTACCTCTCCCGGCAATTCGCTGGAGGAAAGCTTGATAAAATCCAGATTCAGTTTCATTGCCGAAAGAGGATTTCTTATTTCGTGCACAAGCGTAGCTGCAAGCTTACCCAGTATTTGCATCTTATTGTTTTGTAGTTCGTCTTCAAACATCAGGACTAAAAGGGATTTATCTATAATTTAATAATTAAATTGTAATTTTAGTTATTTAACAAGTAATTATCAATACTTATTATGAGAGATTTGAATAATAGGAGAGTATTATTAAGACTATTTAACCTTGCAGGTATAAAAAAAGGGAAGTTTACACTTTTATATGTAAATTTCCCTAAAAATTTATAATATTATGAGAGCCGAATGTGGATTTCAATTAAGAATTTGCACCGAATTCCTGAAGAATTTTATCAGCAACTTTTCCGTAAACTTCATCGGATTCATAGGACTTATTGTCTATTTTTTCTCTAATTGCAGCCACATCAACCGAAGAAGCATTCTGTTGCTGCATAATTTTAGCCTCATTTGAAATTTCAATTTTATCTACACTTGTTTTAGCTTCGCTTTTACCTGCCGGTTTACTCTTGGGAATCGAAGTCGAGCTTATATAATTACTATTAATTCTGTTAATTTCCATAACTTCACCTTTTATAAGATGTTAATTTCTTGCTGTTTTGCAAATTCCGAAGCTCCTTGGAAACCTTATCTGCTTCATTTTTCAACTTTCTACCAATATTATCGAAAGAAGTTTTAATTTGTTTAGTCAAAAATAACAATTCCGTATCATATTTCCTCAAGATATTTATTTCGTACTCGTTTTTAAGCTTTTTTCGCAAAGCATTAATCTGGTTAATAATATCCTGAACCATTTTTATTTGACTGTCAAAATTATCAAGATCCGTAACTGTCAATACGTTAATTGTATTTTGCAAATGGATTTTAAGCTCTAATATTTGTTCTTCTAAGTTTTTCATGATGATGACGATGTTGTATCAAATAAACTACTGTAATCCGAGGAATAATCGACTCCGGTCAACGAAGCCTGGGTTAAATACAATGTTGCAAGCTGAGATTGCAGGTTTTCGTATTTTGTTCTCAGCGTTTCTGCGCTTTTATCTATTTTTGTTTGTGCGGCCGAAATTTTATCGGTAATATCTTTTACGCTGGAATCGGCCGATTTTTTTGCCGAAGCTATATAACCGCCACTGCCTGTATATGGGTTAACGCCTTTATAAAGCGTTGTTGCAATTCCATTATCCGAATTGAATATTGCCTCAACCTGGCTTGCCTTTTCGCTTATGGCGCTTTCCAATGTTCCGCTGTCCGAAAGCGTTAAGCCCGATGTGGAATCGAAAGTAATTCCCAGCGATGAAAGCTGCGATAACGCTCCGTCTGACAAACCGGATACTTTTGAATATGCAGTGCCGGCCAACATGCTTATAAGTGAACTTGCGCTTGCATCGCTTATCAAAGGTCCTCTAATTCCATCCTGCGATGACGTTTCGGTTTTAAGATAAGCGTATACATTATTAAATTTACTTATAAAGTCCGTAATCAGAGATTTTACCCCTGAAGTATCGTTTTTAACAGCAACTGTAACATCAGAATCGGTGGATTTCATTGCGGCGGTTAACGAAAATGTTACGCCGTCAACCAGATCGCTTATTGAGTTGGAGTCTCTCTGAACTGTCAGTCCGTTAAATTCTATTTTCGAATTCAGAGAATTTGAAGATTCAGTTTCAGCGGTACCGCCTACGCTTGAATCCGTATTAAGCCACTGAGTCCCGTAAGTGAATCCCGCTTTTGTTGAACTTGTTGTTGTTCCGTCATCGGAATTTTTGTAACGATTCGACAAAACATCTGCGGTAAGCCCCAGAGAGCTTAAAACACTATCCGAAGTAATTTGCAGCCTGTTTGAGTAACCGGTATCCTGAGCTGAGAGCGTCATTTTTGAAGTGCTTTGAGTTGGCGAAAAAACCGAAGCGCTTACCAAACCGCTTGCGCCTTTTTCTTTTGTAACATCAATATTAAGATTTGAAGATTTAAGCAAATCCCCGGTATCGGATGATTGCTTTATTGATATATATTTTGATGAATCGGTAACTGTAAACTTAAGCTTATAACTGGAACCATCCGCGACTTTTTCAACTGTCAGTCCCGAAGTTCCGTTTAACTGCGATACCACGCTATCCATAATATCGCTGTAAGATTTTCCGGAATCGTAAGTAATGGTTTTTTCCGTACCATTCAGGTCTACGGTAAACGAGCCGGCGGCGCCGGTATAATCTCCCGAAACCGAAGAAGAAGTAACAACGGCTTTGTCCGAGTTTACCGCGTCCCGCAGTTTGGCCATAGCCTGTGTATTTGTCAGAGAATCGGTTCCAAAGTCCACATCAATATTGGAAGTATAATCGCCGCTTTTTATGGTAAGCGTATGAGTACCGGTTGCGGAACTGTTGGTGTCTGAAGAGTTAACCGTAGAAGTAACTACCGTATCCGATTTTGCAAGCTGATCTACGCGAAGATCGTAAGTGCTGAGAGCAGCCGTATCTGTAACCGAAGCGGTAAAGAAACTGGAACTTGAAAGAGTAGCCGTTTTAGATGTAAAAGCGGAAGATGTTCCGGTTGCTTTTAAAGTGGAAAGAGATGACTTCAAGGAATCTAATTTTGTACTAAGCGAAGAGTAAGCAGTCGACATATTTGTATACTTGGTCTGCTTAGTCTGCAAAGGAGTAATTTGGTTACTCTCCTCAGTTTGGATGTAGGAATTTACAAGCGTGTTAATTCCCGATGTTGTTAAATAGCTAACAGACATTTTCTACCTCTACATATTAAAAGCGTTCTGCCAGCTTTCCCGTAGTTCCGATAATATTTTCAGAACCATATCATAATTTTGTTCTCTCATCTGTTCCTGGCAAAACCGATAGAGACGATATAAACCTATTGCTACTTCCTTTGTGGCCTCATCATCAAACCTAAGGTTATTAATTAATTCCTGAACCGCCTTGTTTGTCTTTATTAGGTCATGCCTTTTGCAACTAAGAATTGCAAAATCATAAATTTTTATCAACAATTGCTGAGGCGTAGCTTCCATAATCTCCTTAACGAGATATGGGTTCAACCTGTTCTGCTGACCGTTTGATAAAGTTGCCTGATACATCAATGATATTTCCTTTATAATAGAAATCTAAATAAGCGCCCCTGCATTAAAACAGGGGCGTAAATGAGAACAAATATTACTTGAACAGCGTCAGAATATTTTGTGGCTGGGAGTTCAATTGAGATAGCATTGTTGTGGCTATCTGTGCACCAATCTGTGCCTTGGTGGAGTTCAATTGCTCTGCTGCCATATCCGCATCAAATAAACGCGAAACTGAAGCCGTTGAGTTCGAAATTGCTGAAGTCAAAAATTCATCTTTAATATCAAGTCTTTGCTTATAATTACCAACGCTTGAAAGAGCCGTATCAATAGAACTTTCAAATGTGGATAATTTAGCCGACAGACTGGCTATCGAAGCTGCGGATGCAGTAGATGCAGTCAACGATTGTAAGTCCGAAAGCGAATCGGCTATTTTTGAGTTAAGACCGGATACTGTTGCCGAACCTATAGTTGTAGATGATGTACCTGCAAGATTAGCGGAAGCGAAATCAACTTTCAGGTTGTCAGTGGAATCAGCGCCTGTCTGGAAGTCGAAACTTTGGCCTGCGCCGTTCGATGACGATACTAACAAGTTAGTATCATTGAACTTTGTGTTGTTGAAAATGTTTCCGATTTCTTCGCCTAATGCTTTAATATCATTGGCAATTTTACTCTTATCCGCTGCAGGGTTAGAAGCATCAGCAATTTTCGTCTTAATTTGTGTTATTAAGTCTTTAACGCTGGTTAGCTGTGTTTCTGCCGTGGAAAGCATATCTTTTGCACTGCCGACATTATTCTGTGCAGACTGCATTAGTTTAACTTTTTGATCTAACGACTTGCCGGTTGCAAAACCGGAGGTATCATCGGCAACCGAATTAATTTTTTTTCTGGTTGCAAGACGAAGCTGTGCCTGGTAGGCTTCATTATTGGCGCTAGCCAATGCATTGTAAGCGTTCAACGCCCCAATGTTTGTATTTATCTGGAACGACGACATACGAACCTCCTTGTATGATTTGTGAATAATTAAGCATCCTTGCTTAATCTTTTTGCGTTCTCATCAGTATTATCGTAACCGCCAGAAAAAAGTTTAGCTTTAAATACTACCTACCCTACACGTGTGATTCATATCACCAGCGTTTCAGTATACAAAGAACTATATTATCTTTTTTTTGCAATATTTTATTATGCCATGTTGCTCAAGCTTTTATTATTTAAAAAGCTGTAATAAATTCTGTGGCTGAGTATTCAGCTGAGATAACATGGTTGTGCCTATTTGTCCGCCTATTGATGCCTTGGTGGCTTTTAATTGTTCCATCGCCATATCAGCATCGAACAACCTGGATACCGAAGCAGTTGAATTTGCAATAGCGGATGTAAGAAAATCATCTTTAATTTCCAGCCTTTGCTTAAAATTACCAACGCTCGAAAGAGAAGTATCAATTGATGTTTCAAATGTTGCCAGCTTTGCCGCAAGGCTTGCTATTGAATAACCGCTTGCCGAATCAGAATCCAACGACTGCAAATCATTTAAAGAATCGGCGATGGATTGGTTTATTCCCGAAACGGAAACTGAACCGACTGTAGCCGATAATGTGCCCACCAAATAAGATGAAGCATAGTCGACTGTCAATACGTCAGACTGCGAGGCTCCTGTCTGGAAATCGAAACTTAAACCGGCTCCGTTTGCAGATGATATAAGTAAGTTGGTATCGTTGAATTTGGTGTTAACAAAAATATTCCCTATTTCTTCCCCAAGAGCTTTAATGTCATTGGCAATTCTGCTCTTATCTGCAGCCGGGTTTGACGCGTCCGTAATTTTTGCTTTAATCTGTGTTATTAAATCTTTGACGCTAATCAATTGAGTTTCAGCCGTAGAAAGCATGTCTTTTGCTGAACCCACATTATTCTGCGCTGCTTGCATAAGCTTTACTTTTTGTTCCAAAGATTTACCCGTTGCGAATCCTGAAGTGTCATCTGCCACAGAATTGATTTTCTTTCTCGTAGCAAGTCTCAACTGAGCCTGGTAAGCCTCGTTATTGGTTTTGGCCAAAGCATTATACGCATTTAGTGCACCAATGTTGGTGTTAATGTTGAATGACATATCGAACCTCAATGTATTTAATTATAAGTTTAGCGTCCTTGCTCTATCATTATTTAATTATTTCATATTCTAATTACATTATCGGGATGCGGTTTTAAAAGTTTAGCAATATTGAGGGGATATTTAAATATATTTTATACCATAGCGTTTTCAGCCGCTATTTACAGGGGTTTCATTGGGCACACGTTTTTCAGAATATCAAAACCCGGCCGAAACCGGGTTTTGTATTAGCGTTCTGACACCATTACTATTTGAATAGAGTAAGAATATTTTGCGGCTGTGAATTCAACTGCGACAACATTGAAGTTGCTACCTGAGCGCCTATCTGCGCCTTAGTGGAATTCAATTGCTCCAACGCCATGTCTGCGTCAAACAATCTTGATACCGATGCTGTTGAGTTTGAAATAGCCGATGTTAAAAAGTCATCTTTAATATCAAGTCTTTGTTTGTAGTTACCAACGCTCGATAACGATGTGTCAATTGTACTCTCGAATGTTGCAAGCTTAGCTGACAAACTCGCTATTGATACATCAGTTGCTCCGGCCGTTGTTAACGATTGCAGATCGGCCAAAGAATCCGCGACTGAATTACTTAAGCCTGCAACTATTGCAGAACCAATTGTTGCTGCGGCTGTTCCGGCCAAATTTGCGGAAGCGAAGTTTATGTGCAAGTTATCCGATGAAGAAGCTCCTGTTTGGAAATCGAAACTTTGACCTGCCCCATTTGCTGATGAGATTAACAGGTTAGTGTCATTAAATTTCGTGTTGTTAAAGATGTTTCCAATTTCTTCGCCTAATGCTTTTATATCACTGGCTATTCTTGTCTTGTCTGCGGCAGGGTTTGATGCGTCAGCTATTTTGGTTTTAATTTGTGTAATTAAATCCTTTATGCTTGTTAGCTGAGTCTCTGCTGTTGACAGCATATCTTTTGCGCTACCTACGTTGTTTTGCGCCGATTTCATTAGCTTTACTTTTTGGTCTAATGATTTCCCGGTTGCAAAACCTGATGTATCATCTGCAACTGAATTGATTTTCTTTCGGGTAGCTAATCTGAGTTGTGCCTTGTAGGCTTCGTTGTTGGCGCTTGCCAATGCATTATAAGCATTCAGCGCACCAATATTGGTGTTGATTTGGAACGACATTTGAACCTCCTTGTATTTTTATTTAACCTCCAGAGCATCCTTGCTCTAACACATTATCGTCATCCGGCAAAGGAAGTTTAACGATTTCAATATTATTTAAATAATATTTTATCTAATTTTTCCATCACCGAACGCGGGTTAAATTCCGGGCTGAACCTGTCATAATTTTTATTCCTATCGTATATATGTTTATAATTACAAATCAGGTCTGTTACGCTTCCGTAGTCGTTATATAGTAATGCCGCGTCGCCAAGAATTTCCATGTGCGATCTTTCAGGAGAGTTTGCGAATGTAAGCACCGGTTTGTTTTTTATTGAGAACTCTCCCACTGTAATTCCAAATGTTTCCCCTCTCATACGCGCGTGCAAAAGCGCATCGCATGTGTTTATAAAGTTTGCCTTTATTCCCGCGTCAGCTGTGCCTTCAAGAAATATAATATTATCGCGGCCTTCGGTAAATTTCTTTGTATTCATAAAGATGAAATAAATATCCTTCCTTTTTTCCGATATTTCAATTACCGCTTTTTGAACAAAATCAATATCAAATGTATCGTAACTTCCATACCGCCCAAAAACAATTGCGTCTTTTGGTATGTTCAGATAATCCCTGTAACTGTCTGTTGCGTCAGGTAATGTTATCATGTGTGGAACGTATGGATGTTTTCCTCCGCTTGCCGCAATGCTCAGCCAATGCGATACATAAAAATACACATCGCCGTGCGGTTCGTTTACCGCAAATACCGTATGCACTCCCGTTTTACATACCCCCGATACAATGCCGTCATTAACACCAAGCTTTATTGCATAAAACACATCCGCTCTTTCACTGCCAAGTATCCGGTTTATGTCATTGGGACTATCATACAAAAACACTTTTTTAAAACGAGTGGTAAATTTATCTACAACGCCTTTGTTATTGGCCGGGTGTTTTGCGCTCGATATTATTATTGATTCGTTGCCAAGAAGTTTTTCGTTATAATCCGCGTAGTCGTATAACGCCACTTCAGTACCTCCAAGCCCAAGCTGATTTGTGTGAAATGCAACTTTCATTTTTATTCTTTTATTTTTATATAATGGTTACTCTTCCTGTAAAATCCACAAGTCCTGTTCCCGTCAAATGTCCCACATCGGTCAAATCGTATTTAACTGTTTGAATGTTCGCCCAGAAGTTTTCCATTTGCTGGTTAAGATGAATGTCATCCAAAAGTAAAATGCCTTTATAATTATTTTGCACAAGATATTTATAAAACCTGTTTTCAAATGTGCCATCGTGCATTGTATCCAATAGTATTATTCCGGCGTTTAGCAACCGTTCGTCTTCAAGCACATCTCCAATCCTTAGCTCAATGTTTTCAACATCGTTTTTTATCTGACAGATTGGAACGATATCGTACGATACAACTTTGTTCATTGCATTATCCGAGAGAGCCAAAGCCGAACCGCCATAATTTGTGCCTACGTCAAATATCAGTATGTCTTCAAACAGACTGCTTATATACGACAGGAATTTATAGTGCTCTCCGTGAGGAAGGCTCATGTATTTTTTGTTATCTTCACTTGCTGTTTTATTTAATAAATGCGATAAATCAATTCCCGATATTTTTTTCTTATCTATAACAATTGCCTCTTCGTCCCGCGTTTGTTCTGCCTGCAGTGATAAGGGGACTTTGTAGTCAGGGTCAATCAACGCTATGCGATCGAAGTACTCCAATGTTTTTTCAAGATCGCCTTTTGCATAAGCAAGCATACCCAGCTCCGAAAGCGCTCTTTTATTATTACTGAACCTGCTTAATACCAGATTATATATTTCTTCCGATTTACCAGGGTTGCCGTTCATTTCAAATTTCTTTGCTATCTCGCCGGCATAATCCGCCCACAGACTTTCAAGAAAATCGTTTGGTACGTTTGAACTTGTCATCACGTTCAGCCATTTAAACTGAAACTGAGTTCTGTTCCTTGCATATATTTCTTCGCGGCCTTCTTCTCTATTCATATAATCTATTTTGGAAAGCGAGCGTATTGATCCGCTCCACTCATGTTCATATCCTGTTACAGGCACAGCATAACATTTATATCCCATCAGCCTGCACTGCAGGCCTATATCCCACTCTTCAAAGTAGCATGGTGTATATATGTTATCGAATTTCAACGAACCGTTATTAAAGAGATCCGTCTTTACAGCAAAGAAGAATCCCGATACGCCGTCAACCGCAACCGGTTTATCGAATGTTCCTTTATCAAAATACAAAATGTCTTTTAACACATTAAAATCGAAGAAAGACCCCTGCGGCCCTGCTATGGCGGCATCAGGCAATTCCATCAAATACTTTTCAATTACATCAACCGCTTCTTTCTCTATATGCAAATCGGAATTTAATATGAACGTCACATCAGCTTCCGATATATTAAGCCCTATATTCCACGCGCGCGATACTCCCACATTACTACTTAATATCGCCGAATAATCTATACGCGGATGGCTTTTTAACTTATCCGCCATCTCTATTGAGTTGAACACAACAATCACGTCTCCACTAATATCTTCCAAATCGTCAAGAAGTTTTTCAATGTTGTAAGGACTTGCCGGAGACATATCAAGTACGGGTATTACAAAGCTGCGCGTTGTTTTATTTATCTGCGGTTCTTCATTAATCTCTTTTTCCACCGGAACCTGCATCATAACCTTTTCTTCAGATCTTGCCCGCCATTCTTCAGGCGAAGGAGTCATTTGCTTATTGCCAAATGTAACAAGCAGCAATTCCTCCATTCTGTTTGCGTATGTATGCGCTTTATGCACAATTTGCTGCCCGCGTTTTGCTATGGTTTCTCTTTCATCATCGTGCTTAAGGTAATATTCTATTTTTGCAAGTATATTCTCATCGTCATAAATTCCTAACTCGCTTCCGTCATAAAACATTTCAGCCTGACCGTTGCCGTGCGTCATGTCCGTCAATAAGAAACTGCCCGCGCTTAATACTTCAAACAAGCGCATATTCAAATCGTTTTTTATTGCGTTGTTAAATACTATTTTGGAATGCGCGAAAAATTCGGACATCTCCTTCCAGAAGCACCTTCTGTAAGCAAGAGGATAATTCGCTTGTATTTTTTTCAACAGTTCAATGCGGCGCGTTTGTATGTTATTGATTGAACCGACAAAACCAACGTCATAAATTTTATTTAGCGAGCCCACGCAATGTATTTCCGGATCGCAGCCAAGGGGAAGCCAGAAAACATTTTTATTACCGGCAGCTTTAAATGCCGGTATATATTCTTTTTGCGCTATATAAACGTAATCGAAATTCTTTGCCCATTCAACATGCCAGTTAAGACTCAAATGAGAATCTATAAGATAACATGCCGTGGGTATGCCAAGCGAGGGAATGTTTTTTGGGAAAAAGCCATAAACAGACTCCACCCACAAGAGCAAATCGGGATAATTGTTACTGTTGGTTTTCTCAAGCAACGCTTTTATATCCGGTTCAAACCCGGTATCAATATCCTGCACCTTTATCGGCAATTTCATGTTTTCAAGCTGCCAGCCTTTTATAAGTTCATCGGGTAAGACAGGTCCAACTGTAGTAACGTTATGCATCTTCCTTAAGGCTCTTTCAAAATACACAGCCGTTGTTACAGGATACGAAACATACGACAACCATATATTCAATTTTCTTGCGGGTAACATTTTATTCCTCTATAATCTGATTTTATTATTTAACCAGCGTTCTTAATTTTGTTTTCAGCATGTTAATTTTGTCTCTCAATTCTTCAAAATCTTTAAACTCTTCTTCCGCCTGATTTATTACATCGCCAAGTTCATCATACTTTTGTTGTTGCACATATAGCGAGATAAGATAAAAAAACGTAGCCGGATCTTTATCTTTAACATTAATTCCAAGTTTTAATATTTCTTCCGCGTCCGCGTATTTTTCAAGCTCAAGTAAAATCAATCCGTATGCGCTTAAAAATTTGGCGTTTTTCATAAACTGATCTTTTATCCCTTCAAGTATGCCGCCCACCATCTTTTTGTTTTGATGTTTTTTAAGCAGCATTAAAAAGAAGAGAAGATTATTTACATCTATTACAGCACAATAGTTGGCCATATCGTTATTGCTTATTTGCCGGTTTGTTAAAAGGGCATCAATGAATTGCACCTGTATTTTTATTTTTTGTTTTGGCGTTTTCTCCGCGTGGCTCCTTAATTCGGCAAGATAGTATTTGAACACATCGGGCTTACCCGCTATTAACGATATATACAATCCATGATAGATTATTTTCAGCGGATTAATAATCACATTCATTATTTTGGAAAATGCTTTCTCTTTAAGCAACTTATTGTTTTCGTCATAAGCTTTACGGCAATATTTTAATGCCGACTCAAAATTATTCTTTCTTAAATAAACCTGCGAAGCTATTAAATTTATAAGCGTGTTGTTTGGAAGAAGCTTTATGCCATTAAGCGCGTTTTTCTCCGCGGCTTCCGTCTTTCCGCTGATTAATTCGTTGTCAGCCATATTCATATATGCATACACTCTGTACTCAGCTGGCAGTTTATTATCATTTGTTGCAATAGTATAATACTTATATGCCTTTTCCTCGTCCGCAAGAATTGCGTAAGTGTTTGCAAGCTGATAAGCGTAGTATGAATTTGTATTATTTTTATATTCGGCTTCAAGAATCGAAAGATTACGTTTCGCTTTTTCATTTATTTCATTTTGCGGTACATTGTAACCTATATGAAGTATTTCAATATCCGTATCAATAATGTTATAATTATTTTTAGTCAGGCTTTCTTCAATCTGTTCATGTACACGTCCGGTAAAACCAATACCGGGAGTATTGGCAAACAGACGTATATACTTCATTATCTGAGGCTGCTCTTTAAACTCATCAACGCTGTTAACTATGCACAACGCCGCCGTTTTACCGGGTTGTTCTGTTATTCTATTTACAGCTTCTTTCGATTTTTCTGTTAAACGCTCATCGGCGTCAAGATATAAAATCCAGTCGCCTGTAGCTTTTGATAATGAATAATTTCTTGCCGCGGAAAAATCGTTTATCCAGTCGAAACTGAATATCCGGCAATTAAACTGCCTGGCAATTTCCAGCGTTTTATCCGTTGAACCAGTATCAACAATTACTATTTCATCGGCAATGCCCGCAACAGAACTGAGACATTCCTTTAAATACTTTTCCTCATTTTTTACAATCATACTTAAAGTAAGCATTACAATTCCGTATTTATAGTGTTATTCTTTCGAGCAGCGTACTTGCGCTTTTTGCCCATGTTAATTCCGCCATATCCTTGCCGGCCTTTTTGCCTGTTTGTTTTATTTCATCCCTATGACTGTAAGCGTATTCAAGAAAGGCAACTATCTCGTCAAGGTTTGGTTCCTGCCAGTCGCATACCAGATTTCCGCTTCCGTCATTAATTTTCAATTCCTTCATACTTTTAAGGGGGTATGAGTTTTCTTCGTTCAGTATATCCTTATGCCCGGAGTTATACGAAGCAATGACAGGCTTGCCACAGGCCATGTATTCCATCAGTACAAGGTTTGTTCCCCCCTCGCACCGGTTGGGAAAAAGCCCGATACTTGTTTTTTTATAAAGCTCTCTTGTTTTATTGTTTGGCGTAAGCGGCAGAGTAAATATTTTCTCTCCGTCAATATCGTTTATTGCGCAAATATATCGCATCTGGTCAAGCCAGGTCTTGCCCGAAAGCTGGAACTTGATATAATTTGAAGCCGCCATAGTATTCAGCGAAGCCGGCCACATGTTATACCATGCATTTATCAAAACAATATCGCTGTATTTTTGCTGTAATATTTTTATTGCGCTCAGTACAAGATCCTGCCCTTTTCGCAGTTCAAACTTGCCTCCCGAAAAGACCACAAACAAATTGCTTTCCGGTTCGTTATCAATAGGATAAAACAGTTCCGGGTCTATTCCCTGAATCAATACATCGGAATTATTAATTCCTTTTTCCGTCATTTTGTCTTTACACCAGGTTGAACCTGCAAAAATCTTATCATATTTTTTTGCGTTTTCAACCGAGTTGCTGTTCAATTCGTTTTCAAAAAAAGTGTACCCGTAATTCTTTGTTCCGCGCACATTATACATGCTGTAAAAATTCAAATCCGTCAATGCGTGGAATACGGCTCCCTCCGCATGTCCCGTATCGGCAATGTTCTTATTTTCATCAATATTAATAACATCCACACGTTTTGAGAGTTCTTTTTTTAGATAGTTGCTGCATACTCCCCAGCCAAAGTTTTCTCCCGAAGATAAGCCAAGATAAATCCTTTCTTTTTCTTTTGGCTGTATGTTCGCCTTTTCTTCCTTAAAGAATTGTATGGGTTCTTTATATACGCTTGTTTTATAAGCTATCAGTTTTTCAATTTCTGTTTTTATGGTTGCAAAAACAGGGCTCCAGTCTCCCGCTTTTTCCTGCCTGTACAACCGCATTGAAGGATACCAGGGCGTATCGCTCCTGTCAAGCATCCACCGCCAGTCAGGGATATACGAAAGCAAAACCCAGACGGGACGATTCATCGCTCCCGCCAAATGAGCTATGGAAGTATCCACTGTGATTATCAGATCCAGATTTTCCATAATAGCCGCAGTATCAAAGAAGGGTTCTTTTTCATCAAAATTGTAATCGTTCATATTTACATAAGGATATAATATATCCCTTGCCTGAAACTTGGCATCCCCTTTTTGAATAATGTATACTGTCGCTCCCTGTATAGAAAATACAGGCAGAAAATCTCCGAGCTTGCATGACCGGTCTTTATCTCTTATATGCCCCGGATTACCGGCCCATACTATACCTATCTTAAAATTCTTATCTTTATTTATTATTTGCGACCAGTATTCAACCAGTTCTTTTTTTGCAAACACATAAGGAACGCCGCCGGGTATATTGCTTAAATTCGTATTAAAATAAGAAGGTAAGCTAAGCAGCGGTATATGATAATCGTATTCATATTTTGGTTCATCATCGGATATTTGTTCCGTAATTACATCGAACCCTTTATAGTCCGCAAACATTGGGACTATTTTTTTATTGCATTCAAAAATTATTTTTGCGCCTTTTTGCTTTAACAAAGGCAGATATCTTATGAACTGTATTGTGTCACCAAGTCCCTGTTCGGTATAAACATAAATAGTTTTACCGTTAACATCCTGTTCCGTCAAACGCGGTTTAAGAAATTTTCTTTTGCCAAATTCTTTTCTCTTAATTCTGTATTCATAATTTATCCAGCCGTTTTCAAAATCACCGGTCAATAAATATCCGCGCGCCTTGTTAAAATAGGCCTCTGTATAGGTTGGGTCAACTTCAATTGCCTTATCAAAAAACTTAAACGAATCGTTTATTTTTCTGTCTTCCAGATGGACAAAACCGATGTTGTTATAAGCGCTTGCCTTATTAAACACAACATCCTCGCCCGGTTCCATTGTTACCGCGCTCCAGTAACAGGCAAGAGCGTCTTCCGTTTTGTTTTTTGCAAATAGCACGTTGCCAAGGTTACTCATGGCGTTATTGTTATTCGGCTGGCACGCCAAAGCCTTCAGGTACAATTCTTCCGCTTTATCAAGTTCCTTTCGGTCAAAATATATGGCTCCAAGGTTGTTCATTGAATTGGCGTGACGGGGATTAAGCTCAAGCGCTTTTTTATAGTGTGTTACGGCTTCTTCTGTTTTTTCAAGATAGGCATAACACAAGCCCATGTTATAATGCGACTCCGCGTGTTGCGGACTTTTTTCTGAGGTTTTATGGAAGTATTCCAGGGCCAGGGCTATTTTGCTTAATTTGAAGTCTATTATGCCGTGCAGGTAAAGAGTATCTATACCGTTATTCCCGTCTTTTAATAATTCATCAAGAATTAACTCGGCTTGCTGCAGCTTATTTTGGTTATACAGTTCAAGCGCTTGTTTAAATGTATGTGCCATATCCTATTTCGTTATCATTAAAGAATTATCATCTGAATGCAGGCCCAAAACAAGATTTACTTTTTTCAGCCCCTCTACAGCAAACAGGTTATTGGGATTATTTTTTACCGCCCATTCATACATGCTTTTAGCTTCCTGTTCCTTTTTCTGAAGAAAGAATATTTCCGCCAAACCGGAACAGGCCTGGGAAGATGTACCGTTAAGATTAAGCGCGCGTTCAAAACTTTTTTTGGCTTCCGTAAGATTATCGAGCGCAAGATAATTAAAACCTTTAAAATTCTCGAGACTGATAATTTTGGTTACCGCGTTTTTGCTTGATACGCTTCGGTTAAAAACAGTTTCTATTTCCCCAAGCCTTGCCAGCGAATCTTCAAACTTTTTTTCGTTAAATAATTTATACGCTTCGGTTAATATTTTATAAAACTCATCACCGCGCGTAAGAGTCGTTTCCATGTTTAGTGTGTTGTGGTTTGCAGGCAAGCCGAGCCGCTGGTTGACTTTTTTAAGGCCGGTTTCCGCAAATACGTTTGCCGGATAATTATCAAGCGCCCACTCGAACATTACCTTCGCTTCTTCGTCTCTCTCAATTAAATAAAACACTTCGCCCATACCCGCACATGCCTGGGTGGAGTTTGGGTTTACATTTAAGGCGCTTTCAAACGAGTCCTTTGCTTCGGTTAAAATGTTCAGCGCCAGATAGGTAAAGCCCATAAAATTGAAAAAACGGCTCTTTATCTCTGTCAGTTCGTCTTCTGTAATTTCATTCGTTTCCGCATTATTACAGAGCATTTCTTTTATTTTCAGCCCTTCTTTCAGGCAAAGGTCATATTCCTTTTGCTCAAATAATTCGTAAGCTTTTTCAATTGAGTCAAACAATTGAGACATTATTTCTCCTTATTTGCTAAATTCAGAGATCCTTTCTTATTTAATAAGTATAATTACTTATACTTATTGAATAACAAACATGCTAAATCCATACCAAACCACATTCCTCTCTAAACAGCCAAAATCAGGGCTTTTTTGAAGCAATATTATGTGTTTGGCTAATAATAGCCATTTACTGACTCAAATGCTGGCCATAACAATAGTTATAAAGACAAAGTGAAATTTGCAATTTTACTTACATTTGGCCTGGCATATTTTTATATTCATTTAGCACCGAAAGTTTTATTCCTAATTGTCGTCTTAGTAATAAAGGCAAACAGGTAATTGAATGACTGAAGAAGAAATAATTGTACTTCTGAAAAAAGGAGACGAGCCTACATACAAAACTGTTGTTGAGCAGTATCAAAGATACGTGCTGAATACTTGTTTCCGGTTTGTCAACTCGGAAGAAACCGCGGAAGATATTTCGCAGGAAGTATTTATACAATTATTTTATTCCATCGGCGAATTCCGTGGAGAGTCAAAACTCTCTACCTGGATATATAGGATAGCGGTTACAAAATCGCTGGATTATATAAAAAAAAACAAAAGGAAAAAGAGGTTCGCCTCAATAAAACGATTATTCGGGGAGGATGAAATGGAAGAAAGGATTCCTTCTAATGACGAATCCAATCCTGAAAAGGAACTCGATAAAAAAGAACGTATGCAAATATTAAATTTAGCATTGGATTCTTTACCCGAGAACCAGCGTATTGCTTTTACCTTAAGTAAATACGATGAAATGAGTTATAAGGAAATTGCGGATATACTCGGAACATCGGTTTCAGCTGTTGAGTCTTTAATTCACAGAGCGAAAAACAATCTGCAAAAAAAACTTTATAATTATTATAAAAAGCATATATAGGGTTAAAAAATGGATAGAGAAGAAAAAATTCTTAGTGAAGTTGACAAAACTTTACGGGTAATGGATGACCTGAAGAATCTTGATGGTAATCCGTTTATTTATACCCGCATAAAATCACGGCTCGAAACGCAAGCGTACGCGGCCCCTTCACCATGGCAGAAAATAGCGGTTTTACTAAGACCAATCGGTTTAATTACGCTGTTTTTGTTAAATATTTATACTGCGTTTTGCTTTATTAACCAGGGCAGAAGCCAAACAGAAGTTAAAACAACTGATACTTCCAATATTTTAAGTAAACTTTCTGAAAAGTACAGCTATGATAAAAACTTATACTTTTTTTATAATGAAGGAAATGAAAAATGAACTGGTCAGGTTATAACAATAAAATAAGCGGTTTTCTTAAATGGGGGCTTGCTGTTTATCTGGTTTTGAACACCGCGCTGCTTGCTTACCTGTGGATTCAGATGAGCCAAAGACCGGATATGCATAAATTTCCCGAGGGTCCTAATAAAAAGGATTTCGGACATGCAATGGCTAAAGACCTGAACCTTACCGAAGATCAGCAGATAAAATTCCGCCAGCTTGAGCAGGAAAATTTCAAAATGATTGACAGTTTGAGCGAACAGGTACCTCAATTGCGTATGGAAATTGCAAACGAGTTGTTTAAAGCAAAACCGGATCAGAACCTTATTAATAATAACATTCATAAGATAGGTTTGATAACCGAAAACGTTGAAAGACAGATTACCGATAATCTTAGGAAATTAAACGGACTATGCACGCCCGAACAAATTGAAAAGTTAAAAGGCGTATTTGAAAGACAAGGATTCCGTCATGGCCCCGAAGGACCGGGAATGCGAAGACCCGGGCCGAATGAGCCAAACAAAAGAGACTTCCCCCCACCTCCATCTACTGGAGATTAAGTTCCTTATCAAAACTCAGGCAAAAGCCCAAATGAAAATTTGGGCTTTTTTTATAGACCGACAGTTCATGCACTCTTTTTTTTATATTAGTTGCGTTAGTACTAAATTCCCCCTTGCTTATGAATGAACGTTCATTTATATTTGCGGTATGAAAAAAGAAGTTGCCGATAAAAAAAGCGCGATATTCGATGCTACAATACGATTAATTACCGAAAATGGTTTTGACTCAACCCCCATGTCTCTGATAGCAAAGACCTCCGGAGTTGCCGCGGGAACAATTTATCTTTACTTTAAGAATAAGGAAGACCTGATCAATCAGCTTTATCTTGAACTGAAAGAAAGACTGACAGCCGCCGTTGTAAAGGACTATAACAGCAATTTGCCAATACGAATAGCTGTTGAGCTTTTGTGGAATAACTATATGAACTATTTTCTTGATAACCCGGTGGAATACCGTTTTTTTGAGCAGTTTTCCAATTCTCCGCTTATTAACAAGTATACCAAGGAAACCGGATGCAGGATTTTTTCTCCAATTACCGATGTACTGAGGCGGGGAAAAGCCGAAAAAGTCATAAAGGATATACCAACGGAAATTATTTTTTCGCAGGTCTTTCAAACGGTAAAATATCTTGTTATGCAGCATATTCATGGTAATTTTGAACTTAACGAGGAGAATAAGCGGCTTGCTTTTCAGGCAAGTTGGGACGCCATTAAAAGCTAATACTTCTGTTCGCTTTTTGCTGATTAATTAAAATCAGCTTTTTTTATCGCCATCTTCTGAATGAATATTCATTTGGAAACTATTGCAAGCAAACTATCGTTTTTATATCATTAAAAAAAAGGAATACATCATGGAAAAGACAAAGCTCGGAAGTCAGGGTCTGGAAGTTTCTAAAATTGGCTTGGGATGCATGGGAATGTCGGAGTTTTACGGAACAGCTCCCGAAACGGAATCTATTGAAACAATTCACAAAGCGTTCGATTTGGGAATTACATTATTCGATACAGCCGATATTTACGGCCCGCATAAAAACGAAATACTTGTGGGAAAGGCTTTAAAAGGAATCCGCGATAAGGTAATTATTGCTACAAAGTTCGGAATACTAAGAAGCGAAGACCCGGCCTACCGCGGTGTAAGCGGCCGCCCGGAATACGTAAAAGCCTCTATTGACGCTTCGCTTAAAAGACTTGGACTTGATTACGTTGACCTTTATTACCAGCACCGCATAGACCCGAATACCCCAATTGAAGAAACCGTAGGCGCATTGGCGGATCTGGTAAAAGAAGGGAAAGTCCGCTACATAGGACTCTCTGAAGCGGGGCCCGAAACAATAAGGCGCGCTCATAAAGTACACCCTATAACCGCTTTGCAAACAGAGTACTCTCTTTGGTCACGCGACCCCGAAGATGAGATTTTTACAACAGTCAGGGAGTTGGGAATAGGCTTTGTAGCTTACAGCCCGCTTGGCAGAGGTTTTCTTACAGGCGCAATAAAGAGCCGCGCCGATTTTGCCCCGGACGATTACAGACAATTCACCCCTCGCTTTATGGGCGAAAATTTCGATAAAAACCTACTGCTTGTGGAAAAAATAAAACAGCTTGCCGAAAAACGAGGAGTTCTGGCCAGCCAGCTCGCTCTTGCATGGGTGCTTGCTCAGAACAATAGTATTGTACCAATTCCGGGAACAACAAAAGTAAAACATATTGAAGAAAATGTAGCCGCAACAAAAATCATCTTAACCGCCGATGAACTAAAGGAAATTGAAACTGTTTTTCCTAAAGGAGCAGCAAGCGGAACAAGGTATCCCGAAACAATGCAACAGTTGCTTAGCAAATAACATGTACACCAGGGTTCGCAGCAGATTTATTAAAAGACTGCTGTTTATAAAACAGAAATGATATTATATGGAGTCATAACATGTCAAATAAAAATATGAAGATAACATTAGCAAAAAGACCGATTGGAATGCCCGATAAATCTTGTTTTGAGTTTTCAGAAACTCAGGCAGGCCAGCCGGCCAAAGGTGAGGTGCTGGTAAAAACACTTTATCTTTCCGTTGATCCTTATATGCGCGGAAGAATGAACGACGCAAAATCGTACATGCCGCCTTTTAACCTGAATGAAACCATAACAGGCAGCGGAGTCGGAGAGATTATTGAGAGCAACGCCGAAGGTTTCAGCGAAGGCGACTATGTTACGGGAAAATTCAAATGGGAGAAATTTCCTGTGCTCCCTGTAAGCGATTTAAGAAAAGTAGATTCCGGCGCTGCGCCGTTGACCGCATATCTTAACATATTGGGACCTACAGGTTTGACGGCTTATTTTGGCATAATGGATATTGGCAAACCAAAACCGGGAGAAACTTTCGTTGTTTCAGGCGCCGCCGGCGCGGTTGGAAGTGTTGCGGGACAAATTGCAAAATTACTCGGATGCAGGGTTGTGGGTATTGCCGGCTCGGATGAGAAGGTACAAATGCTTAAAGAAAAATTCGGATTCGATGAGGCAATTAATTATAAGACGGAAAAGGACATAAAAGCCGCTTTGCAAAAAGCCTGCCCAAACGGTATTGATATTTACTTTGATAACGTGGGAGGTGAAATTTCAGACGCGGCAATTTCGCTGATTAACTTCGGAGCAAGGATTCCCCTGTGCGGGCAAATTGCGTATTACAACACTACTGAAGAATTGCAGGGGCCAAGGGTTACTTCCACAATTCTTTTAAGAATGGCGCTGATGCAGGGCTTTTTAATACTTAATTATGCAGAACGCTTTCCTGAAGGACTGGCCAAATTAGCCGAGTGGTATAAGGCCGGCAAATTGCAAATGGTAGAAAGTGTAACGGAAGGATTTGAAAACCTGCCTGACGCTTTTCTTGGATTGTTTACCGGCAAAAACACCGGCAAACAGGTTGTTAAAGTATAATTTTCTGTTTCATGCAATGAGGCTGCCTTGATATTTCTCAAGGCAGCCTCATGCTGCTTATTTGCTAATTTCCGGCGGAATTAATTTGTACATTACCGGAGCAATAATGGCAGAAAGTAATGTGGAACTGATTAACCCGCCTATAAGTACAATTGCAAGCGGAGAAATTAACGGATTTGTAGAAATTGCTATCGGGAACAATCCGCCAATAGCCGTCATTGAAGTCAACAGGATTGGCAGAATCCTTACTTCGCCCGCTTCGCGAATTGCTTCGTTCAGAGATTTGCCTTGTTCCCTTAACTGGTTTGTAAAATCCACAATCAGAATTGTATTTTTTACTTCTATTCCCGCTAATGCAATAAGTCCCACCACCGCCACAAACGAAAGGGAATTACCTGTAACAAGCAACGCGGCCGCGGCGCCAATTATGCCAAGCGGTATAACCGAAAGAACAATTAAAGCGCTCTTAAACGTCCTGAACTCCAACAGCAATATAAGTAAAAACAGAAAAGCCGTCAGCAATATGATAACCGATAAGCCGCTGAACGAATCACTCCGCTGTTCCACTTCGCCCCCCATCGTATATGAATAACCTTCCGGGAATTTCATCTCTTTTAGCTTATCTTCAACACTTTTAATAAGCTCCTCGTTAAGCATTCCTTTTTGTACAAATGAGGTAATGGAAACCGACCTGACTTTGTTATTGTGACTTATTACCACCGGAGAAGCTTCGAATTTAAATGCGGCTATTTGAGATAATGGTATGGCAGTACCCTGAATATTCGTCACAAAAAGATTTTTAAACGCGTCCAGCGAATTCATATCGTCTTTAGCTCTGGTAACAACAATATTATGGCTGTTCCCTTTCTCATCCGTTATCTCGCCCGCATTTAAACCGGTAACAGCCATGCGAACCGTTTTATCTATATTAATTGTTGGCACTCCAAGCATATTGGCTTTATCTTTATTGATATCCACTTTAATATCCGATTTCAGATTTGCGAGCGGATTGTTCACATAAATACTCCCTTTACAACTTTTCATCATATTTTCAATTTTCAGGGATATTTCCCTTAATGTATCTATGTTGTCACCAGTCAGTCTTACCTCCACAGGAGCTAAAACTGGCGGACCCTGCTCAAAGTTTTTCACTTCTATTTTCGCGCCCAAATATGGAGTCCATTTTTTCCTCAGCTCTTCAATTAAGGCAAGCTTATCATCAGGCTTTGTATGCTCGTCCAACTGCACAAATATTTCCGCGTAATCAGATCTTTCATTTTCAGGCGTCACATTATAATATATTTGGGGATTGCCTTCGCCCACATTTGTCGCGTAGTATTTAACTTCCTTGTGCTTTTTTAATTCGTTCTCAATGTTTCTTGATACCGAATCGGTATAGTTTAAGTTCGATTGCAATGGCGTTGTTATATCAATCAAAAACTGTGGTTTTTCTGAAGGTGGAAATAAACTAAACCCCACAATTTTAAATAACCCCAGCGAACCAAGAAACAATATGAATGTTATCAACAACGTATAGACAGGATGATTTATAGCTACTCCAAACAGTTTTGTATAGCTCATGTTTATTACTTTTTTTAAGGCCCTTAAAAACATATTGCCGTCAGGATGCCCCGCATGTTCCTTTAGTAATCTGTTTGCAAAAAAAGGAATTATCGTCAGCGATACTAACATTGAAGCGAGCACACACGCAATAACAGCGGCAGGAACGCTTCTTATAAAATCTCCTGATGAATCGGGTAAAAAAGTGAGAGGTAAAAACGCAACAATTAATGTTGCGGTGCAACCCATTACGGCAAGAGCTATTTGCTTTGTGCCTTTTATTGTCGCTTCAAAAATAGTATACCCTTCGCGCAGCCATCTTTCTATATTTTCCACTACAACAATACTATCGTCCACAAGCAAGCCCAACGCAATAACCAGCCCCACAATGCTTAATTGATTGAGATTAAAGCCTAAATAATCAATCGTTACAATTCCCAGACCAAGCGAAAGCGGTATCGAGATCATCACTATAAGAGCCGCCCGGTTGCCAAGGGGTAGCAAGGTCAATAGCACAAGTCCTATTGCAATTAAAAAATCAGTGCCCAAACCAAGCATTCTTTTGTTTACATTGGCTGCCTGATTAAAATGGTTAACCATTACTATATTGCCGGGTAAAGTCTGTTTGAATTTTTGCAAAACAGGCAGGAATGCCTTTTCCGTATTTGAAATATTTTCACCAGGTTTCTGAGCCGCCGTTATGGTTACACACCTACTGGAGTTTAATCGCGTTATGTGTTTGTTTTTTTCAAAATCTTCATAAACAGTGGCTATGTCTTTTAGATAGATAATCCTTCCCTCAGCCGAATATACTATTGTGTTTTTAATCTGCTCAATGTTTTTATACGTGCCGCTTGTTTGGATATTAAATGTTTTTTTATCCGCGTCCACACTTCCCCCCGGTATATTTGCCGACTCGGATTGTATGCTGCCCAATACCGCGTCTAACGGTATGTGCAGCTGGTTCATTTTTTCGAGCTGCAACTCCACTCTTACCGTTTTATCGGGCAAACCGTATATTTTAACATCTTTAAGGGCCGGAATTTTTTCTAACTCGTCCCGCAGTTTTTCCGAATACTCTTTCATTTTTGAGTATGGCGCGTTTTCGGAAATCAAAGCCGTTTGCAATATATTCACATTGGACGGCATCCATTTTTGTATGTCTATTTTATAAATATTCTGAGGCAATTCCCCGCGCATTCCGTTTATTTCTCGTACAACTTCCTGATATTTCGCGTCTACATCGCTTCCGTATTTATATTCAACATTAACAACTGCCACCCCATCCGAAATATCGCTTGTTATTTTTTTTATCCCTTCCAGCGACGACATTTTCCTTTCAATTGGATTAACCACCATTTCTTCAAGATCTTTGGGACTCGTGCCCGGATATATTACAATTACCGGAAAAACTGGTGATAAAATTTCCGGGTCTTCCGATTTTGGAATATTAAATAACGTGGAAATACTTATAATGGCTATAAATATAATTACTAATATTGTAATCTGTGGGTGTTTAACCGAATACTCTGCTATTTTCATAATTGCACCTTCTCCTAATTCTCTACTTTAATCTGTATGCCGTCTTTCAGATAAGCGCTGCCGCTGGTTATTATGTAACTGTAATTTTCCAGCCCGGACGATACATACGCTTTATTCTTTAGTATATCCGCAATAACCACCTTTACCTTTTTCGCTTTTTTCATGTCGTTTGTCACAAAAACATATCCTGTGTTGCCATCGCCATCAAGAATTGACTCGTACGGAGCTGACCATACATAGTACTTGCCCGAAGGGATTATTTCCGCTTTTCCAAACAAGCCGCTTGCCAATTGTACAGGCAGTTTCTCCTTAAGCTTTATGTCTATAATAAATGTTCCGGATACCGGATCAATCGCTTCGGATTTCTTTGCCACTACACCGGAGTACGAAGCGTCTTGAGAAATATCCGACCTGACAGTTGCCCTATCGCCGATTTTTATTGAGCTCCATTCATTATCGCTTACCCCTACTTTCAGGAACCAATTCCCTTTTGACGCCCCGTTTGTCTGAAATACCGGCGAGCCGGGACCTACCATCTGTCCCGGATTTGCAAATTTCTTTAAGATATATCCATTTGCAACTGCTCTGATTTCAGAAAACCGGAGGTTAAACTTTGCAATGTTCAACTGATGTGACGAAACATCGAGTCCGGTTTTAGCATCTTCCATCTGTGCTCTTGTAGCTACGGAATCTTTATATAAATTGCTTGCCCGGTTATAATCCCTGAGAGCTTTTTCATAACCCAGTTTTGCCTGATCCACTTCCGCCTGAATTTCGCGCAGATCCAGAACGGCCAGCACCTGGCCCGCTTTCACCTGCTGCCCCTCCGATACGAATATCGCCTTTATTATTCCGCCGGTTTTAAATGAAAGAAATGTTTCATCATCGGTTGTAAACTGCCCCGAAGCGTATATTGGCTTATCGGCAATTTCTTTTTCTATTTTAAGCGCTTTAACCGGCACAGTTTCATTATTTAACGCGTCTTCCTCATTATGTTTATTGCAACCACAAAGAGTTACAAATAAAACAATCATCACTGCTTTTATTAATCCATATTTCATATTTTATCTCTTCGTTTGTTTATTATTTCCATTTTTTATTTGATATGATTAGAACCGGTTTCCCTTTCAAAATTGGCAATCGCAATCAGCGTTTTATACCTGTTTACATTAACCAGCAATTCCGCTTGAGTGTATTGCGTCCTGGCGTCTACCGTTTCAATAAATGTATTCTGACCTTGTTTATAACCCTTCTCTATAAGGCTATAATATGCTTTTGCGGTTTCGAACTGTTTGACAGCCGTTTTGTAGTTTTCCCTTGCAAGCTCTACATCCTCGTAGGCGTTTTTCGTCTTCATCTTAAGCAAGGCTCTTACATTTTGCAGATCCAATTCCGCCGTATTTAATTCCAGTTCGGCTTGAGCCGTTTTGTATTCACTTCTGAAAAATTCGAATACGGGCATTTCCAGTTGCAGGCCTACCAAATAGTATTTTGATTGTTTCTTCCAGTTCCAGAGTTCGTCCTGAACGCCGAAATCCGCGAAGGCGTTTATTTTAGGCACCCAGTAGTTTTCATTCATAGCCAATACGGATTTGTTTATTCCTATTGCTGTGTTTAAGGATTTTATTTCTTCCCTATCGGCTGTGCTGCCGGCTGTATCAATATTTGTCGCAGCAAGCGTTACAGTATCGGTATATGCCGCGTTGATGTTTTCTTCTTCATTCCTGTTCAGCAAAAAGTTGAAATATCTTTTTGCCATTTTAGTATTGTTTTGCGCTTCCTTAATCTTTGAGTTGATGCTTTGAATTTCGCTTTCGGCGCGTAATACATATACCGGCAAACCGTTACCGTTTTTCAGCAAAGCTTCGTTTGTTCTTTTTCCTTCATTGGCAAGATTCAGTGAAGTGGCGTATATTTTCTCCGCGGTTAACGCCGAAAGATAATTGTAATAAGCGTTTTTCACTTCTTTTATCAGATCCTTGCTGTACAGATCAACTTCATTATTCCTAATAGAAACCTGTTGTTCCTCAATTTCTTTATTGTAAATTAAATCTGTATTCAAGACGGGCATTACGGTCCTTACTTTAGCGTCATACTGATTATGCGGAAAGAAGTCCATGTGCATGTCATTCAGTGTGGGAAATGAGTTTGAGTTTGTCAGCTGGTTTAATGTGCTGTAAACAGGATTAAGCATTTTGCTCACCGGAATATCAATTGCGCGCCCCCCTTCGCCGCTTGTATAATCCAGGTTAAAGCTTACAGAGGGTAAAAAAAGAGTATTAGCCGTTTTTAAGGAATAAATAGCTTTTTGATACGAAACTCTTTTCTGTTTAAGCACAATGTTGTTTCTTATTGCTTCCTTAATGTAATTATCAAGCACATCCTGCGCTTTTAGCTGCTGAGACGAAACGGCTATAAGCAAAAGGAAAACTGCTTTTTTTAAACATCCGGTCATCATATTATCTTCCTTACATTTTTTTATTTCATTGTTGAATATCGTCAAATATTTGCATGGCGATTACTATTTGAGCGTTATGTATTTTTTGAACATCGTTCACCGCAAAGCGAAAAAAATTGCTGACAGCGTTTTAGTCAGCAAGTGTATTATAAATTTATATTTAATATCAAATTTGGCTTTTTACAAATACTCTTATTAATTCAAGAATTTTATCTTGCAGATTATTATTACCACTATCTTCAAAAAGGCTAATAGCAAGTCTTTTCCTGATTTTGAGGCTAATCAATCCATGTACAGTAGACCAGAAATAAAAAGCGAGCAAATAAGCGTTCTGATTCTTAAAAAATCCATGTGCTTTACAGTCTTCAACATTATTTATAATAAGCTGTAGAGATTCAACGCCAATATCATCAAATTTTTTAAATTCTATATTTTCAACCGGATCGCGCATAATGAACATCAGGTCATAATAGTACGGGTATTTAATCGCAAATTCCATATAAGCCCGTCCATGCTCAATAAGCCGGTCAACAGGATCCGGAATTGCCTGAACACTCAATTGTTTTTGATACAAAACATTAAAGCCTTCTTTCAGCAGTTCAAGAAGAATTGCCGTCTTATCCTCAAAATAATTATATAACGAAGAGGGGCTATACTCAATTTTCTCCGCAATTTTTCTAATTGAAACGCTTTCGTAACCCTCATTAGAGAATAAGTCCAAAGCGGCGTTAAGAATCATTCTCTTCATTTCCGCTTTTTCGCGAGCTTTTCTGTCACTAATACCCATTTCGCTTAAAATTTTATTTTCAATGTGTAAATATACTGAACACTGTTCATTTTCCAAAACATTTTTGAATAAAAGTGAGAGATTTAATTTTTAATGGTAAATTTTGCCCTTCGGATGGTTAGTATGGGAAATAAAAGCTTTGGAATAGTAAAATACGCAGAGTAACAGAAAAAATTTCAGTCATGAATATAGGAGCTTATTCTTTGTTGGAAAACTCCACTTCAATTTTCCCGTCATTAAAAACAAGTTTTGTTATACTTCCGTGTTCTACCGGATAATTAAAAGTTTCCTGCAAAGGTATGTTCATTCCCAAAGCAAGTGAAGCTCTTATTACTCCCGCATGAGTTACAATTGCAACGGTATTACAACCGAGCGGGAAAACGCTGTTACAATAAAAATTCTTCACACGCGCATACATAGTTTCAAACGATTCACCGTTTGGCGGAGCAAGTTTAACATAATTGTCAGTCCATTCAAGCAGTTTTTCCTGTGGAATATCATCCCACTTTTTCATTTCCCAACTACCAAAATCCAGCTCAACAATTCGTGTATCTGTTTTTGCTCTGCCCGGCCATACAGCTTGCGCTAATTTTTTACAACGTTGCAAAGGACTTGAAAAGACTTCGTCTACTTCAAAATCGAAAAAGGCTTTTACTTTCCCGGCTTCCTGTGGAAATGTTTCTGCCGTTTCCACATCGGTTCTGCCGAAGCAGATTCCCTGCGGAATAGCCGTTTTTGTATGCCTTACTAAATAAATTTCCATATTACAAAACAGGAAAGATAAATTATTATTTCGGAAATTTGCTGAACAGCCCCAAGGCAATCGCCCGTATAGCCGCCAAGCCATTTGGTGAAAAATCTCCCCAAAAATACTCTGCCTATTAACAGTGGAATGGCAGATAACAGCAATAGTAAGTTGCCAGGTAAAAACGCCGGCGCGAGCCCTAAAATGCCGGCAACAATAATTGAAGCCCCCGACATGCCCTTTGCTATTGGCTTAATTTTACTTGTCTCATCCGCGCGCGCGTATTGATGCGTATATACAAAACTGCCGGCAACAAATCGGCTTAGAGTGTGAGCAAAAATAAGCACAAAAGGGATTTTCTCTACGGGCATACCGGCAATAAGAAAAAACTTCATCAACAAAATAAGTATTAGCACAATAGCGCCATAAGTACCTATTCGGCTGTCTTTCATTATTTCAAGAATTTTCTCGCGCGTCCAGCCTCCGCCAAACCCGTCACAAAAATCGGCAAAGCCGTCTTCGTGAAAAGCGCCTGTAAGTAAAATTGTAGCTGCCATTGAAAGGCATACGCTTACCTGAAGCGGAAAGATATAATTCGCGGCTAGAAAAACAGCCCCGGCAGTAGTTCCCGTTATCCATCCGATAACGGGAAAATACCTTGTAGCTTTGTTCAGGTATTCCGGTTTGTATTCAAGTCTGGCCGGAACCCTTATTCTTGTGTAAAACATTACCGCTGTTAAAAATATGCGGTATTCGTTTTTAATAAAATCCATTATTTCTCTTTACTTACACCGGCATCTTCAAAGCTTGCCATTTGGTTCATAAAATTAACGGCAGCTTTTAATACAGGATATGCAAGAGCGCAGCCTGTGCCTTCGCCAAGGCGTAAATTCAGATCAAGGATAGGACGTAGTTTATAGTACTCAAATACTTTGCTGTGCCCTTTCTCATCGGACTTGTGACAGAAAAACGCGTAATCCATAACACCGGGATTAATTTTAAGCGCGGTTAAAAATGCCGAGGTGGCAATAAATCCGTCTACCAGAATTATCATTTTCTTTTCGGCTGCCTGCAGCATCGCGCCCGTCATTGTTGCAATTTCAAATCCTCCGAAAGCGGCAAGCGCTTCGTACGGATCGTTGCTTACAGGATTGTTTTCAAGTGCTTTTTTTAATATATCGGTTTTCTTTTTTAATTCTTCATCATTAAGTCCCGTACCGCGCCCTGTACATTCCTCAATTGAGTATCCCGTAAACTTATGCAAAAGAATTGCCGCAGACGATGTATTGGAAATTCCCATTTCTCCAAAGCCCGCAATATTGCACCCTTCATCATAAATAGCATTGGTAAGCGTACGGCCGTTTTTAACAGCTATATCGCATTGGTCATCGGTCATTGCTTTTCCGTTTAGGAAGCTTTTTGTACCGTAGGCAATTTTGCAATCTATCAATCCTTTTGCGCCGTTAAAATTATGATTCACCCCCGTATCAATTATTTTAATTTTTATATCATTCTGTTTAGCGAACACATTTATGGCAGCGCCCCCGGCAAGAAAGTTCATTACCATCTGATAAGTTACTTCCTGGGGATAATTGCAAACGCCATCATTGGCAATTCCATGATCTCCGGCAAAAACAAGTATATGCGGATTCTTCAATTCTGGGGTTAGTGTATTTTGTATTTTACAAATCTTAAATGCAATATCCTCCAAAAAGCCAAGCGCGCCAATCGGTTTTGTCTTATTATCTATTTTGTGTTTAATCTGTTTATCCGAAATCAATTGTTCCATATTAATCCGTAAAGTTATAATTTCTTAAAAATTGTATTAAATCGGCAAGCGAATTGAACTCTTTTTTAGCCTGTTTTGCCGCGAACAGCCAGAGAGGGTTCCCATGTTCATTAATAACTTCTATCAAAGCGCAATTTTCGCCGGCGCAATTGGAATCAATTCCAATTCTATCCAAAGCCCTTTCCGTCCAAAAAGCCTCCGGGCCGTTTCCTTCAAGCCGGACCCTTGCCAGAGCCGTATGCTCAAATTTAAATATCCCTTTTTCAACCTGAAATTTTATATCATTTCGGTTAAATGCCTCTTCAAACCGTCCGTTCAGCACAAGTTCTTCGGGAATACCTACTTGTATCTTTTTATCTTTTGTAATAAGCCAAATCGTATCTGCCGTTTGTAATGCAAGATCAAGATCGTGCGTGGAAAGTATTACCGATTTATTGAATTTCCCGGCAAGCACTTTTAACATCCGCATTATCTCAAGCTTGCTTGTTATGTCAAGAAATGCTGTCGGTTCATCAAACAGTATAACCGGAGTATCCTGTGCAAGCGCTCTTGCAATAACTGCCTTCTGTTTAAGGCCGTCGCTTAGCTCCATAAAGTTTTTATCCCGGTATGAAGAAAGTCCCGTAACCTCAAGTGCGTGGTCAATAATTTTAAAATCCTCGTGACTTAAAATGCCAAGCCAGTTGCTGTGCGGATACCTGCCCATACTTACCAAAGCATAAACGGAAATATCCCCCATAACCATATTTTCCGTCAGTGCAATGCTTATTATCTTTGCAGCCTCGGCCCTTTCAGTTTCACCAATCGGTTTCCCTTCAAGAAGTATTGAGCCTTTGAGAGGTTTCTGTATGCCGGCTATGGTTCTCAATAAAGTGGATTTGCCGCAACCATTTGGACCCAGCACCGCGATAAACTCCCCCCTGCTAACCGAAAGGTTCAAATCTTCAAGCACAACACTCGCGCCCAGCTTTTTGGTTTTATACCCAAGAACAAGCCCGCTGATTTTAATAACTTTATCTTCGCTCATGCTTATTCTTCCATAAATGAATGCTTGACTTTTCTTTGGGAGATGATTATCCATATAACTATTGGCGCGCCTATCAGTGAGGTGACCGCGTTAATCGGAAGCGTCTGTTCGCTGCCCGGCAATTGAGATAAAATATCGCATAAAATGGCAAGTATGCTGCCGCATAAAGCAACAAGCGGAATAAGCATTTTATGGTCGGCTGTATGGAATAAATTTCTGGTAATATGTGGAACGGCAATTCCAAGAAACGCTATGGGCCCGCAAAACGCCGTTATTACTCCCCCCAAAACACCGGTCGTGATAATTATCATCAGTCTTATAAATTTTATATTGGCGCCCATGCTTACCGCATAGCTTTCGCCAAGCAGTAGCAGGTTTAATGGTTTTGATAGGAAGAAAGCGGTCAGCAAACCGGCAAGCACAACGGGAATTATAACCCACAAATCACCCCAGACAACATTGCCGAAATTACCCATGCCCCAAACAACATATCCCTGCAGGCTTTCGGCAGTGCTAAAGTATTTGAGTATGCTTTCGAATGAGCTTATTATATAACCGAGCATCAGTCCTAAAATTAAAAGCGTAATATTGTTGCTTATCCTGCGCGAAGCTATCGCTACAATCAAAAGGGTTATGCCTCCGCCTATTATCGCGGCTACTGTTACTCCAAGTTTGTTATACATTTCTCCCATTGTAACAAGACTGAGCCCAAGCTTGTGAGTAGTTAATATTACCAAAGCCACGCCAAGGCTTGAACCCGAACTAAGTCCCAGGATATAAGGCTCGGCAAGAGGGTTCCTGAAGAAGGTTTGTAAAAGTAAGCCGCATACCGATAGCGCGCTGCCGGCAAGTAACGCCGTCAAGGCTTTGGGTATTCTGAATTCAGTTATTATTGTGGCCCATACATGGTTCGATGCCGCCGGGTTGAATAACGAACTTACAATTTCGCTTACCGGTATTTTTACCGAACCCCATAATATATCCGCGATAAAACTTATCGCAAGCAGCAGGGGCAAAATCAAATATAGATATTTGTTCCTTTGGGGACTCATTAATTATCCGCTAATTTCTTGTAATACTTAAACTGGTGCTCCGGAACAAGCTCAGGATGAAATATTTTTATCATATCGGCAAGAACAACATCGCAATTGATAATGCCCGATTCCCAAAGCTCGTTTCCGCCAAACTCGTTAACCGAAGCCCTGCTGTTAAAAATTGTATTCATGGCATAAGCTTTGAATTTTGAGTAACGGGGATCCGCTTTTATCACATCCGATTTTTTCGTCCAGTAATGCACGTTAATCCAAACATCGGCATCATGAGCTTTTTCATAAACCTGCTCGTAATCCAGCTTAAGGCTTCCGGTTGACTTGTCGCTTCCCCATACATAATCGCCGCCGGCGTCTTTAATCATTGTTGCAACAAAGCTATTGCCTCCCGGCTCGTACCACTTGCCGCCGTACATTTCATCTGTAAATACCGTGGGTTTTTTGCCGGCTTTTGAAGCCAGCGCGGTAAGTTTTTGATAATTGTTTTTTACCGAGTCAAAAACTTCGTTAGCTCTTTTTTCCTGATCGAAAAATACCGCTACGAATTTTATCCATTCCGCTCTTGCAAGCGGAGTAATTTCAAGGTGACTTGTAGATGAAGCGACCCGTATTCCGTTTTGTATCAGTTTCTGGTGTCCATCCTGAACCGGGTTCCCGTTTCCGTATGTTAATAGTATTCCGGGATTCATAGCGAAAACTTTTTCGGTATTAAGATTAATTGTTGAGCCTACTACCTGTATGTTATTTTTTTTAATAAGCGCTTTTGCCTGCGGAGATACTATATAATCGTATGTATCAACCCCAATTAATTTATCAAGAATTCCGAGCCTTTCCATAAAGCCTATATATATTGAGGAGAGGCTTATTGCCGATTTAACAGGCACGTTTATAACCTGATAATTTTCGAACCCCTTTGGAGCCGTTTTACCCTGTGGGAGTAACAAGTAGCTAAAAATAAGAGTCCTGTTTTTATCCGGCGAAAATACTTTTACTATTTTAGCGCTGTCAAAGTACTCGACTTCAAAACTTTTTGAATATTCAATCTTCACCTGATCTTTATAAACAGAACCGCCCGGCGTTTTCTTAAGCGCCCCCTGCTCGCCACTGCCGGATGATGATGCAATTTTAACCAGGACGAGAATAATAACAAGAAAAACTACGGCCGGTATTAAAAATATTTTTTTCATATTATCCTTTTAATATAATATCACTGTACCAAAACCGGGTATCATGAACGCCGTTATATGTGGTATCCGAATCATCCTTAAGCTCCGGTTTATACTCCTTAAAAACAAGTTCTCCGTTTTCATACGGAACCGGCTTGCTGAATATGGGTCCATCAAAAACGAAAGAATGAAATTCCCCGTTTTCGCCGCACGGATCAACATTGGCAGGAAGGTCTTTAAGAAACTGCTCGTCAATAACTCTTCCGGCAAAACTTTTATCGAGATACTTTTCATTAACACAGGCAACAACCGTCTTGAACCCAAGCCCTATAAATTCTCTTACAAGTTTATCGGTTGGTTCCTGCCATAAGGGGAACATGGCCTTTACTCCGGCAAGAGCAAGCCTTTCCTCCCTGTATTGCCTTAAGTCCTCGAGATTAATATCTCCGAATATTGAATACTCAATTTCCTCTTCTCTGAACCTTCTAAAACTTTCATCCATCACCGCGTTATAGTCTTCAAGAGACGCCGTATCCGGAAGGATAATTTCCCTGAGTTCCATACCAAGTCTTTCCGCCTGGGCGCGTAACAGCTCGTTGCGTACGCCGTGCATGGAAATGCGACTGTTACTTTGCGAAATTGTTGTTATTAAATATTTAATTTCAATTTCCTTATTACTCTGCATGCGGTATAAGGCAAGCGCGCTGTCTTTACCTCCGCTCCAGTTAAATATTGCCTTTTTTTTCATACTGTTTTACTTTATTTGCAGCGGTAAGCCCGCTATCATTAAAAATGCCTTATCTGCTTTCGAAGCTATGTACTGGTTAACCCATCCCTGTAACTCAACAAACTTCCGGCCTTCGCGCGTAACAGCATGAACGCCCATACCAAGTTCGTTTGATACCATAATAAACATTCCTTCTTTGGCAGCCAGCTTGTCTATTTGTTCCTTCGCGTATTTAAGGCAAAGCTCCGCGTTATAACCCGAATCATCAAACAGATTTGTGAGCCATAATGTGATGCAGTCAATTACCACGGTCTTGCCGTCAATATCAAGTTCGCCAATGCCTTTTTCGGCTTCAATGGTTGTCCATCTTTCATCACGGTCAGCTTTATGTTTTTCTATTCTTTTCTTAAAATCATCATCCCACTGCCGGGCTGTGGCTACATATACAGGCTTATCCGTATTTTCGGTAGCTATTTTTTGAGCATACCCGCTTTTACCGGATCTCTCGCCGCCAGTTATAAAATATATCATAAATTCATTTACTCTTTTAATTTTTTTGCCGGCATTTGTCGGCTAAAATAATACTTAACCAATTGTATGAATTAATAAAATACGATAAGGCTGTAAATTCCCCCTTCGAAGGGGGAAGCCGCTTGCGGCGGGGGATGTCAGCCTGATAGTATTTAGAACTAAGCTTAAAAATCATTTCTGTTTTTGTACTTACTTGTCAGTTTTTTCCTTATTTAATTCAGACAACCGGTAATATTTATATTTCCTTATTTTTTCTCATTAATAATGCAGGCCATATCTTACGCTTAGATATGCGGCTCTGCCTATAGTGGTATAACCACGCAGTTCCGTAAAACTTTTATTAAAGATGTTATCAACTTTAATTATTGCCGTAAAGGATTTAAGGAAGTTATACTTTGCGGATAAATCGAACAAAGTGTAATCCGATATTCCTACAGATCCCAATGCGCCATAAGGCCCCAGAACCGGGTTATAAACTATATCGTTTTTCTTCCCTACATAATGAACATCAAGCCGCATTGAAAGCGGACTTGTTATTTTACAGTTCACCGATAAATTCGCGGTATTCGCTCTTCTTGAAAGATTATCCTGCTCAACGTTCGTGTTCAAAAAAGCTCCGTTACTGAAAACCTGCACATGGTTGCCAAGCGTTTGCCTTGCATCCAGATCGGCGGGAGAGTATTTAAGCTTTCCATTTACCAGACTGTAATTTGCATTCACATCCAGAAGTTCGTTTATTTTTGCAGCAACGGTAAACTCAACGCCATTTGTAAGCATTTTGCCTACATTCAGGTAAGTATCGCCAAGATAATCGAGATAGCTTAAATCTTTTATTGCCGTGTTTTTATTCCACAGGTAAACATAGTCTATATAGTTTTTAACTTCAGTATTAAAATAGGCGGCGGTAAAACTCACATTGTTGCCAACAGATTGTTTTATTCCAAATTCATACGAACCGGATTCTTCCGGATTAAGATATTTATTACCACGCTGGATTTTTACAGTAGCGTCTTCGCTGAGAGTATATAATTTATATAGGGAAGGGGCATTAAACCCTGTTGCATAAGAAAAATACAAAAGCGAGTTTTCGGCTATCTTATACGAGGGGTTAATTTCGTAGGTGACCTTATCTCCAAACGTTGAATGATTATTGTAACGAATACCCAACGCCAGCTGGAAGTCTTCAAGTTTTTCAAAAGCGGCGGCGCCGTTTATATCGCAATAGGCAAATATGTTTTTGGTTTCCGTTTTCAGGTCAAGGGGACTCAAATCGAGCGCGGATACATAACTACCCCACGCGCTTCCGGAGTATGAAAACGTTTTGTTGTCCATAAGCTCTTTATACCAGCCCGCACCGGCAACCACATTTATATTTTCGGAATAGAAGTTAGCCTGAACTTCATCGTTGTAGACAGTTCCGTCATAGTCTCCTCTGAAACAGGAGTGATCTGTTGTGCCATAAGCGTCTACAACCGAGGAATCGTTTATGGAAGTTCTTGTCAGGTTCGAATAGCCTCCGTTAAACGAAAGTTTGAACAATTCGCTGAATTTATACGAAGCCCCGTACGAAAACAGATTCCTTTTAAACTGCATTGTATAATTATTGTCATCGGCAAACGCGCCCGCGTCAATATCGGCTTTTTGGTCTACCCGTTTATAAGCAACAAACACATCGGCAACTCCGTTATTAAAACCGGCCTTGCCAAACAAGTCTGTTTTTCTGAAGTTATCATCATCATAGCCGCCAAAAGGCTTAATAGCGGTAGGATCTTTTACAGTGGCATCAAGTCCGTTTGTTTTTGTATTAAAAATCTCGCCGTTAAAGTAAAAGCCATCTTTGCCGGAAAAATTAAGCATTAAATTCTGGTTAAACACGCTCCCCTTTTTCCCAAAAATTCCGGTCTGCAAATTAAGATCGGCATTAACGCCGGCATCCATTTTTTTATCGGTGATAAGATTGATAACCCCGCCTATTGCCGAAGAGCCAAATAAAGTTGAATGAGAACCGCGGACAATTTCTATTCTTTGGATATTTGCGAGTGAAAGCTCGGAGAGTTCAACCGCGTTATCAAGACTCGAAGGATCCGTCAGTCTGACCCCGTCAACCATTATTACCGTCTGGTTTGAGTTTGAACCCCGCATATATAGATTTTGCGAAGAGCCAGGGTTTTGCCTGCCTCCAATTACGCTGATACCTTCGCTGTTAGATAACAGTTCGGCCGGTGAAGTATAAACAGAATTGTTTATTTGGTTTTTTGTGATGAGGGATACGCTTCTGCCTATTTCGGTCAATGGCTTTTCCATCCGTACGGCGGAAATTACCACTTCATCTATATTATATGTTTTTATACTATCCGTAACTTCCGCAAAATTACTTTTGCCGGATAGGGTCACAATTCCAAGCACAATCAAAATGATTGCAGAATTTTTTCTCTTTTTAAACATGACGTACTTCTTTATAAAAGAGTTGAAAAAATCGCAATCAGGGAATAATAAGAAAGATTTAAGAAGTTTTTAAGAATTAAATCATTCTTGCTTTTCACCCGAAAGCATTGAACTATTTTTTATGGCAGGTCTTCTGACTTACTTCCTTTTTGCCGGTCTTCACATTCCACAAGGAACATTGACCAATGAGGGGCAAAAAGCTATATTGAAGCTTACAGCAGCGGGTACTGTTAAGGATTTTCACCTTATTCCCTTTTAACTTGTCCGCCTAAGAGGGCGAACACGAACCATTATTTTAAAATCATACTACAAAAATATGCCATTTAAGGCCAATTTCCAAATTATCTGTTCACTTATGCTATGTAATAATGCCGAAGGGAAATTTGTGTTTGAAGGAATATGGAAAGCTTTTTCCGTTCTTAATTTTTTACGTATTATTTTGGCGAAATGCAGTTAACGGAAGAGTAGAAAGCGTCTTTATAAGTATCGCCAATAGGAATTATTTTGCCCGCAATTTTTATCCTGTGCCTTTCAATAGATTCTATTTTTGCAAGAGATACAATCCACGATTTATGCACCTGCGCGAACTTGCTTTGTGGAAGTTGCTGCAATATGGCCTTAAAACTCAGTTTGGTCATAAGTTTTTTATTGGGTAAAACTATCTGCAAATAGTTCTGCATCCCTTCAATATAAAGAATGTCATCAAGCACGATGTTTTCTATTCTGTATTCGGTTTTTATAAAAATATGCGTTGGTATATCATCATTCTTTTTCTGTTTAATGATGTCATATATTTTAGTAACCGCCAGCAAAAACCGTTCAAACGAATAAGGTTTTAGTAAATAATCGGATACCTGAAGTTCATACCCCTTTAAAGCGTAATCGGAATATGCGGTTGTAATAATCACGTAAGGCTTGTCAGGCAGAATTTCGAGCAGCTGGATGCCTGTTAATTGTTCCATTTGTATATCAAGGAATAATATGTCAACACGGTTTTGTTTTATAAAATCCAGACCGTCAATAGCATTATTGAATACAGCCTCAAGTTTTAAAAACGGAACTCTGTTTACAAAACTTTTCAGTTTCTCGGCAGCCAAAGGCTCATCTTCTATTATAGCGCATGTTATGGTCATTATATTATCAGTTTTAATTCAACGCTAAAAATACTTTTTGTTGATGTTATTTCCAATTCATGCTTGCCGGGATACAACAGTTCGAGCCTGCGCTTAACATTTATCAGTCCAACTCCCCCTTTTTTTGCAGTGTGCATATTTTCCTGATTATACTGATTTATACAACTAAAAAACAATTCATTGCCGCTGCGTTTTATTTTAATTTCAATAACCGGCATTCCGTTATTTTTACTTGCATACTTAAACGCGTTTTCCACAAACACCGTAAATAACAAAGGGGCTATCATAATATCCGTACATTGTTCATCATAAGAAAACAGTATGTAATCCGGTTCGTTGAAACGTAATTTTTGCAGCTGTATATAGCTTTGGATATGAGCTATTTCCTTTTTCAGAGACACAAAATTTTCTTTGGTTTCATATATCATGTAACGTAACATTTCCGAAAGAGTAATAAGAGACTCGGATGCTTTTTCCTGCGAAATAAATATAAGGCTGTCAATATTATTAAGCGTATTAAACAGAAAATGCGGATTTACCTGCGCTTTAAGAAACTCCAGTTCGTTCTTAAGATTAATATTTTCAAGTTCAGCTTTTAGCTGCATATCGGCAAACCAGTTTTCAAATCCCCTAATAAGCACTCCCCCCTGCTCAATAATAAATGTGCCCGCAATTGGAGGAAGCAAAATTCTGTAATCGAATAAATTAAACTGTGGCAGTAAAAGTTTGTGTATCAGTAAAAATACCGCTGTAATTGCCACTCCCGCAAAGATCGAAATACTTACATAAGCTACGAACTGTTTTTTTTCGAAAATGCGTATTGAAAAAAAATAAAAGCCATAGAAGGCTACCGCGGCCCATACGGTATTTATTATGTATTGTATGGCCGGATTATCCATAGGCGGATATTCGGAAGCCATGGCCGTAAGCCCAAAAATATATGTGACAAGTATAAACAACAGCCAGAATATCGAGTGAACTAATATTTTTAATGCAATCTTCATAACACAAATATATTGGAATTTTAACTAATATGGAATTTGACGCTTTTTTTAGAAAGCCGGTATTATTCTTCGGTTCTTGTGTTTACCAGTAAAGGAATACCGAAAAACAGCAAAGGGATTGCGCACATTACAATTATTATTACCGAGTCCCCTCCTATTCCAAACAGTGTAAACTCGGTTATTATTCTTATTAAATAAAATAACGAAAACATCCCCAACACGCTGTACTTTAAGGAAGAACTTAATACCGCCTTTGTTTGAAAAAGCGCTACAAATGCCATAAACCCTGTTAAAAGAATACTGATGTAATGGTACGTTAGCAATATAGAGCGATTATCATTACTAAGCGATTTTAACGACTCCGGCCAATTGAATAACTTAAAAAATAGCAGATGAAAAAACATAAACAACAGGCAAATAACTCCGGCTGTTTTTATAAGTATTGTTATAATTTTCATAATCATTTCCTTGTTTTTACGAAAATTACTCTTCAGTTGTTTTTGATACCATTTTAATACACAAACAAGCGTTTTTTGTTTACGAACCAAGGTTTTAGGCATACAAATAAAACCCGCCGCAAATAGCATGTAAGAGCTCCAAAATAAAACGGCGGGATAATTCAATAAATATTTTTCCACATATAAACCTTATTTATTATTTGTTGATTATATTTGAATGGAATTTTTTATAAAACCCGGAAACATGATGAAATTATTTGATTTGGAAAAACCTATAATCGCGATGATACATACGGACGCTCTGCCCGGCGCCCCAAAATATGACGGTAATTTAAAAGCGATAATTAATAAAGCCAAAACGGAAGCCGAGCTTTATCTTTCGCTTGGCATTAAAGCTCTAATGATTGAAAACATGCACGATGTTCCTTACCTGAACAGAAATGTTGGCCCCGAAATTACGTCTGCAATGAGCATTATACTTTATGAATTAAAACAAAAATACGATGTGCCAACAGGCATACAGGTTTTGGCGGGAGCCAATAAGGTAGCTCTTGCCTGCGCCAACGCGGCCGGCGCCGATTTTATACGAGCCGAAGGATTTGTTTTTGCACACGTTGCCGATGAAGGCACGTTCAACTCCGATGCCGGTGAACTGCTTCGTTACCGAAAACAGATTGGAGCGGAAAACATTCTGGTTTTTACCGATATTAAAAAGAAGCATAGCTCTCACTCAATTACGGCTGATACTTCCATTGAAGAAACAGCTAAAGCGGCGGAATATTTTTTAAGCGACGGGTTGATTATTACCGGTAGCAGCACCGGCAAAGAACCTTCGGTTGAGGAAATTAAAAATGTAAAAAATTCCGTTAAAATTCCTGTTATTGCAGGCTCAGGAATTACAGCCCGGAATATTAAAGAATATGACGAGTTTTGTGACGCGCTTATTATTGGTTCTTATTTTAAAGTGGACGGCTTTTGGGCAAACCCTTTGGATCCGGCCCGAATTGAGCTGTTATTGAAAAGCAGATAGCTTTAAGGTACATTTAAAATTTAAAAGAGGCTTTCTTAAAAAGTCGTCTTCTAAGACAGCCTCTTTTAATAATCACTTTGCCGGTTCCCAATAGCATCTTTTAGGAGATACTATTTTTTCTTCCTCTTTTAATTTTTTCATTGCCTTTTCAACTTCCTTTTTCTCTATGCCTGCCAGCTCCGCTATTTGTCCGGCGCTTAAAGGCTGTTTTGCCTTTTTCATTGCGGCAAGTACTAAATCTTTTGTTTCCATAGCAGACTCCTTTTAATTATTTTTTTCGGAAGGCAGTATTACTGAAAACTTGCTTCCCTTATTTTTTTGGCTTATAACCTTAATCTTCCCTTCATGTCTATCAATAATTTCTTTGCAAAGAATCAGACCCAAACCGGTTCCTCTTTCTTTTGCCGTTCCATCAGTAGAAAAACGACTGTCTATCTTAAAAAGTTTCCGGATGTTTTCTTCGTCAATTCCCACTCCGTTATCAGCAACGGTTATTTCTGTTAAACTGTTTTTAGTAAAAGATGATATTGTAATAAGACCGCCGTTTGTTGTAAATTTTATTGAATTCGATAACAGGTTACGCATAATCAATTTGAACATATTGGGATCTGCGTAAATATGTGTTCCCGGCTCCACGGCATTGAATATTTCTATGCCTTTTACGGAGGCATTTAAAGCAAGCGACTCAATTACGCAATCCACTTCTTTGAATACGTTCAGTTTTTCTCTTTCAAGAGCTATGTTATTGGATTGCAGCCTTGACCAGTCAAGCAAATCTGTGAGCATTTCGTATTGTTGCTGAAGAGATGTATAAAGCGTACTGCTTATTTTCCTTATTTTTTCGCGTGTAAGTTTCCCCTCATCCTGAGCAAGCATTTTGGAAAGCCCGAGGAATGCCATAAATGGCCCGCGCAAATCGTGCGATATTATTGAGAAAAACTTATTCTTGGTTGCGTTCGATATTTCAAGCTCTTCGGCATATTTTTCCAACTGAATTTCAGCATTCTTTTTATCGGTTATATCGTTTGCAAGAACAAGTATTCCCTCTTTTCCATCAGGCAAAGTTAAAACAGACTCGCGTAAATCGACCCAGTATGGCTCACCGTTTTTCTTGATATTCCGTACAATATGGTCATAGGCATGTTTGCTTTTTAGTGTGGAAAGATCGTCTTCCAGGCGATCCAGGTCTTCCCGGGGGACAAATATATTAACATTTTTCCCTGTGAGTTCAGCCTGAGTGTATCCGGTCATCCTGCTGAAAGCCGGGTTAAGATTTATTATATTTCCTTCCATATCCTCCAGTAATAAAGCGCCCGGAGATTTCATAAACAAGTCTCGGTACTGTTCATCTTTTTTTGCAAGACTTATTTCCGCCTCTCTCCGTTCAGTTATATTTTTTGATATGCACATTACGGCTTTTTTATTTCCGTACCGGGCCTGCAAAGGTTGTATTGTGGTCATATAATAATGCGCGGGTCCCAACGCGTCAACTTTAACCTCAATTACTTTTGGAATACCCGTTTTTATTACCTCCTTAAGAGCCGAAAATCTTATCTCGGCTTCCTTTTTCGAAAACACATCGCTTATTTTTCTGCCTATTATATCGGCCTGATTTTTATTTACACCGCTGGCAAAGGCCTTATTAACATATAAGTAAACAGATTCTTCGTCTATTGCAAAAATAGGATCGCTTGAGTCGTCTAACAATATGCTGTATAAATCTTCAGCTGCTATTGGTTTTTCGTACTTTTCTTTTTCCGCCGTAATATCATGCAACATGCCCTTAATAATAAAAGCCCGGCCCGCGGAATCCGTAAAAACTTTTCCCGTTTCACCAACCCATAATTCCGTATTATTTTCAGGCAGGATAATTTTATATTCGAGGTTAAATTCGGCTTTGTTAAGAACAGCCTGCAGCCATTTATCTCTTACGGCCTGTCTGTAATCGGGATGAATTAATACCGACCACTCTTCCCGCGTTTGAAACGCAAATTTTTCTTTTACCGAACATGATAGCATTTCTCCGAATGGTTTAATATTCCCGGTTATCAGATCCTCGGTATAATAGCATATATTAGCCTGGTTCATTAATTCGTTAAACTGCCTGCCGCTTTGTTCGAGTTCTTCACTTTTTTCTTTTAATTCAAGACGCAGGCGGTAAATTTGTATAGCGGTTTTAACCGAAGTACTTAAAACCAACTCCATAGTATCTTTTATTATATAACCGTAAGGCGATACTTTTTCTGTTTCTTTTATTATGCTTTTATCGGAATGAGATGAGAGAAAAATAACAGGAATATCCTTGCAGGAAAGTATTTTTTTTGCAGCCTCAACTCCATTCAGTTCCCCTTTTAATTCAATATCCATCAAGACGAGCTCTATCTTGCCATCATCGGCAAGCACGGTCTCTATGGCTTCTTCTCCTCCGGCAACGTGAATCACAGCGTACCCTTCCCTTTCAAGCCAGATAGTTTCTGTTAAGGCAAGCGAAGGATCGTCTTCTACAATCAGAATTGTCCCAGTCATAATATAAATTATTTCTCCTCATAATTAGGGGCTGAATCAAAAATCAGAACAGAATTACTCGCAAGTTACTACTTATATTTGTCATTTACTATAAGGAGGAGTAAATCCGTATTTATATTTTACTGGTTTTGCCGGACGCAATAAGTCCTGCCGTTTTAGTGATTGAATTTCACGGCATACTACAGAGGAGACTGTGTAAACCGCATTTATCAATTAACAGCGTTACTTTAACCTGTCTTATTTTTTGTTATTGCCCCCCGTTTTCAGCAGCATATAAACCGAGTGAGGAAGAAAAAACACCGTCATACCCGAAAGCGGAATCATATAAATGCCAATAATTGTAACAATAAAATACGCCCATGTAAATTGCCTCGGGATTGTTATTCCACGGCTTTCAATTCCGTCAAGCAGTATGCCAAGCGGAAGCATTAAAATTCCGAAGTATAAGCACCAGAACGCCGCGAAGTTTTCGTAATACAAACCGCCCATTGTTGCAGGAGAATCGAGCGGACCGCCGCTTAGTGCAAAGAAACCTTTATGTATAAAACCTGAAAACTGTTTTAAGTAGCCCAACGGAGTTAACAAAATATGTATTATCCCAATACCTGTTATTACCTTACCGTTTGTTATTTTCATGTTTGCGCCTTTTTTTTAATTAAACAGTGCAAATATCATATACACAAGAATCATTATAAAAAACAATCAACCAAATGGCGCTGCAAGTATATAAACCGGCATTTTCCGGCCACATAAATTTTACTTGTCCTGCAATTATTTTAATTGAAAAGAGTCTGTCTTTCCCTCTGCGCAGCATAGACCACTCCGTGCTGCAAAAAGTTGTTTTCCCCCCGCGCGGCATGGGCCACTCCGTGCTGCAAAAAAGTTGTTTTTTCCCCCGCGCGGCACGGACAATGTATTGTTTCAACGTTTAAGACATTTTCCACTTTCTTCAAAACTGACCCTTTATTAAGCACACTCACAAAAGATGTAGTTGAGGAATTTTTACTGACCTCTTTTAAAAGGACTAAGTACGGTGCAAGCCATTATTACAGAACATTAAAGGCAGCGTTCAATCGAGCAAAGGACTGGGGCTATATTAACGATAACCCATTTGTAAAAATTAAACTTCCTAAAATACCTGAAAACAAACCCTTATTTATTACCGAAGATGAGTTTGAGGAATTAATCAAAATTGAAACAATTGATATTTACAAATCAATTTTTACCGTAGGATTCTTTACTGGTTGCCGCTTAGGTGAATTACTTCATTTACAATGGGATGACATTGATTTTCAAAGGAATGAAATTTCTGTAAAGAATAAAGAAAAATTTACAACTAAAAGTAAAAGGGAAAGACTAATACCAATGAGCAAACAAGTTCAATCCGTTTTATCAAAAATCAATGAGACCACTCAAATTAAGTCTCCCGAAAATTATATATTCTGTGATAGCAAAGGTAACCCATTCCCAAATTCAAGGATCAGCAAAGCATTTAAAAACTTGATAAAAAAATCATCATTACCCCCTAAACTACATTTTCATTCTTTAAGGCATAGCTTCTGTTCAAACCTTGTCTCCAAGGGAGTAAGCATTTACGTTGTTAAACAGCTTGCAGGACATGAAAGCATTTTAACAACTCAAAGGTATGCCCACCTAAAACAGCAAGCCCTTATTGACGCTATTGATTTATTCTAACAGCACCCTCATATCGAATTAAACAAAGCAAAACCTAAGCCAAATTATTTTTTAGTTATACCTGAAAATCGGGAAGTGTTTGGGAGTGGTTGTCTCGGGTTTCAGGTACCGCCATAGAAAACTCAACTTTTGGGTAGTCCATAGTTTGCAACCTGTAAAAAGTATAATTGTCCGATTGAAACGCAAAATGAAGGGGTGTTTTGAATTCAGGTATAAAACTTCATTTAGGGTTATAGAATGTAAATTGAGAAGTCTAAGGGAATGCAATTTTATACTAAAAATTCTGATGTGGCATTAAATCTAAAATCCGATAATTTTGTATGCCTGAGCAGTAAGGTTCCCAGGGAATTTCAAGACTGAAGTCATTAGTGTTACCAGCTTAACGGCTTGGCGATGTTAACGCTGAGGTTGAATAAAATCTATATGTACTAATTACAATTTACAAAATTTTAAGCCATAAAGCCGTTTAAGCAGCCTTAGCGACTGAAAATGTGCCCGCCTATAGATTTTCACAGGGTAAAAACGGAAATGTCGCTATCGTCGTTTAACTGATTTTATGTGTTAATATTATACATCTCCCATGAAAAATATCGTCACTAACTCTTTTGTATTTTGTCTCAATTATTGTTCCATCTCTATATCTGACCTTTACTTTATCGTTTCTTTCATATTGTTTATGCACTTTTACTGGTTGTTTCTTTACTAGCCTATTTAATACATCTGTTGCATTACTTTTGATTATTTCCAAGCCTTTTTCCCCAAGCAGACGAGTGTTTTTTTCATAAATCTCTTCTTCAATAAAAGTCAATATTTTTTTTGCTTTTTTTATAGCAAATTCAAAGTTATTTAAATAATAATGTAAATTAAGCTCTTGGTTATAAATCACAAGATAATTAATAAAAATCTCTTTGGGTACTTCATCTTTTAATGAATCTAAAAGTTCAGCATAATATAATGCCCTTTCATATTCTTTCTGATCGGTCAATTCCTGTACTAATTTGGCTATTATTACCATGTCATAATAATCAATGGGTGTATAGCGATACTTTTCGAATATAGACAAATAGCTAAAATAATCATGTATAATATTTTCAGTATTAAAATATGATTTTAATTTCAATACCTTGTATTTTATTTCATCATTTACTTCAAACTCAACTGTAGTAAAATTATCTACCAATTTATTTAAAATAACTAATGCTGATATTACATCGCCATTTGAATATATTGAAAATTCAACTAAGTCTATAAGATGATTTGACAAACTTTTCTTTCCTAATAATTCAAATAAAGGTTGAATTTTTAGAAATAATGAATCTTGCTGCGTTGAAATTATAATTATAAGAAATGTTTTGAGCTCATCAAATGTCCATGTTAACGGTTTTTCTAAATCATTTTCAATAGGTCTTATATCCTTACTCGTGATAATATCTAATATCTCATCTATCAAAGCATATCTATCTTCTTTATTTTCGGTAACTAGTAATAGATATAATAGGATAGAAGGCTTTGATCTGGGTTTCCCATATTTTATAGCAAGTTTATAGTTAATTATAGTTTCATTTAAATTATTGTTGCGTTTTTCGATCTCCGCAAGATTATAATGTGATATAGATTTTATCTCATTAATAAATTCTTCTTTCAGCTTTTCTTTGTCAAAACCAACTTCATCAATAATATTTTTAAATATTTCCCTTGCTTCGACTTCATAATCAGGACTATTAGATTTCAATGCAGTACTACCATAATTTAAGAGCGCACGCACATACATTTCATCTTTTTTACTATTATCAATGATATTCTTAAAACATTCTAGTGCTTCTTTGATTTCACCTCTATAAAAATAAACAAGTCCTTTTAAATTATTAAAACGGAGGTATAATTTCCCATTTTCTTCTCTATCAAAATTTGCCATTCCTAATGCTTCTATAGCTTTTGAAAACTCAGATACTCTATAGTAAGAATAACCTAAATTATAATAACAATATGGTTTCTCATCTTCATCAAATTCATTGGAAAGTAAATATCTTTCGAATGATTTGATTGCCTCTTCGAAATCTCCATTGCCAACCTGCTCAAGGGCATTATTCACTAAATTTCTATACTCACTTTCAAGTGATTTTATCCAATCATATGAGATAGAATGCCTAATTATTTCATTTTTTATATGAATTTCTGACTCATCATAATTAATAATTCCTGATAAATATAATTTACTTCTTATTTTGTCAGATATAACATTCCCTTTGTGGTATTCAATTTCTATAATAGAATTTCTCAATTCTCTATCATTAATGACCAATTCCCTTATATGATCAACGGGGGGTTTATCATATTTGGTTAAATATAATTCTTTAACTATCTGATCTATAACAGCAATTGTTATCTCATTATCCTTTCCAATGTTTTCTACTTCTGATGATATATCCCAAGTCATTCTGGGACTACCATTTGTCCAAAAATATATCCTATCCACTACCTCTTTTTTTAAATTAATTTTCGCATTTGATATAAAAACATCAAATTCATTCCGACTAAAATCATTCAAGAAAATTTTTTGTCCAATATTAAATGGAGATATTCTAGAATCTTTTATTATTTCACTCGGTTCAATAACTCCAGAAAGAATATACGTTAGCCTTTCAAATTCAGGATAATTAACTCTTGCGAAATAAATGCTTCGTATTAATGAAAAAATTTGATCTGAATATGAAGTCTTTGTCAAAGCATCGATTTCATCAAGTATAATTACTAATTTCCCGGGAATAATTTCTAAAAGTTGTCTAAGTTCGTTTGTATGCTGTTTATGGGGTGGGGTGTCAACAAATTCTTTCCTTCGTTTAGAAATTTTATCACTAATTATGACAAATTTATCTTTATAGGTCTCGAGAGCCGTGTCAATAATATTTTCAAAACAGCTTTTCGCATTTTCAAAATGACTAGATAAATCTATATAAACAAAAGCATCATCTTTAGTTTCGAGTCTACGTTTGGCATTTATTAAAAGATTGGTTTTGCCCATTTGTCTTGAGACCAAAACATATCCTGGTCGTCCCATATCTTTAATAATATTCTTTATTTGCCTATCGGCATCCCTTTGGACATAAAGGTCTGGGGGAATGATTGTATACGGTTTTAGAATTTTTGACATCTCTATATTAATTTAATTCCCTTTTAGTTTCATTTAAAATATACTGTATTCCAGAATCATCATATTTATTATATGAGATTAGACTTCTATAAAATTTTTTTATAAATCGTGGAGAACCGTTGGCGATCTTAATAAGCTCCATTTTTTTTTCATTTATTAAACTATATTGTAATTCGCTTTCAATTTTATCAACTAAGGCAACTATTTCAATATTCTCCCAATACGGAAGGGAGATAAACTGAATCTGCTCATGAATTTTTTGTTGAAATGTTTGTATATATTTTTGTGGCCCGTTTAGAGAAGATAAAACAAAGAATATATTTTCTAAACCTGTAATTTGATTTTTTGAAATAAGTAATGAAAACAATTTGTTTGAAAAATCCTTATATTCTTCTTCTGTGCTTATTGGTAGTTCCTCAATATAAATAATAAATTCCTTATTCAAAAAATTACTGGATAATATTTCTATAATTGCCTTCACACATTCTTGGAAATTTTGGGGTTGGTATTGTTTTTTTAACCCACTAATATTTGACGCAAGTTCAAAAAGTATTTCCTTAAAAAAATCGTTTGATGCTAGCCCACTACAAGATGCTAAGCAAATCTGAATAAACTTTTTATCATGATATAAAAGATTTCTTAAGATCAATGTAGATTTACCACAACCAACAGGACCATAAACCCAAACTCCAAATTGATTGACTGTATTAGAGAAGTGATTATCAATATTCCTTTGTATATAATAAGCTTCTTTAGTCCGAGTATAAACATCAAATAATAAGTTATTTAGATTTAAACCTTGAAATGTTGGCGTCCCATTATTTTCTATAATGGGTGAAACGTCCAAAGCTCTGAACACCTCATTTGATGAAAATAGTTCAAGACAGATGCTTAATGCAGCTTTAATTGCTTGTATCTGTCGACTATTCTTATCTTTGCCTTTTTCACCATCTGCAAAATCACAAATTCCTTTAACAATTATCCATTCAGCTTTACTATCACATGCAGCATATATACCAGCACCTTCCATTTCCCCACCTTTTGCATCAGGAAAATTCCTAATAAGATTATCTCTATATTCCAAGTTATCAATCAAATCTTCCCCAGAAAGCATTCGACAAGGAATTAATTTTGCTTTATCATTATTTGATAGGATAAACTCCCAAGTATTTGCTATGTTTTTAAAGCGATTGAATAAGACTTTACTAGATGGAGCTTCAATCCCTCTTTGAATTGTGATATCCTTTCCAACTCGCTTTGAATTATATGGAATAACTGATTCTGCTAATAAGACATCTCCGATGTTTTGCTTAGTTGCATCAGTCCCAAATGCTATTCCAACCATTATAACAATTTTTGTTTTTGTTTTCCCCAAAGCCGTTGCTACCGTATTGATTGAACTATCTCTTGAAATTGAACCCATCGCAGATTGAACATGTACCACATTATAATTGCCTAAAATGCCCAAAAAATAGGTTAAATCCCCTTCGAAAATACGAATTATTTTTTCTTCTCCTGTCAAAGGCTTTAAGGTATCGTGAAGATAATATGATTCAACATCCGTCGCAGTAACAATTAAGATACTATTTTTCAAAAATAAATTGGAAACCTGTTCCCAATTTTTCTCAGTAAAATCTTGTTTTTTCATTTGGTTGTAAAATTTTAAATAAAATAGAAAAATCAACTGTGTGAAAGGCACTATTTAACTAAAAAACTCTTTCCTTATCAAACAAAATCATATGTTAGCTTAAAATATTAACCTAATAATTTATTCAAAATTAAAATTCGCATTAGATATTGCCCAAATTCATAAAGAATCATTTAAGTTTTACCTTTCATCAAAATCAATACCCACAAATTATCACAGCAAGTAAAATTTGAAGATTTAGAATCAAAAACGAAATCAAAACCGTGCAACTCCTTGTAAAACAAGGAAAAGCATTTGATACAATATCATATGTGCTAAAAATTAGCTATCAAAACGCTTAATATGCTCAGTTAATTTTTGATCTTAATAATGGCTTTTTGAAATTTTATATCTCCGCTTATCTACCCTCTATTCCCGCACTTAATCATATTCCCATTTTCAACTTAGGAAAATTTCTCTTTTAAAGCCACAAGTATTCTTAATAATCAGTAATCAAATTCGGAATCATCAAATAATTCCCCTTGTTTAAAAATCTATAGTTTCACTGCTTTATATCAGTTAAATTTTACTTTTCAACGGGGCAAAACCGCATACACATTAATGCAAAAACCTTCTAAAACAGCTCAATTAGCAAACATTTTGCACAAAAGCATCATTTTTTTGAAAAGATACTTTGATAATACCTAATTTTTCCGTAATTTTGCCCCGCACCCATAGCTCAGTTGGTAGAGCATCTGACTCTTAATCAGCAGGTCGCCGGTTCGAGTCCGGCTGGGTGCACAAAGCCCTTAAAACAGCATGTTTTTAAGGGTTTTTTAGTTTCCTGGCCGTCATCTCCCCTTTTAGCGCAGCATTTTCCTTTTTGATTTCATTTTTTTCGGGTATTTTGCTTTATCAAGCAAGGAAACAGAAAATCTGTCGTCATACTTATGAATACTTTACCTAAAAACAGGAATGGCAAAGCTATGAAAAGAATGAGTTTGATAATACTTTTTGCATTTTGCTGCACGGCATTCGGTCAAAGCAAAATGTATATCCACAAATCGGATAAAATAACATTGGGGGTTCCCCTGTCATCCGTTACGTGGAAAACCACAAGCGAGGCAGTTGTAATAAGCTCCGCGGGCATAAGCCAAAGCATACCAATAGCCCAAATAGACAGCATATCTTTTGCTGCGGATAGCGATACAATACGCATAAATTACACCGGCAATTCGGTGGAGATAACCAATCCGCTTGCATTCGAAAATGTTTCGGTTGACGTATCCGGAGCGAAAGTAACCATAACGTCAACATCATCGGTAGCCGGCCTGAATTATGAAATTACCGGGGCCACAACGGATGGAATGCTTAAAATGTACAGCAATAACAAGTACAACCTTATCATGAATAATGTTGAACTTGCCAATGCGTCCGGTCCGGCAATTAACGTACAGTCCGGTAAAAAAACAACGGTAGTATTACCGGCCGGGACAGTAAACACAATAACGGATGGCTATACATATTCCGATACCAGCACCGGCTCGGGCGGAACAGTGGAGGACCAGAACGCTGCTTTCTTCTGCAAGGGAGACGTGGTATTCAGCGGAACCGGAACGCTTACAATCAACGGAGTGGGAACCGATAAACACGGACTTTATACAAAAGACGCCATGGAATTTGCCAGCGCGAATTTGATTGTCAAGAGCGCGTCCAAAGACGGAATTCACGCAAAGGATGGTTTTACAGTTACCAGCGGAACAATTAACGTAACCGCAACTGGAGATGCTATTGACGCGGATAAAGGCGCGGTAAGCATTACAGGCGGATCAATTACCACCAACAATTCGGTTGAGTCCGCCAACGGAATTTCGAGCAGTACAACAATGGATATTTCCAACGCGGAAATAAACGTAACGGTTGCGGGAGATAAAGCCAAAGGTCTTAAAGCAGACCAGCAAATAACGCTTGGCCCCGGAAACATCACTATTACGGCCTCCGGCAATGCTGTACTGGAGACCTCCGGCTCGGGATATGATCCGTCTTATTGTACGGCTATAAAAAGCGATAGCTCCATAACAATTAATGGCGCGGGTATAACAATTAAACTTACCGGCAAAGGCGGCAAGGGAATTTCATCCGATAGCGATATTATTGTTAACAGCGGAACAGTGCTTGTAACCTCAACAGGGGCCAGCGCCACATACAAAAACTCAACAGGCGTAACAGATAGTTACCACTCCACCTGTCTGAGCGCGGATGGCAATATAAAAATACTTGGCGGTACGGTAACAACCTCAAGTTCCGGTACTTCGGGCAGAGGAATCACTTCTGATGGAACATTGACCATAGGCGATGGAACAACAACCCCATCCGTTAATGCCACTACTACCGGAGGCAAACTTTTGGTTTCCGGCAGCGGCCAAAACGCTGAGTACGACGAGGCTAAAACAATTTCGTGCGATGGCGCAATTACAATCAACAGCGGTTACGTAACCATTTCATCGGCAGATGACGGTATAAAATCGGACGCGTCTGTTACTGTTAATAACGGAGAAATAAACATTTTAAAAGCTTATGAAGGTATTGAAGCTCCTTATATTACATTCAATAACGGAACGGTGAACATAGCTGTTACTGATGATGGAATCAATACTTCAAAAGGAAACGGAGGAGAGTCGAACGACGGAAGCATAATGACAATTAATGGCGGCGCTATCTCTGTAAATTCATCACAGGGAGACGGGCTTGACAGCAACGGAAGCATAGTGATGACCGGCGGTACTGTAATTGTTAACGGGCCTCCTTCCCAGCCTGAAGTAGCCATAGACTATAACGGAACGTTTAATATATCCGGCGGATTGCTAATTGCCTCCGGGCCAAACTCCGGCAATATGATACAGGCAACAAGCACATCATCGGCTCAGTATTGTATTAAAGCGACAACAAGTTCATCTATTTCCTCATCCACTATTTTCCATATACAGGATGCCTCGGGAAATAATATGGTAACTTTTAAACCTTTGCGCACCGCGTATTATTTTGTATTCTCTTCACCGGATATTAAAAGCGGAGCAACATATAGTATATATACAGGCGGAACATCCACCGGTACATATTTCAACGGACTTTACGAAGGCGGAACTTACTCCGGCGGTACGTTAAAGAAAAGCTTTAGTATAACAAGCAAAGTAACAAGCGTTACTTTTTAATTGCAAACAAAAATTTGAGGAATTATTATGAAAAGAATAGCCCTCCTATTCTTGCTGCTGACGTGTTCAATTTACGCGCAGACTTACTATATGAATGTCTGGTCTAAAGGTAAAGCTGTTTCAATAGCCGTCAGCGATATAAAACTACTGGCATTTAAATCAGTTACGGGAGTCGGTGAAACTACCAACGCTAAGGCAATTATAAACGCGTTTGAGCTGTTCCAGAATTACCCGAATCCGTTTAACCCTTCAACCAGAATTGAATACCAGATACCTTCTTCCGGTGTTGTGGAAATTAAAATTTACAGCATAACCGGAGAGCTTGTAAAAACTCTCGCTAAAAGCGAGCAATCGGCCGGCAAGTATTCCATTACCTGGAACGGAAAAGACGACTACAATAAAACCGTATCGAGCGGAGTTTATATATGCCGCGTAATGTTCGGCAACTCTGTGCTTTCTAAAAAAATGTTAATGCTGAAATAAAGGGATGAGGTGATAAAATGAAAAAGAATTTATTAATATTGCTTTTTGTCGGCCTTACCCAATTACTGGCCGCGCAAACATTAAAAGTATATAAAACTGACGGAACGGTTGTGGATTTGGATTTATCAGCAGCTGATAGTATAAACTTTTCAACCACACCCAGCGGCAGTTCTGTATTTGCTTCCAACTGGATATGCTTTACAAATTCCAACATAAAAAAAGCAATAGCTCCGGCAGCGGGAGTTTATGAAGAAGTTGACGAAGGCCTTAAGGTTTATGGCGCGTCTTTGAACAATACCGTGCAACTTATGCCGGTAGTTGAACAAGCAACATTGACAGGAAAAACAATTTACCTTAAATGGAAAGTAAACGGAAACGGCAGTACAGCAAATGTTGGCGTTGAGCTTTTCGGCAATGCCGCCGCTCTTACTTCGGCCGCCAAAGCGTTGACGGTTTCCACAAATTCAGGACAGATTTACGATGATGTTTGGTACTACACAAGAGTATCCGTTTCGGCAAATGCGGTAGTTTCTGTTACTTCAAAAAACAATTATGATAACGCGGGCGGAGAAGTAGTATATAATTCGTCTGTGGCAATTAATGCAGAAGTCAAGACTTTTTCTTTCCAGACAAGCGCCGATAACTCGTCTTATTCAATACTTGCCGAATCGAGAATTGAATAGCCGTGTTTTACACGACAGAATAAGTTGAAATTTTTTTCACCACGTAAGTCGTGAAAATAAAAAAACCGCGGGGCCAGAATCTGAAAAGCTTTTGGTCCCGTTTTTTATTGCCGCTGTAAAAATGTATTTTTTTTACTATGTTACGTGTATGAATCCATTTTTTAAGATATTCAAATTCACAAACCGGGACGCTATAAAAGTAGCCTCGGAACCCAATGAACTGCACATACACGATTTTGAAGAGCTGTTAATTGGTTCCGCCGGCAAGGTAGAGCATTTTATCGACTTCCAGACACTCTCGTTTAACGCCCCATTTATAAGTTTTGTTACCAAAGGGAAAGTTCATCGTATAAGACCGATGATTCTTGACGGCAAATGTGATATTTGGGGACTCCGCTTTAGCAGCGACTTTATTCCCGAATCTGTGTTCCGCTTATATTCGTTTTACCACGAACACGCGAATCTCGAAATGGAAAACGGCGGCTGTTTTGACAGATTAAATACCCTTTGCCAGCTGATGTATGACGAAATGCAACAGCCAATCCCCAAACTTGCCACAATTAAAGACCTTCTTAAGGCTCTTTTTTCGATGATTGAAAGTGAACGCGAAAAACAGGCTGCCCAAAACGAAGTTGTTACTTTGCAGCAAAATACCACATTTGTGAATTTCCTTAAAATACTCGAAGAAAACTTCCGCAGACCGGAAGGAGTGGAGTTCTATGCCGAAAAACTCTTCATGTCATCCCGTAATTTGAACCTTATCTGCCAAAATATTCTTCATAAAAGCGTTTCCGAAATAATAGAGACGCGGAAGCTGATTGAAGCAAAAAACCTTTTAACCTATACCGATAAAAGCGTATCGGAAATAGGCTTTGACCTTGGTTATAACGAAAAAGCTTACTTTACCAGCATATTCAAAAAAAAGACCGGCCAAACGCCAACCGGGTTCCGCGGTACAATAAGCAAGCTTATTGCCTAAAACCACAACCTTTTTTCCGAATACAGATACCCCCCGCCCTTTAATATATACTATTTTGCGTATGGTAATTAAACGATAAAGACTTGATAAAAACACAAAGATAATACTTGAAACAGAACGATAACCCAATGAAAAATGTTTAATATGTAATTACCGGTTAAAACGGATATTGAAAAAACAAAAAAGAAAATAGGAGAAAAGAAAATGTCAGCTAACACAAAATGGGTAATTGACCCTTCGCACAGTGAAATACTTTTTAAAGTAAAACACCTTATGATTACAAACGTAAAAGGCGAATTCAGAAAATTTGAAGCCGAACTTAATTCGGATGGAAGCGATTTCAGCAATTCTTCGGTAAGTCTCAAAATTGAAGCGGACTCCGTTTTTACAAATAACGATGAAAGGGACGCTCACCTAAAAAGCGCGGATTTCTTTGATGTTGCCAACTATAAAGAACTTACTTTCGCAAGTTCCTCAATGAAAAAAATTGACGATGAAAATTTTAAGCTTACAGGAATTCTTACAATGAAGGGTATAAGCAAGGAAGTTACTCTGGATGTTGAACTTGGCGGAGTAAATAAAGATCCCTGGGGTAACGAAAAAGCCGGATTCTCGCTTAACGGAAAACTTAACCGTAAGGACTGGGAACTTAACTGGAACGCGGCGCTTGAAACAGGCGGCGTTCTTGTCAGCGATGAAGTTAAGCTCAGCGCCGAAGTTCAGTTTGTTAAGCAGGCCAAATAAAGACTTACAGCCTTTTCGGGTTGGCTTGGTTTTTACCTTGCCAACCTGTTTGCAGGCAATGCTTTTTACCAAATGAAGTAACAAAATTGAAACGGAAAGAATTTATAAAAACACTGGCTTTAATGCCTCTGCTGGGAGTAAAGATGAACTTAAACGAATTAAACAATATTGCGGATGATAATCCCGGTAAAAAGATACCACTGCTGTTTGTGGGGCATGGGAGCCCAATGAACGCTATTGAAGATAACAGTTTCTCGCGAAAGTGGAAAACGCTTGGCGAAGAATTACCCAAACCAGAAGCTATTTTATGCGTATCGGCACATTGGGAAACACGCGGCACATTTGTTACCGCAATGAAAAATCCTCCCACAATTCACGATTTTGGCGGATTCCCGGAAGAGTTATTTAATGTGCAATACCCTGCCCCTGGCAAACCGGAGCTTGCGGAAGAAATTCATTCCTCTGTAAAGAAAAGCGAGGTGGGGCTTGATGAAAAATGGGGACTTGACCATGGAACATGGAGCGTAATTAAACACATGTACCCCAAAGCGGATATACCGGTTGTACAATTGAGTCTGGATTATTACCAAAATCCGCAGTTCCATTTTGAGTTGGCCAGGGAACTTGCCCCATTACGTAAAAAGAAAATTCTTATCATTGGCAGCGGCAATATTGTGCACAACCTGCGGATGGTGGAGTGGAGCAGACTTAATGAAGAAAATTACGGTTATGACTGGGCAATTGAAGCCAATGAAAAAGTAAAATCTCTCATTTCGGATGAAAATTACCAGGCATTGATAGATTATAAATCGCTTGGGAAAGAATTTTCGTATGCCATTCCAACTTCCGAGCATTTTCTCCCCTTGCTGTATATACTGGCGCTAAAAGAGAAAAACGAAAAAATCAATTTTTTTAACGATACGGCGGTGGGCGGCTCGTTGACAATGACGTCAATTCAGGTTGGTTGATATTCCATTTATAAATAGAGGGTTTGTTCCCTTATCAGAATATATTTACTGGATAATTACAACTATCAAAAACTCAGTTCTGATAAGAGATCTAATCCTTTTTATTTTTTAGTAAGCTTTTTATTGTTTTGTCAAAGTCAGAAATATAATTGATATCCTGAATTTTTTTGAATTTTTCATATTCCTTATTCGCAAGCTCCAATGCCACATCATGGCTTATTTTACCAGTATTGTTTAGAATTTCGTATTCGCTGAACTTTAAGAAGGCATTAAGTTTTTCAATCCAGTCTTTCATATACATAGGTTTATGTCTTACAGCTTGTAATTCAGCATAATCAAGGTACATCGAGACAATTCTGTTCAATTCATTAAGTTCCGGTTTATTAAGGTAATTTTTAGCAACAGAAATATCGCTCGGCAGTATTTTGCCTTTGGGCCCTTTACGCCAACTAGTCAACCCCATATTTTCTTTTTTACTGTCTGCACGCTGAACGATTATTTCGGCTGCAGTATATCCTGTTATTGCAAAATGAAGTTTATTTTGCACATTTGCAAAAAACAATTTAGTATCTTCAGCTTTTGATGAATAATCTATTGACGTAGCGTATATATCTGTGATTTTCTGATATACAAGACGTTCGCTCGAACGAATATCCCTTACTTCCTCTAATAAATCATCAAAATATCGTGTACTGAATCGAGAACCATACTTAAAGCGATCACTATCAACAGCAAACCCCTTTTGAATATATTTTTGTAATATTTGTATTGCCCATTGCCTGAATTGAGTACCTCGTTCAGAATTTACTCTATAACCGACGGCAATAATCGCTTCCAGCGAATAATACTTTGTTTGATATGTTTTACCATCTTCGGCAGTATGTGCAAATTTTGCACATACTGAAATTTCCTGTAACTCGTTTGAAGAAAATATATTTTTCAAATGCTTAGTAATAACACTTCTATCAACATCATATAGTGAGGCAAGCAATTTTTGAGGCAGCCAAACGTTTTCATTGGAAAAAAGCACTTCTATATTAATTCGACCATCAGGGGTCTGATAAAATGTTATTTCATTGTTTGATATTTTGGGATGTTTATTCATCTGACAGTTCCCAATCTCTTAAAATTTTTCCCTCAAATTATATTATAATGATATAAAAAAAAAGTAAATTGTTATGCTGCCAAAAAAGCTTTACAAAACAATACATTCGTAAACATATTAAAATCGGAAATATTACCGCACAGTCTAAGCCCCGAAACAACCTCTGTAAATTTCTCAATAATAAGTTGTAAATAATTGCGGATGTGCTTATTTTTCGAACCAAAATGAACAAAAAGTTTATAAAAAGCGGATGAACCTTCGAGGGGAGTAATCCTTGAATGTTTTTCACTTTCCAGCCTTTATGCCTCCTCCCACATAGAGGCTGGTTTTTAATATAAAGCCCGGCCTGAAAAAGTAAGGTCGCTAGGTTTAATTTTACCCTGCCGTGCAAAAATATGCAGTTGCGCCCCAATTATTGCAATATTTATGAATAAAAATGAAAAAATTGTACTTTTTATTAATTTATATTTAGTTCCTAATTATAAATTTCTTATATTTGTATCCGACTTTTTAAAACACTCCGCAAATAGACTATTTTATCATTAGGATTTTTACGATGATTCAAAAACAAAAAGCAAAACTGATACTGGAGGATGGCACGGAATTTACGGGCTATTCATTCGGTTATGCAAAAAACTGCAACGGCGAAGTCGTATTTAATACCGGCATGGTTGGCTACCCCGAAACCATGACTGATCCGTCGTACCAGGGACAGATACTCGTCTTTACCTTTCCTCTTATAGGTAATTATGGTGTTCCCGGTGAGGAAAGAGAGAATGATCTGCTTAAGAATTTCGAATCCGAAGCAATTCATACACAGGGAATAATAATTTCAGATTATTCATTTAATTATTCGCACTGGAACGGGAAACGCTCCCTTTCGCAGTGGATGGAAGAGCACAAAATACCGGGTATTTACGGTATTGATACAAGAGAACTTACAAGACGCTTGCGCGAAAAGGGCACAATGCTTGGCAAAATTGTTGTTGAGGGAACTAAGGACGAACTCAAGTTCGAAGACCCGAATAAACGCAACCTTGCCTCGGAAGTAAGCGTCACTAAACCTATTACATATAAAAAAGGCGATAAAAGGATTGTTCTTGTTGACTGTGGTTCAAAAAACAACATAATACAGGCCTTTTTGCGCAGAAACATAACAATACTTAGAGTGCCTTTTAACTACGATTTTACAAAAGAGGATGCGTCCGGCATTGTAATTTCCAACGGCCCGGGCGACCCTAAAGTAAACACGGTAACAATAGCCAATGCCCGCAAAGCTATTGGCATGGGCGTTCCCATGCTTGGTATATGCCTCGGCTGCCAGATTCTTGCGCTTGCAGCGGGAGCCGATACATATAAATTGAAGTACGGACACAGGAGTCACAACCAGCCGGTAAACGAAGCCGGTACGAAACGATGCTATATAACTTCTCAGAACCACGGATACGCCGTAAACGGAGATACACTGCCGGAAGACTGGCGCGAATGGTTCATTAACGATAACGATGGCACCAATGAAGGTATTATACATATTTCAAAGCCTATTTTTGGCGCTCAGTTCCACCCGGAAGCTTCTCCGGGCCCGGACGATACTGAATTCATTTTTGACATGTTTGTAAGGGCTTTAAGATGATAAAAAAAGGAAAACCTAAAAAAGTATTAATACTCGGCTCCGGCGCTTTACAGATTGGCCAGGCCGGCGAATTCGATTACTCCGGCAGCCAGGCAATTAAAGCCCTTAAGGAAGACGGAGTTGAAACTGTTTTAATTAACCCAAATATTGCGACTATTCAAACTTCGGAAGAGCTCGCGGACAGAGTTTATTTTCTGCCTCTTAGACTGGAGTTTGTTGAAGATGTTATTATAAAAGAATCGCCGGATAGCATTTTGCTCGGTTTTGGCGGCCAGACGGCTCTTAATATTGGCGTTGAATTATACGAAAAAGGCTTGCTTGCCAAGCATAATATTAAAGTTCTCGGCACTCAGGTAGAAGCAATTAAAAATACGGAAGACAGACTTCTGTTTGCCCAAAAGGTTAACGAAGTTGGGCTTAAGGTTGCAACAAGCCAAACCGTTGGAACTGTTGAAGAAGCCAAAGCGGCTGCCCTGAAAATCGGCTACCCGGTTATGTGCCGTATTGCCTACGCTCTTGGCGGTCTCGGTTCCGGTATTGTGAACAACGAAGCCGAACTTGTTGATAAGGCAAACAAGGCTTTTACTTACACAAAACAGATTTTAATTGAAGAATCTCTCTACGGATGGAAAGAAGTTGAGTACGAAATTGTACGCGACCGCTTTAACAACTGTATTACAGTCTGTAATATGGAAAATGTTGACCCTATGGGCATACATACCGGCGATAGCGTTGTAGTTGCGCCGGTGCAGACTCTTTCCGCTTCCGAAAACTTTATGCTCCGTTCAATAGGCATAAAGCTTATTAGGCATCTGGGCATTATTGGCGAGTGCAACATACAGTACGCGCTTAGTCCTTATTCCGAAGATTACAGAATTATAGAGGTAAACGCGCGGTTAAGCAGAAGCTCCGCTCTTGCATCAAAAGCAACCGGTTATCCGCTTGCTTTTATTGCGACCAAACTTGCTCTTGGTTACTCGCTTAACGAAATTGAAAACATTATTACAAAAGAAACTTCCGCATGTTTTGAACCGGCCCTGGATTACATTGTGCTTAAATACCCACGCTGGGATTTACAGAAATTCCGCCAGGTCAGCACCCTGCTTGGTTCCGAAATGAAATCGGTTGGCGAAGTCATGTCAATTGGCAGAAGTTTTGAAGAAGTCCTGCAAAAGGCAATCCGAATGCTCGATATTGGGCTTAACGGCTTTGTCTGCAACGAACTTGAGTTTGACGACCTTGATGTGGAAATAGCGAAGCCAACCGACAGGCGTTTATTCGCAATTGCGCAGGCTTTCTGGAAAGGCTACTCAATTGAGAGAGTTCATGAGTTATCTAAAATTGATAACTGGTTCCTTTATAAAATGAAAAACATGATTGATATAAAGGCGGAACTTACAAAAACAACTCTCGAAAAAATTGACGAATCCTTAATGCGCCAGGCTAAAAAGAACGGTTTTGCCGATAAACAAATTGGTCTGCTAACCGGATCCGAAGAACTTGACGTTCGTAAAAAGAGAAAAGAGCTTGGCGTTATTCCCTGCATTAAGCAGATAGATACCCTCGCGGCGGAATACCCGGCACAGACAAACTATCTGTACCTTACCTATAATGGTTATACTGACGATATAGAAATTGGAGAATCGAACCAGATTGTTGTTCTTGGCAGCGGCGCTTACAGAATTGGTTCCTCCGTTGAGTTTGACTGGTGCTGTGTTAACGCAGTTATGACTCTGAACAATCTCGATTACAAAACAATAATGATTAATTACAACCCCGAAACCGTAAGTACCGATTACGATATTTGCGACAAGCTCTATTTTGAAGAAATGAGCTTTGAAAGGGTTCTTGATATTTACGAAAAGGAAAACCCGGAAGGTCTAATTGTCTCGATGGGCGGGCAGATACCGAACAACCTTGCAATGAAGCTTTACGATGTTGGCGTTAATATTCTGGGCACTTCTCCGGTTAATATTGACCACGCGGAAGACAGGCATCAGTTCTCGAATATTCTTGACCAGATGCACATTGACCAGCCTGCATGGGCGGAGTTGACGGATCTTGCTTCGGCTAAGGAATTTTGTGATAAGGTAAACTACCCCGTGCTTATAAGACCGAGCTACGTGTTAAGCGGCGCGGCAATGAGCATTGTACTTACCGAAGACGAACTTGACGAGTACTTGCAGAAGGCGTCTAAAATCAGTCAGGAGCACCCGGTTGTAATAAGCAAGTTCATTACCGAAGCGCGCGAAATTGAAGTTGACGCGGTTGCCGAAAAAGGAAAGCTTTTCTGCTACGCAATTTCGGAACATGTGGAAAACGCGGGCGTTCACTCAGGCGATGCTACAATTGTTCTGCCTCCTCAGAGAACTTATCTCGAAACAATGAGACGCGTCAAGGTAATTACCAAAGAAATTGCAAAGGCTTTGCAGATTACGGGACCTTTTAACATACAGTATATTGCAAAAGATAATGATGTTAAGGTAATTGAGTGTAATTTAAGAGCTTCAAGAAGCTTCCCGTTTGTATCAAAAGTTCTTAAAATCAACTTTATTGATATCGCTACAAAATTAATCATGGGCGAAAAAGTAGCCCGTATTGACAAATCATCTTTCGATGTTGACTACGTTGGCGTAAAAGCTTCTCAATTCTCATTTACAAGGTTGAGAGGTTCCGACCCGGTTGTTGGCGTGGAAATGTCCTCCACCGGCGAAGTTGCCTGCCTTGGTGATGATTTTAACGAAGCTTTTCTTAAGAGTCTGTTCTCAACAGGGTTTAAAATCCCAAGGAAAGGCATTCTGCTTTCAACAGGCGTAATGAAATCCAAAGCCGAGTTTATTGAAGAGCTCCGCGCTCTTACCAAACTTGGCGTAACATTCTACGGCACCAAAGGCACCGCTGATTTTTATAAAAACAGCGGAATAGATGTGGTGGAACTGCACCGTCCGTTCGATAAGGAAGAACCGAGCATTCTTACCTATCTTGCCGAAGGTAAAATAGATCTGGTTATCAATATTCCGAAGACAACCGAAAAGAACGAACTCGATAGCGATTACATTGTACGGAGAAAAGCAATAGATTTGAACATACCGCTTATTACAAATATCCAGTTTGCAAAGCGCTATGTTAAAGCCTTGCCAAAATATCTTAACAAAGAACTTAAGATAAAGGCGTGGGACGAATATTGTTGATTTTCATCATGTAAATAAACATTTCAAAAACCGGGTTTTAGCCCGGTTTTTTTATGCCTGTTAATAATATACTATTACATTATTGCGGCGGGTTTGAAACCCGCCACTACAAATACCTTCCTCCGACAACATCAAACGATTGCGTGCGGCAACATAACTATACCCATATTGCGGGGGGCCCTTTATTTCCCATTTTCACGGCGGGTTTGAAACCCGCCGTTACGAATGCATCTAAACCCATATTCAATATTAATTTTGCCCGCCCGCACCGGACCACTCCGGTGCGGAAATAACCGGACAAAAACAAAAAACGGGAACATACAACTTGTTCCCGTTTTTATAAATCGCCACAAAATAAATTTAATTGTTCGGGTTTGAAACCCGCCACTACAAATACCTTCCTCCGACAACATCAAACGATTGCGTGCGGCGACATAACAATACCCATATTGCGGGGGGCCCTTTATTTCCCATTTCCACGGCGGGTTTGAAACCCGCCGCTACGAATACATCTTAACCCATATTCAACATTAATTTTACCCGCCCGCACCGGACCACTCCGGTGCGGAAATAACCGGCCCAAAACAAAAAACGGGAACATACAACCTGTTCCCGTTTTTATAAATCGCCACAAAATAAATTTAATTGTTCGGGTTTGAAACCCGCCACTGCAAATACCTTCCTCCGACAACATCAAACGATTGCGTGCGGCAACATAACTATACCCATATTGCGGGGGGCCCTTTATTTCCCATTTCCACGGCGGGTTTGAAACCCGCCGCTACGAATGCATCTAAACTCATATTCAACATTAATTTGAATTTTACCCGCCCGCCAGCACCGGACCACTCCGGTGCGGGAATAACCGGCCAAAAACAAAAAAAACGGGAACATACAACCTGTTCCCGTTTTATAAAATGTATTAAAAACAATTTTAATTGTTTGTTTTGGTTTCCTTAAGAATAACATCGTGAGCGCCCCCTTCAATAATACTGGTTGATGAAACCATCGTTATTTTCGCGACCTTCTTCAATTCTGTTATGGATAAAGCGCCACAGCTGCACATTGTGGATTTTATTTTTCCGAGCGTTAAATCGAGGTTGTCTTTCAACTTGCCGGCATAAGGCACATAGCTGTCTACGCCCTCCTCAAATTTAAGTCCCGTTTTACCTCCCATATCGTAACGCTGCCAGTTTCTTGCTCTGTTTGAACCTTCGCCCCAATACTCCTTAACATAGCTTCCGCCTACAATAAGTTTTTTAGTAGGACTCTCGTCAAAGCGCGCGAAATAACGCCCCATCATCAGAAAATCCGCTCCCATAGCCAAAGCAAGCACCATGTGGTAATCCTGTACAATACCGCCGTCAGAACAAATAGGCACATAAACGCCGGTTCTTTCGTAATAATCGTCACGGGCTTTTGCAACTTCAATTAAAGCGGTTGCCTGCCCTCTTCCAATACCCTTCTGTTCACGGGTAATACAGATGGAACCGCCGCCAATGCCAACCTTTACAAAATCGGCTCCGGCATCCGCCAGATAATTGAATCCGTCAACGTCTACAACATTACCGGCTCCAATTTTAACTTTATCGCCGTAAGAATCTCTTACATACTGCAAAGTCTCTTTTTGCCATTCCGAAAATCCGTCAGAGGAATCAATACATAAAACATCAACTCCGGCGTCAACCAATCGCGGAATGCGTTCTTTGTAATCTCTTGTGTTAATTCCCGCGCCAACAAGAAGTCTTTTATGGTCATCAAGCAATTCATTAGGATTGTTTTTGTGACTATCGTAATCTTTTCTGAAAACAAAGTATTTAAGTCGCTGATTATCATCTATTATAGGCAAGGCGTTAACTTTATTATCCCATATAATATCGTTAGCTTCATCCAGACTAATACCGTACTTGCCTGTAACAAGCTTCGAAAAAGGGGTCATAAAATCTTTAATTTTCATGTTCATAATATCGCGGCTTGGGCGGTAATCGCGGCTGGTTACAAGTCCCAGCAATATGCCGTTATAAGTACCGTCATCCGTAATACCAATAGTAGAAAACCCGGTGCGTTGTTTAAGGTCAACCACGTCCTGCAAAGTATGTTCGGGGGTAAGGTTGGCGTCGCTTATTACAAAGCCGGCTTTATATTTTTTAACCTTGCGCACCATTTCGGCCTGGTCGTCAATTGATTGAGACCCAAAGATGAATGAAAGTCCGCCGTTCCGTGCAAGGGCAATTGCCATATTATCATCCGAAACCGACTGCATGATTGCCGAAACAAACGGGACATTAAGAACAAGCTCGGGTTTTTGTCCCTTGACGTATTTAACAAGCGGAGCTTTAAGATTAATTTTGTCGGGAACGCATTCCCTGGTTGTTAAACCCGGAATCAACAAATATTCGTTGAACGTTCTTGAAATATCGTTTACTATCTGTGCCATAAGATTTTAAATTTGAAGTGATAAAAATATAGGAAATCGACTGACAAAACCTGAAGCTTTAACCATACCCGGTTTTATTAGGCGCCTAATAATGCTATTAGCATATCATTAATTAAGCATACAAAAATAACTTAATTTACAATAAAAAGCCAACCATGTAAAAATACCCCCTTAAAACAGAGCCTATACACCTTTGTTGTGTGCCCGTGCTTACGCATTCCCGCGCCGGAGTGGTCCGACCGCTGGCGGAGAGGCCAAGCTGTTTTCGGACAAAACGATTGCACTTCCACTTTGCGGAGAAGCCAGATAGTTCTTGGAGAGACAGGTGATACAACATGTTGGGGATTATACAAAATTCCATATTAGCAGTAAATGCTTTTAATTTTCCACCTCTGCCAGTGCCGGACCACTCCGGCACGGTGCCGACAGAAAGAATGTGAATATTCAGTATGTCGATTAAAATTAATACGTTATTTCACAAAAATTTGGGTTCAGTTTCAATTTTAGGATAGAATACGCCTATTATAATAAACGGATTTTTACTCCGAAAGTGATGAGCCTGAGTTGTTCCGAGAAAGAAATGCAAATCTCTCTTAAAAACAAATTCATCAAAGAATTTTTTCTTTACATCACGGCAGGCTTTAGCTTCATCCCCATTATTTGTGCGGAGGCAATTCCAATATAACTCACCAACTTCCCAGTCCTCAATCATCAGCTTACTTTTTTTCCCCTCGTCATCTTCAAATAAATAAGAAAATTTATAAGGAAGTTTTTTTACCACTTTAAATTCAGAGTCTTTAGTGCTTTGAAACAAATTACACTGGTTTAATTTTTCCAATTTCCCTTTTGACCATTCTCTTTCATCTTCCTCAATTATAAAATCAATTACTTTAGTTGGCTTAAAGACTGCGAGGGAAGTACAAGTTTCTTTATTAGAAGCTTCTGAAATCAATTCTCCCAAATTACTATGCACCTTATTTTTTAAAACCAGTTCCCGCCTTTGCGCCCAACTATTTCCATCAGCCGCCACATGTCCTATATTTTTAATTTCCGATTCAAAAGAAACAGGTCTGTAGCTTTCAGGACGAAAATCTTTTGTGTTTTTCACCAAGTCAATTTCTATCCAGTCATATTTTTTATATTGTTGTTTGTAAGGTATTTTTCTGAATTGGATAGGATAAATTCTCACCCAACAGCCGTTTTCCTTAAAACCAGCCGTACAGACAAGCTCATCATATTTAGTAGATATAGAAGGATATGTTTTTACAGTTATTAAGACTTTTGTTAAAGCCACTTTATTATATATGTATTAATTTATAATCAAATCCCTGTAAATTTGCAATTGCCTCAGCTAAATGCTTTCTGTGACATTGGTTTATATTTGCTTCAAAACATGTTAAGGCAATTCTTTCTTTTTTCTTTAAAAGTTCAAGTAATCCATTCTGCAGCTCAATCGTTCCGGGTAATATTTCAGCTCTATAAGTTGCAAATAATCTATCATAATCCTCCTGGGAATTCAAGGACTGCCTTTTATCTGAGTTTATGCCAAACTCCGGTATATGCCTGTATTCAATCCCAACTCCCACACAAGCCGTTTCTAATTGTACTTTGCTAAATCCATACTTCATGCTCAATGGATTTTTCCTGACATCACACAAAACTTTAATATCATTCACAATTAATTTATTTATATATTCTTCCAAACTCAAGCCTTCATACCCAATCGTAAAAAGCATGATTTCATTCGAAGAAGGCTTTGCATCTAACACTCTGGAATATTCTTCCTCACTTAATTTTTCTTTTGCCCAAGCGCTGTTGATTGCGAAATATGGGAATTTCTTATATGTATATTCCACAAGCGTTCCTGTTTGCATCCCCCCATAATTTTTTTTCACGTTATATATAACATGCCTGTCTTTTTCCTTAAGACTAAATAAGTAGCTCTCTTTATCTGTTTTAAACCATGTTTTATCATTTAATTGAACCTGGTTATATTTGGTTAGCGTCATTAAATCGGCATTGGATTGAAATGAGTAGCAGCCATATTTGTATGGGACAAAATGATAGTCTGGTTTTTCTTGTTGTGTAGTAACTAAAAAAAGAAGTTTTTGCAATCTCAGTTTATCAAGCTGATTATTAAAAACCTCAAGTAAAGATAATAATAATTTTCTACGGTAATACATATCAGATGTGCCAATAAATATGTTAAGATCAACGTATTTAAAATAACTCATCTCAATCAAAAAACCAATGATATAAATGTTACTATATGTACTACCAATGTCCGACCACCCGGCACATTGCCGACATAAAGAGTTATAAAACAAAATTCCGGAAAATTATCTGCCAGTGCCGGACCACTCCGGCACGGGGACGTCGGTAAAAGACCACCTGACAAAATTCAAAATCAAATCAAAAGAAATGGCGGATATTAGAAAATCCTAAAAAATTTAGTATATTTGGGTTTAATAATTTTTTAGATAACGCATGGAACTGATAGATAAACTTTCGAGAATTAAAGAGAAATACGATAAAATAACCGAGCAGCTTTCCGACCCGGAAAACATGAACAATACGGAAAAGCTTATTGGTCTTAGCAAGGAAAGAAGCGACCTGACCGAAATCATGGAAGCTTACGACAAGTATTACCAGGTCATTAAAAATATTGAAGGGAATAAGGAAATTATTGATTCAGGCGCGGATAAGGAATTAACCGAACTTGCCGAGCTTGAGCTGGAAGAATTAAAAGCTCAAAAGCTTCAGCTTGAAGACGAGATTAAAATCATTCTTTTACCTAAAGACCCGAACGATAATAAAGATATTATTATGGAAATCCGCGCGGGAACAGGCGGAGACGAAGCAGGCCTTTTTGCAAACGATCTGTTCAGAATGTATGTACGTTATGCGGAAATTGTCGGTTGGAAAACGGAAATTATTGATTTCAGCGAATCGGGCCAGGGCGGAGTTAAGGAAGTTGTATTTTCAATTTCCGGGAGTGAAGTTTTCAGCAATCTTAAATTTGAAAGCGGCGTTCACCGCGTACAGCGCGTACCTGCCACGGAAGCCAATGGACGGGTTCATACATCGGCCGCGTCTGTTGTTGTTTTACCCGAAGTGGAAGACGTTCAGATTGATATTAATCCCGCCGATTTGAAAATAGATGTTTACAGAAGCGGCGGCGCAGGCGGTCAAAATGTTAACAAAGTTGAAACGGCTATTAGAATCACCCACCTTCCAACAGGACTCGTTGTACAGTGCCAGGATGAAAGAAGTCAGTTGAAAAACAGACAAAAAGCGCTTAAGGTTTTGCGCGCGCGTTTATACGATTTAAAACTGAAAGAACAGACAAGCGATATTTCTGCTCAAAGAAAAAATATGGTTAAAAGCGGAGATAGGAGCGATAAAATACGCACCTACAACTTTCCGCAAAACAGAGTGACAGACCACAGAATAGGTTTGACTTTGTATAATCTTTCCAATATTATGGAAGGAGAATTATCAGAATTGATTGAACAATTAAAAATTGCGGACAGAGCAGAAAAGTTGCAGGCAAGTACAGAAGTATAGTTTTATAATATAGGGGTTTATGGCATCATGAATTCTTTAAATCTATCGGAACAAATTGAGCATCTAAAAAGCAATGCTTTATCTGATGTTAGTAAAGCCAAAGAGTATTTTAATAAAGGGAATAACAAACGGGGGCTGTTGTTATGTCATTTTGCCGTTGAGAAGGCATTGAAAGCCCATTTTATAAAAGATAAAAAAACTTCCGCGCCAAGAACACATAATCTTTTTGATCTCGAAAATCAGACCAACTTGGCATTTGATCCCAAGTTTGGCTTTTTTTCGGCACAACTGTTAAAATACCAGACGGATAAAAGATATTCGGGAGGGTTAATTTGCAAACCGGCCCAAAGCAAAACCGCCGATTATTTTAAACATATACAAGAATTGGTTGACTGGTTAATACAAAAACTATAAAACAAAAGGCGCAGATAACCAACTTAGCGCAATGTTTTAATTTTACAGTTTTCACAAAAAAGCAAAACCCCGGGTGTTTCCATCCGGGGTTTTTTTTAATTTGCAGAATTTAAGGGTTATTTTAAAAGAATCATCTTTTTGGCCATCTTGAAGTTATTTCCGCCATTTATGGCATTAGCCTCTATTGTATAGAAATAAATTCCTGAAGATAAATTAGACGCGTCAAAACGAACGTCATAAGTGCCTGTTACTTTCGTGCCGTTAACAAGCTCTTTAACAAGCTGTCCCGTTGTACTGTAAATTCTAAGCTTAACATTGCAATCATACGGAATATTATAAGTAATTACAGTAACAGGATTAAAAGGATTAGGATAATTCTGCGACAATTTAAATTCATAAGGATTAGTTGCAAGCCTTACATCAATTTCCTTGGAGAAATGCCCTGTCCCGTCATAATCCACTTGTTTCAGGCGATAAACGGCCTTTCGTATTGTTTGCGGAACCAGCACTTTATCCGCAAACTGGTATTTGTTAATTTTTGTACTTGTGCCCTTGCCATCAACAAAACCGGCAGTCTGCCAGGTTCCGTTTACGTTCCTTTGAACCTCAAAACCGCGGTTATTGGTTTCGGTAGCTGTTTCCCACTTAACTGTAACAACATCGTTTTTAACAGTAGCTTCCAAAGATGTAAGCTCTACCGGCACAACAAAATCAAGATCGCGCAACGATGCCGGTAAAATTGCAACTGTATACTTCGTATTATGTATACCGTAACTTCCGTCAGTTCTTACATAATGGTAGTTCCACATAGCGCCAAGAATCTTAGGATATCTCAGATTACTTTTAACCTTCATTGAATCCGCCGCGGCAGTAACAACTTCGCCATTGGCATCCAAAGGCAAAAGGGCTTTTAGTTTGGCCATTAATCCCTTTACTTCTGTTTGAACTCCTTCTATCTTTCCGTTGCCGTCATAATCGCTTGAAGCTTTAATGTCATCAAACTTTGTAATGCCGCCGTGACAGGTTTTGCAGGAAGTCACAACGTCGTTGCCGCTTGCGTCTACCATATCCATCTGGTGATCCGGATGTGAAGCAATACCTTGTACCCTTGTAGACATGTGACATGTAACGCAGCCATCTGCAACTCCCGCATGAGACATTAACCCAGTAAGAGACATTCCGTACTCAATAGCATTTGACCCGAGGTAATTATCAGTCTGGCCGCTGTAATGGTTATAAAAACGATCAGCAAATTTAACAGCCTGTGAGGCAACCGTCTTAGGCCCGTTAACGCGTCCATGATGACAGTTCATACAGAGTAAGCCTTTTCCGCCAACTCCCGCGACTGTCTTTACGCCATTAGGCAATGTATCTAATTTTACTAATCTTAAATTATCTTCGTTATTGTTTCCGTGCGGGTCATGGCATGTGGCACATGCAATGGACGGGAAGTTATCGTCTGTTGCGTTGTATGCAGGTGTTGGCGTACCATTTGGATTGTTGGCCATTTTAATAAAAGCCGCGCCGCTGTGGCATGGATAGCAGGATGTTCTGCTTGCTTCTTCCTTGCTTAAAGGCATGGTAGCGTGTTTTGATGCTGCCCAGAATCCGCCAAGTATATGCTTTGGAGGAGCATTATGGCAAACATTACAAACGCCGCCATCTATGCTTTTGCCGATTTTGGCCTTATTACCCATGTGGTCGGCCCCGGCGCCGTGGCAGCTTTCGCAGCCTATTTTAGCCATTGGAGCCAAAGCGGAATACTTTGCATTTGTTGTTAATGTCATCCAGCGGCTTGTATCGCCGTTATTAATTAAAACGGAAGTGCCTGTTAATGTTGCCGGCTTATACCAGGTAGTATCCCACCCGGTTTGTTTTGAAAGAAAACCGAAATTGTTATTATCGGCATTCGGCTCCCATCCGGTTGTATGGCATCTTATGCAATTTGTTCCGTAGGTGCCTCTCCCGTAAGCATCAACTTCAAGCTGACCCGTAATACCCTGTTTATACATAGTAGCATGAGGAGTTTTTGCCCAGTTGGCTTCCATTGAATAATGGCACATGGTACAGTTTACCGCCGTACCGCCCGTACCCTGGAATGTGCTGGCGAATATCGTATCGGAAGCCGATTTGCCTCCGTTAACCGTAATTGTTACAATATACTGTCCAACAACATCAGCTGTAAATTTCATTGTCGGTTTATTTGCCGTATCAATAAAAGCATTTGATCCGGCTGGCTTTGAAGTTATACTCCAGGAATATGTGGTTACCGGGGTGGTTCCGGAACCGGTTGTATCGGCGCTGAAATAAGCTTTCATTCCTTTGCCAATTACCCGCAACCCGGAGTATACCTGCCATGTAGGGGAAGAAGAAGAAATGCCCAGGCTTGATGGAGATTGCGCTACCCTTTTTACGGCAACCTTTTGGCCCATTGCCGGCGGCGAAATCATCAATGCCGCTACAAGTAAAATAAAACAAATACGTATCATTTGCCTCATACGAATCCTCCGTTTATTTATTTAATTCTTTCGTTCCCTGTTATTCACCTGAACTTACCGCATATCTCCTGAATAAAAAGAACATACGCTTCCGCTAAAAGCGCATTTACCTGTTATTATAATACAAAATTTGTTCCACAGGATAGGGTAACAATATATCCCCAATACCTGCCTGTTTTATGTTATTTATCCGGCTGGTTTTCTCATTTATTAGAATGGCTTATTGTGAATGAGAAATTCTGTGCGGAAGTTTAGTTCATCTTTTCACTTATAATAAAAAACCCCTTTTTCGAGGGGTTTTCAAGTTTCAATTATTCTCCTTTGGCTATCAGGTTTAGTGCGCTTCCGGCTTTGAACCATTCAAATTGCCGCAGATTGAATGTATGGTTCAGCAGGCATTCTTCAAGGCTTCCATCAGAATGCGTTATTGTTAATTTTAGCGGTTTTTCGGGGGAGAAGTCTTTCAATCCGGTTATACTTAGCTCATCATCTTCCCGTATTTTATCATAATCGGAAGGGTTACTGAAAGTAAGAGGCAGCATACCCTGCTTTTTAAGATTGGTTTCGTGTATACGCGCAAAGCTTTTTACAATAATAGCCTTACCGCCAAGGAACCGGGGTTCAAGCGCGGCATGTTCGCGGCTTGAGCCTTCTCCATAGTTCTCATCACCTATTACAACCCAGCCTGTATTTTTCAGCTTATAATCCCTTGCAACGTCCGGAACGCTTTTATATTCGCCGGTAAATTTGTTTTTTGCTTTTCCGGTTTCACCGGTAAAAGCATTCACAGCCCCAATAAGCAGGTTATTTGAAATATTATCGAGATGCCCTCGAAACTTTAACCATGGCCCGGCCATCGAGATATGATCCGTAGTACATTTGCCTTTCGCTTTTATTAAAACTGCAAGTTTTGTTAAGTCTTCACCATTCCATGGATTAAACGGTTCAAGAAGCTGTAAACGCGCGCTTACCGGACTTACTTTTACTTCAATACCCGTTCCGTCCTGTATTTGCTCCACCATACCTGAATTCCCTTTCAGATAACCAGCCGCCGGTAATTCACTCCCCTCAGGGGCGTCAAGTTTTACACGCTCTCCTTTTTCGTTTACAAGCTCATCAGTCAACGGATTAAAAGTAATACTACCGGCTATTGCAAGCGCGGTTGTAATTTCGGGACTTGCGACAAAGGCAAGCGTTCCCTCATTGCCGTCATTGCGTTTTGCAAAATTCCTGTTAAACGATGTTACAATAGAGTTCTTTTCTTTTCCTGCCTCATCCATCCTTTTCCACATTCCAATACAGGGCCCGCAGGCGTTGGCAAGTATTACCCCGCCAAGCTCTTTAAGCGTTTGCAATTGTCCGTCACGTTCTATTGTTGCCCGGACCTGTTCGGAGCCTGGAGTAATTGTAAAAGCGGATTTTGTTTTCAATCCTTTTTTTAGCGCCTGCCTTGCAATGCTTGCCGAGCGGTCTATATCTTCATAACTTGAGTTTGTACAGCTGCCTATAAGGGCTACGCTTAATTTTTCGGGATACCCCTTTTCCTTTACAGCATCTTTCATTTTCGAAATGGGCCATGCAAGATCGGGCGAGAACGGGCCATTTAAATACGGTTCAAGCTCGCTTAAATTTATTTCTATTATTCTGTCATAATATTTATCAGGATCAGCCAGTACCTCTTCATCCGCTCTCAATATTTTTTTTATGTCATCGGCCATATCCGCAACATCGCTTCTGCCAGAAGCACGCAGGTAAGCGGACATTTTTTCATCATAAGGAAAAACCGAAGTAGTAGCTCCTATTTCAGCCCCCATATTACATATTGTACCTTTACCTGTGCACGATATTGTGCTTGTTCCTTCTCCAAAATATTCAATAATGGAGCCCGTTCCCCCCTTTACAGTCAACAGGCCGGCAAGTTTAAGAATAATATCTTTTGGAGAAACCCAGCCTGATAATTTCCCGGAGAGTTTCACGCCAATAATTTTTGGCCATTTCAGTTCCCATGCCATTCCGGCCATAACGTCAACGGCGTCAGCGCCCCCCACGCCAATAGCCAGCATTCCAAGTCCACCGGCATTAGGCGTGTGCGAGTCTGTGCCAATCATCATACCGCCGGGGAAAGCGTAATTTTCGAGAACAACCTGGTGAATTATACCGGCTCCCGGTTTCCAGAAACCTATTCCATACTTTTGCGAAACGCTTTCAAGAAAATCGTAAACTTCCCTGTTGTCTTCCACAGCTCTTGCCAGATCTTCCTGCGCGCCTATTTGCGCCTGAATTAAATGGTCGCAGTGAACGGTTGCCGGAACAGCTGTTGTTTTTTTACCGGCCGACATGAACTGCAAAAGCGCCATTTGCGCAGTAGCATCCTGCATGGCAACCCTGTCAGGCGCAAGGTCAGCATAATCGATTCCCCGTTTTAATTCGTTTACCGGGTTATTGAACAAATGGGCATAAAGAATTTTTTCAGAATAAGTCAACGGCCTGTTCAGAAGCTTTTTTACATAGTTGATTTTTGCCTCGAACCGGGAATAGACATCTTTTATCATATTTGCATTTGCAGTCATTGCCACCTCGTAGGTTGTTTTATTATAGGCAAAGATACTTAAAAATAATTTAATTGTACAAATACAAAAACAAAAAGCCCTTCAAATTAAATTTGAAGGGCTTTTTGCCTGAGGTTGCGAAATATGTCTTATATCGCAATTACTTTAACAGGTTCATCTTCTTTGTTTGAGAGAATTTACCTGCGTTAATCTGGTAGAAATAAATACCGCTTGCCAAACCTACAGCGTTAAAGTTAACCTGGTGGTAACCAGCTTTCATGTCTGCATTTACCAAGTCGGTTACTAACTGACCAAGTACGTTGTAAACAGAAATTTTAACTTTAGAATCTGCCGGTAAAGCAAAGTTAATTGTTGTTGTAGGATTGAACGGATTCGGATAGTTCTGAGATACTGCGAAATCCGTAGGAATTGCACTCTTTAATCCTTCAACTTTGGATATTACACTCAAACCGTTTGCTGCATATAAGCCGGAACCTGAAGCAAATGACACATTGCTAAGAGTATTTTCTTTTCCTGTTGTTTTGCTCCATACTTTAATTGTAAATGCTTCGCCTTCTTTCATTCCGAAGCCTTTCTTTGCTCCGTTTTCGAGGCCCCATACAACTATAGCTGTGTTCGCGCCATTATATACTGCGCTTCCAACCAAGACGCCATTGGAATTGAATACGCCTATTTCATCATTTACCTGAGCTTTATCTTTCAAAGCTTCTGCAAGAATAGCTATTGTTGAACTGTTATCTGAGTTTGCAGTTACAACATAGTGAGTTGTATTCTTTGCATCATTAACAGCCAGACTCTTTGAACTTGCTGTTGGATAAATAAGAGAACTTGCGCTTGTAACCTTAATCAAATATCCGCGACCCGGTTTCATTGTACCGATATCGTTGATTGAGTATGCCGGCCAATAAACTTTACCGGAATCGTCTTTTACTATTACAAGGTACTGTGAAATTGAACTCAAAGCCGTAGCTATGTTTAATGGTGTATTCTTCAGGTATGCTACATAGTTCCAGCCTGTGCTCAGTGGTATTGGTGTAGAAGATACGTCTACTCTGTTACCATATACTTTAATTGTATCTTCTGTTGCGTTTTGTACTTTTATGTAATAAGCCTGTCTTACATCAAAGCCACTCCCAATCGGCGGATCTATCTGATTGATACCGTATTGTGGCCAATATACCTGACCTAAGCCGTTTTTGACCAATACTAACGAAGAATCTGTAGGGGATCCAATACCTCTCAAACTATCTGTAATAGTTACAATTGTTGGAGGCGTGCCAGCCGGCTGAACAAAGCTTGAGAACAGGAACCATCTTCCGCTTGTAATATTTGAATACACATAAATTACTGAATCATAATCGGAGGATACTTGTGCAGAACCGCGTCTGAAGAACAATGAATCGAGTGTTACCAAACCATCTTTGTTGTAAGTAGCATAAGTTGTATCTCCAACAAATGTACTGGTAACGCCATTATTATATTTGGCTACTTTAACTGTACTATCCGAGGTACCCCAAGCTTGTCTCCAAACCTTAAAGTACACTTTATCACCTTCAGCCGGACCTTCTTTTACAGAAGATGTAGTTGGGTCATCACCCCATACTGTTAAGCCCCTGAACTGGTTTACGCCAGTAACAGTTACAATACCTCTTGCATAACCGCAGGGTTTTAATGTACCTGAACCGTCATTCCAGAAAGCGCCTACATAAGTATCTTTATTCTCAACAGGCATAGCCGGGCTAGCTCCATAAGGCAAGAATGTAACTGTATCAACAGCAACACTCATAGAACTACCTGTAGCGGTATAGCCCCATGTACTGCTTGGAGGAGCAGGAATTACAACCACGTTGGAAGAAGTGGCTTTTGTACTCCACCCAGTAGCGTAATTTGTGGTTACATCCACAACGCGTATTGCGCCAGCTGCGCCGGAAGCAGAATTAGGAATATTTACAGTATAATTTCCAAGAGAAGCGTCAATATTGTTTGCAACTAAAGTTGAGTCTGTTGTAAAAGCGCCGCCAGGAGAAAATACGATAGCAATTTTGGATACTGTTGATGGAGCAACCCATCTTACAACTGTTGAGCGGTTGCCGTAAACAGTGTCTGTGGAAACCGGCTTATTAATTGTTATTGCGCTTGTAATTACTGTATAGGGATTTACAACGCTTTTTACTGTTGTACTATCTGAGGAATAACTTTTAACTGCCAAATAATGATCATCAGTAGTTGCGCCATTAGGTATATATGAATATGATCCTGTATTTGGAACTACGAAATATTTTGACAACACAGTAGTGGTTGCGTTTGAATCGGATATAATTATAAAAGGAATATTACCAACGCTTGTCCAGGTAACATTCATTGTTTCTCCCAACAGAACATTTTGGTTCGTCATAGGATAAGTAATTGTAACTGATTTTGTAGGGCTTAATACTGAAGAAGAACCTACAGAGTATGTTCCGGCAATTCTCCAGTTGATATAGTTAACCGAATTTGGCATAACCATGGAAACCAAATTAATAATTCCGGTTGAAACTCCCCACCAGTTTGTTGTAAAATCTGCAACAGGAGTTGCGGAAGTTGCAAGGCTGCTTACCTGTATATTTGCAGGTGTGGAAGTTTTGCTGTTACTGAAAAGATTTGAGTACAGACAAGATACTGTTGGCATTGTTGCGTCAGCTGTTCCTGTAGGGGTTAAAACGTCTGTAAGAACCCTGATAGGATTAATTTCCACGCCTACGTTGCCGTTTGCTGTATCTGTTATATTTCTAATTGTTGTTGTACCTGCGCCTGAAGCAAGAATACCTCTTCCTGCGTTGTTGGATACATCTGATTGAGATATAGATAATGTTCCCGCCGAGTTAACAACGCCCTGGAACGTATTGCTGTTAAACGCACTGTTTGTAACAGTCACATTTCCCAACAAATTAAACAAACCGGATTTGCTGTTACTACTGAGCGATGAATTTTTAATTACAACGTTTGTACCTGCTGCTGTGTTATAAACACCTGAGCCTGTACAACCGGTAACTGTAGTCCAGTCTATTGTTACGTTTGGCGCATTAATTACAATACCATTGTTAGGAACGCCGGTAACATTGGAATTGCGGATTATCGTTGTTCCGTTGTTAACAACAATACCGCCTCCTGTTGCGTTCGTAATATTAGCAGCGGTAATTTCTACAGTTCCGCTAAGCGTATCAGCAATAGTGATACCATTATAACATCCGTCAATTGTAACGCCGCCTATTGAAGCCGGGCTGTTAAGCAATAATGCATTGTCTGCATTTTTAATGCTTAAGTTTGAAAAAGTGCAGCTTCCCGTTCCGGATATTTTTATACCCTGCCACCATTTGCTATTGCCAGCGGCTACAGGAGGTGTTGAACCTGTTCCCTGAAAAATAACGGGGTTTGTGTTTGTTCCGTTAATTATAACTCTTCCCCCGTTTCTAACTTCAAGTCTTAAATCGCCGACAGTATCACTATTTACGTCAGCGTAATTAAAACCAATAACAACTCCTGCATCTATGGTTAGTACACCTCCAGCATCAACTATTACGTTTGTGCTTAGGGTCTGGTTTACATGCCAAGACTCAGCTGTTGTTATTACATAATCCTGAGCTCTCGCTGTGGATAAGAAAAGCAGAGAGAAAAGAATCGGCAAATAAATTCCAAGTTTTAGCTCCCTGGAAATGTATCGTCTGTTTTTCATACGATCTCCTTTGTATTTGTTATTTATTAAGTACACTTACTTCGTATTTAAAAGCTCTCTGACAGCCATATTGCAGAATTCTCTCAAATATGTTAGTTATGTATTTCATTATCGAATTTCGAAATTATTTGTTTAGATGACATTTACCATTTTTAGGCTTTATTTTATTATTTGTTTCGCTCGTTTGTTATTTTATTTCGTTTATATCATTTTTTCTGTCACAAAATTTGAATTTCTCCGCAGCCTAATAACGTCTCCCCTTTTTTCAACACTTGTTTTACGCACATATATGTTATGCGCGCTTATTACTTTGTTTACCTGAAACAACTAATATTAATTTTAACTCTACACAGCATCATCGTATATTTTGCAACAATATTTATATCCCTGTTTAGTATTATTTATTTTTATTTTATAATTCTATCTGCTCTGTTTTGTACCGCCATACATATTTGATCTTAGTTTACAATTATGCAACAACCTTTGCCACGCGTATTATGTTCTGCCTGTTTCAAGTATTGACATTATAGTATTAGTAAGCATATAGAGAGTAATCGTTTTTTTATAATTTTAGGTATGCCCGGTTTAAGACAAAAAAAAGGAGCGTCTTGCGGCGCTCCTTTGCACAGATCAATTACTTACAATCTTATCTTACAAGGTTAGTGATTTCCTGCAGAAGGCTATCGGAGGTAGTGATAACCTTTGAGCATGCTTGAAAGCCTCTTTGAGCAACAATCATTTTTGTAAACTCATCAGCTAAGTTCACATTAGATTGTTCAAGAGCCTGAGATTGTACTGTCGTTCCTGTATCTGATCCACAACTTCCTATTCTGGCGTCGCCTGTATTTGCCGAAGTGGTATACATGCTGTCTCCCACACTCGTCAAGCCATTAAGGTTAGTAAATGTTGCAACCATAACCTGGGCTAATGTTTTTGTAACGCCGTTAGAAAAAACTCCTATTATATTTCCATACTGGTCAATGCTTTTATCCGAGAGTGAAGCCGAAGCCGAACCGTCCTGGCTTAATGCCGATATTACCGAACTGGCCGATGTTTGAGTTATTCCGTCAAAACTTTTTCCAAAGTCAAGGCTCATTGTTACCGGGTTAGCGCCTCCCGAAGGAGTGAATGATAATTCCGGTGAACTCGGAGAAATATTTGCCGGATCCAATGTGCCATCAGGATTAAACTCAATTGTACCTGTGGAGGTAGCTTCTTTACCATCAAGCGTGCTTGTACCCGGAACCGATGCCGTCCAGCTCCATATATTTGTATCTGTTTTTGTAAATTTTAATGTTACCTGATGAGACGTACCTAATGAATCGAATACTGTAACTACTCCGCTTACTACATTTGCTTTACGGTTCGAGTCTGCCGAACCGCTTAAAGTACTCGTAGAGTTTGTTTGTGTAATTGTAGTCGAATCAAAAGTAAAATTTATTCCCAACGAATCAGATGATACCTTATTTGCAGTTCCGTCAAATTTTGCTTGCGAAGCGCTATCCAGTACCATTGAGCTTCCGCTGGCGACAAATTTCAAATCTGTTATGCTGCCGCTGGCAACTTCAGTAGCCGAACTGGTAGTGTCATTTAACGTCCACTTCATATCATAAGTATCGGTTGCCGTTTTGGTGTACGTAACATTGAACGTATATTCGTTTCCCGAATTGTCATATATAGTAATCGGTGACGGAGAAAAATCGGTACTCGTTGAAGTAGAGTCAATATTTCCGCGTATGGTAACAGCTTCCGAACGAGTTAAATCGGACTTGCTGTTTAGATTACCGCCCCAACTAATTGATGAAGTTGCAACAGCCGGTAATTTCATATTCTGATCAATTTTTATATCTTCCAAATTATTTCCCGGAGGAACAACGCCATCTACGGCTACTTTACCCTGAACAACCGCTCCTGTGGAATTTACCAATTTGCCATCGGAGTCGAAAGTAAAATCTCCTGCTCTTGAGTAATAATTTTGTCCGTTGCTCTTAAGCACGAATAAACCTACTCCGTTTAGTTTAAGATTGGTGGTAATGCCCGTTGTATCCGAAGTGCCTTGGGTCCAGTCTCTTTCAATAGAATTCAATTTGGATCCCAATCCTATCTGAAAAGAGTTAGTCCCGCCGGTTCCTGATGATGTCCCGCTTGTTGTCGAACTGGATGATGGATCAGTACCAGATTTAATCATCTGACTAAAAGCATCGCTGAATGTTACACGGGAACTCTTAAAGCCTACCGTGTTGACATTAGAGATGTTGTTGCCAATTACATCCATCATCGTCTGGTGATTGTGTAAACCCGTTACACCAGAATAGAGAGAATTAAGAAGTGACATAATACCTCCTAAGGTTATTTTGGGGATCCGGCCTCAGTCATTCAGCCAAATCGAGAGCGTCCTTAAAAGGTCCCGCTCTTTTATTTATTAAATTCTTTATAGTACCGGGCTCAAACGAACCCTTACAAATTATTATCTAACTCAATTATCGAAACTACAGTTTTAAAGTTTAGCGTACTTCTGATAAAATTTTAATTATGTTATCACTACGCTGTCAATATTTGTAAAAACATTTTCTTTGCTTTCCGCCATTGATATTGCGGTTATAACAGTGCGGTTTGGAATATTAACAATAAATGCCGTTTGATCCATCATAACAAGAGAATCCTTTGCGCCCTTTGCTTCAGCTTTATCTACGGCGTTTTTAAGCTTGCTCATTTCCGTTTCGTTAAGCTGAATATTGCGGGCCTCAAGTCTTTTGGCAGCGTGATTTGATATTTTTATTTTTTCAAGTTCATCGCTGAAAATACTCTGAAAACTATCCGTCTGCTTTGCAACAGTTTTTGCCGGAACGTCTTCCCTTGTTACTATTGGAATAAAGGGGACACTTACCCCGTTAATTTCCGGCATTAGTTGCTTCCTCCGGTCGTATCGGCTCCGAGAATTTCGGATACGTCCGATAACTCATATTCGTTATTGTCTACCAGCAATTTTGTGCCGCTATCGCTGTATCTTACACCCGTAATTGTACCAAGTTTGTAAATAGATGTAGAAAGCGAATCGCCATTATTTGCCGTTGCGGAAACTTCAAATTTATATGTGCCGGTTGGAAGCGATGTTCCCTGATCGTTTTTAAAGTCCCAGCTAATAGTATGGTCGCCTTTATCCACATCTGTAGCTTTCACTGTTTTAACAAGCGAACCATTGGAATCATAAATTTTAAGCGTTACATCTTTAGCTATATTGGTTATGTTATAACCTAATTTTATACTTGATTGACCATTATAACTAAAACTACCGCCGCTTAGCTTCACATCCTTACCTATAAAAGACGCGGCCATTGTATTGTTGATTGATTGTGACAAAGTATAATTTGCGTTTATACTTGTAGTTAAATTGTCGTTCATGTTTTGCAATTGCTCCAATGAACTGTATTGCGCCAGTTGAGCCGCAAACTCGGTACCATCAGTAGGATTTAACGGATCCTGATACTTTAGCTGAGAAATCAGTAATTTGAAAAAATCACTTTTTCCCAAAGTGTTTGAGGCTGTTGAGGTGCTTGACGAACTCGTAGTACTTGTACCAGTGCTGCTTGTTGTTGAATTTACGCCGTTGACCATTTTATTCTCCTATATGACATATTCATATGTATTATAGCCGCGTTTAGTCCCGTTGTTAACCGAAGATTCTTCTGTTTCTTCTTCGCGATAACTGCCGTATTGTTTCTTCTTGGCCTGAGCCTGTTTTTGATTCTTTTGATCATAACCTGGTAAACTTACATTTACCGAACTTAACTGTACTCCGCTTTGCGATAGCGAGGCTTTTAAGTTATTCATATTATGTAAAACTGTTTGTCTTACATTTTCGTTCTCTACCTCAATTCTCGCGTTTACTGTTTTACCTGTTACATCCAATTCAATCTTAACTTTGCCAAGAGATTCAGGATCTATTTTAAGCGTAATGCTTTTTGTTTCACCTTTAGATATAAATCCGCTTATTTCCTTAATTACTTCGTTAGCTTTAACCGTCTTGTAATTGTTTTCAAGGTGACTGCTGTATTCATAAGGCAATTGCTCTTTTATAGCGCGCGCTGTTTCGGCTGCCGCGGTCTTAAAATCAGCCTGAAAATTCTGCTGTTGTTCGCTGCGCGTTGCATCATGCGTTTTTTGTTGCGTGTTTACGCTATCATTATTCCCGCGTTTATCACTACTCTGGTCTTCGCTGCCTTTTGTATCTTCTTCAAATTTTTTATCGGCGGCTTCAACTCTGTTTTTGTTGTCATCTGTTTTGCTGTCTTTAATACTTGTATCATTTTTTTTAGCGGACGTATTTTCAACTGTATCTAATTTGTTATCGCTTTTCGTCTCCCGTTTTCCGTCACTTTCAGTATTTACTGTTTCGTTGTTTTTTTCGTTGACGGAAACCGTATTCCCAATCTCTTCTTGTGATTCTGTTTTCACTTCATTATTTCTTACAAACTCATTCCTTATCCGCCCCGGCATATTAATTTTGTCTTCACGCCCATTATTCGTAAACGGATTCGTATTATTCTTATCAGTCTGTGTTGCAGGTTCCGGATTATCGTTAAAGTATTCATTGTTATATTCATCAGCAATATTACTATTAGCTTTTTCCGTACTTTCGTTATTTTTTGCAACCGATCGATTATCAGTACTCGTCTTATCATCATTAAATTTCTGTGGTTCGGCTTTTCTCTCTTCTGAACCAATGTTGACTACCTGATTTTCATTATTGGCATCTGATACTGTTTTTTCCGCAGCGGTTTTTAACGTATTCCCGGCTTCTGAATCATGATCATTAACCATACTATCAGTAAGAGTTTCGTCATTACCAGATTTAATTGTCTCTGAAGCGCTGTCTGTTATTTCCTGCTGTGTGGTATCAGCCATCACTGTTTCGTTTTTTCCGCCAGTATCAGTATCTGGTTTTACTTTATTTATAATCGGCTCTTCTTTTATATCGGCATAATTCTTTACATTACTCCCCGCTGCTATTTCGTCCTTCACCGTATCATTTCGCTCACCTATCGCTGCATCTTTAGCTGCCACAGGATTTTTATCCTGTTTTGTCCGGATAGTATTTGTTCCTTCGTCATTTTGCGAGGCAACTGTTTCAGCTTGTTCATTTTTTGCCTGCGTTATTTTTTGTGTATTACCTGCTGAATTATCTTCCTGTTTCGGTACTGATAATTTTAACTCTCCGCTGTTTTGTGACTCAACTGTTTTACCCTGCTCATCTTTTACTTGCAATATGTCTTGCGTGTTATCACTTGCGGAATTTACGCTTAAGCTTTCGTCTTTAACCGCGTCTGTATTGCTTAATGTACTTGTTTCACCTTTATTAATTGTTGAATTATCTTCTTGTTTCAGTTGAGATGCTTTTAACTCTTCGCCATTTTTTGGCTCAGCTGCTTCAGTCTGTTCATTTTTTAATTGCAATATATCTTGCGGACTATCATTTGCGGATTTTATATTTAAACTTTCTTCTTTAACCGTATCTGCACCGCTTTGCACGTTTGACTCGGTTTTGGTTATTAACGAATTATCGTCTTGTTTTGTTTGAAGAACGTTTGTTTCTTTTTGGGGCAGTATATTATTTGTTTGGGCATCTTTATTTGTTGCAACATCTTTCCCGGTAGTTTCATTACTGCTTGCAACAGTCTCTAATTCCGTTTTATTCTGGTTTACAGCTATTTCTACAGGAGTCTCTCCATTTGTTGCCGCTACGCCATCATCAGTAACATTTCGGCCCGCCTCATTCATTGAAGGGTTTAATTCAGTTTTTGCATTACTGTTTTCTTCTGAGTTTACATTTTTAATATTTTTATCATCTGGTATTCCGTTCCCCGTGGTTACCGAAGCCTCTTTATTTTCATTAACAATCGAGTCGTCAGCTTTTATAATAGAATTACCGATTGCGTTTTCTTTAACCGCGTCTGTTTTTATTGAAGCTGTCTGGTCTGAGTCTGCAGAAAGCACTTTTACATTTGCAACATCCGGTTTGGAAGTTGCATTAATGATTATTGTTTTTGCAGTACTTTTAATACTTATTATTTTCGCTTTGTTTAGTATATATAATTCACTGTCCGATATAATAGACTTGCCACGGGTCTGCTGTAACGCGTCCGCGTATGCTTTATTATTGGCGGAATCAATTTTCCCGTCATTGCCGTTTTCCGAATTGCTTGCTTCGGCGCTGACTGATGGCTTATTTTGAGAAGTATTAGTCACTGGCGCGGAATTATCAACGATAGTGTTTGCTAAGTCTCCTGATGCCGTGGTATTTGATAAAGCATCTGTTAATACCGGTTGAACCAGCGAGGTCTCTGCCGTTTGAGTTCCGGTAGTATTAATTTCCGTGGCCGGTACTGTTGAAATATTGCCGGCAATTGCTTCCTTATTTGCGAGCATCGCTTTTTTCAGCGCGCTTCCGGCAATAAAACCTTCCTTTATAATGGAAGCCTGTTCTTTTAAATAATTGAAATCAGATAAATAACCGCCGCCCGAAACTTTTACCGAATAATCCGAAGATATTTCCGAAGAATTTTGGTTTGTTGTTTCCAAGGATTGGTAATTATACAATGACTCCTGCAATATGGAAGCCGTTGTGTTTTCTTTGCTTCTTGTAATTACAACAGAATAAACACTGGTTCCCGAAGAAGAATCAGTTCCGCTTGTATTACCGGCAGCTTTACTTTGCGGAACACTTACGCTTTGAGAATTCTCTTTAACGGATTTGTTCGCTTCTCCAGCGGCAACATTTCCGTTATCTGTTCCCGGCAAAGTAGTGGCAACATCATTTACAGAACTATTGCCATTCTGCAATTGAGTTTTGTTTTCCGTTGTTTCATTTCCGCTTACCGCTGTGGCTCCGGCTTTCTTAACCAAATCGCTTACAGTACCGTCATTATTAGCATCTTGCTTAAATATCAATGACTCATTCGCTGGCATAATCATTTCTGATGCTGTCGTTAGTTTTTCCGGGACCGGGTTTTCCGCAGCCACAGTGGCCGATGAATTTTCTGGTTCTGGAGTTTCATTCGTGTCGTTGTTATTTATTGTTTGAGTGTTGTTTTTTTCTGTAGAGTTCAATTCACCGGCGGCAGTATTTGTTAATTCAGTCACAGTATTTTCAACTATGCCTGAACTGCCGGCAGAAATTTGTCCGGTATTATTGACAACTACATCTTCTTTGTTAATTAAGATATTTATGGTTTCGCCGCTTGTCTGGGGAACCGAAACATTAATTTTTACATTGTTTTCGAGAGCCGAACCAAGTATTTCTTTTGCAGTTGTTCCTTCGGAACTTATCCCAAGAGCCGTGTTTATTTGCTGCTGAATTTCAGTCAATTGAGCCAGTACCGAAGCGTTTGCAGCGGTTATTGTACTTGAGTCCAGTCCGCCAGCGCCCGAAAGTAACTCATTGGCGCTTATACTCTTATTTAACTTTACTGTAATTGTATTGTTTTTCGCATCGTACGAAATTACAGTCTTACCCGTTTTCCCGCCGTCAGCTTCATCTGCGCTTGCCGATTGTGTTGTTGTGCCGTTTATTCCAATACCATGCCCCGAGTATCCTACCAAAAACTGTTCGAGAAAATTCAAGGCTTCATCACTGGTTAAATCGGATTTCAGTTCTGTTTTATCTTTTGACGTCTTGCTGCTTTTTTGAGCTTTACTTCCGGAATAAATTTTTTGGCTGTTGCTTTGATTATTTATTTCCGCAAACGCTTTCCAGTTCGTATTTTTTGTTACCGCGCCGGATTTACTGGAAGCAGAAAACGATTTGCCAATGTTGCCAATTTCATAGCTTTCCGAACCAGACGATTGAATATCGGAGGTGTTATTCTCTCCGGATGCCGACAGATTATCATCAGAAACCACGCTTTTTTTATTAATTACCACACCGCTCGTCGTATCTTTTTCGTCAATACACACTTTTACTATGTCTGAAAACAAATATGAGTTTCCACTTAATTTCTGAAATTTACCCATCTCATTCGAACTTTGGGTTGCGCCCAGAGTCTGAAAGAATATCGGATTGAAATTCATTAATTTTTCCTTGTAATTCTGTTAGCCACTTCGGGACTCATCTCTGCAAGAATTTCAGCGGCTTTCTTCTTCTTCATTGCAAAGATTATGTCGCGTGCTTCATTATCGGAATATTTCTGTATAATTTTAGCAGCTTTCTTTGCCTCCATCAGATCGTATAAATTGGCGGTTTTTTTTACCCATTGCACATATTCGCTATCGGCTTTTTGCTTTGCGGCGGCCAATTGCCGTGGGTCTATTTTTTGTTCTTTCGGTGAATTTTTCTTATCGTTTGCAGGCTGTTTGTTTTTGTCTTTGCCGTAGTTGTTTGCCTGCTTATTATTATTGTTTTGTTGCTTGTTATTGTTTACGGCGTTTTTTACCTGATTATTTTGCTGGCCATGCTGCTGATTATTCTGCTGATGGCTTTGCTGCTGGTTCTGTTGATGAGAACCCTGTTGCTGTTGTTTCCACTGATTTGCACCGGCATTGTTTTTATTTGGGTTAGGCGGAGCGGCCGCTGTCTTGTTTTGCTCTGCCGGAGTAAGTGTTTTGCTTTGCGCGGCCTGCGCTAAAGTCTTTGTTCCTTGATTGTTCAAAAGACTTGCGCGGCTTATTTTTGCGCTATCCGCTTTTTGAAGTAAAACGCTTAAAGGCACTCCCGGGTTTGCTTTCTTCAGGGAATCCACTCTAAGAGAATCCACTCTCAAGGAGTCCGCAAGCGCTTTAAGAGAATCGGCTCTGGCTTTAAGAGAATCGTTCAAACCGGGAGGCGAAAAATCCAGCCTGAAAACATTGTTATATTTATTATTAAATACAATTATTGCCGCTGTTGTAAGCAAAAAGGCAATAAGGAATACCGAAGCGTATATTACCCGTGAGTTCATTTATCCTTCCTTATAAATTTACTTATTGCTATTTCATCAATATCGGCAGATTCTATTTTATTCTGCTCCTGTATGAATCTTTCTTTCATGTTTTCATCCAAAGTATTAAAAATTTTATGTTCTTTTGTTTTTTGAATAAGATCCTGAAGCTTTTCGTTCTTTTTTATTTCCAGCTCTTCTATATGCTGAGTAATAATTTCCATCTTCTTATCCATCAATTCACAAAAGTCATGTCTGAATTGCAATTCCGCAACTTTATAACTTGTCTCGTTATTGTTCAGGAATTTACTTTTTTCGGCTTCAAGCTGCCTGTGTTCGTTTTTCAGCCCCTCAATTTCAAGCTCTACAATGGCAACCTCTTTCTGCGCTTTTTTTTCAAGCGCGTCTTTTACTTTCCTGATTGAATCGAATTGAAATATATATTTTTTCATACGTTTACGTTAGTGGTGCATCAATTATACTCTTTAACCTGTTCACTGTTTCCGAATATATAGCCTTCTCATTCATATCCTGTACTAAAAAAGACCTTAATAAATTGATTTTTGAAAGCGCATGATCAATCTGGGGATTACTGCCCCGAACGTATGCGCCTATATTAATAAGGTCTTCAGCTTCCTTATATGTCGAAAGAATCTCGTTGAAGTTTAATGCCCTTTTCCTGTGGTCGGCCGTAGTAATATCGCTCATTACCCTGCTTATACTTTGCAACGGATCAATTGCGGGGAACTGACCTTTATTTGCAATTTTTCTTGAAAGAACAATGTGCCCGTCCAGTATTGACCTGACTGCATCGGCAATGGGTTCGGTCATATCGTCTCCGTCAACAAGCACGGTATAAAAACCGGTAATTGAGCCTTTATCGCTGCAACCGGCGCGTTCAAGAAGTTTTGGCAAAATGGCAAATACCGAAGGGGTATAGCCTTTGGTTGTGGGCGGTTCGCCAATTGTAAGCCCAATTTCGCGTTGGGCCATGGCAAAACGTGTAACGGAGTCCATCATCAATACAACATCCTTGCCCATATCCCTGAAATATTCGGCTATTGTAGTTGCTATATAGGCGCCCTTTATTCTTATAAGAGCCGACTTATCGCTTGTTGCAACAACAATAACAGACCGCTTGAGTCCTTCTTCGCCAAGGTCTTTTTCTATGAACTCTCTTACCTCCCTGCCTCGTTCACCAATAAGACTTATTACGTTTACATCGGCGTTTGTGTTTCTGGCAATCATGCCAAGCGTAACGCTTTTACCTACGCCGCTGCCCGCAAAAATACCTATTCTTTGTCCGCGGCCGCATGTAAGAAGCCCGTCAATTGCTCTTACTCCCGTTTGAAGCGGGCGCGTAATTCTTTCTCTTTCAAGCGGACTTGGAGGCTCGCGGTATATGCTCCTGAACGCCTCAAAATTAATTTCGCCCTTGCCGTCCATTGGGTTTCCCAGTCCGTCAATTACCCGGCCTAAAAGCGCTTCGCCAACCCCCACCATTGAGGTTCTGCCGGTTGCTATAATTTCGCACGCCGGAGATATTTTTTGTACTTCGCCTATGGCAATGGAAAGAACTTTGCCTTCTTTAAAACCAACAACCTCGCATTTACATACTTCAAAGCCGCTTTTATCCTTAATTATACAAATTTCGCCAAGAGCCACGTTAGGCCCAAGCGAAATAATAACAAGTCCAATAACATCAACAACACGGCCGTTAACTTTAATTATGTCGGTCGAATTTATTATCCGTCTGTATTTTTCTAACAAATCTTCCATTTAGTCATCCACTGTCTGGAACAGCTTCATTTCCAGCTGTTTTCTCATTTCCGCTTTTTTAGTGGATATTCTTGCGTCCACATTTCCTATTTCCGTTTCAACAAGGCAGCCGCCAACATCTATTCTATCGTCTTTTTCAAATCTGAGTTTATCAAAATTATCATCAAATATTATATCGTTACGGCTATCAAACAGTTTTTCATAATCGGCGGGGTTTAGTTTTACAACAACATCGTTGGCGCCAAGTACTTTTTTAAGACCTGTTTTCAGCACTTCAATAATATTGCTATCGCGCTCAAGTTCCTTTTGTACTATTTTTTCTGAAATTATAAATGCGGTTTCTATTACAAGCCTTTCGAAGGATTTTTCGTAAACAAGCAGGTTTTGCTCAAATCCGGAAAACATTGAATGAAGTTCTTCGTAGCGTTGCAGCAGCTTATCCGTGTAGTATTTTTCGAACTGCGCTTTTACAGTTTGCTGACCTTCGGCAAATCCTTTATCGTACTGCTCTTTAAGCTCAAGCAGCCGCTTTTCTTCTTCTTCCTTTTGCTTCTGTTTGAGCGCTTCTGTGCGCCTGGCAAGCTGCTCAACATCCGCTTCTCCGTCTTCCTCTAACTTTACCTTTACGGAATAAGACCTTTTATTTACTTTAATAACATCAGACATAAACCTCTTCTTTATCTCCTCGCAGATTCAGGGATATTTCGCCGTTTTCTTCAAGACTTTTTACCACATCAATAATTTTTGCCTGTGCCGATTCAACTTCCTTAAGCTTTACAGGGCCCATATACTGGAGCTCTTCTTTAAGCAAGTCTGCCGCGCGTTCGGACATGTTGGCGAACATTTTAATCTTCAGCTTTTCATCTGCAATTTTAAGCGCAAGAGCAAGGTCTTTTCTATCCACTTCCCTAAGTATTTTCTGAATATCTTTATCTTGTATTTGTATAATATCGTCAAACAGAAACATGAGTCTTTTAATTTCCAGCGCAACATCCGGATCTTTTTGTTCAATACTATCAAGTATTTCCTTACCCATGCTTACGCTGGTTCTGTTCAGAATTGTAGCAAGGCTCTTTGTTCCGCCAATTTTACTAATTGACTGACTCATTGTAAGTCCCGCCATTTCATCAACAACCCTTTCAATCTGTTTAAGCGTTTGCGGAGAAATTTTACCAAGCGTGGCTATTCTGTATGCCACCTCGGCGCGGCTTTCTTCCGGCAATTCCTTCAAGGCGTTAGCCGTTTGTTCGGGATTAAGATGCGACAGTATCAAAGCAATTGTCTGCGGATGCTCTTTGTTAAGAAAATTAATAAGCTGCGCAGAATCGGCCTTTTTAAGAACATCGAACCCTTTAAGGGTAGTCATGTTCTTAACTTTTTCAATAATTTCTATAGCCTTGGACATGCCGAATGATTTTTCCAAAAGCGTTTGTGCATAATCCAAACCACCTTCAAGAACATACTCTCTTGCGGTAATCATTGTATAGAAGTCGTTCATCACATCGCCAACAACATTAGAAGGAATATTCCTTACTTTTGAAATTTCTGTCGATATTACTTCAACTTCGTAACCATCAAGATATTTGAACACCTGCGATGCGGTATCAACATCAAGAGCAATCATTAACAGCGCCGCTTTTTGCGCGCCGGTAAGTTCTTCCAGCTTTTGTGGTTCTTTTTTAGAGCTCATCTTCGTGTAACCATGCGTTTATAAGTTTGGCAGCTTCGGCAGGGTTCTTTTGTACATAGCTGACTATCTTTTCCTGTTGCTGCTGCTTCATTATTGCCTCTTCGGAGATTTCATCTTCAATATCTCCTACCGGAAGCATTTGTTTTTTCTTTGGTTCCTGTAGTAGCTGCGGTTGCGAGCCTTGCTCAATTCCGGTAAGCGGCATTGGCCCCGCGGCAAGGTTACCGTCTAATCCTACACCCCCTATTTCAATTCCATTTACTCCGTCAAGAGCTCCCTTGGCCTGCGGATTTGTTTCTCCTTTTAACCTGTTCATCAAATTTCTTAATATAAACATAGAAGCTCCTATTGCTACCAATATTAGTATAATATTAGAATATTTATTAATATTATCAAGTATTTGGCTGCCCGTTCCTTCTTTTGGTTCATCAAGGTCTTTGGTTTCGAACGATATGTTAACCATTGAGAACTGGTCGTTACGTTTGGTATCTATACCAACAGCGTTCCTTACAATTTCCTCCAGTTTCCGCATTTGGTCCTGACTGCGAGGTTCGTATTTTAATTGTACCTTATCGCCGTTTTTTACTTCTTTTGTAGCGTAATTTATTACCGCCGAAACGCTTAGCCGCTTTATGTTTCCGGAACCCGCAATTACTCTTTGAATAGTTTTGCTTATTTCGTAATTGGTGGTTGAATTTTGGTTTATTGCAGCGTTTGAGTCGGCCGCTGTTCTTCCATTATTTTCGCCTTTTATTATCTGTTCGCTTACAGCCACCTGCGATTCCGGATCGTAAGTTTCCATGGTTTTTTCAACCTGGTCAAAATCTATATCGGCATTAATCTGAACCATGGAATTGCCATATCCAAGTATATTATCGAGCATAGTCTGCGCTTTTTGAATCAGATAATTTTCAATTGTCTGCTTTACTTCATATTGTTTGGAGCTTGCAACCGCTATGGAAGTTTCATCTGTTTCCTTTGATAACAGCCTGCCTTTTGTATCTATAATTGTAATGTGCCCCGGAGTTAAACCTTCCACGCTGCTCGATACCAGATTGGTAATGGCAAGTATGTTGGTTTTTGTTGGAGTAAAATTGCTTTTAAGTTTTAATACCACCGAAGCCGTAGGCGGCTTTTCCTCTTCCTTAAAGACAGCTTTTTGCGGTATTACAATCATCACCCTTACGCCTTCAACCCCTTCTTCCTGACTTATGGTTCTGGCAAGTTCTCCTTCAAGCGCCCTTTTATAGTTCAGTTTTTGCATGAACTCGGACATACCCATTGTTGTCTTGTCAAATATTTCGTAACCAATAACTCCCGTGCTTGGTATGCCTTTGCTTGCAAGCGAAAGCCTTGTTTCGTATACTTTTTCTTTTTGTACTTTTATTGTCTGCCCGTTATCTTCAATTTTATACGGTATTTTTTGAGATGTAAGCTGTTCTACAACTTTGGAAGCGTCTTCCTGCGAAAGATTGGAATATAATGTGGAATAAGTCGGCTCATTCAGAAAAAAAACTGTTACGCCAAGCAAAACAACGGCAACGCCGGCTATTCCGCCAAGCATAACTTTCTGCTGCATGGTAAGCTTTTTGAAGACCGCCATTACAGAGTTTAACGGATTATTTTTTACGGGAGCGGCCACTATTATACCTGCATTCTGGTTAATTCTTTGTACATGTCAACCGATTTGTTTCTGATTTCCATAAGCAGCTGTAAGTCCGTTTTTGCTTTTTCACCGGCAATCATTACATCGTGCAGTTCAACTTCTTTTCCGTCAGCAAAATCCTGCGCCAGTTTGCCGGCATGTAACTGGCTTTTGTTTACATCATGAACAAATTCTGTGAGAACATTATTGAATACTTTATTATCGGGGCTTTCGGTTTTTTCAAACTTCATTAACTCCGGAACTATTTTTCCTATTGATTCTATAGCTGCCATATCAACCTCTCCTATCTATTAACGATCCCACTGAAACTCCGCCCATTTTACCGTTTTTCTGGTAAAAATGATAATCCATTATTTCGGCTTTGCTCTCCGGGTACATATTTGCAAAATAACTTTTTTCCTCATTTGTAACTTTTGCCGGTTCAATCTTTGCAGGAGTTGTAGCGCTTACCGCGGTTCTCGATTGAACAGGCCTCATATATGTTGTGTAATTTCCTATCGAATTAGTATCAATTCTCATCTGTTATATCTCCAATGAATCTTTTGCCATCTGTTTGGAAGAATTAAGCGCCGTTATATTTGCTTCAAAGCTCCTCGAAGCGGCAATCATATCAACCATTTCCGTAATGATGTTAACGTTTGACATCTGAACATATCCGTTTTCATCGGCATCCGGATGATCAGGTATATACTGGACTTCACCTGGCCGGTCGTCTTTCTTTACTTCGGAAGAAAGCCCCGTATTGGCCGCCGTGGGAATAATTTCCTGAGATTTGGGAGAGTCTATGTGCATTTCGTTTGTTTTTGTCATTGCAAGCGTGGCTTTAGGAAGTTCAAAACCGCTTGAACCATACCCCGCGGCCTGCTTTACAGATAAGAATTTTCTCTGGTAAGGCATACCGTCTTCGGTACGCGTAGTATCCATATTTGCTATGTTTTCGGCAATAAGGTTCATTTTTTTTCTTTGAACGCTTAAGCCCACCGCGCTTATGCTAAAACCGGGTAAATTGCTGCTGATTTTTATCATGACAATTCGCCTCCCTTAATTACTCCCTGTAAAGTTTTATAATAATCCCCAAGTTTTTTGGCTGCAAACCTGTATTTTATTGAGTTTTCGGCCATTTCAGACATTTCCCGGTCAATATCAACATTATTTACTCCGGAATAAATTTCCTTATCTTCATCTTTAACCACTGTAAAACCGCCTTCCTGGTTATTCCCGTTTTTATCTACGGCAATGTGTTTAGGATTTGTGGTTTTAAGCACCTGGTCCATTGAATCGGATAATACTGTCTTGAACTCAAGGTCTTCTCTTTGATAATCTTCCGTACCTACATTGGCAATGTTTTTACTTAAAACTTTTTGCTTCTGAGCACAGTAGTTTATAAGATTTTCTAAGTGTTTTACTTGGGATTCGGCCATAATTAAGTTCCATTTTTAGCAAATGGAACTCAAAACTAATGCCATCGATTTTATTGTTATTTGAAAGGTTTTTTAGAGGATAGAGCCATAAAATTGGCTAAAATTATTCAGTTGCAAATTATTGTTCAGTAACTTCCTGCTCATTGTAATCGAAAATTACAGATTTGGTTTGGCCGCAGGTGCATATAAATTTTATTTCCCTGATTGAATCTTTTTCATCTTTTTTGAGCACAATTTTTACACCATGCTGCCCGTCTTCTTCAACGCCGACTTTTGTTTTGCCAAGTATTTTAATATCCTTGGCTTTAACAACGCTGCTCCTCGAAGAGTCGTTTATATTAAATTCCCTGAATATTGCTTCTTCAAATAAATTTTCAGCCATTTTTACACCGCGTTATTAACAATATCAGCCATTTTTTCAAGCGGAGCCACCACATCGGCAAACCCTGCATCCACAACAGCTTTAGGCATTCCATAAACCACACAACTGTCTTCATCCTGAGCAAGACAATGCCCGCCAAGGTCTTTCAACTCACGCACCGCTTCGCATCCGTCTCGTCCCATCCCGGTCATTATTATTCCCATGGTTTGTTTGCCATAAGCTTTAATAACAGAACCCATCATAAAATCAACCGAAGGCCGATGTAAAGTATTGGAAGGTTCTTCAGTAATGGAAATCTGGTTAACACCGGAGTAGCTCTTGCGCACTCCCATGTGAAAACCGCCGGGAGCAATGTAAATAACCCCGTTTCTGATATTCTCGTTGTCTTCGGCTTCTTTTACTTCAAGCTCGCTCAAAGAGTTCAGCCTTTCCGCAAGAGACTTGGTAAACTTGGGCGGCATGTGCTGAACTACAAACATTGGTATGTTTATCTTTTTTGATAGCAGGGGGATAAATTTCTGTAAAGAAAAAGGCCCCCCTGTGGAAATTCCCAACGCAATAGCCCTGTAACCGACTTTCGGCATAATTTCCGAACTGCTGATTCGCGGTCTTGCAACAACAGAACCCGCTGGCCCTACGGAAAGTTTTTTAAGCCGTTCCAGTCTGCGTTTTACCGCATTCTGCTTAACAATTTCCTTAATTTTCCTTATAAGCTCGTCTTTAATTTTAATAATATTGACGTTGACAAACGAAAGCTCTTTGGGAATGAAATCGACAGCCCCAAGTTCCAGAGCTTTTACGGTCGCATCGGCTCCTTCGGTAGTAAGCGAGCTTACCATAAGAACGGAAGTAGGGCAATCCTTCATTATCTTCTGCAGAGCCGTAAGTCCATCCATTACAGGCATTTCAATATCGAGCGTTACAATATCCGGCCTCAGGGTTTTAACCATGTTGTACCCTTCAAGGCCGTCTTTTGCGGAACCCACAATTTCAATTTCCCCGCTTCCTTCCAGCATAATGGCAAGAGATTTGCGCATGAAAGCTGAATCATCTATTATTACGGCTTTTATTTTATTAATCAATTTTATACCATCAAATTATTTATTAGTTCGGCAATATCCAATATCATTACTACTTTTCCATCGCCCATTATTGTTGAACCGGCGATTCCATGAATATTACCAAGATAGTTTCCAAGAGATTTAATTACAACTTCCTTTTGGCCTATAAGGTCATCAACTTTAATTCCGTATTTCTTTTCAGCTATGCCAACAACCACAACATATTGCCATTCGCCTTCGCGGTCGCTTGAATCCGCGAATGTCAGTATTTTGTCTAAGCTCAGCAGCGGAAGTACGGAATCTCTCAACCTTATTACTTCGTTTTGGTTGACCGATTTTATTTCGTCGTTATGTACTCTTAAAACTTCAATAACCGTACTAAGAGGAATAACCACGGTTTCAGATTTAATTTTTACAATCATTCCTGGTATAATAGCAAGGGTAAGAGGCAGTTTTATTATCATCTTTGTGCCCTTGCCAACAGCGGAATCTATATTTATAATTCCACGCAGTTTTGTTACGTTTGTTTTTACAACATCCATACCTACGCCGCGCCCGGATACGTTTGTTACAACTTCCGCGGTTGAAAAGCCGGGTAGAAAGATAAGGTTAAGCGCTTCCTGGCGCGAAAGATCTTTTGCTTTTTCCTTGGAAATCAAACCTTTGGAAATAGCTTTTTCCTTCAGCATATCGGGGTCAATGCCTTTTCCGTCATCTTCCACCGAAATAATGATGTTGTTACCTTCGTGCTCAGCCGAAAGCGTAATGGTTCCTACCGGGTTCTTTCCCTTTTTTGTTCTTACATCCGGAGCTTCAACTCCGTGATCCGCCGAGTTTCTTATAAGGTGAACAAGGGGATCGTTAATTTCTTCTATTAATGTTTTATCAAGTTCTGTTTCTTCGCCGTTTATAACAAGCTGTATGTTTTTCTTTGTTTCTTTTGCAAGGTCTCTTACAATACGGGGATAGCGGTTAAAAACTTTACCTATCTTAACCATTCTCGTTTTCATAACAACAAGCTGAAGTTCGCTGGTCATAAGATCAATCTGCTTTGTAGCGTCCGAAAGATCTCTGGCAATTGAGTTTCCTTCAAACTCAAGGGCCATTTCGGAATTCACCTGAGCCAGCCTGTTTCGGCCAAGTACAAGCTCCGATACTATATTCAACAATTCATCAAGTCTTTCAACATCAACTCTTATGCTGTTATCTTCTTTTTTGGCAGAAGTGGCTGCCGGCGCGCTGCGGCTTGGTTCTTTGTCCTTCTTTTCGGCTGCGGGGGCCGGTTTAGCCGCCACGGGAGATTGCAAAGGAGGCATTTCAACCTTTTCAATTCCCGGAGGCAAGGCTTGTTCCGGCTGTTTGGTTTCTTCAACAGCGGGAGCCTGTGGTTCGCTAACAGGCACAGGCGCTTCGGCTGGAGACGCCTGTTGCGGCTCCGCCTGTGCTTCGGCCGCAACAGAAGCGGGTTCTTCTTCGCCTTCGCTTCCCGATTCCATTGAGGCTATTATGCCTATTAACAAGTCTATGGTTGCCTGTATTTCAACATTTTCGTTCTTGTTGGTTTCTATGCAGGCAACAAGTTCCTTAATCTTATCAAATGCGTCAAGAATTCCATCCATTATGGAGGAATTGAGTCTTGCTTCCCCCTTTCTCAGTTTGTTAAGAATATCCTCGCATCTGTGAGTAACCTTGGTAAGTTTATCAAGGCCCAGAAAGCCAGATGTTCCTTTAACCGTATGGAAAGAACGGAAAACATCATTCAATAAATCGGTATTATCCGGTGTCTTTTCAAGTTCAACAAGCTGAAAATCGAGACGCTCAAGAAGTTCGTTAGTTTCAACAATAAAACTATCGAAAATCTCTTTCATGTCGGGATCAACCAACATTGGGTTCGGTATATTTTCATCCATAGTTTTTTCTTTTAAGAAAATAATTTATCAATTTCAGACTGTGAAGCCTGTTCGCTTTCTTTGTTAATTATTTCGTTAACTCTTTCCTGTCTTTCAGCAGATTTATCGTAAACAGCGTTAGGGTCAAAAGTAGCTCCTTCCGGGGCTTCCATGCCGGTTGTGTTAAGGCCGTCTATATTAGTCTCATCAATATCCAGTATCAACGCGGAAAGCCTTTTGTTTACAGAATCTATAAGATGCGTAACAGCGGCCAGCTGCTGCGAGGTTATATCCTGCACTTGCAGCGAAAGCGTTATGTTATAAGCATCCATTTTAATCTTCGAAAAGACATTAAGAACTTCGTCAACGTTTTCACTCTCGGTGCCAAGTTCTTCGTATTTGGCAATCAGGTCCGCCGCTTTTGGCGTAAAACGCAATAGTTCTTTAATTTCTTTGAATACCTCTTTACGTTTAACCAGTTTTTCGTGGTATTTTTTAACCCCCTCTTCAAGCTTGGTAATATCGTTCGAAATAGAATCAACGATATCAAGAATTTCGGTTGTTGCAAGCTCGGTTGCGTTGGTAACGTTGGTAATCTGGTTAGTGGCGTTAGGCATTTTGCTTGTAGTTTCGGAAATGGAGTTGTTAATATTCTCCAAAAGCGGAACCGTCTCGTGCATAAAGTCCACTAAACTTTTAATAATGGGGATTAATTTCTGCCCATAAGCGAGAAGCATTTTCAGGTCATTCAGCTTATCGAACACCTGCGTCATGCTGCTTAAGTTTCTGATATTACTCATTTTTCACACCAATTAAAGGGTTGATAAAATTTGGTCAATTTTTTCTTTTAAAATTTGCGGAGTAAAGGGTTTAACAACATAGTTATTCACTTTTGCCTGCAAGGCCTCAACTATATCTTCTTTAATTCCACGGGTTGTAACCATAAGTATGGGCAGTTTGGTATATCTTTCATCGCCGCGAATGGCTTTTGTCATCTCAAGCCCGGTCATAACAGGCATATTCCAGTCTGTTATAACAAAGTTAATCTGGTCATCCGAAGTCAGTTTTGTAAGAGCGTCTTTACCGTCAGCCGCTTCCACAAAATTTTCGTAACCAAGATTTCTCAAAGAATTTGCAACAATTCTGCGCATAGTAACAGAATCGTCAACCACTAAAAATTTTAACTCCATTTTAGATCCTTAATTAATTTAGATATTTTGCAACTTCATATTGAATTCGTTTAGGGTCAAACGGTTTAACCAGATAAGAATCTGCACCGCAGGAAAGACCCTTTGCTATTTCTTCGCTTTTACCAAGCGAAGATAAAATAATAATTGGTATGTCCTTCATGTCTTCATTGCTTCTTATCGTTTTTATCAACTCATATCCGTCTACATTCGGCATATTCAAATCGGTAATTATCAAATCAATCTTCCCGAAAGGGAGTTTCTCCAGGGCTTCCATACCATCGCAAACCTGAATAATTTCAAAACCTTCCATTGCAAGTGAAAAGGACACAAACTTCCTTATTGTAGGCGAGTCATCTGCAACTAATATTACTTTTTTCATAGTATGGATCTACTCCTTTTTATATCCGATAGTTTTTGGATAACTTATTAATTTAAATGATTTTGAAACCCCGGGCAAAGTTTCGGAATACCCAATAAACAGGTAACCGCCTTTGCTAAGCGAATTATAAAGATTTGCCACCACTTTGCTTTTGGAATTCAAATCAAAATATATCAATACATTTGCACAATAAATAACATCAAAATTAATCATCGCTTTCATGCTTATATCATCGAACAGGTTCATTATCCGGAAAGATACCATCTTTTTAAGTTCCTGATCCACTTCGTACCCGTTAGGAGTTTGCCGAAAATACTTTTTAAGATAATATACCGGCGAGTTCCTAATTGAATAATCTTTGTATATCCCTTTTTTGGCAGTATCCACCATTGTCTGGTTTATATCCGTTCCTACTATTTCGAACTCAAAATTAGGATATTTAGGTTTAATAAGATCAACAATAGACATTGCCACAGAATAAGCTTCCTCTCCCGAGGAAGATGCCGCGCTCCAGATTCTTATTTTGTTCTTACCTTGTTTTATTTTTGTTGCTATTATTTCCGGTAATACAGACGAAACAAGACAATCCAACTGTGGTTGATTCCGGAAGAAAAATGTTTCGTTAATTGTAATTACTTCAAATAAATATTTTTTTTCAGCCGCTCCGTTCGCATTATACCTAACATAATCCAAATATTGATCATACGATTCAAGGTTCAAAAACGTAATCCTTTTTTGCAACCGGCTTTCAAGTAAATATTTTTTTGTGTCCTGAAAATATATACCGCATATTTCATATATATACTTTCTCCAGGCTTCAAACGATTTATCTGAAAATACCAGCTTGCTTCCGGAAGCGTTCAGGCCTATTGGCGGCGAATAATTCTGTGATAGAATTGATGGTTGACTCATTGCTTTTTTCCGGTTTGTTTTAACTAATCTGTATATTTCTTTGTGAAAGAACCAGTCTGGCTCTCTCGTTTATCATCTCGTCCGGATCGTTGCTAAGGGCTATAAGCGCTTCGTTTACCTTCGGCGAATCCACCGATTCGAGCAGCTCCACTAACCTTAGTTTGTTCCAGATATTAGTATCGTCCATCATTGTGCCTATAAAAACAAGCGCTGTATTCAGGTTTACCGCAAACAGCAGTTCCATTGCCGTTTTGCGTATTTCTTCATCTGCGTTTTCAAGGCATCTTGTAAGTGCATCGCATAAATTTCTCTTGTCAAGATCAGTCAAATCATTTATTGCGGAATAGTTGTACTCAAGCACTTCTTTAAGCAGCCAGAGCAAATTCACCATATTTTCCGGATTTTCATTCAACATTAAATGAATTTTTGCGAACAAAAGCTGGGAATTTTCAAAAAACTTCGATTTCAGATTTTCATCCAGCTCAGGATCTTCTCCGTATATTTTTAAACATGCAAGCAGTATATCTTTGTCTTCAAATGCGGTAATCAAAAAAGCCGCATCTCTTTTATATTTTTGTTCCGATTGTTCGAGAGTTGCCATTATGGCATTTTTCATCCTCTCGTCAAAAGGAATATCGAAATTAAATTTCTCTTTTAAAGCCCTGATGGAACTGATAAGCGGCCAAACAAGCGGACCCGTTGTCTGTAATAATTCGCTTAGTAAAAAGAAGAATACTTCTTCATCTCCCACTATGCCAAGGCTTTCTATTATGGAAAATTTAGTAAGATCGTCTTCTTTTTTATACTTCGAAATTATAAAATTCAGGGCCTGGCGCGAGCCTATTTTTCCTGTGGCTTCTATAATTGTGGGTCTAAATAACTCGTTTTGATCATAAAAACTCATAAGATCATCAAGCGCTTCTTCCGCCCCAATATTTCCTATGGCTTCCACACATGCCAAAACCACATTTTCGTTCTTGTTACTGTGAAGAACTTCAAGTATTTTGGCAACGGCTTTTTTATCGCCAATCAATCCTAAAACATCTATTACAAACTTCTTATCATCGTCATCCCCTTTATCAATATAAGCCAGCAACGAATCAGTAGCACGTTCCCCCATTTTGATTAATAGTTCTCCGGCCAGATTTCTTACCGAAAGATCGGGAGATGAAACATAAGGAACTATCAAATCCGGAATGGTGCTTCTGTTGCTGCTTAAGAGCGCGAGCGTTACAGAATTCCTGACTCCCTTATCCGGATCGGCAATCATCTGGCAAATTAAGCTTTCGGCTTCATTAGTCATCTCGTTAGACAGGAAATAGTCTACTGCCTCCTGGCGGATTCCGGGGTCTTCTGATTTTAGTAATTCGAGTTCTTTCATGTTACTTACTTTTTTTGGTAAAACAAAGTTATTTAATCATTTTGTAAATGAGCAATTTTAATGCCGATTACAGAACCATCTGAAAAATGTTTATTATTTACAATACGCAGAGTTTGGTTGCGTATTATTAGCCACTTGGTTAAGATGAAGCGGAATTTCCGCTTCATCTGCCAAATTTCTAAGCCCTCATCAACGGATTCCTTTGGAATTGAAGAAGGCGGTATATTTTTTATCTACGCCGCCTATATGTTCTAACAGCCAATCCCGCAGAAAGTTCATTACGTCAATGCTCATGGAAGCTTTGCCTTCCAGGTATTCTTTCTGAAAATCGAGAACCTGCTTTGTCAGTTTCTCGTGCTCAATTTTATGAGTAGCCGTTTCGGGATACCCGAATTGCGCAAAATGTTTTTCTTCGTTGCTAAAATGAATTTTGGTATAGTTTACCAATTCATTTAATATTTCGGCCAGAGCCGTGTTGCCGGCGCCGGCTTTCATGGAATCGTGCAATTTGTTTATTAAATCTATTAGTATCTTATGCTGGGTATCGAATTCAATAACACCAACACTGTAGTTTTTGTTCCAGTTTATAAGACTCATTATTCTGTTTTTCCGTATTTAAGTTAATTAAGTTCCGGCGCCGCTTCAAGCTGCATTTTTTCATCTGTTGAAAGCACTTTATCCAGGTCAAGCAAAATCAACAGCCTGTCTTCAAGTTTGCCAACAGCCGTAATATAGCTCGAATCTATTCCGCTTGCCAAAACAGGCGGCGGCTCCGTGATGTTTCGCGGTATTCTCAATACTTCGCTAACCGAATCGACAACAAAACCAACCGTCTTGCCTTCAAGCTCAACAACAATAATCCGCGTGTCCTTATCGTGTTCTTTACGGTCCAATCCAAGCCTTGTACGCATATCTATAATAGGTATAACCTTACCTCTCAGATTTATAACTCCGTCAACATAATGAGGCGAATTCGGAACATTCGTCACCGTCAACATCCTGATTATCTCCTGAACTTTTAATATATCGACACCGAATTCTTCCTGGCCGATATTAAAACTAACCAACTGCAGAAGCTCGCTTGCAGCATCCTGTTTTGTTGTCTCTGCCATTTTGTAACTCCTTTTATAAGTGAAGCCTGTTGTTTAACGGTTTCAATTTAGTTTTTCAAATTATCATTAACAATAATTAATATTGCTGTTTAGCTCAGTAAATTGACTTTAGCGCCTATTTGTTTTGCTCCGCCCAAATCTATTTTAAATTTGGAAACAAGCGATTCAAGATTAAGCGTCAGTCTGTTAAGGTCTTCCGAAGCCCGGGCTATCTGGTGCGTACCCTGCGCGCTTTCCTGCGTTACATTGCTTATGGCCTCTATGTTCTTGCTGATCTGTTCGGCCGCAGATGATTGCTCCTCGCTTGCGGCGGCAACCTGAGTTATTATATCAACAACTTTATTTGCCCTGTCAATTATTTCCTTCAACGATTCTCCGGCTTTATCCGCTTTTTCTTTTCCAAGTTCAACTTCGCGCGTTCCCTCTTCCATAGATTCAACGGCTTCCTGAGTATCTTTCTGTATGGTTTTAATCATTACAGCTATTTCTTTTGTTGCCTTTGTGGTTCTTTCCGCAAGTTTTCTAACTTCATCGGCAACTACCGCAAAGCCGCGTCCCTGTTCGCCTGCGCGGGCGGCTTCTATTGCCGCGTTCAATGCAAGCAAATTCGTCTGGTCGGCAATATCGTTAATCACCTGTACTATTTCGCCAATCTGATCGCTGCTCTTGCCAAGCGCCTGAACTGTTTCAGCGGACTTGCGCACAACTCCCGAAATCCTGCCCATACCTTCTATCGTTTCTGATACTACCACGCCGCCTTCTTTTGCCTTAGCGCCGGATTCTTTAGCTGTTTCGGCCGCGAACGAAGCGTTCTTTGTATTATCAAGAATAGTTCTTGTCATCTGCTCAACCGCGGAAGCAACTTCGTTGGCCTGCTGTGTCTGTTCCTGCGCGCCGGCCGCCATCTCTTCAGCGCTTGAAGATATCTGGTTGCTTGCGCTTGCAGTTGCCGATACGGCTTCGTTTACATCCTCAATGGCTTTGCCAAGCGCTTCGCCTACCGCGTTGATGCTGTTCTTAATAAGCTGGTGATCTCCTCTGTAAGAACTTGATATTCTTACTGTAAGATCTCCTGTTGCCATTTTTTCAAGAGCGTTAACGCCTTCGGTTATTGGGGTAATTAAAGCGTCAAGAGTATTGTTAACACCTTCAATAATCTTTCTGTAATCGCCATTATGTTTGGCGGCGTTTGCTCTTACGGATAATTTGCCTTCCACAGCGGTCTGCGAAAGATTATCTGCATCGGTTACAACAGCGTTTATGGAATCTATACAAATATTAATATTATTCTTAAGCGCGTTAAAATCGCCGTTAAATTCATCTGTAATTTTACCGGACAAATCGCCTTTACTTATATTATCGATATATTTTGCCGTAATATTTAGCGGAGCAACAACCGCATCGAGAGTTTTATTTACTCCTTCAACAATTAATCTGAAATCTCCGGGATGTTTGGTCGCGTCCGCCCTGGTCGCAAGCTCGCCCGCGAGCACCGCGTGTGTCAGCTTATTTACATCCTCCATCATGGATTTTATTGTCGTCATCATTTCTATATAAGTAGGAATCAGTCTATCGTTTTCGCTTCGTTTACCTATGCGCTGCAGGCCTTCAAGAGCGGATAAATCTCCTTTGGCAATTTTTCCGCTGATATTCTGCGCGTTAATTATTCTTGCAAGCACATTGTTTACAGATTCAGCCGTTGTTGCGTAAATTCCCTGATATTTACCTTCAACTTTTACGGTGTAATCATTAAACGCGGCTTTCTTTAGCACTTCAGATGATTCAACCAAACCCGCCAAGCCGTCTATACAAGAATTGATGCTTTCCTTAAGTTCGTTAAAATCGCCCTTCGCATCGGTTGTTAATTTTTCCGGAATTTGTCCCTGGCCAATCTGGTTTATGTATTTGGCGCTTAACTTAAGAGGTGTTACAATGGAATCCAGAGTATTGTTTATGCCTGTAATAACTTCCTTGAATGCCCCGCTGAATTTATCCGCGTCGCCACGAGCGGAAAGTTTTCCATCCACGGCGTTATGCGTCATTACCGCTGTCTCATCAACTAATTTCTGAAGATTGTTTTTTACCATATCCAGTTTTTCGTTGGCAACAGCTTGTTTGCCTGGCAATCTTTCCATATTGGCGGTAAGATCACCGTTTGCATACGAAGAAAGCACATCAAGTATTTTTAATATATTGCCAACATGCAGCTTAACCGATTCATTAACGCCTTCGGCCATTTTTCTGTAAGCGCCTTTAAATTTATCTTCGGGAATGGTATAGTCAATATCGCCAACTTTCTGTTCATCGTACATTTTACCCATTTCGTCTATTACGCCGTTAAGCGAATCTATACATATATTGAGGTTATCTTTAATTGTGTTATAATCGCCTTTGTATTCTTCCGTAATTTTTTTAGGAATATCGCCTTTGCTTATTCTGTCAACATATTCGGCAGCCATATTAAGAGGGTTTACTACTGCATTTAGAGTTCCGTTAATACCCTTTATGACTTCCTTATAACCGCCTTCAAATTTATTCTCATCGCCTCTTACGGATAACTGACCTTCATTTGCGCTGTTAGTAAGCTTGGCAATTTCCTCAACAAGGCTCTTCATTGTATTGTGCATTTTATTCATGCTCTTTCCAAGAACATCTTTTTCGGAACGGGCTTCAACAATAATTGAAAGATCTCCGTTTGCTATTCTTTCAGCGGATGTTGCCTGTTCCTTTATATTTACCACCAACTCGTTAAACGATTTAAGCAGCTCGCCCACTTCGTCATTTGAATCTATTTTTGGAAGTTGAACCTCGTAATTTCCTTTTGCAAGAGCTTTAATAACATTCTTGGCTTCGTTGAGAGGTTTGGAAATTGTAGGAGCAAGATATAAGGCAAGCACTATAAATATTGCCAGACCTAAAATAAGTCCTATTATTGAAATGGTGTACGCTGTTGCCGTAGAGCTTTTTATAGAATCATCCAGCTTAATGGATTTTTCTTGCAGCAGGCGCAAAACATCATCCGATTTTTTTATTATCTGCGTTCCAACTTTTTCGCCATCTGTGGTAACAATATCTGTCGCCATATCATAACTTTGCGTAGCCGATGCGCTTAATATTGCATCCGCGACCATATTTTTATAATCAGTCCATATCTTTTTTACAGCAATAAAATCGCTTTGAGCTTCGGCATTCGTACTGTCTTTTACAAGAGTTTCCAACTGCTGATCAATCGATTTTTTCAGTTCATCGTAAGCCGCCACATTTTCCTGAAACTGCGCCCTGAAATTCGGCATCGAAAATTTCATCATGATAAACTGAGTCTTTAAAAATTTAGTATATATTTCATCTATATTCTGCTTCGGTTTGATGTATTCTTCCGAGATCGCATCTTTTGCTTTTGAGATGCTTCTGGTTGAGATAAACCCGCTTATTGTTATTATTGTTGATACAACAGCCAGCGCGAGTAAACCGAACTGGATTTTTCGCACAAATTTCATGTTTTTCAAGAAATCCATTTTTCTCTCCGAATTTGGAATTTAGCCTTAATTATTGATTGTTTCTCAATAATATGAGCATGAAACATTAATGTTTTACTATTTAGAATTCCTACCTATATGACACAACACCATTGCGGAACGTATTATAATGATTTACTATTACGTCTCCACACTTTTAAAAACCGGTTTTCTTATATAACCGGCTGCCCGTATTCCCCTGCCCCGTTTACTATGTTTTTGCCACTTTCCCCTTTTAATTTACCGCATTAAAAACGGCTTAATCTCCGCTTTTTCTACTGGTAGATTTCGTGTTTTACCAATTCACTCTTTGTTAATGAACTTTTCACGAAATGAGGTATGGATTTATAAAATTGTGTGGCTATGCTTTTATGCAGAATGGATTCAATTGTATCGGTCAATTTCCCCGCAATAATAAACTTATTCATATTGTTATAAGTTACCGGTACAACTAATATCACTCCATCCTCCATGATAAATTAATATGATCTCAATTTATTATCGATATCTTATATAAAAAGTTTAGTCTGTTTTTATTTACAATTCCTTTTATTAAAAAACTATTGCTTAGTCAACATATTTTAGCTTAACGCTTCTTCAAGTATATTTATTATTTGTTCTTTGTCAAAAGGTTTTGGTAAATAATGGGTCAATCCTTCGTTTAACAGCCTTTCTTTATCTCCGGCCATGGCGTACCCGGTAATTGCTATAATAGGAGTATTTTCGTAACCAGGCAAACGGCGTATTCGTTTAGCGGCTTCAATGCCGGTAATTCCCGGCCCCAGATTTATATCCATTAATACGGCGTCGTATTTGTCAGCCGCAGCCTTTTTTACAGCCGTTTCGCCATCTTCGGTTTGTACAACTTCGCATATATCATGCAGAAATATTGCCGCTACATCCTGATTAATGGAATTATCTTCTACAATAAGAACTTTTGGCTTTTTTTGTTGCCCGTCAGTAGTTTCGGCTGTTTCCGGTAATCCGCCAATTTCAATTCCCTGTTTTGTTTTTTTACCAGGCAGCCTGACTGTAAACACCGAACCTACGCCCAGTTCACTTTCAAGACTTATGGTTCCGCCAAGAATCTGCACCATCTTTTTCACCAAAGTAAGTCCAAGCCCCGCGCCTTCATATTTGCGTCCTATACCCTCGCTTACCTGCCGAAAGGCGTCATAAATAAAATCGAAATAATCTTTGGCAATTCCTATGCCCGTATCCTTTACGCTGATAACGCCCCAAATAGTTTCATCATCTTCGTAAGATGTTATTGTAACAGTTATTTCTCCCTTTTCGGTGTATTTAATTGCGTTATCAAGCAGATTGTTTACAATCTGTTCAAACAGACGTCTGTCCGCATAAACCGATATGTTTTTATCTTCGGCGTTTATATTGAATTTCAGTTTTTTTTCGGCCGCGAGATTTTCGTAAAGCGGCGATAGCGAGCAGAAAAGATCCAGCAGATTATAATCGCTTATTGTTACCTTGGGGGCGCTCGATTCAAACATTGAAAGATCAAGAATTGAATTGATTGTATTCATTAACCTTTTTCCGGAAGTGAGTATTTTCATATTCATCTCTTTCATGAAAGGGTCTACCAATTCAATATTTAGAATCTGCGAGAAGCCAAGAATGCCGTTCATTGGAGTCCGCAATTCGTGACTCATATTGGCCATTAGCGATGATTTTATTCTGCTTGCTTCTTCGGCGGCTTCTTTCGCTTTAATCAGCGCTTCTTCCGATATTTTCTGTTCGGTTATATCTTCCACCATATTAAGGCCAAGTTTGCGTTCTCCGTTCGCATGATGGATAAACGTACTTGTAAGTTTTCCCCAGACAATTCTTCCGCTTTTATGAATATACCGTTTTTGTGTTTGAAGCTGCGGGCCGCTGTTTTCATTCTGGCGGTCGGCATATTTCGCCGCGGTTTTATTTCCAATATCCTCAGGAAAAGTAAGGTCTGCAAATGTCAGCAGTTTCAGTTCTCCTTCGGAGTATCCTATCATATCACAAAAAGCTTTGTTGGCTTCAACAATTCTGTCATTTAAATCCGTAAGTACCATTCCCGTGCCGGCTTTTTCAAAAATTGTCCTGAAATGTCGTTCGCTTTCCTTAATGGCATTTTCGGCAAACTTTTGTTCCGTTATATCCATAAAGCTTACAAGATAGCAATTCCTGTTGCCAAGCGTCACATTAGAGACAGTGCGTAAAATAGGCGTCATCATTCCGTCTTCACGCTTAATAACGCACTCCAGGTTTCTAAGTTTTGTTTTTGAGCCTTTATTAAAAGGGTCGCTGTACTCAGGTAAAAGACAAACATCGCGCCTTTTACTGCCAATAAGTTCCTCCTTCGCGGCTCCAATTATATGCTGCGCGGCAAGGTTGGCGTCAAGCACAAGATTTGTTTCCTTATCAATAATCATTATTCCGGTTTGAACGGAGTCTATTACCGATTTGAGTTCTCTTTCGCTTTGCTCTATTTTTTTTGTCCTGAACACTATTTTTTGCTCAAGCGCATTTTGAATGGAATTTACTTTTTTATTAAGCCTTGCATTATACAGCATTGTTGCAAATTGACTGGCGTGGAGTTTGCAAAGCCCCATAATCAACTGTTCAAGTTCAATTTCGTTTGTTTTACAAATAAGAATTACAACACCCAAAACACCCATGGCGCAAATAACCGGGGCAATTAGAACCGGAGAATCCTTATATTCGCCGTTTTTCAGATTCCACAATACGGCATTTCCCGATTCCAAAGATTCCGCTACCCCCTGCTCTTCCACAAGTAAAAGGAATAAATCATTAACTGTTTTGGATTCTTTAGCTGGAACAGAAGTGCTGTAACGGAATTCGGATGTTTCCTGATCCAAAAGGAAAAGCGCTGCAAAATCGGCTCCGGGAAAATGTAAAAACACATCAAGGCCCCCTTCAATAATATCGGATAAGGACCCGTTTTTTCTTCTTTCCGAATTAAAAGTAAGCATAGCGCTCAGAAAATCCCGCCAAGCCGTCCCATATTCTTTGCTATTTTTACTCTTATCTGTTAAAATCATAATTTTTCCTAAAAAGTACTTTTTATCCCGTTATTTATCTGTTAGTAACAGGGAAACTGTCGCATCAAAATCCGGAATTATAAGTTTATTAATCCTTGTAAAGGCGTCTTCGGAAAGATTCAGTATTTCCCATGCTTTCAGATTTGGTTGTGGAACAAGTTCATCACCCGCGTTGCCAAGCTCCAGCATTCTTGCAAATATATCGGCAATGTGCACCGTGGCAACAAGTCTGTTATGTTTTTCCAGCACCGGGCCCGTTTCGTGATATTTTATGGCGTAAATAATATTTGGAGAAAGCCCCCATTTTTCGGCAACAGACGCGCCTATCATGCAATGGTCAAAACCCAGTATTTCTTTTTCTGCTTCCTGAAGAAGACAGTTTTTCTCTTCTATTGTTCTGAATACCGCGGCATATTCTTTTCCGGCATACAAGTATAAAAACAATTTGCCTATATCGTGTAATATGCCGGAAATAAAATAGCTTTCAAGATTAATAGGACCCGCTTCGTTGCCTATAACTCTGGTAATAATTCCAACAGCAATTGAGTGTTCCCAAAAACCAACCGGATTAAAGTTCATGGATTCTTTCTCTTTTGAAAAGAGGTTGATAATAGACAAAGCCAGAACAATATTCCTGATCTCATTAAATCCGAGTATCATAATTGCCTGCGAGATTGTATCAACACGGCTCCTGAAACCATAAAAGGCCGAATTGGCAATTTTCAGCACTTTAAAAGAAGAAGCCTGATCGTCGGAAATAATTTTAGCTATCTCTTTATTAGTCACCCTTGGATCCGCCAGAGCGTTCGAAATTGCATAAAAAACCGTTGGCAAAGTCGGAAGATTTTTTATCCGGTTGTTTATTTTTTCAATCAATGTCATCGGCTTTCTTACTTATTTTTTGCATAATCCTTTTAATTGCAACGTTGAACATATTAATTTCATTTTCGTTTCTTGGTTCCCACTTCATTTTCCGTTTTAGATATTGAACGGCTTCGTCTTTAATCTGCCCTTCCGCTTCAGTTTCCTCTTCGGCTGCAAATCCGCCGGCATCTAAAATATAAATAGACTTTACTCCCCATGTTTTAAGTACTCTTTTATGCTTTTCTTCTATTCTTGTCCCCTCCGGCAGAATAATCTGGCCAAACCTGTTTAATATCGATTTACTCAACATCATTCCCGGTTGAATATCTTCCGTGTAAACAATTCTTGCCATAACTTTCTGCCTGCTTTTAGTTTTTTCTATTTGACGGTAATGATATAGCGACCAAAGTGCCTATTCCCGGAGTGCTGTCAACAGACAGCATTCCTCTGTTTTTTTCTATCAATTCTTTACTGATTATTAAGCCCAGTCCACTTCCACTCTCATTATCGAGTCCGAATGTCTTTGTATTAACATCAATTCTGAACAAATTTGAAATTTTTCCTTCATCCATGCCTTTACCGGTATCTTTAATGGTAACAAAGGCAAAATCCTGCTCCTTTTTGCCTTCAAGAACAACACTGCCGCCAGGTTTATTAAATCGTACGGCGTTATTAATCAGCCGGCTAAGAGCGGACTGAATCATATTGTGGTCTGCGTACGCGGCCAGGTTTTCAGGAATGTTGTTTATTATTTTTATCCCGTTATCTTCGGCATTTTGTTTAACCAGCATTATCGCATAAAGAGCTTCTTCGAATAAGTTTATTTCTTCGGGGTTATAGCTCACGCGGTCCATCATTATGTTAGACCACTCAAGCAGGTTATCTATCAACCTGTAAATTTTATTTGTGGAAGACCTCAGGTTTTCCACAAAAGGCTTTATTTCTTCCTTACTAAGCGTATCATAATCTTCCATCAATATGTTTGTAATGCCAAGCATTCCGTTGAAAGGGCTTTTCAAATCGTGCGAAATTAAGGAAAAGAATTTGTCTTTTGCGCTATTTGCCTTTGCCAGTTCACGGGTTCGCTCTTTAACCAATTCCTCCAGATTAATCTGTTCTTTTTTCAGCAGAGCTTCCGCCTTTTTGTAACCGGTAATATCTTTCCAGAATTTCACAACGCGCCTGACCTCGCCGGCAAGCGAAACAAGGGGAAACATAATAACTTCAAGAATTACTTTACCGTCATCCATTTTAAGATGACCAAAGTTCTTAAAGCTGTTTACTTCCGTCACCAGTTCCGCCGAAAACATTTTTTCCCCCTTGTACACTTTTTTTATATCTTCAAGCAAAGGAGCGTATAAGGGATCGTTGAATACGTTATATCTGTTCAGCACGTCATCTATGTTGTTATAGTTGAATATCTGAAGAAACGCTTCATTCACCAAAGTAGTTGAACCATCGGAAGCGCTTACCTCTATTGGAAATGGCATTTGCTGAATTATATGCTGCAGCCATTCCTTGCTTTCCAGCAAAATACCTTCAACTATTTTCTGCTCGAAATTTTCAATTACGAGAGTTTCGTGCTGCCTGCGAAGTTCTTCAAGCTCTTCTATAAGCTGAGCCTTTGTAAGTTCTCTACTTGTCATCAATATGCTCTTGAATTTTAATTAAATCCGGAGTTTTATCTTTTGGGAATAACAAAACAAATTCCGAACCTTTCCCTTCTTCGGAGAGGACGCTTATTTTTCCCTTATGGTTTTCAATCATTTCCTTTATAAGTACAAGTCCCAAACCCGTTCCCGGTTCGTTATTTGTTCCTTTGGTTGAGTGTACCCGGTCTATCCTGAAAAGGTTCTGAATACGGTCTTTGGAAATTCCCACGCCCGTATCTTTTACCGAAACCCTTATCATGCTATCGGTCTCTCCGGCCGAGACCGTTATTGTTCCGCCCGTTTTTGTAAATTTTACCGCGTTGGAAATAAGATTTTGCAGAATTGAGTGCAGCATATTCTGGTCTGCCTTTACAGTAAGCTCTTTGGGAATTTCTTTTATCAGCGCTATTTCTTTATTGAGAGTATTGGTTTTCAATAAGTTTAATATAAAATCCACTTCGCCGGCAAGGTACAATTTTTCCGGCAAAAACTCGTGTTTTCCTCTCTGCATACGGGACCAGTGCAGTACATTTTCCAGAAGGTCAAAAAGGTTTTGCGTTGACCCGGAGATGTAATCGATATACTTTTTTAATTCTTCGCGCGAAAGTTCGTCAAAATCGTTTTTAAGTATATTTGTAAAGCCAAGCAGGCCGTTAAACGGGCTGCGTAAATCGTGTGAGAGTATGGAAAAATACTTGTCTTTTCCCGCGTTTAATTCCCTTAGCTGGGCTTCCGATTCCATCAACTTCCGGTTCAGTTCCGTCAGCTGTTCCACGCCTTTTTTTATTTCCTTGTTTTTCTCTTCAAGCTGTTTAATATACGACCTGTTTTTTTCTTCCGATTCTTTGCGCCCTATTGACATGGCAACCTGCTCCGAAACATAGTTCAGAACTGTAAGATCGTCATTTGTAAAAGTATAATTTGCAGAATAGCTTTGTATAACCATTACTCCTATAACCGTTTTATTGTTTATCAGCGGAACGCCAAGCCAAGAAAAAGCCTTGCTTCCAACTCTCTGTATAGCCCCGCTTTCTTCAAGAGCTTCAATATCCTGAGCGTTTAACAATACCGGTTTTTCTTTTTTGATGACCAGCTCGGTTAGCCCGCTGCCGAATTTTCTTTCTCCGGGTGAGTTATCAAGCTCATCCACATAATACGGAAATGACAAGATTTGCGTTTGTTTATTATACAAAGCTATAAAAAAGTTATTGGAGTTTTTTATACGGTTGAGTATGGAGTGTATTAATCCGTATAGTTCTTCCATGCTTCCGCAACTATGCGCAGCTTCTGACAGGCTGAACAAAACATTCTGGAAATTCTCAAATTCCTTTTGTTTTCTTAAACTTTTCTTAAGCCTGAAAAGGGCCCGAATAATTATAAATATGGAAATAATGCCGCCAAGCGAAATTACGAATAACCCAACTACTCCCTTAAATTCAATGCTTTTAGAACCGGGGGATAAATACTCTTTTTCGCTTTTTTCAATGTCCGAAATGCCATAACGCAGAGGCCCGATAACGTGAATCTTAATAAATTCGTTCCGTTTTCTCGGCAGAGTCAGTTCTCCCGGTATAAGCGTATTGTTGATTAACTTTTTTTTCTGAACCTCAATGGCGGAAATCATATCAGCAGCTTTAAACTGAATAACCTTGCTGCTATTGGCTATTTTCCGAAGGTTTTCGGCCTTTGTTTGCATTTGGCTCAGAATGGAATCGCAATTGGAAATGCTTGCCGTATCCTTAAAATTCAATTCCGCTTCCATATCGCTTATATCCGAATCAATATCTTCAAGTATTACAATACTCTGGTAAATGTCAGCAAGCCATTTATGCGTTTTATCTATTTCCTTATAAATAAACATGGCATAAAACGTTATTATCATAAGAATGCCAATTACAATTGAATACCTCAACGTAAGATTTTTTTCGATATGTTCGTTTATGCGTTTGCTAAACACTGTTGTTTGATTCCAATTTTGTAAAGTATACTCTTTCTTTTCTTAAAAGATATAATAATCCAATAATAATCGAACAAAAATCGAGCCATCAGTTTTTAATTATTGCCCTAACCGGTTACCCGGCAGTTTTCCAAAATAAAGTTGGCGGTTTGTTAACGGTTATATATTTGGTACTCAATTTGTACTTATTTACGAATATAAAGTTATTACAGACTTGCGCCTTTATTCGTTTTCCATTATAAATTCGAATAGCAGCTCTGAAATGCTGTTTTAATATATATTTGTAATGGCATTATTCACTTTAACACGGCGCTAAGCTCTGGCCAATAGTAGCCATTTGTTTACATTTATTATTTTCAGGAAAATTATTATGGCATTTACTTTTTTTTTCAGAGACTCTCATGTACTCGATTTATCTGTAAAACATGTTATTCCTTATGTTAACGGATTCAGCAAGGTTAAAGTATGGGATGCCGGCTGCGCCATGGGCCCCGAACCATATACGCTTGCAATTTTCTTCGCGGAAAACATGGGGCATTTTTCTTTCAGAAATGTTAAAATTGACGCTACCGATATTGACGAAAGCAGTCATTTTGGCGAAATTATTACCTCTGGCACTTATCCCGAAGAAGAACTAAAAAGAATACCGCCGGATATTTTTGCAAAATACTTTAACCCGGTCGAAAAAGCTGGTTATTTTAAGCTAAACGATGTAATTATGAACAGCGTTAAATACCAACAGCACGATTTGCTTTCGTTAAACGCAATAGGACAGGATTATCATTTTATTTTATGCAAAAACGTTTTGTTGCATTTTCAGCAGGAGGAAAGAATAGAAGTGATTAAGATGTTCCACAAAGCTCTTGCGCCGGGAGGTTATTTTGCAACGGAACAAACACAAAAAATGCCGCCGGAAATTTCGCACCTGTTTACACAGGTTGTTACGGACGCGCAGTTATTCAGAAAAGTGGACTAATTTTCCTGCACCGGTTTAAGATCGGTCAACGAATTTGCTTTTTGCAGAAGGCTTTCATCCGCTTTGTAACCAAGGCGCCTGAGAGCCTCGGCATCCGCGTTGGCAAGCCTCTTGTTGCCCTGCATCAACAAACATTTACCCCGGTAGAAATATACTTCCGCCGCGTCTTTTTTTAGCTGTCCGGCATGGTTAAAATCTTCTATTGCCTTTTCCGGGTCGTTTAGTATAAATAACGTAATTCCCCGGTTCTTTACCGCGTCAAATAAATTACAGTTTAGTTTTATAGCATGGGTATAATTTTCAAGAGCTTCGGCATACAAGCCGGACATGAAATATACGCTGCCTCTGTTATTATATACATCGGCGCTATTCATTTTAAGCTTAATTGCACTGTTATAATCATCGAGCGAGTTTTTAAGCATACCGGTCATAAAATAAACATTGCCTCTCTTGTAGTAGGCTTCGGTATAATCCTTTTTTAGGGTTATGGCTTTTGAAAAGTACTTTTCAGCATCCTGCAGTTTACCTTGCAGCATCATAATTTCGCCAATGTTATAGTAGCACTCATAATAATCGGGGTCTTTTTCTATCCCTTTCTTATAATAAAAAAGCGCTTTGTTAAAATCGTTCATTGCTTTGGCTGCCACTCCGCGGTTGCTGTAAGCCGGGGCAAAATTTGTATCAATTTTTATCGCAGTATCAAAATAAGACACTGCCGTGGGGAAATCATTCAACTTTAAATAAATAGCGCCCATGTTGTTATAGGCCTTCACAAACGAAGAATCGAGCCGTATTGTTTTCCCGAAATCGGCAAGCGCGTTTTGATAATTCCCTTTATAGTAATAAGCCGAACCTCTGTTGAAATAGGCATTCTTAAAATCTTTGCTTAATGTAAGCGTTTTATTAAAATCGCTTATAGCTTCATCGTATCTTTTCAAATTAAGATAAGCCACGCCGCGGTTTGCATAGCCGCGCGCTTTTGCGGGCGATTTTTTAACAACATCCGTCCACAGGCTTAACTCGCTTTGCCAGACAGTATTACGGTTATAAGCCGCGGCCGCAAGTATAATAACCACCGCCGATGCGGCGAAATAGTACACGTATTTGTTTTTGTGATACAATAATTTCGCGGCATAATAAGCAAATGCCAAAGTAACTCCCGCCATAGGCAGATAGAGCCGGTGCTCAAATATCACATCCTTGATGGGCAGAATGGAGGACTCAACCGAAAGCGTTACAAAAAACCATATTATGCCAAACGAAAGCATCCTTGCCTTTTTATAAAGCAGTATGCCCGCTATGAACAACGCTATAAGAAGGACAAAGCAAAGCAGAGTATATGGATCGAACAGAGTTGTGGTTACCGGAAAATCGTAATCGAGATTCTGATTCACGGGCGCAATTAACAAACGAATATATGTAACAATAACGCTGAATTGTGTGAACAGATAACTGATTGGCGATATTTTACTTGATGCCTGCGAGGCTTCCTTTACCGCCCCGGGACTTGAGATTAGTATTGTAAGCGGAATAATTGCAAGAAACAAAAAATACGGAACAAGCGAACCGAGTTTATATTTGCCCTGGCGCCTTAAAAAGTAAAACTCATAAATGGCAATTGTAAACGGCAATGTAAAAGCAATCTCTTTTGAAAACATTGCAAGCAGGCAAAATAACAGCGAAAAGCCATAATACACTTTTTGTTTATTCGGTTCACTATCCGTACGGTAATTAACGTATGTAATAAGCGAAGCCAGATAAAACATGGTGGCGAGCGAAGCCGCTCTTTGAATTATATACGTAACCGCCTGCGTTTGTACAGGGTGAACCGCGAATAAAAGCCCTGCAAACAAAGACGCTGTTTCTGTAAACCTGTCTGTTGCTTCCTTATATGCTAACCGTATAGTTTTTTTTGCAAGAACATATATCAACAGCGCCGTTGTAATGTGTATAATAATATTTACCACATGGTAACCGGCCGCGTTCAATCCCCCAAGCATGTAATTGAAGGACAGCGTATAATATGTAACAAAGCGCGAAGGGTTATACTGCCATATTAATGACGGATGAAAAAACTTCTTGATATAAAAATTTTCAACTATGTTAAACCCGTCATCAAAATAAAAGCCGCAGCCCAGAGTGTTTGAGTAAACAATTATTCCTGCAATAACAATTATTAACGCGGGGATAAATGTCAGTTTGATATTTTTATTATTCTGCAATGGTTTTCAGCTTATTTATTTTCGTCTTTTATGGATTTAATTCTTTCTTTAAAATCCGGATCGGGATTGTATTTCAGTTTTCTCATAACATTCAGATCGCGTTCAGATAAATCGAATTTCCGCAGAATATAATAATCAATAGCCCGGTTAAATAAGGCGTCCGGATAGCCGGAATCCAAAGCCAGCGCTTTATTGTAAAAAGAAATTGCGGTATAATGGTCGCCAAGCTTATCGTACGTCAGTCCGATATTTTTTAATATCTCTTTGGATGCCGGATCGTTTTTAAGGGCGGTTCCAAAATCCATCAGGGCTCTTTTATAATTGCCCTGTATAAAATACAGTGTGCCCCGGTTATTAAAGGCATTGGGCGAATAAGGTTTTATAAGCGTTGCAATGTTAAAATCGTTCATTGCCCTGTCATATTGTTTTTTCAGGTAAAAAAGATTACCGCGATTGTTCAAAGCTTCTTCATAATACCTGTCGTACTGTAAGGCTTTGTTAAAAAACATCATCGCGCTGTCACGGACTTCTTCCATGCCGTAAATAACGCCGATATTGCAATATGCAATAGCGTTTGTTGAATCGAGCGTAAGAGCTTTTCTGAAATCGATCATGGCGTTATCAAGATCAAAGCGCCTTAATCGGGCAAGACCCCTGTTAACATAAGGCCTGTACTTTGCGGGTGATTTTTGAATTACATCACTCCATAGCGATAATTCGTTATCCCAAACAAAATTCCGTTGGTATGCCGCAATTGCAAAAATCAATATGATGACCGAGTTAAGTATAACATACACATTAACCATTTTAAACCTGGCAAACAAATTATATGTTAAAGCCAGGTAAACCAGCAGGCAGCCCAGCAATGGCAGGTACATTCTGTGTTCGTAAATAACATCCTTAATTGGCCATACAGAAGATTCAACCGCCAGCGTCAGAAAAAACCAGAATATCCCGAACGAAGCAAGCCTGTGTTTTTTGTAAAGCAGAACCGATGAGGCGGCAATGCAAAGCAGAAAAATAAAACTGATAATGGTGCGTAACTCAAAAAACGATTTTGAAATCGGGAAGTCGTAATCCAGATTTAACCATGCGGGAAAAACAAAAAGCCTTATGTATGTTACAATAACTCTGAACTGCGTCATAAGATACGTAAACGAAGATATTGCTCCCGAAGCTTCGTTTGTTTCCTTCATGGCCGAGGGATGCGCGAACAATACTACAATGGGTATTATGGCAAGCGTCAGTAAAAACGGTACAAGCGGCAACGCTGTTTTTTTAATGCTGTCTTTAAAAAAGAAAAACTCAATTGCGCAAAGCATAAGAGGCAGAGTAAAAACCGTCTCTTTCGAAAACATTCCCAGCAGGCAGGCCATAAAAGCCGCCGCATAAAATACATATTTTTTTACGCCGGAGTTTCGCTCAAGTCTGTACTTGATATAAAACGCTATGGAAGCCGTATAGAATAGCGCCGCCAGAGAAGTTGCGCGCTGAATAATATAAGTAACCGCCTGTGTTTGCACCGGATGAACCGTAAATATCATTGCGGCAAAAAACGGAAGGAGAAATTTAACCTTTTCGTCTTCAATATGTTTTAATTGCGGTGTTGAAAACAGCAAACGTACAAACCACCAGACAAACACCGCCGCGGTCAGATGAATAACCATATTGACAATGTGATACCCAAAAACAATAACATGCCCCCAATGATAGTTGAGAGCAATTAACCATGCGGTTACAAACCGGGCCGGATCGTAATGCCAGATAGCTTTCAGGTTAAAAATATCCCGTATAGCGGGATTATTGATTATATTGGGTTCATCATCAAAATGCCAGCCAAGCGAAAATGAATTTGAGTAAACAAGCACTCCCGCAAAGATAACAAGACATACGGCTACAAGATTTTTTAACGCTTCGTTTTCTGTTCCCGGTTTATTCAAGACAATACCTCTTTAATTAAGAACCCTGTTCGGTCTTATTTTTATTTTGTTTAATGTCGTCCTCAAGCAAAGCTATTTTCTGGGCAAGGTTTTTTATCTGCGTTGTCATCTGCGATATTTTTAACGAATAATGCAGGCAAAGCAACAGCACAAAAATCAACCCGAAGAAGAAAAGTATATTGCTCGGCAGCGCCGCTCCAAAAAAATTAGTTATATCAAAAAGCAGCTTGGTATCTATGGCAAACAACATCAGTCCAAAGCCGGTAATAAGCCATAAAATTGAATACTCTTCCTTAAGCTTTTTACGCCTTACAAGTTCTACAATGCCCACCATAATTAACAGGCTTATCAGAACCATAAACAGTTGCAGTTTAAAATTCATAATTCTCCTTTATTTTATCCGCGGCGGTTTTCTTAATAAAATCACAAAAATGGAAAGAAACATTTTTATCATATAGACAATAGGTTTGAACCCGTTATGCTGCGATACTCCTCCGGAACGGGATTCCATTTCAACCGGAATTTCGCGAACAATAAATCCGGCTCTGTGCAGGGTCAGCAAAAAATTCGCGTCCGGGTAATCGAACGAAAAATTTTCAGTAGCGCAAAATTCAATAGCCCTTTTACTGAACCCCCTGTAACCTGAAGTGGGGTCGGTAAGCGGGTGCTTTATTAACCGCGATGTTATTTTTGCAAAAATCAGTATTCCAATCCTTCGGCTTATTGGAGTGTTTTTTCTTTTTTTATCTATAAAACGCGAACCTATAAGCAAATCGGTATCATTTTGTTTTAAGATGTTTATGAACTCCGGCAGGTACTCCGGTTTATGCTGCCCGTCCGCATCTAGCTGCACCAAATAGTCGTATCCTAACTTAGCAGCGTACTTGTAACCTGTTTGCAATGCGGCGCCGACCCCTACGTTAAAAGGCAGACTGATTACTTTGACATTCAATCCTTCAACTATTTCAACGGTATTATCTGTTGAGCCGTCATCTATTATAAGAATATCCGCCTGCGAGGTTTTTTCTTTGGCTAAAGAAATTACTTTTTCTATTCGGCCTGCTTCGTTCAATGCCGGAATGATTATTAACGTATCATGTTTTTTACACATCAGTTTTACCAGGAAATTATTTTTTTTGCCAAAGCCCAATACGCTTTTAATACCGGATTGGCAATATATTTCAGAATAACATTATCAACTTCGTCAAATTCAACGGCAGATATAAAACCGTTTATTATTTTATTATCGTTTATTATCCTTGTTTCTTGAACCGCTTTGCGGCAGGCTTTAATTTCTTTAATATTTTTGGGATTCATAAAGTAAGCGTATACTTTTAATTTCTCTACAAACCATCCCTTTAACAACGAATATGCCAACAAACCAGCCTCCATAAACAGAAGCGCTGGCAGTATAATTGCCAATGTACCGGTTTTATAGTTTTGCAAAATTGTTCTGAGTCTGTTTTTTTCTATATAGTAAAACTTTTTTTTTGAAGAGGTAAACTTATATTTATGATATACAACCGAACTGCGCGAAAGCAAAAACGTATAGCCGGCAAGCTTCATACGCCAGCAAATATCGAGATCCTCGCAATACATAAAGTAGTTTTCATTAAACAGTCCTGCTTTTTGTAATGCCGAAACTCTGAACAGACAGCCCGCCCCGCTGGCGAACCCAATTTCTTTTTTACCGTTGCCAAAGTTAACTTCGGAGCATTCTTTTTTGTAGTCTCCGGTAATTCCAAAGCCAAGAAAATGTATATTATTCCCGGTGGAGTTTATCAGCTGTTTATCGGGGTACAGCATAAGCAGGGACTGCACTCCGCCTGTATTTTCATCTTCACATATTGTTTTTACCGCTTCGCGTAAAAAATCTTTTTCCACAACCGTATCCTGGTTCAGCAGATAAACATACTCATACCCTTTCTCAATTGCCCTCTTTATACCCAGGTTATTACCGGCAGCAAAGCCGGTGTTGTTTTCCTGACAGACAAGTTCTATCTGTTCCGGGTAAGTAACTTTATAGTCGTTCAGTATTTTTTGTGTGAAATCCCTCGACGCATTATCGATTATTATTATCTTCCAGGATTCCGCCGGATAATCGGTTTTCAGCAGGCTTTCAAGGCAATCCTGCAAATAATACTCGGCATTGTATGTTACAATTATTACCGCGGCTTTGGCATTATTCATTTTTAGCCTCACCCGCGCTTTTTTGTGCCAGTACAACCGAAAGAGATTGCTTTACCCCGGCCATAATTAATATTTTTATTGGCGCTATGAGTATTAACATAAGCATTGCGCTAAGCAATCTGTTAAACAAGGCAGCTAAAAAACTTTTATTGGTTACCGAAGAGTAGCTTGCCGAAGGCATGATTGTCAACGCGGCGTCCGCGGCTATATCAAAAGCGGAAGCCGGAATAATTTTAATATTTGTAAAACCATTTTGTTCAAGCAATTTTGTTATGCCCGCCGATGAAGGAACTGTAATATGCCGTGGGACTTCCTTTACTCCGCTCCATTTAACTCCAGCCGCTCTGCTTGTCAAACCGTCAATCATTGGAATGCCCATAACAGTATATCCTCCTGCTGTGAGCCCCTTCCCTATTTTTTCAATCAGTTTACCGGGATTATAAAGATGTTCTATTAAATGGTTGGATACTATTAAACCGAAACTTTCCGCCGGGATTTCCTCGTCTTCTATATTTTTCTTGAATGCTTTAATTCCTTCAAGACTGCCAGCGTAATTAATGTCCTCTTCGGAAAAATCGTAGCCGGTGCAATCAAACCCGGCCTTGTAAAATTCATAAAGCCTCAGGCCGCTTCCGCATCCTATTTCAAGCAGTCTGCCTTCGTTTATTCCTATATGCTTTTTTACAAATTTAACAGAAGACGAATAACTATGTTTATAAAATAACGCCCATTCAATTCTGTTAATTAATTTTCGTATTCCGGAACCGGTTTCCTTCTTGAATGTATAACCGGCGGGATAACTATTACCCAATTCCTGGGGCAAAGGCAAAGGCCATTGCAGCAGCGAACCGCAGGCATCGCATTTACTGAAAGAATATGTTTTTGTAAAAACGCCCCGGTGGTCTTTAATTCCTGAAAGTGAACGGGACAGCGTGTTATTGTTGCAGTAAAGACATTGCATCCGTAATATGACCCTCCAAAACTTTCCTCAAAATAGCAAATTTATTCGTACCATGAAATAATTTTATAATACCTCGTTTGAGGAAAATAAGGAGGCACAACCGTTAAAAATCTGTTATCGAACCTGTGAACATAACTATACCCGTGTGTAGGCTGGTTATAAGCGTTATAGGTAGCCGTGGCGCCGATAGTAGAAGCTATAAGTCCGCCGTAAACCCGCATTGCATGGGCGCTTGGGTAGCTGCTATAATTTTCAACAACAAAACCGCTGTTTTGCGCGAACATTGAAGCCTGTATGTCAATATCGCCTCTTGTAGCGTCGTACTTTAATGTTACGCTTTGCTCACCGCACATCCCAAGCATATCGGTTGAAGAAGCGTCTGTTTGCGGATCTTTATTATATTTTACATCGCTTGTAATGTACACATTACCGGAACCCGAGGTTCCTTTTTTGGAAGCTACTATTGTAGCCTGCCCGTTAACCGTTCCGCGCACATAAATATTTCCTTTTTCAACATAAATAACCCCGTTTGGAGCAAGCGTGGTTAAAGGCACAGTCCTTACCCCCGTATAACCAACGTTATTGATATTTATTTTATAGGAAACCGTTCCATTGGAATTAAATGTTATATCCAGGTCAGTATTTTTCCCCGCGCCTGTAGTATCTTTGAATATTTTGCCTGAGTTATAGGCGGCTAGTCGTATTGAAGTCGTATCGAAATCGAGAGGAATATTAACGCCGCTTTCATAACCTCCCAGCAAAACCGGTTTCGAAGTCGAGGGATTTAGTCCGAGCCTTGTAGTAACTTTTCCGGTAAAAACCGGCTTGCCAACAACATTCAGATAATCGTTAACATGAAACGGCCCCGCAAATGTATCGCCGGTTGCCGCGCTTACGCTTCCGAATGAACTGAAGAAATTACCGTATTGGGCAAAGTTTTTGGGAGACATTAGCACAATTACAGTATCTTTGAAATTCATATAGTTTGAAACAGAAGTAATCTGCCTGTTATAAGTATTTACCGAGTCTATGCGAACATTAAGCGTTCCACCGCAAAAAGAAACGTTGGTATATCCCGCTATCCAGGTTTTATCAAAAAACAATTGGCAGGCAGCCATATTGGCGCCGCTTACGGCTATATTATGCGCAACAGATCTGTAATAATAGCCGTAATAGTTGCTTTCCATATCTCCGGAAACGCTGTTCATATTCCTGGCCATCATAAAAAAGATAACGCTAAACCCCAAAACTAAAAACAAAGACGCTTTGCCTGTCATATAACTGCTCCTCTTACCTGTTCATTAAATTTCTGGCAGTCATTCGTAATAACCTCCAATATGCGGATGAATAATTCTCGTTATACGCGGATCCGTCTTCAATTTTAAAAGAGACCTGCATCGATTTTACCACTTGCGGATTTGGAATCGGAAAATAAAGGGTATCGTTTAACGCGTCAAAATATAAAAAACTAAACTCCGTTATACCGTAACTTACCGGATAGGCTTTTCCCTTATTAACCTGCCTGTAAAGTATCTTATCTCTCGGATTCGGCGTATAATTCATCTCCGAAGTATCTCCGACAAAGTAATAAATTGTATCTATTGTGCCGCTTCTGTCAAAATCCGCAACAAATTTAATTTTGTTCGAGTCCGCCAGCAAAACAACGTTTGTTATGCTTGCAAGCTTGTTCGGGTCGGCGCAATACCCTATCTTTCTCAATTCGGTTTCAAGCAATACAGCGGCTTCCACAAGGTTGCTTTGCACAATTCTGTCGTTGGAATAAACGAAGGAATTTTCAACATTATTCGACTGCATCCTGATAATAGTAAGCAGTAGAATTCCGCCTATTATTATAGAGCCCATAATATCCAATAAAGTGCTAAAACCCATCTCATACTCCCTATAAATAGTTCCAGTAACTGAATATCTGGCTTATCTTGACCGTATCGCGCATGGCTTTACTTGAAACAAAAACCGTAATCTTTTTGTGGAATGTCTGAACGGTTGCAGCTACATCGGGAGTTGTGGGGTTAACATAGCAAACCGAACATTTAATATTGAAAGCCGCGGAGGGCATTGTGGAATCGAGCCGCGTATAGTTGTTGTAATCATCAATATCGTCAAACGTTTCGTAAACTTCGCCGGATTCGGGTCCAAGTTTGGAAGGAAGCGTAAGCCCCGAAGCCGTAGAAACGCTGTTATCTATGGTAGCATTATCAAAAGCTCTTTTATTGGCATCTTCTATTACGGAGTTTGCCAGAGAAATGGCGAGTAATCCGTATTTTGTATTTTGCATGTTATCTTCCGTTGACAACTGGTTTCCATTTACTCTCAATACCAGAAAAGAGAGCAGCACCATTGCGCCCAAAGCCATCAACAACTGTCCAGTATTCATTAAAATACCCTCTTATTTACTTTCTTAAAACCTGAAGCGGTTTTAACAGAAAGTTTAAAGCAAAATATGTACCGTAAAATTATTTAACTAATAACGCCTTGTTCTTACAGGGTGGTAAATTTTACCGATTTTTTCAAATTAAAATTCGAATGAAATTTCTCACTTTTTCCAGTTTGTAAGCTGTTAACCGCGGCCAGTTCAGTCCCAACATTGGGGATGCCTGTTAACATATTACATTATAATAGTTTAGATAAATTTATAGCATTTATACGCAAACCTTTGCACTGGTTGAAAGCCGATTATCGTTCCGGTAATATTTACCACATCGGTAGATATTACCGGAATTATTTTCCACTTAACTCATCTGACCGGTATTAAAAGCATTTTAATAAGACGTCATTATGCGTTAAAAACTTGGCACAGTTTTTCCTAACATTTAAGCATTAATGTTCGATTATGTTCTTAGAGAGTTTTATTTTTAACAAATTCGTTTAAGCGGATGGGACAGCAACAACTTTTACTCTTGGTACTGGGTGTCATTATTGTTGGGATTGCAGTTGTAATGGGCATAAACCTTTTCAGGTCTAATGCAATAGACAGCAAGAGAAACCTGATAACAAACGAATGTATCAATCTTGCTTCTATGGCTCAGCAGCATTACAGACGACCGGCGGCGCTTGGCGGCGGCGGCGGCGCTTTTGACAATTCGATGAACGGAATTAAATGGAGCATCCCTTCGGCGCTGGTACAAACTGCGGCGGGCGATTATTCCCTTACGGAAATTGCGCCTCAGCAAATAACTATTGTAGGCACCGGCAACGAAGTAGTTAACGGAGTGGATCAGGTAAAGGTAAGCATTGTAATTAAACCCGATTCTTACCAGGTGACGGACCTGAGCTCCTCCGAATAGAACAAAAAGTAAGAAATATGCTCTTAAACATTTACTAAATAAATACTTATATAAACATTATAAAGGAGATCTAATATGGGTCAGCAACAACTTCTTCTTATCGTTTTGGGCGTAATTATCGTGGGTATTGCAGTTGTAGTAGGTATCAACGTATTTACTTCAAGCGCAGTTTCCTCAAATAAAGACGCGGTATCAAGCGATCTTATGCAACTCGGTTCTATGGCACAGCAACATTACAGAAAACCTGCTTCAATGGGCGGCGGCGGCAACACATTTGATGGAACCGGAACTCCTGCAGGTTCTAAATGGTCTATCCCTACCGGTCTTGTTACAACAGGAAACGGTACTTATTCAGCTTCTGCTATCAGTTCGGCTTCTATTACCATCATTGGTACCGGTACTGAAAAAGGAGCTAACGGAAGCCTTATTACCGTTACAGCAACTGTTACCCCTACTAACATTACAACTTCTATTACAAATCCGTAATGTTAATAATTTAGAGTGTGAGGCTATTAATAACCACGTGGTTATTAATAGCCTTTTTTAATTTTAAAGCCATTCTTTCCTCCGGCCAATCAACGCAATTCCATTTTGGTATAATTTTTATTGTTTATTTAGTGTTCCCGTATTCCGGGGATTACTATGCCGGATTTAAAAACGCGCTATGCATTACAATTGTTTATACGCCGCGTCTTTGAATTACGCTCCGGAGCGGGCGGAAAATTAATTTTCTTCCGCCATTGTTATTTTTTCGTTTTTAATCGATAATGAATTATTAAGTATTTTCCTATTTGCATCTTAAAGTATAGTTAACAAGTTTTTTCAATATATATATATCCGGATAAATGACTGAGCTAAGATTTTCTGCCGAAAAAGTGAACGGACAAATAATAAGCGGGACTGTAACCGCCGATTCGGCAACTATTGCCAAGAAAAAAATTCAAAAACTGGCTCTGCAGAATAATTTAAAAATCAGATCAGTTGAACAGAAAGTCACATATTTGTATAAAGTCCGCAAGGGTAAAGATAAACCTATATACGGCGAACAAAAAGCTTTCAGTAAAAAAGAAGTACACGACGCGTTAAATAAACTTGGATATGATGTAGTTTCCGTCAATAAAAAACTATTCGACAGAAGTTCAAAACCGCCTTACGCGGATATTGTATCTTTTGTAAAAATAAGCGCCGAACTTCTTGAACAAAAACTTCCTTACAGCGAAATTTTAACTCTGCTTATAAACGATACGCAAAACAGAACGCTTAAGGAATCGCTTAAAGAAATTAACAACGAACTTAAAAAAGGAACCGATAGCGAAGTTGTTTTCCTCCGTTATCAATCGGTCTTTGGAAAGTTCGCGGCTTACATGCTTGGGCTTGCGTCTAAAAGCGGTAACATGACGGAAATATACCGCGCTACCGCCAAGTTCCTTGAAAGAAGACAGCAATTTAAAAAAGACTTGCGCAGCGCTCTTATTACTCCGGCTGTTACTATCTTTATTTTATTTCTGGCTGTGCTTTTTTATGTGGCTTATATTTTCCCCGAAACGGCAAAGCTGTTTGTAAAGTTCAAGATAGAGCTTCCGCCAATGACGGCGGCTACTTTAAAAATGAGCGACTTTCTTACCGCGCACTGGCTTCTTATAATGATTACAATTATAGGCCCGCTCGTTTTAGGTTTGAGATTTGTATCCACTAAAAAAGGCAAATACATATTGGACAGGTACCTGCTTAAAGTGCCCATAGTAGGCAGCCTTATACACAAAACAATGATTGAAGTTTTCTGCCGCGTATTTTATACGCTTTACAGCGGCTCTGCCGAAAGCATTGAGCCTATACGAATTGCGGCCGAAGCCACAGGAAATACTTATTTTGAAGACAAAATCAAATCCATCGCTATTCCGCTTATGTTGAAAAAGGGAACGGGGCTTACGGATTCGTTTGACGCTTCCGGTTTGTTTACAGATACTGTAATTTCCAGGTTCCACTCCGGCGAAGAAACAGGTACTATTAAAAATACCGCCTTACAGCTTGCAAATTATTACGAAAGCGATACCGTTTTCAGGATGAAAAATCTTATTGAAATGATACAGGTTTTTATTGCTATGATTATTATGATTGTTATGATTGCCCTGACGCTTGTTTCCGCGGAAACAGCTACCATCAGGCCTAAAGCTCCGGGAATGGCTTACAATAATACGAATACAGAGTTGAGAGTGTCATGATAGAAAACCTGGAAATGACCGATAAAATTGGATACCTTTTATTCAAGAAAGGAATCATAGACGCTTCAATGCTCGAAAAGGCTCTTATTGCAAAAGCCAACGATACGAGCAAGATAAGAAGAAACCTTGCTCAAATTCTTGTTCAGGATTTTAAATACGACCACGATACCATTTTCAGGGAAGTTGCAATCCTATACGCTTTCAGGGAATTGGACATGCGGCCGGAGGATATTCCGCAGGATAAGCTCGATAATATACGGCAGATGATAAACAACTGCGGAGAAGCGCTTAAAGCCGAAATGATTGAACATAAAGTTATTCCTTTTATGTATGACGACAGAATAAAGGATAAACTTATTATTGCGGCCATAGACCCTACGGAAAGAAGCATACCGAGAATAGCGTTCGGACTGAACGCGAAAAAATACGAAGTAATTTATATTAAGAAAAGAGATTACGACAAGCTCATCAATACCGTCATCCCTCCCGAAAACGAGTTCCTAAAAATGCTGGAGTCGAACACTCCCGAAATAGAAATAAAAGCGGACGAAGCTTCGCTCGATGAACAGGCGCTTGACGCGGAAATTAACAAAAGCGCGCTGATTAATCTTGTTGAAGGCGCTTTGCTTGAAGGAGTGCGGAAAGGGGCAAGCGATATTCACTTTGTACCCAAATCGGCAAGTAAAACGGAAATACTATTCAGAATTGACGGAAACCTGCAGTTGTGGCATATACAGGAGAATACCCTGCCCGAAGCAATAACCGCAGTAGTGAAAGACCGCTCTAAAGGAATGGACCGCTTCGAAAGGGAAAGAGCCCAGGACGGCTTTATTCAAAGAGAAATTGACGGAATAGTTATCCGCTTCAGAGTATCCGTTTTGCCCATGGTTGGAACGGAATTAAAGAATAAATTCGAAAGTATTGTAATAAGAATTCTTGACGACAGAAAAGTAATTAAGGATCTTGAAAAACTTGGCCTTACAGGCTATACAAAAAAAGCTTTCCAGAAAGCCATTACACAACCGCAGGGCATGGTAATTCTGACAGGCCCTACGGGCAGCGGTAAGAGCACCACACTTGTTGCGGCGCTGTACCAGGTTATTGATCCAAGCGTTAACGTGCTTACGGTTGAAGACCCGGTTGAGTATGTTATTGAAGGAGCAAGGCAGCTTAAAATTGGATATAAAATGAATTTTGAGCAGGCAATAAGAGCCATTCTTCGTCACGATCCGGATATTGTGCTTGTTGGTGAAATGAGAGATAAGGAAACCGCGGAAGTTGCAATTAAACTTGCCAACACGGGTCACCTTACGTTTTCAACACTTCACACCAACGATGCGCCGAGCGCCGTTGCGCGTTTATATAAGATGGGCATTGAACCGTTCCTTATTGCGTATGCCATCAACATAATAGTTGCGCAAAGGCTTATAAGAAAACTTTGCGATAGCTGCAAAAAGAAGGTTACTTCTTTAGACGATACGCTTATGACCGCCATGGGGCTTGATATCAACGAATGGAAGAAGTATACAATTTACGAACCCAAAGGCTGCGAGCGTTGCGGCAATTCCGGCTATAAAGGCCGCGTTGCCATTCACGAAGCGTTATATTTTACCAAGGAACTCAGACAAATTATTGTGCGCTCCGGTGTTGAAGTGGACGAAGAAAAAATAAGATTTCAGGCAAAAAAAGACGGAAGCCTCACATTGAGAGAGGCCGGCCTCGAAAGAGTTAAAAACGGCATTACTTCGCTTGAGGAAGTGCTTGCCGCTACTTCGGACGAATAAAACAAGGATATAATTAGTTAAATAATTTTTAACACATTTAATTTTAAAGGATTTGACCGATAATAATATTTACAGTATATAGTATTATTTCGTTTTTTCCATATATGGCAACATGATTAAAGAAATAAAAAACATATTAGAACCCTTTATAGATAAGATTCCAAAAGCTACTTTTGGCCCGGAAAGGGTTACCTACATAATTGAGCATTTCAATGAATTTGATAACGACCAAAAATTGTTGATGCTTGAAGTAATTAACAAAATACTGACCAACATGGTTGAAATGGAAGCCTCCGATATTGAGTTGGGCGGGCACGGAACAGACGGCTATGTTTGGATGAGAATTTACGGAAAGAAAAACCGGGTGATGGAAATACCAAGGCTTACACCCGATGAAACCGCCTGCCTTATTATAAACCTCATGAACGAAAACCAGAGAAGATACCTTCTTGTTACAAGAAACCTCGATTTCAGTTATACTTTTTTGTACGAAAGAAAAAACACCGAAATCAGGTTCAGAGCCGATTCCTATTTTGATCTTGACCGGCTTGCTCTTAACATGAGAGCAATTAACGCGGATATCAGGCCCATAGAATCTCTCGATTTTCATCAGAACGCGATAAAATCATTAAGTCATAAGTATATTAAATTCGGGCTTACTCTTGTTACCGGCATTACAGGCTCCGGTAAATCTTCCACGCTCGATTCCATAATAGATTTTCATAACCAGACGGACAACGCCCACATAGTAATAATAGCTTCGCCTATCGAGTTTGTTCACAAATCGAACCAGTGCATAATAAGACACAGGGAAGTCGGGCGCGATGTCTTATCATTTAAAGACGGAGTAATACAGGCCTTAAGGCAGGATCCGGACATTATTGTAATAGGTGAAATGAGAGACCCGGATACGATACTTGCCGCGCTTGAAATAACCGATACCGGACACAAAGTGTTTTCAACCCTGCACACTTCTTCGGCAGTGGAATCCATAGACAGAATTATTGCGGAAGTTCACCCAAGCGAACAGGAGCGCGTCAGAAACAGACTTGCCGATGTTCTTATCTCCATTGTATCGCAAAAGCTTGTGCCAAGCCTTGATGGAAAACGAGCGCTTGCAAAGGAAGTTCTTATTGTAAACCCCAGCGTTAAAGCCGCCATAAAAAATAATAACACGGGCGAAATCTATATGATGATTAACCAGGGAGGCCAAAACGGCATGATGACAATGGAACAGGATTTGAAGCGGTTATATTTAAGCAAGAAGATTTCTATTGAAAACGCCATGGCTTATGCCAATAATAAAACAAGAATGCAACAAATATTATCGGCCATTTAATGAAACCACTCATTTGTTTATATTGTGAGGGTACAGACACTAAAATAGCGGCTGTTATAAAAGAGAAGGATAAAGTAAAGGTACTTAAAACTTTATCCATGGATGTCGTTCAGCCGGGAGCGGACGGATTTGACGGAACCACTAACCTTAGCTTTGAAGAAGGCAGCGGAGACGGCATATCTTTCGATAACTCCAAAGACGGCAAGCCTGTTATTACCTCCGGTATATCAAATATGAGTATGGTCAGCGCGGGTTTGAGCGGAATAAATTTAAACAAAAGCCTTTTTATTCCCGCAATTACCGAACCTACTGTTTATTTTCATGTTACGGAACCGCCCAAAGACAATAATCCGGCCAAAATTGCCGCTTCAATAATTGAGGATATTCAAAAGACAAAGAATGTTACAATTGACCGGCATAACCTTGGCTTTGTTGAACTGGCCGATCGCTCCATTCTCTCTGTTTTTACAAGCGGTGAAATAGGCTGTATAAGACTTATAAACGCTTTGGCCGTTCACAACGGCAGAAGGTATTATTCAATCCCTTCAGTTAAAAACGCCGAAATTTCGCTGGCGTATTTTGTTGCTAAAAAGAAGAAATTTTTCCCCGATGACAATTCCCTTATTGTTTATATAGGCAAGGAATACAGCAAGCTGATATTCCTTAGCGGCAGAAAAATAAAACACATAGGCAGCACGTTGGATATAGGAACAACAAACCTGCATACTTACGATGTTTATTTTTCCAAAATACTTCTCGAAATGGAAAACGGCGGTATATCTCACCTTGATAACATTGTAGTATGCGGCGAAGATGATTCCGAAAATCTTATACTGTCTTTTTATGGAACATTCCCCGAAGCGAATGTTTCGCGCCTTGAGTTTGAAGACCTTGATGTTTCCGCGCTTGACGAGGAATCGAAAACAAAAATATCTTCCTATTCCGTACCTGTTGCAATTGCCTACGAGTATTTTGAAGAGCTTGAAAAACAGTTTACCGGCATTAACCTTTTGCCAAGTTATGTAATTGAAGACCAGAAGTTCTTCCAGTTTGGCTGGCACGCGTACCTTGTGCTGGCAATTCTTTTTGGAGTTACGTTTTTTATTACAAGCAAAACACTTACAAACTATAAGTCGTTGCGCGAATTGCGAAACCAGATAGAAGTTTATCAGGCAAAAAAAAGAGCCAATCAGGAAATTATAGACCAGAAGAACTATTACCAAAACCGGATTGATAACTTCGGCCAAACGCAAACTATACTGGATACTGTTACAAAAGGCACCGAAGTATGGTGCGGGCTTATTGAAAAAACTTCCGCCTTTATGGGCGCGCATAGAAATTTATGGCTTACCACGTTGACTGCCGAAGAGAATAGCCCGGATATTCTGTTTACAGGTTTCGCGCTTCATAATAACGTGTTGCCGGACTTTGCATATTTTTACGACAATTCAACCCTGAAAGGCGTTCTATACGAAGAGTTGAGAGACAAAGGCGCGTACAGGTTCACCTTGTCATTTAAGGTTCCTCCCAAAACAGAGGGGAGGAAATGAACAGGAAATTAAAAAACACACTCGCCCTCGCAGGGCTTTTGCTGATTATTATTGTTTTCGGCTTTGGGTATATTTTTATTATCCAGCGGAACGATATAAAGAAAAAAACAACCGAACTTGACAAGCTTAAACGGGAAGTGCCTGAAACAGCCGATCTGATAATTGAACGGGATATGCTTGCAAAGAAAGCCGCCGAAATAGATTCCATTCTTAACGCGCGGAAATTCAATATTCCCAAAATGCTTTCTTCAATTAAGTTTTTCGATTTTATAAACCGCGGAACTTCCGGATTTTCGAATAAGAGTAAAATTAACGTTGAGTATACCGACCGCAAAACCGATAAGAACTTCTTTTTCTTTTCGTATAAGGTTTACGGCCAGGCTGAGTTTACTGAGCTTTACAGACTAATAGCCTCAATTGAGCAAAGCAAGGAATTAAAGAAAATACGTTCCATTACCATAAGCAGTATGGTTGCAAATGTTGAAGGAGGACGACCGGATTATCTTGTTTCGTTTACAATGGTGGTTGCCGTTTATTTTTCAGCAGATGACAGGTTTGCAGCTACAACAATGGCCGAAAACAAATTTGAATACAGAGGCATATACGATTTCTTCTACCCTCTTATTCGTAACGATATTCCGCCAAACACAGACAACCTGCTTGACGTACAGGGAGCAAAATTACTGGCGCTTATACCGGAAGGCGCGTTCGTAGCGGACGCTTCGGGCAATACATTCCTTCTATATGAAGGCCAGGAAGTTTATTTGGGATATTTGACAAAAATTGATTACGATAACAACAGGGTTACATTTATTTTGAACAAGGGCGGAATAATTGAAAAAACCGAATTGTATCTGCAAAAAGAAGACAAACCCGGAAAAACCAAAGAGGTGAAAAAATGAAAAAATTAATCTTTTTAATGACAATAATTTTTTTCTTGTCACCTGTTTCTTTCTCTCAAAAGTATCTGGAAAAGCAGTTTAAATATACTAACCCCGAAGAATTGGTTACGCTTTCCGCAGACCTGCCTTTCAGCAAGGCTGTTGATCTGCTTAGTAAAGTAAGCGAAAAAATTACCGGAAAGAGAATTGTATCTACCGTACAACGCCAAGAACCAATAGGAATTGAGTTAAAGAACATGACTTACGACAAGGCCCTTGTTATTATTGTTCAGTATGCCAACCTTATTTATGACGAAAAAGAAGACGTAATTGTAATTAAACGAAAAAACGAGGCAGTGGAAACTCCCAAGGATCCACAGAACTACGCGCCTGTTACCGCGCGCGAAGTTAAAATATCGGCCGTGTTTTTTGAAATGAATACTACAAAACTTAAAAGCCGTGGCATTAACTGGCAGTTTCTGCTTTCAGGCGAAAAAATGAATGTCGGCTCTTCGGCTATTACTACATCTTCCGATGCAAGTTCCAGCTCAAGCTCAAGTTCAAGTTCTTCATCGTCTTCCACAACTTCGGCAGGTTATAATATTTCCGTTTCAAGCTCGAAGCTTGACTTTGGAGGTTTTTTCGGGCAGGCTACCGCTTTATTCAAGTTTTTTGAGACTGAAAACCTGGGCGAGCTTATCGCGAGTCCTACTATTACCGTACGGGATCAAAGAGAAGGACGCATACAGGTTGGTTCCGATTTTTCAATTAAGCAAAAAGATTTTGCAGGCAATGTTACAGACGCCTTCTTTTCAACAGGTTCAATTATTAAAGTTACGCCTTTTGTTTTTAAGGAAGACAGCCTCAACTATGTTCTGCTTAAGCTGGATGTGGAAAGAAGCTCCGCGACTCCGTCTACAAGCATGACGGAAGTAAAGAAGACCAGCGCTTCCACACAAGTGCTTATGCTTAATGGCGAAGAAACCATTATTGGGGGATTATATTCCACGGATGAAGAAAAGACAAGAAACGGCATACCGTTTTTAAAGGATCTTCCCTGGTGGGTATTTGGCATCAGATACCTTACCGGTAGTGACGAAACAACGGTTGTAAAGAAAGAGCTTGTAATTCTGATTAAGACCGAAATTCTGCCTACGCTGAAAGAGCGCTTTGCTAATCCCAGTAAAGGAAATCCTATTGAGTACGAAATAAACTCTTATAGGGATAAACAAAAAATTTACCAGTTTAATCAATCAACAAAGGAAAATTAAAGTATATATGGAAACAATTTTAATAGTTGATGATGACGTTAATTTGTGCACAATTCTGGGCGAAGAGCTTTCCGAGGTCGGTTATAGCTGCTACAATGTAAACAGCGCAGATTCAGCATTGGCCTTCCTGTTGGAAAGATCCGCCGATCTTGTTCTTCTTGACCTGAAAATGCCCGAAAAGGATGGCTTTTATGTTTTGCGCAAAATCAAAGAACAAAATATAGCCATTAAGATAATAGTCCTGACTGCCTACGCCGATGTAAAAGCCGCCATAGATTCGGCAAAACTTGGCGCGAGCGATTTCATCAGCAAGCCGTATGATTTTGATGAGCTATTGATTACTATCAGGAAAGTCTTGCAAAAAGATACTTAAAATGAAAATAAGTTATCGTTTATTATTCATTAATTTTGTCATCGTTCTTCTGATTCTTAGTCTTTCGGGTATCGCGTTTTACTCGATATTTAATAATGTCATAACGTCTCAGCAGTCTAAGCATCTGGTTAGCGCTACAAATTCTTTCGCTTACCAGCTTGAGTCGGCTTTTCAGGATGTAGATCAGGAGTTCTTTCTGCTCTACCAGAAAGCGAAGCCCTATGGTTTTGACAAAAAACTTTTTGAAGGCTCCAAGCTCGATTTTGTTTTTGTTCTGCAGAAAGATTCGCTTATTGATGCCAATAGTTCTTATTTTTCCGGTCTGGTCTCAATTCCAGGAGAAAAAATATCCTACGCGGAATTTCAAAACAGCAACCCTTTCACAATAATTAAAAGATATAATCTTAAAAGCGGAAGCTTACTATGCTATGGCAGAATAATAAATAACGATTTTCTGAACGCTTTTTATACCAGAATAAACAACGATATTGCCGTAGTATTAAACAATAAAACGGTAATAACTTCAAACGAATCCATTAACCAGAATCTTGCTCTTTTTCTTACGGAAGCTTCAAAGGAGCTTTCAATAAAAAAGAGCTTCGATATTTTTTCGCAGTCAAGCGAATCAGCCGATTTATATGCCGCAATTTACCGTCCCAAAACCAACTATATACCAACAAATATTAATTTCATAATATTTTCGAAACTTAACGAAGCTGCCGAATTAAGAAGCAGCCTTAAGCTTGTAATGATTATCCTCTGCTTTGCGGGGCTTTCACTTTCGTTGATCTTATCACTTTTATTTACCGGGTCATTGCGTAAGCAAATTAACAAGCTTAGCGAAGCCACCGAGATAACAAAGACGGGTAATTTCCATGTCCGCATAACTGTAAACTCCGGCAACGAACTTGGTATGCTTGCTTCCGCTTTTAACAAAATGCTTGATGAACTTGAGAAGAAAGAAAAAATCAATAATGAGTACGCCGAGTTTATTGCCCTTATTAACCAAAACCCTACCTTCCATCAGGTGGCTGAAAACGCTTTAACTAAAATTATTAAAACAGGCGGGTTCAATACCGGCGCAATTTACAACATAGACAACAACAATATTGCGCTTGCAAGTTCTTATGGAATAAAAGACGAGTCCGATTTTTCCAAAGAAAAAACGGAATTATTTAAACCGGTTTTAAAAACACGTGATACTTTTAACCTGAGTTATGAAAATAATCCGTCTCAATTTACAGCGGAATTACTGGAAATGGGAATAAAAAACCTGCTGATAATTCCCATTTTGTACAATAACAAAATAATTGCTTTACTTGAACTTGGCTCCGCTCAGCAACCTGGCAACGGGGCTATGGAATATATTTCAAAAATCAAAGAGCAGCTTGCAATAGGCCTCACAAACGCGAGAGCTCTCGTTCAGCTTGAAAATCTTGTAACAGAGCTTAAAAACTTAAACGAAGAATATCAGAAACAGAATCTGCAGGTAAAAGCGCAAAACGACACTTTAAGAAAGCTGCACAAAAATCTTGAAGAGAAAGCGGCTGAACTTGAGGATCAGAAAGAAAAAGCCGAAGGACTTACACAGGTTAAATCTCAATTCCTTGCAAGCATGTCTCACGAGCTGCGCACACCGCTCAACTCCATAATGGGCCTTACCGAGCTGATTGTTGAAGATAAGAGCATAACCGGCAAAAACCGGGAGCGCTTAAACGTGGTGCTGCGGAACGGGCAGAGACTTATGCAGCTTATTAACGATATTCTCGATTTGTCAAAAGTGGAATCCGGAAAAATGGAAATTATTGAGGAAAGCCTTCAGCTTGAAGAACTGCTTAAAGAAATATACGATTCCGTTCACTTGCTGGCAATTAATAAGAACCTCTCTTTTACTATTGAACGCGATTGCGATACTTCGTTTTTTATAACCACTGATAAAACAAAAGTAATACAGGTGTTATTTAACCTTATAAGCAACGCCATTAAATTTACCGATAAGGGAGGCGTTAAGCTTGCTGTTTCCGAAAAGGAAGGATTTATAGTATTTAAAACAATTGATACCGGCATAGGAATTTCGAAAGAAAACCAGAAAATAATTTTTGAGGAATTCAGACAGGTTGACGGAACGCTTACGCGCAAGTATTCCGGTACGGGGCTGGGACTTGCGATATGCAAGCGGATAGCTTTATTGATGAAAGGCGATATAACAGTAGAAAGCAAAATAGGCATTGGTTCGGTATTCTCCTTTTCCATACCCGCGCAAAAAATCCTTCAGCCGGAAGTTATAAAAACAGCCATACCGGCGGATAAGGCAAAACAGAACTATGTAAACCTTGTGGTTGTAATTGATAACAACATAGATACCCAAACCTCGTTTGAACATTACTTCCGGTCCAAAGGATTCGAAGTTGAGTTCGCGTCAACGGGTAAAGCCGGGTTTGAAAAAGCAAAAATTCTGCAGCCTGTTCTTGTTTCGCTTAACGTTCTTTTACCCGATGAGAACGCTTTCGAAACGCTTTCGATGCTTAAGACTGCGCCGGAAACAAAACAAATACCAATATCTCTTGTGGCTGTCAATCCCGAGAAAAACACGGGATATGGCTTTAACATCTTTGGTATTTGCGGACATGATTCAGATTCGGTCATTTATGAAAACATTATAAATAAAATAGAAAAAACTTATAAGACTAAAATCGCATCCGGAATTGTAATAACTGAAAAAGATTCCTCTTTCAAGAAAATTGAAAAACTGCTGACCGGTAAAAATATAACTTTGCATAAATTGCCGCCGGATAAACTCACAAATAATTTTACTGACAGGATAAAACCCGGTTTTATTCTCTCGGATATTTCAGGTAAAAAGGAAAACGCTTTCTCCGTTTTAGCACAGATAAAAAATAATACCGACTTAAAAAACGTTCCGTTTGTAATATATTATTCCGCTCCGCTTTCCGTTGAAGAGGATGAAAAACTTTTGCAAACCTGCGTGCAAATAACGGACCATGCAAATTCTCACCCGCTTGATGCTTTACGCGCTGTACGCGAACAGATAAGAATTTTTGAAGCGACAAACTTACCAGTTCAGGAAAATGAAACAGGAAGCATAAACGCTCCTGATGTGCTGGCGAACGAAGACTCCTCCGAATACATGGGAGTTGTGCTCATAGCGGATGACGACCCTGATACTTTGTTTACAATCAGCGAAATTGTTGAGGAATGCCGTTGCAAAACACTTAGAGCCTCCAACGGTATTGAATGCCTTCAATTGCTTGAAAGCGTAACCCCAGACCTTATACTGCTTGATATCATGATGCCCGGCATGGATGGTTTCCAGACTATTAATAAAATTAAAGAAAACAAGAAATGGGCGCGTATACCTGTTTACGCCGTCACTGCAAAAGCGATGATTGAAGACAAACAGGTTATTTTAAATCACGGCTTTGATGATTATATTTCCAAGCCGGTAAGTTCAAATATACTGGCATTTAAAATTCAAAAAATTATTAATAAAACAGACCTATTATGAAAAAGATATTGATTATTGACGATATTCCCGAAAATGTATTTTTACTGCAAGACAGGCTTGAACACGAAAACTACGAAGTAATTACAGCATACGATGGAAAGACAGGCGTACAACGGGCTATGGATGATTCCCCCGATCTGATATTGCTCGATATAATGCTTCCCGATATAAGCGGAATAGAAATCTGCAAAAACCTTGTAAGCAATCCCGCCACAAGAGATGTTCCCATAATTCTTGTTTCCGCTAAAGCGGACGCGGAGGACTTGCGCGAAGGGCTGCTGGCAGGCGCTTTTGATTATATTAAAAAACCTGTAAACAGAATTGAATTGCTCGCGAGAGTCAACTCGGCGCTGAAACTGCGCGACTCGCAACGCTTTCTTTTAGACGCTGAAGCCATAAGCACTTTTACAGCTACCGTTGTTACCGCCAACCATAAAATTAAACAGCCGCTTACTCTTATGAACCTTACGCTTGTTGCCATTAGGCGCGAGCTTGCTAAAGAGGAAATATCAAGAGAGGCAATACAGAAAAAGCTGGAGTTTTTTGACGTGGCCATAAAAGATATTAATAACGTGCTTGAACAATTGAATACAATTAAAAAGCCGGAATTTGAGGATTATGTGAAAAACATAAAAATGGTTAACTTAAACACACAGACAGATAATGAGAAAACATCAGCGTAGCAATTCTTCAATAACAGCAAGCATCTGTTCGAACTCATAAGGTTTAAGAAGCAGCTTGTTGATACCGGATTTTTTTTCATCAATCTTTTTACCCAGCACGCTTCCTGTGGAAAGGATTATTGGAAAACCAAAACCGGATTCCCTGATTTTTTTTGTACACTCAAGTCCGTTCATACCCGGCATATTATAGTCTATAATCAGCAGATCTATTTTAATTTCTTCGGTTAATACTTTTATAGCCTCTTCGCCGGAAAGGACTTTTATTATCGAGTAGCCCGATGATTCAAGAAGTTCGGCCAACAGATCGCGCAGCATGACCTCGTCATCGGCAAGAAGAATTATTTTTTCGGCAGGCTGCGTTTTGGTTTTTGTAACGGAAGCGTACGAGGGGAGATAAACATTAAAGCGGGTTCCCTTGCCCGATTTGCTTTCAACATTTATAAATCCACCATGAGCTTTTATTATACCATAAGTTACATATAACCCAAGTCCGGAACCCGAACCGGTTTCTCTTTTTTTTGTTGAGAAATACGGATCAAATATTTTTTGTATGTTCTCTTCGGAAATACCGGAGCCGGTATCTTCCACGCTTAAAAAGCAATAATCGTTTTTATCAAGATATGGATACAGATAATTGTTTTTATCGGTAACGGATATGTTGTTTGCCGTAATAGTAAGCGTGCCCCCCTCCTCCATTGCTTCTTTTGCATTAACACATAAATTAAGCAATACCTGGTATATTTCGGAACCAACTCCAAGTATGTTGTACAAGCCGCCGTTTATTCTGTTTTCAAATAATACATTCTTCGGGAAAGTTTCGTTTATTACTTTGCAAATATCTTCAAGCAAGTTTACCAGACTAACTTTTTCTTTCTGCTTGGCGGTGGGTTTTCCGTATGAAAGAAGCCCGCGCGTCAAGTCCCTTGCCCTTATTGAACAGCTTTCAATGTTATCAAGCAAACGTAGAACCTCATCAGTTTGAGACGCTTTCTTTTTAAGTATGTTAAGACTGCCGAATATGCTCGAGAGCAGGTTGCTGAAATCGTGAGCCATACCGCTTGCAAGTTTGCCTATGGTTTCAAGCTTTTGCGATTGCATTAAACCGGTCTGTAACGCCTTATTAAGTTCGCGGGTTTTTATACTGTTTACCGCAAAAGCGAATACAACCGAAAATTGTTCAAGGTAATCGGTTTCCTGACTCGTAAAATCGCTTTCATCTTTGCCTAATATTAAAACCGCATTAAGCTCCTGATTAAAGTAACAGGGCGTTACAAGCGCGTAACGCGTTTTTAACGCGGACGCTATATTATAAGCGGCGCTGTCCGTATCGTTGGAACCGGAAAGCGAAGAGCGGCTTGTTTCTATCCGCTTTTCAATAAAAATGTAATTCTTCCGCAGATCAGCCTCCACATCCTCTTTCAGCTCAGGCAGGCTGCCCGGGCATCTGCAAAACATATCCGCCGGTTTATTTTCTTCTATCAGCAACGCAACCGCCCGGCTGCATTTGTTGATATTTACAGCAGCCTCTAAAAAAGCTTCTATTGCTTCGCTCAGTGTTTTTTCCTGCGCGAGCATTGCAAGCATATTTTGCAGCTCTTTTTGAAATATTATATTATCAGGATTGCTCATCTTGTTTTAGTTTATATGCCTTAATTTTTGTATATAAAGTTTTTTGACTAATACCAAGCTGGAAAGCTGTTCTTTGCCTGTTCCAGTCATTTTTATTTAATATGTTTAATATGTGATACTTTTCAACTTCATCAAGCCGGGTAATTCCGTTTTCAGTCCCGAATATCTTTTCGTTTTTTACTATTCTGAGTTCTTCATTTACAGGGGGTAAATTAAGATCGTCAACATCTATTGTACTTCCTTCGGCAAAAATAATAGCGCGTTCCATAATATGTTCAAGCTCTCGTACATTACCCGGAAAGCTGTAATTCAGCAATGAATTTTCCGCCTCTGTTGATAATTTTTTAGGAGAACGAACTGGAGAGTTGCTATCAAGAAAATAATTGGCAAGCCTTATTACATCGCTCCGCCGCTCCCTGAGCGAAGGAATTTTAATTGTAATTATATTCAGCCTGAAAAGCAGATCGCGTCTGAAATTTTTATTCTCGGCTTCTTCAAGAAGGTTTTTGTTTGTAGCGCCTATAACTCTGACATTTGATGTCAATGTGGTTACGCCGCCAATTCTTCTGTATTCGCCGTTTTCCAGAAAACGTAAAAGTTTAGGTTGCAAGGCAAGACTCATTTCTCCTATTTCATCCAGAAAGAGCGTACCTCCGTGAGCAATTTCCACAAGCCCCTGCTTGGGAGTTTTCGCATCTGTGAAAGCCCCTTTTTCGTAACCGAATAATTCGCTTTCTATAAGCTGGTCCGGCAGAGAAGCGCAGTTTATTATAACAAAAGGTTTATCTTTGCGCATGGAATGCTGGTGAACGTATTCGGCAAACAATTCCTTGCCTGTGCCTGTTTCCCCTTCAATCAGTATATTCGAATCGGATGCGGCGGCTTTTACCGCAAGGTTTAACGTACGCTGCAATTCGGGGCTTTGCCCTATTATTTTATTCTGAATTTTTTTAGTTACTTTATTGGATAGAACTTTATTTTCAACCACAAGCTGTTTAAGTTCAACGGCACGGTTTATTGTCAGTAAAAGCTCTTCAAAATCGTATGGTTTGGGTATAAAATCGTAAGCGCCCATTTTTATCATTTCTATCGCAATGCGGGTCTCCGATTTTGCCGTCATCATTATTACATTCAGAGCAGGGTAATAATCGTGGGCATATCTTAAAACTTCCTCGCCCGATACTTCTTTCATTTGCAAATCGAGCAAAAGAATATCGTAACTTTTTTTCTTAAGATTTTCTATCGCATACTTGCCGTCATAGACAGTCTCAACCCAAAAGCCTTCTTCAATAAGCTGTTCTTTTAAGAGATAACACAGCGTTTCATCATCATCGCAGACAAGAATCTTAATATTTTTATCGCTTTTCATAATAATTCATTCCCAAAGCCAACGCGGTTAAATTAGCAGACCGCACTCAGCTTTTGTAAACGCGTTTAAACAGTTCATTTAATTCCGCTTCAGTCAGTTTTCGCGCTTCGCCGCTTTTCAGTTCTCCGAGCAGAATATTTTCCATTCTCACTCTTAATAATCGAAGGGTTGGGTGTCCTATTTTAGCGGTCATTTTTCTTACCTGCCTGTATTTGCCCTCTGTTACGGTAACAGAAACCCAGCTTACTGGTATTGTTTTGCGTTCTCTTATTGGCGGTACGCGCGGGGATAAGTTGACGTTTTCCAGAAGTTTAGCTTTCGCGGGCAGAGTCATGCGTCCTTCAATAATAACTCCCTTTTCAAGCTGTTCAAGACTTTCCTTTTCCGGAATGCCCTCAACCTGCGCGAGGTATTCTCTTTCATGCCCGTTAACAGGGTTTAACAATCTATCCGTAAGCTTTTTATCGTCTGTAAGGAATAAAAGTCCTTCGCTGTCCATATCAAGCCTGCCTACAGGGTAAACAGTTGGAGGAAATTTATAAAAACCGGCTATGGTAGGTCTGCCGAGTTTATCAGTAAATTGCGAAAGTACATTATAGGGTTTATTAAAGATAAAATAGTTGTATTGTGCCATCAAATTAATTGCAACAAGCAGCTACAACGCTGTAAGCGCCTGCCCAAAGCCTTCTTATTTTTAAATAAAATACATAATTAAATTATAGTAAAAAAAAACGTACTTTCAAAAAATAACCTATAAAAACCGGCTGCCGTTAGGAAGGAGAAATAAGCTCATTTTGCTGTAAGCTGCACCCCCTCCAATCCATCCAATAAATGACACGCCGCTTTTCAGTTTTATTCGCTTATATCAACAGCAGCCGGAATAACTACTACTATACCATTTCTATTTTCGTTTTCATTATCAGCCCTTCGTTTATCAGTTCCTTTATGTGTGGAAGAACCACATTTACTTTTTCCTCCTCATCGGCAAACAATATAATCAGCGGCACTTCATCGGCGTTGCCTATTTTTAACGGAAAATGAAGATGGTGTTTTTTGCCATAACCCGCCAGGCCTTTTATTAATGTTGCCCCCATAATGTTATGGTGCATCAGATACCGCATGATGTATTCGTACATTTGCTTATCTTCATACATGTCACTTTCATCCAAAAACACTTTTATTTCTACCATTTTTGCCTCTGTTTAAAGATAGTTATTGAATTTTTGATTTCTTTTCCAGGAACAAATAGAGCGATGGAAAAACAAGTAATGTAAAAAACAACGCCGATAGCAGCCCCACAACAATTACCGTTGCCAATGGTCTTTGTACATCGGAGCCAATACCAACGGCTCTGGCGGCGGGTATAAGGCCAAGCATGGCAAGAGACATCGTCATCATATTCGGGCGCAGGAGTATCAACGCCGATTTTATCACTGCCTCTTTAACAGGCAAGCCGTCATCTTCAATAAGGTTTCTTGTCCGCGAGACGTACAGCACCCCTGCCATTATGGATATGCCGAACAAGGAAATAAAACCCACGCCTGCCGATACATTAAAACTATACCCACGGATAATCAACGCCATTAATCCGCCAATAAGCGAAAGCGGTATTCCGGCCATTGCCACAAGCACATGCCTTACGTTTTTAAACATTGCAAACAATATAAAAAAGATTATAGCAATGGTTAAAGGTATGACAACCGCCAGCCTTTTAGCCGCGCGCGACAGGTTTTCAAACTGCCCTCCCCAATCCAACGAATACCCTTTAGGCAGTGTTACTCTACGAGAGACTTTCTCCTGTGCTTCCTTTACAAAGCTTCCCTGATCCCGCTCCCGTATATTTGTCCGTACTGATATTTGTCTCTTGCCATCTTCACGCTGTATTATTGTAGGCCCGTCTATCAATTTAATTGAAGCGAGTTGCGAAAGAGGTATACGCGCTCCGGTAGAGGAAAGTATCTGCATGTCCTTGATAGATTCTATCGACGAACGATACTCGGAAGAATAGCGTACAACTATATCGAATCGCTTGCTTCCGTCATACAGCTTACTAATGGACTTGCCCCCAATGGCGGCTTCAATCATTTTTTGAATATCGCTTACATTTATTCCGTACCTCGCGCATGCCACCCTGTCAATATCCACAGTCAACTGCGGCTGATCTCCTTCCTGCTCAATACCGTACTCCGTAGCGCCGGGAATTGTTTTTATAACAGACAAAATAGAATCGGCTTTGGCGCGCATCAGCTTCAAGTCATCGCCGTTTATAAGAATTGCAAGATCGGCAACACTGCCTGTAACCGCCTCGGTAACATTATCAAGAATTGGTTGCGAAAAAGAAAACACCGCCCCGGGTATTGCAGTCTCAAGCTCTTTTTTTATATCCGTCAGTAGTTTCTCTTTCGATTCATCTTTAATCCATGTTGAGTAATCGTTCAGCCCCACAAGTATCTCTACCCTGTTTGGCCCGTAAGGATCGGTTCCGTCATCATTTCTGCCAAGCTGAGTAATAACAAGTTTTACCGGCTTGTGCTTTGCTATTATGCTTCTCATTACCGGGGTGTACTTGTCTGCTTCATCAAGCGAAATACCTACCGGGAAAAAGCATCTGATGTTTATTGAGCCTTCGTCAAGTTCAGGAAGAAATTCCGTACCTATTGTTTTTGAACTGATTAGCACTACAATGGCAACCACAACAAACGATGTAATAACCGTTATCTTGTAATACTTTGTCAGGAATACAACGGCCTTTTCGTAGTTCTTTTGAATCCATTCGAATACCGGATTGCGCCATTCTATTTTTACCGGCACAGTCGATTCGAAGTATTTTCTGTAAATAAACGTCATGAGTACCGGTATTGCCGTTAAAGCAAGAAGCATTGAGCCTGTTATAGCAAATACAAGCGTATAGGCCATTGGAGAAAATAATTTTCCTTCAACTCTCTGGAAAGTAAAGATAGGCAGATATGCAAGAATGATAATTGTAATAGAGAAGAAAATTTCCTTGCCTACTTCCTGCGCCGCGTTTAACGTAAAATGTATAATACCTCTTTTCTTTTCTTCAAGAGTAGCCTCTTTATAGCGCCGCATGATATTTTCCACCATCACAACGGCGCCGTCTACAATTATCCCGAAATCAATAGCGCCAAGCGAAAGCAGGTTGGCGGGTATGCCTGTCAGTTTCATCATGCTGAATGCAAACAAAATCGAGACCGGTATTGTGGTAGCCACTACCAAAGCCGACCGGGGGCTGCCTATAAAAAATATCAGAACAATAATTACAATTGAAAAGCCTTCAAACAACGTTCGGGCCACTGTGCTTATAGTATAATCTACCAACTCGCTTCTATCATACGTTATTTTAAGTTTAACTCCGTCCGGCAAATCGCTTTCGTTAATTTCCTTAACTTTATCCTTTAGCGCCTCCACAACTTCGGAAGGATTTTCACCGCGGCGCATTGCAACAAGCCCCTGTATGCCTGAGCTTACATTTGTCTCCGTACTATTCGCGTTCTTAATAGTGTAACCCAATACTCCCGAAGGAGGAAGAGGATATTCTTCAATGCTGGCCACATCCTTTACAAACACGGGCACGCCTTTTTGTGAGGTTATAACAATATTGCCAATATCATCCATATTGCGTATTGCGCCTATGCCCCTGACTACAAAACCCTGTCCGCCCCTCTTAATTATATTACCGCCTGTGTTTACGTTGTTTGCCGTTATTGCGTCTATTACATTTTGAATACTCAAATTGTAACGCAATAGTTTATCAGGCGTGGTGATTACGTGAAACTGTTTTACTAGTCCCCCAAAATTTATTACATCGGCAACACCCTGCACCTGAAGCAATCGCGGGGTTATTACCCAATCCTGTAACGTTCGCAATTCCATTGGAGTTTGGTCTTTTGTAGTTTCAACCACATAACGAAATATTTCGCCCACTGGTCCCGTCAAAGGGCCAAGCGAAGGAGTAACCCCATCGGGCAGAGAGGCATCGTTTAGTTTTTCAAGCACGCGCTGCCGCGCGAAATAGTCATCCACGCCATCTTCAAACGTAAGTTGAATGACCGATAAACCAAATATGGTTTTTGAGCGCTTTGATATTACTCTTGGTACTCCATCAAGAGCTTTTTCAATTGGGATTGTAATTTGTTTTTCAACTTCTTCGGATGCCCGCCCCGGAAATGTTGTTATTACTGTCACCTGGGTATCTCCCACATCTGGATACGCTTCTTTTTTAAGCGTACACCAGGACCAAATACCTATGCCTATGCTTATTAACACAATTACAAGCGTGGCAACTCTTTGGTTTAACGCAAAGCTAAGAAGATTTCTAATCATATTTTTTTAAACTCTTGTTTTCCATTTTTTATTTTTAGTTAATTTTAAACAGGTATCCGAACTGAAACAGCAGTTGTGGATTTGCATAATCGCCTTTGCCGGCTCCCAAACCGGCCTGCAAAAAGAAACCGGAATAGTTGACATCGTACGCCAACCCAATGTAATTTTGTTTATTATGCTGCTTTATTTTAGAACCAGTTTCGGAGTCAGTAGTATAAACAGTTGTGGCATAAACTCCGGCTATAAGAGCAATACTTTGGGTAAGTTCGCCGGTTTCAATTATCGGTTTTGAAACATCGCACTGCACGCCATACCAGTTTTTGCCGGCAAACCCTCCCGAAATACTGTATGATAAAGGTTTCTTCTGCACACCGCCGACAAACGATAATCCGAATGGCGAACCTATTGCGCCTCCTATAATCCAATTCCTGCAGCTGCCAGTATCGCTTTTATTATCACACGTTTGTGAATATGCAACCAGCGGGAAAAGCGCCAACAAGTAAAAAATATTTTTTATTTTCATTTTATTTTCCTCATTTATTAATACTGGTAGCATAATCCTTTGAGAAGGATTGTACCGTCCACAACAACGCGCTCGTTTTTTGATATTCCTTTTAGAACTATAATATTTGAATCGACCTGATCCGAAAGCATTACTTCCCGTTTAATAAATACCGTATCCGAAATTTGTATAAAGACATAGTTTTTCCCTTCTACTGTAAATACCGCAGAAGCCGGAACAAGTATCACTCCGCTCTGGGGATCGCCATAGTCAATTCTTGCAAACATTCCAGGCAGGATATTGAGCTTTGGAGTTTTCATGGCAACTCTTACTTTCAGGGTTCTTGTCACCGGGTCAACAGCGTCTCCAACGGATACGGCCCTGCCTGTAAATTTTTTATCCGGGTATGAGTTGAACACAATATCAACATCCTCCCCCTTTGTCACTTCCCGAATCTGCGATTCCGCAACATCGGAAATAAGCCAGAGCATTCCCGGAGGCGTATTGTCAATTTCTTTAGCGTCAAACCCGGTAACCTTTATTCTGCCTTCCATTTCTGCCAATGTAGTTCTTGCATTGGCCGCGTCGCTTTCTGCTTGTGTTAATTCACGGCCGGTTACCGCGTTTGTTTCAAACATGTCTTTTATTCGTGCCAGGTTCTTGCCTGTAAATTCAACGTTTATTCTGCTTTGCCTGTATTGCGAGTACAGACTTGTCATTTCGGGAGAATCGAACAATACCGTTTTCTCTTTTTTACCCGGTTCATGCGAGATTGTTGCAACTACACGCGAAGGGGCAATTACAGAAGTGCATACTGTTGATGAGTTTATTTCTACAGATTTAATTCTCTTTAATCCCTCGTAGTTTTCCGGAAATGTTATTGTGTTTTTATCTTCAGATACCACTACTTTCTGTTCTCTTTTCCTGCTTTCGTCACCGGACGCGTTACTACACGTAACGCTGGTTAAGGCTAACAGCATTACGCATGCAGCCTTTATTAATTCCATTGTTGTTTTATTAATGTTTTTCATGTTAATTTCATTTTTATTAATAAGTTTAATTAGAAGTCGCCGGCAAAAGGACATCCCTTCCTGTTTTGTAATTCAAAGTTTCAAACGAATCGATTCTGTTATTTTGAAGCTGGTTCAGTTCGAGAATACTTGCCCTGTATGATTCAAAGAAATCCGTAAACTCAATTATTGTTGCGTATTTTTGTTTGAAGTTTGATACCATGCCCGCCGCAAGAGCCTGATACTGAGCAGTAAACTTTTTATCAAGCTGTTTGTAAAGTTTGTCTGTTTCAACCGCTTTGTAGTATGAGGCAATTACATCTTTCCTGATATTGTTTTTCACCTGCATGTTGTTTATTTCGTCCTGCTTGAGCGTTATTTGAGAAGCTTCTATGTTTCCCTGATTTCTGTTAAAGAACGGAAGATCAATAGAAACGGCAAGGGCGTAATAGTCGGTTATGTAGCTGCCCTGCCTCGAGAACCTCGCGCTTACAGTTAAGTCCGGTACCGCGAGCGATTTCTGAAGCGTAATGTTAGCCTCATCAAGTTTAATGGCATTTTTTGAAATTTTCAGATCGGGCCTGTTCTCATACGCAATCTCCAGTAACGAATCCGCCTTCAACACTTCTACGCTTAGCGAGTCAAACATTTGCGCAGACATAACAGGCACATAATATTTTTCGCTCTTATCGTTAAAGAATACGGCAAAATTGCTTTCCATATCGTCTATCTGGTTTATAATGGAAAGCTTTTCGTTTTGCAGAGTAACCAGTAACGATTTCAGCCTTATCACATCCGATAAAAGCATTGATCTTTTTTCGTAGGCCTTTTCAACCACTGTTATTGTTTCTTCTATCTTGGGTATTGATTCGTTGTAGAACTTTAACGATTGCTGTAGAAAGTACAAATCATAAAAGTTCACTCTTAATTGGTATTTTAACGAACTAAGCAGATCATAAAATGTAAATTCGTTCGCCTGTTTATTTATCTCGGCTATTTTGGTTTGCTTGTCCCGTTTTCCGGCAAGCAGAAAGAGCTGCTGTAACGAAACGTCTGTATTGCCGCTTCCGGTAAAGTCCATAAAGCGGTGCGTTGTCTGGTTATAAACATTCTGTTCAATTGAGATGTTTGGGTTTGACCATAGTTTTGTTTGGAGTATCTGGGCGTCTGATATTTTTATATTATACTTTGCCGCAATCAGCTGCAAATTTTCCCGCCCGAATATTTCTTCCGCTTTTTTTAATGTTATTTCCGTTGTGTCCGCGCTTTTTTCATTCCCTCCGCACAATAAAAGCTGACCTGGCAGCATAAACGCGCAAAGCAAAAATATAAACAGACGCGGTCTTCTAATTATAATCATTTCTTTCATATTCATTTAGATGTATTTACTGAATAATTACTTGAATTTATATAATGATAAACGACAATAATTATAACATGGAAGCACGGAGTAATACGCCGATATAAATACGGCCTATCCTATTGCCGGCATTACACGCTTACAATAATTGAAGCTTATATTTTTAATTTTATGATAATAAAGAGAGGACTTATCAAATTATGAGAGAATGAAATTGCAGATATAAATCTTTTGAAGGATTGTAAGAATCATAAATAAATGTTTTTTCCTTTACGGGGAAAGAAGAAGAAATAATTTCCGTAAAGTCGAGCGCCAATGTGGAGGGACTGTCCTGATCAAAATACTGCCTGAGATGCGCTACACTTTTTCCTGGGCTTATTTTATAATTGCACGATGAGTGTATATTGGCAAACGAACCTTGTACAACTATTCCAGCATCGTCAACCTCATCATGAACAGTATACCCGCCCGAAATAAAATCATCAAGATTGGCGGCATCCGCAAATAAAGCGGCTGTTACTATCCAGATAAAGATTACGAATTTTTGGGTTATATTTTTTCTTATTCTATTCATTGGAAATATTTTGATTGATGAACATAAAACAATATTAATTTTATATCAAGTCCAAATGATATTTCTATCTGAAAAATTAATATACCTGCCTTCTTTAAAATTAAACGGTATTGGGCAAGAACCAATTACCCCCTCATATTTTGTAATTATTAAAATTATTTAGTATAATTGAATGCCAAAAAAATGAGTAAATAAGGATAGCACAGAGGAGATAGAAAGCGTTTAGCTGAAATTTAATTTAACGATCCCTCTTTCCAAACATAAGCGGCTGACTGATTACAAATATAAAAGAGAAATAATCAATTGTTCCCGCGGTTTCTTTTATTTTGCCTGAATTGATGATTTGCTTCAATTCACTTATACCGGTGCGTTTAAGCGGATACTTTAAAATGGAATTTTAAAACATGCCTTTAATTATAGGCTTGGTATTACGCTTTTCCGTTAAAAACAGATTCCATTGCTAATGTGTTTGTCAGCAAGAACTCTTTTGAGTTTAATGGTTAAACCATTTACATGTATTTTAATATACAGGGATAAAAATGAATGCTAAAAAAATCATAAAAACATTTTCAAAAAAAATTTTATATCCGTTTATTAACAGATATGATAAAATAATTGAGGAAGTTGAGAAAAACAGAATACTTATTGCCAGGCAATATATAAGCGAACAAAAAAGACTTACCACTCTGCCGGATAAGCTCTCCGATATTGAATTTCAGGTGTTTTCCCAGTGGGGCGAAGATGGAATTATTCAGTTTCTTATTTCAAAGGTTCCCATTGAAAATGAAATTTTTATTGAATTTGGCGTGCAGGACTATAGCGAATCGAATACCCGCTTTCTGCTGATGAATGATAACTGGAAGGGGTTGATAATGGATTCGAGCGCTGAGTTTATTAACAAAATCCGTTCGAGCCAAATTTACTGGCAGCACGATTTGACCGCGGTGAAAGCTTTTATTACAAAAGACAATATTAATGATATTATCGCTTCAAATAACATCAGCGGCGATATTGGAATACTGAGTATTGATATTGATGGAAACGATTACTGGATTTGGGATGCCATTTCGGTAGTTTCCCCGAGAATTGTTATCTGCGAATACAATAGCGTCTTTGGATGCGACAGGGCGATAACAATTCCTTATAAAGAGGATTTTGAAAGGACAAAGGCTCATTATTCAAATCTTTATTTCGGCGCTTCGCTAAAAGCCTTATACGGCCTTGCCGAAAAAAAAGGGTACAATTTTGTGGGCTCTAACAAAGCCGGCGCAAACGCTTTTTTTGTAAGGAAAGATGTAGCGCGCGACTTGAACGCTTTGGATTGCAAAACAGGTTACGTAAAAAGCAAATCGAGAGAATCGATTGATAAAGCCGGCCGCCTTACTTACGTCTCCGGCGATGAACGCGCAAAGCTAATTGCAGGTATGAAAGTCTATGACGTTGAGAAAAAACTTACAACTGTTATTTGATTTTGTTTATAACGCGCTCTTTAATTTGCATAATCTACCTGCCATGCAAATACACCGGAGCATTCTCCACGGCGGTTTTAATAAGTTCGGAAGCCGAATTACGGTTCAGCGGAAATACGCGGCCGTGATAAATATAATAAAACAACATTGACCAAAAGACCTCATATCCTCCCTTATCGTATTCTTCTTCAGTAGGAAAATATCCTGTGCATCCGTTTGTGTACCCGCCCAAATAGAAGAAATTATTTTTAATTGCTTTGCTTGCCCTTAATGCAAACTCGCACATAATTTCGTTTGCAACTCCGCATATACAGCCGTTGGCTACGGCAAAATACTGAAGCTCAATTGTTTCCGTTTGACTTGTTACGCCCTTTTCGAGTAAACACTTTACTTCTGCCAACCAGGCAGTTCCGTCTATGCCTGCGTTTTCCCTGGCTTCAGTTGCCACTGTCAACGCTTTTTCATACGTGGGAACATCGGCATACAAATCTATGCGCTTTGAATACATTTCAAGATGGTTTATTTCCGCCGGCGCTATTTCATCAATGACTTTTTTTACGCTGGTTAATATTTCATTTGCCATATCTTCAAGAGCGGTTTCGGAACGGATAAACCGGGTTTCGTCATTCGCGTCCGGCGGTATGTAGCTTGCCTTAAAATACTTTGGAGCCACATTGCCCGAAGCGCCTTGCGTAAGCATTACAGGGCAATTGAACTTCTTCGCAAGCAGGTCGCGTGTTGTTCCAAAATAATCGGGGGAAATCAAATAGTTATCGGCCTTTAACACATTGGCGTGCGCTGTTACTCTAAGTAATAACAGTTTCAGCTTGCCTGTTACTTCCTCAACAACTTTTAGAACGCCTACTCTGTTATCCGTCTCGTTACACTCCGAACGGCGGTTTATACCAATTTCCGCAAAGGCGTTACCCCAGGCTGCTTTGACTGGTTCTAAATTTCCCAAAGCTGTTTTTACTCCCTCTTTTATTTGAGAACATACGAACCGAAAATACTCAGCTTCAAGACTTTCATTTGGGGCCGAATGCGTATGCGCAAAACATAGCATTACGCTTTCGCTATCGGTTGAGAGTATATGCGCAAGTTCCGTTCTCAGATTATCCGCGTGTTTCCGCAAAAATCCTATATGATCTATTGTTACAAGGCAGCATGTATATTCATCAAACTGCCATACGCTTATTTGAGCGGATAAATTATGAAGTACGCCGCGCGATAATTCGTCCGGACGGCCAAACCCTATTGTATTTACAGGCGCTAAAGGGGTAATGTCAACATCAGCCATCCCCAGTTTTGTTTTTCCCATTTAATAATCTCTTTTTTACAATACAAACTTAATAAATTTCTACGCCATCCGGTTAAAGCGGTTTTGCAAAAACAAAAAAGCCGTCCCTTTTTCAAGACGGCTTCTTAGCTTTTAAATTTCCTTACAGAATAATAGTTACATTAACTCCATCGGGACTGTTTTCAAAACTCAGTTTACATGTCTTTGAAGTTTCATCCCAAGATGAGTTAAAATCATTTATTATGTTCCCTTTTGAATCTTTTATAACAATACTTTGCGGTTTCTTTGTCAGCAATATTCGCATACAGTTGGTTGTTTTAGCCGGGCTTTTTGCAACAAACGAATATTGAGTTTTTGAAAACGCTTCATTCGTTATTCTTGCGGCGGCAGCCAATACCTGCGGCCTTTTGCGGTCTGTTATTCTTTTAAGATTATATAGAAACGCCTCAGTATTAGGGTTGACTTTTTTTGAAGACAAAACCGGCAGTTCAGGATTAAACAAATCTATTACAGGGCCTTTGACAGTATAAGGTTTTGTATCGGCATTCTCATCCATCACAGAAACAATATCGTAAGGTCCTCTTTCAAGGTGAAAGTAATTTTTAAATTTCAGTTTGCCGGCTTTTGCTGTGTTTTCGTAAGCGTCTTTCACAACGGAAAGAAATTTAGCATCGCCGTTTTTCTGCAAAACAAACTCTTTTGGGTTTCGCCTTAATACATATACCGAGCCGCTTCCGAAGCTGTATTTCCCGTCTGCAGCGTCCGGTTTAATATTCATCAAACCAAATAAATGTTCCGAAGGAGCATTGAACTTGTTTCCGTTTATGTTCCACCATTCGTACACTTTCTGGTAAGGATCGTCATCTTTTCCGCAGTATATCAAAACGCCCCCCTCGCTGACCCATTTGGCTATTTGTTTATGCTCTTCCGCATTAGACGGTTTCATATTTGAATAGCTCATTATAAGAACTCTTATACCTCTCAACGATTCTATATTTTCCAGATTTTCGCTATGAACAAGTTCAACCGGGACTCCTTTTTTAACCAATGTTAAAGCCTGACCGTAAAAATTGGAGAGCTCCGGATCCTCGTAATTGCTGTGAGTTGGAAACCGTTGAAACATAAGCGAGTTGGCCATTAAAACACCAATTCCATGCGAGCCGTCTACAGTATTATCCGAAAGAGGCATTCTGTTCAACGCGTTTACCATTATCATCATTTTGGTCGAGTAATGCCGCGGAATAAGTACTTTTGTTTTACTTCCGGCAACCGAATACGGAGAAGTGAAAATTCTTTCCGGCCACGGCATAACCTCGTAATTTGCAACTACAGGGTACAATAGTTTTGCAGCATAAGTGGCCTCATAATTTCTTTCGTAGTCGCTCCAGTCCTTTGCCGCGTTATCTTCAACCGGGTCCGTTAGCAAAAATATTTTTCTGTGAGTCGGAGCCGTCATGGATACCATACATCCGTATTCCAGAAAGGCATTTTCGAATACGCGTTCTTTTTTTACCCCGTTATAAAATATTGGCGAGCGGGCTGTTCCAGTCCATACCTGCGCTATATATCCGTCTATGCCGGGTAAAGAGGCAAGGCTTGCTTCGGGACTAACAATCTGCCAAAGCGAATAATTAACAAGCGAATGCGTTGGAACATACACTTTTACCTCTTTGCCTAAACTGCGGCCATACTCTTTGGCATATTTTGAAACTTCATTTAACGCGTTATAATAAAGGCGGTATTTTAATTTATTCGAGAGATAAGTGTTTTCGGGAGATTCGTGTTGCGGACGCCAATCGAAGCCATAAAAACTTTTCCATTCATTTTTAAATGAATCGCTGTACCCCGCCCTTGCCCAAAACTCAGGCTCTTCAAGATAAATATCATAAATGCCGGCATCAATCACTTTTTTAATATTGTGTTCATTCATGTATTTAATATAATTTTTGGTAGGGACTATATATGGTATTAAATGTCCGTGCCAGATAGTATCTCCGTTGCGTTGAACCTGCCCCTCATCAAGATGCCATTTGCCATCCCACTTGCCTGTAAAATAATCCTTGTAGTCACCCCAGGCTATACCCGTCATAAAATGGGTTTTATAACCATGCTCGCGCCAGGAATTAACGCGTTGTTCGAATGTTATACCATGTGAATCGTTAGCGCCGTACACAATCGCAATATCAGAACGAATATCTATTTCCGGAATCCATGGGCTTGATGTCTGGAAGGCTGTTTTTTCCAATGACTGCGCTTTAAGCACCCCCATAACGGAGAAACAGATTGCTGAAGCTAAAAACAGCCTCAGGATTTTAGTTTTTTTCATATCACTTTATCGGTTTATTAAAGAATAAGAGTAATTATACTTTATTTAGTGAGTTTTTTACTACTTAAATAATTTTTGGTAGGGGCTAATTTAATAATTTTTATCTATTTAACAATAAGCGACTGAACTGTTATGCCCTACCCTTATTATTTATAGCCGGAGATTGGCAAAACACTTATACCTGAGAATATTCTTAGGGCGGCGTATATTTTGAAATAAAAAGAACGCAAGCAAATTTCTTATATGGATTCTTTGAAAAGGTCTCAAATAATTACCACCAAGGGCTTATTATACTGTAAAAATCTAAAATTCAGAGGTAACCGGGAGTATTCTTAAATAATTCCCCAGGTTTGTATATTTTTTTATAAAATTATCTGGCTTATATTTCTATTTTTTTATATCTTAATTTCAACAAAAAAGCTATTTAGAACTTACCGGTTATTTTATGAAATTTCTACAGATACCGCTTTTCAAATTCAGTTTTATTAACCTGTAAATTAATCTGTTTATGAAAAAAGAATGGAAATTCATCAGTTTTGATCTTGGCGCCGAAAGCGGCAGATGCATTGTCGTCCGATTTCGAAACGGGAAAATAAACCTTGAACAGGTTCATCGTTTTACAACCACCACAATTAGAACCGCAAAAGAATTTCATTGGGATATTCTTGCAGTATTTGAAGAAATAGTATTTGGGCTTTCCAAATCGGCCGATATGTTCGGGCCGGATTTTGACGGAATTGCCATTGATACCTGGGGTGTGGATTACGCTTTAATTGACTCTTCGGGAAACCTCCTCGGCCTTCCGTTTCACTACCGCGATGACAGAACTGACGGATTGGTTGAAAAAGCTTTTGGCATTTTACCCAAAGAAACTTTGTACTCAGTTACCGGCAACCAACCGGCTCAATACAACACTCTTTTTCAGCTGCTCGCGGAAAAAGAAAAAAAACCGGGTTTACTTTCTACAGCAAATAAATTATTACTAACCCCCGATTTTTTAACATTCCTTCTTACAGGAAATAAAACAACCGAGTATACAATTGCTTCAACAACAAATCTTACAAATCCTGTTACCAGAAACTGGGATTGGAATTTAATTGACCGGTTTGGTTTGCCCGCAACAATATTCCCAAATATAGTTGAACCGGGAAATGTATCAGGATACCTGCATAAATTAATTGCGGAAAGAACAGGCTTAAGTTTAACAATACCGGTTATCTCAACTGCCGAACACGATACGGCTTCAGCTGTTGCGGCAATACCTGCAAACTGTAATAATTGGGCCTTTTTAAGTTCGGGGACATGGTCTTTAATGGGAGTTGAACTTGACAGACCGATATTAAACGCCACAGCGTTAAACTACGGCTTTACAAATGAAGGCGGCGTTAATAAAACTGCGCGTTTTCTTAAAAACATCATAGGTTTATGGCCAATACAGGAGTGCAGAAGAAGCTGGCTGACTGAAGATGAGAACTATTCTTATTCCGAATTGGCAATACTTGCCGACAAGGAAGGCCCAGTAAATGTCTGGATTGACTTAAACGACTCCCGGTTTTTAAAACAAGGCAATATGCCTCAAAAAGTCTGCGCTTTTTTAGCGGAAACAGATCAAATCGTAAAAAACGAACCAGGGTTCATAATAAGAACCGTGCTCGAAAGCCTTGCGTTCTTGTACAGAAAAACACTATTGCAAATAGAAGAACTGACCGGTAAAAAAATTGATGTACTGCACATTGTGGGCGGAGGTATACAGAACGAGCTTTTAACTCAGTTTACAGCCGATGCAACAGGTAAAACGGTGATAGCCGGACCAATTGAGGGAGCGGTTGCAGGAAATGCCGGAGTGCAGGCTATAACAGCTGGCGCTGCGCCTGACATTCACGCATGGCGGCAGATTGTTGCAAACTCGTTTGAATTAAAAACATACACGCCGCGGGATACCAAGTACTATGACGATAACGAAAGCAATTATAATAAAATATTAAAAACATAAGAGGATGTAAGTTGAAAACAAATATTCAGGCTCTGCGCAACGAAATTGTTGCGGCAGGACAAAGAGTTTATAACAGGGGCTATGTGGCCTCGAACGATGGGAACATAAGCGTACGCATAGACAGCGAAAGAATTCTTATTACTCCAACCGGCGTAAGTAAGGGGTTCATGAAGCCGGAGGATCTTTTAATTGTTGATCTTGAAGGGAAGCTTTTAAGCGGCAAAAACAAGCCTTCATCGGAATCGCACATGCACATTCAAATATATAATGACAGACCGGATATAAACAGTGTTTGCCACGCGCATCCCCCCTATTCCACTGGTTTTGCCGTAGCGGGTATCCCTCTAGATAAGATGGTTTTGCCAGAAGTTATCATTGCATTGGGCATTGTGCCAATTGTGGAATACGGCACAACCGGCACAGATGAACTTTACGGTGCAATTTCTAAATATGTAAAAGATTATGACGCCTTTTTGCTTGCAAACCACGGCGCTTTAACGCTTGGCACTTCGGTACTTAACGCTTACCACAAGATGGAAACTCTGGAACACGCGGCAAAAATACAGTTTATAGCAAAACAGCTCGGCAAAGTAAATACTCTTAACAGTAAACAGACAAATCAGTTAATAGAACTCCGCCCAAAATTCGGAATAAGGAAAGACCTTGGTCTTAAGAAAAGCGGTAATTCTAAAAACAAAAAATAACTAAGGTGATTATATGAAAAATTCAGCCGAAACATACCAGTTTGTTAACAGATTAAAAGGCAGTATGCCCAAAATAGGAATTCGCCCTGTAATTGACGGAAGAAGAAAAGGCGTTAGGGAATCTCTCGAAAATCAAACAATGCTTATGGCAAAAACAGCGGCTCGGTTTTTAGCCGAAAACTTACGCCATCCCAATGGTTTGCCAGTAGAGTGTGTTATTGCGGATTCATGCATAGGAGGCGTTGCCGAAGCAGCCGAATGCGCCGAGAAATTCGCGCGCCAGAATGTTGGCGTTTCGCTTACGGTTACCCCCTGCTGGTGCTACGGTACGGAAGTTATGGATACAGACCCGCTTACGCCCAAAGCCGTTTGGGGTTTTAATGGGACGGAAAGACCGGGCGCGGTTTATCTTGCCGCCGCTTTGGCAGGTTATTCTCAGGTTGGCCTGCCCACATTTGGCCTCTATGGCAAAGACGTGCAGGAAAAAGACGATACTTCCATTCCCAATGATGTAAAAGAAAAATTACTGCGCTTTGCAAAAGCGGGACTTGCAGTTGCGGAAATGAGAGGTAAATCATACTTGTCCATTGGCTCCGTAGCCATGGGAATTGCGGGTTCTGTTGTAGATCCTTCCTTTTTCCGTAATTATCTCGGTATGCGCAATGAATCCGTTGATATGAGCGAAATTACACGAAGAATTGACGAAAATATTTTTGACTCGAATGAATACGCAAAAGCATTGGCCTGGACAAAAAAATACTGCAAGGAAGGCGAAGATGTAAACAAACATAAATCATCCGCCGAAAGAAAAAAGTACGAATGGGAAACATGCGTTAAAATGGCAATGATTGCCCGCGATTTGATGGTTGGCAACCCGGCTCTTGCAGAACTTGGCTTTGTTGAGGAATCTCTTGGGCATAATGCCCTCCTGGCCGGCTTCCAGGGGCAGCGCCAATGGACGGATCATTTCCCGAACGGAGATTTTCTTGAAGCCATACTTAATTCTTCTTTCGACTGGAACGGTATGCGCCAGCCATATTTAATGGCTACCGAAAACGATAGTCTCAACGGAACCGCCATGCTGTTTGGGCACTTGCTGACAAATACAGCTCAGATATTTTCGGATGTAAGGACATACTGGAGCCCCGCCGCCGTTAAGCGAGTTACAGGCAAAACCTTAAAAGGCAAAGCCGCAAACGGATTTATACATCTTATTAATTCCGGTTCAACAACATTAGACGGAACAGGCAAACAGAGATACAAAGGCAAACCGGCAATGAAACCTTTCTGGGAAATTTCAAAATCCGAAGCTGACGCGTGTTTAAAAGCCACTCAGTGGTGCGCGGCCGAAGTGGAGTATTTCCGCGGAGGCGGTTTTTCTTCGCAATTCCTGACGGAAGGAGAAATGCCCGTTACTATGAGTCGCGTTAACATTATACGCGGCTTAGGCCCAGTTTTGCAGTTGGCAGAAGGTTATACGGTTCAGCTCCCGGCGGATGTGGATAAGAAATTGCAAAGAAGAACAAACCCATCGTGGCCAACAACATGGTTTGCTCCTCAGCTTACAGGCAAAGGCGCATTTAAAGATGTTTATTCAGTTATGGCAAACTGGGGCGCTAATCATGGCGCAATAAGTTACGGGCATATTGGCGATAAGCTTATTACTCTCGCTTCCATGCTTAGAATACCCGTTTGTATGCACAATGTTGCGGAAGACAGAATTTACAGACCAAGCGCTTGGAATGCTTTTGGGACACAGGATTTGGAAGGCGCCGATTATCGCGCTTGCTCGAACTTTGGCCCTGTTTACGGTAAATAGTTTTTTCATGCACTCCATTAGTTAATCTCTATGCGGGGGTTGTACTTTTTGGCCCCCGCATTTTTTCTGTTGTTACATATACACATCAATAAAATAAACCAGATCGCATTAATTATATAATTTTGTAAATATTTTTCTTTTTTGAGTGATTTTTAATTAATAATTTTTAGTTAATTTGTTATTAAAATAAATGGAAGTGTTTCTTTTAATTTTTTGCAGAGAGGGGGATTAATTTGTTTTTTTCTTGTTTGCTTTTGCCGGTTTTACATTGGCATTTTTATGCCTGCTGAAAAACAGGCTTCGTGTTTTATCATTTTATTATGGTTTTAGCAACCGACTATAGGGAATATTTACGCGTTTAGTAGCGCCGGGAATATCCGGCTTTTATTTTTATTTGTGTCTGTTTTATTAATGGGCTTTTACTTGCTTAATGGGTTGATTATACTTTTTTAATATGCAAATTATACTCCCGCATGGGGAATAAAAAAAGAGACTAAGTCTTTCCTCTGTACGGGTATTTTTACAACAAATAAATCTATTATACTTATGAATAATAAAAAGGTTTTTGTGACCGGCTGTTTTGATATGCTGCACAGCGGTCATGTTGCTTTTCTGAAGGAAGCCGCCACCTATGGCGATGTTTACGTGGGACTCGGATCCGATGCCAATGTTTACCAGCTTAAAGGGCGTTTTCCAGTCAATTCTCAGGATGAACGAAAGTACATGCTCGAGGCCCTTTCGTGTATAAAAGAATGCCATGTCAATTCAGGTTTTGGCATTATAGATTTTGAAAAGGAATTGGAAGCGATACAGCCGGATATTTTTGTAGTAAACGAAGACGGCAATTCACCAGCTAAAGAAGAGCTTGCGCAAAAATACGGTTTTGAATATCTCGTGTTAAAACGCATTCCGCACGAAGGCCTGCCTGTTCGCTCAACAACAACCTTGCGCCAGGAATGTACAATGCCTTACAGGATAGACCTTGCCGGCGGCTGGATGGATCAACCTTACGTGGGCAAATTCGCGCCCGGAGCCGTTCTTACTGTTTCAATTGAACCAACATTTGAGTTTAATAAACGAAGCGGCATGGCTTCCAGCACACGCCGCAGGGCCATTGAACTATGGACTGTAGATATTCCGCACGGCAATAACGAAAAACTCGCCAAAATTCTTTTCAGTTACGAAAATCCTCCGGGCACCGAAATTATTGCGGGTTCGCAGGATTCCATTGGCATTGTAATGCCCGGGTTAAACAAGCTTGAATATGACGGCGAATATTGGCCCAAAAACATAATATCTGTTCATGACGAAGATATACTTTCGTGGATAGAATCTCACCTTTATCTTATAACGCTTATTCCACGGGAATCCGATTATGATGTACTTGCAAATACCCATATTAATTCCGAAAACGTCAAACGACTTGCAGGCGCGGCCGAAGACTGCTGGCTATCCATACTGGCAAAAGATATTGCAGGTTTTGGGAAGGCGTTTCGGGAGTCTTTTGAAGCGCAACTTGCCCTGTTCCCCAACATGGCGGATGACAGCATAATGGGAATAATAGACAAGTATAAAGATCAGGCGCTCGGCTGGAAACTATCAGGAGCAGGCGGCGGCGGTTATCTGATTTTTGTTTCCGAAGAAAGTATTAGCGGAGCCATGCAAATTAAGATCAGAAGAAATACTCAATTATAATAAACTTCATTCGGAGCCTGTAATATGATTACTTTTAAAATGTTTAAGGCGGAAGACGGTAAAAACCATTTTTTAACTTTTGCTCTTGTAAGCACATTGTTTTTATTATGGGGTTTATGCAACGGAATGATAGACGTAATGGACAAGCACTTTCAGGATTTCCTTCATCTGTCAAAATCGCAATCGGCCTGGGTACAGTTCGCGCATTACTTAGGATACTTGTTAATGGCTCTCCCGGCCAGCTTCCTGGCCCGCAAACTTGGTTACAAAGGCGGAATTGTAGCAGGGTTGGCGCTGGTTTCGCTTGGAGGTTTTTGGTTTATTCCCGCAACCGCTATTTCTGCCTTTTGGGCTTTTCTGCTTGGCGTTTGCTTAATTGCAATGGGGCTTACAGTGCTTGAAACAGTTGCAAACCCTTACACCACTGTTCTGGGCGCCAAAGAATATGCCGCCTCAAGAATAAACCTTGCACAGTCGTTTAATGGAATAGGCTGGATATTGGGCCCGATTATAGGCGGCACTTTCTTTTATTCCTCGCAAGGCTCGGCCGTAGCGCAAAAGCAGCTTTATATACCATATACAGCAATTGCAATTATTGTTCTTGTTTTGGCGGTAGTCTTCTTTTTTGCAAAAGTGCCCGATTTGAATACATCTGATGAATATAACTTAAGCGAAGAGGATAAAGCCCAAAACAAAAATTCCATTTGGTCACATCCTCATTTTTACGGCGGCGTACTTGCGCAATTTGTTTATGTTGCAGCGCAAGCCGGCATCTTCAGTTTTTTTATCAATTATATTATTGAGGAAGTTCCGGCTATTTCGCAAAGCCTTGCCGGAAGCTGGTTTTTCCAAAACAGAACCGTGATGAAGAACGGCAGTTTTTTTATTAATGAACAGGGAGCCACTTTCCTTTTAGGCACAATAGGTTTTCCATTGTTTTTATTAGGCCGGGCCACCGGAGCAGGTATTATGCGGAAGTTCAAGGCGAATAAAGTTCTTTCGTTGTACGCGCTAATAAATGTTTTTTTGTGCGCGCTTGTTGTATTAAAACTTGGCTGGCTTTCTGTTATTTCTGTTTTCTTAAGCTTTCTTTTTATGTCCATTATGTTCCCAACCATCTTCGCGCTTGGTATTTACGGATTGGGAGTTCAGGCAAAAAAAGCTTCAGGTTTTATTGTCATGGCAATTATGGGCGGAGCCATAATGCCAAAGCTTATGGGTTATATTGGCGATGTTTATAATATGTCCGCCGGCTTTGTTATGCCTTTGTTCTGTTTTGCTATAGTTGCGTTGTATGGATATTTCTGGCCAAGACTTAGCAGGACAAATAATTAATCCCGCATAGTTTTACAAATACGAATCCACATTAAGCCTTTGATTATTTGTCTGTTGAGTTGAGCCAATTGCTTAATTCAACAGGCATATATTTTTGTATGTATTAATCAAAGGTACATAATAGTCGCCCAGCAAACACAATTGCCAAACAGTGTTGCTCCCCGGATTTTCTTCTTATAAATTACACAAAGCCATTTAAAACCAAAAAGGTTATGCTTTGGCAAGCATAACCGATTTGGCATTTAGGTTTTTTTACTATTAACAATGAGTCCTGTAGAAATGACTCAATGCGAATTGTGTGGGTGCGGGTTTACTTCATGAAAATCATTTTCTTGGTTAATCTTACATCCTTTGTTTCAAGAGAATATAAGTATGTACCGCTGGAAGCAACTTTACCGAAATCATTTCTTCCATCCCATGTTACATTATAAGCGCCGGCTTTAAATTCCTGGTTAATAAGAGTTCTGATTTTTTGACCAAGAATGTTATAGATAGATATTTTAACTACGCCAGGTTTTGTAACTGTAAAATCAATCTTTGTTTCAGGGTTGAATGGGTTAGGATAGTTCTGCGAAAGTGTATATTCTTTTGGAACACTTGTAGAAAGAGTCTTAACACCGGTCAACCAGCTTGCTTTTTGAGTTGGGAACCAGTTCAAATCGCCGATAGCAAATCCATCTGTACCAGCGTTAAGAAGAGATGAATTTGTATAAACTAATTTTTCAGGAACAGGCCAGGCCGGAGGGAATACCATTTTATACTGCCAGCCGTTATCCAAACTGCTTGTAGCAATTCTTTTTACATAATTAACCAAACTATCAATATGCCCTACCGTAGCAGCATCACTGAAAGAAGGATCGCTATTCAAAGCATCATCAACGCTTACATGTGATGAATAATCCCATGATTTCGGATTTCCAAGAGAATCAACAGTTTGTTTTCCTAAGTTATTCAACCAAGGAGCCATTGTAAGTGTTCTTTTTACATATACTTTTGCGCCGCCTGTATAATCAGCTACGCTATCATAACTTTTAACAGTATCGTTCCATTTTGTGTAAAAGCTTGTAATTTTATCCGGGTTAAAAAGTACATTCTTATGCGCCTGAACTGTTCTTGTAGAAGGATCAAATGTCTTATTTAAATCCTTATAATAAGCTTCAGGTCCGTCGCATGCATATCTTGCATTTCCATAGAAGCCGTAGAATTTCTTTTTGAACTGAAAAACCGAAGAGGAAACTGTATCAGGTGCATTTTCTAACCAGCTGCCAATAATCTGTTCCGGGTTACCGCCCCAGCCATGTACTGCATAAAACAAGTTGTTATTAATATACATATTATCGCCCTGACCTGTTTCAAATGGATTTACAACAGTATATGCGATTGTATTATGAGAGAAAACAGCTTTTGGACCAGCGCCACGAATTGAGAAAATATAAGCGTTGCAGGCAAAGAATGTGTTGTTAATAAAAATAGTAGTATCAGGATGATCATTGTTATTTGTTAAGAATGGCTGACCACCGAAGTAAGAAGTTGAATGAATAAAGTTTCTGAAATGGCAATCCTGTACATCCAATTTAACAAAATCCGCACCGTCTACACGGATACCGGCTTCTGTCCAGCCATCCATAACAACTCTTCTGAGTTTCAACGATACGTTGTCTGCGCCAATGTGAATAGCGCGGCTCCAGCCAAGCGATTTACCATCTGAACGCATTGAAAGCAGGTATAAGTCGTTAAGTTCAACGCTAATACCTTTTTCAATTAATTTAAAATACCATTCTTCAGCCGAACCATCTGCTCTAATTGCAGCGGCAAGTACCGGTGGTCTTTTTGTAGCGTCGCCAGTAGCAATAAATTTGCAAGGGCGATTAATTTCGAATGCTTTATCTATGTAATAGATAGCTCCGCGATCTAATACATAAACTCTGGAAGCTTTTACAGATGTATCCGCGTTGATTATGGTACTAATCTGTAAAGACTTTGAACCGGGAATATATACGGTATCGGTTGTTGACTGTGCATAAACAGAACCCGCAATAACAAGCGCTATTGCTAGCGAAACGAACAAAGCGTACAGCTTTTTCATGTGTTTCTCCTTTTAGTGTTAATGTGATTTAAGTGAATCATGTTATTTATGATAACAATTATTAATTAGTGTACTATTTTCATCTTAACTAAATGCGAGCTTATTCAATAATTTATTATAATCTTATCCGCAAACCCATATCGGCAGACATGCTGTAACGCTGCTGGTTTGTGGTTATGCCGGTTTTCTGATTTATATCAACATCATCTTCACCGCTTATATTATTAAGGTTGAAGAATACCTGAATATTGTACCATGGTAAATCCTGTTTAACTGAAAGATCGTAACGTACATATTTATCGGACTGGACTCTGTTCTGAAGCCAAAAATCCGGTTTTTTGAAAATATTATCCTGATAAAGCATTGATACGCGGAATGAAAATCCTTTGTAATCATATCCCAAGGAAATATTTATAATATCATTAGGCTGGTTCAACAAACGAGCTTTATAGGAAGTATCAACTTCGTCTGTATGCTGAATGTAATTGGAATCTATTGTTGTAACCAGATAATTCTTAGGGTAACTTGCTTCAGAGAATATATGAGTATAGTTTATATCAAATACCAATCCGGAAAACGGATCCGGCAGATACCATAAATTAGTTTGCCATTCGGCTTCCATACCATACAGGTCAATTTTAAATGGATTATTGATATATGTAAATAAGGTATACGATTCTGTTTTATTTTTCAGTTTCTCATATAATTCAGGATATGCGGTAAAATCTTTCGGGTAATATTTTGTAGCGAATATCAAATCTTTGATGCTTTTCTTAAACCCGCCCAAGGATACCAAGCCAACCTGGTTTGTATATACAGAGACAACCGCATCAAAGTTCTCGGAAGTGGCAGGTTTTAATTTATAGTTGTTATAAATAATGTAGTTGGACCCTATCAAATACTTAGGAATGATTGTATTGTAATCGGGATAATTCAAAGTGTTTGTATACGCGAAATGGAATTGCAGCCAGTCATTTGGCTTTACCTGGAAATGGAACATTGGCAGCCAATATCCGTGAGTCTGCTCTTCAGTGCCTATTGTATATTTAATACCGCCCGGAATAGATTCGGCGCGTGTACCGCTGTAAGTTGTGGTTAAACTCTGATAACGCACACCGGGAATAAATGTAAACATTTGCGCATAGTTAAATGTACCCATAACATAACCGGCTGTTCTTTTTTCGTTGCCATCATAGTCGTCAATTCTTGTTGCGGTTTTATTTTCCTTATAACCGCCGCCATTACCGGTACCCGGATTGTGTTTTGCAACATCAAGCACTCTTTTCATTAAATCCGCGCTTAACGGATTAACTAATTTATAATCGCCTTTTAAGAAATCGCCATAGCTGTAATTCGGGTCAAGAAAATCCGTCGCGGTAATGGAAGTTCCAAATTGCGGAAACGCCCTCAGGATTGCAGCATTAACCTGGCCTCCATCATCATAAAATACAGAACCGCTGTATTCGTTGTAATCGTAAAAACGTTTTCTGTAGTTATAAGAGAAACCGGTTTTAAATTTACTTGCAACAAGATCAAACAGAGTTGCGTCTTTTGTAACATCCAGAGCTACATTATATGTTCTGTCTTTCGATTCGCTTGAAACATTATAAATGTTGAAAAAGACAGCTTTGTCCGGCTCATGAACAAAGGCTGCGGCAATTTCTTTTGGAGTTTTATACTTAAGAGCTGAATACTTGCCTGTAACGCCAGCGCCGTTTTGCCAGAACTCAAACTTCTCTCCTTCGGGAACTTCGCTTGTGGAGTATGAATGCGATAACCTTGCTTCAACATCAAAACCATACAGGTTTTGTTTGATGTTTAAAAGATTGCTATAGACATCCATAGTTTCATCTGAACTATTTACTGAATATTTAATATCATCATCAAGTAAAAGATAATTCTCTGCTCTTGAAATGGCGTTTGTTTTACTTCTGCTGAAAAAGTTCATAAAGCCAATGCTGCCTGTTTCGTGAGCATAATCCAAAACCAAAGTTGCGCCATAACGTTTACGCGTTCTGTCAACGTCTGTTAGCGTCATGTCCTGGAATTCAGGAGCTCCTTCATCTGTAGCGGTTAACGAACCGGAGAAATTGTAATTGGCTTCCAATTGGTTGGAACTAAGGTTTTTCCTTTCAGCAGAACCCTGGGCAAATATTCCGAAGCTATTATCAAAAAAACGTTGTTCGTAAGAACCTACAAACTTGTAGTCTTTATATGTATCTTTCAATTCGTTATATGAACCCTGCGTAAGTATTTCAAATTGCGGCTTGCTGAATTCGTTTTTTTGTGCTTTTCTCATTGTAAAGTTAATAACACCGCCAAATACCGTAGCATCCATATCAGGCGTAATAGATTTAATAACTTCAATTCCGCCAAGCATGTTTGAAGAAATCATACTTAAATCGGTCGCTCTGTCTCCCGAAACAGAAAGCTCATCGCCGCTTGACATCTGGGTTTTGTGATCGTTTGGATCGCTTGAAGAAATATTGGCCGGCATTTCAACACCATCCATTGTAACGCGGTTGTATTGAGGTGAAAGACCTCTTACAACCACTTTAGCGCCTTCACCGCCTGTTCTTATAAGAGATACGCCAGGCAAACGGCTTACAGACTCAGCCGCGTTCGCGTCAGGCAGCTCCTGTATTTTAGCTGAAGATACAACGTTTTTAATGGTGTTTGAATTTAACTGTTCATTAATTGCCTCATACTGTCCTTTGGCCTGCCCTGTAACAACAACTTCGTTCAACTGTCCTCCTTCGGGAGTCATGGTAAAGTTTTGTTCAGTCTTAACTCCTTCGGTAACCTGAATTTTTACCTCCATGGTTTTGTAACCGAGATACGATACTCTTAAAGTGTGTTTGCCTACAGGTACATTGGTAATTTCATAAATACCTTTTGCATCCGCTCCGGCGCCCAGGCTTGTGCCCACAACAATTATATTGGCATATGGTAAAGGCTCTTTTGTCTGAGCATCTTTAACTGTACCTTTTACGCTGCCATATTGTGCGGCGTAAGCTGGTATATTAAGTAAATTAATGAGTAGCAGTATGAACCCTGCAATCACGGTAATTTTTTTTATCATTAGCGCCTCCCGAAGAATTTATACTTCAAATGAAGTTAGTTTATTCGAAATCAAAATAATCTAATTAAAAATAAATTGCAATAGTTATTTAATCCTTATAAATAGCCTTAGTATTTCTTTTCATCTATTTTTTAATAGAATAAACCATTTTGTTTAAATTTTTACGTTTAACCTGCTAAAACTATTTTTTTGCATTAATAAGTTATTGCTCTACTGTTCTTTTTTATGTTGAATGTTTCTGTTTCAGTTTACATTAAAGACTATTTCAGATAAATCATTGTCTGCTGATGACCGCCCTATCATAATAGTATATTTATCTTTTTCCACAGAATAGCCTTTGCCGTTAACCCAACGAGATAGAATGTCCGGGTTAATAGTAAAAGATACTTTTTTTGTTTCTCCGGCCTTAAGAGAAATTCTTTTAAAACCTTTTAATGTTTTAACTGCAAGCGTATCGTGTTCAGCTTTCACATACATCTGCACAACTTCCTCACCGTCTTTGTTTCCTGTATTCTTCACATCAATTGTTACAGTCGCGGAATCATCTTTGCTTATCCGTTCTTTATCAACGGAAAGATTTTTATATTCAAATGTTGTATAGCTCAAACCGAAACCAAATGGGAACAATGGCTCGCCTTTAAAGTATCTGTAGGTGCGATTTTTCATAGAATAATCGTTAAATGCCGGCAGTTGTTCAACCGATTTGTAGAATGTAACGGGCAGCCTGCCAGCCGGGTTATAATCGCCAAACAAAATATCCCCTAAAGCGGTTCCCGCAGATTGCCCCGGATACCACGCCTCAATTATTGCAGGTAAATTCTCTTTTTCCCAATTGAGAGCCAACGCGCTTCCGTTTAACAGAACAAGAATTACAGGTTTACCCGTAGTATAAATTTTCCTGATAAAATCGGACTGCATTTCAGGTAAATCCAAAGTAAGTCTGTCGCCCCCCTTAAACCCTTTTACATCAACCTTCATTTCTTCCCCTTCCAGCCGTGGCGAAAGCCCCATTACCATTACAACAACATCGGCTTTCTTTGCCGCTTCAACAGCCCTTTGCTCACGGTTTTCATCGGGAGCGGACCATATAAGCTGCATGAATGAATAGCGAAGCTTTTTATAAAATTCAATTTTTATATTATATGACTTCCCGGCCTCAAGAGCAACCGTTTTGTATGTTTTTACTGGGTCAAATTCGCCATCGAACTGCACAAAAAGAGAATCCTGGAAATATATTTTGAACCCGTTAAAACCGTAACCTCCTAGCGTATACTCGCCGCTCTTCTCCGGCACAATAACACCGCTCCACCTTACCCCAAAGTTATCAGGATCAAAGCTGCTGTCAGGAGCCCCATCCCACCATGCAAAGTCAATTTTTTTATCAACCCGCGAAAATGTCGGACTTCCTTTATATTCCCTGTTATTAAAATACTCTCCTGTAAGTCCGTGCTCCTTTTTATCCGCATTAGTGAACAGATATGAAGTTTCAATCACGTCAAAAGCGGGCATGTTTTCAGCCAAATCGCATCCTCTTTCGTAAATCACATTTGCGTTTGGCAGTTTTTCCTTTATTCCCTGTAACGGCGTTGAAGGCGTTGAAGGAAAGCCGTTATAATTACCAAGCAATACTTCAACATCGTTGGCATTAGGGCCTAAAACAGCTACTGTTTTTATATTCTTATCCAACGGCAAAATGTTATTTGCATTTTTAAGAAGCACAATGGATTTTTTTGCGGCTTCTAAGGCAATATCTTTGTTTTCTTTTGTATCTATAGACGTAAGTTTTGTATACGGCACCATATCTGCCGGATCAAACATTCCAAGTTTGAACCTTGCGCGAAAAACTCTTTTTACAGACACATTAATTTCATCTTCGGTTATAAGGCCCTGTTTTGCAGCGCTTACCAACGATGGATACGCGTTTCCGCATTCAAGATCGGTACCGGCTCTTACTGCAACCGAAGCGGCTTCCTCATTGGATTTTACAATTTTATGAAAATTAAACATATCGGGAACAGCCCAGCAATCGGAAACTACAAGTCCCTTAAAGCCCCATTCATCGCGCAATAAATGCTTTAACAGCAGGTCGCTTCCGCAGCAAGCCTCTCCGCGCAGCCTGTTATATCCGCACATAACCGAATAAGCGTTCCCTTCAATAACGCATTTCTTAAAATGCGCAACATAAGTCTCTCTCAAATCGTAATCGTTAACCAAAGCGTTAAAAACATGCCTTTCAGATTCAGGTCCGCTGTGAACCGCAAAATGTTTTGGCGTTGCAATTGTTTTCAGGTACTTTGGATTATTGCCCTGCAAACCTTTAACAAACTGTACGCCCATTTCGCCAGTTAAATAAGGGTCTTCGCCGTAGGTTTCCATTCCCCTGCCCCAACGCGGATCTCTGAAAATATTTATATTGGGAGACCATAATGTAATACCCTGATAAATTCCTCTTTTATTCCGGCTTATGGCAATATTGTATTTGGCTCTTGCTTCGTCCGAAATTACTGAAGCGGCCCTGAAAACCAAGTCTTTATCCCATGTTGCGGCAAGGCCTATAGCCTGTGGAAACACAGTTGCAATTCCGTTTCTTGCAACTCCGTGCAAAGCTTCATTCCACCAGTTGTATTCGGGAATACCAAGTCTTTCAATTGCCGGAGAATTATAAACCATCTGCGAAACCTTTTCTTCAAGAGTCATTCTCGAAACAAGATCGTTTACTCTATCATCAATTGTTTTATCGGTGTCCTTATAAACACACTTATCCTGCGCGGCAGCCACACATAAAGCTCCCGAAAGAAAAGTACAAACAATTAATAATTTTATAAAACGCATCTAATTTATCTCCGGTTGTTTCTAATTAAAATGCCAAGTCAGAATATTAAATCAAATACAAAAGAAGTATTACCTTTTTCCTGTAAATAATATCCTAATCCAAGTATGTTATTAATTATTTTAAGTTAAATAATTTAAGTTTAATAGTATTTTAGTTCGCAACAATTAAAATTTTCATTTTCAGCCGGGCTTATTTTTTAATTTCCGTAATCCAGGTCAGGCCATCATTTCTTATACTTACCTTCTTAGTTCCGTCTTCAGAAAGCAAAGATGCTTCGAACAAACTTGTTGTACACTCTATAGCCGGCACGGTTTTGTATCCTGGTATTTTTGTTTCTGTAAAGCCCAGGTCATTTAAATTAACAGTATAAGAGCTGTTTTTTTCGAAATAAGCGCGTTCTTTATAATATATTTTTCTTAAAGCCCATTTAGCGGCTTCGTCTTTATTCTCAATGAATTTGTTTTTTGTTGTCCCCACCGTATTGTCTGAAAATTGTAGAAATCCCCACATTTCAGGATAATGCATATCTACTACCCCTTGAGGCGACCATACCCAGTTATCTTCGGGGTAAGATTTCCCCGTCTGAGGATTTATTTGTTTCCGGTATTGACCGTCTTTAACTTCGGTTTTCCATTCAACCCGTGAGAAATTGATTCTCCACTGGTCGCCGTTTTTCGGCGGAGCATCCGTCTCGGAAATCTCCTTAAAAGCGCCCCAGGGAAAAGCCACTTCAACTGTCCAGCATTTATCCACATCGCCGGGTTTGTTAATTGTACCGTATATATGCGTGCCGGTTTTCAAGCCCTTAATATCCCATCCGTTTATGGCAGCGTTTTTAGTATCTCTGTAAGGCAAAACAAGAAGCAGATCCCAAACGGTATTCAGAGCGTTCATTTCAAATTCGCTGTATCGGTGCGTGTTGCCATCCGGGTCAATAAATATTTCAAAATCGTTATCGTAAAAAATCACTGTATCGCGGTTTCTCAGAGTACCCATAATATCGGGTTCCTGCAGCTCGGCGGCTACGTATAAATAATTCTCATCCCAAAGCATTTTACCGCGGGTACGAAATCTTGGAACCGGTTTTGAACTTCCTTCAATATCCTGAAAATCGTCAGTCCATTCGGCTTTAGCCCATGCTGCCTCATCAATTCTACCGTCTATGTTCAAAGCCTCATCGGCTTTATAGCACACATACTTTTTAGGAGCAAATTCAATTGAAGGCTCCGGAATGGATTGCGCGAAGCAAGCCGCAGTTAAAGCAATTAGCATGACAGATATTTTTAGCATGATAACCTGATAAACTGTTTACCTGATTTTGGAATTATTCTAAATTATAACTTCGAATCTGCAATTAGTTCTTTTACAGTAGTTGTTGCAAGGCCAACAACAGTATCAGCTGCGCCGTAATAAATGCTTACTTTACTTTCGGGCAACGCAAACCCCTCGCCATCATATTCCTCTACTACCATACCGCAAGGGAAAACAACATTTTGTACCTGTCCCGTCAGTTCATATATTTCCCGCGGTTCAAGTATGTTATACTTCCCGCGTCCAATAATAACAGAAGGATCGTTAAGGTCGTGCAAAGATACACCGGCCTGATAAATATTTGAACTTGCGAAATGAGTTGCAACTCCATGATAAACATGCAGCCAGCCTTCGCGTGTTTTTACCGGGGATGGACCTGAACCTATATTCTCATCCCAATAATGAAATCTTCCGCTCATTACGGCTTTAGTAGTTTTCCAATGCAAAAGATCGTCTGACTCGGATAAACAAATTGTATTGCCAGAAGATGGACCTCCCTCAAGCTGCACTTTATTGGGTCTGTCAAAACGAAGATATTTTCCGTTTACTTTTTCGGGGAATAGCACACCATTCCTAATATCGCCATTAGAAATTATTCCTAAAAATTCGTACTCTTCAAAAGTTTCCGTTTTAGCCAACCCAAGCTGACAGCCTGAATCCATATCCATGGCAAACATGATGTAGTATTTGCCCTCTAATTTAGTTATCCGTGCATCGTAAATATGATAGATAGTTTCCTTTATTTTCTCAATGCCTTTAAAATCAACAATTTTATTGATTACGCTGAAATCCACACCGTTATCGCTTTCGGCCTGCATGATAAATGTTTCGCGGCCCCTGTTCTGAACGCGAAGAAGCAAGATATATTTGCCATTATATTTTATGGCTCCCGGGTTAAACACCGAAGAAACATCAACAACTTTAGGGTAGATATTGGGAATATCAGTCCTTGTAATTATTGGATTTTTCTCACTTCTTACTAACATTAAAACTCCATTGTAATTGAATATTTTAGCGTCACAAATTATAACATCAATAAATATAAGGCAAGTTATTTGCCCATTACTACTTTTACATTACAAATCTTGTCTTTACAAATCGGTAAAACATTTCCGTTTATTTGTACACCGTTAGCCATCATGCTTTTAATGCCTCTTTCAACTCCGGCTGTATTATCAACCTCAACAATATATTTTGTCTCTCTGTAAACTCTTTCCACCTTAAACGATTTCCATTCCGAAGAAATAACCGGGTCAACAATCAAACCATCGTAGGTAGGCCTCAGGCCAAGAATATAAGCAAAAGCTATTCTGTACATCCAGGCGGCAGTGCCTGTCTGCCACGAGTGACTTGCTTTACCCGGGTATTTGTGTTCATCGCTTGTAATATATTGAGAATACACATAAGGCTCGGCCTGGTAAACATCCGAATCGGCTCTATCCGGCAGAAGTTTCTTAAAATAATCGTACGCCTGGTTTCCTCTGCCGGCCATACATTCAGCTTGTATAAGCCATGTAGTAGGATGATTAAAAACAGCTCCGTTTTCTTTTTTACCCGCAACACACCTTGTAATAAGACCTATGTTCTTATCAATTTCCTTGTAAGCCGGAGCGCATATCTTAGGCCCTATCTCCGAATCGAGATATTTTTTTGCGCTATCCAGCGATGAAATAACCCTCTCCCTGTTCGGCAATTCCGCAATAGCGGGCCAGCTTTGTGTATTTATAAAAATCTTGCCGTATTTATTCTCTTTTGAACCTACTTTTCTGTCTTTTTCTCCAAACGCTCTAATATACCACTCGCCATCCCAGCAGAAATCTTCTATACCCTTACTAATAAGATCGCGTAATTCAACAACATCTTTGACCGGTTTTTTCATGTGTTCAAGCAATTCAATAAATCTGTTCAGCATGGCCACATAGAACATAGCGCCCCAAACACTTTCGCCGCCATCCTCGCCGCCAATATAATCAAGCGTATCGTTCCAGTCGCCTCTTCCAAATACAGGCAGGTTATGCTTTGCAAGGTTTCCTCTTACAAACTCAACTACCGCGTATAAATGGTCAAGTACGGTTCCTTCTTCCTTATCTACAAAAGGAACTTTGGCATCCAGTATTGAAAAACTGCCTGTTTCCTTTATGTAGTCCGTAACCGCAAGTATGTACCATAACGGATCGTCACAATGTTTTGTAAGCTCTCCCTGGCCTTCATTATAAAAATGATGATAAACCTTTCCGTTGGCGAACATCTGACGAGAAAGGAATAAAATTCTTTCTTCAGCTTTTTTCGGCTCAGCTATTGTTACTGCTATAACATCCTGCGAAGTATCTCTAAAACCAAAACCGCGGCTTATGCCCCAATAATAGTAGCTTGCCACTCTGCCCACTTCAAACGCAACTTTAGCCTGGTATTGTATCCAGTAATTCATGAATACATTGATTTTATTTTCGGGAGTAGTTACATGCGCTTTACTAAAAAAATCATTCCATTTTTCTTTTATTTTTTCTAAAGCTTCGTCAACTGTTTGGGAGTTGTTAAATTTACCCGGCGTTTCGGCTTTTTTAGCTTCAAATTCATCTTTTGGAATTACGCCAAGCGAAAAGATAACATCTTTTGTTTCACCCGGCTTAAGTTCAACATCCACCTGAATTGCGCCAACAGTATTGCCATAATCCGTATCCTTACAGGTTAAATTGCCGGTTTCAACAGCTTCGGGATTGTTTTCATTTCTGTATAATCCCAAAAATCTTTCGCGCATTGTTTCGTATTTAACAATTGGAAGGTTGGCTGTAAAATAAGCCCACTGATCCCATTCCTGATTTTCCTGCTGCTGGGTTCCGTTGGTTTGAGTTACCCAGTATGTTTTTGTGGCAAAAAGCGCGTTGCTTGCCTTATCAAAATTCACACGGTTAAAATGCTGGTCATCGCACTGGTTGATAATATCAATCAATCCGTGCCCCAATGCAAACTCTACATAGCCGTAAAGAGAAAGACGGCGTGTTTTATTTGAATTATTCTTTAATTTCGCTTTCCATATTTCCCTATTGTCATCCAGCGGAACAAGATACAACACAGATGATTCTATCTCTTCAATTTCCGATTCAATTTTTGTATAACCAAAACCATGTATTGTTTTATAGGCTTCGCATTTTTTTCCAACAGGCTGCCACGAAAGGCTCCATATTTCCTTGCTGTCATTATCTTTTACGTAAATATACTTGCCCGGTCTGTCGCTTGGAATATCATTTATTCTATATCTGGTTATTCTTCCGTGGAGAGGATTTTTAATATAGCTTATTCCACCGCCATTATTGGAAATTGTTGCAAAATATGTCCCGTTATAAATATAGTTTATCCACGGTGTCGGTGTTTTTTCGTTTGTTATTATGTATTCTTTTCCATCTTCAGAAAAGTAACCGTAATTCATATAATTTCTCCAGACTAAAGACTTTTATTTGGTTTATTTCCTAAAGAATTAAATCCCGCGCGCATTTCTCATAATTTCTGCCATCAAAACGATAATTTTCTTTATTTCCGGGATATTCAGTATATAATCCTATAGGATTCAGCCATATTTATTTTATATAAAAATATTCTACCGGTCAAGTTATAACATCTTTATTTAAAATGCAAATAAATATTTATATAAATACCTCTTTTAGGGCGATATTTCTTCAATTATATATTTTTTAGAAAAATTATCTTGGCGATTTGGTTTTTAGGAAAACAAACCCTCTGCGATAATGTTTTTTGCCACAAAACGAGCACGCTTTTTCAATAAAATGGAGTTTAATGCCTTATACTAAAGGGCAAAACGGATTTGTGTATTTGTAGGGAACATATTGTATAGAAAGGCCTGTATAAACCTCAAGCACGTACTTACTAACACTATAAGACTGCTCGGTTAGTTTATTCATTAAGCAGAGGAAGTCTGAAATAATCCTCTAAAATTAAAGCGGCCGCGCCTAAGGCAACGCTGTAATTATAATGCTTATCTGTTGTAATTGTAAGAGCATTGGTAGTAACCGAAAGTACCCGCAAATCTATGGCGTTCATTACGGCATCAATAAGCACGTCTTCTATTTCGCTCACCATTCCGGTTATTATAATGGAATCAGGATTCAATAACGAAACCGCGGGCGTGATTGTCTGGCCTACAACATTGCCTATCATGGAGAACACGCGGTTAGCAATAACATCCCCCTTTTTTGCGGCTTTAAGTAAAAACTCGGTATCAATAGATTCAAGTGAAGAAGCATAGTCAGATAATATGTCGCTTTCCACAAACCTGCTTCGTATGGTGGAAAGGAACTCTTTCAAAGTCGGCAGATGAGAATATATTTCACCGGCGCAATACGAAGCGCCGTGATAAAGCTCCCCGTTGATTACGATGCCCACACCAAGGCCGCTAACGTTCTTATCAATCTCAACAAGAATTGTAAGGTAATTTTTCTTTGTCTTATCCTTATCGTTCCACTTAAGCCCTATTGCCGCAGCGTTAGCGTTATTTTCTATAAGCACAGGAAAAGGCAGGCTGTTCAGTCTTTCAATAAGCGAGAAGTTCATATCCGGCAGAACGCTGGACATCAGAACAATTCCGTTCTGGTAATCAACAATACCTGCAAAAGCGACTCCAAGGCCAAGTATTTTGTCCGGGTCTATATTGTTTTCGTTTATTATTCCAAAAACCACTTTTATTATTGTTTCGGCAAGAGCGTCAACATCGTGCCCAATTTCGAGCTGTATTTTTTTCTTTGCAATTATCTGTCCGCTAAAATCAAGAATTACGGTAGTCATTTCGCCCACTTCAATATCAAGCCCAACCACATAGGCCGCGTCCTTGTTCAGCGTCCATGTGTAAGGACGCTTGCCTCCCTTTTCAGTAGAGATGCCCTTGCCATGAAACAGCACGAGCGAACGGGATGAGAGCTCTTTTAAGATGTTAAATATGGTAGACGGCCTCATGCCGGTCATTTTTACAAGATCCGAACTTGAAATAATTCCGTTTTCAAGAATGAGTCTTAAAACGACCTGTTCATTAATATCCTTTACAACGCGCGCATGAAACGATAACAATTTTTTTCCGCTTATTATTGACAATTTATTTTTTTCAATTTTTAAATTTAGTAAATATAATTATGACTTTCTATCCTATTTTATGGTAACCTCGTCTATAAAGAGCCATGCCTTGTAACCCGCCCCTTTATGCCAGGCCGGGCAAACGCCTACGTTCTTCGCGTACACTTTTATATAGCGGGCTTCTGTTCCTTCAAGAGTTTTTGTAAAATCTTTTATCCCGGGCTGTTGATTCTTTTCGTCAACGGGTATATTTTCTTCAAACACTTTTGTAAATGTCTCCCCGTCTTTAGAAACATAATATTCAATTTTCTGCGGGTAGAATATCCACGAGCCTGTTTCCTGCAAAAACCGCGCGCCTATACTTTTTACTTGCTGAAGCCTGCCAAGATCAATAACCGCGTCAAGATCGTTTCCTTCGTACCCCTGCCACGGCTCGGAGTGAAAGTTTTCCGTCCCCTTAATTCCATCAATAAGAGCAATTGCGCCGCCGCCCGTATAGCTGTTATGATACTGGTTTTTCAGCTTTATGCTCCAGCCTTCATGCCGCTTATAGAAATCGGATTGAATTGCCTTGCTGTATTTCCCGTTTCTGCAATTCACAGCTTTAATTGTTGATGTTTGAGTAATCACTATTGGCGTAGTATATTTCATACCGTTTTTTACAGGATCGGAACCGTTTGTTGTATAATATATTTCCGTCCCCTTTTCGACCGATGAAAGTTCCATCGTTACGGAATCTTTAAATACCTTGTTACCCGAAACAGCAACCGGAATTGAAACAAAATCGCAGTCAATTGCAGATTTTGGCCTTGCCGAAACCGCCTTGCCCCAGTTGCCCGGCTGCGCACCCATTTCAAAAACAAGCGTTCCGCCCCGCATAATATCCGAGTGTTTAATATATGTTAACGGATAATTCTTTCCGTTTAATTTTGCCGACACAATATATATATTCTTATCCGAAAGATTGTTGGCGATGATTGTAAACTTCTTTTTACCGTCCGCTTTAATTGTAACTTTATTGAATTGCGGTTTGCCAATTACATAAGTGTTATCACCGGGGCATACGGGATAAAAACCCATCGCGCTTAATACATACCATGCGGACATCTGGCCGCAATCATCGTTGCCGCAAAGCCCGTCCGTCTTTTCGGTATAGAGTTTTGTAAGTATTTCATTTACCCTTTCCTGCGTCTTCCACGGAGCCCCAGCGTAATTGTATAAATAAGCCATGTGGTGACTCGGTTCGTTGCCGTGCGCGTATTGCCCTATCATACCGGTTATATCCGATTGAAAACTACCCGTCATGTTCTGGCTGGCGGTAAACAAAGTGTCAAGCTGCGAAACAAATTTTTCGTCTCCGCCAATAAGCTTAATCAGGCCGTCAATATCCTGCGGAACAAAGAAGCTGTATTGCCATGCGTTTGCTTCGGTATAATTTCCGCTTACGGAATAAGGGTCGAACGGTTCGAGCCATCTTCCGTTTTTCTTTGGCCTCATCAACAATGTTGAGGGGTCAAATACATTAACATAATACTTAGCCCGGTTTATGAAATAATTGTAGTCTTCCGTTTTACCGAGAGCTTTTGCCATGCGGGCAATGCACCAGTCATCATAACAGTATTCAAGAGTCTTTGAAACTCCTTCATTTTCAATACCGCAATCTATATAACCGTTAGCTTTGTACAGAGAAAGCCCGTGCGCGTCATTCATAGCGCTTTTCTTCATCGCTTCGTACGCTTTGTTTACATCGAACCCTTTTATGCCTTTGAAATAAGCGTCCGCTATCACCGGTATTGAGTGATACCCAATCATCTGATCCGTTTCATATCCGGCAAGTTCCCAAACAGGCAGCAGGCCGTGTTCATCGTATTTTGCAAGCAATGTGTTTATCATATCCGAAACTCTCTTTGTATCAAGCAAAGTAAAAAGCGGATGTTCGGCTCTGAATGTATCCCATAACGAAAATACTGTATAAATATCTTTCCCCTTTACATGGCGGACTTTATCATCCATCCCCATATAATTGCCGTTTATATCCGAAAATACATTGGGGGTTATTAACGCGTGATAAAGAGCCGTATAAAAAATTGTCTTGTTCCTGACTGATGATTCAACCGTAAATTTTGAAAGTTCCTTTTCCCATGCGGCCTGAGCTTTTGCCTTTACCGCGTCAAAATTCCAGCCGGGTATTTCCCCATCAAGATTTTTCTGCGCGTCCGCAATACTTACAAACGAGATACCTACTTTAACCAATACCACTTCGCCCGAGGAGGTTTTATAATTCACAAAGCCTTTTAATTTTTCGCCGGAAGCGGTTTTTAAGCCATCCTGCCGCTTGCCGTTTTCAACTATTCCAAAAGAATCAAATGGTTTTGAAAATCGCGCGATAAAATATACCGTATGCGTTCCACCCCAGCCGGAAGACTTGCGAAAGCCTTTGATTGTTTTACTATCCGCTATTTCTATATTGCCGGCCTTTACAACATCTTGTATGCCATGTTCCACATCTATTATTATATGCGAGTTTCCCGATTCGGGAAAAGTGTATTTATGCAAACCCGCCCGCAAGGTCGCGGTAAGTTCGGCCTTTACATTATAATCATCAAGCAGAACGGAATAATAACCTGCCTCGGCATGTTCGTTCTTATGGTCGAATTTTGATCTGTACCCGGAACCCGGTTTGGTTTTATCGCCCGGTTCGGTTTTTAATTCACCGGTAGTCGGCATCAGCAGTATATCGCCATAATCAGCGCAGCCTGTGCCGCTTAAATGCGTATGAGTGAACCCCATTATTGAATTATCGGAATAATGATAACCGGAGCACCAATCCCATCCGTCAATATCGGTATCGGGACTGAGCTGCATCATTCCAAACGGAAGCGTAGCGCCGGGGTACGTATGCCCGTGCCCTCCTGTTCCTATCATTGGATCTATGTATTTTACAAGTTTTTCCTGTGCATGTATAAAAGCTGTTAACAAAAAGAAAACCATGAACAACTTAAAACGCCCGTTTAAAGATGCAGACATACTCATACCCTTTTTTTTAATTATTTATTTGATTAAAATATCTCCGGATTCCACAGACCAATTGTTACCGAAATATCCCGCGCATTTTACTCCTTCATCATCCGATTTAAGAACGCCGGAATTGTACACGAGAATATCAGGAAAACTCACATAAGGATGAGAAAACTGTGCAAGATCGGCAAGCCTCATTCCTTCTATCCCTGTACCGGTTAAAACCGCAACGCTTGCAATTTTACTATCGGTTCTCGGACGAATAAACAGGCACGCAATATCCTTACCCTCAAATTCCTTATTCCCAATTTTTACTTTTTTATTTGTCACCTGCACAGGCGAGTCCTTTAGCAAAACACTCCACGCGCTGTTTGTTTTTGAATTACCAAAAAGGACAACGTTTCTGTCTTTGTATTTATCGGCATCGAACTGTTTATCCGCTATTACCTCAATGCTGCCGTTACCCTGATACCATAATTTTTCTGCTTCAAAGCGGGTTTTATTATAGGCCCATTTGTTTTCTTCGCTGTTACCGTTTGTGCCGTAAACAAAAACAACATTATTGTTAAGCGCTTCCCTGAAGTTGCCCAAACGACCCGGATACTTTTTATCTTCGGATTGTTTTACGCTTAACTGCCATTTACCCTTTTCGTTATATAAATAGATTTTATTATCAGCCGGTATTGTTACATCGGCTAATGTTTGGTTATCCAGATTAACAGTAACAGGCTTGCCTGCCGGCAGTATTGACGCGTCTATGGAAAGCCTTTCTATATTGCTTGTTGTACCAATAAACTTTCTGTTGCCCGGTTCAACCTTAATATTAATTTTGCTCATCTGTTGTTGTTCTGTCTGGTTTAATATTTCAATCCAGTAATTGGATGAAGTAATAGCCGGGTTGGCAGTAGCAAAATCAATCGTTTTTATTTTGTATTTATCCGGTGTTGAGTGATGCGCGAAGAAATCGAACATAGGAAGCCAATCCACGCAATCAGCGCCAGGTTCATCCGAATTATCCCACCAGTGCCCCGCTCCGGGTTGCTCATAATAAACATAATCTTTATGGAATTTGGAAAGCACATCAATCATGGATTTAGCCTGCTGAGGCGGAACATTATCGTCAGCATCGCCATGAATAATATAAATACCATCCTGTTTTAAATTTGTAGCAAACGAATAAGTATCGCTATGTTTTAACGAGCGTAAAAGCATTTTTCTAACATCGCTTGAATCGGTAGCGCCTCTTTGTCTGTAAGACCAAATACTTATCCACCCCGCGCTTGGGCCAATTGCCGCGAATTTATCCGGGTAGTTAATTCCCAATTGCCATGTACCGTGCCCGCCCATTGAGTGGCCGGTTAAATACACGCGGTTACTGTCTATATTAAACTTATTCATAGCAATATTATAAACTTCAAGCGCGTCAAGTCGTCCCCAGTTTTCCCAATTATAGCCATAAGGCCTGCGGTTAGTTGGGCAAACTATATAGCCCCAGTTTTTAAAGTTATAAGCCCGCGCCTGGTTGATTGCCTCTACGCCCGCACCATGCAGACTAAGGAAAAGAGCTGGTTTGCAGTTTAAATTCTCAGGCGGAGTAACGGCGTAATACTGAACGCTGTTATCGAGCTTGCTTATAAAAGTTTCCTTATGCTTATCACCCGGTTTTACAACATTCAACTCAATTGTTTTGGAAGCGAGAACTTTTTCTCCCTGGTCATCCTTCTTTATTATCTCTATTATAAAGTTTATTACCCCTTCATTTTGTTGAGCTGGTAATTTAATGAGAAAAGGAGTCTTATATATGGAAAGAGGGTTTAACTGTTTAACCGAATAATATTCAGGATTTGAGCCTTCAATTCCAGTTTTAACATACAAGCCTGTAAGCGTTTCTTCCGTAGCGTTAATAACAGGTATGGCGCCGTACATGTTTACCGGCTGGTTAACTATTATATCGGGAACTGTAATATCGGGGCCAACAAGATATAAACCTTTTGCGCCTCTGTGAATTTTAATTTTAAGAACCCCTTCTCTGTTGCAGATAAACGCAAGCTCGTTATTGCCTTTGTTTACCTTAACAGGTAAAAGCCAGTAATCGAATCTTGGTCCCGAAAAATCGTATTTATCCTGTGTACGGTAGGGGTTGCCCGAATAAGCGACGCCGTTCACATAAACCAAACCGTGCCCCATAGCTTCAAGCAGAACTATTTCATTTTTATCCGATTTATACTGGGCCTCAACATAGGCGTTTGTAAGAGAGTCAACGCCAAACCAGCCGTTTTCCGGCGCATTTATTTTTTTCCAAGAACCAACGGTTTTTCCGTTAAACGTCAGGAGGTCGTTTTCAAGAGGAGTCTTCCACCGGCCCGTCTCCATTAACGCGGTCATAGCGTCAGAGGCAATAATTCTATTGGCGTCAAACCCGTGCAGCGGGAGCATTAATGCTTCTTTTAATATTACCGTATCTGCCGTTTGGCAATAAGCTATTGTAGTAAAAGCTAAAGCCGCCAGAAACAAAAAAGTTTTCTTCATAACACACTCTCCGCCAACAGTAAAGTTTTTAGCTAAAGCAAAACGGGTTGTTAAATATTTACCCGTTTTGCTGAATCAGTTTTTTTATTACAATTCTTTATTCTTCCGTGTTCTCCGTTTTAACAGAACCATCGTCATCATAATTTCTTACCATGGTTTTAAGCCTGTACAACATATCCTTAAAATCTTTTATACCTCCAATGGCAAACCAAATGATCACTATTATGGAAGCGGCCAGGTTGACCCTTACGAAAATCTTCCAGAATGCCATCCACGAAGAATCCGGAACATCGCCCGAAAGGTTGAAAACCGTGCCTATTATAAAGACTATCACCCATATAAACGTCCATGAATACGCGGTAATGTAAATAATCTTATCGCCTCTTGTAAATTCTTTTCCTATACCAAGCACTTTAAGTCCCTTAACAGGTACTTCATCAACAATTAAGGTTTCGGATTTCACCTCGTATTTACCTCTGTGTAGCATTTTGTCCATATTAAAGCTTTGCTTTTTACCAAGCAGAGAAACAAGTACATAAACCAGAGACGAAACTCCCATTGAAATGCCCCAGAAATACTGTCCGTTTATTGGGAAATGAGGATATATCTGTTGTAAAATAATTCCGCCTACCGAAACCACCGAACCGACAATCAGCGCGCTCCAGGCAGCGGCAGTTGTTCCACGCTTCCAATACAGGCCGCCTATTATAACCGCGCCCGAACCGCCAACAAATATCGCGGCTGTAATTGCAAAGTAAAGGAATATATAATCGGTCATTGGGAACAAAAGACTGAACAGGAAAATAAATATGCAAACGCCAAGTATTGAATAGCGCAATACTTTTAAATGCTGTTCAGGCTCAAAAGATTTTTTTCTGAAAGGCATTATAACATCCTGAATAAAAATACTGCCCCATGAGTGCATGTACGAATTATGCGTACCTATGGTAGCCATAAGCATAACAGCCATAAAAGCCCCCATAACGCCAACCGGCAGCATCTTTGACAACACAAGAGGAATCCTCAACTGGCTTTGCACCGCGCTGTTGCCAACGCCCGTTAACGTTGCATTTACACCAGCGGCAAGAGCCGCAAAACTGGAGTGATGCAAAACGGTATAGGCTATAACGGGTATAAGCACAAGGAAAAGCCACTTTGGAATATCTCTCAGGTTGCCGAGCACTTCGCCCATTTTTGCTTCGTGAGCGCTCTTTGCCGATGAGTTAAAACCCTGCGAACCCTGCCAGGAAAGTTTTGTATAGATTACGCCAATTACATTTATAAGAAAATACCAAAAGTTAAAATCGGGAACGGCGCTTGTTCTGTATGGATTAATTAAAGAAGCGTTTTTGGGCGCAGCTGAAACCGCCTGAAATATCTGATCCCAATTAACAAAAAACAGACAGAATACTATTATAACTAAAAACGTAAGGTTCGAAAAAACTCCTTGTATAAATTCGGTTATAATAACCGCAATTTGCCCGCCTGAAAAAACAAAATATAAAGATATAAGCAAAAAGCCCGCCATCACAACCGGGAATGTTGAAACGCTGATGCCAAGTACTTTGAAATAAAGAGGGAACCCGCAAAAATAAATTATAAACCGCGCGCTTACCGCCGGAAATATGCCGAAGTTAAGCAAGCCGGAAATAAAAGCGAGAATACCGGCAAAAATTCTGAAGTTTTTACTATACCGCATTTCAAGAAACTGTGCTATTGTTAAAGCTCTTGTCTGCCTGAAGCGGTATATAACCCACCCGGAAACCGTCATAACGAGCAAAACAACAGCCATTGTAAATTCCCACCAGCGTAACGCGAATCCTGCCACATAATTCATCTCCCATTGACCGACAATTGTAATAGCTCCTATGGCAGCCATTCCCTGCGATACCGTTATCATGTACCTTCCGGCGGTTCTTCCAGCCGAGAGAAAATCAACAACGCTTTTTACATATTTTTTGCTTAAGTGCACACCGTAAAAGAGTACACCTACGCAGAAAACAACAATTAACCAATCAATAAGAGTTAAATTCATATGATTCCCTTGATAAATATATAAAATTGATAGCGCGGAATATCAACAACGTAAAGCCTATATTCCACAACTATTTTTAACTTCCGAGCTGATTTTTAAAAAAGCATAACATGCTTTTTTATTACATAATTTGGGTACCGGTATATATTTTATAAAAATAAACGCCAACAATTGGCATAAAATAATAAATTAATGTTCTGAATCAAAATCAATTTTACGCCCTTTTTATAAAAAATAATGCCCCAGCTATTCTTTTTAATAAATATTTGCTATATTGAATTTGCTTCGGTATATTTTTTAATAAAATTATTTCATATCTTTTTTTAGTATTTATTTATTATAACTCCAAAGGTGCTTATGTTATTAAAAAGACTTTTCCCAGCTTTGCTTTTCGGTTTATGTATTTGTTCACAGGTTATTATCAACGCGGCTTCTAAAGATGACGCCGTAAAACAGATTAACCTGATTCCCCTTCCTGAAAAAATTAATTGGACCGGCGAAAAAGCCGTGATAACGCCCAATATTTCCATCACTTCCCCCAATACGAAATTAAAAGAATACTTCATATCTCAGATAGCCAAGTATATTGGCCCCGAAACAAAGGGAAAGCCCGATTTAACAGTAAATTTTAAAATAACTAAATCCGCGCCGGAAGCAAACCCGGAGTCTTACAATTTAACAATAACAAAAGACAATATTAATATTACAGCCGCAACCGAAGAAGGCATATTCTGGGGCATGCAAACCGTTTTCCAGTTGATTCCCGCCGAAGCCAAAGCCTTAAAAAACGGAAAAGCCGAAATACCGACATGCAATATTGCGGATAAACCACAGTTTAGCTGGCGCGGCCTGCACTTTGATTGCTGCAGGCACTTTATGTCCAAGGATTTTATTAAAAGATATATTGATATTCTTGCATATTATAAAATGAATACACTCCACTGGCACTTGACAGAAGACCAGGGCTGGCGTATAGAAATTAAAAAATACCCCAAGCTCACACAGGTTGGAGCGTGGCGCAAGGAAGCGGACGGCTCAACATACGGAGGATACTATACGCAGGAAGATATTAAAGAAGTTGTAGCTTATGCTCAAAGCAGATACATCAATATTATTCCCGAAATTGAAATGCCGGGGCATTCTCTTGCGGCGCTTGCCTCTTATCCTCAATTCTCATGCACAGGCGGCCCGTTTGAAGTTACAATCATGTGGGGCGTTATGAAGGATATTTATTGCGCCGGAAAAGATTCCACATTTTTCTTTTTGCAGGATGTTCTGGATGAAGTAACAGCTCTGTTCCCTTCCAAATACATACATATAGGCGGAGACGAAGCCCCAAAAGACAGATGGAAGGAGTGCCCTTATTGCCAGGCAAGAATTAAAGCCGAAGGCCTGAAGGATGAACATGAATTGCAGGGTTATTTTACTAAACGAATTGCCTCTTACCTCGCCAAAAAAGGCAAGACGGTTATTGGCTGGGATGAAGTTTTACAAGGCGGGCTTGCACCGGATATGATCGTACAGTCGTGGCAAAGCTTTCAGGGAGCCGAAGACGCCGCGAAACTTGGGCATTATGTTGTCTGTTCTCCCGCATCGCACACATACCTCAATGGCGACCCGGATAACCTCGATTTAAGAATTGCTTATTCATTTAAACCCGCTCCGGATGATTTGACTGACGCGGAGAAAAAATTCATTCTTGGCGGTGAAGCAAATATATGGACAGAGCAGGCCCCGCAGGAAACCATTGACAGCAAACTGTTTCCAAGAATGCTTGGGCTTGCCGAAGTCTTTTGGAATAACCCGCGCAACGGCAATTACGATGAGTTTTATTCAAGAGTGCAGGCTTCATATAAAGATATGGAAGCAAACGGCATAACATACGGCCGCGAAACAAAAGTTATTACCACTTCCTCATCGTACGACAACGAGAAAAAAGAATTTACAATTAACTTAATACAGGGACAGAAAGGGATTGAAGTCCGCTATACAACCGATGGCAGCGCGCCTGATACAAACTCCCAGCTGGCTTCGGGCCCTATTAAAATTAATAAGACAACACAGTTAAAGATTGCCGCTTTCAGGCAGAACCATTTTATTGGCAAACGTATAACTTTATCATTCGATTTTCATAAAGCCCTTAATGCCAAAATAGCATTGAACAATAAATACGATGAGCGATACCGCGCGGGAGGAGAAAACGGACTTATTGATGGTATACGCGGCACCGATGATTTTCATGACGGTTCCTGGCAGGGTTTTGAAGGCGCAGACCTTGATTGCGTAATTGACCTTGGTAAAGTAAAGGAGATTTCCGAAGTAGCGCCGAGATTTTTGTTAAACTCAAACTCATGGGTGTTTTTACCAAATAAAGTTGAAGTATCGCTTTCGGAAGACGGCGTTAATTACGGCAACGTAAAAACAATTGTGAACGATGTTCCGCAAAAGAACTCGGAAATTCTTACAAAAGTATTTCCGGCATTATTTAACAAAGAAAAAGCTCGCTATATTAAAGTTAAAGCGGAAAGTGTAAAGATTTGCCCGGAATGGCACCCATATAAAGGTAGCAAAGCCTGGTTATTTGCAGACGAAATAGAAGTCAAATAAATATTTTATTTAAAAATGCCTGCATGGCATGGGCCATGCAGGCCGGACGCGCTTATCATGAAAATATAGGGCTACTTTTACCGGCAAATTGTAATAGACAAAATTAAAAGGAATTTTCAGGTTGAACAGATTTATTAAATTATCGGCTCTTGGCATTTTAACATTGATATTTATCAGCACTAATATTCATGCTCAAAAAACCAGACTTGTATCAAACAATACAAGCAGGTATTCAATCATCATAGCTCAAAACGCGCCCAAGTCCGATTCTGTTGCGTCTGCCGACCTGCAAAAGTATGTAAAAGAAATGTCCGGTTTCCGTATTCCAATAAAAAGCGATGTTACTTCCGAAACTGACTATGAAATAGTAATAGGCAATACAAACCGTTCGGTAAATATTGATAAAACATCAATCACAAATAAAGATGGTTTTATTATCAAGTCCGCTAAAAACAAACTCTACTTTTTGGGCGGCCAAGGCAAAGGAACAATAAACGCTGTATATACATTCCTCGAAAAATACTTAAACTGCCGCATGTATTCGGCAAAAGTAAAAGTTATACCCAAACAAAGCACAATAGAGATACCGAATATAAACTTAAGCCAAAACCCTGTTTTCGATTACAGAACAATATCCGCTTACGAGCAGCTTGATGACGATTATTGCAAATGGCATAAACTGGCAGACAGCAAAGATAAAAAGATATGGGGCTTGTTCGTTCATACTTTTAATACGTTAATGCCGCCGGCAAAATATTTTAAAGACCACCCGGAGTATTATGCGTTAAGAAACGGAATAAGAGTTGACGAAGAACCATGCCTCAGCAATCCTGAAGTATTGAAAATAATGACGGAAGAATTAAGACGTCGCATAAAAGAAAATCCGCAGGCAACAATATGGTCTGTATCGCAGAATGATAATTTTTCCTGCTGTCAATGCCCGGAGTGTAAAAGGCTCGATTCTCTTGAAGGTTCCGCTTCAGGCTCGGTAATTAATTTTGTTAATAAAATTGCGCGCGAGTTTCCAGATAAAACCATTTCCACACTGGCGTATCAATATTCACGCAAGGCCCCTAAAAATTTAATCCCCGAAAAGAACGTCAACATAATGCTGTGCAGCATAGAGTGCTACAGAACGAACCCGCTTTCAGCGGATAGCTCCAATGGTTCGTTTACAAAAGATTTGATTGAATGGTCTAAACTTACAAATAATATTTTTCTGTGGGATTATGTTGTTCAGTTTACAAATTTCATAAGTCCCTTTCCGAACCTGCATGTTCTTCAGCCAAACGTACAGTTGTTTGCAAATCACAAAGCCAATATGATTTTTGAACAGGGCACCGAAAGCGAAGGAGCCGAGTTCAACCAGTTAAGGACATACATGCTTGCAAAACTTTTATGGAATCCTGACACAAATATTGATTCGTTGATGAACGATTTTCTTAATGGTTATTATGGCAAAGCAGGCAGGCCCATAAGAGAATACATTGACTGCATGAAAACCGAATTGATAAATTCCGGCGCGCAATTGTGGATATACGGCAATCCGGTTGAATCCATGAAAGATTATCTATCGCCCGAAAGAATGATAAAGTATAACCGGTTTTTTGACGCGGCTGAAAGAGCCGTTAAAAACAAACCTGAGTATTTGCAGAGAGTCAGATTCGCGCGCCTGCCATTGCAGTACGTTATGCTTGAACAGGCAAAAGTATTGGGCGCGGAGAAAAACGGAACAATGATAAAGACCGCCAAGAACCGCTATGCGCCTAACCCTGCATTGGTAAAAGCGCTTGATAATTTTCACACGGAAACAATAAAGATAAAAGATAATCTTATTAACGAAAAAAGTTACGACGTTGAAGAATATTATACCAGGTATAAACGCATGCTTGACAAGACCATGAAGAATCCATTGGGCTTGTTTAAAAAAGTTAAATTCCTCACATCGCCTAATTATAAATATCCCGCCAATGGGGATAAGTCTCTTACAGATGGAATCAGAGGAGACGAAGACCATCATTTTAACTGGCTTGGTTTTGAAGGCTCCGATATGGACGTAATTGTTGATCTTGAAAAACCGACAGAAGTAAAAAAAGTTTCGGCGGATTTCCTACAGCTTGTCTACTCATGGATATTCCTGCCAGAAGAAGTAGACATCAGCCTTTCCAACAACGAGAATAATTTTGAAAATTTTATAAAATTAAAAAATCCGTGGCCGTTAAAAAAAGAAGGCGTTTCAATTAACCCCTTTGTTTTTGAATTTAAACCTGTTACAGCGCGTTATATAAGAGTGATTGCAAAAAGCATAAAACAGTGCCCGCGCTGGCATTACGGCTATCCTTTTAACGCATGGATTTTTACTGATGAAATTACAGTTGAGTAATAAAGTTACTTGTAATAATTTATATTAATAGTTGCGTGAACTAATTTATAAGTAAATACTTCCCACTTTGAAGGGAAACATTTTACAAAACAGAAAATAGTTTTATAGTTTTGTCCTAATATTTATATAGTCAACTTTCCAGGTCGCAATCGGTATTACTTTTTGCAGAGCGAATTTACAGACCGACTATATTTTTTTGATTCACAAACATGTTTATATTGATTTTTGGTAACATATTGTTTTATCTCTCAGTATTTTAGATTGCTTACGGCAAACAGTTTTGGCTGCAAATAATCTGTTGACATGTAGCGTTAGCTGTAGGTATAGGAATCTTTTTTTTGCCGAAATCATTTTTATGCAGTAACAGGATTTTTTATTAAATAATAAGTTAAACGCCATGAAAAAACTCATTTATACAATCTTACTTCTCATCCCGTTTTTTACCACTCATATATCAGCTCAGCAAACCATGCGGTTAAGCGGCAAATGGCAATTTGCCATGGATCCTGCCGATAAAGGGCTCAGCGAAAAATGGTTTGCAAAAAACCTTAAAGAATCCGTTACTCTGCCCGGCTCGATGGCGGAGAACGGCAAGGGTTATGATATTTCGCTGGATACAAAATGGACGGGCGATATTCTTGACTCTTCGTATTTTAAAAATCCGGAATATGCCAAATACAGAAAGCCGGATAATTTCAAAGTCCCTTTCTGGCTTCAACCGGTAAAAAGCTATGTTGGCGCAGCTTGGTACAGGCGCGAAGTCACAATTCCCGCTTCGTGGAGTGACAAGACGATTGAACTCTTTTTTGAACGCTGCCATTGGCAGTCCGTTGTTTGGGTAGATGATATGGAAATTGGCAGTCAGGTTGCTTTAAGCGCCCCGCACATTTTCGATTTGACCGGCAAGCTTACTCCCGGTAAACATACTATTACTGTTCTTGTAGATAACAGGATCAAGGAAATCAATCCGGGTGTAAATTCAAGCAGCCTTACAGATCACTGCCAAACTAACTGGAACGGAATTACGGGCCAAATGACTCTTACAGCCAGAGATAAAATATGTTTTGGCAATATAAGAGTATTTACAAATGTCGATACAAAAACAGCTCAGGTTGAGATGCAGATAAAAAATTTTTCTAAAGAGAAACAAAATGTAAATATTTCTCTGCTGGCCCTTCCTGAAGGTTGCACTCCCAAAGAACAGACGTTTGCTGAACAAGGCCAAGCAGTTGAAGTTGAGCCGGGTATAAACACAATACAACTCAATTACACCCTTGGAGAAAAAGCTTTGCTTTGGAACGAATTTACTCCTAACCTTTATAAAATAATTTGTAAACTATCTGCCGGTAACATTGCCGATAGCAAAGAAGAAATTTTTGGCTTACGAAAGATTGGAACGCAAAAGACACAGTTTACCGTTAATGATAAATTAATTTTTCTGCGCGGAACACTTGAATGCGCCGTTTTTCCAAAGACAGGTTATCCGCCTTCCGATGTAAAAGAATGGGAACGTATTTTTAAAGTATGTAAAAGTTACGGCCTGAACCACATGCGTTTCCACTCATACTGCCCCCCGGAAGCCGCTTTTATAGCTGCCGATAATGCCGGCATTTACTTATATGTTGAGTGTTCCTCATGGGCCAACCAGGGAGTTACAATAGGAGACGGCAAACCACTCGATAAGTTTATTTACCAGGAAAGCGAAAATATTGTTAATGCTTTCGGCAATCATCCGTCATTTTGTTTTATGGTTTACGGTAACGAGCCGGGCGGAGACAATCATCAGAAATACCTGACCGATTTTGTAACGTATTGGAAAAATAAAGATAACCGCCGCCTTTATTCAGCGGCTTCCGGCTGGCCACAACTTGCGGTAAACGATTTCCATAGCATGTACGAGCCGCGTATCCAGTTATGGGGCGCGGGGCTTTCGAGCGTTATCAATAGTCAGGCCCCTAATACGCTTTATGACTGGCATAATATTATTGAATGGCGAGGCAAGCCCGTTATAAGTCACGAAATTGGCCAATGGTGTGTTTACCCTGATTTTAAAGAGATAGGGAAATATGACGGCGTATTGAAAGCGAAGAATTTCGAAATCTTCAAACAGTCACTTGAAGATAACGGAATGCTTAATCTTGCGGAAAAGTTTCTTGACGCTTCCGGCAAGTTGCAGGTTCTCTGCTATAAAACCGAAATTGAAGCCGCGTTGAGGACTAAAAATATGGGCGGATTTCAGCTTCTGGATTTACACGATTTCCCGGGGCAAGGGACAGCTTTAATTGGTGTTCTAAATCCTTTCTGGGAAGAAAAAGGTTATGTGACAGCCGAAGAATATTCACAATTTTGCAACACTACTGTTCCGCTGGCAAGGCTATCTAAGTTTGTTTTTAACTCGGCGGAGGATTTTACTGCCGGCGTTGAAGTAGCGCATTTCGGCCCGTCAGATTTACATGCAACAACGCCTCTATGGAAAATTGAAGACGAATCCGGAAATGTTATTGCCTCCGGGCAATTGCCGCAGATAGATATTACTACCGGCAACTGCATCAAATTAGGCGATATACGGCAACCGCTTTCCGGTTTCAAATCTCCCGCCATGTATACGCTTACGGTTAATGTGAACAAGTTCAATAACAAATGGAGTTTTTGGGTTTATCCTTACGAAAATACGGAGCCTATTTTCGGAAACGATATAAAAATTGTCCGCTCGCTTGATGCCGGGACGGAAAAGTATCTTAATGAAGGAGGCGTTGTTCTTCTTACCCCGGTCAAAGGAAGCATCAAAAAAGGCAGAGAAATTGAAGTCGGATTTTCAAGTATTTTCTGGAATACCGCATGGACAAATAAACAACCTCCTCTTACGCTTGGTATTCTGTGCGATCCAAAGAACCCAATGCTAAAGGAATTTCCTACTCAATACCATAGCAACAATCAATGGTGGGATGCCATGAGTCACTCTAACGCTATTCTTTTAAATGAACTCGGCAGTAATATTGAGCCTGTTGTCAGAATTATTGATGACTGGTTTACCAACCGCCCATTGGGACTTATTGTTGAAGCGAAAGCCGGCAAAGGTAAAATTGTATTCACGGGAATAGATTTGTTGACGGATTCGGAAAAACGTCCGGAAGCAAGACAGCTTATTCACAGCATATTAAAATATATGAGAAGCGGCGAGTTTAATCCTGCCCAGGAAATAAAAACAGAAAAAATAAAAGAGTTGTTTAATTAACAATAGGATTTAAAATGAGCGAGACAGAAAAAAAAGAATCACTACACGCGGGAGCTGTGGAAATTGAGAGAGTTATTAAAGAATACTATCCTGTAACAGATCCTCTTGTTCAGCAGAAAATAGAGGAATGGCAGAATTTGAAATTCGGACTTTTAATGCACTGGGCTCCTTCAAGCCAATGGGGCATTGTTGAATCGTGGTCTCTCTGTTCCGAAGATGAAGACTGGTGCAAAAGAAATATTGATAACTATACCGAATACAAAAAGAAATACGAGGACTTACAAAAAACATTCAACCCTGTTAAGTTTAATCCCGCCAAGTGGGCACATGCCGCTGAAGAAGCCGGAATGAAATACGTTGTGTTTACTACAAAGCATCATGATGGTTTTTGCATGTACGACTCGAAGTATACGGATTACAAAATTACAGACGATAAATGCCCGTTCCATACAAACCCGCGTAAAAATATTGCCAGAGAGGTTTTTGATGAGTTCAGAAGAAAAGGATTTATGATTGGCGCTTATTTTTCCAAACCGGATTGGCATTCCGATTATTTCTGGTGGCAGCGCTTTGCCACTCCCGATAGAAACGCGAATTACGATATTGTTAAACACTCTGACCGCTGGCAGAAATTTGTGGAGTTCACTCATAACCAGATTGACGAGTTAATGACTGACTACGGCCAGGTAGATATTTTATGGTTTGACGGATGCTGGGTAAGAAAATACACTCCCGAACAGATTGAGGAGGAAAGAAGAATATCCAACAACAATATACACCGCATACAAAACCAGGATATTAATATGCCGCTAATCGCTCAAAAGGCAAGAGAAAAACAACCGGGCATTATAGTGGTGGATAGAGCCGTAGCCGGACCAGAACAGAATTACCTTACTCCCGAAAATCAGGTTCCGCAGGAGGCTCTCCCCTATCCATGGGAAACGTGCATGCCCATAACGCCAAGCTGGTCTTACGAACCGGGTCTGGAATATAAGTCTGCTATTAAGCTTATCCATTTACTGGTTGATATTGTAGCAAAGGGAGGGAACTTCCTATTAAACATTGCGCCCACAGCCGATGGCGATTATGAAGAGATTGCCTACGAAAGGCTGCAGGAAATTGCCTCATGGATGAAAGTCAACAGCCAGGCCATATACAACTCAACACCTATTCTTCCTTATAAAGAAGGCAAGGTATGTTTTACGCATGTAAAGGGTATTGCAGTTTACGCAATTTATCTTGCAGACGAAAACGAAAACACCATGCCCGAAAAAATTGTTTTGAAAGAATGCCGAATCCCTCCAAACTCAACAATAGAACTGCTTGGGAGCGACGATGAAATAAAATTAAAAGAGATCAATGACGGTGACGAAATTATTATTCCGGAAGCCGTGCGAAATAATCCCCCGTGTAAATACGCGTGGACATTTAAAATCTCATAAACCGGTAACAACCATGAAAAATAAAATAAAATTATCAGCATTCTGCATCACGCTTGGTTCGGCTCTGCTGCTTAGCACACCCTGCTACAGCCAACAGCATAGCCATGGCCCGGTATATATTAAAGCAGGCGAAACAACCGAACAGATTATTAAAAAAGCCGCAAGCGTTACTCCTTCGCCAAGGCAGTACGAATGGCAGAAACTTGAGTTCACCGCTTTTATCCATTTTGGCATTAATACATTTGATGAAGTGGAATGGGGGACAAAAAATGTGGACATCTCAAAATTCAATCCTGCTGAAATTGACGTTAAGCAATGGGTTAAAGTTCTTAAAGACGCGGGCGCGGGAATTATAATTCTGACAACAAAACATCACGATGGTTTTTGCCTCTGGCCTACAAAGTACAAAGAGTTAAATATAGCGCACACTCCGTTCCAAAACGGTAAGGGCGATATTGTACGCGACCTTTCAAATGCCTGCCGCGAAGCTGGCGTTAAATTCGGAGTGTACCTGAGTCCCTGGGATATGCACGAGGATTTTTACGGCTCTCCGGCTTACAATACTTTTTTCCTGAATCAGCTTACAGAACTTCTTACTAATTATGGCGAGATAGCCGAAGTGTGGTTTGACGGCGCGAACGGAGAAGGCCCCAACGGTAAAAAGCAAGTATATGACTGGAACGCATATTACAAGCTTATACGCAAGCTTCAGCCCAAAGCTGTTATAGCTGTCTCCGGCCCCGATGTGCGCTGGGTTGGAACCGAATCCGGATATGGCAGGCAAACAGAATGGAGCGTGCTGCCGGGAAACAGCTCCGATCAGGAAGCGATAGCGGCAAACTCGCAACAGGCCCAGGGGGACGGCGCTTTTATTCCCAGAGATTTAATGGATGAAGATCTTGGCAGCCGCGCTAAAATCAGCAAGGCCACTTCGCTTGTGTGGTATCCGGCAGAAATTGATGTTTCAATACGCCCCGGATGGTTTTATAAAAAATCGGAAGATAAAAGAGTAAAATCTCCTTACAAGCTTGTTGATATTTATTACAACTCTGTTGGCTTAAACGGCGTGTTATTATTAAATGTTCCTCCTGATAAGCGCGGACTCATCTGCCAGAACGATGTTGAAGCGTTACAGGGAATGCGCTATTTACTTGATGAAACATTTAAAACCAATTTTGCAGGCAATTGTAAAGCAACAGCTTCAAGCCAAAAGAAAGGCAACGAAGCTGAATATATGCTTGATGATAATTACGATACCTACTGGACTACAGACGATACCCTTTCAACCGCGTCCGTGGAAATTGTGCTTAATGGAAAGCAAACTTTCGACCGCGCTATGTTGCAGGAAAATATCCTGGTCGGCCAGCGTATAGAAAAATTTCATCTTGAGTATTGGGACGGTGCGCAGTGGAACAGGTTTGCCGAAGCAACAACGGTGGGTTATAAACGCTTGCTGCGCTTCCCGGAAATTACAACCGACAAAATTAAACTTGTAATTGACCAGTGCAGAACAAACCCTACGCTTTCATCCTTCGGTGTTTATAAAGCTCCGCCGGAAGTTACATTTAATCCCGGCAGTTGTTCATTCCCCGATACAATGACTGTAAGCCTCGAATGCAATACAGACAACTCCAAAATATACTATACTCTTGATGGTACAAAGCCCACCCGGCAATCCACCGTATATACCGGAAGCATAGCATTGGATAACACCCGCAGTTTATCGGCTATAGCCATAGCTTCGGATGGTAAAACAAGCCTCCCGATAAATGCCGTTTACAGCAAAGCAAAATACGCTATTGAATATAAAACCGAATGCGATAAAAAATATCCGGGTTCGGGGCCATATACTTTGGTTGACGGCGTTAACGGAAGCGCGGGCTATGATGACGGCAAATGGCAGGGCTTTAACGGGACTGATGTTGACGTTGTAATTGATTTGGGCAGAGTAAAAAACATCAATAAAGTTTCAATGAATTTCCTGAGAGATATTAATTCGTTTTTATTCCTGCCAGTTAATATTGAATTTTCTGTTTCGAATGATAATAAGGAGTATGCCCCTCTTGGTAAAATAACAAATGATGAAAACCAGAACAACAAAAGTGTTGAGATCAAATCGTTCAGTTTTGATGCTAAAAATATATCAGGCAGATATATTCATATCAAAGCGGTAAACATGGGTATTTGTCCGCAATGGCATAAAGGCGCGGGCGATAAAGCCTGGCTCTTTTGTGACGAAATTACAGTTGAGTAAATTAATCTTGACAAAGGGCCAGTATATTTTGGCCCTTTGTTATTTATTGATAACACCCTGATCTTTAAAATAATTACTTCAATTAACAATTTTATTAATTTCAAAATATCGCTATGAAAAACAATGTTATACTTTCCCGTCTATTGTTAATAGGCCTGTTTGTTTTAGGTTCTTTCTCCTCTTTATCGGCTGGCAATTCTTTAAAACTATGGTACTCTAAACCAGCCCGGCAGTGGGAAGCTTGCCTGCCTTTGGGCAACGGACGGCTTGGCGCAATGCCGGACGGCGGCGTTTTTAATGAGAATATCGTGCTAAACGATATAACTTTGTGGTCCGGAGGAAAGCAGGACGCGGATAAAAAAGACGCGGCGCAATATCTGCCAGAGATAAAAAGGCTTTTACTTGCAGGGCAAAATCGTAAAGCGCAGGAAGTCATGGGGAAGCATTTTGTGTGCGAAGGTCCCGGTTCAGGGCAGGGAAACGGCGCCGACTATGCCTTTGGTTGTTATCAGGTGTTAGGAAACATGCACATAAAATATTACTATGACGCCGATTCCTCTTCAGCCATGGTGGGTAATTATAATAGACAGCTTTTATTAGACAGCGCTTTGGCCTGCACTGAGTTCAATTTTAACAATATAAATTATAAAAGAGAATATTTTACCAGTTTTTCAGGAGACGTTATTTTAATACGTTTAACCGCCGATAAGCCTGGTAAAATAAATTTCTCTTTATCTTTGGACAGACCTGAAAAATTCATTACGCAAACAGTTGAAAACGAACTGCGGATGAAAGGCCGTTTGAATAACGGATCTGATGGAAACGGAATGCAATACTTAGTTCGGGTGCGCGTTGTTCAGCAAGGTGGAACGCTTGACGCCGGCAACAGTTCCTTGCATCTGAAAAACGCCAACACCGCAATTATATATATTGCCGCGGGAACTGATTTTAAAGATGCCGATTACATTAATACAATCGACGCTAATTTAATCAATTCTCTTTCAATCCCGTATGATACACTGAAAAACATTCATGTAAAGAAATACAATGAACTTTTCAGTAAAGCCCGGCTACATATACAGGGCAAAGATAACAGCGGTTTACCCACAGATGAAAGACTGATGGAATTTGCAAATAAAAAAGATGACACGGGTTTACCTGAGCTGTATTTTCAATTTGGACGTTATCTCCTTATATGCAGCACGCGTCCGAATTTACTGCCGCCAAACCTTCAAGGGTTGTGGGCCAACACAATAAGAACGCCATGGAATGGCGACTACCATCTTAATATAAACATACAAATGAATCACTGGCCGCTTGATGTTACAAATCTTGGCGAATTAAACGCTCCTTTTTTTAATCTTGTAAAAGGGCTTACAGAGCCCGGAGAAAAAACCGCAAAAGCGTACTACGCCGCTAATGGATGGGTTACTCATGTTATAACTAATTTATGGGGATTTACGTCTCCCGGCGAGGATTATACGTGGGGAGCTTTTAATACAGGTTCGGCATGGCTTTGCCAAATGTTGTGGACTCACTATGAATTTACACAAGACGCAAATTACTTAAGGGAACTCTATCCAATTTTAAAGGGCTCCGCTGAATTTTACTTAAGTATGCTTGTTAAGGAACCCTCTCACAACTGGTTGGTTACCGCCCCCTCAAATTCTCCTGAAAACAGTTTTCTGTTTAGTGACGGAAAACCCGCGCAGGTATGCGTTGGTTCAACAATAGATAATCAACTTTTACATTTTCTTTTTTCGGCCACATTAAAAGCCGCGGAAATGTTAGATGATTCGCCAACTTTCCGCGATTCGCTTAACACCACTTTACAGCAATTAGCCCCTTCACAAATTGGCCATGACGGCAGACTGATGGAATGGCTTCAGGAATACAAAGAAACTGACGCTCAACATCGCCATGTTTCTCATTTATGGGGTCTTTATCCGGGCGCTGAAATTTCTTCAGGTTCACCAGCGCTTCGGGAAGCGGCTATAAAATCTCTTAATCTTAGAGGCGATTCTGGTACAGGATGGTCGCTTGCATGGAAGATTAATTTTTGGGCCCGGCTGCACGATGGCGACAGGGCGTTTTTTCTTTTTACAAAACTGCTTAATCCCGTTAATACAAGTGTTGTTAACATGAGTAATGGCGGCGGGACTTATCCGAATTTGTTTTGCGCTCACCCTCCTTTCCAGATAGACGGCAACTTTGGCGGGGCAGCCGGAATAGCCGAAATGCTTTTACAAAGCCATAATGGTTATATAGAGCTTTTACCGGCATTGCCTTCTGAATGGAAGTCCGGATCATTTGAAGGCCTTTGTGTGCGGGGTGGCGCGGAATTAAATGCGGAATGGAATAATGGCAAAGTCGAGTCTGCTTCTTTACATGCTACGGCCGATAACGTATTCAGACTCAAACTTCCTTCATCTGTAACGCTGTCTTTCATTAAAATTAATGACATTATTGTTAAGCCTGATATTAAAAATAATTTACTTGAAATTTCTCTGAATAAAAACGATGTGGCTGTCATTAAATTCGAGTAGTCGGCGGAAGGCCTTTTAATTCCGCCGGGTTATATTAGTTTCCGAACCGAGTGCGTTCAAGTTCTCTTTCTGTTGTTTATTTAATTAACCAAATGTAATCAGCAAGTTACGGGAGTTAAAAATGATATATCGGTTTATTAGATTATTTTTGTTTTTATCCGTTACAGTAAGTTTTTGTTTTACATTAGCCGCTCAAATTGAATTCACTTACAAAAGCAATTATCTTTCCGGCTATAATAAAGAGGTTAGCGGCGAAACCCTTAACTATTACACAATAGGCGCTCAATCTTTTGATGCCTTGCTTGTTCGCTCGCTCGATTCAAAAGAGTATATTGAATGGCAGACGGAACCCATACCTGAAAATTACGACAAGGATGTGTTATCGTTTGTCATGCTTGCCAGCCTCCAGGTAAATAAGGATACCCACAGCTTTGATATTTACCTGAACAATAAAAAATACTTTACTTTGAACAACCCCGTTGAAAAATCGCTGACGCCTATAAAAATAAAAGGGACCAACAACTCCGAACTTGAGTTCAGCCACCTTGAGTACGATAGATTTGACGATCTTACCGGCTTTTTATTTTTCCATATCTCGGCAAACGATTTTCCAAAAGGCGAGCCGATAAACATTAAGGTCGTAGGGCAAAGCTCAAACAGCCGCACATGGTTTATGATTTTTAAGCATTCATGCAAGTCAACTATTTCCTTAACGGGCGAAAACATTATGCTTAACAACGCCGACTCGCCAAGGCAATCTATGAGAGTTAAGATAATGAATATGGCGGATCCGGCTATAGTAAAAATTAAAATTGGAGATATGGAAACACAGTCCGGTATCCGGTTCGGATATAATTACTTTGTTGCCGGAGCCAAGAGAGTCAAGGAGCCAGAAAAACTACCGGTTGAAGTTCAGCTTGACGATAAGGTCATTGGGTCAACAGAATACTTGTTTAAACCCGTCTCTCCTGTTACCATTTATCTACTTCCCCACTCCCATACCGATATAGGTTACACCGATATACAGGAAAATGTACAGAAAACACAATGGCAGCATATAGAAGACGCCATTGAACTTGGTAATGCAACAATTAATTATCCGCCAGGCGCCAGGTTTAAATGGAATACGGAAGTCATGTGGGCGCCTGAATCGTACCTTGCGGCTGCCACGCCCGAAAAGCGGGCGCGTTTTATTGACGCGGTTCAAAAAGGCATTATTGGCATAGACGGTATTTACGCGAATATGCTTACCGGTTTATGCACTCCCGAAGAGTGGGTCTGGATGACCGATATAGTTAAAAAGATGAATGACGAGTGCGGTAAAAAAATTGAGTCCGCAATGATTTGCGATGTTCCCGGATGGACGTGGAGTATGACGTCCGTACTTGCAAATGCGGGCATTAAGTATTTGTCATTCGGTATTAACCAGGGAGACCGCATCGGCAGCATCAGGCAGGAGCTTGGCGATAAGCCCTTCTATTGGGTTTCCCCTTCCGGCAAAGAAAAAGTCTTAACCTGGGTTCACGAACAAGGCTACTCGGCGTTCCATTATGTGCCCAAAGCAGGCAGCCAGGCGGGTTACTCTGTTATTGAACCTACAATTGTAAACTACGTTGATAAACTTGCGGAAGATAAATATCCTTATGATATTATCCCCCTGCATTATACAATTGGCAGCGATAACGGACCTACCGATAAATACCTTGCCGATAATGTTAAGAAATGGAATGAAACATATTACAGTCCCCGACTTGTAATTGCCACTACTCCGGATTTCTTCAAAGATTTTGAAAGCAAATACGCCGATAAAATTCCGGCTTTATCAGGAGATATTACTCCCTACTGGGAAGACGGCGCCGCATCGTCTTCAAAAGAAACCGCTCTTAACAAGCAGACAGCCGATAAATTAACTCAGGCTTTAAACTTGGCCGCGCAGTATTCGGCAGCAAATGTAAATACCGAGCTGTTCGAAAAAGCATGGCGGAATGTTATTCTGTATGACGAACATACATGGGGCTCATGGAACAGCATAAGCGAACCCGATATTGATTTTACAATTCAACAGTGGAAAGTAAAACAAGCCTTTGCCGTTAACGGAGCCAAACAGGCCGAAGATATTATGCGTTCAGTCCTGTCTCAATTATCGGGTAATGCTGTTAAGAACAATACCGTTGAAGTTATTAATACTTCTTCTGTTCCGCGTACCGGATTGGTAACTATGCCGGAGGCAGTTGCGAATAACTTAACAGACGGATTATCTTTAATAGATGAAAAGAAAAACGCCGTACCTATCCAAAGGCTTACGGATAATACAATAGTATTCCTCGCAGATGTACCCGCTTTTGGCAATAGACGTTACACGTTAGGTAAACCGGAGCAAGTTCAAAATATAAATCCCGTTAAAATATCTTCCAATTCTCTGGAGAATGAATTCCTAAGTTTAGAGCTTGATACTGTTAAAGGAGTAATTACTAAATTAATTTCAAAAAACAACAATGTTGACCTTGTAAATAAAAGTGAAAAATTTGGCATGGGAGCTTACGTTTATGTAAATAGCCGGAAGCCGGATAACCCGGAAACCGCTTCTGCGGTTAAGATTAGTATCAAGGAAAAGGGGCCGCTGGTATCTTCCTTTCTGGTAGAACTAAAAGGCCCGGGCTGTAACTCAATTACAGAAGAAATAAAGCTCACTGCCGGCGCAAACAGGATTGATTTGAATTATACTTTAGACAAGCAAAAAATCTATACTCCCGAAGCTGTTCGCATGGCATTCCCTTTCAACATTCCGAATGCCGCGGTTAATGTGCAAAACGCGATCGGTTATTATCAAACAGAAAAGGAACAAATAAAGGGCTCCTGCAAAAACTTTTTTACAATGAATAACTACGCGGATGTTTCCAATCAGGAATATGGCGTTACTTTTGTTTCGCCTGACGCTCCTTTAATTGAAACAGGCGGTTTGACAAATGACGCGAAGATTCTCGGATGGCGCGATACATGTATGCCCGGTTCTTCCATTTATTCATTCCTTATGAATAATTACTGGCATACAAACTTTTGCGCGACTCAGGAAGGGATTTCCTCTTACCGTTACCAGCTCTACCCGCATTGGAAATTTGACCCCGCGGTTGCAGAGGCCAATGGCAGTTATCCGGAACAGCCGTTAATTGCTGTTGCCACCAACGATGATGCCAATAAGTTTGAACCTTTGCTTGCTTACAACAATCCGGCTGTTTCGCTTGTTTCAATACTCCCAATAAATAACGGCAAAGCGCTATGGACTGTTTTTTATAATGCTTCTGCCAATAATACGGATATAAAACTGGTGTTGAAGAATAGACCTGCCGGCATATATGGTTCCGACTTGCTCAAGGCAAAAAAAGAAAATGCCACCGAATCGTTTTCTATCCCCGGTAAGGGAATAAGATGTTTATACATAGAATGGTAAATTAAAACGGAGACAACACTGATAATTAATAATAAATTTCAGTATTATTAAGTCAAATAAAATTTTACGCAAGGAATAAAAATGAAAAAACTCCTGTTAGTTTTAATACTGCTTGTGGGAATTATTTATCCGCAGCAATTGGAAAAGGAAACGGCAGCTCAAAAAGACGCGCGTATGCAGTGGTGGCGTCAGGCGAGGTTCGGAATGTTCATTCACTGGGGTTTATACTCAATACCGGCAGGCGAATGGAATGGCGAAACCAAGCACGCCGAATGGATACGTGAAACCGCCCAAATTCCGCTTGAGAAATATAACGAGTTTGTTTCTCAGTTTAATCCAGTAAAATTCAACGCGGATGAATGGGTTAAAATGGCTAAAGATGCCGGTATGAAGTATATAGTTATTACTTCAAAACACCACGATGGCTTTTGCCTTTTCGATTCGAAGTATACCGATTTTGACGTAATGTCTACTCCTTTTAAAAGAGACATACTAAAAGAAATGGCGGACGCATGCCGTAAGTATGGCATCAAAATGTGCTTCTATCACTCAATAATGGATTGGCATCATCCTGATTATCTTCCCCGCCGTGGTTGGGAAACTTCGCGCACTGCCGAGGGCGCCGATTTTAACCGCTACGTTGCGCATCTAAAAAATCAGCTTAAGGAAATCATAACCAATTACGGAGATATTGGGGTTTTATGGTTCGATGGCGAATGGGAAAACACCTGGACGAAAGACCTTGGCGATAGCCTTTACGCTTATGTGCGTTCTCTTGATAAAAACATTATAGTTAATAACCGCGTAAGCAAGGGGCGGGCCGGCATGAATGGCTTTACTACCGAAAACGGAGGCGCCGGTGATTTCGGCACTCCCGAACAACAGATTCCGGCTACAGGTTTTCCGGGCATCGATTGGGAATCGTGTATTACAATGAATGACAATTGGGGTTACAATAAAGCGGATAAAAATTTCAAATCTACAAAAGAGTTGTTGAGGATGGTGGTGGATATAGCGTCTAAGGGAGGCAACCTGCTTCTTAATATTGGCCCCAAAGCTGACGGCGCTTTCCCCGATGAAAGCATTGAAAGATTGAAAGGAATTGGCAAATGGATGCAGGTTTACGGCGAGGCAATTTATTCTACGCAGGCCAGCCCGTTTGATAATATCCCCTGGGGCAGATGTACGCAAAAACCTCTTTCGGACAATAATACGAGGCTGTACTTGCACGTATTTGACTGGCCGGCAAACGGCAAACTATTCTTATATGGTCTGGCCAACGAGACTTTTAATTGCTCCCTGCTTTCTGACAATTCAACGTTAACGACAGTTAAAATTGATAACGGAACAGTCATTAATTTACCCCGCAATTGCCCGGATAGCATTGATTGCGTCATTGCCCTGGATATTAAAGGGAAACCGGAAATATTCAATACCCCCTCTATCAGCACGGAGTACAGCACATTCGTTGACAAACTGGAAATTTCCATAAATTCCCCACAAAAAAATGTTGAAGTGAAATACGCCACTGAGAAAGACAAACCGTTAAGCGAGTGGAGCGCATACATCAAACCTTTTACAATAACCGAATCCGCAAGTGTTTTTACCGCTTTATTTAAAAACGGAAAAATTGTTTCTGAAATAACAGAGAAAAAATTCACAAAAGTTGAACCCGAACCCGCTGCCAAAGTAAGCGGTACAAAGCAGGGCGTCAATTACAAATATTACGAAGGCAAATGGGATAAACTCCCCGATTTTTCCGCATTGCGGCCAATAAACTCCGGGACTTTAACCAATTTTATTTTTACTCCTAAAAAAGCAGAGGACTATTTTGCGTTTGAGTATTCCGGATATATTAATATTCCACAAGACGGCATGTATACCTTTTATATTGCCTCTGACGATGGGAGTAAATTATTGATAGATAACAAAGTTCTGATTGATAATGACGGTAAACATGGACTTGCTGAAAAAGAAGGGCTTGTCGCTTTGCAAGCCGGAATGCACCCAATCAGCGTCAGTTTTTTTGATTATACCGGAGAAGAAATATTAAAGGTTTCCTTTAAAGCTGCGGGGGGCGAAAAGCTCGCTATTCCCGATGAACTCCTGTTCTGTAAATAACAAGCTAAGCTTGTTTGTAACATGTGTATGTAAAAAGCGCTAACCCGTTCGCTTAGATTGTGATTCGGCAATAAAAAAGTTAAAACTTGCCGGCGCTCACAAAAGAACGGGTTAGGAACGGAGGAGATTTTAGGTTTTTTCCATCTGTTTTTTGTACTGTACCATCGATATATATTGGAGTCACTATCGCAAAATCTTTTCGTTTTCAAGAGGCGGCAGTCGGATTCGAACCGACGCATAAAGGTTTTGCAGACCTACGCCTTAAACCACTTGGCTATGCCGCCTTAAATTGAAAGCCTGCCTCAAAAGCACAAAAAGACAGGCTCTCGTTTTTCCTTCCTATTTTTTTATTGCTTTGCTTATAGCAATATCGAAATCTTCAATAATATCATCTATGTGTTCAAGACCAACCGATACGCGGATAAGATCCGGAAGTACGCCCGATTCAATCTGGTCTTTTTCTGACAACTGCTGATGTGTTGTTGATGCCGGATGTATGACAAGCGTTTTGGCATCTCCAACATTGGCAAGCAAGCTGGCAAGCTCAACATTGTTTACAAAAGCCTTGCCCGTTTCCGCTCCCCCTTTTATTCCAAAGGCAAGCATGGAGCCAAACAGACCTTTGCGGAAATATTTCTTTGCCAGTTCATGGTACTCGCTGTTTTCCAAACCCGGGAACCACACCCATGAAACGCGGCTGTCGTTCGCAAGCCATTTTGCAAGTTTTATTGCATTTTCGTTATGGCGTTCAACTCTTAGTGAAAGGGTTTCAAGTCCCTGCAAAAACAGAAAGGCGTTAAACGGACTTAAAGCCGGCCCAAAGTCTCTCAGCCCTTCTACTCTTGCGCGTGTAATAAAAGCAATATTGCCAAACGGACTGTTGGCGCCGAATGTCTCCCAGAATTTCATTCCATGATACCCTGGATTGGGCTCTGTAAATACCGGAAAGTTTCCGTTACCCCAATCGAACTTACCCGAATCTATAATAACGCCCCCTATGGAAGACCCGTGTCCGCCAATCCATTTTGTTGCCGAAGCCACAACTATATCCGCGCCAAAGTCTATCGGGCGGGCAATATAACCGGCTGCACCAAATGTATTATCAACAATAAGCGGTATTTTGTGGCGGTGCGCCACATCGGCAATTGCTTCAAAATCTATAACATTTAATTTCGGATTCCCGATTGTTTCAACATATATACCCTTGGTCTTCGAATCGATTAATTTTTCATAATCCTCCGGGTTCTCACCTTCTGTAAATCTGAATTCTATACCCAAACGCCCCAGCGTAACTTTGAATAGATTAAAAGTACCACCATATAAAAACGGTGTGGCCACAATATTTTCCCCGGCCTGCGCAATTGTAGAAATTGTTATAAACTCCGCGGCCTGCCCCGAAGCAGTAGCAAGAGCGCCGACGCCTCCCTCAAGCGCGGCCACTCTTTTTTCAAAAACATCGTTCGTGGGATTCATAATCCGCGAATAGATGTTTCCGAATTTATTCAAACCGAATAAATCTGCTGCTTCTTTTGCATCTTCAAATACATAAGAGCTTGTCTGATAAATAGGCACAGTCCTGGAGTGTGTTGTTGGATCAACTTCCTGGCCCGCGTGTAATTGTAATGTTTCAAATTTGTATTTTCTGGAACTGCTCATTTTAAACTTCCTTTTTTTATTGATACTGTAAAATCCGTTAACTAACTTTTTACCGTTTTGCCTATTGAATTTTTCTGTTGAGCTGTACGGCAACGTTTTAAACTGTTGCCTTTCCTGAAGGGTGAATTTTAATATGGAGTGCGCATAATAAAAAAGCCCTTCACACAGGAAAGGGCTTTTTCAAAATCTTTATATTACAAAAATTTTAATATTATCCCTTTCGCTCCGTAAAGCTACACATAAGGCACATGCAACAACACATGCTTACCGGGATTATATTTAGTTCTTTGTTTTTCATATCTTTTGCAAATGTAAACATTAATTTATATTAGCGCAATACCTTTTAAAAATATTTTTTATTTTTTCCTTCAAACAATAATCATTTAAGATTAAAGCTTTTTATCGCTGAAGTATTTCGGTTTGGTATTGCTTCTGCATTAAAGCTGTTTTTCAAAAATCATTTTTCCCCAGTATCATTCCTTCGTAGAAGCGGGGCGCTGACCCGCTTCACAACAAGTACGTTTTAATAAATACAATAAATAAAAACACTTGGCACGCCGGAATGGTCCGGCGTTGACGGAGGCCATAGTAAAAGGAGCAATAACCATCATATCTTTTCTTCCTTGTTTCGTTCCCACGTAGAAGCGGGACGTTAACCGATTTTATCAATTCATAATAAAACTGTCATTGCCATCCCGATTTATCGGGAGAAGCAATCTCATTTATAACAGTATTCTAAAGTACTTACTGTACATTTGCTCCTGATAGAATCGGGACAGGTATTGTAGATGTCGCCTGACCCTTACAGTCAAAACTTCATCAAGTTGTCCGCATTGCTTGCTTTCCCCTTTCCGAAGAGGGGTATTTCTCTTTCTTGTATTTTGGCCAGCTTTTTGTTTAATTATTTCACACGGCAGGTTAAATTATTATTTTTTTATTAAGTTGCTTAACAGGCTAATTAAATATTTTCGCAACCTATAACAATCATTTGAATGGAAAAGTTATGGAATCGATAAGGAAGATTTACAGAATAGGCTACGGCCCTTCAAGCAGTCATACCATGGGTCCTAAAGCGGCATCGGACAAGTTTAATGAGGCTTATCCAGACGCGGCGAAATTCAGGGTTACCCTTTACGGCAGCCTTGCCGCAACAGGTAGAGGACACCTTACGGATAAGGTAATAATTAAAAGCTTTATGCCCAAGTCCACCGAGATTATATGGAAGCCGGAAGAGTTCCTGCCGCGTCACCCAAACGCAATGAGGCTTGAAGCCCTTGCCAATGACGATACGGTAATTGCGCAAAATACCGCATACAGCATAGGCGGCGGAAAAATTATAGACGACAATTCCGATAAGCTTGAGGAAGAAACGCTTTATAAAGAACGCTCAATGACGGAAATTCTTGAGTGGATAAAAAAACACGGCTCCACTTTCTGGGAATATGTTGAAGAATACGAAAGCGCCGGAATTTACGATTACATGGCCGAAGTCTGGGGCGTTATGAGCGATTCCATTAAACGCGGACTCGAAAACGAAGGCACATTACCCGGAAGCCTTAGACTAAGACGCAAAGCCTCTTCGTTTAACATTAAAGCCGCCAGTTACAGCGGTTCGTTAAAAAAGAAAACCCAGATATTTTCCTACGCACTTGCCGTGAGCGAAGAAAACGCCTCAGGCGGAAAGATTGTTACAGCCCCTACATGCGGCTCATGCGGTATTGTACCGGCAGTATTAAGACGCCTGATAGACAGTTTCGATTTTCCCGACCAGAAAATATACCGCGCTCTTGCAACAGCGGGAGTAATAGGTAATCTTGTAAAAACAAACGCTTCCATTTCCGGCGCGGAAGTAGGCTGCCAGGGAGAAGTTGGAACCGCCTGCGCCATGGCCGCTGCCGCGGCCGCTCAGTTGCTTGGCGGCTCGCCTTACCAAATTGAATATGCCGCCGAAATGGGGATGGAACATCACCTTGGCTTAACCTGCGATCCTATTGCCGGACTTGTACAGGTCCCCTGCATAGAGCGAAACGCTTTTGCTTCGGAACGTGCGCTGAATTGCGCCACTTATGCCCTGCTTTCAGACGGACGCCATATTGTTTCTTTCGATAAAATTATTGAAACCATGAAGCAAACCGGTCACGATTTGCCTTATATTTATAAGGAAACATCCGAAGGCGGCCTCGCTGTCTGCTGGGAATAGCCTTACATGCACAAGATCGGTGGCAAAATATACGTGGGGAAATTATACTACTTGTCTTTTCAATAAGCCCAACCTAATAGGTGGCTTTGGCAGGCTTAGCCTCCTATTAGGCTGAGCGGGTCGAAGCCAGGTGGCTGAACGAAGCGCCATATTATGGTTGCACCTAATAGCCCCGGAACGCGCTCAATAAAGCTTTTGGGCTTGACTTTTAAGGGCTTTTTGGCAATCTTTTCAAACTTAATTATTTGGAAAGCATTTTAATCCGGGAAAAATATGATTAAAAAACTTTTTCTCCTTTTATCTGTTGTTTTATCGTTTAACGCTTTGGTTTATTCGCAAGTGGTTATTGGCAAATACGGAGGCGAATTTATGGCTATTGGCGTAGGAGGCCGCCCGCTTGGTATGGGTGGAGCTTATGTCGCACTTGCCAACGACGCTACTGCCGGTTATTATAATCCAGCGGGACTTGCGAGAATGAATTATCCGCAAATTACTCTCATGCACGATGAACGTTACGGCAACCTTGTTAATTACGATTACGCCGCCGTGGCTATTCCTTACGGCTCGGATATGAGTTTTGCCTTGAGTGTTATTAGGCTTGGCGTGGACGGTATTCCGGATACAAGAAATGCTCTTTACGATGCCAATGGCGATGGCATTATTGATATTAAAGACGATAAGCTCGATTACTCTAAAATTACCGAGTTCAGCAACCAGGACTGGGCTTTTTATTTTACTTTTGCAAAACGCTATTCCGATAAAATTAATTTTGGCGCGAACGTAAAATTCATTATGGAAAAACTTGCCGAGTATAACGCTACTGGAGTAGGTTTTGATATTGGCGCCACTTATTCGGTTACCGATAAATTCCTTTTGGGCGCGAATTTGCAGGATATTACCACTACCGTTGTGGCCTGGAACACCGGAAGGACCGAACTTATTACTCCAACATTTAAACTCGGCGGAGCTTATTTATTGGATTTCCTCGGCGGTAAAATAACTCCCGCTTTGGATTTTGATGTCAGATTTGAAAATCGTAAAACCGCTTCCCAGTTCCATATGGGCCCTGTCAGCATTGACCCGCATTACGGACTTGAGTATAACTTCAAGAATATTTTCGCCATCCGCGGCGGTTATAACGATGTTAAACAGTTTACCATAGGCGCGGGCGTTAAGCTTCCTAAACTTAACATCGATTATTCCTTCGCAAGATTTAACATGTCGGAAGATGACAGACTGCCTGACACTCACAGAATTTCGTTAATTCTTACTTTGGAAGAACCTCGCTTTTTAAGAAAGAGCGAATAATTTTGCAGATTTTTTATTATGCCGTTTAATCTTCAGCCTTTTGGCAAGGTTTTAATTTTTGCCGGCATCGCGCTGGTAGTTGTGGGACTCATTTTCAGTTTTAGCGGCAGGATTCCCTTTCTTGGGAAATTGCCCGGCGATATTTTTATAAAAAAGGGAAACTTCTCTTTCTATTTTCCAATTGTTACCTGTATTATCATTAGCATACTGTTAACGGTTATCATGTCCTTTTTCAGAAAATAGAGTCTATCAGACAGAGCCTTGGCAAACTCTATCAATTCAAACTAGCAATCTCATTTACAACAGCATTCTAAATTACCAACGATGCGGTTGTTACGTAGAAGCGGGGCGCCGACCCACTTCGCAACAAGTATATTTTAGATAACAGTAATAATTAAATACGCTCAGCACACCGGAATGGTCCGCCGTTGCCCGAGTAACGGAGTAAAAAGCACAACCATATAAGACATGACGAAACCTGTTTGTTTATTTTGTAGAAGCGGGGCGCTGACCCGCTTCACAACAAGTGTATTTTAGATAACAGTAATAATTAAATACGCGCAGCACACCGGAATGATCCGGTGTTGCCCGAGTAATGGAGTAAAAAGCAAGACCATATAAAACAGGTCAAAACCTGTCTGGGTTATATACAAAAAGCCGGGGGTTTTTAGCCTCCGGCTTTTCAAATCTGGAATAAAGTTCTATTAAAAACAGCGGATACGCGCCACTATTTCTTTTTACCAAGCAATTCTTTTATTTTATTGACAAATTCCGACTTGTCTACCAACCCGATATGCTGATCGACAATATTTCCTTTTTTATCAATAACAAACGAAGTTGGGATACTGTTAATCCCGCCGAAATCCTCTACAACTTTACGCGTATAATATGCAACGGGATAATTGATACCGCTCGATTTTATAAACCCAGGCACACTGGCTTTTGTAGCTCTCGGGCCGTCATCGCTATCTACTGAGATACCAATAACAACAACATCTTTTGCGAACTCTTTCTGAATGGCAATCAAATCAGGGATACCTTTTCTGCAAGGCGGGCACCATGTTGCCCAAAAATCAACAATAACAACCTTTCCCTTTAGCGAAGAAAGCTTAATCGTCTTTCCATCGGCAGTCGGCAAAGTGAAATCCGGAGCTTTTTTTTCTGCGGCAAGAGCGGCCGGTTCATCCAAACGGGTCTCTTTATTACTATCCGTTTTATTACATGCGAATGCGGCGACAGAAACTGTCATACTCAACAGCAGAACTGGCAAAAATCTTTTTAACATAATCACTCCCAAAAAATAAATAAATTAATTCGTTGCATGGTTAGATGCTGAATCAGCCGTTTGGGTTCCGGACGGATTATAGTAAGGAGGATACGGTCCCTGTTCGGGTTCTTTGCGGGTATTATTGATTATAAAGAATATAAGCAAGATAACAACCGTTACGGTTGTCCAGAAAAGATTTTTATATCTTGGATCAATCAAGTGTTTTTTAGGTGTTTCGTTTTTACCTATTTTTCTCTCTTTCGGTTTTTTATCGCCAGCGCCCATTTTCCTCTCAGGTTATTCTTTTTTTGTTGGGTATATACCCGTATTTATTATCTGTTAATGAGTATTTAACCGGCAAATACCCGGTTAAGTATATTATGTTAACCGGTTGTGTGAATTGATGAATACGTTAAGGCCTCAAATTCCCACTTCAAAAGGGGAATTACTTATTGTACTTATTAAGCAGTTATTTTTTCACTTAATTCAAACAACCTATTGCGTTAATATATAAATAAATTCAGATTAAATTAATGCAAAATTAAGCATCCAGCAATTCCAGGACGTTCTTATAAACAGATTCAACATCCAGCTCTTTAATGCACTTAAACTGCACGTCTGTTCTTGAACAGGCCAAAGGTTTTGGCGAATAGAAAAAGCAGGGAGCGCATTCAAGGCTTAAGGAAGCTATTTTGTAATCTGTCTGCCACGGATGAATATAATTTGTATTTGTGGGGCCAATTATTGCGACCACTTTCAGCTTCATTGCGGCCGAAATGTGCATAAGGCTTGAATCGTTGGAGACAAACACGTTGCACCGTTTCATAATAGCGGCGGTTTGCGCCAGATTGCCGGATTTTACAAGACTGCATTTTTCAGAACCGGTATCCGCGCAGATTTGCTTTGCAAGTTCATATTCATCGGGTCCGCCAAAAAGCAAAACGCGCGCGTTGTTATTCCCTATTAATTTTTTTGCAAGAGCCGTAAATTTTTCCGGTTCCCATCTTCTTTTAATGTGGTTTTTTAAGACGGCGCAGCCAGGGTGAAACCCAATTACAAGCTCATCTTTTTTTATTCCGTTTTCGTTTAAATAATTATCCGCATTGGCAACATCCTCGGACAGAAGCGGAAAATCGAGCGAAGGAATGTCCTTAAATTCTTTTTTTAGGAATTTGCCAATCAGATTTACATTTTCCTGCACATTATGCAGATTATCGTTTTCGGTTACGACAACATTGTTAAGAAAGCCGAAGTTTGCAAAGCCGGAACGCAGGTATTTTACCCCCAACCGTTTTGAGGCTCCTATAAGAAAACCAATTCCGTTGTATTCTTTTCTGTTTGCGGGATAAACATTAATTGTTGCATCGTATTTACCTCTTAAATTTAAGAGGTAATTAAAAGAGTTAAAGGCCCCCTCTCTCATAAAGTTAAAAAACAACACATTATTGAGGTTTTTGTTACGCATATACATGTCATTTACCCCTTTGAACATAACAAGCGCGTCAATTTGCGCGTCAGGCAGTTCTCTCCTCAACAAAGCAATAGCGGGGGTAAACATAAGGGCATCGCCAATTCCGGATAACGCGAGAATAAGGATCTTCAAATCTACTGCCCCGGTTTTTTAAAGAAATTGTCATAGTTCTTTTTTTCTTTAGTAGCCATGTATTTTTCGTATAAGGCTTTAAGCTTTGCAAGCGAAATCGAGTCAAAATCCTCATCGTCTTTTTGACGTTTAACAAACATTTTGTAATCGTATTTTTCAGCCGAAGTCATTTTATTTTCATAAAATTTAAGCGCGTCCAAATATTTCTGTTGTTCTTTATATTGCATATTGTAAATTACAATTGTTATTTATTGAACAAAGATAAATAATCTTTTATAAAGATAAAAAGCATAAATACCTGGTAACTATGGCCAAAAGAGCGAGTACACAACCTTTGCTGATTGAGTTCCTCCGCGATAAATGCGATTACTGCGGATGCTGCGTTGGGGTATGCCCCGAAGACGCAATAGAACTGAAAGAAGCCGAGCTAAACATAATTGACGAGAGTTGCACAAACTGCTCAAAATGCGTTTGGGTTTGCCCATACGAAGCTCTACTGTTTAACGCGCCCGTAAAACTTAAAACGGAGAATGGCTGATTATGGAAAACACTTATGATGTAATAGTTGTAGGCGCAGGTCCGGCCGGTTCCATGGCCGCCCGTTTTGCCGCCGAAAACGGAGTAAGCGTTCTGATGCTTGAAAAAGACCGTGATGTCGGTTATCCGGTTAGATGCGGCGAAGCTATAAGTAAAAAATCTCTTGAGGAATTTATCCAGCCCGACCCGCGCTGGATTGCCGCGGAAATTAACAAATTCGGCCTCGTTGCCCCGGATGGCAAGGAGGTGGTCATTGAGTTTAAGGAAACCGGCTACGTGCTTGAACGCCGCGTTTTTGATTATGAACTGGCCAAGTCCGCCGCAAATAAAGGCGCGGTTATATTGACCCGCGCTTATGTAAACGGCCTGATTTTCAAGGACGGGAAAGTCGCGGGAGTAAAATATGAACATCAAGGTGAACAAAAAACCGCCTATGCAAAAATTGTTATTGCCGCGGATGGAGTTGAATCGCGTGTGGGAAGATGGGCCGGAATAAAAACGCATATAGACTTCCGCGATATGGAGGGTTGCGCGCAGGTTACGGCTTCCAATATCCCTCTTGAAAGCGATACATGTTATTTTTACTTTGGACGCGATGTTGCGCCGGAAGGATATTTGTGGGTTTTCCCCAAAGGGAATAATTCAGCAAATATAGGTCTGGGTATAAGCGGCGTTTCAGGCAAAACAAAATCGGCGCGGAAATATCTCGATAAGTTTCTTAACCAAAAATTCCCCAACGCGCCAATACTCACCGCAATTGCCGGCGGCGTACCCTGCTCTGTTACTCTTGATAAAATTACAGGGCCGGGCATTATGCTCGCGGGAGACGCGGCCCGACAGGTTAATCCTCTTTCGGGAGGCGGAATTGCAAGCGGAATGATTGGCGGAAGTATTGCCGGACGCATTGCCGCAGAAGCTGTTAAAACAAATAACGCAGATCATATTTTTGAATACGAAAAAGAGTGGCATGACAGAATTGGTAAAAAACACGAAATTTATAACCGAATTAAGGAAGGGATTTACAGTTTTACTGATAATAAGTTTATTTCAATTGCCGAGGCTTTTCTAAAGGTTCCTTACGAACAACGTTCGTTGAACCGGTTATTTACAACGGCTTTGCTCAATAAGCCTTCGCTGCTTATTGATGTGGCTAAAGTGTTTATGAACAGGTAGTTTCTTATTTCAGCAAAGTAAGAAATTTTTCGCTTTCAAAAACACTGGGGAAATTACCTACGCGCACTCTGTAGCTTATTTCTTTAGTACGGGGATTCTCATATTCAACAATAAAAACATTTTTGTTGTTTTTGCGTAATTTTGCGGCTTCCTTTTCGGCTTTGGTCTTGGATTTCCATGATGACACCTGCACGCAAAACAGTTTGCCGTCTGTATAAACCTTGCCCTGCACATTAGTATCCTTGCTCACCAAATAAGCCGAAGAATGCTCCGGCCATGAATTTTCTTTTGTCTTTTCGTGCTGTTCGGAATTGTTGTTTTTTTCTTCACCTTCCTTTGCCGGTTCGGAAGTATGCTCTTGGTGCACCGAAGGTTTTGCGTCCGGTTCAAAAATTGTCACAGCGCCGTTTTCAATACTGTATATGGCTCCTGTAATTTTAAACTTTTTCAGATGAATAAGTTCCTGCAAAATTTTGCTTTGTCGGATGCAGTTATCCGCCTGCAACTCAACATTACCTTCAATTGCAAGCGCGAGCTGCATGTTTTTATCTTTTGACTTTCCCTTAGCCTTGTTTACCGCCGGTTTAATTTTGTCAACAAGCGCGTTAATATTATGGCCAAAATCGCCTCCGTCAAGCGTAGCCTTTACCGCTCCGCAAGAGGAGTGCCCCATAATAACCAGCAGCTGCGTATTGAGATGTTCGGCCGCATATTCAATGCTGCCAAGCGTTACCTCGTCTATAACGTTTCCCGCAACGCGTATAACAAACAATTTTCCAAGATCTTCATCAAAAATTATTTCGGGAGGAACACGGGAATCCGCGCAGGTGAGAATAATTGCATAAGGATGCTGCCCCTTTCGCTGTTCATCACGCTGGGCGTCAAAATCCTTCTTTTTGGATACCCCGGAAACATACCTCTTGTTTCCTTCCAACAGTTTTTTAATTGCTTCTTCAGGCTGAACCTGAGTATGCACAACGGTATTTAAACATAGAGCTAAACCCAAAACACTTATCAGTCCTTTCATAATTACAAAAACCTTTTCTTTTTATTATCGGCTAAGGCTGTAAAAAGTTTATAACACACATTTTCATCCGGCGGTCAATTTGTACGGCATAAAAAACCGGGTAGATACTATAACCTGTTTTTGACTGTTTTAGTTTCCACCCGGCAAAATTAATTTCATCAATCTATTTTTATTATTCCCCTTTCAGAATAAAATCTATTCTTTCAGCCTTTCCGTCTATATTCGGGCGCGGATATATTTTAAATATTCTACACAGTAAAGGGTATACATCTATGTTCAGCAGGGTGCCAGTCCTGTAATTTTGCTTAATATGCGGGCCTTCGGCAAGAAATATTCCGTGCATATCAAGCTGATGGTTATCGTAACCATGGTTGCCTTTGCTTGTCCACCCCGATTTGCGGCTTGTGACTGCCGACCACCCCATATCCGCCACAACAACTATTGGCGCTATAAAAGGATGATCGTTAAAGTGGAAATACTCCGGGACTTCATCACGGTAATATACCTTATAGTGTAACTCACTCTTTTTTAAAAGCTCGTAGGCCGCTTTTTCTTTACCGGCCGGCGGAGTTACAAACATCTGAGGGCCCGCGTCGCTGAGTCTGCATTTAACTCCCGCGAGTATTTTTTCAATATCAACAGAGTTGCTGTCCGATACTTCCGTCATTCCATGATCCGAAACTATAATAACGTCAACGCTGTCGCGCATTTTAATTGATTCAAGTTTACCAAACAGGTAACCGGTTATACCATCTAATCTTTTAACGGCATCGTTAACCTGGTCTGAGTTCGGCCCGAATTTGTGCCCCTGATCATCCGTTTCGGAAAAATAAAGAGTTATAAAATGAGGCCTCTTTTCGGCCGGAAGCTGAAGCCAGTTAATTACCCCCTCAACCCGTTCTTCGTCCGGTTTTGAGTGCTCGAATTGTGTATAATAGGTTGGATGCCTGTATTTTAAAAGCACCTCGGAACCGGGCCAGAAATAGCTTGCAGAAACAATACCCTGCCGCTCGGCGGTTTCCCAGAAAGCCTCTCCCTGATACCACCACGCGTCTCTTACGGCGTTTGAGTCGCTCATTTTATATGCGCCTTTTGTAAAAGGGTCGGTTATGCTGTTGCCTATTATACCGTGATGCGCGGGATACATTCCGGTAATTATTGAATAATGGTTTGGAAATGTTTTGGATGGGAAAGATGGCTGAAACGAAAGAGCCGAAGCCCCGGCTTCCTTTACTTTCTCAAGATTCGGCGTAATGCCGCGGTTTAAGTAATCCCACCTGAAAGCATCGAACGATACAAGCAGCACATAAGGTTTTTCCTGGGCATAGCTCAAAGCGGTAAATGCAAATAGTATAATTGCCAGTAAGTATTTTTTCATTCCTGAACTCCGGTATTTAACATTTTTAATACTTTAAAATACAAAGATGAAATTAAAAAAGTACTTAAATTGGATATTAAAAATTCGTTATCACTTATTTTGTAAACATAAAAGTTGCTAAAAAAACACTTAGTCATTACGTTTGAATAACAAATAGGTCTTATTATTTATGAACACAATAACCATCAGCCCGATAGGGTTTGTTAAAAACAGCAGAAAAGAACCGGTAGACGACAACTGGGCAAGCGTAGAATCCATTATTGAACTTGTGCCTGAACTGCCCGAAGAATGTCTGGAAGGCATAGAGGATTTTTCTCATCTGGAAATTATTTTTCACTTCAACAAATCTGTTAAAACATTCACCGGCAGCGAACATCCGAGGGAAAACCCAGCATATCCCAAAGTTGGTATTTTTGCCCAGAGAAAAAAAGACAGGCCAAACCACATTGGCTCTACCATAGCAAATCTGCTAAAACGCGAAGGCAGAAAACTGTTCGTTACAAATCTTGACGCGATTGACGGAACCCCGGTAATAGACATCAAGCCGGTCTTCAGTGAATACATGCCAAAAGGCGAAATCAAACAACCGCAATGGACGGCGGACCTGATGAAAAACTACTGGAACAAGTAAACCAAACATTACTTAATAGTATATTTTTTTATCAAAACAGTTAAATATTTTTACCCGTTTTAACCATAAATGAGAAAACATCTGTTAATTCCACCTCTTTTCAACTCCAGCTAAAACATTTTGAATGGTATGGAAATTGTTGAGGAATTATGTGGGGATTGTACCGTGGATTCGTGTGTGCTATTATTATACACTATCAATAATATTTTGTGGATGGTTAGCAAATGGACAGTACAATAGTCAGGGTCATAAAATACTTGCCGCAATATCTTGCGGATATAGTCTGCCTCTTATTCGGAACCACCAATTTCATTTCTTCAAAAAACACTTATAAATCCGTAACCGTGGAGGAATCAATATTCTTTATGGGCTTTTCGCTTGGTATAGCAGATTTACTTTTTCTGCCTCTTTTACCGCAGGTCTTCAGGTTCGGAAATTACCTGGCCGCCGGTTCCGTATTTTTTGTTTTGATGTTATTTATTTACATGGCCACTCTGCAGGCCGCATGGTTTTTTGTAAAGAATAAAATGCCGCTCCGCCGGTTTATTGTTATATACTCCTATTATTACGGTATCATCAACATATTCGGCATTTCGCTCTTGATTATATGTCTGATGGTTTTTAAGGTGGTTGAGCCGGAACTATATGGCGGCTTTATAAACGCGCTGTTTATTCATAGTCCGCTTCCCAATCTGTTAGACAACAGCGTCTTTGAATTCGCTCTTTACTTATTTGCCTGTGGTTCAATATTTATTTTCTTTTGGGCCAATACCGCCTGGCGTTCGTTCTATAAAATGACGGGTTTATACCAGAAACACACTTATTTTATGCCTTTTGTAATGATTTTTATTGGTATCCCCACCGCCTTGTATTTGTGCATTTTTAAATTTCTGAGCCTTTTATAACAGAAAAATAATTTGAGATACTCTTATAAATCTGTTAAGTTTAACAGATTATTTTTCACCTGAAAAAGGATACCCAAATGATATTTGACAAACTTGAAAATGCAAAAAATTACGAGTCGCTTAACACCGGTTTTAAAAAAGCTTTTGAGTTTTTAAGCCGTCCCGATATTGCGGAACTTGAATGCAAGAAATATGAAATTGACGGCACAAATGTTTTTGCCATGATAACCGACAAACCGGGCAAGAATAAAGAAGAAGCAAAACTTGAAGCGCATAACAAGTATATAGACATCCAGTTTCTTATTAAGGGGAGCGAGGAAATAGGCTGGAAAGCGCGTGTTGATTGTAAAGCCATTGCCGTTCCTTTTAACGCAGAAAAAGATATTGAGTTTTACTCAGACAAAGCTCAAACCTATTTCAGTTTCTCCCCTTTTGACTTTGCAGTCTTTTTTCCCGAAGACGCTCATGCTCCAATGGTCTCAGAAACGAATGTGCACAAAGTTGTTATTAAAGTAAAAGCTTAATTTATTGCCCGCCTCGCGCGGGCGAATTTATTTTTAAACTTCCGGCGCAGCTTTTACCTGACCTTTATACCAGGCAACTGTTTTGGCAATCCCTTCGGAATACGAAACAGGTTTTATACTAAAATGTTTTTCGTACTTACTGCTGTCAAAAAGGTAATCGTATTCGTTTTGATACAACATTTCATAAGATTCGCCGACCGTAGGATTGAATATGCCCGCAAGTTTAACCATCCATTTTTTAAGCACGCTGTAATTGGCCGGCGCTCCAAATTCGGCAGCCGTCATTTTAACCAGTTCTCTTCCTGTAAGCGCGTTTTTATCCGTAGGCAAATGCCATATCTGGTTATAAGCATCGCTGGTGTTGCCAAGCAAAGCCGTTGCTCTTGCGGCATCCTGTACAAAAGTAAGCGAGTGTTTTACAGCGCTGTTGCATAATATGGAAGCGGATTTGCCTTCTTTGAATTTTTGGCACACAAGCATGTGGTATACTGTATTAACCGCCCCCGGCCCGTAAAAATCTGCCGAGCGGGCTATCAGCGCGTTTATGTTGCCCGCTTTCACTTCATCCATAAGCTTTTGCGCTATTTCCGCCCTGATTTCTCCTTTTACACTGCAAGGGTTAACGGGAGTCTCTTCGGTCATCCACCCATCTACTTTACCAAGCATGTATACATTATCAAAAAATACCAGTTTGCTGCCATGCTTTTTGCAGGCATCTATCACATTGTTCATAATTAAAGGCCATTGTATACGCCACAGTTCCGAACTATATTTTAGCCCTATTGTCAGGTAAACCACTTCCGAACCTTTTACAGCTTCTTCCGTTTGCTTATAATTTGTAATATCCGCCTTAACCAGTTCCGCATTTCCCTGCCCTCTACCGCGCGGAGCCCTGCTTACTATCCGTATTTTATTTGAATGATGGGGCAATTCCTCAAGCAAACCATTACCAATAACGCCTCCGGCCCCTAAAATTGTCTGCATCTTTTTTCTCCTTGTACTTTGTTTACTAACCCGTAAACTTAATAAAAAGTTCGGATTACACTTAAATAAAATAATCATTGTCCGGCATAAAACCATACCGTTTATGTATTTCTGCCGCCTTCGGTAGATTTTCAGGAAGATTAACAGTGGTGTATAATTATAAAAACCATTTGCTAATGACTACAAACAGGAGTATCTTACTACAATTAAAATAGACGAATGCGCCATGTAATTTATTAGATTAAAAACGAGGCCAAATTGAAAAATATTTTAATAATTGAAACCAATCCTTCAATTGCGCAGGGATTAAGTATCAGCCTGCATGAAGCCGATTACCTGACTACCATGACGAATGATAGCTCCGAGGGTATTGAACTAGCCATAAAAAATAATTATGACCTTATAATAGCAGATGTATTTGATGGAAAATTGAATGTATTTGAAATATGCGCTAAACTACGCGATAAGGGCATTTTCAGTCCCATTATTATTGTAATAAAAAAAGACGATTCCGTAGATCCGGTTCATGCTGTAATTAGTCTGGCGAACGATTGCCTTATAAAACCGTTCAGCATAGGGGAATTGATTATCAAAATAAAATCCGTGATAAGCAATTCAGGCGCCATACAAAAAACCAACTTCGGTTTTTTCAGCAAATACGCCGCTTCCGAAAGTCTAAGAAATATAGGCAATGTTTCCAAGTTTTCGGCATACGAGTATAAAATATTTCTTTATTTTTTGCAGAAACCCAATACGGGTATTTTTAAAGACGAACTTCTTGAAGAAATATGGGGCTTTGGCGCTTTCCCTTCGCAAAACACATTCGACGCTTATTTTCATGCCTTACAGCACAAATTGAGTCATCTGCCGGATACTTTTGGCCGCCTTGTACAAAAGGCAAACGGCGAATATTCGTTTTCTATTCATTCCCAGGAAAAATAAAAGATTTGCATTCTTAAAGAAAGAGACGGATTGAGGGTTCCCCGTCTCTTCCCATGTGTGCGCTATATAGGAATAATCATCTCTTTGCAGCGGTTCAGAACTGCAAGCGAGCTGATGATCCTAAAATCAATAAATATAAAGGCTTACATTTTCAAGCCATAACATTTTTTAGACATTCAGGACAAAGGAATAGTTTAAAAAACGTTTTTATTATTTGTTTAATATATGGAAATTCCCGAATAAAAACAGTTCTGCATTATTTGCCTTGAAATAATTAACTCCTTTTATCTGTAAAAAAAACTGTCTTTTGGGGCCAAAGCCACCCTTTTTATAAGTCAAACAACACGCAAGTGTTTACAGACATGCGTAAAATAATAATGGTAAAGTAAAATACCCCGCCGGAGTGGTCCGGCGTTGGCGGAAAAGTATTTCAACGTAGAACCCGAGTCGCTGACCCGATTTACAAAATTTGTACGGGGTAACACAAAAAGACACCGTTATTAATTTCCATAAAAACATTTTGTTCTCCCTGTAACGGGGACTGGTTCAAAAGAGCTACCTTTTTTATGATTCATGCATCAAGCTCCGGAGGAGCGATATTTTGAATACGGGAACAGAATATTGCACGTTGGCAGTAGAAATTCCGCTCCGCCGGAGCTTGATTTTGCCTTTTACATATATTCTACAAAAATGCCGCTCCTATGGAGCTTAAAAAAAAGGAATTAAGTTAATTTTACCGCTCTCTCCGGCAGCGCCGAACCACTTCGGTGCGCAACCACACCAAACACACCTGTTGTGAAGCGGGTCAGCGCCCCGCTTCTACGCTGGGTTTGGCGTTAAGGCATTGTTTGACATTACTAACCCAAATACTTAAATTAAAACAGGGTAAAACTCAGCGGGAGAATTTATGAAAGAAAAAATAATCGTCATTTTATTGCTGATAATGGTTTTGCAGGTAAACGCGGGAGTGCATTTTGTAAGTAAAACGGGAAGCGGCGTACCGCCTTTTGCAACCTGGGCTACAGCCGCCGACAGAATACAAAAAGCTATTGATATTGCCAAAAGAGGCGATACCGTTTATGTGGCCAACGGAGTTTACGAAGACACTGTCAGAATGACGCCTTGTATTTCCTTAATAGGCGGAGGCATGGATAGCTGTATTATTGATACGAGAAAATTAGTCCGACTAACTGATTTTTATGCTGTAGTCATAGATGATAGCTGCTTGTTTTCCGGTTTTCACTTAATAGTAACAGATACTTCTTATTGCAATATAAGCGGGCCTTTGGGTTGCGGAATTGTAACTCCTTTTCACAAAACAACAGGGAGCCTTATAACATATAACCGTATAAGTAACGCGGCTTATGCTCTATATATCTATGACGCGGAAACCATAATAAAACATAATATAATTTCTCCCGGAACTATGGGACAAGGAATTACTCTATCCGCGTCTACTTACTGGTTGCTCCCGTTAATAGACAGCAACTATTTCTATACAGATTCATACGCAATTTCGGTATCTTTCGGAACAAGACCCACTATTTCGCATAATATATTTTCCTTAAAAGGACAGTTCGGTAATGCTTTCTCGGGCGGTGCTGCGGATACTATGAAATTTCTAAATAATATTATAATTAGTGAATCTAATGATTTCTGTATTGACAATATTGACCGCCCCACATATACAACAAACAATACAATTATATGTAAAAATAACTACGGAGTTGGGATAGGAATAGAAAATAAGAATTATATAACTAATAATACTATAATAAATGGAGCATATGGAATTTATTCTGGCGGCTCGCCAATTGTCAAATATAATAATTCATGGAACAACAAAACAAATTATTACGGCGTTAGACCAGATAGTACAAATATCTCTGTAGACCCGATGTTCGTAAACGCTGATGGTCTTGATTTTCATTTACAAAAATACTCACCGTTGATAGACGCGGGAGACCCAAGCATAAAGGATGTAGACGGAACAAGAAGCGATATTGGGGCATACGGTGGCCCGCGCGGGGAGAAGTACGTTTATCCGGACTTACCGCCTAAACCACCTGCAAATTTTTCAGTTTCCTTTGATGAGAAAAAAATAACTCTCAAATGGGACAAAAATACAGAAGCGGATTTTTCTCATTACACGGTTTACAGAGATACTGTCAAAAACTTCATACCCGACAGTTCAAAAATAATTGCGCAACTAAAGGGGACAATATTTGTAGACGGATTGAATCCGTCAAAGAATTATTATTATAAAATCTGCGCAACAGATAACCAGGAGAACCGCTCAGAACCAGGCAAAGAAACTGGAGTAATAACAGGAGTTAATAACAAACCGGAAATAACTGGAAACGAATACAGGCTATACCAAAACTACCCAAATCCTTTTAATCCGAGTACTAAAATAAGCTATTGGTTAAAGAAAGCGGGATATGTAAAAATAAACGTATACGATATAAAGGGAGCCTTGGTAGAAGTACTTGAGAATGGATATAAAACGGCGGGCAATAACCAAGTTGAATTTACAGCAATAAAAAAGAACAGTACAGACTGGATAGAAAGTATAGCCAGCGGCATATATCTATACAGTATAGAAGTGAAAGATGAAAATAATATTCCAATATTTCGTGAAATAAAGAAGATGATAATGGTAAAGTAAAATACCCCGCCGGAGTGGTCCGGCGTTGGCGGAAAAGTATTTCAACGTAGAACCCGAGTCGCTGACCCGATTTACAAAATTTGTACGGGGTAACACAAAAAGACACCGTTAT